>Ga0209792_1000006_pt1 | contig 689629 bp, 595 predicted proteins | sample EBPBio142005_DNA_FD_185860 | JGI IMG/M metagenome (GOLD analysis project Ga0209792, IMG submission 185860) | Wastewater treatment Type I Accumulibacter community from EBPR Bioreactor in Madison, WI, USA - Reactor 1_6/14/2005_ DNA (SPAdes)... | ecosystem: Engineered > Bioreactor > EBPR >...
TGTCTTTAATGAAGTTTTCTGTAGACTGCTTTTTCTTCGCTTCCATACATTTTGTTTTAAATGTTAATAATGGAAACACTATCTAAAGTTAAGACCTTATCGGTAAACTTTTTGCTGACGATTTACACCTCACGACCTCTTTTTTAGCCATCTTATAGCCAAAGAATGGGTCTTTAGGTATAAAACCACTTTTAAGGCAGTAGGTAACTATCTTTCTCATGTTACCGACATATTTGATTGCACTATTGTGGTTACACTTCCTAGTAGCCTTTAGGTAGAATTCAAAATCAGTAGCAAAGGAATATGAAAGGCTTTTTACATCTATGTCGGTAATATTGTAGTTCAATTTTAAAAACGAGCGTACATGCTCTAAAGTTGTCTCATACCTCTTTACAGTTGCAGGGGAGTAGTCCTTATCAACCAAAGCAGCCATTTGCCTGTTGTGTTCGCCAAAGACTTCTAAGAGCATCTTTGGGCGTTCCTCTTGCCCCATAAGCACGAGTTTAAGACTTTCCGCTGTGATAGGCTTTTGGCTTTCTATGAGTTTCCTACGGGCTTCGTGTACCTGTCTTTCTAAAGTGTCCAAGAATGTATTGAGGCTTTTACTTGCCTCATTTGTTCCTTTTACTCGTTGGGCTTGGCTGTTCCAGCGTTCAGGTTCGCAACTCTGCTTTGTGCCTATTTCAATACGACTGCCATTAACGGTGATACGCAGATATATAGGCACGTTGCCTTTTGAATAGCCTGCACGTTTTTTTTGATAAAAGAGAATACCTAAAGATTGCTCTAACATATAACTACATTTTTACGGTTACAAAGTTCCATATGTAGTTATTCGCAGACAAGATGTTTAGTAGCTAAACATCTTTATTATCAATGAGTTAGGCGGTTTCTGGTGAGCAATTTTGTGAAAATATTTTGCTCACCGAATTGCTCACTAAAACTTTGGGCAGAAATGAAGATTTTGATAGGGGTTAAAAATGAAAAAGCCCTAAAATCAATGATTTCAAGGCTTTTTCATTTTGTTTGATAGTCTTTAAGTGGAGTCTACGGAACGAGTGTCGAACCAACTAAAGGATTTTTTCTGGCGTATTTATCCCCTGAAAGACAATATAGGCTTAACTTTAAGCAGTTTTCACTGAGTCTATTTTTCAAACTCGTTCAAAATATAATATTTTAGAAAACTGGCAATTATTGATAATATGAACCCGTTAGAGTCAATAATAAAGGAGCCTATATGGCTCCTTTATTATTTATTGTATATGCAAATATTATTCTAACTCAGGTTAAGTGTATACCTATGGACGGACGAGTCACGACGAGTCATTTTTCTTGCTTAGAGAACGGTAGCATTTTGTAGTATTTAATCTAAATAATTGAAAATAAATAAGATAGCCCGAAAATAAACCTATTTCATTGTAGCAAGTTTGTAGCACAATTGTAGCCAAATGAGATGTATAATGTAACTGAGCGAACGAATGTGATATCTCTATTTGTAAAAATCGTACAGCTATTTAAACTCAACTATTTATGATTCTCCATTACCTTTTTAGAATACTATAAGTTAACCTCTCCCCATTTTTTAATGTAATTGTCATCAAATAGTTGCCAACTGCAAATTGTTCAAGACTAATTTTCTGATTAATTCCCACAGTATTTGTCTTAATTAGCTCCTGACCGTATATGTTACTAACACTTATTTGCATAGCGCTTTCTAAATCACTAATGAATACATCTCCTTTTGTAGGATTTGGATAAACCTTTGGTAAATTCCTTACTCCACTTTTTGTAATACTCAGATTCACCCAAACAGGTGATGTGCAATCAGTAGTTACTAAAGAAGAAGCACAAGGTGTATTAGGAATCATTTCAACACACACAATATCCGAAGTATTAATATCGACTCCTGTAACAGCTTTCAATTCGAAAGACGTGGCTCCCGGAATGTCAATTCCATTCAATTTCCATTGGTATCTCGGATTGTTTCCAGAGTTAGTTGTATTAGCTGTAAAGGTAACAAGAGTCCACGGCCCAACATTAGTACCTGGATAAGCGCTGATATTAACGGACGACAATACTGTTGGATTCACATGCACATTTACAGTGTCATAAGCTACACATCCATAAACATTGCTATCTACTAGAATATACATACCCGAATCACTTGTTGTGATTCCATACAGTTTAACATCAGATATTACGCCACCAATAAAAGTCCCATTCCTATACCAACCGGTATTCCCGTTGGTTGGTGTAGTCAAACTCAATGTTAATGTGTCATTTATACACAAAGGTGAATTTGAAACGCCTTTAGGTTGTGGCACGGATGGGTTTACATTAATCTTAATGCTTTGTAAATCCCAGCATCCATTAGATTTTAAAATACGAACCGAATAAACAGGTGTAGTATACCCAACAAGATTTTTCAATACTATTACTTGTTGTGTATCGTGAGTATTCCAATAATAACTTGCCCCAATATTACCTGCATTCAATACAATCTGCTCTCCTTCACAAATTGCAGTGTCGTTGCCCAAAGTCCTAGTCGGACCAATACCTGTTGCGATTACAACAGTATCGGAACCTTTGAGATTTGCCGGATTCGTTACTGTAGCCCAATATTTACCAGGTGTGCTAACTTCTAAAAGCTGCGTAGTATCTCCTGTATTCCATAAATACTTACTCCCGACATTACCTGCATTCAAAACAATGTTCTGGTTGCCACACAACTCTCCAGCTTTCAGCTTCACATTGGGATTTAAAAGGTAACAGGCATTAATATTCGGGCATGCTTCATAATACCATATATCATTATGATTTTCTCCTGAATATAATACGTCTGAATTACAACTGCTTGTATACCCTCCATATATATATAACCTGTTATTGCTTACCCATGTAGCAGCGCCTACTCTTGAATGACCCGGAAAATTGGATGAATTTGACTCACCTATTACTGTATACGTACCGGTTTTATTATATTGATTTGTACCGGAAATCCATGTCCAATATGATGTTGTAAAATCATACATCCAAAGATCACCTAATTGTCCTCCCCCAGGTGTAGTGATATAACCATTACCACCGTACATATAAACCTTATTATTGTACTGCCAGAGAATTGATCCCATCCTACTTCCGGGATAGTTGGTAACGCTTGGTACACCCATAATTCCCATTACTGCTCCTCTGTCTGTTGCGGAATCACCCGACACCCATTTCCAGTTATTTGTACTCAAATCATATTCCCACAAAGTGTTCAAATAACCATCACCTTCGATATAGGTTGAATTCCCTGAGCCTCCAAACAAATACAACTTATTGCTGTTAGTCCAACTAACACTTTCATAACTTCCACCAGGTGTATTTGTGGAAGATGCTATACCCTTATTACCCATTATTGCGTATTGATTTCTCAAATCTGCCCCCTTTAACCATCGCCAATTATTGGTTGAATGATCATACTCCCATAAATCATTTAAATCACCTACGTTGTTTGTTTTATCATACCCTGTTCCTCCAAACAGGTATAGTTTGCCATTTAAATACCAATAAGCCGATTGATATCTTCCACCTGGTCGATTGCTAATGGACGCTATACCCTTAACACCATAGACACCTGTCTTCCCGGTATCTAATGCGCTACCTTTGATCCATCTCCACATTGTGGTTGTCGGGTCAAATTCAAAAATGTCGTTTCTCCATTGACCGGCATTACCATTTCCCCCAAAGAGGTACAACTTTCTATTGTGTACCCATGTTACAGCATTCTGCCTGTTACCTGGTGTATTAAGTATTGATGCAACGGAAAATGTGCCATGAATTGCTGTATCAGCAATAAACCCCTTAACATATGACCAATCATTATTCAATATATCATACCTCCATACTACATCTTTAAAAGCACCTTCTCCTCCATATACATATGCAGTATCTCCTACTTGCCAGAAAAGACAATTCTTCCTTGCAGATGGTGTATTTAAATAATTTGGTATACCTTGAATACTGTAGTAGTTACGAGCATTTGCATTATAGCTACCATTTATCCAACGCCATTGCTTTATATCTGCATTGAACTCCCATAAGTCATTACTGCGACCACCTGTAGTAATGACACCTCCACCCATTATGTACTTTTTATTGCCCGCTTCCCATACTAAAGAAGCATTGCGTGATCCAGGAGTATTATTTGCACTAAACCTTTTATATAACCCATATTTTGGTTCTGCATATATTGTTGTATCACCGCCAACCCATGACCAAATATTTGTAGATAAATTAAACTCCCATAAATCAGAACGTCTATTTGCTGGGCTCTCGCCACCATACAGGTACAACTTTCCGTTGTGTACCCAACCAAGACCTTGACTTCTACTGCCGGGGCTAGTAGTGCTAGTCCCAGATCCCAAAGTTCCATAGTTGATAGCACCTGAAAGCGTATTTGAACCCGTAGTCCAAGTCCAATTATTGGTAGCCATATCATACTCCATCATTTCACTTAAAGAAGAACCAATGAAGTATAAATTACCTCCGTATATATATAGTTTATTATTGTAAGCCCAACTTGTTGGTAGATACAATGCTCTTGGGTTGTTGGACGCATTTGAAACTCCCTTTGTTCCGTACGAACCTAAACTATTGACTGTGCGACTGCCTTTTTTCCAAACCCAAATTCTTGTAACTGGGTCAAATTCCCAAATATCATTTAACAAGTCTGTTCGCGAACTATCATTACCATATCCACCAAACATATAGAGCTTGTTGTTGTAAGTCCATGTTACTGCACCTACTCTACCACCAGGATGGTTTGTTGCAGAGGTCACGCCTTGCGTGCCATATATGCCATATGTAGAAGTAGCATTTCCGCCAAGCCAAGCCCAATTATTGGTGACAGGATCGAATACCCACATATCTCCCTGATAGTTATCCCCACCAAACAAATACAACTTATTATTTAACACCCAGGTTTGACCTCTTCTCCTTGCGCCGGGAGTATTAGAGTTTGCCTGAACACCAATAGTACCATAAACAACGGGGTCTGATATTGTCTTAGCACCTTTAATCCAAGTCCAGGTGTTGGCCAAAGTATCATAAACCCAAACATCTCCGTAGTCGCCTACGCCACCTGTATTGCCACCAAACAAATACAGTTTACCATTCAAAGACCAGGAAGAAGCACCGTATCGATAACCAACAGCATTTGTAACCGACGAAACACCTTGCGTTCCGAACATATCTTTACCCATGTTTGCATCGCCTTTGATATACACCCAGTTATTTTGGCTATATGCTACAAGACATGAGACAATAAACAGGTTAATAAGTATTATCCTTTTCATAGTTTAAAATACACAATAAAGTTAAGTTTTATATTTAGAGTAGCCGTTACTAATGATTGAGGGTACAATTGCGCTTTTATTTACCAGCATCCTCTTTGACTGCCGAGCCCTTCCTCATTATAATTGGGTAGATTTTTTAGTAAACTCTCACATATTTTTCAATTAGCACAATTATCTGGCAAACGTTCTTAAGTGGCCCCCATGTTGTTATAGAATTTGAGTATACACTTGATTGAATCAATTGACTTTACTGTACCGCTCTTCCGTAAAATTATAGTACTTTAGAAATCTGATAACTAATAATGTGTGCCTAATTTAATTAAAAGATAAAGGAGCCATGTTGGCTCCTTTATCTTTTAATGCACGCGCAAATATTATTCCAACTCACATTAAGCGTATACCTATAGACGGACGGTACAGATGTGTTATTTCTTACTTAAACTTTTGTACCATTTTACATAAATCATTGATAATAAATAAGACAATTGCAAATTCAACACTTTTCATTATAGCAGATTTGTAGCAACTTTGAAGTAAGTTTTCGTGTACTAAATAATTGGCCATAATTGCTGCAATGAACGGCTCTGAAATGCTATAATTCCTAATCGCTCTTACAACTATAGGTTGCTTACAAAATTCTCTACTAATCATTTATAGAAATGACAAAAATATATTCGGCAAGAGAAGTATCTAGTATTTTGAAAGTTGATGACCATCTTATTAATAAATTGACACACATCTTTTCAACATACTTTAGCCCTACTTTACTAGAAAACGATGAAAAAACTTATACTGTAGATGACATAAGGATGATTGCGTATATACTTACTCTTTGGGAAGACCAACCTGATATAGAACATATAAAAATTGGGCTTAACTCAAACAGCCAATATCAACATGACTTAATCGACAACTTAATTGTCGAAATAACTCCCTTTTTTTTCGAGCCCTCAGACTATATTGACGATTCGTGGAAGAATGGAGTTCTTTTTGGTGGTCTAGCAGAAATTGGAGACATCTTCTTTCTTGCAAATTCCTACAAGTTAGCAGGAGATACTTTAATTGATGCTGCTCTGAAAGACCAACGAGCTTGGGAACTATTTTGTCCTGCAGTATACAATTACCGACACGCAATCGAATTATATTTGAAATCGCTAACAGGCGATAGAAAGAAAAAACATGACTTAAATCGATTATATAATATTTTCGAAAATATGATGACAAGCCAATTCAAGTTGAATACTCCTGAATGGTTTAAAAATCTTATTGTAGCTATTAATAAGTTTGATCCTGGAGGGACGATGTTTCGCTATGGCGGGGATTTAGACGGTAGTGAGGTTTTTATCGACTTTACCCAACTAAAAAGACTGATGGGTTGGTTGTCTCATTCTTTCCAGAATATTAAAAGGCAACAGGGTATGCAAGACGCCAGTTTCTAGCCTACTCTGGTTTATTAGCTAAGGAGCATAGTCAATTTAACATCTATCCATATGTGAATTATCGGCAAAAATATATATATTTTGCCAAAGTTTTGTTTTCTTGAGCGAAATTATTACCTTGTTCGATCAAACAGCTTGCCCTTCATGTCAGATTTGAAAAAATTGATACTTAACACTTTGCTAGAGAAACCAGCTTTTTCAAAGAAGGAGTTATTTGCCCGCTTGAAGATCATGGATGCAGGTGTTAATGAAAAATCCTTAACCTGGCAACTTCACCAGTTAAAAAACCAAGGTGCTATCCAAAGCTCCGGTAGAGGTATTTACTCTCTAAATTCTAAAAATACTTTCGTTCCTGTTGTTTCTGCATCTTTGAAACGGATATATAACAAGATCGCGAAGGAATTTCCATTTCTACAGATTTGTGTCTGGGATAGCCGGTGGTTTAATGATCTGATGTTACACCAGTTGTTTAAATACTACTTGGTCATTGAAGCTGAAAAAGACTCTACCGAAGCAGTATTTAACACAATGACTGACGTGAGCAAAAAGGTATTTCTGAATCCCTCGGAAAACATTTTCACCCGGTATATTTCAAATTTCGATGAAGTTATTATCGTTAAGTCCTTAATATCTGAATCACCTGTTTTAGATCAAGATGGCGTTAAAATAGCATCCCTGGAAAAACTGCTAGTTGACTGCGTGTCTGACCAAGATCTCTATGCTGCACAACAGAGTGAAATAGACTTCATCTATAAAACCGCTTTCGACAAGTATACTATAAATGAAAGCAAGCTAAAACGTTACGCCAGAAGGCGCAATCAATCAGAAAAAGTAAAAAAACTACTACACAAACATTCGGCAATAAATGTATAAAACTGCCAATAATTAGTAATGATACTTAGCACAACATATACACTTGATTGGATTACGGCAGTTAGGAGCAAGCTCGGGCGTAAAGTAGATCCGAAAATGATTGAGAAGGTCATTAATGCCCTTGTATTGTTGGAACAGTTAAAAATAAATGGAATTGATTTGATTTTTAAAGGTGGAACGTCGCTCCTCCTTACATCTAAAAGCCCGACGCGCTTCTCTATTGATATAGACATCATAACTCAACATAAGGATACTGACATTCAAGCTGCACTTAACAAAATTGTTGGTAATGGTTTGTTCACAAGGTGGGAACCTGACAATGAGAGGAAGACTGCTCCAGAAGCACCTGTAACTCACTATAAGGCATATTATGAAAGCAAAGTAGATAAAAGTTTTGGAGAGGAGCCCATTCTCCTTGATGTATTACATACGACCAATCCATATCCAAAGGTTTTTGAATGCCCTATTGAGCATGACTGGTTACAGACCGAAGGTGATCCAGCTTTGGTAAATATCCCTTTGCATGACTGTATATTAGGTGATAAGCTCACAGCGTTCGCACCTAAAACAACAGGGATTCTCTATTCTAAGAACCGGCCAGTTGAGATCATCAAGCAGCTATATGATATCAGTTACCTTTTCGACCAAATTGAGGATATACAATTAGTGAAAGAAAGCTACCAGCGGATTGTCAAGGAAGAACTGGCATACCGGAAGCTTGACATGTCGTATCAGAATGTTTTAGACGACACAATAGAAGCGTGCCTGGCCCTTGCTTCGCGAGACGAAAAGAATAAAGATTTCATACATCTACGCACAGGTGTAATCAACATTACAAATTTCATCATCAATAGGTTCAAAATCGAGGAGGCAATCGCTGCTGCCGGCAAGGTCGCTTATTTGTGTATGGTGCTGAAAAGCGATCAGGATATTGCGATCCAAAAATTTCAGTCACCCGAAGAAATCAGGGAACTAAGCATAAACACCAAAGAATATTACTGGCTAAACAAACTTAAGAAGTCAAATCCGGAGGCTTTCTTCTACTGGGAAAAGGCCCTCGCGGTTAAAGCATAATACTATGGCTAAAGCAAAACAGGAAATAACTGTTGATGAACAAGAAGAGATCGTGCTGGAAGATAACCAGTTGATCTGTCTTCTGACAGGCGACATTAAAGCGGCAAAGCCGAAAGAGGAAACTCTGCAATCAGTTATCAGGATGCTCAATGAGGAGTATGCTTTTGATATAACCGATATGCGCAGGGATTTTACCATCATCGGCTATGATGCAGAAACTGGTAAACCTAAAAAGCAAAAGATAGACCTTGTAGTATTCGAAGATGGTAACGCACATGAGCAGGAAAATATCATTCGTCTATGTATAGTACAAGATGAAAAGGTAAAGGAGACGGATAAAAAGAATGGTTTGGAAGCAGCATTGCAGAATGCACTAAATGCTTTAGATAATTGTGAATTCGGCCTTTGGACTAATGGCGCTACCTATCATTTTTTGCAAAAAACTGAAGATGACTTTGGAAACATTGAGTATGAAGATTTGTCTGATTTCCCGGGGCAGGGACAAACATTGGAAGACTTAGATAGATCAGATAAGAGTATTGCACGTAAGCCTGCAAATGACTCACTTATCCGCGTATTTAAACGATGCCATGATTATATCTATGGTAATGAGGGTATGAAAAAGACTGCATTTTGGGAATTACTCAACCTCATCTTTTGCAAAATTTATGATGAGAAAAGAAGGTTTATTTGCATTGAAACAGGCGAATCATATCGGCGAGATTTTTGGGTTGGTGTAAAAGAGCAAAACACACCAGAAGGCAGGGCAAAAGTTGCAAAGAGGATAAAGGGTATATTTAATAAGCTTAAAGAAGACGACCTGTTTTCCGAAGTGTTTGATGGCAATGAGCAAATAAATCTAACTGATAAGGGTCTTGCATATATTGCTTCTGAACTAGCAAAATATTCGTTCCTTGACGCTACTGTGGATGTGAAAGGACTAGCATACGAAACCATTGTTTCTAATACACTGAAGCAAGAAGCGGGGCAATTCTTCACGCCCCGTAACATTGTGAAATGCATGGTGGAAATGCTTGATCCCGATGAAAACCAAAGGGTACTTGACCCTGCTTGCGGTTCAGGTGGCTTCCTAGTTATGGTGCTTGATCACGTAAGGAAGAAGATTACAAAACGCTTGCATCCTGATTTAGAAGGCCCGTGGTTGCAGGAGAAAATGAACAGCCCGAAAGTAAATAAGCTGGTAAAGGAATATGCTGAACAATATCTGTTTGGTTTTGATTTTGACCCTGATTTGAAAAAAGCAGCGAGGATGAATATGGTTATGGCTGGCGATGGTCATGCCAATATATTCCACATAAATTCACTGGCATATCCCAAAGGCGACAATGAAATAGAGTTGCAAAAGGTGAAGGATACTATTTCAAAAAGCGTAAAAAAGAGTGCAGATAAAAAATTTCCTTTTGAATTTGATGATGCCAGAGGAAAATTTGACCTCATCTTTACCAACCCACCTTTCGGAGCAAAAATACCGGTAAATGATCCCGAAATTTTGCGGCAGTTTGACTTGGGGCATAACTGGAAAAAGAATGGTGCTGGAGAATGGGACAAATTTGGCGTAAGCAGTAGCGAACCTCCTGAGATCCTTTTTATTGATCAATGCTATCAACTGCTTAAGCAGAGAGGGAAGCTAGCTATAGTTCTCCCAGATGGTATTTTAGGTAATCCGAACACAGAATATGTTAGAGCATGGATATTACGAAAATTTAAGGTGATCGCATCGATAGATCTTCCTGTTGAGGCTTTTCTCCCGCAAGTGGGTGTACAAGCATCATTACTGTTTTTGCAAAAAAAGACCGATGATGAACGACTAGCAGAAAACGATAGTTATAATATATTTATGGCAATCATTGAAACTCTTGGGAAAGACCGACGAGGAAATCCTATATATCAGAAGGATGACGACGGAGCAGATATTCTATTTGACTCACAAATCGATTATTTGATAACAAATAGAGCAGGCGTGCGAAAATTAAAGACCCGTCATGAGAAATCAAAGATACTAAACGACGAGTTACCTACTGTGGTAAATGAATTCAAAAAATTTAAACCGTTGTAATGATTATTTCATCGATAAATATTCAACAGCTAGTTGAAGGCAAAGGAGATATCCTTAAGCCTAGATTTCACTTAAATAATGGAAAGATTAGGTTTGCAAGAGCTAAGAAAAAAGGTATCCAGTTTGATGCATTAGGGTCAGTCACTAGCTCAGTTTATACCGGAGGCATTTTTAAAAGAATGTTTGTTGATAGGGAGGAATTTGGTGTCCCTTATATTTCCGCTCAACATATGATGGCATTAAATCCATTAGAAGATTCAAAACTCATTTCTAAGCGATACACGCCTAGACAAGACGATATGACGTTATGGTCCGGTCAAATATTAGTTAGTTGTGCAGGTACTATCGGCAACGTAAGACTTGTTACTAATGATTTAAATGGGGTGATTGGATCACAGGACATCATCAGGGTCATAAGCAATGAGAAAAAAATATCATACCGATTTATTTACACGTTCTTATCAACTCCAACTGTTCATTCCTATATTCAATCATTTATTTATGGGTCCGTTGTACCAAGAATAGAGCCGAAAGCGCTTGAACAATTACCTTTCCCAGAGTTCAAAAAAGAGACAATAGAGTATGTTAATCAGAGTATCTCTAAAGTAGAAACATTTAGAGATAGAGCTCTCGCAGCTTTAAGAAAAGCCCATCAGTATTTTGATTCTAAGTTTGAATACAGGTCAGGAGCGAGAATTAGCAGTGTGACACTGAATCAATCTGTCCAATTTCAATCAAGGCTAGACGCATCATACAATATTAAATTTCGGGAAATAACTCATCTTATAAAAAATGCTGGGCTGAAAACTCAACGATTGGAAACCATCGTTTTGAAGGCATTTATTCCGAATCGAGGCAAAAGGGTATATACTAAGCGTGGAATTCGTTATCTATCATCGTCTGACATTTTTGTTTCCAATCCCCTATTAATTAGCAGACATATCAGTCCAAATACCCCCAACATATCTTCCATGATCGTTAAGAAAGGTTACATTCTGATTGCTAGATCAGGTCAAGAAATACTGGGAAGCACTCAGATCGTGGGAGATGCTTTAAACGATCTTGGCGTTAATGAACATGCGCTTCGTTTAGTCGTTGACCATAAATATTCTCATTACGCTTTTGCTTTTTTATCCTCCCAAATCGGGAACCAATATTTAAGGGCTGGAATCTTTGGGTCGGCAATTCTTACAATTGACGATTCGTATATTAAGGAAATGACACTGCCTATACTTCCCACTAAAGAAATAAACGACATAAATGAACTTATTAAGACCTACGTAAGATTTAATGATATGGCTATTCAAGAGGAAACAGATGCTATTAATAAGGTCGAAAAAGAAATAGAATCATGGCAGCAATAAAATACTGCGGCAAATATCAAGGCGCTGTTAATAAAGGCGAAGAAAGATTGCTTGAATTCTTGAAAGTAAATCTTCCTGACAACTTCTATTTGCTACCTGGTATTGAGATACCGAATCTCAACCCTAAAAATGGCCAAGTTCAATATCTTGAGTTTGACTGTCTCGTTATAACACCCCATGCCATATACAATATAGAGAACAAGGATTATGCGGGTCGCCTAGAAGGAGATGATAATTTCTGGTACCACAAAGACCGAGAAATGCGTAACCCACATAAAACCGTCCGGTTTAAAACAAGTGTATTAGCAAGCAAACTAAAAACAGTAAACCCTACATTTGGTAAAGCATGGATACAATCGTTGGTAACGCTGTCGCATCCACTACAAAATAAGTCCGGTATATGGGGCGATCACGTACAAGCTACGTTTCAATTAGATGAAAAGCTCATTGAACATATTAAGAACCCATACAACGTAGGAAAAATTGCCAATGACATTGCAGATATCTACTTATCGATACGAGACGAAATATGCGGGACAGCCCACCAAAGAAAACCAGAGCAAAAGCGTGAAGTAGAGGGCTATGAAATAATTGAGATACTTGACCAGGATAAGAATTATACCGAATACCTGGCAAAGCCAAAAGGGGTTACGTCCGCAGTAAGGAAGCGCATTAAGGAATATGCTTTAGACTTACCAAGCTTGCCCGATGAGCTGCGCGAAAAAAGGGAAAAGCAAATTAAGAACCAATATGTAGCCCTTAGCAAAATAAAAACCAACCCATTCATCCTAAACGTTTCGTTTAAGATTGACGAAGAAGGACACCGCTTTTTTGAGATTACAGACTACCTGGATGAAAACAGCCTGCGTGCAGAGCTGAAAAGAAAAACATTCACTTTCCAGGAGAAGCTGTCTATAATAGACAATCTGATTACTGCACTTAAAGCCGCGCACGCTGAAGGTATATTTCACAGAGATGTGTCTCCTGAGAATATTTATTTGACCGGAGGCTATGCTTGCTTAGGAAACTTTGGTAAGTCATTCTTTATAGATCATCATACTGAAGGATATACAGTACAGGCTACATTGACAGAACAGACGGCCACCGCCTATCATGCTGCAGAGATATTACAAAAAGATTCCTATCGCTCATCCGACATATATTCACTGGGTGTTCTTGCATACGAATTGTTTGTAGGAAGGGTGCCTTTTGCTTCACCTTTTGAGTTAATCAAATTGGGCGGCAAACTGACTGTGGACTTACACCCGTCTACCGTAAATCCGGCATTGCCAAAGTGGTTGGACGAACTTTGCGACAATTGCATCAGAACTTCCCCTGAAGATCGATGGGATAATCTGGATGAGATGTTCGCATTTTTAGCTAAACAATCATTATCCGAGCTACTCAAGGATGAACCTAAAACTTCACTGGCACTGGCAGCAGAACAGTCGTTTGAAGTTGGTAGTCGTATTCTTGACTACACAATTTATGGTAAGTTAGGCAGTGGTGGGTATTCTCAAGTATATAAGGTCAAGCATAGCCTTCATAGCAATACAATTTACGCCCTAAAGGTATTTCATGAAAGTGTCCATGCTTCGTCGGTAATGGATGAATATCAGGCTCTGAAAGATATTACCCATCCTAACATCGTAAAATTTGTTTGGAATGGCACTTTACCTACCGGGCAGTTCTTTACATTGATGGAATTCTTGGACGGGGAAAACCTGAAAGATTATGCGAAAGGGGAAAAACGCCTTCCAATACACAGGGTTTACCAGGTATCCAAAGATATTTTGAGTGCATTGGTTGTTATGCAAGATAAACAACCGTCTCTATTCCATAGAGACATAAAACCGCAAAATATCGTTTTTGATAACGAAGAGAGATTTGTATTAATTGATTTCAATGTTGCTTCTGCATTGGAAGGCAATAAAGAGCATGTAGGAACTCATCCGTATCTTGCTCCAGACCTTGTAGCAGACGGTTATAAAGTGAACTGGGATAAATCCGCTGACCCATTTGCATTGGGAATTACCTTGTACGAGCTTGCGTGCAAAGCCTATCCATGGAATGGGGCAATAAAAATGCCACAATTGGACAAGACACCTACCTATCCAAAGGAAATAAATCCTAATCTGTCTAAGGAATTTGCAGACTTTCTGTTCAAAGCGATTCAACCTAAAGCAGAAGATAGATTCGCAACAGCAATAGATATGCTCTCTGCTTTAGAATTAATTGGAGAAAATAACATTTTAGAAGCTGAGGCAGTACCTGCAAAGGTTAGTTTGAATAAGAGCGCCATTCCTATTGAAGAAGATTTCGTTTCATATATAAATTCTTTGTTTAGTCAATCCAGACATGGTAATGCCGGTACCAGAGCAGGAGCAAAAGACAACCCATATGACGAATTGACATATACGCCCACAAAATTAGATAACAAACTAATTCCGGATGTTTTAGATGGCAAGTATCGCCTTGTTATTATTACAGGGAATGCCGGAGATGGCAAGACGGCCTTTATCAGGAAGATAGAAGCCCAAGCCAAAGACAAGCAGTCACTTACCAATAAAAACGGAGCAAAATTCACCATACAAGGCATAACGTTCCGCAGTAACTACGACGGCTCTCAAGACGAGGCCGATAGGGTAAATGATCAAGTTTTGTCAGATTTCTTTCAGCCGTTTGAAAGTCTTACATCATATAATAAATCTGCCGAAGGGAGAATTATTGCAATCAATGAGGGGCGGTTAGTAGAGTTTCTTAAAACATCTGGGAAATTTGAAGATCTGGCAGACAAGATAGAAGAGTATTTCCATAATAATGGGAAAGTGACACTGCCTGAAGGGTTGCTAATTATTAATCTGAACTTGAGGTCAGTAGTTGCTTCTGACAACCATTCACAAAGTCTTTTCAAAAAACAAATCAAAAAGCTAACCGAAAAACAGCTGTGGGATAAATGCACAAGTTGTCCGGCTGCAGAAAGCTGCTTTATCAAATATAATGTTGATACTCTTTCTGATTCGGCTGCAGGAGATGAAATAATAAATAGACTTGAATGGTTATTAAGGACGGTAGCCTTAAAAAGGGAACTGCATATCACCATGCGGGACTTACGTTCATTTATTTCCTTTTTGCTGACTAGAGATTATAACTGCAGTGAAATTCCACAATTGCGAAGTAGACTCGAGGGAAACCTTATTGAGTGGTGGAAATTGCACTTTTTTAATATTACAGACTCTAATGCTAGTGATAGCGGTAATCAGGACAGGCTGATAAAACTGTTAAGGGAAACTGACATAGCGTCTGTGTCTTCTCCCAACCTTGATCGTGACCTGTTTTTTGGCCGGCATCGCGAAAAATCATTTATCGAGTTTTCGGAACGGACCTTTTCATTGATTGAACAATTTAATGCCAACAAATCCTTTATATCGTCACATGAGCAAACCCAAGAAGTTAAGGACAATATACTTGATTTACATAAAATATTCAGGAGACATCAATTCTTTGAAGGGCGGGTTGATTTTTTCCAACGATTGCCTTACAGGTCGATTGCCACATTCTACAATAAGCTAATTTCAACTTCATCCCAACCTGGTGAGGTTTCTGAAATATTAAATGAAACACTTAAAAACATTTCAAAGGCAATTTCGCTAAATGAGGGGTGTGACAAAACTGATATCTATTCCAAATACCTTGCGCTATCCTCGTCACATATTGCCGACCCGTTTGGACGTTCATTTAGATTATTTCCGTTAAGCGATTTTGAGCTGAGTATAAATAAAGCGACCCATCTAGTTGATTATCTGGAATACGAACCAGATAGCCTAACATTCCGAAGCAAATCCGATCACAAAGTAAATCTTTCAGTGTCGTTAGACTTATATGAAATGCTGGACTTTATTGGTAAAGGATATAGTCCATCTTTAAACGATCTGAAAGGACGTTTTGTTGAATTGCAAATCTTCAAGAACCTTTTGGAGAATAAACCCTACAGGGAGGTTGTAGTAACTCGTGATAACCGGGAATTCTTCATGATACAATATAATGATCAGAAAAAGTTGCAAGTAACAGCTTTAAACCTATTGAAATTAGAACATGAAAATTAACCAACAGGAGGCAATATTTCGAAATGAGTTAATCTTCGCTGCGGATGCAAAAGCAGTGAACGTTGAAAATATTTTACTCAACCTGTTTATGTTGCTCAATACAAACGGTGTGCGTCCTAAACAACTCGCCTTGTCTGGCAACAAAAAGGATGTTGATATAGACTCAGTAAGGAAAATATTCTCTGTACTTGAAGACCGCGGAGAAGTTAGTGGCTTTAAGGAGAACCAGGAAGCTGTCGAATATTGGCTAAGATGCAATCTCTTGAACATGGTTAACCGTGGCAAGATTGACAAGGAGAAAATTTCGTCGCTCAGACCAATTCATTTGGAGAGCTATAAGCTAAGGAACGCGGCAAATGCAAGAGACTATAACACAGCTGACCAAGTGTATAACATGCTTAACTATTCCCCATCTGTAAGAGATGAACTTAAAAAATTTCTCTCTGAAGGTTGGGACAAAAGCACGAATAAGATAAACCTTTATGATAATATAGATGTTGATAGTCTGGGTATCTTAATGCTAATTAAGGACATCAAATCTCCAATAAGAGATTTTGTTCAAAGTGCATCCGGCGTGCAGAACATCACACCCATATTGGAAAAGCAATCGTCCCTTTTCTGTGATGATGTACGACGGCTGCTTTTGTACAAGCGGAATATACCAAGAAATATATTACTCGATTATCTAAAAACATTAGTTGCATTCCACCTTTCTCTTTATATCCAGAAACTGATAGAATTACTTCCTAAAATGGTAGCAGCAGGCACCAAGGAAATAGAAGATACCTGGAATATTGTCCTAGATGTGACCGATAACTATGAGTCGCAAGTTGCGCAATTAGCTAGTTCGGATGCTGATAGAATGAATAATGGTTTATATGAATACATCAAATGCACATTCCAAATAAACTCTGCACTCAGAATGCTGAAATTGGAAAAAAACAATTCGGCTAATTTAGAATATGCTTTATCTGCATTAAAAACTAAAAGATCTGAATTGGAGATATACTATCAAGTTCAATGGGATACATTATCTGCTACATGGGACGAAGATGACAAAGAAATCGTAAGCGAGTTCTCTGACTACGAAGATTCAAGTTTTAATAGATACATAGAACTTTTGATGAGGCTACGAGGTAATTATCAATATCGTTTCCATGTTCAAATGATTGATAATCTATCTAACAAAAATAATGAGAGAGGTTTTATGGCACAGGGCAGAAGCAAGAGGCATCCTCGAAGATTTGTTTTAGGCACTAGACTGTTGGAAACGCTTACTCAAATCAATTTGCTTGATACAGATCGCGGATATCTTTCCTCTAAATCTGTTTCTATAGAGGAGTTGATGGCGATATTACGAGAAAGATATGGGTTAATAATAAATGGACTAGATGAAGAACGGTTTGCTGAAGCTGACCTAAATACAATTGAGGCGTTTAAGGAAAATGTTTCTGCATTTAAGAACAAACTGCGGCAAATCGGCTTTTATAATGACTTAAGTGATGCTTTCATTCTGCAAAAAATCAGACCCCGTTACGAAATATAACAATCATGATCTTAACATCAAAGTACTACGAGTATATAGTAGACCTAATTGTTGATAAGCACAGAACTGAATTTGCCAATTCACGTCCTGGTCACTGCATCAAAATAACCGGTTTGGGTGTAGAGCAGGTTGCTCCATTGTTGGAAAAAATTAGGGGTGGGTTCAGCAATCTGGATTCATTCATACTTTCTGATAAAATAAATGGTTCTGATTATATTTCCCCAACGAAACTAATCGAACTAAGGAATAGTGAAGTACGCCCCCTAATAGTCCTTATACCTGCCAATAACCGTACTGCAGCTGAAGATTCATTCGGGAATGCAACTTTCAAAGACATTAGCCTAAAAGGGATTGATGATGAACTGCTTACGCTTTTGTTAAAGAAGGCACCAGCAAACATCAGAATCCTTATTGAAGATGTATTCAACTATATTGGCAAACTTACTATAGGCGACCGCATTCAATTTGTGCTATCAGTTGAAAACGCCAATTGGGAAAAAGCATCTGTGGGAAATAGTCTATACCATCTGGGACTAATACCAGATAGCATTTTAGGCTTTGAAGAATCAAAACTACGCGCAAGACTCAATTTCAACACACTCAGTTCACAAAAACTATCAGATTTCAACCGGACAATTTTCGAAAGAATCAAAGAATTGCCCTTAGAGAAAAATACCATTCAAAGAGATATCGTTTCCTTTTTGAAATCCACGAGCAATATCAGAAACCGGAAGGAATTGGTCGAACAGATGGTCCGGTCAAATCCTGAACTAAATTTTTCAAGTTGGCCAATTCCTGACCTGAACGTAAACAATGTCCAGCTGATAGTAGAAGAAATCAAATCTTCGGAATTCAAAAATATTGATGGCGTAAAGTGCCTTCTGGTTCCAGCAGGCAAATCGGTAAAGGCAAAAGTCAGGATTACAACTACTCCAGCGATAAAGGATATACGAGAGCTTGCATTTTTCCGTCTTGTCCTGATGGCTTCAAACGGTGGAGCTGGTGATTTTGTCCAAGAACTAAAAAAAATAAAGAACTCCAGTAGCAAGCTTGCCTACAAAGACTTAGGCATATCCATTGATGGAAATATAGTAGCCGAAGGTACATACTTTATTAAGGTACTCGCCGAAGATGAAAATGGTGTAGTCTTAAATTCAAACGACCAATTCAAGGAGGATACAGTTGAGAAACATTGGCAGGAACTAAAGTCAATTAATCCTGACGCACTTAAATCTAGCATTGAAAGAAAGTTGACCAGTGATAGTGAAGATTTCTACCTAACTATTACTAATGAAGAAGAACCCGAAAATGAAAGTTTTCGCAAAGACAAATTAAGTAACATTTTTCAATCATACTTTAAGTTTAGAATCGATCAACTTAAAAATGGTTTACCTCTCAGTGAACCATACCCTGAAGATGGTTCAAATCAGTGGATAGGAAATCCGACTGAGGCAACTAAAGCCACATTTCACATTCGCTATGATTCAAAACATGATTATCAGATTAACCTATCCAGCAAGTTATACCAGATGGAAAGGCTATTCATTAAATACAAAGATCAACTAGGGCACGTAACATGTACAGCATCGAATAATCCCTCCCAGCTGGGATTAAGTTCGTTAAAATTTAGCTCTTTTGATCTTTTAAACCAGTTGGCACCGGAAGGCCTTACGTCAGCCAGAAGAGAGCTGTATGAATCAATAGATAAATCTACCTATGAAAACTCAGGAGTATTGTTTACTACTTCTGTAAACGACTTCTACAATCTTGCAATTGCATACTTAGATGAGTTTTATCAATGGACAGCACAGTTACGAGACAAATTCAAAAGTCTCTCTCCGGAAAATAATAGTGAAGGAAAAGATTTACACACGTTATTACTTCAACTGCAATCACTTGATGTTATCACACTTCAAACACGCCTGGATGACAATAGACCTTTGTCCGTTAAGTTATTATCTCCGTTACATCCACTAAGAATTGCATGGTTCGTAAATCTAATTGACCAGTTTAATGACTGGGAAAATAAGACAGTGGATAATCCAAAGTTTCGGAAAGAATGGGTTAGTAATCTTAATCATTTCTTCTTAGGTAGCCTTGCGCCGGAGAATAATCCGTTGATAATATTAGATACTGAAACAAAGCATCCCTTTCAGTATGCAGGAGAACTAGCTTATGGGTGGGGGATATATTTAGCACCATCTGAGGATATTACTGAAGTAAGTACGTTAACATCTGTAAACCGTCAAATCAAAACTTTTCTTTCAAAAATTCTAAATATCGAGATAGAAAACCGTATCGACAATGATGTGTCGGAATCACTTATAATTCGACATCTAAAAAACTATATATCTCAACACCCTTATACCGACTGCTTAGTAATAAACCTTTTCAATGCTGGTGATGCTAATCCTTTTGCAACTTCACTTGTTGAGTTAGAAGCAGACCCCGCACTTCAACATTTAAGATACGAAATCCGCCTTTTTAAAGGGGATGATAATATTATTGACCACGGAGAGGGATTAAAAAACCTCTTAAACCCCGAGTTCAACATATCTGAGGAGGCGGAATCCTTTTCACAACCATCAATAAATAGATTATTTCCTAAGCTTAGATTTTCAATAAACTCAATACGTGACTTCTTGACTTCACCATTCTCGTTTGGTGCTCATCTGAGTTTTGTAGTCAGCCCGTTTCCTTCCAAAACTGAGTTATATAAACCACGACGAGAACAAGTGTCCTTTTTTCTCAATGGTCTGATTACTTCACCAGCTATTGAGGTAACTGAAAACGGTGGTGAAACTCAGTGGAACAAGTTCATATATCCAAATAAATCTGAATCGGAGAGAGTAAACAAATCTATTTCCATATTTGGATGTATACAAACATTTATTGCTGGTGCGTTAGCTTCGAAATATACAGATGCAACTCCTGCTACGTCTCTGTTATTAAGAGAAGCAGATAAGGTTCTGATAAACAACATTCATGATTATTCTGATTGGGTTATAACCTTTGACAGAAATTTGGGTCCTGAAATATATGACCTTCCGGGTAGAGAAGGCGAAATTCCGTTCCTACTCGACTATATCCCAGGAGAGGAAGTAACTGGTGTCTCAAGTTATTTAACCACAAGGCCAACATCGGAAATTGTTGGATTACTCGGGCCACATTTTAGAGAGTATGACATATCTGTAGAAAGCGATAACGATGGAGGTACGGTAAAAATGCTACTTGAGGATCTTCGTGCTGTTAGTAGTTCCCTCGTAATGCAGTTGAATTCAGGGAAAAATAAGGCATTCGAAGTTGTAGGTGCAGCATTTACCAAAAGGGTTTTGGAAAAGAAAGGCGTTTTAACCAACTCGTTCTTGATACCTATAGATCTGCACCAAAACCTATTTGATGGCTTAAGTAATGAAAACAAAAGCAGAGCTGACCATCTACTCGTAACCATTGATGTTGAAAAAAAATCCATCGATTTTACTGTAATTGAAGTTAAATGTAGAAAGTACTTATCGGTAACAGACGCAAGTGAGTTGAGGAGAAAGATGAAAGAGCAAATGGACAATACTATAGTTGCCTTGAAAGAACATTTTGATCCTGAAAACACTTTTTCTGAAGATCGATTAGATAGAACAATAAAGAATAAAGAACTCAAGTCACTATTAGAGTTTTATATATATCGTGCGGTGAGATATGAGCAACTTAGTCTAAATACATCAGAACATTATTTGAACTTTCTCCAATCTTTAGACTCTGGGTTCAGCATGTCGTTTAGAGAATTGGGGATAATATTTGACTTTTCCGCAGCCAAGAGGCATTTAAAGGAAGAGATTGACGACACCCTTACTTACTTCACTTTCGGTTCAAAATTAATCTCTGAAATATTAAATCCGGATTCGGATTTAAATACAAAGCGCCTTGAAAATGTCGACGAAGACAAACAGATCACAGAATATTTTGGCTCGAATGAAGAGTTATCACCTTTTGTTCAAAAGTTTGCGACGACAAAAAAATTAACAGATACAGAGCCACCCCCCATCCATATAAATCCTTGTAATGAATCAGCTTTGGCCAATGAACCTGATGAGGTATTAAATATCACTGCGCCTTTAAAACCATTAAATGTAAGCCAATTATCAGAAGAGAAAAGAGAAGGGAAAGCAAGTACTCCTCCAGCATACGATATTATAGTTGGAAAAACTTCCGCCAGCGAACAATATGGTCTCTTAGGCAAAACCATTCAAGGAAAGAATCTTGCCCTTGATGCCAACGAAACAAATACAATCAGTCTATTTGGCGTACAAGGCGGTGGCAAAAGCTATACGATAGGTACTATAACTGAAATGATGCTAAAGAATTTCGATGCAATAAATGAATTACCCGCACCTCTATCGGGTGTTATATTTCATTATAGTGAAACCATGGACTATTCTCCCGAGGCTGTTTCTATGATTTATCCAAATGACAAAGAAAAGGAAATCGCCACACTCAAGTTAAAATACGGCGCTGACCCTGATAAGCTAGAAGACATAGTCCTACTTTCTCCATCTGATAAATTGGATGAAAGAACACAACAATTTCCATCAATTAACGTGAAGAAAATAGCATTCAATTCCCGCGAGTTGAATGTTCAGGATTGGATGTTTTTGCTCGGTGCAATCGGCAGTGACGCTACATATGTACGGCAGCTTAAGGCAATAATGCGTGAAATTAGAAATAATATCACTTTAGCAGATCTTCGTGATAGAATTGATAACTCCGTGCTTCTTACAAACTCACAGAGAGCTTTAGCACAGCAGAGACTTAATTTCGCAGCACATTACATAGATGATAATTATTGGTTGCGGGATAATTTGAAACCTGGCCGTCTATTGATTGTAGATTTACGTGATGAATTTATTGAGAAGGATGAAGCCCTAGGGTTATTTGTGATAATGCTGAATATTTTTTCCGGAGTTCGGGACGTTTCAGGAAAGAAGTTTAATAAGTTTATTGTGTTTGATGAGGCACATAAATATATGGACAACAAGGACCTCACTAGTACAATAGTTACTGCGATTCGTGAAATGAGACACAAAGGTGTATCAATAATGATTGCAAGCCAAGATCCACCAAGCCTTCCAAATGAGATAATTGAGTTAAGCAGCATTTTGATTATGCATAAGTTTAACAGTCCTCAATGGCTAAAACACATTCAAAAATCCATCACACCAGTCAGTGAGTTAAATTCAAGTGATTTAGCATCCCTTTCACCAGGTGAAGCCTTTTTATGGGCGACAAAATCAACTGACAAAATAATTATGTCCAGACCAATCAAAATATTCACTCGACCAAGAATAACAAAGCATGGAGGAGGAACTGTTGAAGCAATATAATCTTAAAATTGCTCAGTTTTCAGAGCAAGGACTTAGATCGAAAAATGAGGACAGACTATTCTACTCATGCTTCGGTAGTAACCGTCATCTACTTATCGTTGCAGATGGGATGGGGGGATATGAAGATGGTGATTTAGCTGCTGAAATTGCTATTGAAACTATTTCGGATGTAGTTATGAACTCCGGAGGCGGTATTATTGAGAATATCGAGTTGGCCTTTTTTAATGCTCATACAACAATTAATAAGAAGTTGCTGAATGCAGGTGCTACTATTGGAGGTGTTATATTTTGGGAAGATGATATTTATATTTTTTGGGCTGGAGATGTCAAGATAATTATTAATAATGGCGGTGATATTTTTATTTCGCACGACCACACACTACTAAATACTTTGAGAGATGCAGAAATAACGATTAAACCAGAGGAAGTTAAAAGGCTTAGAAGTACTGTTATGCGATCAATAGGCGGCAAAACAAATTCTTATACACCTGAAATTATTAAACTCAAAATGAGTAAACACTGTAAAGGGATTATTTGTACTGACGGTATATCACAATTTTATACTAATGAAAATTTGCTTAATATACTTTCAAACGTTGAAAATATACCCCATTTTATTCCAGCGCCTAGTTTAGTAAATGCGATCGACAATGTCACAACCTTAGCTTTTATTAAAACAATGTAGGATTGGAAAGGCTATCTTTTGTCAGTAGGTATATAGTAGAGTTGTATAGGAATATCTTAAACATTTAGTTTCAAACTCAGACACACTGGAATATCATATTTTCAAACAACATTTTTCATACTAGTAGTAATTAAAAAGGTATATTGAACTGTAACTATTTCTTTTCGATTTCATGAAGCAACATTAGAATTAACTCATTTTGAGTAGTTAGCTTTTTAAGTAGCTCATTATTTTCCAACATAATAGCAGGCTCGAGAGAATACAACTTCGTATATAGAGCGTGATGCTCACTTTCTATCTTCTCCCGTTCTCGAAGTAATGCACGATACCGTAATTCTAAATCAGTTATGTCATGCTTTGTGGCAAGCTTGTTGTTTTCACTAAAGTACGTATGTGATAAAGTCTGAGTATGAATTCCCATCGCGTCATTATATTCAACGCCAACAGGTTGATTATAACTTTTATATACTTCTAAATCAATGGAAAAGCCTTTACTGACAGCATCCAAAAACTTATCACTTATTACTTTTTCACCTTTCTCTATCCTACTGACAGTAGTTTGTGAACGCTTGATACGATTTGCAAACTGCTCTTGATTAAGGCCTGTGCTTCCCCTGAATTTTTTTAAATCGAACGTTTTCATAACATTAACAGGTACTTCACTGCACCTTTTTCATGATTTTCAATTCTTTATTATGCCTTTTCATTACTTTTGCAAGAAACAGATTTACCCCAAATGTACAATATTTTAGAAAATATGACAATACTTCAGATAGAATAGGTTAATAATTAGGCATAAAAAGGCATAATACTATATATGGGACAAAAAACAAACTACCGATTCAAACTCAGAGAATGGCTCAACAAACACAATGCAGAAAGCAAGCGACTGGTTATCAATAATTTAATAAAAACAAGCGGCCAGAGCCGATATACCATCCGGCGAATCATGTATATGAAAAGAGATGATGCCAGCTATGTTCGCAAAGAAACGATTGAAGCTATATGTAAGATCCTTGATAAAGACACCACCGATTTTGAATACCCTACAACTAACAAATAATGAATTCCGAAAAGGCACAAGTGCTGGAATTATACCAATCCCTTTCTGCACTACAACCCAAATACCACGAATTATACAGAGCATTAGAAAAACAATACGAATCTTGCCAATGCTACGCTTGCAAACTTCGACTAATTGCTTTTGGAATGGAAGTAACATCCTTAAACTCCAATGTCAGTCATCTGGAAGCACAATTGTTACCTTCTTTAACCGGTATACTTGATAAGCTAACAATCAAATACAAGATCAGTAATGATCAGGTATTCATACTGAATTAAGTTTCACTTTTCGCAATCTATTTAACACGCACCGATAGCCTGTCTATCGAATGCTAAATATTTGTAGCCTATAATGGTCACCAACCCGACTGCAGACACACAAGATTTTTTTGAGATGCGAATGGCATTACTTGGAATAAGTAATGATATGCTTGATATTGAATTGTATACTGACAGTATAGAGAATTGCCAATACCATAACATCCCTAATACTAGAAAGGAATACAGCATTTTTAGGGCAAATGATAAAGGGATTGGCATTCTACTCTATACAATCAGGGGAGAAGTACATTGGTTCCGCAGTCTTGAAGGAAAGCAGAAAACCAGGGAATATTATCAGACTCGTTTATTGCATCCTAAAAAAAGGAAGGATAGCTCAGTACAGAAGTATGACATTCCCAAAGGACAAAAGACGCTTCCTTTTTTCCCTCCGCTGTTACTCAAGTATTTTAAATCAGGTGAAACTATTGAAACACTGTACCTGACCGAAGGACATTTTAAGGCTTTTAAGGCTACAATGCACGGCATTTTTTGCGTGGGTTTACCATCCATCACTTGCTTACGGGATAAAGAGGGATTCATGCACGAAGACATTATTGCATTGATTAAAAGATGTCAAGTGCAAAGGGTGGTGTGGCTACATGACGGAGACTGTCGTAACATAACATCCAAAGAAATAACTGACCAAACTGACCTTAGCACAAGGCCGTACATTTTTTACAAGAGTGTAGAGGCCTTTTATGACCTGATGAGCAAGGAAGGTATTCGCCTGTACTTCGCCCATATCAACTCCCAGGAAGTGATGGGAAATCCAAAAGGAATTGACGATTTACTTTGCTCACTAAATGAATCTGAACAACAGGAAGCAGCTAAAGAGTTTAATGACTTCAGGGTACAGAAATCGGGGACATATACAGGTGTTTACCTGACACGAATAGAAGTGACACGTTCTACCCGCTCTGCATTTCAATATTTCATGTTGGATAATGTGGATGATTTCTATCATTTTCATCTCGAGCAACGACCAGAATTGAAGGATGTACAATTCAAATTCTTCGGGACTACCTATCGGTATGATCATGGTTCTAATAAATGTGTGATTGTAACACCTAGAAGTGCAGCAAATTACTTCCGGGTAGGCGATACCTATTATCAATATGTTGAAATACCTGATCAATGGAATACCCTCATAAAAACTTTTGAACGCAGGGAACGTAAAACCATACTGGAAGATAACGGCAAAGAAATATTTGAGCATATACACAAGTACACATCCTTTTGTAATGTACCGAGCCATACAGACTATCAACAGGTCATACATAACTGCTATAACCTTTATCATCCTTTTGATTGGCAAGCCTCCGAAGAAGACAGTTCTTGTCCTCACACACTGGGCTTCATCAAACATATATTTGGCTCGGAAAGCATATTACTTAATGTTGACGATGCTGAGAGTACTATCGAAAGATGGGAGTTAGGTCTGGACTATTTACAATTGCTGTTTCAAAAACCTCAGCAGGTATTACCCATACTATGCTTAATAAGTAAGGAACGACAAACCGGTAAAACTACTTTCGGTGACTGGCTGAAGGAGCTGTACAAAGAGAACATGGCCATAGTAGGTAATGCAGATTTAAAAAGTGAATTTAATGCCCACTGGATCAGTAAACTTATCGTGATGGTAGATGAAACAAAAGTTGACCAGGAAGTGGTAGTTGAAAGGCTCAAGGCCCTATCTACTGCAAAATCAGCTATTTGGAACAGTAAAGGTAAAGACCAGAAGAGCATACCAACTTTTGCAAAGTTCATCCTAATCTCTAACAGGGAAGAAGATTTTATTCGAATTGATAAACATGAGATACGCTTTTGGGTAATTCGTGTGCCCAAACTATCAGAAGAAACACTAGACGTTAAGCTGCTTCGAAAAATGGTGGATGAAATACCCAGTTTTTTGAACTACTTGTGTACCAGAAAAATCAAGGCACCGGAAAAAGAACGTCATTGGTTTGAAAGCCGTTTACTAGTAACTGAGGCGCTGCAGTCAATAGTTGCGCACAGCAAGATTACTGTGGAGAAACAAATTGAGATAGCACTAACGGAACTTTTTGAATCCAGTGGTGAACAGATCATCACCATGCAATTAACTGATATAGCTACGCTCGTTAAACAACAGAACAAAAGCTATGTGAGTGAAGTACTAAATAGAATGGGGTACAAATCATCAGAATATCCGTCTTCAAAGTATTTTCCACGTATCAGCGAGAGACGTGAATCAACGGGTGAAATTCATCTTTGCTGTGAATATGTGAAATTCAAGGGGAGGTTTTACACTTTTCATCGTAAGGATTTCACGGCATCTCCTGAAGGCATTGTTGAAGATTAGTATTTCATTGTAAAAGCTATGTAGTTATTCTTTTATCCATTTTAAGGTTAATGATTCATTTTCACGAGTAGTTACTTTTACAAAATATACCCCACCTTGAAGTTGTTGTGATGGCAATAGTATTTCGTTAGTATTATCAATACTTTGTATCCAAACTACACGGCCTGCTATATCTGTGATATTTATACGATACGCCATATCCCTATTTAACCTTACAATTAGCTTAGCAGATTTACCAGAAGGGTTGGGAACGATTGTTGCTTGCGCAATTGTTTTATTCATATTGCGAATTCCCAACTTATTCTTTATGGTAGTATTAATGCCTTTTACTTTGAACCTCGTAATATCTCTACCTATACTATCAATAATACGTGTGTTTTCAAAGTCAATTTTCAGTGGTGTATTATCTGCTGTTGTTATTGGTATATCTAAAGTCAATGTGCCGATTGTACCATAGCCTGAAATATTGGTGTGTGTAGTACGTGCCTGTGCCCAATCTATGTAGTTAAGCTTATTGTTTTTGCTGAAGTTAATCATTGTACTACTTCCGGTAGACAACCAACTACCAACTGGACTTACACTTACTGGAGAGGACAAGGTTAATGTATCTGCATTTATGGATGTTGCAATACCATATATTCCATCAATTGGTGAAGAAGCTGTACCAAGTACTATTGGAACTTGTAAAGTCTTACCAGCTTCAAATACGATACCTGTAGTGTCTAAAAATAATATTGCATTAGTTGTTCCTGCGAGCGCAACTGGTGGATTCTTTTTAATACCATGATTCTTACCGTAATTGTTGTGTATAGCTGTTAAGTCAGCATTATCAGAAGTACCGTTGCCGTTACAATCTGCATGTTTCATATCAACATTGTCTACAGGAAACACATTACCCCACGAAGAACAAGTCTGTGGTTGCCAAAGAATATTGGGATTCACTCTTGATGCTCCGGTATTATTATAAGCTATTGCGACTGCTAATGGATCATAAAGATTTACAACATTATCGCTATTAGCATCACCAGGCCATACACTGTCTGCGGTGCAGCTATCTGTTTTTACTGCAAGTACATAATCTACGGTATTGTTTGGACATTCATTGTCTCTTACACGTAGTGTTATAAAGAACTGCGGCAGTGTGCTCAGAACAGTAGGAGTAGTCCAGCTCAGATTCACACTCGCGCGACCTGCACCTGGTGTAACAATTTTGTTAAAGGTCCATCCCGACAGATTGGGCGTAATTACATCCACATCTACTATGTCGGTAGCTGTCGAGTCCAGAAAACTTAGCATTATACTATTGGCCTTTCCAGAACAAGTAGTAACTGATAGGTTGGTACCGCTAGCTATATAAGGGAATGTAGTATAGGCTTTGCCAGGCAATACAGTAGATGTTTGTGTTATTAGTTGCATATCTCTTATCCTGCTACCGACCAATTTGCCATTGCGATATTCTTTTACGAGTATAGCAAATGAAGGGTTGCCTACGTATGGATTAAATATTTTTAGGCAGTTACTAGTAAACTCACAAACAGAACCAGCTCCTAATGGCATCGTAACAGAAAATCCAGGATTATATACCAAAGGGGTTCCCAATGAGGACATTGGTGCTATCAACTCAAACGTTATGCTGTCTCCATTAACATCGTTGCTCCATATAGGAAAATAGGTAGTATCATTAATCAATGTCGTCACAGCAAGATTACCAGATACAAACGTAGATGTGTTTTCTTGTATAGAGTTATTAAGTGTGGCTTCAATGTATATACTATTCCCAGCCCCCCCATAAAGGTTGCTATTATTTCTGCAACAACTCCACATGGACAATATCCAGTCATTGGCGTGCGGTATGCTGATAGTATCTATAAAGTGATGCCTAATATATCCCAGTATTGGAGATGAAAGATTATTACAACTATTTGTATCTCCCGTGCATCCTGTCATCAATGTATCAATCGAATAGAATTTTGGAGTAACAGTCAGCGTTTGGCTAAGAGATGCAGATTGAATACTGATTTGTGAACCGGGAGTATTAGGACCTGCTACACAAGTCTGACAAGCAGTATACAAAACCTGATGAACAGTGTAATTTTTACCATTAAATTCATACCATATTTCTCCACCTGACCAATGACAAGCAAAAATTGTTGGAATATTTACAAACAGTACGATCAGCAAGCTACTTGTATATTTTTTAATATTCATTTTATGTGTCTTTTCAGGTACTTTTTCAACATATTTAGTGAAGGCTATTCCTTCACCCATTTCAGCGTTAATGTTTCATTGGTGGCACTCGTTAGCTTTACAAAATAAATACCACTTTGCAAATCTTGCGCAGGTAGTACAATCATATCTGAACCATTGCTTTGACTAGTCCAAACTTTACGCCCGGTAATGTCTGTTACTACAACTTTACAAATAGTATTTTGTCCTAGTTTCAAAATCAGTTTGGCAGATTTACCAGAAGGGTTGGGAACGATTGTTGCTTGCGCAATTGTTTTATTCATATTGCGAATTCCCAACTTATTCTTTATGGTAGTATTAATGCCTTTTACTTTGAACCTCGTAATATCTCTACCTATACTATCAATAATACGTGTGTTTTCAAAGTCAATTTTCAGTGGTGTATTATCTGCTGTTGTTATTGGTATATCTAAAGTCAATGTGCCGATTGTACCATAGCCTGAAATATTGGTGTGTGTAGTACGTGCCTGTGCCCAATCTATGTAGTTAAGCTTATTGTTTTTGCTGAAGTTAATCATTGTACTACTTCCGGTAGACAACCAACTACCAACTGGACTTACACTTACTGGAGAGGACAAGGTTAATGTATCTGCATTTATGGATGTTGCAATACCATATATTCCATCAATTGGTGAAGAAGCTGTACCAAGTACTATTGGAACTTGTAAAGTCTTACCAGCTTCAAATACGATACCTGTAGTGTCTAAAAATAATGTTGCACTAGTTGTTCCTGTGAGCGCTACAGCTGGATTCTTTTTCATACCATGATTCTTACGATAATTGTTGCTTATAGCAGCTAAATCACTGTTATCAACAGTACCGTTACCATTGCAATCAGCATGTTTCATATCAACATTGTCTACAGGAAACACATTACCCCAAGCCGTGCAAGCCTGTGGTTGCCAAAGAATATTGGAATTCACTCTCGATGCTCCGGTATTGTTATAAGCTATTGCGACTGCTAATGGATCATAAAGATTTACTACATTATCACTATTAGCATCGCCCGGCCATACACTGTCTGTTGTGCAGCTATCCGTCTTTACTGCAAGTACATAATCTACGGTGTTGTTAGGACATTCGTTGTCTCTTACACGAAGTGTAAAGAAAAATTGTGGATATGTAGCAAGATTAGATGGTGTCAACCAGTTTATATACACATCAGCACGACCTAAATTAGGTTTTACAGTCTTATTAAACGTCCAGCCCGCCAAGATAGGCTCAATAATATCTACATATACCGAATCAGTAACTGTAGAATCAACAAAACTTAGCATTACACTATTAGCTTTCCCAGGGCAAGTAATAACCGACAAGTTTGTATTATTCACAGGAAATGGGAAGGTATTAGTTTTAGAGGTTGATGTAGGCGGATTATCGAAGCGGAGAGCAAGAAACTTTGTTTGGTGGGATATCAATTTAGAACTTCTATATTCTTTAATTTTCAATCCTAATGCGTATAAACCGCGATTAGTATTATACAAAACCAGTCTATGGTTTACGCTGTCTATCTTACATAGTTGACCGGTACCTAAAGGTTCTTTTAGCGTATAGCCATATTGAGAAGAATAGGGTTGTGAGGAACCTGGATTGTTTTCTTGTTCCACTATTTCATAAACAACACTATCATTATCGACATCAGTAGCTACCAGAGGATAATAAACTGTATCGTTCGGGATTAAAAAGAAAAGGTTTGTTGATGGTAGATTTGCATTGCTATTATTTGCACCTAAATTATTCAATAAAGACTCTACATATAAAGCAGTATAGGAGTTGACATTTACATAATTATTCAAAGTACAACAGCTCCAAAAGCTAATAACCCAATCAGGTGCCGGAGGAATTGAAACTGTATCGTAATAAGTCCACTTCTCATAACCTGGTAATGTTGATGTAAGTGAATGGCATGCATCTGAAATATTCAGACAGTTTAAGTTGAATGTATCTTTTGTTCGAACAGGCAATGATTTTGTTATTGTAACAGCTAAGGAACTAGATTTAATACCAATTTTTACAGTGTCTGCAAAAGAAGGAGCATTTACAGGATTATTATTACACTCTTTGTATACCGTAAGGTATACAGTGTAATTAGTACCATTGTATTCGTACCTAATTTCCTGTTGTCCGAAATGATCTGCATACGTAGAACCACTGCAGGACAAAAGAATATATATAATTGCAAGTATCTTTTTCATTATGTTACAATCAGTATTTACCATTCCATTTTACTATATATGTAGCAGAAAATCGTAGCCTTTTGTTGTAGGTTTTAAAGCATTTTATTTACTCCCTACCTGAAACTACAACCATTTAAAAAGTGCTTATGATAATATATATGAGCAAGTAATGATCAGCTATCAATTACCGTTGTTGGTGAAGAACATCTATAACGGTAAAAAACTGCAAATTATTTTTTATTATATCAATCATACGTTGTCTTTTCCACCAGTTCATTTATTAATTCTTCATCATAACTAAACAGTCCTTTTCTACACATTATGTAAACCTGACTAGACATTAATTCCATCTTTAATAATTTATTTTTTCCATCCTTTACAAATTTTACTACAAATCTCTGTGAAAAGACTTGATTACCGCTCTTTACATCAAGTATTATTCTACCATTAGAATCAACAATCTGCCACATCCCTTTATTTATATAGGTGCTAATATTACTGTCGCAGTAGTTTTCTGTTGTAGGCAATATAACATCTCCATCATGAAAAAAAAGACCATTATTCAACAGGCACGATTTTATATCATTATTCATATAAGAGATACTATCAATACTCCACCACCCGATAATATTAGTTGCTACTTTATTACTGCAACTACTACAGAGTAACATACCACCTGCAAGCAATACAAATATTATTTTTTTCATATCAATTATCTTTCTTTGATTGTCTCTGAACAGGAATACTTCTGCCAGGAAAGTTATCCAAACCTGATGGCACGAAATCAGAATTTTTAGGATTACTATCATTGTAAATTTTCATCCCTATATTATAAATCTCTGGGTCGTTTGTGTTGTTTTTACCTTGCAAAACAACATTCATAATATTTATAATACTTTCTTTATTTTGATATTTTTCAGGTATGGTTCCATTATTTAAAGCTCTTGAAACATCTATTGCTACCTTGTTTGCTATTTCAGTATGTAAAATAATTTTTTCCCTGTCATCCTTTCCAACCCATTCAACAGACTTATCTAAACCTAAAACAATTGCATCTATATAAATTGACGCTTTCCCATATGCTGCAATTGGAGCTTTGTATTCCTTAGAATTACCTACAATTTTAGGACCATTCCTTTCTTGGTTTCTTCTTGCGGCTCTATTATCTGGACTAGATTCATATCGTTTAACTTCAGTTGAATTTTTAGGCTTGTCTGGCATATCTGCCATCTCAGTCTTTTTGAAAGGGTTTGCAATATCAATATTTGCTATTGTTGGGTTTAAACCAATACTACCATTTGGCCAATTTGCGGGATCTTCGTTCGCTATTCTCCAATTTATTTGATTATAATTATGCAGATTCGATACCTTTAATTGTAGTCTACCATATTTAAATTCAATGCGGGATACATTAGAGCCCAAATATTCCAACCCTTCGATATCCAATCCATCAATCACTCTGTTTTCAGCAAATGCATAATTACTGTTCCATGGATACTGCTTAGATAACGGATCAACACTCAAAAACCTTCCCAAACGCGAGTCATACCCTCTAAAATGGAAATCAATCCTATTCCCCATCCCTGCAATCTCATTATCCTTCATCTGTCCATTAAACCCAAAACGATACTTATCTGCACTGCTATTACATACCTGTGTCAACGTATTTTGTTGTTCATATACCAGTCGTTTAATTCGATAGGTTTTCAGGTTGAGTTTTGTTGGTACTCCGCTAGTTGTCTTATTTACAAAACTATACTTCACATCGCTAACACTTGGTACAAAACTAAGGGTGTACGTTGTAGCTGCGTCTACAGCAACACTGGCAAGTTGTTGCCAGCTATCGTCTTTGTATTCTTCCACTACCATATCCCAATTACCCTGCAGGTAGCTTACATCAGCAGATATTTCGTGCGTTTCACCGGGTGTGCCGGCATAGCTGGTATTTTCCATACCTGCCCCCATTGTAGTAGTAGCTACTTCCAGTGCTGCATTTTCTGTGCCTCCACCTACAATACCAAGACTTGCGGTTCCTTTATTCATCCAACTCAGCGAGTTACTAAAGTATTGTATATACTCTATTTCTACCCATCTAGGTACAAACATGGTCTGTGTTACCCACACACACTGGTTGCTTGTATCGCTCATATACCTACCAGGCATCAGCATACCAAACGGATAATAATCGTACACAGCAGGCAGTGCATGTCTGTAGCTAACTATACTATCATTACCACCACCTACTTTGATGCCTTTACGCTTGTCGCTAACAGTAGCCATTACGTTACCCAAATGATTGGTGAGCTCGTATTGTTTCGTACCCAGCATATGCTGCATACCTGATACTGCCAGTTGCCTGTTGTCAAAAGACAGTGTATCTCTTGGCTTTATCAAATCCTGGTACTCCAAACTGTACCATGGCAACTGAACACCCATTTTTGTAGAGTCTATCGTAGAGCTGTTAGCTGCAAAATCCCACTTAATCGCTACCTGATTCGGCCAGTATTGTTTGATACCTAATCGGCTGCTGCCATATAGGTGATGTTCTGCCAAATAATACCTGTCATAAGCAGTTTGTTTCACACCTTTGTACTCCTCAACGTTAGAGCTTGGGTAGTATCCTGAAATATTTACAATCTTAGCTGCAAAGTCTGCGTACTCAAAACCAGGGATGGCTGCTATTGCTTCTGCCACTACATTGGTGTCCGGATAGGCTGTTACAAAATCTGTCATATAACTACCGGGGTTAGATGCATACAGCCCACCACTTATTTCAGCGGCATTTGCCACTACTTGTATCTGTCCCGGTGTAGACGCCCAGTTGGCGAAGAAATCTCCCAATTGCTCGTGGCTGCCAAAGCTTACCAGTTCATTTTGCAGGTTTGGTGCCAGCGTACCTGAACTACCCATGTAGTATGCATTGGTCATCGTAACATCGTCTGCTGCCAACGAGTGCAGGAAATTGTCAAAGTACGTTGTATTGGAAGCCCTGAGTGCCATTAAGCCATTTGTCAGATTGCTATAATCGCCTGATACTTCGTATACAATATCAGCAAGGTCTGAGGCTTTGTCAGCACAAGTAGTACCCGAAAGCTCTGCATGATAGAAATCTCCTGCAAGTTGATCGAGCATGGTATTGCTGCCATCTGCTGCGCATAGTACTTCTAACACCTGTTTCCTAGCAGGTTTGTTGGGGTTATTAAACAAAGCCGTAGCCCATTGTTGTATTGCTTCCACATCACCCCTATCGTACATTTCCTGCCAGCAATCTCCTATTACCGGATTACTGCCTGTTTTACTGTAGGTATACAATGGAGACAAATAGTCTGTTGTACCCTGCAATAGTCGGGTCATCAAACCATTTTGTTCCAGCAAAGCAGGTATGGTAGCATTTGTAACCTGCTCTGTTACCCATGTCGGATAATTATTCCCTACTCCTTCGTTGAAGGTGGTAGCGAACGTACCATCAGCAGAATAATAAGGCACTAATACATCTGTAACGAACGGAGTGGTAAATCCTTGCCTGATAATGTCTGCGTAAGTAGCGGCAACCATTTTAACTTTCACCCACTTATAAGAGGTTTCTCGTTTGTACACCGCAAGGATATTGCCCTGTGCATCTCTTATATAGTATTCATTATGCTCAACATTCGCAGTATCTGTCTGTGTATACTCTTTGGCAACCCTGTTACCCATCGCATCATACATAAAACGTAAGGTCCGCTTAGCTGTCTTATCTGATGTTTCGGTTACTTTATTGTACAGGTTCCATTTTACTGTGTCCTCGCCTGATACCAAGTCCTTAACTACGTTTCCGATCGGGTCATACAGATAACGTGTTGCGGTATCATTGGTATACGTTGCTATATCTTCTATTTTGGTATAGGTATGACTTGCTCGGTCAGTTACGTTCTTCAGCATATTGTTTCTGGGATCCATGTACACATAGTTCATGGTATCCAACAACTGTGTAGTGCCGCCTATGGTATTGCCCGGGCTGTTACCCCTTCTTGTCAAACGTTTAATATTACCATCCTGGTCGTACCAGTAATTGCTCTTATAGTCACTAATGCCTGTCAGCGTGTTATTGATCGGATTCACAGACTCATAAACGGCTGTCTTTATCCTATTCAATTGATCATAGGTATAGATAGTACTCAAAGATGGCAATGGTGCGATAGCTGTTTTAGTACCTGCAATATTACCATTGTACAAAGACTGGCTGTTTGGTGTCAGGTTAGTTACTGCTTGCGTTGACTGGCCGATTGGCGTAAAATCATTCTTGTAGTATTCCAGTGTTAATGCTATAGCATCGTTGGCATGAATACTGGTTCCGCCACCGGCATCTTTGCCCATATCCTTGTCAGGTGCCAGTATATCACCATTAATGGCTTTTAACCACCCCTGTACCGTATATGCATAGTCTACACCCTGCACGCGTAAATCACCTAAACTCAATCTGGCCAATGGCCCATGCTGATAGTAATCGTATTCTGCATCGCGTTTCCAGATAATACCGTCAGGGCTGGTTTCTACCAGTTTGATTCTATTATCATCGTCATAGGCATATCGTTGATAGTATTGATCTGCAAAGCCTCTGTTATAACTTAAGAGGTTTACTTTTCCGCTGATCAGGTCATAATCATAGTCTACTCGTTTATAGCGTTGGTTCATAAACGACAACTGCGGGAAATCATGCATGAGTGTCTGTACGTTACCTAATGCATCATAACTATAGTAAGATGCATGGTTGTAGTTTTTGAACGCCTTATCTGTAGACGCCAAGTTAACAAAATACTTCACCGTCGATACTCGCTTGCGCAGGTTCTGTTGTTTGTTCATACCAGCAATGGTACTCAAGTCCATCGCCGCAGTATCATATACGGTAAATACAACGTCCTGTCTACTGTTTTTACGGATGTATCGTGCGATACTATCGTGCGCAAAGTCCTGTAGATTGAATACCTGTGGCGGCACAGGCGTATACTGGTTGTTTGCCAGGTCTATATACGCACATGACTGTGGAGGTGGCAATGTGTCAAACAGATTGCCCGGTTTTGGTACTGTATAAACTGTGGGTGAAAAATAAGTACAGCCTAACTGTGCCTGTCCTGTTTCAACTACTCTTGACTGGTTATCATAAAGGGTATACGTAAAGCTACCATCAGTCCTTTGCTTGTTATTTTGTGAGAAAACAAGCCTTCCTGCCGCATCGTAGTAAAATTCCGTAGTACCTCCATCCGGTGTAATCTGTTTCACCAGTTGGTTCACGGTATTATAATAGTATATACTTTTCTTCTGATGGTTAACCCTGATACCTGCATAAGTCGTGTCTTTAATCCTAGCACTGTCTATCTTAGCTGTTGCGGTAGCAGTCAATTTCCTTACCCCTTCAGGCGGAACTGTCTGAATCAGATTACCTGCCCTGTCATAATAATACAGCGTCGTCTGGAAACGCTGGTCTACATAACCTATTTTCAACACCTCGTTCAGGTTATTCATCACATGCGCTCTGAACTTAGCTCGTAACGACTTACTGATGGAGTCTATATAAACTGCATACCTGAATTTACCGTCATTAATGGCATCACGTAAACGCTGGCGCTCACAATGTTCAAAAGTATCAGGTGCTGCAATCGTTTCTGTTACCGGGTCTCCGAGTAAAACGTCTTCAAGCGTCACATTCTTAGCAATCACGTAGTCTGTCATACCGGATACAGTAATTGTATCTGCAGGTGATGTTCGTATCAGCTTGATACTGAAATTTCGTGATGTGCTATCCCCCGGTGCAGGTTTAATAAATGAGGTATCCAATAATTTATATGTCTGGTGCTCTGACTTGGACATATATGCAGGCATGCGCAAGAATGCATTATATAATGTATCACCAGTACCGAAATAACGATACATATAACTACCGTCTGAACACCTGAAAGCTACAATCGTACTGTCTGTATTAATCAGTTGCTTAGGGCTGCTGAAGAATAGTTGATTCGAATAATTGGTTCTGATCGTATGGAACATATACTTCAGCTTACCAAATCTAGATTGGGCAGCGTTAGTCGGGTCAGTTACATACAGATTAGTTGTATTACCCGGTTTAGAAGGAATAGTATAAGTAACGGGTTTTGTCTGATACGACACCAATTGATTCAGGTATTTTTCCTGAAGGGTATCCAGTACATTACTTGTCGACAAGCCTTGCATCTGATATACATAATTCAAAAATGCTTTTTTCTCTGCCAGAAAATAATCTTCATCAACTGTATGCTGGTAATTACTTACAAACATAATCGGCAACCCATTATCATATATGTATCTATACAGCTTATAAACAGCTTCTGACACGTTATATGGTTTAGCTCCGCTTTGTATATCTATTGTATACAAGCTGCAAGCTGTATTTATATTGCTGATTCGGATATTAGCAGACGATGCAGTTGCAAAGCTGAAATTCGATGCATTTACTCCCAGTATAGTAGACCAATTAGGTACGATACCGACATTAACAGGTACATATATAAACCCTAATCGGCTGCTACTTTGTGATGCCTGCAATAGTTGGTTGACATTCTTCGATGTCACACCACTTGTATACGCATTAATAAAGTCTCTGTAAACCCATAGCTTAGACTTTGGAATCTGGTTAAAATCCAATACGAGCTTGGTATTATTTTCAGTGTAAGGATATACGAATGATACATTAGGATCAATATTATTGATAGCATTCAGGAACACAGCTGCATTGGTACTATCTGTGAAACTGATATTGCTATACCCTACGTATTGCTTCATATAAGCACTGTCCGCCAAAGCACAGCTTTCAATAAACCTTTGGTATTGGCTAGCTGTAAAAGCCTTGCCAATCTTTTGGTTCATAAACACTTTCAACATCGTCGGATAGTAAGGGTGATCTGTCCCCTTTACACCGTATACAACTAATGTATCAGTGAACTCCTTATATAAACTGCGCATCTGTGTGCAAGGAATACAAGTCGTCAGCTTACTTTCCGTATAAGTGGACATCGGGATATTGTTTGTCCATCCCAACATGCTACAACCATAGGTCTGCGAACCTGCGATACGTTGTATCACTGCGCTAAATGCATAGTTACCGATATAGCCCGGTCCGATTTCGCTGCCTGACTCTTTGATACATTTTACATCAATAAAACTGAATACATCCGTACCAGGGCTTGCGAATATATTATTACATATACTTGTAGAACCTGAACCACTTCCTCGCAAGAATATCGTTACGGTATCAGCTGATAAGGAACTATACAGTTTTAGTTTGTATAATTTTTCATTGCTGACATAGGTTGCCAATGCATTAATACTAGTACTGTTATTCAGTTTCGTACTGATATCTTTCTCAAATGAGTTGGTAGAAACAGACAGGCTTAAAGATTGTACTACGCTCAAATTTGTAAATGCATCCAGTATTGGTTGCTTGTTCAGGAATGTTCGTTGTGCAAAATAATACTGGTCATCCTGACAGGCCAATCCTGTAGTAGTAGTTTTGTCTCCCAATGGGAAAGGATCATAGTTTATCAAATATGGATTACAGAAATCATTTAAACTTACACCATTGCTAACCAATGCATCTCTTATCTGTTTAGGTGTATAATTACCCAACTGTACAGCTCCGCTTTGGCATAGATTGAGTAAACTGGTTCTTACATTGTTATATTGTGTTGTATTTGTTCCAAAACAGTTTCCTAATCTAGCCATGATGGAGTCTACCTGCCCTGTACACAATGCGCTGTTGGATGAGGCATAGTTCAAATTGGCACTATCTGCATATTTGCCCAATGAATCAGCCGGACTATTCATCATATCCTTCATGATACGCACGATGGAATCTACGGAAGGATTGTTTGTATTATTAAATAGTTTCCAGAAACTACTCGAACTTGTGGTATCAATGCCGCCCTGGTTATTTCTATAGTTCTTAGGGAAGACCGGACTTGGAACCAAAACCATCCTTTCTGTCGGGGATAACTTACATGGTAAACAGTTAGAGTCTGCCAAATCCGTCAACATTTGTTTGAAACGTTCCCTGTTCTGAATATATACTTGTACCAGATTTTTAAAATAGGTTTCCTTTACCTGTTGGTTATCCAGTGTCAGTGCATTGATCTTAGACTTATAGATATTTGTTACGCACTCACGATACATAGTTGTATCTGTACAACCACAGTAAGCAACCGTTGTCATCAAGGTGTCAAAGCGTATTTTACCACCTCTAAAACTGGCTAGAGAATCTTGGGGGCTAGCAAACGACAATGGGCTTCCACTCAATTTGGAAACTATCGGATCAGCTTTGATAATGCTGTCCAGCTTCAACAAATTACGTTTTTCAGCAACTTTTGCATCCGGGATAGCCAACAGCTGGGTTTTGAAATCATCGGTGAAACATGCCTGTAACTTACAATACTCGGGGTGTAATGGTAATAATAATTCAGCGAAAATATCATTAAACACTAGCATAAACACTTTCGGTGGTATCGTTCGAAGTGTGTAAGGAATACCTTTATAAGTTATTGGTATATTCGGCAAACAGGTATCCTGGTAACGATAATGGTCATCATAGAAGTCAAATATTGATGTCTGCGTTTTAGCATTTACAATAATGCCATTATTTAAAGTATACTTTCCATACTTATTACCGGGATACAATTCATCCATCATCTGGCGCTTCTTCTGCGAACATGGATCAATATTTGTATCCGAACATGGGAAACTCGCTTTTTGAACTGACTCTTTTATGAAATTAGGCTCCGTACGCAAACAAGCTCCGGGATTCTTCATAAATGAATCAACTGCAGCATCTACATCATCCAGATTAACAACCAATTCTTTATTAAGTATGTGTTTACCTTTGTCTAACGACAAAAAATGTCTTCCACTTGAATAAGGTGTACCTGTAGCGGAACTAACAACACCTGTATAGCCAAGCACATCTGATTCTGCATATTTCTGATTGCCACATTCATCTATAATACTATAATTATAGGCCGCTTTTACAGAAAGGAATTTGTTCGGACAATTATCAATAGGGAACGGTGTAAACTGATAGACATATTCTACATAGTCATTACCATCCACGTCCATATAAAAGCTCTTATTGGCAATACGCTTATTGCCCACAATCTGTTGTGGCGTTCCCATCAGCACATCCTGTTCCCAGTAACTTGTACCGGGTATACCTTCATTCGGACGGATAGCATGCTTGATGCTATCCGGGCCGGTGCCAATTACCGAAGTCATTATCTGCCTGCCCTTGTAGTCTTTTACGCTAAACGATGTCTGTCCGTTCTCATCTTTCTTTACAATCTTATTATAGAAAGCCGACCATCCGACATCTGCACCGAAATGCCTGTTCAAGTCCATTTGATCGCCATCAACATATTCAAACTTGGTATCGTGACCATAACCAATTTGTAATGAATCTCCCGCACCACCCTGTCGCTCTATACGATCCTGGTAACCCGGCGCAAATATGGTCTGTACAAACGGATAACCACCCGCATCAGGAACAAATTTTTGAAATCCTGTTTTATCAGGATTTGAAGATGAATAGTATTGATTGGCCAATGCGTTTGTTGCCAATCTCGCCGGTGGCTTTTCACCGGGACATAATTGTGTCCTGATGGTATCAAAATCCACGGCTTTATAAGGCACACCTGAAAATTCATTCAGGCTGAGATTAGACTGGTAAGTAAACGCGGATGTTGTTACAGGTGTGGGCAATATGGTGAATGCCGGACGTCCTTCATAATCATAAATATTCTCTGTAGCCAGTAACCTATTAGGACTACTATTGAAACGGGTAATCGTTTGGCGATTTTTAAGTAAGCCGTCAAAATAGCTCATCACATGCTTATACTTTCCACCTTCAGCAAAGCTAACTGTATACTGCCAGTTGATATTATCACTCATATGTGGTGATGTGATCTGGTAATAATGTGTATTATTAGTTAGGTTACTAATCTTACCATTATCATTACTTAAACTCCATTGCATATACAATGGCACTTTAAAATCACCAGTATCAGGTCTCACCATCCTTACCCTGAATACAATGTAACCTTGCTGATAGATAAGTGGAATCTTATAAGTCCTTTTATCTGTTCTGATGCGCGTACTATTACCTCTGAAATCATACCAGATTGAATCTGCTCCTCTGCTGGCAATACCACTCGCTCCGCTTGCAGTAGGCACTACCCGATAGTTATCAACATATGTCCACTCCAGTTCATACATAGATGGATTGTTTTCCTGACCATTGGCTGTTTGCCAGTTAATCTCCAGCGTATTATTGGCTATCGTGCCTACACTGGCAGTCAGGGTATTGGAAAAACTATAGTTCGTCTTATCAATACGTTGCGGTAAAACACTTATTTCTATTGAAAAATTGCGCTGTAATGCAGAAGTGGCTAATGCAGTACCCAATGGTCCACTCGGGCTGCTTGTCACATCGTAAAACGCAATATTGTATATACGTATCTTATGGTAACCAGTATACCTCCTGAGCTGTAAATCCTGGTAGGCGGTCAGTGAGTCCGGATTATAGGAGATCATCAATGTATCATTGATAATATCATAACTACCCGCTGCAGTAGAGTCAATCGGATTCTTATAACCTTTTAGCTCATACACCATTTTATATGTATAAGCTATCGTGTCTCTTCTGTTAAAGCTATGGTCAATATACAGCTTTACGAATGACTGAAGGCTTTTATATTTATAGGTATTCTGCCAATTGGAACCCATGGCATAGAACTTATCATGCTGTGCACTCATAGCCCTATAGCCGGATGCCTTAATTTGAGTAGCTTTCAATGTATCCGACCACTCCTTGGCATCATAGTAAAATGATTGCGCACGAACACCGGATATAGTTGTTATACTCGTAACCAGCACCAGTACAAGCTTCGTTATGTAGGAAGATAGAAAATTAGGTTTCATACGATTGTATTTAGATTACAGCGTAGAGCTTATAATTTTTGTATTTATTCAATTTGATTTCATTATCACGCACACTGAAAAGTGTGTGTATATCCTTACAGGATGTCTGTGTTTCACGCTTATAGTTATAACACCTGATGACTTGTGTATTTACTGCTCGCTTGGCTCCGTTCACTGACGGATATACAGCGTAGAAAACCATAGATGCCGGTTTAGCCTGTGACAGTATATATTTTACTTCCACCCGCTTTATCGGCGTTGGCGTTCCTCTCTTTAACACTAAGCTGATGCGTATCGTGTCGCCTGCCTTACTATATTGCTGAATCTCCGCATTTGGGACTATAACTGAATCCAACATATTAGCAGTCAGTTGTCCACTGAAAAAATTATCCTGTAATTGTTGTTTGCCTTTACCATTGTAGTGCTTATCCATATCAATGACAGTGACTGTTCGCTTATCATGCTCTGCCCTGTAATACCAAGGCCCGGAAATCATAAATTCAAACTTGTCACTTTGATGACACATTATTTTGGCTTGCTGATCTATTGCTATTGTTCCATTAAGCGATTCAGATTTGCCATCCTCAAATTTTGCCAGCAACTCATAATCATAACCGTAACTATGCATAGCTTTAAGGCCATCCACAATTGTCCGTAGATCTTTTGCTCCCTGTGATGGTGTTTGTGCATACACTAGGGATGCACCCATTAGTAACCCCAAACTGGTATATTTCTTTATTATCGTTCTCATGACCACTATCGTTTAGGATTAGCACTTCTTGATTCTGATACGGTCATAATGCCTCTGTCTGTCTCTTTTTTCGTACGAACAAGGTTTCCTTCCCTGTCATACTCATAAATCGTAGCATAGTTGTTTTCATCCAACGTAGCCATCAGCTTATGTGTTATCGGATCGTAGACAAAGACCTTCATATTGGCATCCAGCGGAACAATACGCAAATCATCCATGTAAATATTCCCAGGCAAGGTGAATGAAATCGGTGTTCCGTTTGTGGAAGCGGTAAACTCAAACTCCAACTTTTGCCATTTATCAATGATTGTCGGTCCGAAACTTACTTTGGTAGAAATACCACCATTCAAAATATAGTTAGATGCCTGGTAGCTTTTTTCATTTCCAGTTGTAGTATATGGCCTGATCCAACAAGACAGTACATACCGCTTGCCCTGTGTCATGGTAAATGGCAAATGGAAATATTGGTTTTTGTAAACAGCAGGGTTACGGGTACTGTCAAACGTAATGGTACTGGTACCTGGAGATGATTTGAATGCGTACCTACCGGTATGTGATACTGAAGTCGCAACTTCTATGGTACCAGGATCCAAATTGTATTTTTTGTAGGAAGAACTACCCACCTGCACCAGATTAAACAGTTTTTTAAATGGTGAGTGTATGAGTTCTAAAACACTACCCTGTAATTCGAGCATTTTGAAATCTTCAAAGCTTTCGACCATTGATTCTTCCTGCCTTGCATTATAGATTAATGCTACAGGCAGTGTATGATTAAACCCGAATATGGCACTACTGTAATTACCGACGGCATCAACGTTTTCTATCTCATTACCGTACATACTCCACTTAGTAACTTCTCTTGTTTTCTTCCAATGCTTATCAGTAAAATCAGGTTTGAAGTATGGAGCTATAATTGGGGATCCATACAATGATGGATAGACGGGACTAGTGGCTGTGTCGGTTTCTGTGTAACCTTTAATTGAAGACCATAATAGTTTTGCGTTAAACAGACCTGTCTTTCTAGAATTTACATTGTATGTTCTTTCTGAGAAATAACTATGTTCGCTTGCTAATCGAGGTGTGAAATACCCTAATGATGCCAAATTAGCTACACCATTGGAGTCAGTCAATATAGTAAACCCTGATACGCTTATAGTTTTAGGCATCTGAAAAGATTTATTCAGTTTAGTTGAATTAACAGAAAAAATCTTCCCATTTAAATTAACAAGACCTCCCAAAGAATCTGATAAATACATCCTGTTATTCATAAGGACAAATGGTGTTGACATAGCCGTATAATTCAACATAGTTTCTCCCAGCATATTTTTTGCTCCGGACCGGAGAACTTTTACATAATAGATATCCACCTTACTTGCAACGGCTGTTGGCCAGTTATTAGTAGCGAACGGATAACGTGGAGCAATTAATGGACAATTATACAATACGTTAAAAACATTAGGATCTGGGCGTTTAGGATCATTATCACAATTTCGGAATCCGACTACCCATGCTATCGTAGTGTAAGATTGCCCATTGTAATTATATTTTATCAAAAGTTCATCCCCCAATCTATATATCCGCCTTCTACCTGCTGCGAATAAATCTGCTGAAGCTTTATTGATTGTGCTCATACCATATGTCCCGAATACATCAGTTACACCATATGAAGTATCAACAAATCCAACATTCTCATAAGCAGGCCCCATGGTCTTATGCCCCCAATAAGCAGGATAACTTACAGAGTATTCTATGTCACCAAACTCATTATTCACTGATGTTACAACCGCCTGCCCCGATATCGGATCATATGCTTCATTCGTAAGTGTTGTATGTGCTCCTTCAGTATAGCTTTTCACTTTATGTAGTATTCCATACTGCTGTATCACTTTCGTGGCTACCGCACTTCTGAACTCATTTTTATACTCTCCCTGCCAACCGAAAGGTAATGGGATAGGCACCAACACAAATAACACATTCGTAGCATTGACGTTTACATTGAAATTACTATTGCTGGTATGCTCTGTTTTCTCCCTGCTGTCAATGGTGATATCAATATCTACCCCTACTGTTCTGGTCGTCTTCTCCATAAACATATCTGAGGTGTTGTTTTTATTATATACCAGTACGTCAACATCGTTATTGAGCTTACCATCTTTTTCATGGTATTCAAACTGTTGGTAGCTGATTTTTTCCAATGGCATACTACCCAGTGTCTTTCTGACATAATGCTCCGTCGCTCTAGGCTTGCCGTGCATATCGTTCAGTATCAGGGTATACCCTTGTGTTACCTCCAGTATATTCTCCTGATTGAACAATCCAAACTTATGCTTATCGGTTATTTTATCTAAAGAGGTCGCCTGTACTTCAAAAGGATATTCCTTCGCAGTACAGAATTTGTACACGTCTATTCCCTGTGATGAACGTCCTTCATCTTTATGTATGCTCGAAACTGTCACCTGACGATAACCTACTACGGCTCCGGGCAGCAGACTCTCTGCAATTGGTGATTCCTGATAAAGTTCTATCGGATCGTTTGGAGGCCATTTACTACCACTGGTTGCATAATACCTAGCAGGCATCCTGAACGGATTTTCATCTCCACCGATTAGTGGCTCATAACTGGCAACACCGCTGCTTATTTTGCCATAACCAGTTTCTTCTATGGTATAATCATAGTTTTTGCCATAGGTAGCCTGTGATGCGTTACCACCTGCTAATTGATTCCAGCTATCGTAAAACACCAGCGATTTCACACGGTGTCCGCCTCCAACCTTATCCAATCCCGGCGATTGCAACCTGATATAAGACTTTGCCTTATCCATATCTTTTGCCCTGCTGTCAACAAGTAGCTTGTTAATCGGGTTTTTATTAAACTCAACCATGTCTGTAAAAGACTGTTTCAGACCTGCCAGGATATTTTTAAGTGCTCCCATATCAGGGTCGCTGCCCGGATAAAGTATATGTGGAAGATTGTACCTTGCTAAGTTCAATGTGGTATATACCATCGGACTCACTTTTGCTCCACCGCCTTCCGGTATGACCGACTTGACTTTGACATAGCCATAGTCTGAGTTCGGATCATCATTACAGTAGGATGTATTCTCAACATCTGCATAGCCTTTGATCTGCTCGAACTGATTATTCGGCATCCTCACACTGAAGTTGAAATAAACCTCATTGGCATCTTTGAGATAATTCTGCCTAAACGACTGAGATGACAGTTCTTTATTCTTACGCCTTTTAAAATAGATATAAAGGCTTGGTGAGTTTTTATCAAAGTATAGTTGCTGGCCACCACTATATGCTATTGTGTTGCCAACACCTTCTACTTTAAACATCTCCATCGCTTTCTTATCCTGCACATAAGCATAGTCGTCTGCTTCGTAATTGACTTCTATCACACCACCTGAAGGCAATGTTATACGCTGAAGGCTCCATGCAGCAGCATACTTATCATTGTTAGGATCGTTCTGGTCAACAAACGGATATTCATAATTCGGCAATGAACTGTTATTAGGCTTGTAATTACCCCATCTGTCTTTCTCAGCTACATTGTATGACGGATTTTTAACCGGGTCTCCTAAATCATATTCAAACTGGTAAGGGCTCAACATACTTTTTTGCGAATTACCATACTTGAAGTATATCTTTTTAAGCGTCAGCTTACCGGTTCCGTTATCCGCATTCGGCAATCCTTGACACAGCTCATTGGTATAAATAAAATAAACTGTCTTAATTGGAACCGCACTCGCGCCATTTATAAAACGATCATGCTTATTAAACAGCACAATCGAATCCAACTGATAACTATTCCCTTTGACGGTTGCATTCGTGCTGTAGGGCGTTTCACTGATACCATCCAAAACACCTTTACCATCTTTACGGGCAGAGGTATAAAACTCAGCCACAAAGTTTTTAGACTCAATTGAATGTAAAAACCATTGTTCTCGTGAACCGATCACATAACTGGCTTTATCATCTTTGGTATCACTCGTAAATCCGGGATTGTATTGCGCCAATCCATCTTCAATCGGCGCTCTCCAACGATAATCACCTTCTTTTTTACTGTAGTTGAACTTGGTATACGCACCGGGATCATCATCTGACGGCCCATTACCTGTTAAATCAGCATAATCAGCAGAAAGCACAGAAGTCAATAGATAACTATGTGCAAATGCTGGTGTTATGGTACTGCTGAAATAATTTTCCTGGCCTTTACTATTACCCAGCCCATCATCTGTACCTTTCTGATAAGCCACAAGTCCCTTTGTTGTATTTGAACTTGGTGATGGCTTTTCAATGCTAAAACTTACTTCTTTCTGGATATTGTTCATGGCAGCTATACCGTAGATATATCGCCTACCATCGTTTTGTACTTGTACAAATTCTGATATGTGGTGTTCCTTTGCTTTGTTTGCAGCATTATTTACCGTATAACGAGCCGTCTTTGACGGATTAACGGGGCCGCTTGCAAATCCACTTGTCTGATAACTTGGGATAGAATCACCGGTAGTTGCTACTCCCGGAATAGATGCTTCTTTGGCATCAAAATAATAAAGCAGATTACTACGCGCATCTCTTTGTATCGCAGATCCTGATTTAGTGAGTGGCAGACTTTTGATACGACCGCCACTGATAGGGCTCGCTCCTCCTAAATCTGTATAATACTGATTATTGATAGCTGTCAGGTCACCGCCTTGTTTGAAATATACATTCTCATACACGTTACCAATACCCTTATTGGTAAATGGTGCTTTGTATTGATTCCATGGACCTGAACTGATATCGGTTGCAGAATAAGCCGCATCTCCACCTGCACCAAATAACCAACCAATGGATGCTTCCGCCTGACCTGAATGGCTCTTGGTACTGCTCTTGGTAACCGGGTCAAAGACACTGCCTATGTCATTTCTGAATGGCCTGAAAGAACCACCTGTTCCCTGACCACTAACTGCATAAATATCATAGGTCATGTGTGCAGGCGGCAGGTATTGCATCGTGGGATTATACATACCGTCACGATCCCTGGTAAAATCCATGATATCCTCATCCTGTGCATCTTGCGCATAGATATAACCATACGAACGACGCGAACCGTCCGGTTCATATTCCAATGTACTACCCATGGCATTGATATTGCCATACAGATTGCACCATGCAAACTCAACACCCACTTTTATACGTGCGTAGATGCTGGTCATCTTGCTGCTATTCGTTATTACCGGTACGTAGTTCTTTACGCCTATGGGTATAGTCGTTCCCATGCCCGGCCCTTGCATACTTACATTACCTGCTCGTAAATTACTGGATATGGAAAAATTCATATCCTTGATACCCGAACGGGTATTATAACCATGTCCGAAGTTTACACCGACGCCTGCAGCCACGTCTTTACTGATGGCCTGCGAAGTATTAAACTGAACGCCTGCATTATAGTCAATATCTGCGCCTGTCTGAGAACCTACCCCCAGATTGATACCCGCTGATACACACCTGAACAGATTTACACCTGCCCCAAAAGAAAAGTCCGCGCTCACCCCTCGATAGTTACTGATATTGATATTGGTACCGAGATTGGCAGATAAGCCAAGGATCGGATCGCCAACACCTACCAATTCGCCGCCACCGCCCATGCCTGCACGCAATACTTTTTCAGGCTTTATTTTAAGCGACTTCTTCAGCGAGTCTCCCTTAAAATCATCCGGTATACCTCTGACCGTTCGATTAATCACACCCGGGTTAATAGACCATCCCAGCCCGCACCAACTAGCTTCCTGCTCCATTCCGATACCACCGTGATAGGAGATATTGACCGGATAACCCTCTACATCCAACAAGGGTATATTGTAATTAAAATCTCCGGTGAACATGTCTACCATGTCCGTTGTTCCAACCGGCTCAAATGCTTGTACTTCCGGCTGACTGGGGCCTGTGGTTAAAGCCAGTGCTATATTGGGAAATAATGTCTGGTAAAGGAGTGAACTCATCAGTACCCTTGCAACAAACTTTATTTTCTTACTGTATGCCATAATATCTTTACTTGTAGGTAAGTTTTTTCAGTGGTTCAATATCTTTTATATGATAGGTGGCTTTTACAATACCGTTATTGAATATTTTATCACGGTAGATAAGCTGAAAATCCTGTTCAGGATATGTAATTCCTTCCGGTAGCGCAAATCCAACTACCAGTGTCTCCTCCGGTGTCAGATTATAATTGGTCTCAAATGCATAACTGATAGGATGCAAGGTGTTTGCACCGTATAGCATCGTGATATCAGATGCAGCTTGCGACATCATGTATTGATAGCGTTGTTCATACTGCCCAACAGAGGTAACCAGGTATTTCAACGGACTGATCGACTTATCACTGCGACTGATCTTGATATTGAACCATACGGTACCTTCCAATTGACTCATCCGTGCATTATACTCCGTCTGCACTTTTACATGCTCTTTCTCCAGTATGTACGCAGCCGGCTTGTACAACATGCTGTAATCCCAACCTGATATATTAAATTCCTTTAAACAGCCATTGGATTGATTATCGACGTAAGCTACCAATGCTTGTCCATCCTTAGGCATGCTCGCACAAGACGTAAGCACCAGTAAACTCATAACTATACCGATGCTACCTATTACCTTCATATACTTTATTTGCATGGTTAATTACCTGATCGGTGATATCGTAATAGTTATCGTTATAGAGTACGCTACCCATACCATTGGCACCAATGATTAAATGATAACCTTTCTCCTTACCGTAACCGTCAATGATCGGATTCAATCTTTTCCAAACAGCTTCATTAATAGCCTGATTTGAACTGGCATATTCATTATCTAACATAGCTTTCAGCTGTTCATAATTTTGAAGCAGATGCTCCGCAGGTACAGCACTGTTTTTGGCTGCCTGTAACTGCATGGAGATACTATCCAGCTTATGCTCATAGAATGACAAGCGCCCACCGGCTTCTGTCTCCATCTCTTTTTTCATCGTAAACGAATTGAATAGTTTCACTGCGTCTACTACAGCAATTTTCTTTTGCGATTGCTGCACTAAAAAATATACACTACCACTCGTTAGCAGACTGATCACTAACGCAGGCAACCATTGCCTTATACGAACCATCTTTGTTTATTTTAGAAAATCAGGGTTGATATACTTAAAACTTATTTCATATTGTGTTCCTGCCATATTGGTAAATAACAGTTTATAATCCTGCATATGACGCAGGCTATAGTCATCTGTAAAATTCAATACAGAACGATTATCTCCATATTCCAACGCCCAGTTGCTTTTTTTCATTTTTACAGGTTGACCGGCTTTATTCAGCATTTGCATTTGAACGGTATCAGCCTTCAGTTCATCCAACACGTATTTCAGTTTTAATTCACCGACTGCATATAACTGGCTATAACCTTTCTCCCTACGGATGTCTATGAACGAAGTTTCTTTCGGAATGATTTTCAGCAGGCTGTCTTCGATAATGGTAAAACGCCATACTTCTGCCCCACCTAACAATAGTCCTTTGTAATAGGCATCAACTGTCCAGGCATATGGTTGAAATAATTCCAATGGTTTTGCTGTCACCGGATAGACAAGGGATGTACCAAATACATTTTTATCTTCAAATACCGGATTATTACGTGTAATGGCATTTTCATTACGTTGTCCTTCATAAACCGGCACTACTCGCAATCGGTATTGCAACTGGCTAGCAAAAGGATAGTTTACCACCCACGATAACATAGGATAATGCTCATATATCTTTGCATTATTCTCCGGATCTATCAGATTGATCAGGAACAGGTCGTTGATGGTCTTATAACTACATTCTGTTGTAATATCCGTATTACCGACCTCTGGATTGGTTTGCTGCGGTATTACACTCACACAATATTCATAAGTACCTTGTGGGAGCTTTCCATAATCCATGAACAGCTCACGCATCGCGTTATCAGAAAATGTCCAAATGGCACCTGAAACTGCTTCTTTTTCAATGGTGTTATTACCGGGCATCAGCTTCAGGTCAAGGGTATAACCGGCCTGCAGGTTGCTTTGCTTATAACGGATACTTCCTTTTATTTTTACATCTGCCGTATTGTTACCATGATTAAATACGTCATAGTTAAATGCATTAGCAGGTGTTAATTCTACATCTTCTATTTTCGACAGATTAATGTTAATAACAGGGCTCTGACTGAATACGGAAAACGGATAGCTGAACAGCATGCAACAGCATAGTATCCTTAATCCTAAGCGGAATCTTGTTGTGCGCATATAATTAATACAATCTCTTTTTCTTGGTTAATGTTGGTTGTTTTGTCTGTAGTCTGCAATTCATACCGATTTGACCATACCAGATTTCTGTACTCGTGGGATGGACATTCGCTCTGATAGAACTATACCTGCAAACTGTGTAAAATGCTATCGGCAGCTTCATGAAACGATAGCGTATATTAATGTTGGTGGTTATTCTTTGTAGTCCATAATCAGCCACACCAATTTCCTCGCCTATAGCGCAGGAAAGCTGCTTACCCAATTGCCTGCTGCCACCTATCGAAAAGAACACTACATCCTGTTGTGACTTTAGCCCACCGGCCATGTATACAGGCTGATTCGTCCAACCTGTTATAGCTTGCAAGGCATATTTTTTATCGTTTAAGTAATAACCGAGCTGCAGTGTGCCGGACAAATAATCAACTGTGTCCATTACACTCTGATTGCGATTATAGGTCAGCATGAAACGGTGATACTTGGATTGCCTCCTGAACTGGTAGGTTGTTCTGGCTATCCAAACCGACCCGAATACGGGTCGCTGAGAAATATTAAGCGTATCATCGTTTCTCCTGAATGTGCTGAATGGTTTGTAGGAGATATAAATATTGGGGTATTGTTTTGACTTGGTCTGTATGTTAAAACCCCATCTTCTGTTATACCCTGTTGAGTTGAACCCTTCCTGTTTCAATTGATCAAACTGTACGCCTATTTTCAGCATTGATTTGAAAAAACTATTTTCTGCCGATAAAGTGTAGTGCTCTATTCCTGCACGTGTATACGGTAAAGTATTATTTTCAAAAGATTTACCGATATGCTCCCATTGTCCTTTTATACGGATATCAGTTGACGGCAGCTCATACTCGGCAGCCGTTTTAAGGGCTGTATGTTTCCAATCAGGTTGGGAGCCATTATTTCTATAAGAAACCGCCGCTTCCGTTTCTAATAATAAGCCCTTCATTATTTGCCCGCTTTGTGCCAGGCTAATAATATGTACCGGTTGTTGGAAATTGGGAACTGATACATCCGTTTTCAGGAAATTATTATCATCCAATATTTGCTTGGTCGGAGAATAGAGATAATACATAAGGCTAGTTTGTTGCTTCAAAACAGGCTTCATATCTACCTTAAACAGATAAGAATTGTATTTATCGACCGTTCCGGCTCGGGATATATATTCTGTCTTACCGCCTGAAAAACTGAATTTGAACAGATCAAAATCATATCCTATACTTAAGCCTTTCATGGTTTGTCCTGATAGCGTGTAGCCGGATGCCTGTTCTTGCAACATGCCTGCATTCAATTTCGTTAACCCGGCTATGAAAGTTTTCACTTTCGTATCAGGCAGTATGTTGGATGCCGCTTTCGCCAATGATTTATAAGAATAATCATTGGTCGAGGTCGTGTTCACGATACGGGAATAATTCATAGCAGAATCAAAGTATTGCGCGTGCTGATACTGTTCTAATAATGCCCGGGTTTTGCTGAGTTGCGCTTCTGTATGTTGTATCTGTTGATACTTGTGTTGTATGTCTTCTTTATTGTTTTGGTAGATACGGGCGGCATTGCTATCCGAGGTGCTTAGTTTATCAACTGATCCATCACTTAATTTCAGGTCTGTATCCTTGACCCGGTAGCTTGTATATAATTGTTGTTTTTGAGTCAGCAATTGATTGGTGAGTGTCTGAATAGCTGCTTGTGCCAGACCCACCGTACCACTGCCTTTGGCTATCGTATACTCATACATACCGGTATAGGCAGATGTAGATTTACGGAGGTTTTCCTTTTGCTTGTCTACATCATAGGACACACGGATAAAACTGGCTTTTGCTTTCCTGTGCTGATCTTGGCTATTGTAATAGCCTTGTATTGCAATTGGAATATCTGCTACAGTTGCCCGCAGATCAGCTCTATATTCCTGGAAATTATTATCCTGCTGAGAACCCGGTTCCTGATTGGTGCTGAAATTACCAATGATGTCTATATTGGATGTTATGACCTCTTCTTCCCTGTTCTTTGCATCAACATTGCGGAACTGGGAACCCACTGAGCTAAACTGCGGCAGATCTGATTGCATAAGCGAGGCAGGATTGTTTTTAAGTAGCTGCCTGCGGTTGACAGCAGATGCTTGCATAGAAGAAATATCCTGCTGTTGTACATAACCCAAGAACCAGCTTTTATAATAAATAGCTGTATAGGTCATTCCGTCTCGCTGTACTTCTTGTGTCTGTATACCTTTAATCTGTGCTGCCCTTTTGCGCGTGTACTTTGTACTCTTTTGTATAAGGTCTTGTGATAGGCGCTTTGGTTGGTTTAATACATTTAGCTTACTAGCTTTTCCATCAAACAATTTGTTCAGTACACCGGAATGCGCAGGCATGGTGCTATCCCATTGCCATTCAAATGTTCCACTATATTTAAGAATTCCCGTTTTTGATTCTTTGATGACTAGCTGAAACCTGTAATTTCCGACAGGTAATTGGTTGTATTGTTTTACGGCTTCCAGCCATGTATAGTCAATATTATAAGCTTTATAATTGCGCTCTATATTTAAAATACTGCGATGATTACCGGCTTTGAATTTATACTGATCAAATACGACATCATAAACATTTTGAAAACTGTCTTGGTTTGCTATATCAAGCTTTAACCTGACTGCATATCGAATATCATCAAAGCCTTTATAATAGACAGCCTGATGTAAATACTGGTTCTCTTTATAAGGGGGATCAGCTGATACAATAACAGTACTATCAGCTCTAATCGCACCGTAGCTGAAGTGGCAGACAAATAAAATTGCCAGCCAGATGATATGTCTGTAATGTCTGGTCATTCCCAAGTAGGGTCTATAGGAATGTATTTGAAATACTATGTCAGGCTTAATGGCTGTCAACCACTAGGCTAATCGCTAGTTTGTGTAGACGTGTCTATCGAAACAAATACATTAACCTAATTAAATGCACTTGTCGATCAGACATCTATTGTTTGTACCCTGAATTAGAATATCGGAGAAGAACTGAATTTCATTTTCTCATGGTCACGCAAGCATTTTTCAATGCTGTCTTCATTCAATATTGCTAATAGTTTGTGTTTGTGGCGCAATTATACAAATAGTTTGTTAAAAAAATCTGTAGTCAAAATAGTTTTATGCTGTAGACTTTTTACTACATCCGTAAAAGCCGCTTATACCGGCAATTACACCTGTTTTCACTTTTCAATTTCTGACAAATACAACAATTTATTAATGCTTGAACATTTTGCCTTAAGTAACTAAGTTTTACAATTCTTGCCGCTGCTTGCTACAAAACTGATCGTATTATCTAACATTATATTTAAACTTTTACTATTTTAATTGTCTTGGGAACGCCGTCATCTTTTCTTATATCCCTCACACCATTTTTAGCCAACCAAGCTTTAAATTGCTGTACATCATCTGCAATAAAATGAACAATCTCTCCACTTTTCAGCGAGATTATAAACGTATCAATACTGAATGAAAATGCTGAAAGTTCTTTGGCTTCATGGTCGAATTTGGGATAGCTACTTGTATTCATGATTATTCTTCAATTTCTAATTGACAAAAGTTATTTAGGCTAATATTCATAGCATCAAATCGACATCTGGCCTGCAGTTGCTGTATTTATCATATTCATAATATTTTCAGGTGGTTCTTTTAAAGAAAATACGCCATCTAGTTGCAATGCAGATGCAAATTGCAAATCTGCTTCATCGATATAGTAACCAATAACTTTTGTTGATATTGCCTGTTGCTTAATGGAATTGATAATTGTAGTGTCTCCATCTGCCAGCATACAAAGATTAAAAAGGCATATGTCCGGATAGTTTGTAGTAAGCTGCAAAGCAGCATGCAGCAAGGACAAGCTAGAGGTATTGATCGGAATGGAACAGCCATTATCTTTCAACAGACAAGATAATCCCTCCAAATACAGCATTTTGTTTTCAACTAAAGCAATGGTGGTGGGTGTCATGGATATTAAATACTTTTGCTGCTAAAGTAAGAGTGGTTTTCAAGAATGCAATATGGTAATTGTTGTATTATACCTGAAAACTATTGTATTTTACCGTTTATATATGATGACTTAAAACCGCATCAAAATTTACTGTCAATGGTTCATTTAGGAAAAAACATATCCAGTCTACGCAATTTTCGTCGCATACCGCAAAAGGAAATGGCTTCCAAGCTCCAAATCTCGCAGCAGGAATATTCAAGGCTGGAAAGCAAAGAAGAGATTGATGATGAATGGCTGAACAAAATAGCTGCTGTTTTGGATTTTCCTGTTGAAGCTATCAAAAACATGGATAGTGCTGCTACGTTCCAGACTGTATATCAGCAGACAGGTAATAACGGCAATGGCTTTTACGTGAACTCTAACGAAAAAGTAATAGAGATGTATGAACGCTTGCTGAAAGAAAAAGATGCGGTCATTGAAATGCAAAAAGGTATTATAGAGATGTATAAAGAGTCCAAAAAATCCTGATCCCTAACTTTTAAAGTAAATAGATTAAGGCACACCCGTTTTCGGGATCATATCGATACAAATTCAAACAAAACAGACAAAGGATAGGCTCTATGCCTATCCTTTGTCTTTAGCGATGCTATATACTAGTTTGCAAGGCTGCTATACTCAGATCATTAGGCGGTGCAAACCTACCTTGTGCATGTGCCACACCATCCTCCACGCGTACCAAGATATCTACATCATGTGCATAGGTTTGTCCTCCCCTGAACTTCCCATCTTTTGTGGCATGGAATATACCTATGATAGAAGTAGGCTTATTGGATTTGATCAGTTGCTTAAATGCCTGTTCATCCAGTCCCGCATCACTTACACTATCAATAAACACATATTGATACGAACTCAGATGAGCAGGTAGTTTATTCGCAAAATCCAGTCCCGGCACATCCGCATGATTGCGTTTTACCTTATCCTGTAAGGTATAACCATGCCCCTCTTCAAATGCACAATACAGTACCCTGCCATGCTTCGTTAATTCCTTGGCAAAGTCAATCGCCACTGTTGACTTACCTTGTTTAGGCTTACCATATATCATGGCTGAAAAACCTGGTTCTGGGTCACCCAAAAGCTTTCGGTACTTACCCGCCAGTCCCATTGTTTTAAATTTCTTGTTGACCAGTTCTTTTGCAGATATGATCTGCACATCTTGTGATGCAATTGGTGACGGTGTTTCTTCAACTCCGTTTAAACCACCACCTGTATGCTTATGCTGATTTCTACCAGCTTTCTTCAGTCGCATATCAATCAACTCTGTTTCTATATCATACTGTTCCGCCCCTGCTAACGCAGCCCGCTTTGCCAGCTTTGCAGGATTACGGATCATACTCATAGTAAGTTGCTTTCTTTCCATCAACTTATGTGCAATCGCCTTACATAGCGATGGCGCAACTGTATCTTCAAATGCCCTTTCCAATTCTTCATCTGAAAGATTCTTTACTTTCTCTTCCATGAGCTTATATACAACTGCATTTTGTGCCCTGGTAAATCCGTCTAGCCCTTCTTCACATGCACAACCCATGACTGCGATTTCACCGATACCATTCAGGCTATAAGTACTGACATCTACTACTTCTGTTTCTCTGTCTATATAAGCTTTGATAGCGGTATATGCCTTGCGTACTTCCCGGATATACCTGTCACCTTTCAATCGTCCATCTGCTTCCGCTTTTTCAATTCGGCGTAACAATTTTTCTGCTCGTTCATGCCATCCTTTCATGCCTGATATATTGATGTACTCCATCAGAATGCCTACACCTACAGACTTTTCGACACGATGCGCTATCTCATCATAGACTTTTAGGCGGGCATCCGGAATAATCAGGTGCAGGCTGCCGGCTTCACTTGCCTCATGCACTGCTACTCTCAAGCTTGCATTCATAGCTGCTATTTCCGCGTGATAAGGTGAGTCCCTGATAACTTTGCGCTCTACAATGGCTTTATTAAATGCCCGCCATATAGCCAGTATCTGAACATAACTCTTGTCTTTATCATGCAGTGAAAGGTATTTTTTGACGAGTGCGATATCAGACGGTATATGCGACACCTGTTCCGATTGATACTTTATTTTTTCCTTTCTCTTTGGTTTAGGCTTTGCTGCCTTCTTAGGCGCTTCCGTTTTGGGCTTTGTAACCGGTTTCGGTTGCTTGGTCGGCGCTGCTTTTTTTGTCTTGGTTTTAGAAAGCTTTTCTTCCTGGCTATTCAGGTTCTTCAGGAACAAATCAAATGTCTCCCTGATCTCTGGAGACTTATCGATATTGTTTGGCTCTTTACCTTGCTTGGTTACTTTATTAATAAACTGATAGGTGGCTTCAAAATCCTCGTCCTTTTGAACGATGTGCATGTAATTACCTATCTGCTGAAAATAATTCGTTCGGTTTAGTTTCAACTTCATACTATTTGTGTTATGCTGCTAATCTTAGTTTGAGTCTTAGTTTAAGTTTGAGTGCTTCTGCTTCGAGCTGGAGTAATTCTAATTCCTGGTCACTCGCTTGGTATGCTCCCTCAGGTTCAGGCATCCTGATAGGCTTGCGCCGATGATGCACCGTAACTTGTTTTTCCATTTGGCTGAACTGGTGGCGGCTTATCATCACAGAACAAGTATGCTTGTCCTGTATAATGCCTACAAAGTTTTCTATGGCTGCAATATTCAGTTGCGCTACCATCTTATCTGATACGCGATTGAAATTGTTACCGTCAACTATTGCTAATAAATCCTTATCGAGATAAATATCCCCTGCTACTTTGCGTGCCATTGGAACAATGACTTTATAACCGGTCGGCTGCCTGATAAAACCGATGCCGGTGCTGGTCACAATCGAATGTCCTACTGTAAGTGACTTAATCAGCGGCAGCGCTTTTATGACAGGTATACTCACTTTATCCTGCACCTGCTCATCCATCACCCAGTTCTCCGGTAGCAAGATGCCTTTTTCAATTTTTCCGTCCAGTGTGGTATAGTTTACCAGTTTACCTCGGAAATCACTGAATGCCTGCAAGAGGTTGCCCGTTACAATATGTCGGGTCTTTCTGTCCGCATTATTCTGCTGGATGTATACGCCCCAATTTTGCAGTATCTGCTCCAGTCCTATTCTTGGCAGTTCCGCGCTTGCACCGATGATCTTATCAATGTCTTCAAAAGATGCAGGCATGGCAAAATATTTATTACTGTTTGCCAGCGCGAAACGCAGCTTGATCTTAGAAGGCAAAAAAGGATTCTTACGTTTCCAGTCTATCACAAAGCCGAGGAATACAGTTGGTACATATTCCATATAACCACTACCCGTACTTATCGGAAAACTCAGGTTACGCCCGATATAGAAAAACTCAAACAGCTTTTCGAGATAAAATTTCCTTGCTGCGGCTTTGTCCAGCAATTGCTTCAGCGCTTTCCCATGCGCCTCTTCTATCTCTTTTTCGCGTTGGTGATAGTAGGCTTCTCTTTCACTGTCGTTCTTGAGCCGCTGAAATTTCTTCTCCAGGTTAATACGCTTGGCTAGCTCATGATAGCGTTCACCCAGTTCCTTCGCTTCAATATCCGCTGCCATTGCCGTTTCTTCGTTGTAATCACGGATAATATCCTGTTGTATTTTCAGCGCGTCTTCCCCCTGTAACGATTCTTTGAGGAGGTTATCCAGTTCCGTTGCCGTAAATGGTTTGCGCAACACATTGGCATGTACTGTTTCTAAAATACTATCCTCACTGAATACACTACCTGAACCACCGCCTACTTTCACGACTTTGCTATTCACTGTTTCCGCTTCCAGATTCATCGCTTCCATCTCCAGATCATAATCCCCGATCTGTTGCAGGTAGGACACATAATCATTATAACGCTCGGTTATCTCCGCATAAAACTCCTGCTGCATTTTTACAGACAGTACTGCTACACGCCCACTTACTTTATGTGCTGCATTCTCCATGGCCTGTGCATCCCCTTGTTCGCTATCCGTCGTGTTCTTTAACTTCAATGGATCATCCAGCATCCTGTTCACAGCAGGGTTTTCTAATAAGTATTCTTTAACAACCCTGTCTCCGTATTTATTCAGGAAATCTGGCACATCTAAAATCTTGCTGGATTGCTTTTGATTAGAGGCTGTGTTGGCATCCAGTGATTTCAGCTTTTTCTGTAGCATCATCATCAACCGGAGCTCTGCCGGAATAGCTGAAGTCATATAATCATAAATAGGCTTCAGTAATTGACCTGTACGATTGATACGGCCTCGCTTCTGCACTTCCGTATTAATATCCAATTCCGCCTGCAGCACAATCATGACCCTTTGCCTCACTTTGTCCTTGGGCACTTTGGAAGTAGGAATTGCATGTGCTGATGCACCCGTACTACCACTCTGGTTGATAAGCAGCGCGTCTACTTCATTATTATTAAACTCCCGAAAAGCATCATTGGTATTGATTTTCTTACGTAACGCCACAATTGCTTTACGTACCGTACTGTTTTTATTGCCTTCAGATAAAAACTCGTTCATCAGGTCATTCGCCTCCAGCCACTGTAATTCATATTTACGTCCGGTCACTTCTGCAACCCTATAGCCTGCCGCTTTTATCTTTTGTACTACTACATCAATCGGTGAAATAGATATACCGGTGGCTATCTCATCTATACGTTTACGGATGCCGAAGTATACCGCCTGAGCTTCAGGCGATAGTTCTGTAATCTCAAAAGCTTTGTAAACAGGTTCTCCATTAGGGCTTTTTTCAGTATAGCGCATCACCCCATCCAAACCTCGGCGCAATACTTCAGAAAAATCAGGCATGATAACAGAACCATCACTTACGGGTAATCCTTTCTCGTCCGTCATGTCTTCCAAAAAACTACCCATCGTGGAAGAGAAAGCAATCACGGGCTTTTTGCCCTCTTTCAATCTTTCAATGGCTCGTTCAGCCACCGATGCTGCTTTAATGGAAAAGAGCATCTGGTTGATAATATTAAAGACCTTACTGAAATAGGGGGTATTGTCTACGCCTGCTTTATTTGTGCCATCACGCATACCAACTGCTTTACCATCAGCAACCGCGATAGTATCTAATTCTTCAACGACTGAATCTATATAGTCTTTTTGAAAACTGATGATATCCCGGATGATGCCCGTTATGTTATCAGCAATCGCAGCGTGTTCCTGCGCCTTATCTTGTAAAGTGATATAGTTCACTTCCACTCCTTCAAAGCTGCGCTCTCTGCGTATCATCTGTCCCTCTGCTACCAATTGTGAGGACAATACTTCCTGTAATGCCACACCTCCACGCTGTATCGCTTCCACCAACTGGTCACGGCTCATATTACAATCCGAGATAGCGGTCTTTACCGCATAGATGGGCATATTATCAGGGCGTTTAGCAAAAGTAGCAGAGAGGTAGACTACGCCACTGGCCTGCGCTATAACACCTTGCAAAAAATTACCCGTATTCGATGAACCACTGCTGTTATGAGATTCATCCATGATGAAGATAGTATCTCTGGCGATCGCACTTAGAAAAGCAGGCTTTTCAGGTTTTTTTTCAGGACTATTAAATTGACTATAGGTACCGATAGCAAAATCAAATCCTGCGGGAAGCTTTTCCGATTTGAATGCAGCCGTTTGCTCTGCATAGGGTAAAGCCTGATAGATGACATTACCGTCTTCGTCTTTGATATCGGTCTTACTTTCCCTGCCATTGACAATGAAGGGACGCAAATGGCCCGAACCAATTGCATAGAGGTCACGGTATAAATCCGAGAACAGGTTCGCTTTCTCCGTTAAGAATATGGGCTTTAGACCCTGATGGTGTGCATAGCGCAACATGGCTGCAGCCACACGTCCCTTACCGATACCTGTCTGATCGCCGATAATCATCCCTTGTCCTCTTGCCTCGATATTGTATATCCCCATCATCACCGCATCAGTCTGTTCTGCTGACAGGGCTTTACATAGAGCCGTCTTAGTTGGATAACCCAAACGGTCGCGCACGAAATTATCCGTATCGCCACCCACAGCTTCTTTGATAGCGGCCAATGCTTCCTGTGTTTCAAAAGCCATACTGTCCGGCACTTGTGTGTCCAGTACGATACAGGCGTTCGATGACGGCTGATAGGGGGCTCCCAGATCCCCCTCATTCTTTGGCTTTTGCTGATCTATCAGGCGTAGTATTTTATTCAATTCCTGATCGACACGCTCCTGCAAATCATGAGTATGATAGCGGGTATCTTCTATCAGCACAGGCTTATAGCCTGCATCCTGTAATTGTGCTACACGCAGGAAGAGTAGTGATTTGGACGAACCAGTAATAAAATATTTGAACAGACCACCTTCAGACATTTTGATGATGCCGATATTACAGGTCTTGGCTAATGCCTCCGCATCTTCATTAAAAGCAACAAAGGTTTCAGGGGTTTCAAGCAGGTAGAGCGCATCTGCTTTATTTTGTTTGTACTGCTTGTATTGTTCATACAAACCATCATGATCCACCACGTCATCATCTTCATTGCCTTGCAACATGTCCTTATGCTTTATTTGAAACAAAGGCTTTAGTTCTTTTGATAATTGCAGCAGGGTATCTTTTTGTAAAGACTGTAGTTTTCGCCTGATACCATTCAACTGATTGCCCGCATGAACAATCGTTTTCAGGTAGGTAAGTCTTGCATCCTGACTTAGTTTCATACGGGGATAATCCACCAGTACTTCATCGCTTACGATAATATCCATCGTCATCGCCAACCTGACATTGTAGTTGTGGATGATTTTCAGGCATTGCTGCCTGAATGCACGCCGTGACAATTCCTTTCTTCCTGTATCGGTATATGGATTATCCGGGTAGGCATCGTACACGTTCGCACCTAAAAAAGTGTTGAACAGCATAACATATTCTGTCTTATATGGCAGCTCATAGGCGATACCTTTTGCCAATTGTGTTTTGTACACCTGGTCTTCTGATGCTACAAAATCAGCCAGTGGGATTTCCCAAAGCTGTTTATCCGGCGTACTTGTGTTTGTGCGTGTTACAGGATTAGAATTTTCCACATCATCTGTCAGCACAAAACGAATACCCATTTTTTGTAGCATTTGAATAAGTCTTGTCACTGCTGCCTCGTCCAATGCGGTATATTCGATATACACACCATCACAAAGGAATGTGGTCTTACTAATACCAGGCAACAAATGCTTCAAAAAACCTGCATCTTTTCCGTAGACCTCATAATAGTTTTCAGTTCGTAGTAATATCAATGCGTCCTTATACAATTCCTGCAATGGCAGGTATTGTTCGGTGTATGTTATGGCATACCTGCTATCCGCTTCCTCCATCCCATCCAACGATTTGCCACGTAGGGCTTGTAATAACCGTTTCGCTTCCGTACTCATATCTTGATTTGATTTTGTATTTGTATGTGTTGTGGTTTGTGATACTGCTTTTTCAGGAAACGCTGTTCGCATAGCTGTTTTGACACGCTCAAAAAGTTCGTCAAAACTGTGTACGACCTTGTCGATGGCAGGATTGTAAACAGGTGCTGCTCCCACAGGTTCGCGCTTTCTGCCTGCAATTAATATCAGTCTGGTATTAAATGCTGTTCCCTGACGTGCATACAACTCTTTACCGTCCAGCAGGATTACATCAGCTACATGGTAGTGATGGTAGAGGTAGTTAAAGAAGATGCGGTTCTTACCTGCCTGTATACGTCCTTTACTGTCCCATGCTGTATGCCCGCCGATAATAATAGCTGCCTTACCATCCATTGCCATCGTATCTAATGCGTAGATAGCCATCAGGTGTTCCAGTATCGCAATAGGGTAACCATTGATGACTACTGCTTTATCCAGCTTACCAAAAGGCGGATTGGTGAGCACTGCCATAAATCTTTGTTGCACATCAAAGAAAGGCTGGCCACCATCACGGTTCCAGACATTGGCAAAACCTTGTTGCCAAAGGTTCATGCGTCGTTTTTCATCTACTTCATTGACATACACCCTTTCCGGCATTGCAGCGACTGTTAAAAGACCATTCCCCGCCGAAGGTTCAAACGCGTAACCACCTTTCAACTGCAGTTTATCTATACCACAGAAAACACCCATCAGATAACCAATGGGTGCAGGGGTACTGTATTGTTGTAGTAATATGCTCTGCGAGGTGCGGTGAGACAGATTGACTTGTGCCTTATAGAGTTGCACCATCTGCCGGAACTTTCCCTCCGTAGTACTTTCTTTTTGCAGCGCAATGTTTCGTGCAGTGTTTACAATCGCCAGTTCCGTTAATTCCTTTACTTCGTTTTGATCAGCAATACCCATGGCTGCAGCTCGTGACTCAAGGCTGCGCTTTGTTTGCTTCCTATGGGTTCGCAAATCGCTTTCTACTGACTGCACATACGCTTTTTGCTTAGTAGTCATCTTCATCATATCAAGCTGTCATTTTGATTGTTCCTGCCCTATATGGCGAATGAGAAAAAAAAAGCTACGATGGTTCCAATGCCTGCAATAGCTCCCCCCATATTATCGGTGTTTTCACTGATGGCTTTTACAACTTTATCAGTCTTCTTTTTAGCCGTTTGTGTTATTTGTGCTGCTGCAAATACAATATCCCTTACTGCATCGGGTGTGCTGTTCCATACATACTGTTTAAACTCAGCCATCGTTATTTTTCCGTCTTTTACCGAATCAACAGCAGGGTTCTGACTGGCAATTAAAGATGCAGGCAGTTTACCGGTTGCAAAAACATAGTGGTCACCTTGCCCCACTGCAGCAGGAAAGAAGGTGACCAGGTACACATCAAAATAGCTGTGCATCTTTCCCTTATATGGCACGAAATACTTTTTGACTTCATCTAACTGTTGCAGGTGGTTATACTTCAGTACGCTTTGCGGCGCACCGGGAAAACCGGAAGCTTTTGTCCATTGCAATATGCCCGCCGCTATCAGTCTTTTGTTTTTAATATTCTGTGCTTTGGCATTTAAACGGCTTTCGGCATACATGACCTGCATCAGCCAGTTCGGGTCTATACCCAGCCATGCAGCGATAGTTATTACTTTCTGTCCAAATGCCTCCCGTATGGACGCAGGTATATTGGGGTGGTCTATATGAATGAGTTTCATTGAATACGACATAATGAATCTGATAATAGTTGTTTAGGACAAGGAATACTGTCGATTGAACAGGAGATCAAATGCACCTCCCTGCCCGCAGAATTTTAGGATATGCCTGCTGGTCTCGTCTTTCTTACCTGCTGATAATTGCGAGGAACGAATGACGTGTACTAAGCCGGTGGTATCTGCAATCGGTGTTTTATAAAAACTATAATTAGGGCCCGTGTTATAAGCACTCATGACTTTATCCAGCCGCAGGACATTACCGTCAATAAACTTAGGGTGCTGACATAAGTAATGTAAATACAGCGACCCCATCAGCACATTAAACTCCGCACCTTCTTGTGTGTCGGATGCCGCGAGTGCAAACGCTGCATCCGCATGTATGGTTTCGCCTTTGCCATAAGCTTTAAAAAACTTGCGGATAATCGGAGTAGCCCGTACTACAACTTGCTGTGGCGCAGCCCAACGTTTACCGTCCGAATACATCTTGCCGTCGAGATAATCCAGGCAGGCCGCGATCGTAGTCTTACCAATCTGCATTAAGCCTACATGTGCAGTATTGGAAGTTTTCTGGTTGCCCCCGCTTTCAACTGCTGCCTTGGCTACGAGCAATGTAACAGGTAAACCTGTTACGCCTGCTGCCTGTTTGAAATAAGGCAGCCAGTTTGTTTTGATACGGTCAAAGAACTGAAACATCGCGTCCCTTGAAAAAGGATTGACTGCATTGATAGAAGGAAAAGTCTGTATTCTTAAAAACATTTTTAAGCTATTGTTTTAACTGCTCTTAGGTTTATATCTGTTCAAAGGTTTAGCGGTTGCTGTCTTACGTGTTGGTTTACCTTTGGATATCGTCTTTCTTTGCGGTGCTTGCTTGACAACCGGCCTCCGAACTACAACTGCTTTTCCGGTAATGATTTGTTTATACAATGTTTCTGATACTTCAGACACGTTGTACCTGCTTCGTAAGGCCGTCAAAGTCATTGTCCCGAAATACCCTGTCGCAGGAACACCAATACGCCGCTGCACTTCCTTTACGTAGGAGTTGGTCATTCCCATGCGCAGCGGAAATATTTTGCCATTCCCGTTCGGGGCTGCTTTTACAGCATTAGTTTTCACCAAAGCAAGCATCGGTGCTTGCGGTTGGGTAAGGGATTGATGCGTGGCTCCGGGACGATAGTTCACCGGCTGACTCACGCGATTATCAAAACGTACCTGCTTGGGGTTGTAAGCTCCCGGACGGTAAGCAGTGGATTGATTCACCATTGCAGTCTGTGTTCGCATCGATGGCTTACCGCCCGGAGAAAAGGATTGCTGCGTTCGCATAACCGGCTTAGGTTGTATGCGTGCAACAGGAAGCACCGTGCCGTTCTGTCTCGTATAACCTGTGCTATCAATTTCATTACCGCTGTCATAACCGCCTGCCTCCTCCTGACTAAAGTCTTGTCCATCATCCTGCGATACTGCGCTTTGTCCATCTGCTGTATCGTCAATCTGCCTTTCGTCAGCACCCTCATCACTCGTTTCTGCTATACGTTGTATTGGTGGCGTATACGACGGTGCAGGGTTCGGGTTGATCTGTCCGGGTGCAACGGTTTCTTCAGGCGGTGCTTTGGCATCATCACCTGTAGTATTTAAAGGTGGCAGTGCTGTCGTGCTTGTTGCAGCAGAAGCCTTCTTGTTCACTCCTGCCAGCAGTAACAAGACACCTGCCCCGATGCCCAATGGCAACAATAGATTTGTTTTAGTTGGTTCTTTCATCGCTGCAATTGAATAATCTGTGAATAATAAATAGCTGCGTTAGGATTTTTGAAATACACCCTTTGCATTAGTTCCTTTCGGCTGAAAATCCATAACCATGGGTGCTTGCGTTTATAGAATACAACTTGTGTCATCGTATCACGCGTACTGATATGTAAGAACTGTTTGTCTAGCAAAGCATAACCTGAGATGTCATAATAATTATCATGATAGCTGAACACACGAAAACGCAGGCTGTCACCTGTTGTTTTCAGATAATGAAAACCTATTGTTCCTACCTGTTTGGGAACAAAAACAATGCTATCCCTAAGCCTAGATGTAAGTGTTTGCTGCAAGCCGAAACTTGTCGTACTGACTGTCTGTGCAGAACGTGGCTTAATGCCCATTGTCTTCAGCTCTCCATAAAGCTGCGGGAACATACGTAACAACTCTTGTTGCCTGAGTTGCAATACGCCTGTTTGCGAAGCGATGCGTCCGTTAGCAAGCAGTATTTGCTCTTGGGTCTGTAGTAAGACTTCCTGATTGCTACCCAGCCTTGTTATCTCCTGGTGCATCTTCCTTACCTGGCGTATCATCAGCAGCAATGCTGCTATTATCACCAATAGCCATACTATCGGAGATTTGAATATTTTTAGTAGTGTCATCATTGATTTTTTGAAAAGAATAGGTTGTTAAGAACATATAGATCACGGTACCTGCTATGCGTATTGCTGCCTGCATATAGGGAGAAAAACCCATCGCCTCAATGAGCTCATAATGTTCATTGATAAGAATGCAGCAACCGTACAATACCGTATGGAATAACCATCTCCATACATATTTCTTTGGAGTAGCTGCCGTGAGCCTGCGGATAAAATCAGTATGAGGTGTCATCGTATCTGTTTAAACAAAACAAGCCGGGAAGGACTTGCCATTCCCGGCTTGTAAGAATATTAGCTTTGCGGAACGCCAGGCTTCAGGCGATAGTCCACGATTATTTTCTCAGGATAGTTACCTGTAAATCCACTATTGAGTATGATACCATTTGGCAGGCTCGGATCATTGAAGCGATAATCGATGGTCGGCTCCATGCGTAAACCATTGCGGTATACTTTGATGCTGCTGGTATCAATCTGTGAGATGGAATAGCTCAAGTTCACATTGTTACCTTCTACCAGGTCACGGAATATTTCCGTGAGGTCATTGGTATGGCCGAGCGTAGTAGCCGCTTTAGGTTTCCATTGCAGGTCCGTATGATCCCAAGCGAGTACCGTACTGCCACCTTTAGCCAATTCCGCATCCAGCAGGAATTGTGTAACTGTAACATCATCGAGATTGTCCAACACACGCGGCAGCGTATTCAAAAATGCCTGCGAAAGCGTTGCATTCAAAGGGTTTTCAGGCGTACCATTACCAGACAGGGTGATGTATTCGGTATTCTGCGTAACAACCGCTAACAGTGAGGTCAGGTCAACCGTATGCACCGTACCATTGGATTCCGTAATCTTCAAACGGTATATACCCGCACTAGGGTTCTCCAGCCTCGCGTCCGCTACATGTATATCCGTCTGACTGAAGTTCAGTGGTGTAGATACCACCTGCTGGTTACCATCTTCGGCAGTATACTTGATAACGATATTACCGTTCACTAATTCAACGGAGTCGAGGTGCGTAACCGTTTCACCGGATTTAATCAGGGCATCTATTGCCGAAAACTGTAGTTCACCATTGCCATCGGAAAGCGGAACATATTTATAGCCCGGCGCTTTCTGTAACTGTTTGTCTAACCTGATTCTTGTTTCTTGCATTTCTAAAACTTGTTTTTAATTGTTATGATAATTTGACCGGTCACTTAGTAAGTATAGATGCACAGCAGGCTGTCCTGCGAATTGAGCGAAAAGGGTAATTGCACCCTGTTGCCATCTATATGATAATCTGCACCGCGACGCAGTTCCACACCATTGAGCATTACCATCAGCACCGGCGGTGCAGGTATGCGTTGCAGCGTCAATCCTGTTTGTCCCTGTGCCTGAAAAAATGTTTCTGTATGCCAATTGAGTGGTGTACTGCTACCACCACCACCATTTCCATTATTGTCCCTGAAGCTGGAGAGATTAAAAACATCTTCTCCATCCTCCAGCCATATCTCATCATTCACAGGATCACCCAATAATTTGAGTATCTCCAGTAAACTGAAATCTTTGTATTGCCCGGTACGTTGCGACCGGAGTGAAAAAACTGCCATTGTCTGAATGCTGCGGGTGCGTTTTCTATTGTCTGCTATAGGTACGTATCTGCATAGCTAATACTTAGCATCATTTTTTAGTGTATTGATGCAGCATCGCAATGCTGATACTTCGTTGTCCTGTTTTACTGTAGAGTGCGTTTTCTGTTTGTTGCCCGAAATCACTGTCTGCTATCCGTTCCCCTTGCTTCGCTGATGTTTTGTCTTTAAAGCCCAGCCATTTTTGTAATCGGTATACATCTACACCTTTGCTCCCTTTCTTCAGTACCGGCGATGTATTGGTGGGCTGTACCGTTTTCAGCTTGGAGAGCATAATAGATGGATATTGTGAAGCGGTGACGCTTGTGATACCAAACTGCCTAAAAAGTGCTGACTGTGTTTCACTGCCAAATACACCATCTGCCGTAACGCCTAATTTCTGCTGCAATGCCTGTATGCGTTCTCCTCTCATACCTTTACGAAGCGGAAAAGACTCGGTATTGTTTGAAATGGCTACAGGTTGTTTGGGCATTACAACGGCACTGTCATTATCAACGACTATTTCCGTAGCCGGTTGCAGTGTTACTATAGCTGCCGTAGCACGTTTTGGTTTCAGCAAATACTGTAAACCAAAATAAGCGGCGGCGGCATAGATAATATAACGCACCGTATGTTCACCCTTACCTGTCTGCTTTTGTTCTTCTAATGTGTCCACTGCCTTTGTTTTAAACAAACCTGATCGCAATACCCTTACGGGCATAATTCTTATTGATAGATTGCTTCTGTGTCTTATTGAGGTTAGAGGAAATCGCCTGTGTCAAATCCTTTAGTCCTCCGTCAGGAAAAATACCGAACCAAGTTTCTTGTCTTCTGCCATAGTATTTATAGAGCAGTGCAAAGTCTGCGTCATTACCCACATAGGTCATGCAATACCTGGCATCATCATGGGCGTCACCTATCGCACTGAATTGGGTGTCCCGATAAATACGTTCTGCCAGTTGTGCCCAGAAGCCATCAGGGCGCGTCGGCTTTTGCTTTTTCGGCATTTCATTCACGTATCGTTCTATCGCTCCCTGTGATTGCTTTTCACTTTTGACCTGCTCATCTGATTTCTTCAGTTGCAATGCCTGTGCAATCTCATCAGCAGTCTGTCCTGCGCCTTTCAATATTTTAGACGCGAGGTAGAGGGTACCGCCAGCGAGTAGGATCATCGGCAGGTTGCTGATAAGCTGCCCTTGTATCTCGGAACGCTTATCAGCCATCTACAGAAAAGTTTTAATCATGCTGCGGTTGGTCGGTGTCTTTAACTTGTGTGCAGCACTTTTCATTTCCTTCAGCGAAAAATGCTGTACAAAACTCTGAATGGCTTGTTGCATCTCAGCTGCTTCCTGTTCATTTTGAGCCGCTACCTGAATGGTCACATCAAATTGCTTTGCTTGTCCGTTTCCGGGTTTGCTATGGAGTATTGGTAATTTCATGATTGTTGTGTAAGTTGATTAAGTAGTTTTTGAATGACTGTTTTGTCTTTTTGTATTTCTACGAACATCAGATAGATGGTAGCGACTTCCTGTTGGCTCAATTCCTCCAGCATATAATCACGTAGCATCAATACCATCTGCTCTCTTTCATCTTTTGGTTCTACCTTGACAGAAGTCTCTGTTGCAGCAGCTCCGATAGCAGGTTGTACTTGTTCTGCTTTCTCTTCCGTTCCTGCCAGCATACTTAGTATACTTGCACCACCAAAGAATTTCGACAAACCCGGCAATGCCATTCCCAGAATACGCATATAGCTCTCTGTTGTCTCTTTGGCTGCAATGTCATGACGGAGATCTGCATTACGCGCTTCCAGTTCCGCAATCTGTGATTGCATTTTTTGGTTTTCATCCCGCATCCGTTCATAATCCTCTGTACGACGCATTTCGGTCAACCGCTTTTCGACGAGGTTATTGACATCCGCTTCTCCCAAGCCTTGAAAAGTCACAGGTGCGGCCTGCATCATACGTGGTTGCACCAGCTCTTCTTCGCGCTGCAGCCTGCCAACAGAAAAAGTATGTTCGAATAGTTTTTCGCTGGTATCTGCGTTATGCCAGGTGATGGTAATACTATCCGGCTGGCATACCTGAAAACGTCCGCAGATAACGGTCGTAAATGCAGTCAGCGATGTTTTGTCTTTACTCTCAGCTATCTTTTTACCCAGCTTACTGTATACTGCTGTAAATGCTATCTGCTTTTCAGAGAGTTGTTTCTCTCCCTTCAGCATCTTGACTACTTCTCTGTTTTTATCAAAAAGGGAACGCAGTTCCGGAAAATCACTTTGTGCCATAGATTGTGCTAATCGTCATTTATTTAGGTATCACCTGGTAAAACAATGCCTGGCATAAACTGCCGGTAAAGGAATCAGGTAACTGTATTTTGATCTTACCCCAGAACTCTTCCATCGTATCGTTGGTATGCGCTTCCAGCAACAGCACATTGGTATCACTGGTGATGCGCGTGCCGACAGGCAGTTCATAGGCATTGACCAGAAACCAATACTGGTTATAAGCATCGAAGTCTATACTGTTGTTCAACACTTTGCCGGTACTGTCCGTAATCCTTCTTACAACCACCGGTAACATCCGCGCATAGGCAATCTCCATTCCTCGTCTGCGCATCTGCCGCTCTACATAATCCTCTACATTAATCATCCGATAGTGCTTTGATATAGATGGTTACGATATAATTGCTCCACTTGTCTGTTATAGTGCCGTCCGCTTTCTGGTACTCGATGCCGGTAAACACTTTGTTTTCATAATTGCCTGTCAGCAGGCTACCTGGCATAATGTCTATGGCAGCATCATGATACGCATCGCTCGCTTCCGCACGGTTATCAAAAGGAACATCGAGATGCCCTAAGTGATATTGCTTATTGTTGAACTCCAGCGACAGATAACCGATAACAGGCAAATACGCTGCTGTAGTCATCGACTGCACACCTACCGAATGCACCACTTTAATACCTGTCACTTTACGGATATGGCTCGGTAAAACCGTATTGATCGTCACCGGTGTCAAGGGTTGTCGAACGATAAAAGGAACAGGGTGGTATATAATCCTCGTCTTAGTCATCACTACCTAGATAAAAACATTGTAATCTTTACATCATAGGGATAATACACAGGTGTGGTTGCTGAAGGCGATGCGCCTGTACTTGGCATCGTCATGCTGCTGTTACCGAGTCCTATATTAATGGGTGCGTTGTAGACAGGTACATTATCTACCACCGCGTTACTGTAAGAGACAATATCCTTACCTGATACATAGGTCTTTTTAACATTCACATCTGTTGCAGCAATTACACCGCCACCTGGACTGTAACTGATATTACCCAGCAGTGACTGTAAAGCACTATCCGTATAAATCCCTTCCAGTTTCGCGCTGTGTATGGGTATCGGTGTTTCAAAGAACAGCATCCTGTCATTTGGAGGTACGTCATTGCCAAATACCAGCAGGTGTGCTTCATGGCTTTCATCCAGCACTTTCTTCTCGTCCACCCGAAATCCGAATGTGCTGCCAAACAATGCACCATCATAACCCACCGATAAAGCAATACCCTTCAGCATCGAAAAATCTTTATGGCTTTCCGCATTGAAGTAAACACGCTGCCCGCTTTTACTGATGCGCAGACTGACTTTTTGAAAACGATATCCCTGTATCATCTTAGGCTTCGTTGGTTAACCAGATATTGATAATCACATCATAAGGGAACACCACACCATACGGGTTGGTGGTATACCCGGCAAGGGTTTTAAAGTCCACCTTGCCGGGATCATATACACCACTGTCTTCTCCATTATCTACCAGTAAAGGATATTTACTTCCGTCCGTATACCTGCCCTCAATACTGCCACCCAATGCTTCTATTTTCTCCGGGAACAGGAAAAACTTACTATTCGGAGCTACACCATTAGATGCAGTCAGGTTCTTTACCTCATGTCCGTCATCAAGTACTTCCACGTTATTCAATCGAAAGCCCAGCATCGAACCCTGTATGGCTTTATCCTGCGGCAGCGAAACAAAAATGCCTTTGATGTTACGAAAGCCTTTGTCGCAAACAGCATTGAAGCGTAGTGTCTCTCCTGCAGATGATACCCGCAGCCGTATACGTTGGAATTTGTTATTCTTCACTGGTAGATTTTTTAGCCTGATGAACCCCTATAAACCCTATAAACCCTATCTGTAAACCCTGACCCTGTTAGGCTTTAACAACCGTAGTACCGATCAGTACCACTTTCAGGAATGCGTTTGGCGGCGCATTTGTTCCCCATTCCAGGTTGAACTCGATGGTCTGCTGGTCACGTATCAATTTTGGATTATCCAACACATACGTACCTTCTACCAGCTTGTTATTGCCTTTTGTATTGAATACTTCCAGCGATGTGTTCGGCACCAGCACTGCACCATTGGCTTTGAACTCAAATTCACCGTTACGGATAAAATCTGGTGTGATCGAGAAATTGACATTCAGCGGGCTGTTTGTTCCCTGATCTGCTACACCATACATCAAGCGTATCGCATGTAAAAGGAAGAAAGCACCTTTCTCCAGTTTCGCGGAACTGATATTGGTATAGCCAACAGTTTTGTTATCATCATCACGCAGCATCTTTACGACCTTGCTGTTGGTAATATCTTTCACCGCATAATAACTGATGTCAACCGACTGCAGTGATTTACTCGCCAAGCCTTTTTGTATGTCACGCGGCAATAAATTGATACGGCTTTCAAAATCACCACGGCTGCCACGTGCATTTTTACCTGCACCCTGACGGGCTATCTCTTTGGTCTTGCGGAAAAACCTTGCTTTCTCTTCCGGCTGTGCCTGCTCTACTGCCCCGAGGAACTCAGCTTCACTCATAGCGCCGAGCAAATTGTATTCACTTTCGTTGATCTGTCCTAGTGTAAACATTTTTTTCTATTTGCGCTGCTCATATCATGAACAGCAATGATTAATTGTGAATTGATTGACTTTTAAAAGCGGATTTAGGCTATAATATCTGGAGGTCATCGTTACCACTCATCTGCGCGATATATTCCTCACTTTGTCCCAGCATTTGCTCTTCTTCACCGCCATACAGCGGTTCGTCTATATTGCGTGCATAACCTACCTGTTGCGCGTACATGGGTTCAGGCTCTCCCATATAAGCCGGCGCATCGATATAATAACCGGAACTGCCTGCCGGAGGCTGTACATTGCCTAAATCAGGAAAACCCATACCTGATATAGGTGTACGCTCATGATACAGCCACCTGTCTCCATTCGATACCGCAGCTACCGGTGTCAGACCCAAGCCGTCACCTGCCAGGAATGTGGCAGTAGGCATCAGCGTTTTTACGGTTTTATACGCACCTGCCATAGCTGCGCCTTGCAGGATATTCTTAAGCATCGGTTGTTCTACTTTCGTAGCACCATACATCGCACCTGCCGATACAACCAGTGGTGGCAGCATTTTTTTGATACCCTTCTGCGATGCGTCCGCAGGGTCTACTTTCATTACTTTATTCGCCATATTCACGGCAATGTTGCCGATCACAAAACCCGCGACATTCTCTATCATCGGCTGCACTTGTTTAAGCACTTCCTTGATACCGGGTGCCGGGTTTGTATTTGCTGAACTTGTCATTGTTGAATTGTATTTATTGTTAGAAAATCATTTAAGCCAGTAGATGTATCCTTGACTCCGGAGGATGCCTGCCACTACTACTATGTCCTGTCAGTACGGGTGCGGTAGTGGCTTTTGATGTTTTGTCAGTGTTATCACTGTCTAAGACTTTATACACACCGTAAGCTATCGCACCTCCAATAGCTATACCTAATACAGGATTGTTCTGTGCGAATTTGATAGCCCCTGTTGCTATATTACCTAAACCACCTATGCCATCTTCTCCGGTATTCTCCTCATCTGTTGGCAACTCAGTATTCTCTTCGGTAGGTGAATGAGTCCCATCTTCAAAACTTACACCATCATCTTCCGTGGCTGCACCGTCTGTAGCTGATATATCAATCGCTTCATCTTTTTTAGCCAGCCCGGTATCACGCATGATTTTTACCACTGCCGTGATGAGTGGTGTTGCTGCAGCAACGGCTGCTGCTACCGGCACAACACCTAATCCATTCAGGCTTCCTTTCTTGCCACTGAGAATCGCTTTACGCAGGTTGTCTTTTTTACCGCCTACTTTTTCAAACAGTTTTTCAACTTTTGCCAATGCACGTTTTGCATTACCAACAGTAGCAGGACTGATGCCTTTCGCCCTTGCCTGTTCCGGTGTCGCATACGCCCATTTCAGGCGGCTGGACATTTTACCGACATTGAGTTTCAGTGCCAGCAGAAAACCATTACGGGATGCAATGGTCGCAGGATTAAAACGAACCAACCCTTTACCTACCTTTTTTAGACCTTGTCCGACTTTCTTAAAAAATCCTTTCTTCTTTGCTTTGGGTTGCTTGGCTGCTGCTTTGCTTTTCTTCGCACGTCCTAATTGTAAGTCGTCATCCCCGAAGAAAATATCATCGTCACCATACAAAGCTTCATCACCCAATAAACCATCAAGGTTTCCAAAACCATTGAGCCTGTCCAGCAAGGTTTCATTGGCCATCAGTTGCCCAAGCGCGTTATCTCTTTTGTCGGTGAACCAATACTGGATAGCATAGTCCAACATCTTTAGCAGCTCCTGGTGGTTATAACCTGCCACAAAGGATGTGACAGGATTTTCTGCAATGGCTTGTCTGGTTGCCAGCAGGTAACGATACAAGCCTTGCTCCAGTGCGTTGTCTTTGACTACGCCCTGTAAATAGGTTTCGCCATCCAGGATACCCAACCCTTGTAAGTCTACTCCGAATATCGTTGCATGTAATGCAACATTGTTAGCAGCAGCGAGCTGCATGGAGTTCATTATTATTCTGCCGGTATCGTTCGCGGATGGCGAATTATGTTCTACGCCGCTTAATACGGCGATCTTGATTCCATCTAAACTCATGGTATAATCCATTTTTTGCGTGAAAGGCTTTTCGTAATTGAATTGCCCCAGTACAGCATCTATGGTATAATAACCTTCATCATTATTGAGCGGTACGATCACATAGATATGCTGCCAGTGTGGTTGTGAATACCTGGTAATACGGAAGCGATGAGGAATACCCAAATTGCACAGTATCGAAGAGCAGAAGATGGAAAAGCAATCACAATCAATGCCTGACATGCGGTCGTGCCATGCTCTTGCAGGCCTGCGTAATTCTTCCATGCCTTGCTTGTCCAATTTGTATTGGATATTGTGGTACAGAAACTCCCAGATATTTTTCAGGGTATCTTCCAGTCTGTCTCTTTTCAGACTTTGTGCTATTTCCTTTGTATCACCAATAAACTTCCACACCACTTCTTCTATCACTTTGAGGGTGTCTGCAACCTCCCCATTATCCATAACGACTGTGTCCTTTGCATCTGCTTTCGGGAACAACTGGTTATACCTTGCTCCGTCTGTTCGCAGTATGCGCTGACCACTGCTGATCTCCAGGTCGGGATGGTAATCCCTGTTAAAAACCTTCATCGTCATTTGTTGATAATGGTTTTAGGTGTCTCAATGGTCATCCCCTCTACTTGCATGATGACTGACATCGCAATCGGCTGGGTAAAAGATTTTAATACGCCCTTAGTGCCACCTTTACTGAACAGGTTAATGATGCTCGAGATGTTTTTAATACCCATCAGTGGCAGTATCGTAGTCCAGGAAAGCGGTAGTAAAATTTCTCCTACTTCACTCTGGCGATTGGCGGCTATCGGGAAACTTTTATTAGCCGACGGGCTTTCCGCTATCATGCCGCCCTTGTTATTCCACAAACGCACCACTGGATTGATAATCGTTACTGATACATCAGATGGATTATTCACTTTTGCAGTCGCAGCTATTTCAACACCGGATAGATTGACTTTATGTACGCGGACTTTGGATAGCGACACGGAAACATTGGCAGCCAGTTTGTTCAGTTGTAACAAACGACCGGCTATTACCAAAGCACCTACGCCCAATCCTATTTTTACCGCTGTGTGCATCCCTAGTTCTTCTTCCTGAATTTTTCAAACAGATAATCCATTCCCTTCTTCGTGCAATAGCCAATCACCGCACTCATAAATGCGTAAGACACAACAGCAATGCTGCCGTCCATCGTTAAACTGTTCAATAAAAGATGTGGTATTGCTTGTGCCTTATAAACACCGCCTATTGTGCCGAATGCTACCGTCCATAGAGTCGTAGCTTCACTTATTGGCCAATCATGATTACCGGGGGATGGAAACTGCATCTTTGAATTGCAGGTCTGTTACTGCAAGGCAACAAGATTACGACTGCTTCAAAACCACTTGATGCTCTTTGATGCTCTTTGATGACATTTGATGCCATTTGATGTCCAACTACCGATAGGACTGAGAATAATTTTGTCCGATTAACAGACATCATGTAATTTGTAAGCTTCATGGTGATAGGGTTTATAGGGGCTCGGCTTATCTAAGTCGGGCTTTTTTATTGTTCTAAATTTTCTTTTCGTGCGATTACCTGCCTCAATATTGGCAAACAAAAAAAACGTTTAACTGTTTTTGATGTAGCATTTGTAGCAAAACAGCGCTACGCTAATACAGATAATGAATTGAGACTGTTTTTGGAGCAGAAAGCCTGTAGCAGCTTTGTAGCAATATCAGAGCATTTGTATATATACGTTTGCTACAATTTGTTTTGAGCTCGCTAAAATAAATCGGCGATGTAGCACGCCGAAAGCTCTACCTGCATTCACTTTCGGGCGTTTTTGCTACAAATGCTACAAATTGCTACAGGATTTCAGGTGCTGCGGAATTTGGAAGATCTTATTTCAGATCTTTCTAAAGAATTAGAAAACTTTAGAGGCAGACATGGCTAAAGCAGTGAACGAAAAACCAACTCAGGCAAACAAAAAAAATAACCCGCTACGAGAGTAGCGGGTTATCAATATCTATTACCCAAAAAGCATCTATATATTGCTTACTTAAAGTAGGGCCAATAAATAGTGTACGTCAAGGTCGACCAACAATTTCAACGATAGCTTCTACATCTGGTGTAGATAAGTGCTTTTTGTATTGTATTGTCTTTTTTAACTCGATGCCTTTGGGACATTTTTCAAGCAATCTTCGAAAACTCAAACATGCACTTTTAGGAGTAAAACTGTTTGGAAAATAGATGTAGGCTAGCTCTTTACGGGTATACGGTTTAATCTCAAACATTGATAGCGCTTATTAATACTGCAAAATTATTGTACGTATTCTTTACTACCATCAACTGTCTAAAACATTGTACAAATATTTTTACACATTGCAATAATACATTGTTTTGATACATATTTACTACTGTCTATTACATCATTATTACAATATAATACGGATTTAAGCGGGTTCATTACAACCGTTGTAACAAGAACAGCATCAAAGGTCATCAAAGAGCATCAAAGAGCATCAATGGTTCGACCGATTTCGGGAACATTGCCCTCCGATTACATACGGATTACTAAAAACAACTGTAGCACTTATACAGAATTATCACTTAGAACAAAACGAATGGATAAAATGAAGGACAAATTGTTACGCGAAGCGATTGCAACAGACAGGGAACAGGGACAAAATCAAAAAGCTGATATTTTTACTGACCGTGTGTCGATTAAAGAGCTGCGTAAAATATGGAATGACCGAAACCACCAGTATACAGATGATGAACTCTACCAAATCCGTGACTGGTTATATGTGATTGCCGGCGCAATCGTACATACCCTTGAAAACAACACACCTGCAATGCTTGAATCCATCCGAAGCACTAAAACGAAGAAGCGCATCAATAAGAATGCCTTGGTATTCGTTCATAAGGCTAAGACAGCATCTTAGTCGGTAAATACCTTTTATTTTTACCTAACTAATTGATTATCAATATTTTGTATCTTTACACAAGTAAGGATGAAGCACAACTATTATATAAACCTTACAACTAACCTAAAAACAGGAATATGATGAAAAGAAGAAAGGCCATATTATATATAAGGGTAAGTACGGACGAACAGGCAGAGAAAGGGCATAGCCTCGCACACCAGGAAGAAATGTTACGCAGACATTGTGCTGCGAACAACATTGAGATTGTAGCTTTCTTTAAAGAAGACTATTCAGCCAAGACTTTCGAACGTCCGCAGTTTAAAAAATTACTGGAGTTTCAGCGAAAGAATAAAGCTGTTGCAGATTTATTATTGTTTCTTAAATGGGACAGGTTCTCTCGTAATGCTCCGGAAGCTTATTCGATGATTTCAAAACTGCATTCATTAGGGCTCGAACCTCAAGCGATAGAGCAGCCATTGAATATGGATATACCTGAACAGAAGTTTTTACTGGCTTTGTATCTGACTGCTCCTGAAGTAGAGAATGATCGTAGGTCAATGAATATACTGGCAGGTGTTCGTAAGGCGATGAAGGAAGGACGTTATATGGGCTCTGCTCCCTATGGTTATAAACACGGTCGTACTGAAAACAATAAACCAACCATTGTCCCATCGAAAGATAAGGCAATGGTAGTACAGTCCTTTGAAATGATGGCAACAGGTTTATACCAGATAGAGGAACTGCGACGTATGCTGAATAAAAAAGGAATGCCATTAGGACGTACTCGCTTTTGGTATATGATGCGTAACCCTACTTATATCGGTAAAGTATTTGTCGCAGCACATAAAAATGAACCTGCTAGTTTAGTCAAAGGTGTTCATGAAGCCATTGTTGCTGAATCCCTGTTTTATGAAGTGCAGGATATACTCGATGGCAGGAAGAAAAAAGAGCAGCCAATAACTATTTGCCAAAAAGATGAATTACCACTGCGTGGATTTTTACAATGTGCCAGATGTGGTAAACCATTAACAGGTAGTGCATCCAAAGGCAGAAGTGCGAGGTATTATTATTACCACTGTAAGTTCGGATGTAAAGAACGCTTTCGTGCTGATGAAGCAAACTCACTTTTTAATGATGTATTACATGCCGTTAGTAATAATGACAAAGTATATCGTTCACTGGAGTTAATATTAGGAGGAGAGAATAAAGAAGAGGCTGAAATCAGAGCTAAAGAACTCGCTGAATTGAAAAACAAATTAGAGACTTTTGAACAGCGAATGGAAAGGGCGCAGGTTTTAATGCTCGATGGCAAGATGGATTTTGTAGACTACCAACCCATCAAAGCGAAACTGGAAGAAGATACACATCGCTTGAAATTAAAAATAGATGCAATAGAGGAACTACAACCGAAAGATGAAAACGATGTAATGGAGTTTGGATTTCATTTTTTATCAAATCTCGATAAACTCTTTACCAGTGCGGCTTTGGAAGTAAAACAACAAATAATTGGTTCGACCTTCCCTGAAAAGTTGATTTATGAAAATAATCAGTTTCGAACCGCTTCGGACAATAATGTGCTGTTGTTGATTGCCGCGTCCAGCAAGACTTTCGCTGTAAAAAAAGAAAGCAGACTAGAATTTTCTAATCTGCTTTCCCGTAGAGTGGAACCGGCGGGATTCGAACCCGCGTCCAAACATATGCCCAATAAGCTTTCTACATGTGTATTCCTGAATTTGATTTCGGAAGAGTGCCGGAACGGGACAAACCTACAAACTTCCTATCTGCTTTGAGTTTCGCCAAGCGAGCGCAGCATCACGAGGCTATCCTATTGAGAGTTGAGTTAGGCGGCGGTGACGTCAACAGGCCAAAGCCATCCGCGGCCATAATGGTTGCGCTAAATTAATTAGGCAGCCATGGCGTAATTAGATTCGCCAGTCAAAAGTTGAATATTCAGATTTACGTGCTAATTATCCAACGCACGACATGCTTACTTACCCTGCCCTATGCTGTCAAAACCAGTCGGCCCCGGGTACTTTTTCAAAGAACTAATGCAAAGGTACGAAACAACAGCCGTTTTATATTGTTAATTTGGCATCCGTTTCTGATATGTTGAAGATTGCCTACCATAATCTGTATGCACACCCGCTACCTGCCGGGCATCGCTTCCCTATGGAAAAGTATGAGCTGATACCCGCACAACTGTTGTACGAAGGCATTATAACACAATACAATCTCTTTGCCCCTGAACCGCTAGACGAGGAAACTATACTGCTGACACACGATACCGACTACTGGCACCGTATGATAACCCTGCAACTTACCGACAGAGAAATGCGTGCTATCGGCTTCCCGTTATCAGCACAATTGGTAGAACGCGAAATACGTATTTGCAAAGGCAGCATTATGTGTGCAGCGTATGCTTTGCAATACGGTGCATCCCTAAATGTGGCAGGGGGTACACACCACGCATTTGCCAACAAGGGAGAAGGCTTTTGCCTGCTGAATGATTTTGCAGTGGCGGCCAACTATATCTTGCAACAAAGATTCGTAAAGAAAATACTGATAGTGGATTTGGATGTGCATCAGGGAAACGGCACTGCTGCATTATTTAATGGTAGGGACGATGTATTTACTTTCAGCATGCATGGGCAGCACAACTACCCGTTTCATAAAGAACAAAGCCATCTCGATATCGGGCTTAAAGATGGCACAACTGGTAGCGAATACCTAACGATACTCAACGACACTTTGCCTAAACTTATTGATACTGTAAAACCTGACATAGTATTCTACTTATCAGGGGTAGATGTATTGGCTACAGACAAATTCGGCAAGTTGCAGCTATCTATAGATGAATGTGCAGAGCGCGATTATGTAGTCTACAACCTTTGCAAAAAACACAACGTACCTGTAGCTGCCGCTATGGGCGGCGGTTATTCTCCCGATGTGAAGCACATTGTTGCAGCACATTGCAACACCTATCGCATAGCGAAAGATGTATACAACCTCTAACCCAAATCTATTTCTGTATTATCACCTATGTTCAGGCTTTGGCTTAGTCCACGCACGAAAGCATCGCTACCAATGATGGATGAATGCAACACCACTTCTTCCAGCTCGGCATAAGAACCGATAATGGAATCTTTGATGATAGAAGACTGTACATTGGTAAACTCACCTATCGTTACATTCGGACCAATGATGGAATTATGAAGATTACAACCTTCTGCTATACTAACAGGAGGTATGATGACGCTTGTGCCATGATTGTAAGGCTTCTGGTCTTCGCCGCGCTCTTCGCTTATTTCTTTCAGCAACGTAGCATTGGTAGATAGTAGCGTTTCTTTCTTACCGCAATCAAACCAGTTGTTGACCCTGAAAGCTTCAAACTTAATACCACCTTCTATCATGTACTGCAGTGCATTGGTCAGGTGATATTCACCTTCTTCATCCAGCTTGCTACCTACATGCTTTTCGAGAGCAGCATATAGTGCTTTTGTTTCTTTGATGCAGTAGATGCCCACCATTGCCATGTTCGACTTTGGTATCAATGGTTTTTCTACTGCTTTCAATACCATGTCTTTATTATCCAGCTCTACTACACCAAAGCTACGAGGGTCGTCTACTTTCTTTACACCTATCTGCGATGTGCTATGGTTCAGTATGTCTTTTACATTATAATCGCACACTGTATCGCCCAACACTATTATTACCTCTTCATCTTTCACTGCGTCTTTGGTAAGCCATATAGCATGGCCTGTACCACGCCTGTCTTCCTGGGTTACAATGGTATAAGAAAGATTGGGGTATGTTTTTGCTATGTATCGCTGAATCTTTTCGCCCAAGTAGCCTATTACAAACACAAACTCTGTAACACCTGCCTCTAAGAGTTGGTCTACTATTACACTAAGAATGGTTTTACCCGCGATAGGTATCAGTGCCTTGGGCTGTGTATAAGTAAGCGGGCGAAGTTTGGTACCTGCACCGGCAACCGGGATAATAGCTTTCACAATTAATGTTTTTGCTTTCGGGTGTGAAAATACGGCAATTTGAGTAAATGGGTATTTTACCCCTAATCAATAACTTTTAATTCAATTGACTGATTCAATAGACTATTATTATGACCTACACCACTAAATCTTATGTTAGTACAACTAAATAAGTCACCAGTCTTAATTGTTTGTAGGATTCTTATAGTTTCATTATCAAATCTGGCTCCAAGACAATCCTTCTCAAATATAACATTATGATTTCTGACAACTGCTACTTTAAAACTATTTACCTGAAACCCACCATTAAAATCAAACCCATCAATATGTAAAACAATTCCCAACTGTGCTTTTAAAACACTCTCACTAATAATACTGCAATGTGCACCCCCTACACTTGCTAAAGGGTCCGGTATTCTTTTAACCCTTATTTCTTGCTGCGCTATTAGTTTATCTCCTTGTTTCGATTATGTGTATATTTTTATTGTTGTAGTTCCAGGCTTTGCTGGCATTACGTTAAATTGACAAGGCCCACTACCCGGTGTAACAATACACCCCGGTACAACTATCAGCATACTCTTGCAAGGAGTATTACGCACTACCACAGTTATAGGGTTACAAACACCTACATACATGACATTCTGCTTATCAAACTGAACAGCTGCATCTTGTGCCATTACAATAGTATTGGCAAGCAAAAGCAATATCAAGAATAGTATCCCTTTCATAGATTTTACAGCTTCTCATCAATAGGTTCCCACAACTCTATCTTGGTGCCTTCAGGGTCTACTATGTGTGCAAACTTGCCGTAGTCATACACCTGCATTTCACCTACCTGTTCTATACCTTCGTTACGCAATTCTGCCAACAACCATTCCAAATCAGCCACACGCAGATTTATCATATACTCTTTCTGCGATGGTGTAAAATAGTCTGAGTTATTTTTGAACGTGCTCCATACAGTAGTGCCTTTTTCTTCAGGCTTTTCTACTTTCAGCCATTCAAAAGTTGCACCGTATTGATTGGCATTAAAACCCAGATGTTTATTGTACCAGCTGCGCAAGTGTTCAGGGTCATTACTTTTTACAAATATGCCGCCAATACCTGTTACGCGTTTCTTTTGTTCGTTGCTCATACGTTGTATTTATATAACACAATATATGCACATTCTATTGCATCAATGTAAAATACCTGCCTTTACTGGCAGGTATTTTACATTATCAGTTTGTGAAGCTATTCCATTACCTGTGCTTCTTCACCATACATCTGGTGCTGGTATTTCAGCGATGGTGATTTTATCAGTGTCCCGAGATTCAGTTCGTTCCACTTAGCATCTACTACTGCTATTGTTTTAGCATCTGCAGCTATCACATTCGGCCACGGGCGTTCAAAGCCATCCAATGCTTTTGTTTTTCTGGTACCATCTAGGCCCAATATCGATTTATCTGTACCACCATAAAAATGATCACGGCGCGGGTCAAGATTATTGCAGAACCTCCACAGTACGTCCGCTATATCATTAGCATCTACTGTATGCTCTACGTATAGTATCATTTTAATACCCTGCAAGCCTTGCTCTTTACACAGCTCAGCATGCAGCTCTTCTACATGCCCTTTGCGTTGTTTGTCCATAGCAACAAACAATACAGGTATTTCCCATTCGCGTGCCAGTTTATCGTTCAGCGATGCTATTTCAGGATATTGTTTTTGTAATGCTGCTGCATTGAAAGCACTATTCAGTTTGAATGGTGTAAGCGGTGCAGTCATTTCTTCTTCCCATTTCTTCGTGCCGTCTATACACATCTTTCCGCCAAAGCCTAGCTTGCTGCAACTATGGTCCAGCACATCCATAGGCCCCTGGCTGAAGTATATATCCGTTGCAGGGCTCACATTATCAAACACGTATTTAGCCAGTGTTTTATAATCATCAATCTTCACTTTGCCGTCTGCCAGCACCAGTATCTTGTTAAACATCATCTGCCCTGCACCCCACATGGCATTCATCACCTTCTGTCCTTGCCCTGCATATTCTTTATCAATGGTGGTAATAACAAGATTATGAAACACACCCTCTACTGGCATATTCATGTCTTTTATCTCAGGCACCATCGTCATTTTGATAGGTGCCAGGAATATACGTTCCGTTGCTTTGCCTATCCATGCATCTTCCTGCGGCGGTATGCCTACAATAGTTGCAGGGTATATCGCATCTTTCTTGTGCGTGATAGCAGTAACATGGAAACGCGGATAGAAATCGGGTAATGAATAATAACCTGTATGGTCGCCAAATGGCCCTTCCCATATCAGTTCTTCATTCGGGTCTACATAGCCTTCTATTATGATGTCCGCATCCGCAGGTACTTCTATTTCAGGTTGCGTTATACACTTCACCAGTTCCACACGCTTCTTGCGCAGGAAGCCCGCCAGCATATATTCATCTACATTTTCAGGCAGTGGTGCAGTAGCTGCATAGGTATATACAGGGTCTCCGCCCAGCGCCACGGCTACAGGCATTATCTTACCCTGCTTCTTGTATTCGTTATAGTGGCGCGCACTTACTTTGTGTTTGTGCCAGTGCATGCCCGTCATGGTTTCGGTAAATACCTGCATGCGGTACATACCTATATTACGCGTACCATTCAGTAAATCTCTGGTATGGATAGCAGGCAGCGTTACAAAACGACCGCCATCTTTAGGCCAGCATTTCAGTATCGGTAGTTTCGATAAATCAGGCTTATCCATAACCACCTGTTGGCATTCACCTCGTCCGCTCACCACCTTTGGCATCCACGAGGCAAACTTGCCCAGTTGCGGCAACATTGCCAGCTTTTCTAGCAAACCGTTTTTAGGTGCTGTTATTGTTTTCAGCAAGCTTTCAATATCTCTTGCCACATCATCCAAGTCATCTACACCCAGCGCCATACACATACGGCGTTCATTACCCATACTGTTTATCAGCAATGGGAACCCTGTGCCTGTATTCTCAAACAAAAGTGCTTTATTCCATTCAGGCGTCTTTGATATCCTGTCCGTTATTTCTGCTATTTCCAGCACAGGATCTACAAATGTCTTAACCCTTACCAGTTCGCCCGCTTTATCTAGTGCATCTACAAATGCCCTTAATGATTTATATGCCATAATACCAATTGCACAATTATAACAAATACGCTTCCATATCGTTCATTGCGCCACGCAAAGTTAAGGCTGTAGTACCTAAACTATTGGCTAATTTTGCAATACATTGATACCAAAGGCAAAACATACCGTTTTACTTACAGCTTCAGCTGCCATGCTGATAGCAGGCATAGGATTTTGGTATTACCAAGCTACAAGCAAGGCTCATGAAAATACAATTGCAGCTATTGCAGCAAACCCATACAACCTGCACCTGATAGACTCCTGCAAAAGCCTGTTGCGAAACGGAGATATTATAGTACGTACAGGTAATGATATGACTAGTGAGATGTTTCGCGAAGCCAACAGCAAGGACAAAACCTATTCTCATTGCGGCATTGTGCTGATTGAGGGCGGACAACCATACATATACCATAGCATTGGCGGAGAAGATAACCCAAACGAAGTCCTTCGCAGAGATGACATCAAAACTTGGGCATCACCATTGCATAACAGTGGCATCGGCATTTTACGCTACCGATTCACAACTGCACAGATAGATAGCCTTGCAGCCATTACCCGTGGCTATTACAACCAACACAAGAAATTCGATATGCAGTTTGACATAAATAATGATGACAAACTGTATTGTGCAGAATTACTCTATCAGACCATCAACAAAAGCCTGAGAAAAGCTGTTATAAAACCTACTCAAAGGTTAGGATATACCTATGTAGCCATTGATGACATTACCCAAAACAGCTATTGCGATTGGATTTGTCAGGTTAGGTATAAATAGATACCTTTGCCGAAATTTGAAAAATACGAATATGAAAAAAGCGCTTTTAGGATTGGCATTTGTGGTTGCTTTCATCGCAACAGGATGTAATTCTAATTCACCCAAACCGGTAGCTGAAAAGTTCCTTACCAGCTTCTGGCACATGAACTATAAAGAGGCAAAAACTGTATCTACAGACGCTACTAAACAAATGCTGGAAATGCTCGAAACTATGGCAGTTCGCCTGCCTGACAGCGAAGTAAAAAAAGCGCAGAAAGTAACGGTAGAAATTACTAAAGTGGAGGAAAATGGCGACAAGGCTGTAGTTTTCTACAAAACATCTGAAATGAAAGATGAAAAGAAACTAAACCTAATCAAGCAAAATGATAAATGGTTGGTAAACTTCACTAAGAATGATGATTTCTTGAATGAAGAACAGGAAGAAGAACCTGTAGCACAACCAGATACAGCAGTTGCTGTTCCTACAAACGATACAGCTAGCAAGTAATCAATATAACTACTAACAATAGAGGGCTGCATTTGCAGCCCTCTATTGTTTTATACAGATGCCCCGAAGAACATATAACACAAGACTATTGCGGTAATAATACCCACCAAATCTGCCAACAGCATAGCACCAATGGTATAGCGTGTATTCTTAACCGCTACAGCACCAAAGTACACCGCTATTACATAGAAAGTAGTATCTGAAGAGCCCTGTAGTATACAAGAAAGCCTGCCTGCAAAAGAATCAGGGCCAAAGTTTTTCATCGTATCTATCATCATACCTCTGGCACCACTGCCGCTTAGCGGTTTTATCAATGCTGTAGGCAATCCATCTACAAAACGGGTATCGGTACCCATAGCACCAAACAAAGATTTCATGCCTGCTATTACTACATCAAACGTACCACTGGTCCGCAGCATGCTGATAGCTACCAGCATACCCACCAAGTATGGAATAATCTTTACCGCTGTTTCAAAACCACCTTTTGCACCATCCACAAATGCATCGAAGATATTGATGCGTTTGTACAACCCACCCAATACTATCAGTATAAATATCAGCAGTATCAAACCATTGCTTAGCAAAGAGGAGAAGGACTGCATACCATCCATATTGAGGCTGTGCAGATATACAACTATACCAGCTATTACAGCAGAAAGTCCACCTACCCAAGCCAGTATTACAGGCTGCAACAGGTTTATCTTTTGCTTCATAGACACGATAAACATAGCCGCCATCGTTGCGGCAAAAGTGGCTATCATGCAAGGCACAAAAATATCTGTAGGGTTAGTGGCTTTTACCGCAGCACGTGCTGCAATGATGCTTACAGGTATTAACGTAAGCCCCGATGCATGCAGGCACAGGAACATAATCTGTGCATTGCTGGCTGTCTTTTTATTGGGGTTTATTTCCTGCAGGCTTTCCATGGCTTTAATGCCAAATGGTGTTGCAGCATTATCAAGCCCTAACAGATTAGCTGAAAAGTTCATCATCATATGCCCCATTGCAGGGTGTCCTTTCGGCAATTCAGGAAACAATTTTGAGAAGAACGGACCTATGATGCGCGATAACAGATTGATGCCGCCTGCTTTTTCTGCAATACTCATAAACCCCATAAACAATGCCATGATACCTATCAACCCAATGCAAATGTTCACTGCACTCTTGCAGGTTTCTATAATGCCATCTGCTTTCTTAGTCAGCTTGGCTTGTATGCTTTTATAAGTATATGCTTGTCCGTTGAAAGATGCTTTTGCAGTAGCGATTGTTTGATTATCGGCAATGGCAATAGTTGCTGCATGCAGCGAATCTGCTTCTTTGTATCCGTAACCTGCAATGTATTTGGCAAAACTTTCATCTGATATAAAACCCTCGTTAACAGGTGAGCCCAGCTTTTGATAATAGACTGTATCATAAGCATCATCTGCCTTGCCAGTCACCATGCGGCTAAAGATAGCCTTATCTGATGCAAAGAAAGCCTTGTATCCTGCCACAGTGATGGCTATGATAATAAATGCCGCCCATATCCTGCTAAGTGCCATCTGTATTGATAATTATGGCTATGAAGATAAAACTTAGCAGGTAATAATCTAAGTATCTGATTTGTGATCCATCACCTGCTCTACACTCGGCGCTTCAAATTGTTCCATCATGCTCAGCAATTCTTCTACCGACTCGCTTGTCATCAATATCTCTGCTGTGCACTCTTCCAAAAAACCCTCCAGAACCATATTATTCACCAATACTTTCAGGCTGTCGTAATAGCCATTAATGTTTAATAATGCAATTGGCTTTTTATGCAATCCAAGTTGGCCCCATGTCAGCATCTCAAACATTTCGTCCATAGTACCCCATCCACCAGGTAATACTATTACGGCATCGCTCAGCTCATGCATTTTCACCTTGCGACTATGCATGCTGTCTGTTACAATCAGCTCTGTCAGGCCATCGTGCGCTACTTCTTTTGTTTCAAGAAAATCAGGTATTACGCCGATTACACTACCTCCATTCTGCAATGCACCGTCTGCCACAGCACCCATAAGGCCTACTTTTCCGCCGCCATACACAAGACCTATACCGCGCTCTGCAAGTGTTGCACCCAACGCGTAGGCTGTTTCTCTATAGGCTTCATTATATCCTTCTTTAGAACCGCAAAAGACAACGATTTTTTTCATAGGCTGAAAATGATTACTTCTTAAAAATACGATGAAACAATACAACCACCGCATTATAGTATCAATAAAAAAGCCCCCTATATATGGGAGCTTGTATTTAAAGTACTTCTATCTGGTTTCTTAACAGGTCTTCAAACTCATCGCGCTCACGTATCAGGAAGGCTTTGCCGTCTTTCACCATCACCTCAGCAGGTTTCAGCCTCGAGTTAAAATTGCTGCTCATTTCAAAGCCATAAGCGCCTGCATTGTAGAAAACAAGGAAGTCACCTTCACGCACTTCGTTCATCACCCTGTCCCATGCAAACGTATCTGTCTCGCATATATTACCAACTATGGTATAGATACGCTCTGCACCACTTGGGTTCGATATGTTTTCGATGCGGTGGTAAGCATCATAGAACATAGGACGTATCAGGTGGTTGAAGCCTGAATTGACACCTACAAAAACCGTTGCCGGCGTTTGTTTGATGACATTAGCTTTTACAAGGAAATAGCCGCATTCACTCACAAGATATTTACCGGGCTCAAACCATACTTCCAGCGTGCGGTTATATTCTGCTTCAAATTCTTTCACTGCAGCAGTCAGCTTTTCGCCAAGCATTGCTACATCTGTTCCTTTATCACCCTCTTTGTATGGTACTTTAAAGCCGCTACCCATATCAATGAACTCCAATGCATCAAAATGGCGTGCTATTTCAAACATCACATCCAGCCCGCGCAAAAAGACATCTACGTCCTTAATCTCGCTGCCGGTATGCATGTGCAAGCCTTTTACATGCAGTTTGGTTGTTTTCACCACACGCTCTATATGGCGCAACTGGTGCACAGATATACCAAATTTACTGTCTATATGGCCTGTAGATATTTTATAGTTACCCCCAGCTTCAATATGCGGGTTGATGCGGATACAAACAGGATAACCACTGCCAAATTTATTACCAAACTGCTCCAGTATCGATATGTTATCGATATTGATGTTTACGCCCATTTGCTGTGCGTCTACTATCTCGCTAAAGTCTACACAGTTTGGCGTATATAGTATTTCATTCGGTTCAAAACCGGCTTTCAACGCCAGTTTCACCTCGTTAATACTCACACAGTCTATAGAAGCGCCGAGGCTCTTCATATACTTAAGTACATTGATGTTTGTCAGCGCCTTGCATGCATAGAAAAAACGTGTAGGATGACTCTTGAATGCGTCCTTCAACTTATTGTACTGTTCAGCAATTTTTTCTGCATGGTACACATATACCGGTGTGCCAAATTCATTGGCCACACTAATCAATTGTTCTTTACTGAGTGAATAAGACATATTTATTAAAAAAGGATTGCAAAGGTATGAAAAGCAAAGGTCAGATTACTGACAAATCCGAGGGATTGTCGATTTACTTATTTACCATCAGTTAAAACGTTTTTGAATTGATTTTTATTTGCATTAACCATGAATTAATAATATTTGAATATCTCATTAAAATACCATGAAAACAGGCTTAAATGCTCGATTTTAATAGCTACACTTTTAAGTATTGTTTAACTTTAAAAGTAGAATCAATCTGCAATCCTTTTATGCCTTCTATAAAAAAATTCCTATACGTTTTTCTAGCAATATTTATTCTGCCCATGCTAGTATATGGTCAGCTAAATGCAGACTTCGTAGCCTCTAAAACTGCAGATTGTCCTCCATTTGCTGTAACCCTCACCAGCACATCTACAGGTAGCCCTACCAGCTACACTTGGCAAATTGGCAGTTGGAGTACCACCACCACTACACCATCCGTATCTTACACAATAGGTTCACCAGGCAACTATACAGTAAGGCTCACTGTATCAAACGGCTCTTCAACAGACGTTGAAACAAAAACTAATTATATTACCGTTCATCCAAAACCTACTGTCAACTTCAATGCTACCACACCAGTTGCAGGTTGCTCACCTCTTACTGTTACCTTTCAGGATGCCAGTACACTGAATGCTCCGGGTACAGGTACGTATAGTTGGTTTTGGGGGGGCTCAGGTAGTGGCACTAACCCTACCGCAACATTTACAAACCCAGGCACCCAAGACGTTACATTAACCGTAACAAATAGTTTTGGTTGCAGTGCACTTCTTAATAAAACAGCCTACATCAGTGTACGTTCAAGACCTGTTCCTTCCTTTAGTGCGTCACCTGTAGATTTTTGCTCTTCGCCATGTAGTACAACATTTACCGGAAGTGCAACAGGCAGCGGGCCCTTTACTTACCAATGGCAATATGGAGATGGTAGTACCCCAGGTACCGGAAATTCTACCACACATACATATACTGCGCTTCCTAATACATGGTCGCCTAAATTGATAGTAACAGATGCTACAGGTTGCAAAGACTCGTTAACCCGTCCCAATTATATAAACATACACTATCCTACAGCTAGCATATCATCAGCAGCAAGCGTATGTCAAAAATCTGATATAGCTTTTAGCAGTATTTGTACACCTGCAGGTGGTTCTGTGTTTTGGGATTTCGGAGACGCATTGGGAACATCTTCCGCTGCATCTCCAACATATAAGTATAACACTTCAGGCAGCTTTACCGTTACACTTACATATAATTACAGAGGCTGCATTACTACTGCAACTAAAGTAATTACAGTACACCCTAAACCAGTTGCTGATTTTATATTAAATCCTGATACCTTATGTCCGGCACCTGTTAGTGTCCAGTTTATTCCTAACGCTTCTTATGCAACATATTATTGGAATAATGGCGCCTCTCCTGTTTTAACAAGCACCTCTCCAAGCCCTACATTTACTTACTATACCAATGGCTATTACACACCAATGTTAGCAGTTACTACTACTGCCGGATGTAAAGACACAATTTTCAAAAGCAGTGCAGTCAAAATTCATGATATATACACTGTAATAACACCATATAAAGGCACTGAAAAAATAGACAGGGCTAAAATTGAAGGATGTAAACCGCTTACCATATTTTTCTCAGATACAACCTACACAAATATACCAGGTAACGTTCCTCGTTACTACCCATACAAAATTCAATCTTATGATTGGGATTGGGGTGATAATACCACGCACGGAACTTTACAACACATGAATCATACATTTACAGATACAGGTGTTTTCAGAGTGGTACTTACCGTTACCACTACAAAAGGTTGTATAGCCAGAGACACTGTTGAAGTAAGAGTTGGTCAACCTCCTGTACCCGACTTTACTGCAACCCCATTACATATTTGTATCAGGGGCTACGTGCAATTTACCAACTTAACTACTGGACCTGTTGATACTTGGAAATGGAAGTTTGGAGAAGGCAGTGAATCAAACATAAAAGATCCAAGGCATCAGTACAACTGGCCCGACACTATGGATGTTACACTCATAGCAACACACAAGGGTTGTGTAGCATCTATTACCAAACCTTACTACATACTTGTCGACTCACCAAAATCATTGTTTAATACTGAACGTTTTTGTGATTCACCTTTAAAAGTACGTTTCCATAACACATCACTAGGGCATACATCCTACAGGTGGTATTTCGGAGACCCGTCAAACTCTACATTAGCTACTGACAATGACCCATACTTCAGATATCCTGCAGCTGGCACCTACAATGTTATGCTGGTTACATTCAGTAATAGAACAGGCTGTTCTGATACAACAATATTCCCATTAGAACTTAGTAACAGGACTATGACACTTACGGCAAATGACACTGCCGTATGTAATGGAGATTCTGTCACATTTACATCTACCCTTACGGGACGCCAACCTTTAGCGTACGAATTCTATTTGGATAATACATACATCGGCACTACTACTGGTAGTATAAAATGGCCAATAAACGGAGCAGGATTTCACAAAGTAAAGGTGATAGCGATGGATTTGTTTGGATGTAGCGATTCTATTGTAAAATACAATTGGATATTTGTATCAATACCTGCAGCAAACTTTTCCGGTAGCCCTACTAATGCATGTATACCATTCAATGTTGCATATACAGACAATTCTTCTGTAACAACCGGTGCCACAATTACCAATCGTGTATGGAACTATGGGGTAGGAAGCAATATTACAGTTAGTGGCACTTCATCATCTTTCAACTATACTACGCGTGGTCAATTTGATGTAAAACTTGTGATTACAGACAACGTAGGTTGCAAGGACTCTATTACCAAGCCCAAATATATTAAAGCACTAAAACCATTAGCAGACTTTTCCGTACAGGATACTGCATGTCTGAATACTCTTTTAAGCTTTGATAGTTTATCAATTAATGGGATTTCATTCTCATGGGATTTTGGCGACGGTGGCACATCTTCATTATCGAAGCCTAAACACGCCTACACAGCTTTAGGCAGCTATAACGTGCGCTTGATTGTAACAGATACTCTTGGCTGCAAAGACACACTATTAAAACCTAATGCTGTTACAATTTCAAAACCATTCCCGGCCTTTACAATATCACCTGATTCAGTCGCAGTTTGTCCACCATTGCTTGTTAAGTTTACGAGTACATCTAAAAACACAACTCAATACTACTGGCGTATGGGTTTAGGAAATACTTCTACCATATCAAGCCCTTCTGAATTTTATACTACAAAAGGTAAATACAGAATTGTATTGGTAGCTACGGATGCTTATGGCTGTACAGACTCTGCAGTTAGCAATGTTAGAATATTAGGATATGATGGTGCTTTTGACTATACACCATTAATAGGCTGCAAACCATTGGATGTAAACTTCAGTGCCATTGTAAATAATGTTGCAAAACTAGCATGGGATTTTGATGATGGCGTAGTAATAAATTCAACATCAACAACAATATCTCATAAATATACCAGACCTGGCGCTTATGTACCTCGTGTAATATTTGAAGATGTAAACGGTTGTAAAAGTCTTAGCACGGGTCTTGATACTATAAAAGTTGATGCGGTTGAGCCAGATTTTAAAGGTGATGCTCCATGTCAATATAGCTCTGTAACACTTATTGACACTTCCCGTACATATTTTTCCTCCATCAACTATTGGAAGTGGACTTTTGAGGACGGTACTTCAAGCTTATTAAAAGCACCTACGCATTACTATGGTGCTCCGGGACAATACCCGGTAAAATTAGTGGTGAGAAATGCACAAGGTTGTATTGATAGTATCACCAAAAACCTTGTAATACACTCATTGCCTATTATCAATGCAGGCCCGGACACAACGATATGCCTATACGATACGGCACAGCTAAACGCAAATGGAGGGATATCATACATTTGGAATACCACACCTTATTTATCATGCCTTAATTGTGCTTCTCCATTAGCCTCACCTAAAGAGTACTTTAGCTTTGTAGTAAAAGGAACAGACATCAACAATTGCAGCAATACAGATACGGTAATTGTGAAAATTAAAACAAAAGTAGTTGCTACTGCAAGCCCCGACAGAGAGATATGCTTGCAAGATACTGCTCGCCTATTTGTAAATGGTGGTAACACGTATGTATGGAGCCCTTCTAACGGGCTTGATAATGTTACCTCTCGGACACCGCTCGCATCACCTGATGCTACTACAAAATATAAAGTAATAACTTATGAAGGGCGTTGTCTACCGGATACAGATTTTGTAAACATCAAAATCCATCCGCTACCGGAAGTTACAGCTACAGGTGCGAAAACTATTATTGCGGGTAACTCAACTATTCTGAATGCCACAGGCAACCTCATAAACCGTTTTAAATGGTCGCCAGCAGAAAGCCTCAACTGTGTGGACTGTCCTGACCCTACAGCTGCGCCTAAGAAAACAACAGAATATACTATTACTGTTTATACAGACTTTGGTTGTGTTGATTCGGACAAGGTAACTGTAAAAGTACTTTGCGATGAAAGCCAACTATTCATTCCAAATACATTCACTCCAAATGGTGATGGGCAAAATGATGTGTTCTATCCTCGTGGTACAGGTCTTGACAAAGTGCGCTCTTTCAGGGTTTACAACCGCTGGGGTGAAGTAGTATTTGAAAGAACAGGTATGCCATTGAATGATGCTACCTATGCATGGGATGGTACTTACAAAGGCGCAACATTGCCGCCTGATGTATTTGTATATGTAGTAGAAGCTCTTTGCGAAAGTGGTGAGATAATGACAATAAAAGGCGACGTAACCCTGATAAGATAGAACTTATGAACTACAGACTGAAGCATATATTATTGACCGGCATAGCCGCAATTGGCTTACAACGAGCCACTGCACAGGATATACATTTTTCACAGTTTTACGAAACTTCTATTCTTCGAAATCCTTCACTGACAGGGCTTTTCACAGGAGACTATAAAGTTGGTGTTGTGTATCGTAATCAGTGGAGCAGTATCAGCAAACCATTCCAAACCGCATTGGCAAATGTTGAAGCACGTATACCAATTAATGAAGTAAACGACTATCTGAGCATTGGCGTATTAGGCTATTACGATAAAGCTGGCAGCATTAATCTTAAAACTACATCTGTCTATCCTGCCATCAACTACAATAAGTCTTTGGAAGACGGACATAACTCATATTTGTCAGTTGGTTTTACGGCAGGTTATATACAACGCAGTTTCGACCCTACACGCGCTACGTTCAATAATCAGTACATGAACAATTCGTTCAACACTTCCAATCCAAGTGGTGAGAATATGGGCAACCCAACCATCAACTATTGGGATATGGGTGCCGGGGTTACCTATAGCAGTTCTACCAGCGGCGAGGAAAATGCACTTAACTATGTGATAGGTGCAGGTGCTTATCACATCATGAAACCCAAAACATCATTCTACAACAGTAGCGATGCGCGTCTTATGACACGTTGGAATGGTAATGTAGCCATCAGCAAACAATTGAATCAGAAATTCAGTTTTCAGATACATGCCAACTACAGCAAGCAAGGCAGCTATAGCGAAATAATTGGTGGCGGTATGATAGGCTGGCACAAATACGGCCCTAATGATGGTTTGCTTTTCGTACTGTTCGGTGGTGTATTCTATCGCTACAATGACGCTATTATCCCAACTGTCAAACTCAGATACAAAGACCTTGCATTTACCTGCGCATACGACCTCAACGCATCCAAACTACGTGTAGCAAGCAATATGCAAGGCGGATATGAAATAAGTGTGGTGAAAACAGGGCTCATCAACAGCCCCAACAGAGAAAAGAGCCGCACTATCTGTCCTGAATTCTATTAATACATTTTGGTTAAATACAGCTTACTACCTGTTAAAAGTAAAAGCCCCGCATCAGCGGGGCTTTTACTTTATATCACATCCCTTTTGGGAATGGATGATTAGTTTTTGAACTGAGGAATCATATCCTGTGCCATTTTCACCATCTTAGCGATGCCGTCTTCAGGCAGGTTACCTTTTTTGAAGTCCGCCAGCAACTCAGGCATTTTCAATTCCAGTTCGCGCAGGAATGCTTCTTCGAATGCTTTTACATTCTTAACAGGCACTTCGCGGATCAGATTGTTTGTACCCAAGTAGATGATAGCTACTTGCTTTTCTACACTATATGGAGAGTATTGGTTTTGTTTCAGGATTTCCACGTTACGGCTACCTTTATCCAGTACTACTTTTGTAGCAGCATCCAGATCACCACCGAATTTAGAGAACGCTTCCATCTCACGATACAGCGCCTGGTCAAGTTTCAGTGTACCGGCAACTTTTTTCATTGATTTGATCTGCGCACTACCACCCACACGGCTTACAGAGATACCCACGTTGATAGCCGGACGGATACCTGCAAGGAACAGGTTTGATTCCAGGAATATCTGACCATCGGTGATTGAGATTACGTTTGTAGGAATATAAGCAGATACGTCACCCGCTTGTGTTTCAATGATTGGTAATGCTGTCAGAGAACCACCACCTTTTACCAGATGTTTGATGCTCTCAGGCAAATCGTTCATTGTTTTAGCGATAGCATCGTTATTGATAACTTTCGCAGCACGTTCCAGCAAGCGGCTGTGCAGATAAAATACGTCACCAGGATATGCTTCGCGGCCCGGCGGACGACGCAACAACAGAGATACCTCGCGGTATGCCACAGCTTGTTTAGACAAATCGTCATAAACAACCAGTGCAGGACGTCCTGTATCACGGAAGAATTCACCTATCGCAGCACCTGCAAACGGAGCATAGAACTGCAACGGAGCAGGGTCAGCAGCAGGAGCAGCAACGATAATTGTGTATGCCATCGCACCATTTTCTTCCAGTGTTTTCATAACACCGGCAATAGTAGAAGCCTTCTGGCCTATCGCTACATATATACAATATACAGGCTTGCCTGCATCGTAAAATTCTTTTTGGTTGATGATGGTATCGATACAGATAGCAGTTTTACCTGTCTGACGGTCACCGATTACCAGCTCACGCTGACCACGGCCAATAGGAATCATCGCATCGATAGATTTGATACCTGTTTGCAGTGGTTCTTTTACCGGCTCACGGAAGATAACGCCCGGTGCTTTACGCTCGATAGGCATTTCATACAGTTCACCAGTTATAGGGCCTTTACCATCTATTGGTTCGCCCAGTGTGTTTACAACACGGCCTACCATACCTTCACCTACTTTGATAGAGGCAATCTGGCCTGTGCGTTTTACTTGTGCACCTTCTTTAATGCTACCGCTGTCACCCATCAATACCACACCCACGTTGTCTTCTTCAAGGTTCAGCGCTATCGCTTTTACGCCGTTTTCAAATTCTACCAGCTCACCCTGACGCACGCCATTCAGGCCATATACGCGGGCAATACCGTCACCTACTTGCAGTACGGTACCTACTTCTTCCAGATTGGCAGAAGCGTTGAAGTTTGTCAACTGCTGGCGAAGTATCGCCGATATTTCATCCGGTTTAATCTCAACCATGACTTTTTATTTTATAAATAATAAAAACTGTTTCTCTTGTACTTTATTAATTGAAGATAGTGCTTACGTATATGTTCTTCTGGAACTGAGTCTTCACATCATTCAGGTCGCGGCGTACACTTGCGTCTACCAGCTTATCATCCATTTGCAGAATGAAACCACCAATGATATTAGGATCTACTACTTCTGTCACTTCGATTTCGCCTTTGTGTACAGAAGCCACTACATTCTTAATAATATTTTGCTTTACAGTATCGCTGAGTGGCGTCGCCGTTGTCAACTTTACAGTTTTGATGTTTTTCATAACCTTGTATTGTGTCATGAAAGACTCCGCTATTTCAGGCAGGTTAGACTCGCGGCCTTTGCTTACAAGCAGCTTAATGAAGCCATCTGTTAGGGCGCTCATCTTACCACTTAATACAGCAGCAACTATTTCCTGTTTTTTAGCAGCATTTATAATCGGGCTGCGCAGCATGTTAGTAAACTCGCGGCTTTGTTTGCTTACAGCATCCAGCAAGCGGATGTCCTGCAGCGTGCTGTCAACAGCATTCTGTTCTACAGCAAGGTCCAGCAGAGCTTTGGCATAACGTGAAGCGAGACGTGGATTTGGCATATCTGTTCTGTTACTTCAGTTATTAGTTCATTTTAATTTCTTCAGCCAGCATCAGTGCATAATCGTTCTGGCTATCGGCAGTTGCCAATTGCTTGCGGATTACTTTTTCTGCTACCTCAACAGCCAGTTTACCGATTTCGTTTTTCACTTCGGTAAGTGCAGCCATTTTTTGTTGCTGAATTTGTTGCTGAGCGTCAGCAATCATCTTGTCTGCAACAACTTTAGTTTCTTCTTTTGCTTTGTTGATGATGCTGTCCTTCATTTCTTTCGCCTCTTTCAGCAATTGTGCGCTTTGTGCACGTGCTTCCATCATCAGCTTCTCGTTGTCAGCCTGCATCTGGCTCATTTCTTTTTTCACACGCTCTGCAGCTGCTATAGAATCAGCAATACCTGTTTCGCGCTCGTGCAGCGAGTTCAGTATTGGTTTCCACGCAAACTTGCGCAGTATGAAGAAAACGATGAGGAACGCAAGCAGCGTCCATACAAATAAACCGAGTTCCGGGGTCAACAAATCCATGTTATCTATTGATTTATGATGCTCTTTATTATCAGGTTTTTCATTTTACAACCCTGTTACCGATGTACCTGAAAACAGCACGGATTGTCAATCAAAATCTAAAATAACTGCACTCGCTGCCCTGTGCGTTGAGTGCAGTTAATTTCTTGCATTGCTTACTGAAGTACAACAGCCAGCAGACCTGCGATAACGCCGAACAGCGCAACACCCTCAACGAAGGCAGCTGTCAGAATCATGTTCGCACGGATGTCGCCAGCAGCTTCCGGTTGGCGAGAGATAGCTTCTACTGCACCTTTACCGATTTGGCCGATACCAAGACCAGCACCCAATACTGCAATACCTGCGCCGATTGCACCACCAGCAGCAGCTGTACCGTCTAACAAAATTGTGTTTAACAGAGACATTTTATTATGGATTTTGATTAAAAAACTAATTAATTACTTTATTCCTTTTTGTTGGTTGAACACATATTAATGATGTGCAGCTTTAGTGTGACCATCAGCATGATGTTCGTCATGACCGTGACCTTCTTCTACCGCCTGTCCTACAAATACTGCTGTGAGGTTAGTGAAGATAAACGCCTGTATAGCAGCCACCAATAACTCCAGGAAGAACATGAAGATAGTGAACGCCATAGATACAGGTGCAAAGCCCCAGCCTGCAACTTTACTCAAACCGGCAAAAATGAATATCATTGAGATAACGCTCAGGATAACGATGTGTCCTGCCAGTATGTTGGCAAAAAGACGTATCATCAGCGCTATTGGTTTAATAAACAGAGATATAACCTCGATAGGTACCAGCAACAGCTTTACACCGAAAGGCACACCCGGAGGGTTGAACAAGTGCCCCCAGAAATGTTTGTTACCGCTAAACACCATTACCAGAAACGATATTATAGCCAAACAAGCTGTTACCGAGATATTGCCTGTAAAGTTAGCGCCGCCCGGCAGCAGACCCAACAAGTTGTTTATCCATATAAAGAAGAATACCGTGAGCAACAATGGCATGAAGCGCATGTATTTGTTACCCAGGTTTGGCTTGGCTACCTCGTCACGAACGAAAGTGATAACAGGCTCCAGTGCATTCTGGAAACCGCTTGGCGCTACCATAGCACCGTTCTTTTTATATTTCTTAGCTACGTTCAGCATGATAGTCAGCAGCAGTACTACTGATATAATCATAGATAGAACATTCTTAGTTATAGACAGGTCAATAATTTTTGCACCATCTTCAGAGATGATTTTTTCTTTCATCTTGCTTTTCGGGTCTATCATGTAGCCATTATAGCTTTCATGCCCGTGATGGAATTTTGATGCAGAGAAAATTTCCAGTCCTTTTTCAGGATGGTATATAATAACAGGCAAAGACAAGCTTACCGGATGTTCATTAACATCAAAAAAGTGCCAGTAGTGAGAATCGCCAATGTGGCCAAAGATTACTTCAGAAGCGTTAAAACCCTCCTTTTTTTCTTCGTGGTGTCCTTCATGTGCCGCCTCAGCCACTGCGACAGGGGCTGCTTCATGATTTTCTTCATGTTGCGCATATGAAAAAACAGGTGCGCTCGATAGCGCGAAAGTCAATGCCAGTAAGGAAAATAAACGTCCGGATCTCATTATTCTGCCCTGAAAATTTGCGCAAAGATACGGGTTATTCGTTCAAAAAAAAGGGCGATTTGTTTTTTTATAAAATACGTACGCTTTTCAGACACAGCTTTACGAAGCCATTTGTTAATTTTCAAAGCCTTAAATACGGGTTTTTCATCAACTGTAGCCAATTTTTCCACTTCAACGGTTTACAGATATATTATTTCTATATTAATTGTCTCGTTAGCCGCTTGTTATTGTTTGTAAATTTTGTAGCAATAGCTTGAAATTTAATAGTGGTTAAATGTTTTATGTAGTATTTTTGCCGCCTCAACTTTTTATAACAAAAAGATAATTCTATGCAGGAATTTGGTAAAAAGAACCCTTCAGCTAATCTTAGTAACATAGGGCTGAATGTTGCCGTTGCTCACTGGAATCTCTCTCCTGAAGAGCTGACTCAAAAAACATTGGAACTTGGACAAGGCGAACTGAACGATACAGGTGCGCTGTGTGTTAGCACCGGAAAATTTACGGGCCGCTCTCCTAAAGACAAATTCACAGTTAAGGACGCTATCACTGAACACAGTGTGGATTGGGGTGATGTAAACATCGCTTTCTCTCCGGAGGCTTTCGATAAACTGTATGATAAAGTAGTAGCTTACCTGGGTGGTAAAGAAGTATGGGTACGCGATGCGTATGCATGTGCTGATCCTAAATACCGTCTGAACATCCGCGTGGTGAACGAAACGCCGTGGGCAAACCTGTTCTGTAACGACCTGTTCCTGCGCCCATCTGCACAGGAAATTGAAACACAGACTCCTGATTGGCACATCATTCAGGCTCCTAGCTTCCAGGCTGATCCTGCTGTAGATGGTACTCGTCAGGCAAACTTCACTATCGTAAACTTTACACGTAAAGTTATCCTGATAGGTGGTTCTGCTTACACAGGCGAAATGAAGAAAGGTATCTTCGGCGTACTGAACTTTGTACTGCCGCACGATCATAAAGTACTGAGCATGCACTGCTCTGCAAACGAAGGTAAAGATGGTGATGTTGCGCTGTTCTTCGGTCTGAGTGGTACAGGTAAAACTACATTGTCTGCAGACCCTAACCGCGCACTGATTGGTGACGACGAACACGGCTGGGCAGATGGTTCTGTATTTAACTTTGAAGGCGGCTGCTATGCAAAATGTATAGACCTGAGCGCTGAAAAAGAGCCACAGATATTCAATGCTATCAAGCCAAATGCATTGCTGGAAAACATCAAATTCCATGCAGGCACTAAAACTGTAGATTACGCAGATGGCAGCATCACTGAAAATACACGTGCTGCATATCCTATCTACCACATCGAGAATGCAAAAGAACCATCTTACGGTGGCGATCCTAAAAACATATTCTTCCTTACTTGCGATGCGTTCGGTATCCTGCCTCCAATCAGCAAACTGACTAAAGGCCAGGCTATGTACCACTTCATCAGCGGTTACACTGCAAAAGTTGCAGGTACCGAGGTTGGTGTTACAGAACCACAAACTACGTTCTCTGCTTGTTTCGGCCGTGTGTTCCTGCCTTTGCACCCAACTAAATATGCTGAGTTGCTGGGTAAGAAACTGGAAGAACACAGCGATGTTAACGTATGGCTCATCAACACAGGTTGGAGCGGTGGCGCATATGGTACAGGTAGCCGTATGAAGCTTAGCTACACACGTGCTATGATTACTGCAGCTATGAATGGTGAACTGAACAATGTTGAATACAAAGCTCACCCAACATTTGGCGTACTGGTACCACAAAGCGTACCGGGTGCTCCTGCAGAAATCCTGAACCCACGCGATACATGGTCAGATAAAGAAGCATATGACAAGAAAGCTAACGAACTGGCACAATTGTTCGTAAACAACTTCAGCAAATATGCTGCTCAGGCTAATGAAGAAATCATGGCTGCTGCACCAAAAGTGATGGAGAACGCTTAATTGAGTTTTAAACGCTCTTAATTATAAAACCCCGACCAGCTTTGGTCGGGGTTTGTATTTATTCTATACGTTTTCTAACTATAGTTTTAGATAAACTATCATAAAATAACCTAGCCGTATCTCCTTCAAGTAAAGGAACCAATAATGTTCCATCAACCCTGACACTGGACTTTGTTATCAAGTTTTGCTTATTAGTTGGAGATATATTATACATAAAGTAGAGCCCGTTTATTAAAGTAATGTAGTAGGTATTTAGACTTTGTTTTATTTTCTTAGGATTTAATATCATGTTTGTAATTAGATCTTCTAATTTATCTATACTTATAATTGCTACCTCGTACTCATCCTCTTCAATGAAATCGGCATGAAGAAGTTTTTGTCGAATCTTTTCGGCATGTTTATTTCCTAAATCCACTTCACTAAAAAAATCCAACTTCGACAAATGCATTTTAAATAAAATGCTTAATAGAAAAAGCTTAAACTTATTGTATTCGATACCTTTAACAACCGCAGATTTTAACCCTTCAGTTGTACGAATATTTTCTGCCTTAAAAAAGTCAATAAACCCTTTATCACCATACAGTATAGACTTTCCATAGTTTTCTAGATTGCTTAATAATACATTATCGCACGATTCACATAATATATTCGAATCGTATAAACCTGTTGGATAAAAGACAATTTTGGAATCGTCCTCTAACGGTGCTTTTGCCACTTTATGCTTCTCATCAAACAGACCAAAATACATCCAATTAGGTATTACATGCGATTTCCGCAAAAGGAATTTTTCTTTTAAGCATAACCTACAAATACCAATCTGCATATTCAATAATTACTTAAATAATCCTCCCTATCAATTCCGCATCGCCAACTATCCACACCTTATCTCCATCCTCAAACATGGTGTTTGATTCGGGGTTCAGGATGCGTTTCCCATCACGTTCTATACCTACAATAAGGCCATTCGTTTTTTCGCGGATACCACTGTCTCGAATGGTTTGACCTAATAATGCAGAGTTTTCATTCAGTACCAGTTTTTTCAGCACTACTTCTCGTGTTTCCTGTGCCACCAGACTCTGCCCGTTTTCAGGTTCTATGTATTTCTTAAATGCCTCCAATTGTTCATCTGTGCCTATCACAAACAGCTTATCTCCGGGATAAAGACGTTCATACCTGCCAGGCGCAGGTATCGTATGTAGTTCACCACGTTTTATCATGGCTATGTTGATACCAAAGCGTTCGCGTATCTGCATTTCTTCCAACGTATTACCAGTACATACTGCACCTGCAGGAAATGTTATACGTGCTATATGCGCATCCCACGGTGCCAGTTCTCGCAGGCTTGCTTTGGCTTCCTGTAGTTCACGATGGTAGAAGTTGAACATAAACCTATTCTCCAACCTGATGTAAAACCTATGTATACGTTTAGAGAATATGGCGGCAAAGCTTACCAACACTATGGCACCTGTTATGGCAACAATTACAGGGAAGAAGCTGAGCATAAACAAGCTAATGTAAACAATAGAAATACCCGCCCTTACCAGACGCAGAAATAGCAACGGTGCTCTATAGCGTCTGTTGCTCCATAGCAGTGCTGTAGACTCAGGCGCAACCTTGCGCAATACCAATGCCCACAAAAACGGCGACATGGCTGCAAGACACAATGTGGCAGTAATGATATGCACCCACACGTCAGACTTTACATAATCATCAACCCACCACAATACATATTTTGCAAACAGGAAGATAATACCGATGATGACTAACGAGAAGACGATAATAGTTATTAGTGTTGCCTGTATTACTTTCCGCCAATCGCTTGCTGTGGTTATAGACTGTGCGCCTGTGCTATACCTGTCCAGTGCTTTTCTCCATTTTACAGGCAGCAATTTATCTACCACTTCGTAGGTAGGCCCTGCGAGTTTTATAAGGTATGGCGTAGAAAATGTAGTAACTGCCGATACCGCCACGGCAATAGGATACAGGAAACTGCTTGTCACACCTAGCGTAACACCCAACGTGGCAATGATGAAAGAAAACTCACCTATCTGCCCCATGCTCATACCTGCATGTATGGCACGCTTCAAAGGTTGCCCTGCTATCAGTGCACCTGCTATTACGTGCAGCACTTTACCAACAATCAATGTCAATGTTATAATAAGTATCGGCCCTGAATAATCTATCAGCACTTTAGGGTCTATCAGCATCCCCACAGACACAAAGAATACTGCCCCGAATAGATCCTTAACAGGTTGCACGATATGTTCTATCCTTTCTGCCTGCGTTGTTTCTGCCAGTATAGAGCCCATTACAAACGCACCCAAAGCAGGCGAAAAACCTGCTTTCGAAGACAGCATTACCATACCCAGACACATACCTATAGACAATACCAACAGTGTTTCATTGTTCAAATGCTTTTGCGCACGGCTCAGAAACGAAGGGATAAAAAAGATACCCGCTATAAACCATAGTATCAGGAAGAATGCCAGTGTAAGGATAGATGTCAGCATCTGCGTACCTGCAAACTCGCGACTCACCGCAATGGTAGATAACAATACCATCAGCACAACAGCTACAAGGTCTTCTATTATCAGCACACCAAATACCAACTCTGCAAACTTGCGACCCTTTAGTCCCATCTCGTCAAACGAACGAAGGATAATGGTAGTGGATGCTATACTCATAATACCCCCCAGAAATATGCAATCCATCAACGGCCAGCCAAGCAACTTACCAAGTGTAAAACCAATGCCTAACATGGCCGATACTTCTATCAGTGCCGTAATGGACGATGTACCACCCACATGCATCAGCTTCTTAAAACTGAATTCCAAACCAAGCGTAAACAGCAGAAATATCACACCAATATCCGCCCATACACGCACGTTTTCTATATCCGTTACAGTAGGGAATAGTCTGAAGTTGGGACTTACCAGCAAGCCAGCCAGTATATACCCAAGCACTACAGGTTGCTTTAGTTTTTTAAACAACAAAGTAGTAATACCTGCCACTATCAGTATCAGCGCAAGGTCTTGTATAAGATGTGGTAAATGATTCATACCTCTTTATAAAAATAATGCTTCAAAGCCGTAGTTTTTACATTCATCCTGCTAAATGCATAAGGCTTTCAGGTTAAGCCTATTAACCTACACCTAATATTTCAAGGCATTTGCATGCAGATGCTTATTTATAGGCAGCACTCTTCGATTTCTACGTATCTTTAAGGCTAAGAATTATTGTAATATGCGTACCTGTATTTCTGCTATTGTCTGTTTTTTGATGTTGTCGGGTTTTAATGCTTCGGCTCAATGCCCTGCTGCTACACCATCGCTAATACATATTCAGGCAGATAGTGTAAGTATAGCTTGGGCATTTGCAGGCGCAGGCGTTTATGAATATGCAGTATTGCCTGCAAGCGCTGCTACACCTACTACAGGCACCTCTACATCTTTGGTGGCAGCGGGTGTAGGCGGTCTTACGCCGGGTGTGGCCTATAAAGCATGGCATCGTACAGACTGCGGCTCCGGTGTTTTTACATCATGGACATCACTCAGCTTCTCTACCCCTTGCGGCTCACCCGGTACCATATCCGTTACCAATGCAAAAGCAGACAGTGCAGATATCAGTTGGACTTCCGTAAGCCCCGGTGCTAATTACGAATATTATGTAGATACACTCAGCACTACGCCAACATCAGGCATAGCCATCAACACAAATACTGTACGTGTAAAAGGATTGAAACCTTCTAAAACGTACTATGCGTTTGCACGCACCAGTTGCGGCAGTACATCATACTCTGCTTGGGCTATGCAATCGTTCTTTACGCCATGGTCAGTAGGTGTAAGTGCTATTGCTGCAGATAATGAAATAAGTATCTACCCTAATCCGGCAAAAGATATATTGTACATTAAAAATAACAATGCTCCTTTCTTGATACTGGTTGCAGATATGAGTGGTAAGACTGTATTGGCTACAGAAGTACATACCGGCACTAATGCCATCAATATCAGCACATTAAGCCATGGTGTGTATATAATGCGCTACTTGCAGGACGAAGAAGTGCAGATTAAAAAGCTTTTAAAAGACTAATATTCTTTTGTATAGTTAGTTCATAACAGTTAAATTCATATAAAACTAAAACACTTATGAACCAATTCTACAAATATTTAGCAACAGCTTGTCTGGCTATTTCTTCTTATGCTGCAAATGCGCAATGCGATACTGTAAATGCAGTTAATGCCGTAGGCATAAGTGCTACAAGCTATGTTTTATCATGGCCTGCTGTAGCGAATGCTATAGATTATGAATACGCTATTCGTGTAGATAATCAAATTCCTCTAAAAGGCACTATCACTACACAGACGTCAGTACAGGCACTTGGCTTACAACCCGATATAGTCGTTTATATTTGTATACGAACACGCTGCAACACTGGTGTATCTCAATGGACTTGCCAGAATTTCAAAACTGCTCCTGCTGGCACAGGCATCAATAGCATATCAGAAACAAAGACTTCAGTTTATCCCAATCCTGTAAATGATATACTAAACTTCAGTTTTGTAAACAGCCAATCACACAATATTACAATCGTAAACAGTATAGGTGCAATTGTTGGCAACTACACATTGCCTGGTGGTACTTCGTCAATAAATCTAAACCACCTGAGCGCAGGACTCTATTTTGTAAAATTAGCTTCAGAAAACGAGGCGCAAACGTTCAAAATAGAGAAACGTTAACCAGCGTTTAACCAAAGATTACAGGTATTTGTTATCTTTGCAGCAGAGATATAGAAGGTAGAGAGGCCAAAATATTTCAAAACATGAAACAGTATATCTCGCTGCTAGCAATAGCATTAAGTGCAATCTTTGTTTATTCCTGCAACAAGGGTACGGTTGTCACCTACCCCGATAATATCAATCAGGGCTATAACGACAATGTACTTACCTACGATCAGATAAACGGCACATACCGTATGTACGATAGCATCCATTTTGTGGGTATTGAAGCCTACCAACAGGTAGATAATAAATTCAAACACCCTATCAACAAACTGGAAGATGTCAAAATCTCTATAGAAAATGGTGTTGGTGCATTTAACTTCCGCAATCTGCATTTTGTAGAAAGTAGGGGAGTAATGAGTGAATACATCGCATTGAACCCCGGTTATGATATAACTAAAATATGGTTCCGTCAGGATAGCATATACGTAAACTACCTGATGCGCGCATACAAGCCCGATAGTGTTATGAGCATTACACTGATGGGTTATAAAGTAAAATAAAAAAGAGGCGCAGATTGCGCCTCTTTTTATTTATCGTCTTTCCATCGCCACAGCATCAGGCAGGCGTATGTTCTGTAAGGACTCCATTTGGCAGATAGCTTCAGCATCTTTTCTTTCATTGCTTTCTTATCTGCCATGTCTATACCATACACTTTGGCCATGCCCTGCTGTATACCCAAGTCATCTACTGCAAACACATCTTCTCTACCTAAGGTAAACATCAACAGCATTTCAACAGTCCATCTGCCTACTCCCTTTATAGGCAGCAGAAAGTCCATTACCTCCTCATTGCTCATCTTATACAGCTTCTTGTCTTCCATGCCATGTTCCAGTGCATAGCGTGCTACGTTTTGTACATAGGTCACTTTTGCATTCGATAGGCCAATAGCGCGCAATGTTTCGTGTGGCATATCTGCTATCTGTTGTGGTGTAGGTTCTTTACCATCAAACAACAGCAAAAACCGTTTAAAAATAACATCTGCCACCTTGGTACTAAGTTGCTGGCTCATGATGGATGCGCACAAACGCAAGCAAATGTTCTTCTGTTTCTTCAGTTCCAGATCGGGGAATGCCGCTACCAGCTTTTGCAACTTCTTGTCTTTAGAAAGATGTTCGTGGTATACGGCTTTGGTAATGCTCTTTGCCATAAATATGCTTTAACAAATAATAGTTGTATTTTTGCAATAGTAAAAAACTGAGACTACAACTAACAAATATCAGTATTCCTAGGCATTAGTCAACATTCCGTAACCAAAATAGCTGTTACAGAAAATCCGTAACTGTTTGTAACCATTTTATCTGAAATAATTCATCACATTAAAACAAACAAACATATTAACTAACCGAGCAATAACTTATCTTTGCACCCAATCAAATTTTAATACATTCAGGAAAATGAAGAATACTCCATTTACTCAAAAACACATCGACCTCGGTGCTAAAATGGCCGAATTTGCAGGTTATAACATGCCTATCTCTTATTCGGGCATTAACGAAGAGCACCAGACAGTACGCAACAATGCAGGTGTATTTGACGTAAGCCACATGGGCGAATTCATCCTGAAAGGGCCTGATGCACTGGACCTGATTCAGCGTGTTACCACCAACGATGCTTCTAAACTGACAGATGGCAAAGCACAATATTCTTGCCTGCCAAACAACGAAGGCGGCATTGTAGACGACCTGCTGGTATACTGTGTAGAAACCAACAATGTTTACATGCTGGTAGTAAATGCATCAAATATTGAAAAAGACTGGAACTGGATAAGCCAACACAATACCAAAGGCGTCGAGATGCACAACATATCTGACAAAACAGGCTTGTTGGCTGTACAAGGCCCTAAGGCAGTGCAGTACATGCAGACGCTTACAGATATGGACATCACCAATCTGAAGTACTACACGTTCACAAAAGGCACATTTGCAGGTATTGAAAACGTGCTGGTAAGTGCAACAGGTTATACAGGTGCAGGTGGTGTAGAAATCTACTTCGAGGATAAAGACAACAATGCAGAGGTAATCTGGAATAAGATATTTGAAGCCGGCACTGCAGGCGGCATGAAGCCGATAGGTCTTGCGGCACGCGATACACTACGTCTTGAAATGGGCTTCTGCCTGTATGGCAATGATATAGACGACACTACATCTCCACTGGAAGCAGGTTTGGGTTGGATTACAAAGTTCACGAAAGACTTTACTTCTCGCAGCATATTCGAAGCACAGAAAGCAGAAGGTCTGAAGCGCAAATTGGTAGGCATCGAAATGATAGACAAAGGTATTCCTCGCCATCACTACAAAGTGCAGGATGCTAATGGCAATGAGATTGGCTTCGTAACATCGGGCACACAAGCGCCAAGTCTGGGCAAAGCAATAGGTATGGCTTATGTAACTAAAGAGAATGCGGCAGAAGGTACAGAAGTATTTGTAGCCGTACGCGATAAAGCACTGAAAGCTAAAGTGGTGAAAATACCATTTGCATAATATACTGATAAGAGCCGCTACAGAGCGGCTCTTATCTTAATAATCAATACTTACTATGTACCGCAAGCTGCTTTTATTAATAATAATTGTTGCCTCCCTATTAGTATCTGTTTTTTTCTTTTGGCAACATGGTAAGAAGTCAACCACTTTTTATGGTGATTCACTAGGATACTATTTGTATCTGCCTGCTACATTTATTTACAATAATCATAAAAACATTACCCAATACCCAAATGAGACTAAACTGCCAGAGTCTGTAAAATGGTATTTGGGACAGATGGAAACTGGTGCTATAAAAACCTCTAAAGGTTATATTTTAAATCAGTACACCTATGGTGTAGCCTTTTTTGAACTACCATTCTTTCTGATTGCCCACGGCATTGAAAAGGCTAGCGGACAACATGGTAACGGCTTTACAGCAACCTATGACATCTGGCTGAAAATAGGCACTATTACATATGCTATAATCGGATTGATACTTACGTATCTTATTTTAATCCGATTATTCAGTAAAACAATATCATTAGTAAGTGTAGTATTGATTTTTATGGGGTCGAATATGTTCTGGTTTACACTACGGCAGGCTGGCATGTCGCATATCATACTATTCTTTCTTCTTGCATTGCTTATTCTTACTACTATTAATATACACGAACGGCACAAAACAAAAGACTACATTATATTAGGGCTAACAGCAGGCATGATAACTATCATACGCCCAACAGACATCATTTGCATGTTAATACCTTTGCTGTATAATATATACGATAGAGCAAGCCTGAAAGCAAAGCTGCAAATACTGAATAAGAATAAAGAAAAGGTATTAATTGCTGCTTTAGTATTTATCATACCTATCATACCTCAATTGTATTATTGGAAGGAAATGACAGGCAGCTATTTCTTTTATAGCTATGGTGAGCAGTCGTTTAATTGGAGCAATCCTTTGATTACGGAAGGAATGTTTTGTTTCAAAAACGGTTGGTTAGCATACTCTCCGTTGATGATATTTTCCCTAATTGGATTAGTTTGTTTCAAGTTCTATAAAAAATGGGCATTTTCTATCTGGATACTATTCCCTCTCTATGTATATATCATTTATGCTTGGTATTGCTTTAATTATATCAATGGTTTGGGGTCAAGACCAATGATAAATATTTATGCATTATTAGCTATACCACTTGCGGCATTACTGACGTTTATTGCTAAAAGAGGTATGTTCATCAAAACTGTTACTGCATGCCTTTCTCTATTTTTCATTGCCATTAATGTGTCTTACAGTGTACAAAAATCATTAAACATCCTAAATAGCGAAGAGTCGAACATGGCATTCAATATTCAAACCATGTTTAAGTATAAACTCAACTATGCTGATTATGTAGTAGCTGATGTTGCCGAGTACCAACCCGACACTGATAAAATATCCTATATAGGCATTATTGCTGCAGAAAAATTTGAAGACTCTCTATCAGAACATTTTGTAAAGGATACACTTTACGGCAGTAATTATATGTATCACTTTACAGATAACGAACATTTTGACCACACTATTAAAGTGACTTATAATAAGAAAAGTTTTAAGGGTGCTAAATGGCTGAAATGTAGTGGTTTATTTATGGTTCCCAATGGCAGAGAGTACTATCAACATTTATTAGTACTCGATATTAACCATGACGGCAACACAACAATTTGGCGTGGGTGTAAGGTAGATAACAAGATAGGCTTAGTTGATAATTATTGCGACCATATAAACAAGATAGATATAGACCATTATGAGCAAGGCAGGTGGGGACACGTATTTTTTTTCGTCTCGATACCCGACACCATAAAAGATGGCGATGTCATCACGCTCGATTTGTGGAATATTGGCAAACAGGAATTATATATGGATAATCTGACTTTAGAGATTTATAAATAACATCTTCAATACCCACTTCTATATTATCTTTCCTTAGTTTTTCATTTCTTTGCAAACAAAACAGCCCCGTTAATATTAACATTAGGTATATGCTTCCAAAATACAACAGAATACTGCTGAAACTTTCCGGTGAATCTTTAATGGGCGACCGCAGTTTCGGCCTCGACCCTAAAATGCTGGAGCAGTATTCTAACGACATCAAAACTATTACAGACCTGGGCGTACAGGTAGCCATAGTAATTGGTGGTGGTAATATATACCGTGGTATGAACGAAGCAGAAACAGGCATAGAACGCGCACAGGGCGACTATATGGGCATGCTGGCAACCGTTATCAATGGTATGGCACTGCAGTCTGCACTTGAAAAAACAGGTGTTAAAACACGCTTGCTAACGGCGATTAAAATGGAGCAGGTTGCAGAACCTTACATCCGCCGCCGCGCTATACGCCACTTAGAGAAGGGACGTGTGGTAATCTTCGGCGCCGGTACGGGCAACCCATATTTCACTACAGATACTGCAGGCTCGCTGAGGGCTGTAGAAATAAATGCAGATGTGATACTGAAAGGTACACGTGTAGATGGCATCTATACTGCAGACCCTGAAAAAGACCCTACTGCAACAAGGTACGAGAAGCTCTCTTTCTCAGAAGTCATCAGCCAGAACCTGAAAGTTATGGATATGACTGCCTTCACACTTTGTCAGGAAAACAAGTTGCCTATCATTGTGTTTGATATGAACACGACAGGCAACCTGCAAAAAGTAGTTGAGGGCAAAAACATCGGTACACTGGTTAGCTAATCAGCGTACACGTTTGCGCTTGTTGCGCTCATAGTCTTCAAATATAAATTGTCCCAACCCATCGAGCGATGAATAAAATGCTTTGCCATTATTCACCTCTGTAAACTCGCGTACAAAAGACTGCAGGTACGGGTCGTTGGCTATCATAAATGTTATTACAGGTATCTTCAGCCTGCGCAGTTGTCCTGCCAGGTTCAGCGTGCGGTTCAGTATTTTGGTATCTATACCAAAGCTGTTTTTGTAGTACTTATTACCAACTTTCAGGCAGGTAGGCTTGCCATCAGTTATCATAAATATCTGCTTGTTGGGGTTCTTGCGTCTCCGCAGTATATCCATAGACAACTCTAGCCCCGCAACGGTATTGGTATGATACGGACCTACTTGCAGATAAGGCAGGTCTTTCATTTCTATCTGCCATGCATCGTTACCAAATACAACAATATCCAGCGTGTCTTTAGGATAGCGTGTAGTTATCAACTCGCTCAGGGCCATAGCCACACGCTTCGCAGGTGTTATACGGTCTTCACCGTATAGTATCATGGAGTGCGATATATCTATCATCAACACAGTAGATGTCTGTGTCTTAAAATCCATCTCGTGGATTTCAAGATCATCCTGCTGCATCTTAAAGCTCTCTACACCGTGGTTTACAAATGAATTTCGCAGGCTGCCGGTAAAGTCTATCGCCTCCAGCGCATCACCAAATTCATACGGCCTTGTTTCAGGGTTCAGTTCATCACCCTGCCCACTGCGGAAAGTCCGATGATTGCCCTGTTTCGTCTTCTTCAGCTTACCGAATATCTCGTCCAGCGAGCGTTTCCGAATGGTCTGTTCCGACTTAGCAGTTATCTTATACGCACCATCACTTTCATTCTCTTGCAGATAACCCTGCTCTTTCAGCTCATCTATAAAATCGCCAATACTGTAGTCATTATTCGTCAGCCCGTACTTCCTGTCAAGCTGTGTCAGCCAGTCAAGCGCCTCCGTAGCATCACCACTGGTATATTGCAATAGCTCCATAAACAGGTCGAACAGTTTCTGAAACGGCGACCTGTTATCTTCCTCCCTGAATTGCGTAAATACAAATCCTTTCATCCTGACATGAAGTTACAGCCTTTAAATCTTCTGCTGCTAATTGCATTTATCGATACAAACATTGATACTGTGCATTTTGAACAATCAGCAACCAATACTGTTGTTGTTGCATGTCTGTCTTCAAGCTGGAACGTAAACAACTCATCAGGTGCGATATGGATACCCTCTGGGCATTTTTTGCAGATGCAAGCAATCTGTCTGCCATCACACCCGATTATATGAATTTTGTAGTAACCTGCGATATACCGGAAGGTGATGTATATGCAGGGCAAGTTATTACTTACAAAGTATCGCCACTACTTGGCATACCGCTGTACTGGATGACGGAAATAACCCATGTAGAGCGCAACAAGCGCTTTGTAGACGAGCAACGTGTAGGCCCTTACAAAATGTGGCACCATCAACACTTGTTCGAAGAAACGGACAAAGGGATAATGATGACCGATATTGTGCATTATCGCCTGCCATTGGGTATTCTTGGCAATATTGCGCACATACTCTTCGTAAAGAAACAATTACGAGATATATTTGACTATCGGTACCAACAGATAGAAAAGCATTTCAATAAATAAACTTTTTTTTACTGTTATTGTTTTAAAAGCAAAATCTGGTACTGTGGATACTGTAGAAATGAATAGGTTCAGCATTAAGGACATCGAAAACCTAACCGGTATCAAGGCGCATACTATACGCATCTGGGAGCAACGCTATGGCATCTTGCAACCGAAGCGTACACCTACCAATATACGCTACTATGATGCACTGGACCTGAAAACAGCACTACGCATATCGCTCCTCAACAATTACGGCTACAAGATTTCCCGCATTCATGAAATGAATGATGAGGAGATGAACTCCCTCATTCAGAAGATAAATGACAAGGATTTCAAGCTGCAAGTACTGGTAAATGATCTGCTGGAAGCCACATTGGCTATGGATATAGACAAGTTTGAAAGACTTGTAAATGAATACCTGCGTAAATATGGTATTGAGCAAACGATAGAACAGCTTGTCTTCAACTTTCTGGAAAAGATAGGGCTGATGTGGATGACTGACAGGCTCTTCCCTGCACAGGAACATATGGTGAGTAATGTGGTATATCGCAAACTGGCAGTTGCTATAGAAGGTTTGCCACCCAAAGAAGCTGATGCAGGCCCATCTGTACTATTGTTTTTGCCAGAAGGTGAAATACATGATATTGGCCTGATGTATGTAAACTATCTGCTACGTAAATACGGCAAAAACCCGATATATCTGGGTGCTAATTCACCCATCAAAGACGTGAAGATGGTAGTTGAAGCGAAGCATCCTGATTACCTCTATGTGCACCTTACATCTGTAGCATCAGACTTTGATGTGAATAAATACATGCAAAAGCTGCACAACACTTTCCCTGACAGTAAAATTTTGGTATCGGGTAGTTTGTTGAATGTAACTAAGCAAATACCTGTTAAGAACGTACAGTTTATGTACACACTGCAACAAGTAAGAGACGTTCTTATAACTTTAAATTAAAATATCTAACTAATTATCTAACAGGCCGGAAATTAATTCCGGCCTGTTTTCTTTATATAAGCCTGATTTTCAATGCATTTCATTTTGTTTAAGAAAATACCATGAAAGGATAAACAAAATCTATTTCGTCGGGAGGTGTTTGTGTTTAACTTCGTACACGTAAAAGTTAAACAATATGACAACGGCAGACTTTAATTCGATGGTAGTACGTCATAGCGACTTTTTAAGACCTTATGCAGTATCGCTGACGCACGACAATGAAGATGCAAAAGATTTGTTTCAGGAAACTATGATGCGCGCATTGCTAAACAGAGAGAAGTACCAGTTTGGTACCAACCTGAAAGCATGGTTATATACCATCATGCGCAACATCTTCATCAACAATTACAGGAGGAACAAAAAATTCACAAAAGTAGCCGGTGACGCACCCTCTGAAAATGTAATGTACAATGCAGATAAAACTGCGTACAATGAAGGATGGCACAATGTAAGGCTTAGCGAAGTGAAGAAAGCAGTAGACGACCTGCCACAAGTATTCCGTCTATCTTTCGAGCTACACTATACAGGATATAAGTACCAGGAAATTGCAGACCTGCTGAACGAACCATTGGGTACTATCAAAAGCCGCATACATTTTGCCCGCAAAATGTTAATGTCAAAATTGGACAGGTAATATTCCTTAAATTTAATCAGTACCCCGCATTGGAAAAGGTAATAGTAATAGGAAGTGGTTTTGCCGGTTTATCTGCCGCGTGTTTTCTGGCCCAACAGGGTGCAGATGTTACCGTTGTGGAGAAAAACGAGCAAGCCGGCGGCAGGGCAAGGGTATTCAGAAAGGATGGTTTCCTGTTCGATATGGGCCCAAGCTGGTACTGGATGCCAGATATCTTCGAACGCTTTTTCAATCAGTTTGGTAAATCTGCCAAAGACTATTACACCCTCAAAAGGCTCGACCCTTCGTACCGTGTTTTCTGGGAAGATGAGGTAGCTGATATACCTGCCAACTTCACCGAACTACAGGCATTTTTCGATGCCAAAGAACAAGGTGCAGGACAAAAGCTGGAAGCCTTTATGAAAGAGGCTGCTTACAAATACGATGTAGGCATAAATAAATTTGTACACAAACCGGGCTTGTCTATATTCGAATTCATGAACTGGGATGTATTGAGCTCCCTGTTCAAGATAGATATGTTTACCTCTATGCACAGCCATGTGCGTAGTTTCTTTAAGCACCCAAAGCTGCTGCAATTGGCAGAGTTTCCAATACTCTTTTTGGGTGCGCTGCCACAAAACACACCTGCGCTCTACAGCCTGATGAACTATGCCGATATGAAACTGGGTACATGGTACCCTGACGGTGGCATGGGCAAGATTGTAGAAGGCATGTATGAACTAGCAAAGAGTCTGGGCGTACAATTCAGATTCAACGAACCGGTACTTAAAATAAATGCATGGGGCACAGAAGCCACGGGCGTTACTACAGACTATGGCGTGTACCGCAGCGATGCAGTGGTTGTAGCCTGCGATTACCATCATGCAGATAGTGAGTTGCTCCCTGATGAGTTTAAGAACTATACAGCAGACTATTGGGACAAGCGCAGCATGGCACCATCTTGCCTGCTATACTATTTGGGCGTAAACAAAAAAGTAGATGGATTGCTGCACCACAATCTGTTTTTTGATGCACCGTTTGAAAAACACGCGGCTGATTTGTACACCACACCAAAGTGGCCTGAAAATCCGCTGATGTATGTTTGCTGTCCTTCTAAGACAGATAATACAGTAGCACCTGAGGGTAGCGAGAACCTCTTTGTGCTGATACCTGTAGCACCGGGCATGGAAGACAATGAAAGTATCAAAGAACATTATTACAAAATCATCATGCGCAGGCTTGAAAAAAGGCTGGGCACCAATATACAGGATGCTGTAGTATATAAACGTTGCTATGCACACAACGATTTTGTGGCAGACTACAATGCATTTAAAGGCAATGCTTACGGGCTTGCCAACACACTGACGCAAACGGCCATCTTGAAGCCGTCTATCAAAAACAAGAAACTCATTAATCTGTACTATACCGGGCAGCTTACAGTGCCCGGGCCGGGTGTTCCGCCATCACTTATTTCGGGCGAAGTGGTGGCCAACCAATTATTGCAACAACTAAAACTAAAAACTACCTGACTATGATATCATTGTTCCATCAAGTGTGCCATGAGTGTAGTGAGGCTGTAACGAAGCGATACAGTACTTCGTTTTCCAGTGCTATCAAACTGCTGCATAAAGATTTGCGTGCGCCTATATTCGATATATATGGCTTTGTACGCTTTGCAGATGAGATTGTAGATACTTTTCATGATTACGATAAAGAAACACTGCTGAATGATTTTGAAGCAGAAACATGGAAGTCCATCAAAACAGGTATCAGCCTCAATCCTATCCTGCATAGCTTTCAGTATGTGGTACGCAAATACAATATACCGCACGAGCTCATAGTTGCCTTCCTGCACAGTATGCGCTTGGATTTGAACAAGACAGACTACAAAACAGTACACGAACTAAACGAATATGTATATGGCTCTGCTGAGGTAGTAGGCCTGATGTGCCTGTGTGTTTTCTGCGAAGGAGATATGCAGCAATACGAAGCATTGAAAGGAGAAGCAAGAAGCCTTGGCGCTGCATTTCAGAAGATAAACTTCCTGCGCGATATACAAGCTGATTACAACAACCTGAATCGCACCTACTTCCCTGACTTCGATTTCTATCGCTTCGACCAGCATACAAAACAGCGCATAGAAGAGGATATTGAAAAAGACTTTGCCGCTGCATTAGAAGGCATACGTAAACTACCGTGGAAGGCACGCTTTGGCGTGTACACCGCTTACAAATACTACTATGCACTGTTTGAAAAAATAAAGAGCATGCAACCCGCGCGCGTATTGCAACAGCGTGTTCGTGTACCCGATTATCAAAAAGCATTCATCATCTTTTCGGCGAGCCTCAACAACCGCCTGAATATGATATAAAAACTGAGGAGTATGTTGTACGATAAAAACAACGTGATAGTTGTAAACGAGAAAGACGAATGGTTGGGCTCAATGGAGAAACTTCAGGCTCATAAAGAAGGTGTACTACACAGAGCATTTTCAGTATTCGTGGTGAATGATAAAAACGAACTGTTATTGCAACAACGTGCAGAGGGCAAATACCACTCAGGCGGACTGTGGAGCAATACTTGTTGCTCTCACCCTGCACCGGGCGAAAGTACTACTGCTGCAGCACACAGAAGGCTGCAGGAAGAAATGGGCTTTGACTGCGACATTGAAAAAATATTTGAACTCCGTTATAAATCAGACGTAGGAAACGGGCTGATAGAAAATGAGTACGACCACATTTACATAGGCTACCACAACGGCACAGCAAAGCTCAACAGCAGCGAAGCAAAGGATGCGAAGTTTGTAGGCTTAGAAGAATTGATGAGCTGGATGAAGAAAGAGCCACAGGCATTCACTGCATGGTTTCATCTTGCAATGCCAAGGTTTATAGACTACCTTACACAACAAGAAAAAGCTGCCTGATATTTTGAGTACACCTACCAAAAAAGCCATCATCATAGGTTCGGGGATAGCAGGGCTTGCAAGTGCTGCAAGGCTGGCATCAAGAGGCTATGATGTACATGTATTTGAGAAAAACGATTTCTTCGGGGGCAAGCTGGCACTGCATGTGCAGGATGGCTATGCCTTCGATATGGGTCCTTCTATCTTTACACAACCGTTTGTACTGGAAGACCTCTTTAATTTCTGTGGTAAAAAATTCAACGATTATTTCCGCTACCAGAATCTCAGTGTCAACACACACAATTTCTTTAACGACGGCACTGTAATACATGCCTACAAAGGCAAAGAAAAGTTTGTAGCGGAGATACGTGAAAAACTGCAGATAGATACATCGCGCCTTGAAAGCTATCTGCTGGAAGCTGAGCGTATGTATAATGATATAGGCAAGATATTTCTTGACGAGCATATACACGACCTGCAAACATGGACTACAGCACGCATACCCAAAGCATTGAAATCGCTGAAGTGGCAATACCTGCTGAAGTCTATGCACGACTACCATGAGCAAAAACTGCAGCACCCCAAGCTGGTGCAGATGTTTGACAGGTTTGCAACCTACAATGGTTCCAATCCGTTTGAAGCACCTGCCATGTTGAGCATGATAGCGCACTTGGAAATGAACGATGGTGCATACTACCCCGAAGGTGGTATGATAAGCATACCTAATGCTGTTTACAAACTATGCAACGACTTGGGCGTTCAGTTTCATTTCAACAACAAGGTAGAACGGATCATACTGGAAGGCAACAAAGCAACGGGCATCGTTACAAACGGCAAAGAGCATCGTGCAGATATTGTAGTAACAAACAGCGATGTATTTTACAGCTATAACGACTTGCTGCAAGACAAAGAAAAAGGCAGCAGCATCGGTAAAATGGAACGCAGTACCAGTGCCATGATATTCTACTGGGGTATCAACAAAGAATACAAGCAACTGAACCTGCACAATCTCTTCTTTTCAGACAATTACAAAGAAGAGTTTGACTACACATGCAAGCTTAAAAAGCCATATCACGACCCTACAATTTACATCAATATTACATCAAAAATGGAACCGCAACATGCACCCGCAGGTTGCGAAAACTGGTTTGTATTTGTAAACAAACCCGCCATTATAGAAGCAAATGAGAATGATGTAACTGCTGAAATAAAAAAACATACCATTGCGAAACTTAGCCGTATGCTGGGAGAAGATATTACACCATATATAGCTACAGAGCATACACTTACACCAACATCTATACAAAGCCGTACCAATAGCTATCTGGGGGCATTATACGGCACCGCATCCAACAATAAGATGGCTGCATTCAAACGGCATAGCAATGTATCATCTCAATACAAAGGATTGTACTTTGCAGGTGGTAGCGTACACCCGGGTGGTGGCATACCATTATGTTTGCGCTCAGCAAAGCTTGCAGTAGATAAAATACTTACCGCTTAGTTTTCGTAACAACCAATATCAGGTGTAGAAGGATCGCGTGGCTTACCATCCAAATCACTTGTCACCGCAGGTGTCAATGGCAAACCTTTAGCAATCGCCGGCGAGCCTGATTTGAGTCTGAAATTGAATGTCTGATAATTCTCGAACTGCGGATCCTGATTCAGTATACAATTCGTAACAACCGCATCAGATGATAATGCCTCTGCATTTTTTATCAGGCAATTATTCAGGCTTACATTGAATGTATTATTACCACGCTTTTTAATGAAGCATTCATTTTCCAAAGACCCCCAGATGATGCAGTTATCTAGCTGAGCAATCAAATCGCCCGATACATAGCTTACATCATCTATATCTCTGTAGTTTATCAATGCCAATACAGGATTGTCTATGTGGCTTATTTTATTGCTGCTGTAAGTTATCAAATCGCAATGACGCAGATAATAACCTCCACCCTCAAACGTAGCTAATGCTTGCGCACCGCATGCATTTATCAAACAATTCTCTGCTACCAACGTGCTGCCAAATGCAAGTATACCATACCCTATAGAGTTCTCTACTATACAATTGCGCATTGTCAGCATTGCTTTTGCATCATTAATCGTATCCTGATTCAACTGTATAGCTGCAGGAGAAAACACACCATTACCCAGTTTTGTACTATTACCGCAGTTGCGCAGTATCACATAGTTCATCAGGTTGTCGTGACTTGTTTTATTGAAGTACAAACCACCCCATTCACCCGGATAGCCTACGTTGCCAAAATATTTTCTGTCGAGCCTGTCTCCTTGAAATATGATACTGTCTTTCTTCGTACCAACTGCATTCAGCGTTCCCCATATCAGCAATCGGCTGTCTGCATGTACATATACTCTGCAACCTGCAGGTATTGTCAGCGTTTCCCCTGCGTCAATCAGTGCATTGTTGATGATAACATATGGCTTATCTGTTTTCCATGTTTGTGTCTTCATCACACTGTCGCGTATGTAGTAGGCATTCTGTCCGTATGCCATAAACGGTATAGAAAACTCTTTACCGTTCATAGTAGCCGTCAGCTTATCTTCCACTACAAAAGGCGTATTAGCATTTGTTGGATCTATGTTTACCGTTGCAAAAACATACATACTGTCCTTTGCTGCCAGCTCTACATTCGATACATCATTACCCGGTATGCCATTTACATTCAGCTTGAAGTAGGATGTACTACCCGATTGTAACCTGATATTACTGATGTTTACTTTCTGGTCTTGTGGATTGTAAATCTTTACCTGTGCAGTATAGCTGCCCATGGTAGTAAATACGGTATCAAAGTTGAGCGTATCAACAGAAAACCTCAACTCACCACCTGCATTCAGGAACTTTTCTTTTTTGCACGATGTATTAAAAACAGTCATCAATGCTATAAAAAACAAAATGATGCCGGTTGTATATCTATTCATCTGGTCTTATCAGGATTTGCTAAATCTATAAACGTAAATATCCATCATTTATTTTAAACATTCAGCTTTGCTTTGCCGCATCCAGCCATTACTTTTGCCCTTTGTATGGCATGTATCACGTTGTTATCAGACTTTGGCCTGCAAGATGCTGCTGTGGCATCTGTTAAAGGCTTGCTGTTTCAACATGCGCCAGCATTGCCTGTGTTCGATATATCGCATATGGCAGAGCCCTACCATATGCAGCAGGCAAGCTACCTGCTCAAAATGGCTTATCGCAATTTCCCAACGGGCAGCTATCATATAGTGCTGTGTGATGTATATCACGTGGCAAAACCTACGATGGTGCTCTGCATGAAAGACGGGCACTATTTCCTGACACCTGACAATGGCATTGTTCCGTTGGCATTTTTCAATAAATACGATGCTGCATTGCGCTGTTATGATATGGCAGAAGGAGAGAATATTAATGACTGGGTGAAGCAAGCTGCTGATATCATCAGGCGCATTAGCGAAGCTGCTGACGTTAATACGCTGGGCTATGAGCCACATACCATGAGCAACAAGCTGGTGCATTGGCAGCCAACACTTGTTGGCAATACGCTTGAATGCCATGTGATGCATATTGACAGGTTTGAGAATGTAATCCTAAACTTGACGAAAGAAACATTTGAAAACAGCAGGCGAGGCCGCAATTTCCGCATACAGTTTGCACGGCACACTGTTACAGAAATTAGCAATGCTTATGCTGATGTGAAGATGGACGATATACTATGTTGGTTCAACAGCACAGGACACCTAGAGATTGCCATCAACCGCGGCAAGGCCGCCAGTATGCTTGGGTTGAAGCTGGATAAAGAAAAGCACTTGCTATACACAACTATTAAAATAGATTTTGAATGATAGTACGCATCGTACAAATGACATTTGAACCAAGTAAGGTTGGAGATTTTCTTACATTGTTTGAAGAACGCAAACAACTCATTCGCCACTTTGAAGGGTGTAAGCATCTGGAACTATGGCAAGATGCACATGCATCTAATGTATTCTTCACCTACAGCATGTGGGATAGCGAAGAGCATCTAAACCATTATCGTTTTTCGGAGTTGTTTAAAGATACATGGGCACGTACCAAAGCATTGTTTGCTGATAAGCCACAGGCTTGGAGTGTAAATCAACGAATGATTATAGAATAAGAAACGGGGCCATTGAGCCCCGTTTTCTTTTACATATTGTTGATAATTGTTTGCTGAATATGTTTGAACTGTTCTTCGTTCAGTTTCAGTTTATCGCGGGTAAAGTTCAAATCGTCTGCATTATTGATAGGTACTAGGTGCATATGTGCGTGAGGCACTTCAAGGCCAATAACACTGATGCCACACCTGTTGCAATCAAAAGACTTTTCAATAGCTTTAGCAATAGGTTTTGCAAACAGCAACCATTTTGCCAAATACTCATCACTTACATCAAACAGCTTGTCTGTTTCTACTTTAGGCACTACCAATACATGCCCTTCAGCCATCGGGAAGATGTCCAGAAATGCAAAGAACATATCATCTTCCGCTATCTTGTAAGATGGTATTTCGCCTGCTATTATCTTGCTGAATATCGTAGCCATTATGCAGAAATGTTTTCTACTTTAAATTTCAACACACCACTTGGTACAGATATTTCGGCTACTTCGCCTACCTTCTTACCCAACAAGCCCTTACCAATTGGCGAAGTAATAGATATTTTACCCGCTTTCAGGTCTGCTTCTGTCTCAGAAACCAACTGATACTCTACAACTTTTTTTGTGCCCATATTCGTAAGCTTCACACGGCTAAGGATTGACACCTTACTCATATCAAGGTCTTTAGCATCAATAATCCTTGCTGTAGCAATGGCATTCTCAAGCTGCGCAATTTTAGCCTCGTGATAGCCTTGTGCTTCTTTAGCGGCATCATACTCAGCATTTTCCTTCAAGTCGCCTTTTTCGCGTGCGTCTGCAATAGCACGTGCTATTTCAGCACGCCCTGTAGTCTTCAGTTGTGTCAGCTCTTCTCTCATTTGCTCCAAAGTCTCTTTGGTAACATAATTTACTCCTGCCATGCGCTGTAAACTTTATATTATTAATTGAAATCTGAAAAAAAATACAACGCTTCTGTTTTAGCAGAAGCGTTGTGTATTCAAAAATAAGGAATTTTCGATTAACGGATGAAACGCAGCGTGAATACGTGTACACCTGAAGCCGGACGTTGAGTCGGGCGGAAAGAATAGTCGATTGCCAACAACGGACCAGTTTCACCAATACGCGTTTGCACAGTAGCACCAGCACTAAGACCAGTATACATTGTCGTACTATTAGCGGTACCTATGTTTTTTTCATAACGGTATGCACCGCGCAACATGAACATTTCTTTAAAAGAATACTCAAAACCCAATCCTAGAAAATCATTATTGAATGAATTTGAGGTAAAGTTTGCCATAGCTGTCAACCTATGTTTAGGCATAGCGTTCGTATCGAGAGATTGAGCATTCTCAGTAGATTTATTAGCTTCATCAAGATAAAAATCATATGCTACACCAAAATTCAAATAAGTAGGCATTTCAAATTTTTCTGAAGGCACAAGCGTATTCATAGAATATTCGCCTTGTTCAGCAATATTTTCTGTACTGAAACCACTTCCGTTAAAACGCATATTGGTACCTATATTACGCAGTGTAACACCAAAATGGAAGTTATCACGTTTACCAGTAACGTACTGTATACCTGCTTCGAATGCCAAACCACTGGTTTTGATATTTGATATTTGTTCAGAGACAAATGTTGCACCTATACCAGCATGTATACTTTTCGAAAAAGACTTTGCGTAGCCTAATTGCATGTTAAAAAACTGTGGCCTGTATGAACCTGAGGTACCTTCAGGGTTATCATAATCCGTAATGGTAATTTCACCCATACTCAATGCCATAATATTGACACCAAGTGTGCCACTATTTTTACCAAGCTTTTGTGCAAAGCCCAGATTATTTACGCTGATATTTGAGCCTTTCAGGAATAAACTATAAGAGCCCCCTAATTCAACTTTATTTACAAATGCAAGGCCTGCAATATTTGTTTTCAATGCATCTACGCCTTTTACTTGTGCAGTGTTCATACCGAATACACCAGTACTCTGCCCCCAAGGATTAATGAGCAACTCTGTTGCGCCAGCCTGGCCAGTACGGTCTTTATTTCCAGCAATAACTTGCGTAGTAGTACCCAAGGCTAAAGCTGCAACAAGAACTCCAGTAGATAATTTTTTCATAAGAATCTTATGTTATTTTAAAATGGGTCGGCCGTAACCGACCCTTATTTTATATTCTATTAATAGCTAATGATATCTATCGGACGCATAGCACCGAACCATTTAACAACTGTTTCGCCAATACCTTCTGCATTGATATGTATAAGATACATACCACTAGCTATTGGTAAGCCTTTGGCATTTCTGATATCCCAATCTACGAATGATACATTCGGATTATCTTTCTCCAGTTTACGAACCAATGAACCATCTAATGAATAGATACTTATTGTAGCACGTTTAGGAAGATTAATAATTCTAACGCGTGTATCAAGCCTGTTGCTTTCATAGCCAGAGTATGCATAGTATGGATTAGGTACTGCAACCATTCTCTTAAGCAATGCATCACGTTGATCACCAGAAGGATCTTTAAGTGGTGTTGGTGCAAGCTCATCAGTGCTGAAGCTGTAAAGCGGAGCATCTAAATTCTTCGGTGCACCAGTTTGCAAAGAAGACCTGTACTTAGCATATGGACGATCTACCCTGAACCTTATACGAACGTCGTTTGGTATCAAACCATCGTTAAGCGATTTATACGTGTAACCCGGATTCAGCAATGGGAGGCCAACCCATGAGATGTTTTTCAAAGCTGCATTTTGCTGTATCAGATTAGGACTTGAGATTTGAGTCCTGAAGTTATTACAAGAATCGTAACGAGAATTTATCACATAGATATAATGCTTGCCACCATTAATAACGCTACCAAAATTTGATATATTTTCAGTTGTAGGATTCCAAATCATATCCGTACCAGCGTATTGTTTCAACCATGAGTCTTCACCAAATACAACATTCAAACGCTCACCTGTTTCAATATTAATAGCATAGCCAGGGAACCAAGACATACCTGTATCTAAAGATGTTGTAGAATATAATGGACGACCGTTAGCATCTACATCCATATTCCAGCTTCTATGACTTCTGATGGCAAATTTCGGTGCCTTACCTTCTGCAAGCTCGGCCTGATCCTGCATTTCAAGAACTACGCATCGTGTCCATTTAGACTTATCAGAAGTAAGTACTATATCAACACTAGGTAAATTATAGAGTGTAGTTGATGTAGCTTTTCTGATTACACCGAAACCACACCTAGATCTGTCCTCATCAGCTGCAAGGCCATAAGGAGCCCATGTGCCTTTATGAATAGGACTCAGAGACAATAATTGTTCATATATCTGCGCAGAAGTATCATAACCATTACCAGCACGGTCATTAAAGTCGCAACGAGAATAAGTATCTGTAGTATGGCCACTTCTAATCCAGTTGTTCAGTGACCTTGCCTCTTCATCTTGTACACCAACTAACCACATTCTTGCAGGGTCATCAAATGTTATACTTGAAGATATCAGACCATTTGTACCTGTTTGATCTTCACCAGGACGCAGTGCTTGTTGTATAGTAATTGACAAGCCATATTTTTCAATAATCTGCTCATCTGCTTCTACAATACCTTTATTACCCTCACTATAAACAACATCACCAGTGGTAGTATTCACTAATCTCCAACCATTATACATACTCAATATAGGTGATGTAGGACTTTGAAGTATGGTATCAATATATAGTTCAAAATTACCAGGTTGTACTTTTCTAGGATCAACCACTTTTACCTTTACCGGGCCGTAACCAGGCTGGTATGTAGGATATACCGATTGGCTTTGACCACCAAAAAGAGCTTCTTTTTCAGACTCTTCTGTAAGCCTCAATTCATTATGACCATTACCTGTACCTTCAAGACGCTTTATGATGACGCCAGTACCATAATCTGCATTTAATACTGTACCCATATCGCCGTTAGCCGGATTTGGCATTGCTGCCACTACAGGTATAGGAATACCACCTGCACCATGCGCACTTTCTATATATGCTGCATCTTGCGTAGAGTCTGGCTTATTAATGTTGAATGGCGCAAAATTATTGTATGCGTAAGCAACAGCAACGAAATAGTAATTGCGATAGTTTACAAGCCTGATATCATCAGTAGCAGCAAACTTATCTGTAGTTATTTCAAAGCTGTGTGAAATACCACTATCTCTGCCACTCACTTTAACAACAGGAACATAAATAGAATCACCAATTTCAGTTTTCTTATCATAGTTAATGATACGAGTAATACCATTTTTAATATCACACTGGAATACTTCAGACGCTACTTCATTATTTACAGAGCCGTCTGTATTATATATCTGTGATGGCTGTACTAATGAGCTCTTCAACTGGAATACCCTGTAACCTTCAAATTGATACAAAGAATCCTTGCTCTTTACATATTTAGCAGCCTTTGTAGATGCTACTCGGTATTTAGGATCCGTACTGCGGCCATAACGTTCCCTGAAGTTGTTGCTACCATAGTCATTAACCATGTAGAAAATAATTTTCCTATCCATTTCTCTGGCTACCAATCTTGGAGCTTCAGGACCTTCGATTGTTTGGAAATTATTATCAAATAATGCTTGTGCAGCATCATCCGCAACACGTATTTTCTTAAAGCTTGTAGTTGGGCAACCACCCGCATCAGAAACCCATACGGCACCAATAGTTATGTCGTTAACCACACCTGGCTCTAATTTAAATGGCCCAGCAGAGTGTACGAAACGTCTGTCACCCACAGGATTGAGACAAGAACACTCAGACCACTCAGATTTTATTTCCGGATCGCCATAAAATACAAATCTTGTAGATTGATTCGTACCATACGCTTTTGAGTTAACACCAGCACCTTGGAAGTCGTTACTAAAACGCTGACCGTTTCTGATTGAACCAGTCATGTAATAATAAATTTGCACACCATTGCTAGGGTTACCAATAATACTACCATCATTATTGTAGTATGTAAAGGACTCCATACCAAGACGTTTGTACTTGGTTTGCTTAATACCATTAATTACAGTGTCACCGTCAGGTTTATTAGGCCCTTTGAAAAAGTCTACACCTACCATCGGTATTTTAGAGCCGTAACTGTTAATCTGTCCCGAACCATCTACACTAGCACCATTATAAAGTATACCTAAACCTCTATTGGTATCACAACCTATATAGTCATCCCTATAATAACCAAGGTCAGCATCCGTCCATGTTGCAATATAAGTACTGTCTAATTGCAGATTGCTGCGGTTTACCAGACGGTAATTATAAAAAGACGCGTCATTCAAATAGTCTTTTGTAGAATATGCAAATGCACTGGCTTGTACTTCGATACCAATACCTTCAGTCTGAGACTGTTGTTTAGTATTTCCTTTATCATTAAATACCCACCAAATAAACTGATCACCAAATATTTTCGGAAAGTCACCATCTTTATAGTTGTACTTTCCATCATTATTTACGTCTTCAAAAGGGGCATAATCCTTTGTAGCACTAGCAAGCTCCAGATTATTACCTCTGTTACCTACTGCATTTTCATTACCCTTTGCAGGCCATTGAATGATAGTTTCAAAAGCAATATCTCCACTAGCAGCGCTAGGGTCTGAAAGAGCCCTGAATTTCAGAATATCTGATTTATTAACTTTCCAAAACCTGTCCCATTCAGCACATACACCTTCTGAAACACTTGCCTGATCATCAAGAGGGCCAGGCCAATAGTCATTACCATCCTGTCTGTATGTTTGTGCAGCTACTTTCAACTGCCCTTGAGCATCTCTACCACCTATCCATACAGAACCTGCAAACAACGAGTTTTTACGGCTACCTTTAGGTATTTCATAACGCGCTTCACCAGTACCGTTATCCCACCACATATCACCGCCAGTCATCAAACGTGCACGCACGTTGTTGATGTCAAGGTCAATTTTTGCTTCGGCGGGTTTACATGTGCTGGCAGTTGTTTTTAATTGGCCTCCACTAGTTTTCAACTGACTATTATTGTCAATGTTAGGGCGAGCCTGAACACTTGTTAACGCTCCGGAAAGCGCAAACATAGCGACTGCTGCAATTATTTTTCTATCCTTAAACATCATAACTCCTTTTAAGTTATTATATCAAACAATTGTTTTATTAAAAATTAAGCTGCAAACCTACGTTTATACGTCTTGGCAAGTTAATGTTACCGTTGTTCCAAAGCGTCATGTTATAGTAATCTATGTAAGACGCCGGGTTAACTTGAGTTTGCGTTGCAAGTTGACCTTGAGGAGATGCCAGATAGCCATCGTCATCAGCACGACCGGTAAAACCATCTACACCCAAGATATCTTTGATATTGAACAGGTTTGTAACAAATACATATGCATTCAGCATCAGCGGGCGTTTGCCAGGATTTTCCTGAGTAGATTTACCTGTAAACAGTTTATTCAGTTCAAAGTCTTTATCCAACCTTGCATCCAAACCAAAGTGCCATCCCAAACGAGAGCCGTTGATACCACCATCAATTTCATTTGTAGTAGCTACAGGTTTCCTGTATTTAGTATAAGGCTCACCGCTACGAGCTCTTGCTATGATATTTAATCCTGTATTTTCAAAAATGTGCTTACCACCTACTACAGGACCACCATTTTTATCGAAACGATAATCTATGTTTGAAACGATGTTATGCCTTGAATCGTAGTCCAGCACATTTGTCATACGCATATTTGGCAAGCCTGCAGATATAAAGTTTTGCAAAATACCACTACCTATACCGCCTCTTGCTGTTGTGCTAGAGTTTGAACCTGTACCTTCAGCAAACTGCAATGTATAGGCAATATTCATACGCAGATTACCAGTTCTGCGCATATCATATGTCAATGTAAAACCTTTAGCTGTAGAGAAGTCCCTGTTGCCATAAGTATAATATGTTACAGGCCATGCAAACAGATAAGGGCGAACCTGAATCATATCTCTACGCTCTTTGTAGAATGCAGTAATAGTAATAGCTGTTTGCTTGGTAAGTGCTTGTTTGAAGCCGATTTCATAGTCAACCAACTTCTGAGATTTCAGATTAGGGTTGTTTATGATATCCTGTGTATTATTTGTAAGATAATAGTACGATGTAGCTGGCGTAAATACACCTTCTGTTGGCCTTTGAACAAGGATGTCGTAGTGTGCATAGAACAATGCCTGCTCTGAAATTGGGAATGCAAATGATATACGAGGAGCCACATTAACCTGAGGTTTGTAATCTGTGAAAGATTTTTCAGGATCAAAAGTTGCATCTTTGATATTATCATTAGCCCTTTTCAGCAATGGCTGAGGATCACGACCACCGCTGTAATTTTTCAGTACATTCGGGTCTTCAATCAGTTTACCGGCATAGTCATACCAGTCGTCACCATTACGATAACCAATAATATTAGCTGTAGTTGACTGATTGTTGTTTACATATACAACATAGTCATCTCCGATATTTGAAGGGCGAACACCACCATTCCAAGTGTTAGTAATTGTTCTGCTAACAGAACCGTTAGTCACATCCTTAGCAGTGTGTACTTCGTACAAAGAATATGGATCTTTTAATACTTTAGTATTAGCGTCAAAACGATCTATACGTACACCCAGATTGAAGTTGATGTCTTTATACTTAAACCTATCCAGTATATAACCCGCTATATAGCTTGGTCTGTAAGCACCAATTTCGCGTGTATAGTTACCATTAGCATCTTTTTTGGTAAAGAAGTCATTAAAGTTCACCTGACCTTTCAACCTTTTACCAGTGTAGTCATAACCACGATATCCTACAAATGGATTACCTGCATTCAACAGTTCATCAGCAGAGAACATATCTAATGAATACATTGATGGATCGTAGTTATCTACATCTACATAATCAGAAGCTTTCAATCCAAGTTTGTTTCTAAGATTCTGACCGAAAGTAGAAATAGTATCTAACTGACGTGCATATATTATAGTATCATAAGGAGAAGGTGAAACTACACCTGCCAATACCTGATCTCTGGTATATTGCTGACCACCAACAATAAAGATAGGATTTGAATAGTCCAAGCTAATGTGACTATTACTCAACTGACGTGCATACTGCCAAAGGTTGGTGCTACCAGCAAAGTTACCGGCACCATATCCACGATCTACTTGTTGCTGATAGTAAAGACCAAATTCTATCTGATGACGAATTTTACCAGGTTGGAAGTCAAAAGATGCATCAACACCAACAGCAAACTGGTCAACAGATGCTTTAGAGTAAGAACCTATAGATGTACCCACATTGCTATAACGTCCATATACACTATTAGGTCCATAACCATTTGTCAGGTAGTTCTGTGCAAGAATTGCAGTCAGACTAGTAGGAGTAGAACCATACTCGTTGAAGAACTGCGTAGTATAGTTAGCCAATTCAGGGTTTAGTTCTGATCTTTCATAACTAACACCATCAGGCCTTCTGTCAAGAACCATACGGATAGCCGGCAAACCTGTAGTATCATCTACACCTGCCTGATAGAATGGAGTATAGTTTGTATTAAACTTACCTACATAGTAATATTTAAACAAATCTGTTCCGAACTTAGGATGTTTTTGTGTTTGAAATTCTTTTTGATAGTCCGCTTGTATATTATAATAAGCGTTTGATATAACTGGCCTTTTCTCTCCTTGTTTTACTGGAGCTGTTTTGAAGCGCTGCGTAAGACGCATATACGCACGACCTGTATAGTTTTCTAATATTGGAATAGCATCCAACGCAAACAATGATAAACCACGAGAATAGCTATTAGACCTAGAATAGTTGAAAGTACCACCTACTTGCAGGTTAAGACTTTCATCAAGCTGAAAATCCAAACGTCCATTCAACCTGCCTTCCATAACAGATGCGTTAGGGCGAGCTTTTACCGTGTGGAAATCACTTAAACGCAAAAACTCAGTAGCATAGTTAAATACTTTGGTACCATTAGCATTTGGTGTAGCAACCAGAGGCTTATCTGTTACTTTTTCCAAAACACCATCATTTGGTTGATAGTGACGTGTCCAAGAAGGATTTCTGTCTTTGTCATAATAAAAATCACCATCCAACCTGAAACCAACTATAGGCTTTTTATTAACACTGTCTATTTTTTTGCTAAACAAAGGACCAGAAAGGTTGAAGTTTACCAGATTGTGACCATAACCATCAACTGATTTTTCCAAAAGGATACCTCCTGACATTTGTTCAGAAACACCTTTTGTAGTGATATTGATGATACCACCAATAGCGTCACCATATTTGGCCGAAATACCAGATTGCATAACTTCTACCTGATCTACCGCACCTTGAGAAAGATTGGTACCACGACTACCATACACCCTGATACCATCTATAATATATACAGCACCATCGCTACGAGAACCACCGATATTCAAACCGGCACCTGCACGAGACTGATATACACCCGCACTTTGCGCAGCAACGTCTTGCGTACTACGAGTAGGCATTTTTTCTATCTCTTCAGACCTGATTACTTTACGTTCATCATCGCCAATCAGTGGCACTTTGTATTCTTTAACTATGAACTCTTCCAGATCCTTTTTATTAACCTGCATGTTAATGTTCAACAAAGTGTTTTTGTCAGGGCTTACGATTACACCGCGTGTAACACTTGGATTGAAGCCAGCACTTTTGATAGTAACATCATAACGACCGGGGTTCAACGGCTTGGCCATATAGTTACCTTCCTCATCGGTAGAAGTACCGATTTTAACTACACCTGCCTGGCTTACTTCTATGAAAGCACCGATTAGAGGTTCCTTAGTGTCGTCTAAAACCTTACCGGCAATGCCACCCACCTGGGCCATTGCAACTCCGGTAACGCCTACAAACAGTAAAAGGAATAAATAACGTAGTGAACGTGTCATATCCTGCATTAATAAATTATTAACCAAATGAACGGTAAAGATAAAAACTTCTGTTAAAAGTACTACGGCAGTTTAGATTTTTTGTCAGATTTATGTCGGTTTTACTTACATTATCGTAAACACCCATACATCTTACAAATTATTGACAATTTTTTGAAGCAAAATATGGCTCATTTTATACACGGCTTCAAAACTGTACCCCGCTATATGTGGCGTCAGTACTGCATTTGGAAGGTTTGCCACCTGTGCAAGCAATGCACGTTGTTTGTCACTCATCGCATGTAGCGGTTCTTCTTCCCAAACGTCGATACACGCTCCACAAATTAGTTTTTCTTGCATACCACGCAGTAAAACTTCATTATTTACCACCACACCCCTTGAAGTATTTACTAATATGAATGGCTTTCTAACACTTTGCAGAAAGTTTTCGTCAAAATAATGAGTCGTATCCGCCTGCAACGGAACATGAAAACTTATAATATCTGCCTGCTCAAAAATAGGCGCTAATGTTTCGCATTGCGTAACATATGGAGGAAAGTCTTGTTTATTGTACTTATCATAAGCAAGAATCTGCATGTCAAAACCCATCAGCTTCTTTGCAAAAGCCCTGCCCGTATGGCCAAAGCCAATCAAGCCAATGGTTTTGCCTTCCAGTTCTGCACCACGGTTTTCATCGCGCAGCCACAGGCCTTGCTTCACTTCATTATTGCTCTTGATGATGCGCTTATTCAGGCTCAAAAGCATGCCCAGTGCGTGTTCTGCCACTGCGTTGGCATTACCGTCAGGGCTGCCAACGCACTTGATACATTTACTTTCAGCATAGGGCACATCTATTACTTCCATACCACTACCCATACGCCCTATCCACTGCAGTTGTGGCGCAGCATCTATCAGGGCTTTGTGCAGTTGCAGACGGGTAGATGTAATGATGCCCGTTACATCTTTTACCAGCTCAAAAGCTTGCTGTTGGCTTATTTTTTCGTGCATTAGGCATTCATAGCCCGCGGCTTGCAGGCCATCCGTAAGTACGGGATGTACAGGTGCTGCAATCAATACTTTCTTCATGATTGCTGATATTGCTTGTGCAGGGCAACAAAATCTGCTACAGACAGCTGCTCTGCGCGTTTATCAAATATCTTATCGGTCAATGCTTCGGGTGGCAATGTGCCTTTCAGCCCATTGCGCAAAGTCTTGCGGCGTTGGTTAAAGGCTGCTTTTACCAGTTGTTTGAATTTCTTTACATCTGTAATACCATGCGGATTATGCAGATTGGTTAGGCGGATCACACCGCTTTTTACCTTTGGTGGTGGTGTAAAGCAGTTTTCGTGGACGTCAAACAGGTATTCTACTTTAAAGAAGGCCTGCATCAACACACTGAGGATGCCATAGGTCTTGCTCCCCTCTTTACAAGCCACTCTTTGTGCAACTTCTTTCTGAAACATGCCTATTACCTCTGCCACATTGGGCTCCCAGTCCAGCACTTTGAATAATATGGGTGAAGAAATATTGTAAGGAAAATTGCCAATCACACTGAAAGTGCCTTCAAAAGGAGCATCCGCCTTCAATATGTCCTTATGAATAATCTTATCCTGCAACACAGGATAGGTCTTCTTCAGGTATTCCACCTTTTCGTCATCTATCTCTATAGCCTTGTATTGCACATCGGGCAGCTCTATCAGGTATTTGGTTATGGCACCACCACCAGGACCTACTTCTGCCAGTTGCAGACCTGTAGATACATGCAGTTGGTCTACTATTTTACGGCACATATTTTCGTCGTGCAGAAAGTGCTGACCGAGGCTTTTCTTTAATGTGTATAGCTGAGACAATGTATTACGATTCGTGTTATATAAGCAATAAGACTGCAAAGTTAGTTTTAAACTTATCAAACTATCGCACCGAAGTATAACTTTGCAGCCTAATCTGTTTACTATTCATGGAATTTAAGATACTGCAAAAGCCATCGGGCAAGAATCATTTGTATATAATAGATGATGTTAAGGCTGTAAAAAACATTGCATCGCTCAGCGATAAAGAACAAAAATATGTCGCAGAGGCTATTGCGAGCGAACACACGTCTGTTACCATCAACCAATATGGTGCGCTGGTATTTATATACAACCTGAAGGCAAAGAAAACAGATTGGCAAACCACTGAAACATTGCGCAAAGCAGGTGCGGAGTGGCATGCTATATGCAACAAGCAAAAACTGGCAGATATTACTATTACCAACTTGTCTGCGCAGGCAAATGCTGCCTATATATTGGCAGAGGGTATGGCACTGGCAGCTTATCAATTTCTGAAATACCGCAGCGATGCTAAGAAAATAACACAATCGCTGAAGACAATATCATTTACCAAAGAAAGCATCACGCTGAAAGAGGTAAACCAACTGAGCATCATAAACGAAGCTGTATATCGTGCACGTACATTGGTAAACGAACCGCTGAACTACCTGACAGCAGAACAACTTTCTAAAGAAATACAACAACTGGGTAAAGAATCGGGCTTTACGGTTCGTGTGCTGAACAAGGCACAGATTACCAAAGAGAAAATGGGTGGTATCCTTGCTGTGAACCGTGGTAGCATATTGCCGCCAACATTCACCATCATGGAATACAAGCCTAAAAAAGCCATCAACAAAAAGCCTATTGTACTGGTAGGTAAAGGTATTGTATATGATACAGGCGGCCTGAGCCTGAAGCCTACATTGGCTTCTATGGACCGTATGAAGAGCGATATGAGCGGTGCTGCATTGGTGAGCGCTTCTATGTATGCACTCAGCAAAATGCAACTACCATTGCACGTTATAGCACTGGTTCCAGCTACAGAAAACCGCCCTGGTGAAAACGCATATACACCGGGTGATGTGATTACAATGTACGATGGCTCTACAGTAGAAGTATTGAATACTGATGCTGAAGGCCGCCTTGTACTGGCAGATGCACTACATTGGGCAAAACGCTACAAGCCTGAACTGGTAGTAGATTTTGCAACACTTACAGGTGCTGCATCTGTAGCTGTTGGCGAACATGGCATAGTATGTATGGGTACTGCTGACGACAATACGAAAGCAGCATTCAAAAACAGTGGTTTCCGCCAATACGAAAGACTGGTAGAATACCCGCTGTGGGATGAATACGGCGACCAGATAAAATCTGATATAGCCGATTTGAAAAACGTAGGTGGCCCGTCTGGTGGCGCTATCACAGCAGGTAAATTCCTGGAGCATTTTACAGAATACCCGTGGATGCACTTCGATATTGCTGGCGTATCACACAGCATTACTAAACGTAGCTATATGCCTGCAGGTGGTACAGGTTACGGCATCCGTATGCTGCTCGACTTCCTGATGCACTACGGTAAAGCATAATTATAATTCAACAACAAGCTGTTTGCTCATGCAACCTAACAATATAGAAAAACCGATAATAGGCATTACAACAGGCGACCTGAATGGTATTGGCCCTGAAGTAATCATCAAAACATTATCGGACAACAGGGTACTCGATTTGTGTACACCTGTCATTTTTGCCTCTAACAAGCTTATTAATTTTTACAGAAAACTTGTTACGGTAGAACACCCTATGAATTTCAGCAGCACGAAAGACCTTACCAAGCTGCATCCTAAGCAGGTAAACATTTTCAACTGCTGGGAGGAAGAAGTGCCACTGCAACCCGGGCAACTTACGGATGCTGCAGGCAAGTACGCTATCCGCTCGCTGCAGGTAGCTACACAATGCTTGAAGGATGGTGAATTGGATGCAATTGTTACAGCACCTATTCATAAAAACAATACACAGAGCAACGATTTCCCATTCACAGGTCACACTCCTTTTTTGAAAGATAAATTCGGCGCTAAAGATGTGGTAATGATACTCTATAGTCACAACCTGCGCGTGGCACTGGCTACTGAGCATATTCCTGTTGCAAAAGTAGCAGAGACTATTACAAAAGAACTGCTGCTTAGCAAGCTGAACATACTACGCGAAACACTGATAAAAGACTTCGGCATAGACAAACCAAAAATTGCCGTACTGGGGCTGAACCCACATGCAGGCGATGGCGGACAAATAGGCAACGAAGACCTGAATGTAATAAAGCCTGCTATTGATAACATGCAGCAATCAGGGCATCTTGTTTATGGTCCATACAGTGCCGATGCATTCTTTGCACGCAGCAGTTATGTAAACTTTGATGCGGTACTTGCTATGTATCACGATCAGGGTTTGATACCATTCAAAACACTGGCACATGGTGAGGGCGTAAACTACACAGCAGGTTTGCCTGTAGTGCGTACATCACCGGACCACGGTACCGCTTTCGATATTGCAGGGCAAGGCATTGCAGACCCTTCCTCTTTTCAGGAAGCACTGTTTCAGGCAATAGACCTTGTAAGGCAGCGCGCTGAATACGCTACCTACACTGCCAACCCCATGCGCCGCGGACGGATAGAGAAGGAAAAAGAAAACAGCACTTCCCTGAAACTGGAAGAATAAATAATACCAATGCACACTTCAGGGTGTGCATTTTTTATCGAGATACAAACGGCTTAACTTTAGCGTTTCACAGAGAAAGAGATATGTTAGATTTTGAAAGATTCACGTTAGACAACGGACTGCGCGTAATAGTACACAAAGACACCACTACCCCAATGGTAGCAGTGAATGTATTGTATGATGTAGGAGCAAGAGATGAAAACCCTGAACGTACAGGTTTTGCACACCTTTTTGAGCATCTGATGTTTGGCGGTAGCGAAAACATACCATCGTACGACGAACCACTGCAAATGGCAGGTGGCGAAAACAACGCTTACACAACCAACGATATTACCAACTACTACATACAACTGCCTTTGCAGAATATTGAAACGGCCTTCTGGCTGGAAAGTGACCGCATGAATGCGCTTGCCTTCAGCGAGAAGAGCTTGGATGTGCAACGCAAAGTAGTGAGCGAAGAGTTTAAAGAACATTACATCAACAAGCCTTACGGCGATGCTTGGGAAAACATGCGAAAGCTGGCATACAAGCAGCACCCTTATCAGTGGATGACCATTGGTAAAGAATTGAAGCATATTGAAGAGGCACATCTGGATGATGTAAAATCTTTCTTCTACAAACACTACCGCCCTGTCAATGCTATACTGTCTGTTGCAGGCAATGTAACTACCGAACAGGTAAAGCAACTGGCAGAAAAATGGTTTGGTGGCATACCTGCCGGCGATAAATATAATCGCAACCTGCCACAAGAGCCACAACAAACAGAAGCGCGTGTAGCTACTGTAGAAGCCAACGTACCACTCGATGCTTTGTATAAAGCATGGCATATAGGCGGGCGCATGTCTCCGTCTTACTACACAGCCGATTTGATTACCGAAATCATGGGCAATGGTGTAGCATCTCGCCTGCATCTGCGCCTAGTAAAGGAATTGCAACTGTTCAGCAATATCAGTTGCTACCATACAGGCAGTACAGACCCCGGATTACTGGTAATAGAAGGCAAGATAGTAGAAGGCAAAAGCATAGAAGATGCCAATGCTGCGGTAGAAGCAGAGATTGAGAACCTGGTAAATGGTGGTGTAACGGAAGCTGAATTGCAGAAAGCGAAAAACAAGATAGAGGCAATGATAACGTTTGAAGACATGACTATTCTGTCTCGCGCCAATAACCTCGCGTTTTACGAGCTGCTGGGCGATGCCGATCTCATCAACAAAGAGTGGGATAATTACAAAGCGGTTACCACTGCCATGCTGCAACAAACAGCACAGGAAGTATTCAGAAAAGAAAACAGCAACACATTATTTTATAAAAGAAAAGCGCAGTAACCATCATGCTTTTTGAAGGAAGAATTACAGACAACTGTTTTGAAAACCGAATCACAAAACTATTCGGCATACAGTACCCCATCATACAAGCGGGTATGATATGGGCTTCCGGCTGGAAGCTGGCATCTGCTGTAAGCAATGCAGGTGGTCTTGGCCTGATAGGTGCAGGCAGTATGTACCCGGAAGTATTGCGCGAGCACATACAACAATGCAAAGCTGCAACCAGCAAGCCATTCGGCGTAAACCTGCCATTGCTTTATCCGGATATTGATAAACACATCGCTATCATAATAGAGGAGAAAGTACCTATTGTTTTCACATCTGCGGGCAATCCTAAAACATGGACTGCGAAGCTGAAAGAAAACGGCATCACAGTAGTACACGTAGTATCAAGTGCCAAATTTGCGAAGAAGTGTGAAGAGGCCGGCGTAGAAGCGGTTGTGGCAGAAGGCTTTGAAGCTGGCGGACACAACGGACGCGAAGAAACTACCACACTTTGCCTGATACCTAATGTGCGTCAGGCTATCAACATACCACTCATAGCAGCAGGTGGCATAGCTACAGGCCGTGCCATGTATGCTATGATGGCAATGGGCGCAGAGGGTGTACAGATAGGCAGCCGCTTTGTATGCACACCGGAGGCTTCCAGCCATCAGGCTTTTAAAGAAGCCGTTGTCGCAGCTAACGAGGGTGATACGGTATTAACGCTGAAAGAACTGACACCCGTACGCCTTATAAAAAACGATTTCTACCGTCGCGTAGCAGCGGCAGAAGAAAACTGCGCTACAAGAGAACAAATGGAAGAACTACTGGGCAGGGCAAGAGCCAAGAAAGGTATGTTTGAGGGCGACATGACTGAGGGCGAGCTGGAAATAGGGCAGGTTAGCAGCATTATCAAGGATATTAAACCAGCAGCTAATATTGTGGCAGAAATCTGGTCTGAATTCACTGAAACAGCAAAAAATCCATTCCGTTTCTGAAAATATTGCTTATATTACAATTTCTAAAATCAGGTACAATATGAAAAAAGCCTACTTAACTCTTTTATTAGGTTTATCTTCTTTAATAGGCTATTCACAAATCAGTGGTCCGGACACCGTATGTCTGAATACAAACGTTAGTTATACCACAACATATGATGCTTCCAATTACGCTTGGGCAATAGGAGATGCCAGTATTGATCCTGCTGGAATTACAGCATCAAATCTGGCCAGCAATACAGGCTATCTTCCTTCAGGCGTTTCTCTGCAATATGATAATGGTAACTATTATGGTTTTGTTACACAACGTCATGGTGGCTTGCTGAGACTTGATTTTGGTTCTGCTCTTGGTGCTCCCAGCTTTGTCGACTTAGGCAATTTCAGCGGTGCATTAGGCGATAGCACTTTGGGATTAGATATAGTAAAAGATGCCGCGAATGAATGGCATGGCTTCTGCGTGGATGGTAAAAATCTGATACATTTTTATTGGGGTAGCAACCTAAGCAGTACGCCTACTGTAAATACAATGGCCTTTAATAGTTCATTCTACTGGCCATATTCTATTACAATGAAAAAATGGGGCAATGAATGGATTGCCTTTGTAATAAATCGAGCTTTTAGCAGTGTCGTACGTTTAGAATTCGGTTCAAGCCTTTCTACTACACCAACACCTACTACACTTACACCGTCAGGTGGCTTCCTGAATGCACCGGTAAACATTGCATTGCATCAACATGCAGGTATTTGGTATGGTTTGATTACAAACATCGGTTCAGGTGGCGGCCCTGGTGGTGGTGACAAATTGGTACGTTGGAATTTTGGCACAAACCTTAAAAACAATAGTCCTGCTCACACAGATCTTGGTAATCCAAGCAATCTTTTAAGTAATCCAAGAGGTTTGTCTATCATCAGCAATTGCGATACTACCTATGCGCTAATTGGTAATGAAAACAATCGCAAAATGGTGAAAGTAGAATTTGCAGGAGCGGTTATCACTGGTGCACCTACCGCTGTTGATTTAGGTACATTAGGCGTAAATAGCCAAACCAGCGAGTTTTCTCCAATCTGGAACGGTAATAAATTGGCTATGTTAGGTTGTAGCCTGGACTCCGCAGTAGTACTTTATGATAATGTTGCTACTTTGCCTGCTACAACATCTACTATTAACTTCTCCAATACTGCTTTTAACAAGGCTATGTCTACAGGTGGCATTTACGATATTACTGTATTCTGTAACCAAGGTAGCCGTTCTGGTGGTGCTACATATTGCAAAACACTCAATGTACTAGGCAATATCAAGGTTGCTATCAAAGTTCAATATGATACATTAGTAGCAACTGGCACACTTTGCGACAACTATGTTTGGAAATTTAATGGCGTTGTCATTCCAGGTGCAAATACACAAAAGCACTATCCTGTAGAAGGCTCTGGTGTTTACACATGCACAGGCAATACAGCCGGATGTGCCGCTACATCAAACTATATGTATTTCTCTACTGGTGTAGAAAATGTACTAAATACAGACAATGTTATTATCAGCCCGAACCCTACAACAGGTGTGTTTAATGTAAACATGAAAGGCATTGATGGTAAAGTAACTGTACAATGCTATAATGTAATGGGCTCTTTAGTTGCTTCGCAAACTATCGATGCATCTGCTGTCGGTTCTGTAGCATCTGTAGACCTTAGCAATATGGCAAAAGGTGTTTATCAGGTAAAAATACAAGCTGCAGACGGTGGCAACATCGTAAAACAAATTGTGCTGCAATAAGCTTTTCAATATTTCTTTTTTAAAGCCCGGCAATTGCCGGGCTTTTTTATTTATATCCAGCTTTTTATACCTGTACAAAAACTGTATATTTAACTTAGAAGCAATAATTTATGATGCGCAAACTCTTGCTGGTTTGTTTTGGCGCAATATCGATTGCCGCCAACGCACAAACCGACGTAAACAAGGAAAAGCTATATGCAAAGCAACCATTATGGATAGACATGATGGAAAACGAAAAGTCTAATTTCTTTGAAGTAGAAAAAGCCTATAAAATTTATTGGGAACATCATGAAGAACCGGAAGGCGAGCACGATGTAATAGGCGAATATCAGGAGCGTGAAAAAATACCATCCAGAAGAAAACAACGCAAAATAGAAGCCGAAAGCAAAATGCGTATGGCCATCAAGAAATACAACTGGTGGCACGAACAAACATTACCTTATGTACAAGGTGATGGCCGCACCCTTACTACAGAGGAGCGTTTAAAAATATGGGAGGCAAATAAAAAACAAAACAAACAATAGTATGCTTATGAAACGTTCAGTAAAACAATTATTACTCTGCGGCATTGGCATACTATCGTCAATAGCGACAGATGCACAAATTGGTATGGGTACATGGACAAACACAGGCCCTGTAAATTTCCCGATAAATGTGAGCGGGCAAGTGCATGGCATAGGCCGTGTCAGTCAGATAAAATTCCACAATACCAATTCGCAGAAGATGTATGCAGTAAGTGCATCTGGTGGACTGTACATCACTAACAACAATGGCGCAACATGGACACCGACTTCCGGGTCTGAACAACTACCTCAGTCGTCTTGTTCAGCAGTATGTATAGACCATGTAAACGACTCTACTATTTATCTGTGCCTTGGCGATGCAGACTATTATGGCAACAGCTACGGTGTATGGAAAAGCATCAATGCCGGCTTTACTTATAGTGCTGCCAACACAGGCATAGGCAATCGTATGTGTGTAGAAATGCTGATGCATCCGAACGACCGAAACACACTGGTTGCTGCTACCAGAGATGGCATCTGGAAAACAACCAATGCAGCAGGTAGCTGGACAAATAAACTATCCGGCGGACAGTTCAGAGATATGAAGCAGAAACCCGGCAGCACAAACACACTGTACACAGTTACTGCTACACAGTTTTTCAGAAGTACAGACTTTGGTGATACCTGGACGCAAATAACGAGTGGTGTTACAACACCATCAGGCAACGGTGGTATGCGTATTGCAGTGAGTGCTGCTGATACCAATGTTGTATATCTGGTAACCACCGGCAGCAATGGCGTTGTCATGAAATCTACCGACGGCGGTAGCAACTTTGCCACTGTTTACAACAGCACCACACAATGTCTTGTTTGTTACGATGCCAATCCTACATCAGGCTCACAAGGCAACTATAACATAGATCTGAATGCAAATCCACTGAATGCAAATGAACTACTATTAGTAGCGCACAATGTGTGGCGTTCAACTGATGGCGGCGCTACATGGAGCAAGCGCACCAGTTGGTGGAACGAAGTACATACAGATATGCACCAGATAGAATTCAATCCGTACAACAATGCACAGATATTCAATGCGAATGATGGTGGTGTGTGGATGACTACCGATACACTGAAAACAGTATGGTCGCCACGTAGCGATGGCCTCGCAGCAACAGAAATATACCGTGCTGCACAAAGCCCGGTATTACGACAAACAATCAGCATAGGCACACAAGACAATGGTGAGTTATTCTACGATGGCATCTGGAAATGTAACCGTGGCGGCGACTGGACCAGTAAGTGTATGATAGATTATTCGTCTAACGGTCCTGTATACTATCTGGCTTCGGGCAAAAGAAGAAACCTTGCACCGCTTGCGGGCGAACAGAATTACAACTCTCCGTTCACTGCTACACAATCTTCAGATATTGAATTTGTGAAAGAAAGACCTAATGTTGCTTTCCTTGGTAAAGACACGCTGTGGCGCAGCACCAATATCAATACATCTTCGCCTACATGGACATACATCATACCCAACACAGAAACCATCCGCGATATTGTTTCCTGCACAGCAGATACCAATGTTGTATACTTCGTAACCAATGCAAACCACCTGTACAGAAGTGATAATGCACTGTCTGGCACACCAACATACACAATGCTCACAACACCGGGCTCTACAAGTGCGGCAGCAAGCATTGCTACCAATAAAAACAATGCAAACATTGTGTACCTCAGTTGCAACAATGCCCTGTATGTTAGTACCAACAAAGGAGCTAACTGGACAAACATTACCAGCAATCTTCCCAATCTGAATATTCGCAGGGTAATACACGATGACTATTCTACCAACGAAAGATTGTTCGTTAGCCTTGGTGGTTATGTATACATGAAAGACAATACTACCACTACATGGACCAATCATAGCACAAATCAGGGCTTACCTTCTGTTGCCAATGTCAGCGATTTTATGATATACAATGATGGTACTGCGGCAAGTATACTCAGACTATCTACTTATGGTCGTGGTGTATGGGAATGTCCTATCTATAACAATCTTGTCCCAGCTACAGACTTTGTCGCCAACAAGCAATTCATTTGCCCGGGCGATACGGTACGTTTTACAAAGACATCATACGGTACTGTTACATCACAGTCATGGAGCTTCCCGGGTGGTAGCCCCGCCACTTCTACCAAAGACACTGTGTTTGTAGTGTACAACACACCGGGTGCATACAACGTAACCTACGCTGCAACAAACACTACAGGTACAAACAACAATACAAAGACTGCCTACATCAATGTTTCGTACGGTTCTAAAACCAATGTAACAGAAGGTTTTGAAGGCAGCACATATCCGCCGCTTGGCTGGCAACAAGGCACTACCAACTATCAATGGGCTACCACTACCGCTGCAAACGGATACGGTACCAGTATTAAGTGTATTATGTTCGACAATTACAATACAGATGCACAGGGCAAACGCGCTATTATCCAAACACCGAAGATAGACCTGACAAACGTATCTGCAGCTCGCCTCACCTTCGATGTTGCTTATGCACCATATTCTACCGCGTATCCTGATAGTCTTGTCATACAATTATCTACCAACTGTGGTAAAACATTTACACCAGTGTATGCAAAAACAGGTACTGTACTTGGTACTGCTCCTGCCAAAACGGATGCCACTTTCGTACCATCATCCATACAATGGCGCACAGATACTATTGTACTGAATAGCTATACAGGCAACAGCATACAGTTATCTTTCGAAAATATAGGCAAGTACGGACAAGCATTGTACATAGATAATGTAAATATCAGCATGTCGCCATACGTTAAGTTTGGTTCTTCTGATACTGCTGTGTGCGCAGGTAAAACCATACTGTTCTCAGATAGCACTATCAATACCACTTCGCATTCATGGAGCTTCCCTGGCGGTACGCCAAGTGCATCTACTGCTAATAATCCTGTTATTACCTACAGCACACCGGGTGTTTATAATGTATCATTGTTCTCTTCCAACAGCTTTGGCACTACCAGCAAAACATGGACGAACTATGTGCATGTTAATGGACTGCCTGTTGTTACCATCACACCTACGGGCTTCAAGTTGAAAGCTACAGGTGCTAAAGGAACATTCTCCTGGTTCTACAATGGCACAGTGATAGCAGGCGCAACAGATAGCATTTATACGGCTACTAAAAACGGCAGCTATCGTGTGTATGTTGTTGACAGCAATGGTTGCAGCGACACATCTGAAGCATACAATGTAACAGGTGTAGGTATCAGAAACATCAATAAGAATGCAGTTGTACAGGTATATCCAAATCCTGCCAACGAAGTGGTGTATGTAAAAGCCGAAGACATGGAAGCTAAATCGGCTACCATAATCATTACCAATATGACGGGCGCGGTTGTTTACAAACAAAATGCTACTGTTAAAAACGGCATGTATGACTCAAGCATCAACACATCTTCCTTTGCACGAGGTGTGTATCAATTGAAGCTGCAAACAGACAGTGGTCACAGAATAATCAAATCAATCACGCTACAATAAAAGAGAAGCCCCGCAGATTGCGGGGCTTTTCTTTTTCAATATGGTTAATACTTATTCTATCAGGTAAGTACTATCACTGCTCTCCAGATTCAGGTCAACACCATCACCTGCTATACCTTCTATTGAGCCCTTGATGTGCGCAGCATTCAGCAATACTTTTTCCAATTGCTTCTCACGCGCCTTCCAAAGCTTCTCCATCTGCTCACGTTCTTTTTGTATAGACATGCGCATACTCATAAAGCCCTCACGTATAGCTTTCCATTGTTCAGAAAATTCGCTGCTTATAAGATAGTTGTAAAGCAGTGTCATCTTATCGCCTTTGTTTTCCTGGCTCTTGCCTGCGTTGTAAACTTTTATTATCAGTTCACGCAGTATGGTGGTTACAGATTTAGCTTCCATAAAGTCGCATATCCATACACCATCTTTTTCACCAAAGCCATCCATATCTTTCGGCATAGCCTGTGTTACTATCACCGCAATATCTGCACCCAGATTCCGCATATCAGCTTTCAGCTTTTCTATCCACTCATTGCTGAAGTCTTTGGTACGTTTGCTCTCGTAGATAATCTTACCACACTCCTGCCCAAAGTTATTGCGCACCGTTTGTATACAGTCTGCACCACGCACACCCTTGCCCACTTCTTCCACCATATCAAACGGGAAGCTCGCACGAAGCAGCTCTTCCAATGCCAATTCCTGCACCTCGCCTTGTAGCTGCATAGAACCCTGCTCCTGCTTGCGTTTCATTTCTTCTGTCAGTTGCTTCTGGTCTTCCAGTTGTTTTTCCAGCTCTTTCACTTTCATAAAGTGTTCGTGCTCGCGCAGCTTGTTCATCTCCTCCACTTCGCGTTGCAATACGGTCTTAAGTTGTTCCCGTTCCTGTATCAGCTTTTGCTGCACTTCTATTTCCAGTTGCTCTTCGCGCGCCTTCAACTCCTGTTGTTGTTTCAGGTATTCCAGTTCTTTAACCCTGGCTTCCTTCAGACGTGCTTCGTTATCGGCATTTGCCTGTTGCAGCATTTTCATCTGCACCTCGTAGTCTCCCGCCAATTGCCTGCGCAGGTGTTGTTCTGCCTGTGCTACGGTTTCTGCTTCCTTCCTTTTATATTCTTCTTCTTTTGTTCGTTGCCAGTCTACCATCTTGGCACGCAGTTCTTTCTGCACCTCGTCGCGTATGGCATCCGTGGGCTCAAATTCGTGTGCACAATTAGGGCATGTAATCGTTGTATTCATATTAACCGCTATGGATTGGGAAAATACAAAGTTCGGAGATATGCAGGAATGAACCGCACTTATTATTTTTATGTACTTTTCAGTTTCATGCGCCTTAGCTACGCGTTCATACTCATCTGCCTGCTGTCTTGTGCCACTGCCGTAGCACAACAAAATGCCGCACCCGGCAAAAGCTACCTCAAGGCATTAGATTACATGGCTAAGAAAGATAAGGCCAAAGCCTACGAAACCATGCAGGCTGCCCTGCGCGAAGAGCCTTCTAACCCGGATGTATACAGCATGCTGGGGCAATGGTATTTCAAAGATCATCGTTTTAAAGAAGCAACAGAGGTTTTCATCAAAGCATCGCAAAGCTGCCAGAACGGTGCTAAGGCTTTTGCACTGCCATTGGCAAAAAGCCTGTTGCATAGCTACAGCCCCGATCAGGCATTGCAGCTGGTAGCCGCCTACGGCACCATGCGCGAGAAAAGCCAATGGGTATTGCTGCGCGAACAGGCATATTTTATGCGTCAGGCGATTGCAGCACCACTCAGAGATTCGATATTCAACATGGGCATCCGTGTCAATAGCTCTGATGCAGAAACATTCCCTTACATCACTGCCGATACACAAAACCTGTTCTTTACCCGCAGGGTAAACGGCATGGACGAAGATTTTTATACTGCACACATAGATAGCTGTGGTGGATGGTTCAAGGCCCGCAACATGGGTAGCCCGCCCAATTCAAAACATCCGGAGTCTGCACAGAGCATTTCCGGCGATGGGCACTACCTGTTTTTCATGAAGTGCGAAAACCGCAGCGAAACGGGCTGGGATCAAGGTGGCTGCGATTTGTTTATGGCCTATACGGCAGATAGTGTGTGGAGCGTACCTGAAAACTTCGGAGGTACCATCAACACGCCTGCATTTGAAGGTATGCCTTGCCTTTCGCCCGATAACAGGCAATTGTATTTTGTCAGCAATCGAGAAGGTGGATACGGTGGTTTCGATATCTGGATGAGCGAATTTAAAGACGGCTTGTGGCAAGCCCCTCGCAACCTTGGCCCACAAATCAATACAGCTTACGACGAAACTGCTCCTTTCATTCATGTAGATAACAACACACTCTACTACGTCAGCAATGGCCTCCCCGGCCTTGGCGGACAGGACATCTACTACAGCCGCAGAGTGAATGATACTACATGGGGCAAACCGCAAAATATGGGCTATCCTGTGAACACAGCTTATGACGAGAACAGCATCAACCTGAGTTTTGATGGTTCGCGGGCGTTCTTTGCATCAGACAGAGACAGTGCTGCAGGCAATTTCGACCTGTACGAAATGCAAATGCCACAAACAGCTAAACCTATTCCTGTGGCATTGATAAAAGGCTGCACCTACGATAGCCTCAGCCATGAAAGGCTTAACATGACGAGCATCTACATCAACGACCCTAAAACGGGCGAACCTATGTACCACTACACTTCCAACCGCGGTGATGGCTCTTATATGATGACGCTGCCAGCGGGTTATGTATATACCTATACTGCCGACCGTATTGGTTATACTGCCATCACAGGCACTATTGACCTTACAGGCAAGAAGAATACAGAGGTGCTGCACTACAGCATACCACTGCTGCCTAATGACTATGTAAAACCTGTGTACGACAGTACGATAGCCATTGTAGCTTTCCCTATCAACAGCAAGGCCATTACAGATACAGGCAGAGCAATTTTGCAAGCAGCTATCACCCCTTGGCTGGGAGAAAAAGGTATTACTTTCCTCATCAACGGCTATACAGACAATTCAGGCAACCCCATGCTGAATGAAGAGCTTTCTTACCTGCGTGCCAACCTTGTAAGAGATGCCATAAGCGAAATGGGCATAGACCCGACCAATATAGAAGCCAAAGGCTGGGGCGAAGCCAATCCTGTAGCCCCCAACGATTCGGACGATAACAAAAACCTCAACCGCCGTGTCGAGGTCATCATCAGGCGATAACGCATCGCGAATTATTGTTTATTAACATAATTTATATACTGCTGTTGCTTGGCAGTTTTTTTCTACTTTTACCATCAATAAAAGATTGTAACTACAATATGGCACACCAACTGCTGAAAGGAAAAAAGGGAATCATCTTCGGCGCGCTCGATGAACGCTCAATTGCATGGAAAACTGCTATCCGTGCGGTAGAAGAAGGCGCAGAAATCGTACTGACAAATGCACCTATCGCACTGCGTATGGGCAAAATCAACGAACTGGCAAAGCTTTGCAACGATGCCCCTGTTATTCCTGCAGATGCTACCAGCGTAGCAGACCTCGAAAACCTGCTGCAAAAAAGCATGGAGCATTTCGGTGGTAAAATGGATTTCATCCTGCACTCTATAGGTATGTCTCCCAACGTGCGTAAGGCTATACCATATACTGATACCAACTACGACAACTTTCTGAAGACGCTTGATATATCTGCACTGTCATTGCACAAAGTGTTGCAGTCTTCTCTGAAGCTGGATGCACTAAACGAATGGTCTTCTGTAGTAGCATTGACATACATTGCTGCACAGCGCACATTCCCTGGCTATAATGATATGGCTGAGGCAAAAGCACTGATGGAAAGCATCGCTCGCAGTTTTGGCTACCACTATGGCTTTGCTAAGAAAGTACGTGTTAATACTATCTCTCAATCTCCGACCATTACAACTGCAGGTTCAGGCGTATCAGGTTTTGATGCGTTCTTTACCTATGCCGATAAAATGTCGCCACTGGGTAACGCTACCGCAGAACAATGTGCCGACTACTGTCTTACAATGTTCAGCGATTATACCAAGATGGTAACTATGCAAAACCTCTTCCACGATGGCGGCTTCTCTAACACCGGTGTTAGCCAGAGCATCATTGAAGAAATGGAAAAAGCAGCACAGGCAAACGGATAATCTCACTTTCTCTATATAGTAAACAGCAATAATTCCCTGTCATGATACGTTTAAGGCATATGCAATGGACTAAATGGAGCGGCTTATTGCTGTTTACTTTATCTGCTTTTTTTACACAGGCACAGGTTACTGGTGGCCGCTACGCAATGGAATTTCTCAGGCTGCCAAATGCGCCGCATATCAGTGCGTTGGGTGGCATCAACGTAGCCAATCCCGATCAGGATATATCTTTCGCGGGACAAAACCCTGCATTGATGCGCCCGGGTTTGCACAACCAGCTGGGCCTCAATCAGAACTTTTACTATTCAAGCATTGGTGTTTCAAACCTATTATATGGTTATCACCTGCCAAAGATTAATACTTCTTTTGCTTTAGGGGTGCAGTATATCAACTACGGTACGTTGACAGAAACTGATAACATCGGTAATGTCTACGGCACTTATCGTGCAAACGACTATAACATCAACCTGACTGCAAGCCGCCAGTACGGCAAGCACTGGCGTTATGGTGCTACGCTGAAATGGGCACACTCTAAGCTGTACACCAACACAGCATCTGCTATCCTTGCAGATGTAGGCGTAAACTATTACGACACTGCAAGCCTTTGGGATATAGGCATCGTTGCCAAGAACATAGGCTTTATGATAGACAGGTACACAACTACCAACAGTGCAGAACCATTGCCGCTGGATGTGCAGATAGGCATCTCCAAGCGCTTCAAGCACATGCCGCTGCGCCTGATGGCAAACATGCACCACTTGTATGAGTGGGATATACGCTATGACAACCCTGCTGATGCACAAACAAACTTGTTGGGTGGTACAGATACTACTACAACTACTAAAAGATACTTTGGCGAAAAGCTGATGCGCCACTTCATATTTGCCGCAGAGCTTACATTGGCAAAACGCCTGACTGTTACTGCCGCATACAACTACCTACGTCGCAGCGAAATGCTGGTTAAAGACAAACCTGCGCTTGCGGGCTTCTCATTCGGTGCGGGTTTGTATCTCAATAAATTTCAGATACACTACGCACGTTCTTACTACAGCCTTGCAGGTGCATACAACGAGATTGGTATCAACATGCAGCTGAACCAATTATTCGGCATTGGTAAGTTTGGCAATAAAGTAGGCTGGAAAGATACTTACACAGACTGGCAGTAATCTTATCGTTCTTCTCTCTTATGCTTAGGGAAATTGAATAGTATCGACCCCAATACAGGGACGATGAAGATGGCTATACTTGTAAATGAGGTAATGATATCGCCCCAGATAACAGGATGTTCACCAAGCGGCAAGTGCTTGCCTTGCGATTCCAAACACGATTGCGGCCCTTCCAGAAACTGTGCAAAGGGTGAACAAGGGTTAAAGTGAGCAACCAGAGAAAGCGTCAATTTCGTACCCAGCAAGCCGATAACTATGTAAGCACAGGTATCAAGGAAAGGATATTTTTCCATCAGCTTTACAAACCCTTGAGCCACAAAGCGCATAGCCAATATACCGATGAATACACCCACCCATATCAGTACTATGTTTTTGGTATAGGCATTTGCAGCTATCACATTATCTATAGAGAATGCCAAATCCATTAGCTCTACCAATATTACCGTAGCCCAAAACGGTCCGAATGCACCCAGTGTTTTGCGATAGAGCCAACTCTTGTGGGCATGCTCCAATTCTTGTTGCAGCGTCTCCTCTTCATCATCTTTCGATTTCTTTTTAGAGAAGAAGTGTTTGATGGCCAATATCAGCAAGTAAATACCACCAACAGGCTTAAACCACCATACCTGAATAAGCAATGATGCGAACAGCAAACATATACCTCGAAAAACATACGCACCAATGATACCATATTTCAACGCTTTTTTGCGCTGATCTTTTGGCAGGTCTAATACCATAGTAGCCAACACAGCGGCATTATCTACAGAAAGCAGGCTTTCTATCAGTATCAGATTCAGTACCACCATCAGCGATGGTACCGGTTTGTCTATAATTTGCTGTACAAGATGTAGTATCGAATCCATTACTTGCTTCGGGGCTATCCTTGCAAATGTAATAGCAAAAGCAATATGTACGCCATATAGGTTTTTTAATATTTAATAAGGCGTGCAGACACAGGTTTGGTGCCTTTTTTGCTAACAGACAATGTATAGCTGCCGGGTGCCAAATCCTTTGCGGGAACTACGATATCGCCTTCGGCCGTTTGCTGCCACAAAACCTTGCCAGCCATATCTGTCAATATACATAGTGCACCCTTAGGACTACCTTTTATAAGCCAGCTATCACTTGCAGGGTTTGGCTGCACTGTAAATTCATCTAACTCAATACCGGCTACTTTCAGCACAGCATCATCTTTCTGCACCAGACCACCAGCATTTAAAACATTATCCTCAGGGTCTATCTGCATATTACTTACTACGTCACTACTGTTTATCACAAATGTTTGGGTAGTAGCATTATTGTATAGTTTTATAATCTTATCACCGTTGTTGGTAATGAGCTTTATTTCTATAGGCATATGGAAGCACGGCACTGACGATGCTTTAGTAGTTGTTTGCTTCAGCTGTATCACAAGCGTATTACCCTGTTGTGCCCATTTAGCGCTATAAGAAGGATAACCCTCCCCATATATCCACTGGTTGAAGAATGTATCGAGGCTTGTATTGTATACAGATTCCATTGCCAACTTCAGGTCTTTGGTAGTGGCAGTACCGTTGTAGAATTGCTGCCTGTAGATACGCAAGCCCTTAAAGAAAAGACTATCCTGTGGTGCCAGATAGCGCATCATATGTGTTACCGATGCACCTTTTTTATAGGTAAGTGTACCGTCAAATATGCGCCATACCTGTGTGGTGTCATCTACATACACACTACCTGTTCCTGCCTTCGCCTGGTTCATCACCATGGTACGATATGCTTTTTGCGCAGCAGTGCCTCTGAATTTTTCTACAAATAGCTGCTCGCAATAAGATGTGATGCCTTCACTCAACCATACATCTCGCCAGCTTGCAAAACTCACATTATTGCCCCACCATTGGTGTCCCAGTTCGTGTGCTATCAGTGTTACATCCGTATATGCTCCTGTACCCATTGTAGTCATGGTCTGGTGTTCCATACCACCACCAAGCGGGCTCATACTGTGCCCATACTTCTCATCGTCAAAAGCATACCTGCCAAATATGTTAGAGAAGTGATCTACTATCAACCCTGTACTATCCAGTGCAGCTTTGGCTGTTGGTGTAAAATGCCCCGGTGTGTTGTATACATAATTTTGTATCAGCATAGAGTCGTTACTACCATCTGTGTAATGCATGTAATAACTATACTCGTTGTATGGTGCTACTGCTACCGAAATAAGATAGTACTCTATCGGGTGTTTCGTTTTCCATTCATAGCGAACTTTATTGCCTGCTAATGGCACAGTATTCTTCAACAGGCCGTTACTGCCCACTTTCAGTGTATCGTCTACCGTTACCCACATATCTACACTGTCTATCTTGTCTTGCAGGCTTTGCTTGCAGGGCCACCAATCGTCTGCAAACAAATCGTCGCTGATAGAATACATCAGTTTAAAACCATTAGCGGTGACAGGGTGCAAACCCGCGCTAAAAAACTGCCCGTTACCTGCTGTTGCAGCACCATGATAAAATACCTGCGCAATAAACACAGTATTTTGTGCAAGTGCAGATGATAATGTCACCTTCCTGACAGCTCCTGCAGATGTTACAGGCAGCAACACGCCATTCAGTTTAAAGGAATCTATTGTAATAGCAGCATCCAATTCAAATGCATATACAGGCATAGTAGTAGCCGTTACCTGTGCAGTAGTAGTCACATCCCCACTAACATTTGTAGATGTATTGGTAAGTGCCAGATTGAACTTTAAATGCTTTACATCATAATCGTTTTCTTCAATTGCTGCAATGGTTGTTTTTGCAGCGGCATCACCACTTGCCACACGGCGTTCTGCACAAGCACTGCCTGCATCTTGTTTGTGGGCGTATGTTACCGTACACGCACACACCATTATCGCTGCTAAGTATTTGTAAAGCATACTATTGTTTAATAAGTTTTAAACCTGCAATCTTGTCCTTCCCGTTTCTTACCTGTAGCATGTACATGCCTTTTGCAAACATGCTGCCATCTATGGTAAATGGCATATTACTGCCTGCGTCACCCCTCAATACCACACGCCCTGCAATATCTGTTAGCATTACAGATGCTCCTTGTTGCACGCCCACTACAATCCATTTATCAGCCGTAGGATTCGGAAATACGATTACGTCTTTTGAAATTAATGTATTTGCTCCTAATTCAGGTGTTTTATCTATCCTGTCTACCCGATTCAGAATATTGTTTTTCGGATCAACCACTATCGATTTCACACGCTTACTCCAGCCAAATCTGTAATCTTGTATGGCTGTATTATTCAACACCCTTACAGTAGTATCTACGCCATCGCCTATCAATTTTATATCTACCGATGTGGTAAACAAGCTTACAGATGCAGGGTGTGTAGCTCGTTGCTTCAATCGCAGAAAAACTGCGTCTCCCAACTGGTTCCACTCAATCGTATATGCGGGTGCACCTTGCTTGTATATCCATTGGTCTATAAAATATGTCCAATCTTTTTTAGTAACAGTATTCAATACCCTAAGAAAGTCGTTTGTCGTAGCTGTTCTGTTTGCGTATGTCTTCTGATATATTTTCAACACAGCAAAAAACAAACTATCATTCGCTATCTCGTACCGAAGCATGTGCAATACTGAAGCCGGTTTGTTATAAGACAACCGCCCGCTGAATATCCTGTCGATATTTATCGTATCATCTCCATACACTGTGCCATTGCCATCTTCTTTATCCAGCACACTGTTATGAAAGCTGTTCATACGCGCATCTGCTACCGCCTGTCCTCTGTATCGTTCATAAAAAAGATATTCGGCGTATGATGCAAAACCTTCATTCAGCCATATATCTCGCCATGTAGCGCATGTAACATAATCTCCAAACCATTGGTGTGCCAGTTCATGTGCAATCAACCCCGGGCCTGCATTGCCACAGGTACTCATTGTTTGGTGTTCCATACCGCCAAACAGTGGTGCAATACAATGCCCGTACTTCTCTTTGTAAAAAGGATATATGCCAAATACTTCCGAAAAATATTGCAGCATCTGTACGGTGCTATCTAGCCCTGCTTTGTATGTTACCATGGCATTGGGTACATCGTACACATAGTTTTGCACCAGCATACTGTCTGCAACACTCGGCAAGGCTACTTTGTAACTATAGTCTTTGTACTTAGCTACCGCTACACTTAGCAGGTAATACACAATGGGGTATTGTGTGTGCCATTCGTAGCGCAGCATTCCCCCAGGCATGGGTGTTATGTTTTTCAGCAGTCCGTTGCTACCTGCTTTGGTACTGTCGGGTACCGTAACCCATATCGCGGCACTGTCTATTTTGTCTTGCAAGCTCTGTTTACAAGGCCACCAGCCCTTACTCATGTATGGCTCGCTAAGGGTATAGGTAACATTAATTCCTGCTGGGTCTGCTTTATATTGATTCAGTCCGAGACGGGTAAAAAAACCATTTCCTTTTTCGGGCGTACCATGATAATATACCTGCGCTGTAAATAAATCATTTTGTATTAATGGAGCCGAAAGCGCTACGCTTCTCAAATCACCTTTAGATATTATTGTTTGCGCTACGCCATTTATTATAACAGAGTCAATCAAGTATGCGTCAGACAATTCAAACACATAAACATCCATTTTAGTTGCTGTTACTACGGCTTTCGTAGTAGCACTGCCACTGATGTTTACCCCGGTATCGTTCATCACCAAATCTAGCTTCACGTATTTTACATCATAGTATTCTTCTTCAGGTACAAGTACGCTTGTTTTATTAAATGACTGATTTACAGCAGACTTATAATGGCTACAACTTATCTGCTGCCCATACACGCGCACTGTCATTAATATGCAAAACAATAGTCCGAGCCTGTAAATCATTTGCCCTTTTACTTGAACTCTTAAAGTTAGCCATTCGGCACGGAAATCCCCCAAAACGGGTTACCAGACAAACGTCACATACAAGTAATTTTATTATAACATCATTTCTTGCAGGATATGAAAAGCATTGTTTTAAAACATTCTAGATTCATCGGGCAATCTTTGCTCTGGTCTTTGCTGCTGTACATAACCACCATACTGATACTGGACTGGGAAGATGTAAAGCGCGGATATAATGATGGCGCACAGGCAGTACACGTCAGCACCACGGAACAGCCTACTGCTACCAAACACATTAACTACACAAGCAATATAAGTGTACTAAAAGCAATATGGCTGCACCTTATCAGGAGCAGCCATAGCTAAACATCTCAAAATCAAAATATTATGCTGCGGTTTCCGCGTGTTCTATCAATTGTTTATGCTCATCGCTTACAATTTGTAAAGCAAGGCTCTTTATAGAAGGAAATAGCATTTCGTACACTTCCTTTCGGCTGTCAGGTACATCAGTATCTTGCATTCCTAATATATAAATGATTGATTCCGGAAGATCTAACACTTCGCACACCTTCTTTATGGTGCGTGTGCTTGGGCGTTTTACACCGTTTTCAATCTGCGACAGCGATGTCTGCGAGATATTGCATTTATCTGCCAACTCATACTGAGTTATGTCCAGCTGTCTCCTTATCGACCTGATTGCTAATCCAATATTCATAGGTTTTCGTATTTGGTTGCTTCTGATAAATAAGACGACAACTAAATGAAAAAGGTTGGTAGGGCTGAAAAAAAACTTTAACTCATAGAGAAAGATTATAATCTTTATAACCTTCCCTGATAATATTGAATGGGTAAAACACAATCTCTTACTTTTGCGCGATGGCAGGAAATTTCACACAACGCGTAGCATACAACGGCATTTCTGTACTGGCTGTAATTGTACCCCAACTACGAAAAGACGGTATGTATTACGAGGTGAATATTGCCGGCTTCCCTCGCTTTTACATGACGTGGAGTGCACTGGAACGCTACGATGTTATAGGCGATGAAACGCAATCTATACCCTATGAATTGCAATTGGCGGTAAGTGATGCTATTGAAGCGCACAACAAGTAAACGCTAATCTTCCAATTTTCGCCATAGCATATGATACGTTTGCTGTTTGCCATTTTTTTTACGCATTAATGTTGAATACATTTTTGTCTTTTCATAGTAATGTCCTGATGGGGCTATTACCTGATAATGCTCATTACTGTCAGTTTTATTAACTAACCATTTTTTAGTTAAAATGCTTTTTTTGTTTACATGACAAATCATTGCGTCAGTATTGTCAAAGTCTGCGACCTCTTTAACATCAATCAGGGTTGTCGCTTTTTCATTTTGTGGAATATCATTAAACAAAAAGTATACAGAATTATTAGTCACAACTTCGTAAAATGAAAAAGCTGTCTTTTTATCTATAATCTTCCCAAACACACCTGATGTACCATCTATAGCATATTTATGATAACAAGGAATGCTAACTGATGATAACAAGGTTCCGTTATCATCATATTTAGAGACTATAAACCTTTTGAAGATATCCCATACATTGCCATTGTATTTTAGTTGAGGATCTTTATCAAGATGTGCAGCCGTAGTCAAACCTCTATCATTAGTCCGCAACCCAATTATATTAAAAGAAGAACGAAGATTCGTTACAGAGTCAATATCTTTCAAACCACTAAATGCCGATGTATTAACAGTTGACATATCCTCAGGCATAATCATTAACAATTGCTCTTGTTTTCTATAATAATTTGTTCTTAATCCATTTAATGCACGCATCTTATTAATCAAAATCAGTACGATGTTTAGGTTTCCTGCAAACTCATTGCGTGTAAATGTTACCCCTTCCAATTGCACATTATCAGGCATCATAAAACTTCGGACAACAAAATCATGCAAATCATTTCTCAGATACATAAACTGAACATTGGTCTTTATTTCAGCAATATTCCCTTCTTCTATATCTAGCAATGACACCAGAATATCCCCTTTAGGTGTGTTGCTTGATAAAGCTCCATAAAAATGTTTTTGTGCCTTTTTTTGCTTGTATGTTAGCATCTCATATTGCAGGTGCTTAGTATCAAAACGTCTTACGGTTAATGAAATCGAATCTTCATCGGGATTGTTATTGAAACACACCAAACTATAAGAGCCATCTGGTTGAGCCAACACTCTCGCCCTTGTATTATTTTTAAAACTTGCAGATTCTACAGCCTTTTCTTCCTTCTTTAACCTGCCTGTTTTGCCATCAAAAACAATACGCATCAATGTCTCGGTATTATCAATATCTTGCGTTAAAAAAAGGACAGCATCTCCGTCACATTCTATCAAACCATCCCTGTATGTCCTGTCCAAAAGATTCATATCTACAATCTTTAATTCTGGAACAGCGCTCGCTATCTCTTTACCATTGTTGTCAAAAACCTTTATACGTATGTGATGCTTATTTTCAAAATGGAACAGCATTGTATTTCCAGTACTTAACTGTAAAACTTCATTAATACCCTCTTTAGACAACTCTACAGGCTGACTAATGATGAGTGTACTGTCTTGTGCAGATGCTTGTGCGGTGAGCAATACAAGGAATAACAGAAAGGGGGTTATCAGTCTCATTGAGGGTAGTGTTATTATAGCTGCTAAAATAATACACAGCATTGTATTCTAAAATAGCACTCAAAAACAAAGCCCCTGCAAATTGCAGGGGCTTATTATATTTCTGTTACTTAAAGTTCTAAGCTTCAGCTTCCATGTAAGAAGAAACAGGTTCGCAAGTACAAATCAGGTTGCGGTCGCCGTATGTATTGTTTACACGTGCTATGCTTGGCCAGAATTTGTTGTTCTTCACCCATTCCAGCGGGTACGCAGCCTGCTGACGGCTGTAAGGACGGTTCCATTCATCGGCAGTTACTACAAACTGTGTATGCGGCGCGTGCTTCAGTACATTGTCTTTCTTATCAGCTTTGCCTTCTTCTATTTCACGTATCTCAGCACGGATGCCAAGCAGCGCATCACAGAAGCGGTCCAGTTCTCCTTTGTCTTCACTCTCCGTTGGCTCTATCATAATAGTACCCGGTACAGGGAAGCTAAGTGTAGGTGCGTGGAAGCCATAGTCCATCAGGCGTTTTGCAACGTCTTCTGCTTCTATCTCTGCTGTCTTTTTAAACGGACGCAGGTCTACGATGAATTCGTGTGCACATGTACCACCTGTACCTGTGTACAGAATGTCAAAGTCGTTCTTCAAACGTGCACGCATGTAGTTGGCATTCAGGATAGCGAATTCTGTTGCTTTGCGCACACCTGCCGAACCCAGCATACGGATGTATGCATAAGATATCAGCAATATACTTGCAGAGCCGAATGGCGCAGCAGATACCGCGTTAGCAGCTTTACCATCTGTATCTACTACGTGTGATGGCAGATGTGGTGCAAGGTGTGCCTTTACACATATAGGGCCCATACCAGGACCGCCACCACCGTGTGGTATAGCAAATGTTTTGTGCAGGTTCAGGTGACAAACGTCAGCGCCAATCAGGCCCGGCGCTGTAAGGCCTACCTGTGCGTTCATGTTTGCACCATCCATATATACCTGTCCGCCGTGTTGGTGAACGATGTCTGTAATGTCTTTGATTGTCTCTTCGTACACACCGTATGTAGATGGGTATGTAACCATGATACCTGCCAGGTTTGCAGCATGCTGTGCAGCTTTTGCCTTCAGGTCTTCTACATCTATATAACCGTTTTCCAGTGCTTTTACCACTACCACTTTGTAGCCCACCATTACTGCAGATGCAGGGTTTGTACCGTGTGCAGATATTGGTATCAGCATTACGTTGCGGTGTTTATCGCCGCGGCTATCGTGGTAAGATTTGATTGTCAGCAGACCAGCGTATTCACCTTGCGCACCACTGTTTGGTTGCAGGCTGCATGCGTCAAACCCTGTGATTTCGCACAGATAGTCAGACAGTTCTTTTGCCATTTGCAGATAGCCTGCTGCCTGATCTTTTGGTGCAAACGGGTGCATCTTGCTCCAGTGTGCCCAGCTAAGCGGCATCATTTCTGTTGCAGCGTTCAGCTTCATGGTACAAGAACCCAGTGATATCATACTTGTGTTCAGGCTCAGGTCCTTGTTCTCCAGCATTTTGATGTAGCGCATCATTTGCGACTCGCTGTGATGCGTATTGAACACAGGATGTGTAAGGAATGAAGATGTACGTGTAAGTGATGTGCCTATGTTAGTCAACACCTCATCGTGGTTGATTTCGAAACTTACAGGTGCATCTGTGTTGTCGAATACTGATATGATATTGAACAGGTCTGATGGAGTTGTTGTTTCATCCAAAGAGATACCAACCAATGTGTTATCTGCAAAATATCGGAAGTTGATTTGCGCCGCTTCTGCTTTCGCTTTGATGGCACTTACATCAGCCACTTTTACTACGATGGTATCGAAGTAAGATTCTGAAACGATGCTTGCACCGTGTGCTTTCAGTTGGCTTGCCAGTGTGTGTGTCAGTACACTTACACGCTTAGCAATGTTTATCAGTCCGTCAGGGCCATGATACACTGCATACATAGCTGCCATGTTTGCCAGCAATGCTTGTGCAGTACAGATGTTTGATGTTGCCTTCTCACGTTTGATGTGCTGCTCGCGTGTTTGCAGCGCCATACGCAATGCACGGTTGCCATTCGCATCGATACTTACACCAATGATACGACCAGGAATAGCACGCTTAAAATCATCAGTACAAGAGAAGAATGCTGCGTGCGGACCACCATAACCCAGTGGTACACCAAAGCGCTGTGCACTACCCAGTGCTACGTCAGCACCCAATTCACCCGGAGGTGTCAGCAATGTAAGCGCCAGCAGGTCTGTGGCCATAGCTACATAAGCACCTGCAGCGTGTACTTTTTCTATAAAACCACGGTAGTCTTCTACATTACCTTTATCGTTAGGATATTGTACCAGTGCACCAAAGTAAGTATTGTCAATAGTAGCTGTTTTGTAATCGCCCACAACAACAGTTGCACCCAGTGGTGTAGCACGTGTTATAACAACGTCCAGCGTTTGTGGGAAGATGTTCTCGTCAACAAAGAACTTAGCACGTTCCAGATTGTCGTGGTCTTTATTCAGCGTAGCCAGGAACATGTGCATTGCTTCAGCAGCAGCAGTTGCTTCGTCCAGCAAAGATGCATTAGCAATAGGCAGTGCTGTCAGGTCGCTCACCATTGTCTGGTAGTTCAGCAGGCTTTCCAGACGACCCTGAGAGATTTCTGCTTGATATGGTGTGTACTGCGTGTACCATCCCGGGTTTTCGAAAATGTTGCGCAGGATAACGCTTGGTGTCAGGGTATCGTAATAGCCCTGTCCTATATAGTTTTTGTAAAGTTTGTTTTTAGCAGATATCTCTTTAGATATACGCAGGTATTCCGCTTCGCTGATGGCATCAGGTATGTTCAATGCTTTGTTCATGCGGATGGCTGACGGCACCGTTCGTCCAACCAACTCTTCCATATCTGCTACACCAATAGTTGCCAGCATCTGCCTGGTATCGTGTTCGTTAGGGCCAATGTGGCGACCTTCGAACTCCTGATTTTGAAGGGAAAACAAATTCATAATAATGTCTTAGAACTCCTTAAAGATTATAAAGAAATGCAAAGTTAGCGGGATAGCGGGGATTTGCAAAACGGAATACTCGTCCCATTAAGAATAATAAGATTTATGTATAAGCTATAGGCTAAATAATGGGGATATCGTAGAACAGGCTACTCCAGCACTCCTTCTTTTATCTCATTCCACAAAGCGCGATAGCAGGTGGCGGCAAAGCTGCTGGGGGCAAATGCCTCTACTGGTGCGTTTTTAATACCCATCCTTTCAATATCAGACAGGTAGGGCACGTAGTATTCAAAAAAGCGCTTGTCTTTGTAAAGCTCTGCCATCACGTCTTTGTGCATGTTCTTACGTATATCGACCATCGTAAAGAAGCACATCAGCTTTTCCAGTTCGCCTGCCTTTTCTTCAAAATAGCTTTTTACAATCTCGTAGGTGCGCACCGACAGCGTGGTCGGTATCACGGGCATCAGCACTGCATCTGAAGCATAGAAGATATTATCTGCCAGATGAGAGAAGCCCGGCGGGCAGTCGATAAACACAAAGTCATAGTCATACTCCAAGCCCTTCAACAGGTTGCGCAGTTGCTTTTTGGAGTGTTTGTCATCCAGCAGCAAATCTAGCTTGCGGGCAGATAGGTCTGCGGGGATAATGTCCAGCCCTTCATAGTCTGTACCCATGATGGCTTCATCTATCGTCATGCTATGTTCTATCAGCTTTTTGGCAGCAGCTTTTTCTTTGGGCTGTGCTTTGTAGTAAAAGCTGGCAGCACCCTGCGGATCAAGATCCCATATCAAGGTTTTATAGCCGTCTTTGGCGGCCATGTATGCAAAGTTGACACAAGAAGCCGTCTTACCCACACCACCCTTCAGATTGTACAATGATGCAACGAACATAATAGTAATATTAAGCCTACTTATAAAGCTACATTTTTATGTGTAGGATAGCAACGATGCATTGTTATGTTTCTAATACCTGCAGGCTTTATTCCCTATTTTTACAACTCCTCACAAACAGATATGGATACCTTATTTGATTTTAACCATGTAATAGCTGCCATAGAAAGCAGGTACTGCAAACTGCAACCAGACTGTATTGCTGCACTGCCGCAGCATTTTCGCCCCATGCAGGTAGCCAAAGAAACCAAACTTGTAAAGGAAGGACAGTATGCAGACAAGACCTACTATATAGTAAATGGCTGTGTACGCGCCTACTATGTAAAAGACGGCAAGGAGATTACAGACTGGTTTGCTTTCGAGAATGAGTTTGTCTGTTCTATCCATAGCTTCTTCAACAATGTACCCAGCCCGCACTACATAGAAGTGCTGGAAGACAGCCTGCTGCTGGAGATAAGCCGCGACAGCGCACAACAGCTTAGCGAGGCATTTCACAATTTTGAGACACTGCAAAAGCATGTAGTGGTGCACACACTGCTGAAACTGCAATACCGAGTAGAAGGGCTTTTGTTTGAAAGTGCCCACAATCGTTATCAAAACCTGCTGGCATATCAGCCTGATATTACACGGCGTGTACCCTTAACACACATCGCATCTCACCTTGGCATAACACTGGAAACACTGAGCCGCATACGCAACCCCAAGTACGGAATTTGATATATATCAAATGTAATCTCACAGCGCCTGTTCAACTTTGCTTCTGCAATAAAGACAAACATGACAGGCAAGAAGATATTGGTCATCAATGGACACCCCGATGCGGAAAGCTTTAACCATGCCCTGACTGATGCTTATGTAAAAGGGGCACAAGAATCGGGAGCAGCTATAGCAGTAATAGACATCGGCACACTCAGCTTCAACCCCAATCTGCAGTATGGCTACAGACAACGCACCGAGTTGGAACCCGACCTACTGGACGCACAGCAGAAGATACTGTGGGCAGAGCATATCGTATTCATTCACCCACTTTGGTGGGGCTCTTACCCTGCCATTATGAAAGGCTTTCTGGACCGTGTACTACTACCGGGATTTGCCTTCAAAAAAAGGGAGGGCTCTGTTTGGTGGGACAAGCTGCTGAAAGGCAGAACGGCTACCATCATCTGTACTATGGACCAACCCGCATGGTACTATTGGTTGGTATACAAAAGCCCAAGCATCAACGCATTGAAGAAACTGACACTTGAGTTTTGCGGCGTCAAGCCTGTTAAGACGGTACGCATTGGCCCCATCAGGTTATCGAAAGACAGCTACCGCGAAAACTGGGTATCTCGTATATACAAACTTGGCTTCAAAAACGGGTAATCACATCTACATATTCACCACATCGGGATTGCCCATTTTGCCTGCGTTATAGTCGTTGATACACTGTATGATTTGTGCTTCGGTGTTCATCACAAACGGACCGTAAGAATATACTACCTCGTTCAGCGGCTGGCCACCTAACAGGAATATTTCTGCACCTTCTTCGCTGTAGATATTGATGTTCTCCGCATCGCGTTTGTACAATACCAATTGATTGGGCTTGATGGCATGTTGGCCTTCTACTTCTATACCGCCATTTACCACATAGATAAAGGCATTGTGCTGTGCGTTGACAGGTATATCGAGCCTTGCCCCTTTATTCAGCTTCAGGTAATAGTAGAACGCAGGACTGTATGTTTTTACGCTCGACTTCTCACCAAACAGCTCTCCCAATACCACACGAGCCGTATAGTCTTTGTGCATGATGACAGGCATGTTCTCACCGCGATACACGGTAGTACTCGGCGCATCGTGCTTGTGGGCAGACGGTATATTGAGCCATATCTGGAAACCGTGAATCTTACCGCCTTCTTTCTTCAACTGCTCGCCGCTCTCCTCCATATGTATGGCACCACGGCCCGAGTTGAACATCATGTATTCACCCGTCTCTATCTGGAAATCGTAATTAAGGCTGTCTTTGTGATGGCCACTACCCGATAGGAAGTAGGTAGTAGGTATCACCCCCGCATGCGGATGGGCAGGTACTTTCAGTGCAGTACTGCCGGGCTTCAGTTCCACAGGGCCAAACTCATCGAAGAAAACAAAAGGCGACACATAGTCGTTGTGATTGCCTGCAAAGGCACGCATAACCGGCAAAGTACCCACCATAGTAGCATCTGCATCCAGCACACGGTACACCTTACGGCTGCGCTTGTTGCTATACATACCACTTTGCCCCAGTAACAGGGACGGTGCAGCTACTGATGCACCCAATATTGCCGAACCTTTAATAAATTTTCTTCTGCTCATCATACCGTAAAGTTAATGATATATAGTATAGAAATAATTCAACTAATGTCTATACATGAATAAGACTGAATGATATAATAAAAGTTCGTATTTGTTGATAGTTTTTGATAGTATTTGTACAGTTTTCAAAGTTTTCGTTTCCACCCATATTCCAGTTTTGTATCTAACACTATGGCTCTCAATACTTGTGAGATGGTTGGTTGTTGTGAAGCAGTTACAAGACTGTTACGTTTTGTTGCCGTTGTAACTGTTTTTGTTTCAGTATCGGTTACGCTTGTTTCGTTTTGTTGCAATGCTGTTTTGATAATATGCGCCAGCAATACGCGCTTTTCGTACACATCTGCCAGCTCTGCACCATAGTCTTGCTGCAATTGTTGCAGTACCGTGGTTTCCGTCGCAGTATATGCTTCCTGTATTTTGTTGCGGATGTATGGGATTGCCAAAAGCCTGCAGGCATTGTTGTATGCGGCAGCGGGCGAAGATTGCGGATAGGCTTTCAGGTATGCCTCCTTGCGATTGCCATATGCAATCATTTCCTGTATAAATGTTTCGTGGCGAAGGTTCATGGTAGTGGTTTTTTTATTAATGCAAAAATACAATTAAAATAATTATTTCAGCTTATTGTCAATCCATATTTTCTACTACCGCACAATTGGCTGTTTGCCCCTGAGCTTCCACTTCTGCTATCTTATCGCTGCAATCAGCTTCAGCTTTTGCCCTTACATTGTTAGCTCCAACATAAGTACCCGAACCAACAGTTGTTGTAATAGTGCATTGGCAATGATATACCCCTGTTTTAGTACATGCAGCAAAAGCGGATAGTATTACAATAAATAAGCTGAATTTCATCACAGTGTTTAGTTTAGTCAATCATAACAATTTACCGAAACTTACATCCTAGTAATACAGACAGCGCACAAAAAAATCCGCTACGATTGCAGCGGATTGTAAATGAATGTGTTACAGTTTTAATACTCGTCTTCGTTGAAGAAGAAGTCTTCCTGCGTAGGATAATCAGGCCATATATCTTCGATGCCTTCGTAGATTTCGCCTTCGTCATCCAGCTCTTGCAGGTTCTCAACAACCTCCAGTGGTGCGCCCGAACGAATTGCATAGTCAATCAATTCGTCTTTGGTTGCAGGCCATGGTGCGTCTTCTAAGTGCGATGCTAGTTCTAACGTCCAAAACATATTATAAATTATTTATTTTTATTACCTATTTCCGCAAATGTAAGTTTTCAATTAACAATAACAAATTTTCTATTCTTAAGGTTATCCTATGTTTTATAACATTGGTACTGTTGTATGGTTTAACCGGGCTACGCATCCATCCAAGAATAAACGCTGAAAGCGGTTTGATTATTTCTTAGCTTATTATCGTTTATTTGTATTGTATCATTATCTAAAACTTAGTATTGCCCGATGGGGTTGTACATATAATAGTGCTATGCTTGTTGCTGAAAATCTGGTAAAAAAATACGGTAGCCTCACGGTTGTAAATGGTGTAAGCCTTAGCATAGACAAGGGAGAGATTGTATCTGTAGTAGGGCAATCGGGCGCGGGCAAGAGTACACTGTTGCACCTGCTGGGCGCACTGGACAAGCCCGATAGTGGAAGTGTACTGATAGATGGCACTGATATTTTTAAACTACCTGCAAAAAAGCAAGCTGCCTTTCGCAACAAACACATTGGCTTTGTATTTCAGTTTCACCACTTGCTGCCCGAGTTCAGCGCGGTAGAAAATGTATCTGTACCACTGTGGATAGCAGGACAAGGCAGAAAGCAAGCAATGGATAATGCAGCAGCTATGCTGGATATTGTAGGGCTTGGTAATAAGTTGGATAATAAACCATCTGAATTATCGGGCGGCGAACAACAACGCGTGGCAATAGCGCGTGCATTGGTAAATAAACCAAGCATTATTATGGCAGATGAACCAACCGGCAACCTGGATAGCGCCAACGCACAATCCATCCATCAGCTGTTTATAGACCTCCGAAACAAGCTGGGGCAGACTTTTGTGATGATAACCCACAATGAAGAGCTAGCAGGGATGACGGACAGGACATTGACCATGAAAGACGGCAAGATACAAGCCTGACAAGTGATAGAGGGCTTTTTACAAATACTTAAAATAATTATATCAAAACCATTAACAGGTTAAGTTTTAAAGAATTTGTGGGCTTTCTTCGTGTTTTAGTCAAAAAGTATATTTTTGCACCATAAAATAAATGCATTAGCCATGTCTGAAATTGCAAATCGCGTTAAAAAGATTATCGTTGATAAACTTGGTGTTGACGAATCTGAAGTAACAACTGAGGCTAGTTTTACAAACGATCTGGGAGCTGACTCTCTGGATACTGTAGAACTGATCATGGAATTCGAAAAAGAATTCAACATCTCTATTCCTGATGAACAAGCTGAAACTATAACAACTGTAGGACAGGCTGTTTCTTATCTGGAAGAACACGTAAAGTAATCAATCAAGCTATTCAGTAACTGAAATTGTTTCAATGAATTCACCGTTCAGACGAGTTGTCGTTACGGGTATCGGCGCCCTTACGCCCATAGGTAATACTGCTCCCGCATATTGGGAAGGCCTTATCAATGGCGTTTCGGGCGCTGATTTCATTACCAATTTTGATGCTAGCAAGTTTAAAACAAGGTTTGCATGCGAATTGAAAGGATTTAATCCCGAAGACTTTCTTGAAAAGAAAGAAGCACGCAAACTTGACCGCTTTGCACAAGTAGCTATTGTAGCTGCCGACGAAGCGGTAAAAAATGCTAAACTGGATGACCCAAGCCTGAATAAAGACCGCATTGGTGTTATATGGGCTTCGGGTATTGGTGGCATGATTACCTTCATCGAAGAGATGACTGCGTTCAACGCAGGTGATGGTACGCCACGTTTCAACCCATTCTTCATTCCTAAGCTGATTTTGGACATTGCTGCAGGCCATATCTCTATGCGCTACAGCTTCCGTGGTCCAAACTTTGCTACCGTTAGTGCTTGTGCATCTGCTACCAACGGCCTGATAGACGCCTTTACTTACATACGCCTTGGCAAAGCTGATGCGATAGTAACAGGTGGTTCTGAAGCCGTAGTTACCCAATCGGGTATTGGTGGTTTTAATGCTATGAAAGCGCTGAGCGAACGCAATGACGACCCTAAGACAGCAAGCCGCCCATTTGATCTGGACCGCGACGGGTTTGTACTTGGTGAAGGTGCAGGTGCCATTATTCTGGAAGAACTGGAGCACGCAAAAGCACGCGGTGCTACCATTTACGCAGAGGTTGCAGGCGGCGGCATGAGTGCCGATGCTTATCACCTGACTGCTCCGCATCCGGAGGGCTTGGGCGTTATCAACGTAATGAACAATGCGCTGAACGATGCCGGCATGAAGCCTGAGGATATCGATTACATCAACGTACACGGTACATCTACACCGTTGGGCGATATAGCCGAAATCATTGCTATACAAAAAGTATTTGGTGAGCATGCTTATAATCTGAACATCAGCTCTACCAAATCTATGACCGGCCACCTGTTGGGTGCTGCCGGTGGTATAGAAGCGATTGCCGCTATATTATCTGTAGTTAATGATATGGTACCGCCTACCATCAACCACAAGACTACAGACCCTGCATTCGACCCGAGACTGAATTTCACACTGCACAATGCACAGAAACGTACCGTACGTGCAGCACTGAGCAACACATTCGGCTTTGGTGGTCACAATGCGTCTATTATCTTCAAAAAATACGAAGAATAGCGCGTGCGCAGGTTCACGGCACGAATCTTACATTTCTTTTCTCCCAACAAAGAGTTGGTGCGACAATTGGAGCACTTGCTGGGTTATACCCCTAAGCACTTGCCATATTACCAGCTTGCATTGATGCACCGCAGCAAGATAGAAGAGCTGCAGCAAAACAATGAAAGACTGGAGTTTCTGGGCGATGCCATACTGGGCTCTATTGTTGCAGAATACCTTTTTAAGAAATATCCCACACAGCCAGAAGGCTACCTTACAGAGCTTCGCAGCCGCATAGTGCGCCGCGAAACAATGAACAATGTAGCACTGCGTATGGGTCTGCACAAAATGGTGCAGTATAATCAGAACGACCGCGGGCTGAGCCGCAGCCATATATTCGGCAATGCGCTGGAAGCCTTAATAGGCGCGGTTTACCTTGACCAAGGTTTCTCCCGCACCCGTACTTTTATCCTCAATCAGGTTATAAAACCATATATAGATATTGAGGTAATGGAGAGTACAGATACCAACTACAAAAACAAACTGCTGAGCTGGGCACAACGCAATGGCAAAGAACTTGCTTTTGAAAGTGTTGATGAAAAAGTAGAAGGTACACGCAAAGTATTTACCATAGCCATTGTATTAAGTGGCGAGCAGGTAGCAACCGGTACAGGCTTCAACAAAAAAGAAGCTGGCCAGGTAGCCGCACAAAAAGCATTGGAGCTGCTGGGCGTAAAGGGTAGCTAAATCTTCAATATACAATACGTATTAATCTTCCCCCACGTGCAATCTGTGAAACAGTCTATGTGCTGCAGGTGCCAGTATAATGCCAATATTGGTAATGAATACTACACCGCTGAACAGTGCATAGAAAGAAGAAAACAATTTGCCGGCAGTGGTTTTAATTTCTACCACAGGACCCATACCACTCAATATCATACTGGCATTGTGTAGCGAGTCTATCCAAGCAATATCTGCGGTGTAGTGATAGCCTACAATACCAATCAGCAAGCATATACCAAGAATTACAGTAGCAAAACTGACACTACGCATCATCCTGCCATAGTATACAGATTTGGGTGCAAGCTTTTCGTGTTTCTTCTCGTACATGCAGAAAAAGTAAAAAGAAAAACCGAGAATAGAAAAATCTTAGTGGCACTTGAAGTGCTCAAACGGCTCTTTGCAATCGAGGCATTTGTAGAGCGACTTGCAGGATGTAGGCCCAAAGCGGCTTACCAGTTCTGTATGCTCGCTATTGCAGCGCGGGCAGGGTATATTATCGTCTTCAAACAACGCCAGTGGATTGTCTGATGTTTTGCGGACAGGTGGCGCTATGCCGTATTCCTTTAGCTTGCGTTTCCCTTCTTCCGTCATCCAGTCTGTTGTCCATGCAGGGCTTAGCTGCTGCTCTATATGCACTTTTTTAAAACCCCTGCTCATCAATGCCATACGGATGTTCATACCAATCACATCCATTGCAGGGCAGCCGCTGTAAGTAGGTGTAATAACAACTGTTACTTCATCACCTGCAATACGTACATCTCTCACTATACCCAAATCCAGTATAGTAAGTACCGGCACTTCAGGGTCTGTAACCTGTTGCAGCCAGTCGTATACTTGTGATGTTGTTATGTTCAATGTCATTTGACTAAAATATGGTTATTTACCAGTACCATACCATCATTTCGTTTTGAAATATAAAGTGTTTTGTGAGGTTTAATTAGTATCTCATCCAACGCTATAAAATTACGGATATGGTCTGAAGGATGTATCACGCTGCAAACCATGCTTGTAGTACCATTTGGCATGTAAAAGAATACTGCTGCTCGGAACCAAAAGTTGGTATTATCTGTACTATGCCTTGCAGAGATAAGCTCTCTTTTCAATTTCCTCCCATCGCTATTATAAAAATCAAGTGTTAGCTGCGGTGTTCTATAGTCTGATTTATCCAACAAAAACCAACACGAAAACTCAAACTGTGTAGTATCGTCTGATTTTATATTGTTCCAAATAGCAATTGTATCACTTAAACCATCTTTATTTATCAATGCTCCAGAACCTGCAAAATGGGCTCTCGTATATTTTTCATCAAACCTTTTATTATAGATATATGATATGCCGCCGCCAATTACAGTATCGGCATCTTGCATTGAAGTTGACACTGATATCGCATTGTCTCTGTACATTTTGTCTGCTTTCAGAATGCTATCCGGATAACATGCATATATCTTTTTATGCTGCAAAGTGTCGATGTATACAGCATGTTCCAATAGATATTTATCTTCATTTTGCATAGGCTCAAAGTCATCATATATGATTAACAAAGGCTTACTGCTTTTTAGCATCTTAAATACAAGCTTATCTACATATGGACCACCAACAATCTTTACCATATTAAAAGCCTGAGACCATGAAGTTCTTGCCATTAGTGCATTTACGACTGGTAATCCTGTATTAACACTGGCTTTTATTGCATAAGAAAGTGCCATATTCGCATCTTCACCGATTACTACCTTGTCTGCTCCTACATAAGAAAAAGGTAATGCAATAATTGCTTGAAAGTCTGAGGCTTTATAATTATGTTCCAATAAAAAAGTTTCAACATCTTTCTGTCCCCAATAATGAAAAACACGGTAGTGTTCCGGAGCCGAACTCATAGTTTTGTTTATGAATAATACATAACCTGAAGCATCAGCAGCCCAAACCAAAAACACTGAAAAAAATACTAGATTTTGTTTCCATATTTTACCATATAGTTTAACTCGGCAAAAATGATATAACCATACTATAACATAAATACTGAACAAGAACTGGAATATCCACGCAAATCTTCCAAGTGTTCTGAATTGTTTGAATGGTCCCAGATACTCAACAAGTTCCTCCAAACCCAGACTAAATGGTACTGCCAAAGCACAAGCTGCACCTGCAAATGCTATGTACAACCACTTAACAGGCATAGGCGATGTAATGCTCTTTCTGCGCATAAAGAGTGCCCATAATAGCGTACACATCATTAGAAAAAAAGCAATAATTATTGCTATGCCTACGTAGCCCAACCCTTCTGTACTATTGGTCCAATTATCTTTAAATATAGATGTCAATAACGAGTACTCAGAACCAGCAAAATCTCTGAGATGACTCCTATATTCTATGAAACCATATGGGTATTCAGGACGATCTGTTATCGGGTCTGAAATTGTGGTATAAATTTTCACTACAATAACCGGGATAGTTAATGTTGCTACTAATAGAGCTATAGCATACAACCTCTTATTAAGAACTTCCCTGTTACAAAAGAGTATCGATAAACAGTATAATCCGCAAAGTACAAGTGCTATTGCAAAGTAATACGGATGTAGCATTACTACTGCTGTAGTAAAAATAGCGATATACAAATTGTATTTAACCTTTCTTCTTTCGTCAAACCGTATGAGCCAATATAAGAGCATTGGTATTACACAAACGTAAGATAGCGCATAGTGACCTATAGAAAAACGCAATACTTGCGGAGACATTACAACTGTAAGAATAGCAAATAGGAATGCCCATCCGCCAGATAGTTTATGATGATAGAAGATTTTATAGGTATACAGTATAGCCAGCAGGAATGCTAAAAAAGGCGCTAAATTTAATACAGCAACAATACCATGCTTTTGCAAACCGAAGTGTTTGTGAAAAAGCTGCAAAATATATGACAGCAGTGGCTGTCCATCCAGATACATGATATTCTCACCATAAGGGTAATTCATGTATTGGAACCACGCCCCATCATCATATAATGCATGATGCAAAAACGTGAAATAGTTTTTAACACCATCCCCACCTACCTGAAATATTCTTAATGAAGGATGTAAAAGTACTTGGCCAAACGCGAAATATACTACTACCAGCAAGATAAGCCATGCAAAGACAAATAGTAATTTGTTGGCTGCACTATTCATGGTGTTGCAACAATAGTATTGAGCATGACGATAGGATTTTCTTCATAGGGCTATAATTTTACTACCACTCCATATCAGGATATGCACGTTGCATAAACTGCATTTCGGCCAGTACAAACCCGAGATTTTCGCTATGGCGACATTCTTTACCACCACTGTGCATCCAGTTGTTGGCAGGCAGTGTCAGCGTGGCTTCTTCTATTACAGTGGCTACATGCTGCATCCATTTGCTTTTAATGGCTTCCAGATCAACACCAATACCTTCGGCAAGCATCGCTTTATCTGCTTCTGTAGCTTCAAAAAACTCGCCTGTATAAGCCCAACGGTTATCTACAGCTTCCTGTATACGTGTCTTGCTTTCGTCGGTACCATCACCTAGGCGTATCATCCATTCGCTGCTCCAGCGCAGGTGGTAGGTTACTTCTTTCAGCGATTTTTCTGCAATAGCAGCCAAAACAGTGTCTTTGCTTTTTTGCAGTTCTGTATAGAAATAAAAGTTGAAAGCATCGTAAAAGAAAGAACGAACTACGGTATATGCCCAGTCTTTATTGGGTTGTTCTGTCAACAATACATTGCGGAAATCCCAAGAGTCGCGCAGGTATGCCAGATCATCTTCATCTATATTCTCGCCCTTGTTTATTTTGTTTTGCAATGCAGTAGAAGTAAACAATGTGTTCTTCTGTTCAGCAGGCAATGCATTGAACATATCAGCAGCATGCTGATACAGCGATCGTGCCTGACCAAGATGATCAAGCGATGTATTGGTAATAGCAATATCCTGCTCCAGTATCGGTCCATGACCACACCATTCGCTGATTCGGTGACCAATAATCAATGCATTATCTGCTATCTGTAATGTGTAAAGTAGTTGATTCATTTGTTGCTACGGAGTTTGTAATCGAGGATTTGTAATCAGGATTACATGTGTTTCAGTTCGTCGGGCAGGTTGTAGAATGTAGGATGGCGATATACTTTATCGTTTGCAGGTTCGTACATTGATGCCGCCTCGTACGGGTCTGATGCGTGTATGTTTTTGCTTTCCACCACCCAGATGCTGACACCTTCCATACGGCGGGTATATACATCGCGTGCATTTTCTATAGCCATTTGCGCATCTGCAGCATGCAGGCTGCCTGCATGTTTATGATCCAGACCTGCTTTGCTGCGTATAAACACTTCCCACAAAGGCCATTCGCCTGCTGTGTTGTGTGTACCGCTTGCACCTGCTGCCTGTTCTTTATCGCCGTAGTCTCCGTAGAGGTTTTTATTTATGAATTGATTCATTCTGTTGTTTTTGTGATGCTGTTATTAAGCAGCTTTTACTTCTTTGTTTTCTTTGCGTGCTTTGCGCTTTTCTGAATGTGCCAATGCTGCATCGCGCACCCATGCACCATCTTCCCACGCTTTTTTACGCGCATCCAGGCGTTCTTTGTTGCAAGGCCCGTTACCTTTTACAACGTTCCAGAACTCATCCCAATTGATAGGGCCAAAGTCATAATGACCACGCTCTTCGTTCCACTTCAAATCTTTATCCGGCGCTTCAAGACCTATCAACCTTGCCTGCTCTACTGTTACGTCTATAAACTTCTGACGCAGTTCATCGTTAGTAAAACGTTTAATCCTCCAACGCATACTTTGTGCTGTATGCGGGCTATCTGCATCGTTAGGGCCAAACATCATGATAGATGGCCACCACCAACGGTTGAGCGCATCCTGTGCCATTTTCTTCTGTACATCGGTACCATTTGCCAGTGTCATCATAATTTCAAAACCCTGACGCTGATGGAAGCTTTCTTCCTTGCACACACGCACCATAGCACGCGCATACGGGCCATATGATGTACGGCACAGTGGCACTTGGTTCATAATAGCTGCACCATCTACCAACCAGCCAATGGCCCCGATATCGGCCCATGTAAGCGTTGGATAGTTGAATATAGAAGAGTATTTAGCTTTTCCGGTATGCAGTTGGTCAAACATCTCGTCGCGGGTAATGCCCAGCGTTTCTGCCGCACTGTACAGATACAGGCCATGACCACCTTCATCCTGCACTTTTGCAAGCAGTACCGCCTTGCGGCGCAGGCTTGGGGCGCGGGTTATCCAGTTGCCTTCAGGCAGCATACCAACAATCTCGCTGTGAGCGTGTTGCGATATCTGGCGTATGAGTGTTTTGCGATAGTCATCAGGCATCCAATCGCGCGGTTCTATCATCACCTCATTATCTATCTTGGCATCGAAATGCTCCTGAAAAGAATGCACCGTCATTTATTAAAAATTTTAAGATTACAAAGATAACAAATAGGGGGTAAAGATGTTTAACCCCGGCATATATCGTTACTGAGCAAATATGAACCTGAGTGTTACCCCTGCACGTGTTGTTGTAATTGGGTATGAGGTAGATACATATGGTATGCTTTGCCTGCGATCATAGAAGAAGCGCAGCGTCAGTTTATCGCTCACAATGTAGTCTATGGTAGGCGATATGGTTATTACCTTCTGCCCTCGTGTTACGATACTTTGGTTTTGAGCCAGGTAATTGTTGGTACTCTTATCATCGCGCAGGCCAATATCTACTTTTATGTTCAGGTCGTTTTTCAGTTTTTTCACCCCAAAAACCTCAAAGGGCAATACCAGTCCGCGAATACGATAACCTGCACCAATAGTGTACTCGGTACTGTTAGTTTCGCTCACCTGATAATCAATCATACTAAGGCTGGCAGTACGTGTTTTGCGGTAATTGAAGCTTAAAGACATACCATTTCGGAATGCACCTTCTATACCAAAGAGTGGATTCAGTGACTCTGATATAGTAATATTCGGCACCTGATAGAACGGCACGAAGTTGCCCGAGTTGGAATCAATGAATGACGGGAAGCCCATGCTGAATACGTCCTGATAATACAAAGTAGACACAAAGCTATTCATAGACATAGTTCCGGTATAAGCATGGCTTACTACAAGGTTGTTCATAGCTTGCGCAATGAAAGGTATTTTTGTTAGCCCTGTATATGCCACACGCCAGTTTGGCATTGGCAGATAATTGCGGAACGGATTGCTGCGCATGTTACTACTTGTAGGTTCTACAAGACCAATCTTACTTGTGCTTTTACCGGTATAAGCAGCAAGGAATGATGGTACCAATACATCTTGTGAATAGGCAGTATAACCTTTTTTGTAAGTCGGGTCGTTAGGATCTGCAACACCATTACTATAAGGGTTGCGCTCACTGAGCCTTGTAGAAACTTCAGGTCTGTTATCCCTGAATTGTTTAAATGCTCCCTGGTCTACATTCGATTCTTTGAATAAAGTTTTAAGCCCTATAAAAGATGACGAGAATGAACCTGTTTCATATGGATTGTTGTGTGTGAATGTACCACTGCCAGTAAGTGTAGTATCCTTAAACACTTCTGTCAGCGATTTGCTGAAAGATCGGTTAACTGTAAGGTCTACCCTGAAATCTTTAATCGGCTCTACAGTGGTTGTAATATTAAGTGTTTGAGAATATTGTTGCTGAAACTGTCCGTTAAACAAACTATCCCGGCTGATACGACCTGCTGCAGCCTGCTGTTCCAACCAACTGCGTGTTGGCTGCATGCCATATATATAATCCAGCCCTGGTGCGCCGCTTGATGTATTCATACCAAAGAAGCGTGTACTGTCCATATAACCGGGCAATGTAGAACCTGCGCTTTCTGTAAAGTTCACAGTTGTACGTTTCACCATTGTAAGCAGCCTTCCTGTGAAGCGTTCTATATCATTTACTTCCAATGGTGCAGCTTTACGTTTCTGGCGAGCCAGTTTGCGTTCTTTTTTCTTATTCACTTTATCGGCTTTAGCTTTGGCCAGAGCTTCAGCCTTTTGCACTTTGTGCAAAGAGTCTAATTGTTTATTGGTCATATTGCCCGCTTTTTCGGCAATACTCATTTCGTTATTTTTAGCTGCAGTGTCTGTTGCAGGTTTACCTTTTATTTTAGGCTTCTTGGCAAAGTCCTTTTCGCCACCATTACCAGGACGCAAATCTTTTACCTGATTTTTTTCTTTCTCTTTTTTATCATCTGGCGATTTTACAGGTTTCAGCTGGTTGACAGTTCGCAACCATTTATTCTTATTGTATAGTTGTGTGAACTGCAATTCAAGATTGGCTGTTTTGCTTTGCGTATTGCCCAATGTGTTACCAAGATTTTGAGCCAAACGGGATGCTGCGGTCCAAGAATACGTAGCGCCATATTGTAAGCGCAGATTTGTCCAATCTACCAGTGGTAGTTTTTGCAATGGCACGCTGTATGATGCAGAGAAATCTTGTGAGTAATAGGTATTACGTCCAAAAGACCATATTTCATTCCACAATGAGTCTTTCTTGGCGCTATTATCAATACGGCCATATGGCTCATCTATACGAGAGTTGTTTGTAGCCTTGTAGTTGAATGACAATGAACGTGTCAGCTCCCAACGTGTTTCATAAACACGAGACCAGGTAAAATTTTTGTAGTACGTAGGCTGAATAGAAATCGGTCCGTCCGTAACGTTACGTACCAATGTTTCGTTCATAATCTTGTTCAGATCTGTACGGAAAGTAAAGTTGGCCGGTAAGAGATTCAGGTTAAAATCTTTGAGCAATGCCCACCACTTAGATTTTGATTTAATCATCCTTTTGAACGGCTCTACAGAATATGCTTTTATATTGTAAGTATATGCTAATCCTATACGGTGATTTACAAGCTCATCAGACTGGATGATTGGATTACGTTTGAACTGTTTATTGTAAGCATAGCTGACATCAAAGTTTTTCACGCTCCAAGGCATTGTTTGCTTGGCTTGTTTTTCAGGATTGCCAAGTATCCGTACGTTAGATAGATTGAAGCTGGTAATAGATGTATAGTCTTGTGCTACTTTGCGCATAGAGTCTCGTTGTGCCCCGTCTTTTGCAGAGTTCAGCTTGTCTTTATACTTCACATCCAAATCATAAGGGTCATATTGCGGATTGCTGATATTTTCGGAATAACCAACAAACACAGGCAATTGCACACCCCATTTGCGTGGCATCAGTTTACCAACATTCAGATTGGTAGATGCATTGTATTGATAGAAATTATCCCGGAAACGTTGATTGAGTTTCTGGTCTATATTACCATAACCAGCAGTATGCATGGTACCACCTAGGTTGACTGTACCTAAGTCTGCCAACTGTATGGCAACCTTGCCTGATGCGGCATAACCTGCACTCTCATTCAATCCCACCATTCGCAGCTCGTTAAACCACACTTCTGTACATTTTGCCAAACCGTCATCGCTTGGTGTTTGGTTTGTTTTCTTAGGGTTTGTAACACCCAACAACATAGTTTTAGAATCTCCTATATTCGGGTTACCTACTACGGTTATATAATTACCGTCTTTGGTAGTTATAGTATATGGAATAAATGCAGCAATGCCTTTGCTATTACGCTCTGTTTTAGCATTTACCAGGTCGTCCAGATTCAGGTCCAGCCTGTTAGCTGTTGGCCATACATCGTCAGTAGATGTGCTGCCGGGTGCTGTTATTTTCAACGGCAACTGGTATTCGTAATAGTTGTTGGTAAAGTCGCTACCAATACGGACGATGGCACGCAGATCGCCATCTTTTAATGGCTGTTGCCCCACGCGCGACTCTGCATGCATAAACATACGCAGCCCTTTGAACTGGCGCATATCTACACCTACTTCCTTAAATACAGCACGCGTATCTCCATCTTTCAGGTTGCATACCTGTAAAGCCAATGCCTGCTCGTTGAGCTGCAGGCTTTGTCCTGTACCCACATTGGCTACCTGACGGTTAACACCTGGTGGTATAACATAAGGTACAGGTTGTCTGTCGCCATTTTCTTCAAAGCTTACGGAAGTAACTGCAAAATCAGATTTATCCTGATCATCTTCAGGGATGTACACGCCGGGATCTTGCAATGAGAACATATACCTGCGCCAGTTGTTTCGGCCTAGCTCAAGACGCGCGAATCTAAAGACTACACTATCCTGAAAACCACTCAGAAACATACGCATGAAACGGATGGCACGGAAGTCTGATATGTTACCTACTTTGCTTGTAAACTCACGTATTGGCACTTTGAACTGATACCATGTTTCGTTTTCATATGTTCCATTTGGAAGCTTTACATTACTCACCTGTTTATTTATCAGGTAGCCTGCACCAACTTCCATATTAGGTTTGAAATCGATGCGATACTGATAGTAATCCTCACTTGTATTGAGGGTATTATCGCGGTTCAGATCTTCAGACTCAGGTATTGTAGTCCCTGCATTTGAATACGTAGCGTTCCCCTCATTAACAGGAGAGTTGCCATGCGGGTTGTTGAACTTTTTATACCGACCGAGTATGCCTGTTACATCTTTGTCATACTGTTCGTCTCTGAAATATTTATAATCATCGCCAGCAGGATCTGTATTTACATTGTTTACAAAAGCAGAATTTGCAGTAACTGTATTTGCTACCGCTTGCAGATATTGTGCAAAAAATCCTTTTTCTTCTTCATTATCCAATCCATCATAACCAACATCCTGCACTGCACGTGCCTGTACATCGTTATCGAAAGATCTTGTAACCTGTTGTGTAAGCTGTGGAGAATACCCCCATACAGACTTATATAATTGTGCTACGTTTTTAGGGTATGCAAGGCCATTTTCAAAGAAGCGGCGAGAGTCTTTCAATACATCCTCCGAGATACTACCAAGGTTTATGTATAAAGACCCACCTTCTGAGCTTGGGTTGTTTATGAAAGGGTCCATTACCCAAAACTCTACGAATTCTATATTAGCTTGCTCAAAGTCGCTATTATCTATTGCACGCATGATGCCACCCCACTTATCCTTCGGATTTTTGAGTCGTCCATCCGGATCCAACATTGTTGCATCAAAGTTGTAAGGGCCGCGTTCGCGAGGATAATAGCCGAGATCTAACGTAGATAATGCCCCTTGCAGAGCAGTTGTTTGTTTATTAGTAAAAACATCCTGTTGCTGTACTAATCTGATATAGTGCTGATTAGGATCTTTCTTTACCCAATCAGGTATACCTGTGCTTGGCTCTGCCAGTGTAGGCTCTATCATATACCATGCAAGGCGTGCACGGTTGCGGCCGTAGCTTAGCTTATCATTATCTTCTGCTTCAGGAAAAAGTATTTTGCCACTTTTATCTGTTGCACCAAAAGGAGTACTTGCCAACGCCCATGAATTAGCCGGAAATTTCAGATCGTAAGAACCACGTGTGCCTTCAAAGTCGTCTATGTACACACTACCTTCAGGATCCAATGCATTGATTTGCTTTGCGTGGCCCGGTAACAAACCTGCTACCTCGCCAGTAACAGAGACGAGCGATGGCGCCGTTGTTGAATATATCGGCAGCTTATCCAACATACGTGTCAGCCCTGGTGCTTCTCCCTGATAGTTGGCATCTAAGCCTATAACAGTATTCTTGATAGGGTCTTCGCCAAATGTTGTTTTTTGTGTAAACGGTCGCTCAGACAATCGCATGAACGTACTACCGATGGTCAGTTTATCATTCACAAAATAATCGAACCGAAGACCTGTAAAGTTTTGTTGCTGAAAGCCGAAAGTAGCATTATCCTCATACTGAACATTTATAGGGATACCTGAGTTTAGGATACCTGTGTTCAGTATTTTCAGCCTACCCAAACCATAATCTATCTGATAGTCTGTGTTTTCTACCAGCTTTTGCCCGCCTGCCGTAACAGATACAGAGCCTTGCGGTATGTTAAAACCACCAAGGAATATTTCTGATGATGATGACGACTTGTAAGAACCTTTGATAACATAGCGATTGTTTTGCTGAAACTGGCGCGCTATTGTTTTGGTACTATCATAGAGGATGGTATAGAGGTATTTTCGCTGCAATTGGCTATTGGTACCAATGGCAGATTTCATATCCTCTCCAAATGGCTTCAGTACAGGGAATATGATTTTACCTTGTTGCGTATTGATGGTGAAACCTTCTACAAAGTCAAAAATACCATCCGGTGCAGGGTCGTTTTGTGCATTCAGACGGTCCAGATTCAGGATAGTAATAAGTGGCGTACCGGCTTTATCGCCTTCAGGTATATAACGCTTTTCGCCACCACCCGGGTCTTGATACAATACATTCAGCCTGAATTCATCTTTCGATACACCCAAACCACCCAACGCGTACACGTTTTTCATCATCAGGTTCCAGATAGGTAATGTAGGTGCATTCGATGTCCCTTTCAGCAATTTCAAGAAGAGCACACGTTGGTCCGAAACATTGTTCTGATTGTTGGGTAGTGGCGGAAGGTCTTCTGCAAACTCACCCACCTGATATACTTTACCATTGTATGTATAGCGGAATGCTACTGCCAGCACATCATCAGGATTTAATGTAGTGTTCAGCGATATATAACCTAACTGCGGGTTGAATGAGTATTCAGAGCTATTCAGCTTGCGTGCAACCAGGTCTGTAAAGTCTTTTGCCTGTGTGAGCCCGATAGCTTTAATAGCAGTGCTGGCACCACTTGGTGTACGCGCTGCAGGATTTTGCTGCAATTGTGTATAAAGGCTGTTTGTATTATTATCCGGCAAACCAAATGGTGCGGGTTTAGGTCCCGGCAACAGGAATGACTGATGTGGATTTCCTTCGCCCAAATCCATAAATCCATAAACGGTACGCACACCTTCTACAGCACCTGTGCGATTGGTAATCCAAACCTCAATTTTATTGATAGTAACCTGCGAATTGATGATAGGATAATTTTGCAGGGCTCTGTTATAATTATTATAGAAATACTGTGCTAAAAGGAAGTGTTTGTTCTCTTCATAATCATCAGCCTTGATTGAGAATTGCTGTGTTTGTGCACCTCCCTGTATCGTCATACTCTGACGTTTAGAGCGTTGTTGCGATACCACACCCGTCACCCAGAGTTTACCAAACTGTAATTGTGCCTTCAAACCAAATAAAGACTGTACACCGCTGATGAGCGAACTACGTAAGGGGAAACTAATATTACCCGCTTCTATTTTTTTGATTATCTCATCTTCTTTACCTGTATACTCCAGCCTTTGTATATTCTGATAATCGAATGTTGCTTTGGTATTATTGCTGATGTTCAGTTTCAACTTATCACCCACAGTAGCAAGCAGGTTGATGTTCATCTGCATATCGAAATCGAAGATGCCATACTTCTGTGCACGCTGCGGCAGTGTTGGATTTTTGATATTCTGCCAGTTGCCGCCAAATGTAATATCTACGTTACCCTGCGGGCGAACTGATATTGTATTGCCACCAAATATGCGGTCGAAGAGGCCTTCGCGATACATGGTTGGCAACTGCGGTTTGCTGTTAAAAAGTGAAAGCGCATCCATTCTGCGTTTCCAATAGGCTTCCTCATCTTTTTTTGCCTGATACTTCAGATACTCATCAAAAGTCATAAATCTGGGATTGTCCAGATATTTATCACCCAGTTTTTCGCTAAAGCGATAGGTATTGTCTTCGGGGTTATATTCTACAGACTCGTTTACGTTTTTTGGAGCCTTCAAATCGATACTGGAAGGTGTTGACTCTCCTGCTTGTGGTGATTTATCGTATATCGGGAATTTGAGGCTTGTGTCTCTGGCAGATTTTGATTTTCCGGTGGTATCTTCGGCAGGGTCGGGTTCTTCATAATCTATATCAATAGCATAGCCACGAGCAGACGCATTCGCTATGGCTACTGCCAGCGATATAAAGAAAATTAATCTGTATCCTAAATTGCTCTTCCGCTTCAACCTTCGTTTTCTTTAGGTTTATAGCACGCGCAGTGCCTGTTTTATTAATTCTTCTACCGTTTGCCCCCCGGCATTGTTTACCTTTTTCAATGCCGCCTCAGCAACTGCCTTGTTAATACCTAAGTTTACTAATGCAAATAACGCATCTTCCGCTACAGTATTGTGTGTAGTAGCCTGTATTACAGTACTATTTTTGTCAATTTGCAGTTTACCTTTTAACTCCAGAATAATACGCTGCGCAGTTTTTGCACCAATCCCTTTTACTTTTTCCAGGCTTTTGCTGTCTTCGGTTGCTATTATTCGCTCTAGTTCAGCAGGCGTTAGGGAGGATAGTATAATCCTGGCTGTTGTAGCACCTACCCCGCTGATACCGAGCAACAGCCTGAATGTGGCTCTTTCCGTTTCATCAGCAAAACCATAAAGCACCCACGCATCTTCACGAACCTGCAGGTGTGTAAAGAGCCTACATTTATCTAACGACTGTATTTGGGAATAAGTTTGTAAGGTTATGTTTACTTCATAACCAATACCATGCACAGCCATGTGCAACAACGAGGGAGTTTTGTAAGCTATATCGCCTTCTATATAAGCGTACATAGTTGACTATCAGTGGGGTGTAAATATTTTAAAAAAAGAGCGGTATGCAATACACACCGCTCTGTAAATTAAGTATATAACTTGATACTAGAACCACCAAGGTATCTTATTGTTGTTGAATTTATATATCAACATCAAAGATACTGTTGAGTATCCATCTTTATTTTCCTTATTACCACGCGGTGTCCATTCTTTTTGCTTTGCACCTTGCTGAACAGCCCAAGATTTATCATACATTTCTTTAGCAACAGCTGCTTTTTCAGGGCTCAGGTATCTTTCCAGATACTCATCACTAACATAGTCGCCGCTAACGTTATCCAATCTGTCTGTAAATGTGAAACGGTACAGATATTCTATACCCCAAGACATTTTTTCATTGATATCAAAACGCAGACCAAGACCAACAGGCACGTTCATTTGCCAGAATTTGGTCTTCATTGCATAGGTTGGCGTAGCTTTTTCGTACTCAAAGCCTTCCCCTTCCAGATGCAAATCGCCAACATATACCCATTTCTGGGCACCTGTAGATTTATTGATGTAAGTACTGAAAGGTTTGTAATGGAACACACCTACACCTGCTGTAAGGTACGGCTGCCAACGACGACCCGCTGCACGAGATTCAGAGTTACTTCTGAAAAGGAAGAATTCAAGCTGGAAAGTACCTTCCCAGATATTTGACTTTACATCCTGATTACGCAGATAACGCTGAAACGCATCTGCCTCAACAGAAGTTGCAGTTTTTGCTTTCTTCTCGTTCCATGCATCTGTAGCATAGAGCGTACCGTAGTTAACGCCCAAACGCATAGCCAGCATAGGATGCGCGGTAAAACGGCCGAACATACCACCCATAAAAGTAGGGTGATCGAAATACTTACCGTTATTGTAATGGTCTAATACTTTAAGCGTACCTACATCGCCCCAAAGGTCAGCCATACCAAAGTTTGTTCCGATGGAAAAACCCGGATGTTCTACATACTCTCTAGGTATTGCAGGCTGTGCAACAGCAGAAAGTGAGGCAGCGCTAACGCAAACGGCTAAAAGGCTACGGATAAGTTTCTTCCGCATTTTACTCTGGTTTTAGCGATGAAGATAATAAAATTATTTTCCTTTAAAAATAGCTTTTCTTTTTTCTAAGAATGCTCCGGTACCTTCTTTCATGTCTTCGGTAGCAAAACATTCGCCGAAACGCTTGATTTCATTGGCAAATCCGGCGGTTTCGCCCTTTGCAGCATCGTTAACACAAGCTATAACTTTTGCTACGGCAACAGGCGCTTTCGTGTGAATTTTTTGTAATATCTCCTTGGTTTTGCCCAAAAGCTCTGCCAATGGGGTTACGTGATTTACTAAACCTAGTGCTTTTGCCTCATCTGCACCAATCATATCTGCCGTCATCATTAGCTCCATAGATTTGCCTTTACCTATCAATTGTGTAAGGCGTTGTGTACCGCCATAACCCGGTATAAGGCCCAGATTTACTTCCGGCTGACCGAATTTTGCGTTTTCGCTAGCTATACGGAAGTGACAAGCCATTGCCAGCTCGCAACCACCACCCAGCGAAAAACCGTTAACTGCAGCAACTATCGGCTTAGGGCTGTTTTCTATTTTATCAAAAACATTATCCTGTCCCTTTTTAGCCAAAGCCGCACCACCCGCAGCATCCAGGCTTGTAAACTCTGTAATATCCGCACCTGCCACAAATGCTTTTTCACCTGCACCTGTCAGTATTGCACTTTTAATATCAGGGTTGCTATATACCTCGTCCAGTACTTTGCCCAATTCTTCAATTACGTCTTTGTTCAGAGCGTTCATTTTGTCGGGGCGATTGATAGTAATAACCAGTGTGCCGTCTTGCAGGTCTGTCAATAATGTTTGGTACATAAAATAATGTGCTGAAAAGTTTAAATCTGTCTCGTTTATTAGAAAAGTTCGGCGCGGTGTTCTTTAACCCAGCCTGTTATGTAATCTGCTATTTCGTGTGTGGGTGCACCGGGGGCAAAAAGCTTGCCTACACCCATTATATTAAGGCTTTGCATATCCTCTTCGGGGATGATGCCGCCACCCGTCAGCAATACGTTTTCCAGTCCGTTTGCCTTCATCAGTTCCAATACTTTAGGGAAAACGGTATTGTGCGCGCCGCTGAGGATGCTGATGCCGATAGCATCTACGTCTTCCTGCAATGCAGTATTCACAACCATTTCGGGGGTTTGGCGCAGGCCTGTGTATATCACTTCCATACCTGCATCGCGCAGTGCGGTGGCTATCACTTTTGCGCCGCGGTCGTGGCCGTCGAGGCCTACTTTGGCTACCAATACACGTACCGGACGCTTCAAACTATCTGTCATATTCCAATTAAAAAGCGGGTAAAAGTAATAAATGGCGGGGATTTTACTATGTTCTTTTTCGGTTAAGAGGTATGGATAATAGTATTTGTATATATCACGCTTTTTTCTCTAAGCAAAATGCATTGATAAAGGCAAAATCTAACAACACGTATTTAAATTATCTTTGCAGCCTTATGAGCGAAGAAAAAAGCCTTAATTTTTTAGAAGAGATTATTGAGCAACACCTTGCAGAAGGAAAGTATAAAGAAATACATACCCGTTTTCCACCAGAACCGAATGGCTACCTGCATATAGGCCATGCTTCGTCTATATGCCTCAACTTCGGGCTGGCAAAGAAATATAACGGCAAGGTCAATCTGCGCTTCGACGATACCAACCCTGTAACAGAGGATACCGAATACGTAGATAGCATCAAATACGATATCAAATGGCTGAGCGATGCCATTGGCAAAACATGGGACAATGAGTTGTATGCTTCAGACTATTTCGATACGTTGTATGGCTTTGCTGTGCAACTGATAGAAAAAGGCCTTGCATATGTAGATGACAGCACTGCCGAAGAAATAGCAGCTACGAAAGGTGATACTGTAAAGCCGGGCATCAACAGCCCGTACAGAGATAGAAGCGTTGAGGAAAACCTGCAACTGTTTGCTGATATGAAAGCTGGCAAATATGCGGACGGCGAAAAAGTATTGCGTGCCAAAATAGATATGGCGCATCCTAACCTGTTGCTGCGCGATCCTATCATGTATCGCATCAAACATGCACACCACCACCGCACGGGCGATAAGTGGTGCCTGTACCCGATGTACGATTTTGCACACGGACAGAGCGATAGTATAGAGAACATCACACACAGCATTTGTACGCTTGAATTTATACACCACCGTCCGCTGTACGATTGGTTTATAGAAAAGCTGGAAATATTCCCTTCTCATCAGTACGAGTTTGCACGCCGCAACCTTACCTACACGGTAATGAGCAAACGCAAACTACTGCAACTGGTAAATGAAAACCATGTAACAGGTTGGGACGACCCGCGTATGCCTACCATCAGCGGTATGCGCCGTCGTGGTTATCATGCACAGTCTATCGTCAACTTCTGCGATACGATAGGCATTGCAAAGCGTGAAAATATTGTAGACATCAGCGTGCTTGAATTTCATGTACGCGAACAACTGAATAAGACAGCTAATCGTGTGATGGCTGTACTGGATCCTGTGAAGCTGGTTATTACCAACTATCCTGAAGGACAGACAGAAGAACTGGATGCGGAAAATAATCCGGAAGACCCGAACGGTGGCACACGCAAAATGCCTTTCAGCCGCGAGGTGTGGATAGAGCGAGAAGATTTTATGGAAGAACCACCCAAGAAATTCTTCCGCCTGGGCCCGGGTTTGATGGTACGTCTGAAAGGTGCATACATTGTAAAATGCGATGGCTTTAAGAAAAATGATGCAGGCAATGTAACAGAGATACATTGTACCTACATACCTGAAAGTAAAAGTGGCAGCGATACCAGCGGCATACACGTAAAAGGTACCATCCACTGGGTGAATGTAGCTACTGCAAAAACCGCAGAGGTACGCCTGTACGACCGTCTTTTTAAGGTAGAAGACCCATCGAGCGAGGAAGGTGATTTTAAAGATTACATCAACGAAAACTCTTTGGAGGTGCTGCCAAATGTGTACATAGAACCTGCACTGGCCAATGCGAAGGAAGGCGAGCATTTCCAGTTTTTGCGCAAAGGTTATTTCTGTGTAGATAAAGAAAGTACGTCAGACAAACTGATATTCAACCGCACAGTGGGATTGAAAGATACATGGGCGAAAGAAGCTAAGAAAGGATAGAAAATAATCATTTACAAAACGACGAATATGGTACGAATAGACAACATAGAAGAAACAATTGCTACGCTGAATAAACTGAGTGCAGACACTGCACCACTATGGGGTGGTATGACACCGCAGCACATGGTGGAACATCTGACTGTTACGATCGGTGCATCGAGCGGGAAGATGAACCTTGAACAAAGCAGCACACCTGAAGAAGCTGCTGCTGCAAAGCAGGCGCTTATCTATAGCGATATGCAGATAAAACAAGGTGTAAAAAATGCACTGATGGGCGAAGGGCTGCCACCGTATGTAAATGCAAGCCTGCAAGATGCCATCAGTGAACTGCAAACAGAGCTGCAACATTTTGCAAGCTACTATGCTGCCAACCCAAGTGCTACACACATACAGCCGAGGCTGGGCGCGCTAAAGCATGATGAGTGGATCATCTTCCACGGCAAGCACTTTACACACCACTTCAAACAATTCGGACTGATATAAAATAATAAAGCCTCACAATGTGAGGCTTTATTATTTATAGTATTAGCTGGTTATCAAATCAGCTAATCATCAAATTATCACATTACTTAGCAGCTACAACACTTATCTCTACTTTCACACCTTTTGGCAGGCCTGCTACCTGTACTGTTTCACGCGCTGGTGGGTTTTCTGTAAAATAGCTGCCGTATACTTCGTTTACCTGTGCAAACTGGCCCATATCCATCAGGAAGATGGTGCTTTTAAGCACATTGCTGAAATCCATGCCTGCTTCTGTAAGTATGGCTTTCAGATTTTCCATTACCAGTTTGGTTTCTGTCTGTATATCGCCCGTGTACAGCTCGCCCGTTTTAGGGTCTATAGCTATTTGGCCCGATACGAAAAGCATATTGCCAAACTGAACCGCCTGATTATATGGCCCGATAGGGGCAGGTGCATTATCTGTACGAATGATTTTCTTTTCCATGCTGTAAATGTAATACACTCCTTACATTTGCAGCGATTTTAATGGCATACATCTTACACATAGATACATCGGGCGATGCTGGCATCGTAGCCATCAGCAAGGATGGCGTGGTAACTGCACAACTTGAAAATGCAGACACACGCAATCATGCTGCTAGCATCAACCTGCACATAGAAAAAGCCCTGCAGGATAGCGGCATTACAATGGCACAGTTAGATGCGGTTGCAGTATGTGGTGGTCCGGGTTCTTATACAGGGCTCAGGATAGGACTGGCTACTGCAAAAGGCATTTGCTACCTGTTAGATATGCCGCTGATGATGCACCATAAACTGGAGCTACTGGCACTGAAGAGTATTTATACACATAAAAAAGAATATGAGCATTATATAGCTATCCTGAACGCGAGAGAGGGAGAATACTATTTTGCGTCATATAACAGTGAAAAAGATACAATAAACGAACCGCAGCACATACTGGCTGCAGACCTGGGAATGGTTTTTAGTAAGCTTTCAGGCAAATGCCTTGTGTGTGGAGATATTAATGAATGGCTGAAAGCGACAATAGACACTCAAACGATTGATTTTCAGGAAGATAATAGCGTAGATGCGGCAACATGGGCAGTTTATGCAAAGGAAGAATATGATTGTAATGGTTTTGTCAATTTAGCCAATTCAGAGCCCTTCTATTTAAAACAAGTTTATACGCATAAACCAAAGAATATCAATTGATTAAAACCACATATTCAAAATTTAAATAACTTTTTAACGGTGGTTTAACAGATTTCTCAAATATGGTTTTGGTTCATATAGCAGAATGGTGTATGTTTGCACCCCGTAAAAATGGTGGTAAATAGAGGCCACCAAATTACTTAGTTACTCTTTTTTTATACATAAAATCAATTTGTAAATGGAAACGACTATGTCAGCTAACACGCTGGTTATTCGCAAAGATGAAGGTTCGAACGAACAGATTAAGTTGGATTATTTAGCGGTTAAGAGTGCAGCAATGACCCTGAGGGCCATCAACCACAAATTGCGTCAGCAAATCGTAAAATTGCTGGAAGAAAACAGACGTATGAATGTTACTGATATTTACGTAAAACTGCGCCTGGAGCAGTCAGTAGCATCTCAACACCTCGCTATCCTGCGTCGTGCTAATATCGTTATCACTGAGCGTGATGGTAAATTCATCCACTACGCACTGAACCATACTCGCATAGCTCACGTAGCTAAGTTTGTAAACGAACTGGTAAACGCTGAAGAAGCATAATTTTAACCACTGGTTAAAAAAAGAAAAGCCCCGATAATAATCGGGGCTTTTTTAATGCTATAGAGGTTCACTCATCAACAAGTCAACAAATCAACTATTCTTTATTTTATTCCATGTATCGTACAGGCTTTCCTGTGTGGGGCGGTTGGCAGGCAGCTCGGTTAGCGGCTCACAAGGTTGCAGCGTTTCATACAGATCCTTCGGCAGGCTTTGATAAAGCTGTGTGCCTTTGGTCTTCCAACCTATCATATCATCACTTACTTCCTTTATTACCTTGCCGGGATTGCCCACTACAAGGCTGCGACGGGGTATTTTGGTATTGGCAGCAATAAAAGACAATGCACCTATGATGCATTCGTCACCAATTTCTACCTCGTCCATAATAACGCTGTTCATACCCACCAATACATTCTTGCCAATGGTAGCCCCATGTATTATGGCCCCGTGACCTATATGCGCGCCTTCCTTCAGCAATACGGTAACACCGGGGAACATGTGTATCGTACAGTTTTCCTGCACATTGCAGCCGTCTTCTATCACAATGCCTCCCCAATCGCCACGCAGAGCAGCACCGGGGCCTATATATACGTCTTTACCAATAATGACATTGCCCGTAACAGCCGCCTGCGGATGCACATAAGCCGTTGGGTGAACAACAGGCACAAAACCTTTGAATGAATAGAACATTTTTAGTAAAAAGTCTTTAGTCGAAAGTATAAAGATTTGAGCGAATTAATTGAAAGTACTTATTCCGCTACTTCACCGGGTCATACCCGCTCTTGCCCCAAGGATGGCAGGATAAAAAACGTTTCACTGCCATGCGCCCCCCCTTCCAGGGTCCGTATTTTTTGATGGCCTCCATACCGTAGGCACTACAACTGGGTGTATATCTGCATTTAGCCCCTAAAAGCGGCGAAATAAAGGCCTGATAGAACCTGATGAGCCATGTGAACAGTATGGAGAATAAACGTCTGATAAATCAAAAATAAGGAGGGAAAACGAAATACTAGGGTATTGCCTGTTTTGTGGCTGTTTCCTGCAGGGCGGCAATGCCTTTTATCACTACCTCTTGTATAGTTGCAAATTCGGGCATTTCGGTGCCTGTATGTATCAGAAACACGTGCAGTTGCATATCTGCAGGTATCGCCGCATACAGGCTGTGCTTATTAAGCCGCCATGCCTCGCGCATCAGGCGGGCAATACGATGCCTGTGTACCGATTTTCTGAATTTCTTCTTCGGTACAGAAAACCCCGCCAGCACGGGCGATGTTTCTGCGGCGCTGCGCGGCACCATGGTATAAATAAACTTTACCGGAAAAAAAGAATACGCTTTCCCGGTACGGAAAAGCGTATCAATATGTTGCTCGCGCTTCAGCCGCTCGTATGCTTTTAAAGTATTACGAATGGCAGTTGAGTTTTTAACTGTTATTACTTAACGCGGCGCTCGTCAGAAACTGTCAGTTTATGGCGACCTTTAGCACGGCGAGAAGCCAATACTTTACGGCCATTTGCAGTTTCCATACGCTTGCGGAAACCATGTACTGATTTACGACGGCGGCGGCTTGGTTGATACGTACGTTTCATAATCTATACTTTAAAGTCCTGCACACGCAGGCATCACATTTTTAAAAATTAAGGATTGCAAAGGTAACGGTTAAATTTTACCCTGCCAAATAAGTTTGTGTTTTTTTACATAAAACAGCCCTGTAGTTGTTTACAGGGCTATTATATGAAATATATTATTATTTACCAGCCGGCATATTCAGCCCTTTGCGTATTTCTTTTGCAGTGCTGTTAGCAGCATCTATTGCTTCTATCTTCTGTACAAGGTCCATTGTTTTGGCCTTGTCTTTCTTGTTATAGTTATAGATAGCCATATACTGATATGCCTGCATCAGATCGTTTGGTTTGCGTGTGTAGGTAGTTGGCACTTCCATTTCCAACCATTTGGTATAGTATGGTACAGCCAAACCTTGTGTTGCATCATTATCTGTTGCAGCAGCTGCACGTCCGCTCCAGTAATGGCCTGAAGGTTCTGCAGGGAATTTTTCTGTCATAGCAACAAAGCTCTTCAGCGAATTATCGTAATCCCTGCCAAAATACTTAGTAAAGCCAGAATAAAAATAGTCCGTTACGGTAGCAGAAGCAGCCAACTCATTAATAATCTTATCGTACCACTTAGATGCCGCCATCCATTCTTTACCTTCCCTCAGTGCTTCACCGTTTTCACGATAAGGCACCAGTTTGTTGGTAGCAGTATCAGCATCTATTGCTTTTTGCAGGTACATGTCAGCTTCAGATGTCAGGCTGTTTTGCAACAGTATTTTTGCAAACATCCTGTAGTCGCCGGGGCGATTTTTTGTAGCATCTTGTTTTTCAAAGTATGTGCGTGCATTTTTCAGTGCATTCACAGAATCTTTCAGTTCGTACTGGCTGAATGCAAGGATACCGTAGAAACGTGTTTCAGGTTTTGTATTTATAAGCTCTTGCGCTTTTGCAGCTGCGTTTTTGTAGTCTTTAGACAGATACAGTACGTCCATGTACTTTTCTGTAACTATCGGCGATGGATCTGCCAGTTTTACATATTCTTCAATATGCTTTTTAGCCAAATCGTATTTACCTACATAAGTATATGCATTACCAAGATCTCGGTAAGGCAGAGGGTTTGCAGGGTCTGCTTCTTTAGCTTTTTCCCAGTTTTCCAGCGCCAGCTTATAAGTTTTTGACTCGTACCAAAGCTTGCCTATGCGAGAGAAAGCTAATGAGTTTTTAGGGTCTTTCTCTACCACTTTTTCATAGTTATTCATGGCTTCGCCACCACCACCGCTTGGTAGTTTTTGGTATGCATCTGCCAACGATATACGCATATCTATATTGTCGTAGTTTGCCAATGCAGCTTTGTACCATGTAATAGCTTGTTGAGCATCACCACCATTGGTATAAGTGATAGCATCAGCAGCATATTTCATTTGCTCCCATTCTTTCTTTTTAGCTTTTGCTGCAAGTTCTGTAGCTGCTTTCATACCATCTTCAGCTTTACCTTCAGCAAACAATACACGGGCAAGGCCGCTTGTATTGGCATAGCTGTTTGGTTGTTTCAAGAATATACTGCGTGCCGCATCTTTATTACCCAGTTGCAATTCTGCAAGGCCCAGATAGTAGTTTGCCAACGGATTGGTACCTGCCAGCGGCTCTAGCGTTTTCTTTGCTGTCTGGTAACGCTCGTAGTTATACATCTTAATACCTTCTTCCAGTGTCTGTGCCTTCACACTTACTGTAAGTGTTATTGCTGCAGCTATCATTACTATCGAATGTTTCATTTTCATTTTCGTACTATTTATTGTACAGTAGTTACAATATTTATTATTCGTTCAGATTATTTACTATTGTTTACCTGAGCCTCTCTGAAGATGATATTACTTCTGAGTGGAAACAGCCTTGCTTGTTTGAATACCAACTGACCACGCTCTTTACTCAGAAAATTGGACAAGCCAGTTGCCAGGCCAGGGTACGTTTCGCGGTGAATAAAGTACAGATTGCGTGTCAGAGGGTACCAATCGGGCGCTATATACGCCTGATATGGTTTGTACTCTTTTTGCAGACTATCATGGTAAATAGCTGCTACTTTCACATCTTTTATAAAAGCCAGTCCTTCAGGGTCATTATAGTCGCTCACATAGCTTACACCTACAAAGCCAATCGCATTCGGGTTATTAGCCACGTATTTAATAACACTATCATTACCCTTTGCAGCAAATACATTCGCACCCAATTTTTGTCCCGGTATCAGCGAGTCTGTAACATAACGCAATGTGCTGGAGCCCTGATTATCGAACACTACCGTGTATTTGTTTTTATACACGCCTGTCAGTATGCCTTTCAGTTGGCTTTCGCTCAGTACAGTATCTGCAGATGCATTATTGAATATAACAGCGACAGCATCTTTGGCAACCGCCAGCGATGTTGGTACCACTTTCTTGTCTTCCAGCATTTTCTTCTCATCCGTCGTCAGCTCACGTGTTACCAGTATCAGTTTTGCCTTATCGTTCAGAAAGTCTTTAAAACACTCTGCCTCGGGCTTGTAATGCACATTCACGTGCGCTTCCGGAAAGCTACTGTCGAATACACGCATCTGCTGCTCTACTATCGGCCTGTAGGTTTCATCTACAGAAATATCGATAGTACCGCTGCTGAGCGTATCTGTTGGTTGCTTGGTTTTATCCTCGCCACAAGAAGCAACGAAAACAGCCAAACCTGCACAGAGCACTATATTCTTCAAAGCATTTATCATGGACTGCAATTTTACTCAATATTCTAAAAAAACGTATGGATACTCTTTATGTTGTAACATTAATTTAACAGCACTGTCAGTATAGTGTAAATTATTGCCTGTTGCGCTTTCTGAGTCTGATATCTGTGATACCTCTCCAAATACGGAACAGACCATAAAACAACATCAGCGCTCCTAAGGTATAGGCCATACCCTTAGGCAATTCCATAGCACCAAACGCCTGCAGATAAAACAACAAAAAGCTGATAATCAAGTAAAAAACGCCCATACCTATGTGCATGGTAGCCCTGAAGGCAGAGTATGCCGAACTGCTCTCGTTGCGCTCTTCGAAGTTCATATCCTTTTCTTATTAATTGAGGTGCAAAATTAGTTTAATATTATTGCAGAACATCAGCATTTGCCTATAATTCTGCCTTTAATATAAGAGAAGCAAAAATCGCAGCAATCCATAAAGACGGGAGGTATTTTAACGAAACATTCAGGATTGGATATAAAAGAAAAAGAGACTGAAAACAGTCTCTTTTTTTGGATTCGCTAAGTTCAAATTATTTTTTCTTAGCGGCTGCCTTTTTAGGGGCTGCATTTGCTTTTGGAGCAGCTTTCTTAGGAGCCGCTTTTTTTGGAGCAGCTTTCTTAGGAGCCGCTTTTTTTGCAGCAGCTTTCTTAGGAGCCGCTTTTTTTGCAGCAGCTTTTTTAGGAGCCGCTTTTTTTACTGCAGCTTTTTTAGGAGCCGCTTTTTTTGCAGCTGCTTTTTTTGGAGCTGCTTTTTTGGCTGCAGCTTTTTTAGGAGCTGCTTTTTTTGCTGTTGCCATAACTGTGTGAATTTAAGGGTTAAACAAAAACCTTATATATGGCAACAGCCGAGAGCATTATGCCTCGGCTGTAGCTGAAAATTCCTTAACTGATATCAGTGTCTTAGTACGAGTTTTGCGGAACTCAACGATACCATCTTTCAATGCGAAAATGGTAAAGTCTTTACCAAGACCTACGTTTGTGCCAGGGTGATAAACAGTACCACGCTGACGAACGATGATGTTACCAGATATAGCTGGTTGACCACCGTATATTTTTACACCCAGTCTTTTACTTTGGGAGTCACGGTTATTCTTTACACTACCTTCACCTTTTTTGTGTGCCATCTTCTATTCTTGACTTTACGAATTTACAAAAAAATTAAATTAAGCAATATCTTTTATTTTAATCTTTGTAAGATATTGACGGTGGCCGTTACTTTTTTGGTATCCTTTGCGGCGTTTTTTCTTGAAAACAATCACTTTATCACCTTTCAGATGATCAACGATTTCCGCTTTCACTTTTACCGAATCAGTAAATTTGATGTTGCCACCAGTTGAAGTCATCAGTACTTCTGAGAACTCTACGTTTTCACCTACATTTCCTGACAGGCGGTGAACAAACAATTCATCATCTTTCTTCACTTTGAATTGTTGACCTGCTATATTAACTATCGCAAACATGACGCTCCTAAAATATTTCGCGCAAAGGTAACATTATTTTCCTGTTATCCACAAATATTTTTTTATAATTTGTAGTTTCCTGCAATATTCATGTCAGAATACAGTTATAATTATGGTATTATAATACATGTAATAACCTCACCATAATTGGTACTTTTGCTTTCCAAGATTGTACGATGAAGCTTAAATCATTCCTTGCCAGGCCTTATGCTGCTATTATTCATAACCGCATAAGAAAAGGTATGGCCACGGCAGTAGCCGATCAGCAGAGTATTTTCCAACAATTGCTGAAGGTAGGCAGCCGTACCACGTTTGGTAAAGACCACAGTCTTGGCGAGGTAAAAACCTATGAGGAGTACAAAGCCGCGGTTCCCATACGCGATTATGAGGCTTTCAAACCATATATAGAACAAATAAAGGCTGGCCAGCAAAATGTGCTTTGGAAAGGCAAACCCATGTATTTTGCTAAAACATCAGGCACTACCAGCGGGGTTAAATACATACCCATCAGCAAAGATTCTATACATAATCATATAGATACTGCCCGCAATGCACTGCTTTGCTATATGGCAGAAAGCGGCAATACCGCATTTGCAGACGGCAGGATGATATTTCTTTCGGGCTCGCCTGTGCTGGAACGTGTTGGTGGCATACCTACAGGCAGGCTAAGTGGTATTGTCAACCACTTTATACCCGGCTACCTGCGTGGCAATCAGTTACCATCTTACGAAACCAATTGTATAGAAGACTGGGAGGAAAAGCTGGGCAAGATTGTTGCCGAAACTTTTGATAAAGACATGACCCTCATCAGCGGCATACCACCGTGGATGCAGATGTATTTTGACTGGCTGTCTGAGAAAAGCGGCAAAAAGATAAAAGAACTGTTTCCCAACCTGCAGGTACTGGTACATGGCGGGGTGAACTTTGAACCATACAAAGCCAAGCTTTTTGAAAGTCTTGGCGGACCGATTGATACCATAGAAACTTTCCCTGCGTCCGAAGGTTTTTTTGCCTTTCAGGATACGCTGGATAAGGAAGGACTGTTGCTTAATACTAATTCAGGCATATTCTTCGAATTCATCCCCGCGGGAGAAGTGTTTAATGAAAACCCTACCCGCCTGTCGCTGGCAGATGTAAAGGTGGGCGAAAACTACGCACTGATAATAAACAGCAATGCAGGCCTCTGGGGCTATAATATTGGCGATACTGTTCGTTTTGTAAGTACAGACCCATACAGGATAGTCGTAACAGGGCGCATCAAGCATTATATATCGGCATTTGGCGAACATGTGATTGGCGAGGAGGTAGAACATGCCATACTAAACGCAGCCACAGTCCAAAACACACGCATTATAGAATTTACCGTTGCACCCATGATACAAACAAGCGGCGAACTACCCTACCACGAGTGGTTTGTATCCTTTGAAGAAACACCTGCAGACCTTGCTGCATTCAGCAAAGCGGTAGATGACAACCTGCGTAAGAAAAACATCTACTACGACGACCTGATACGCGGCAATATTCTTCAGCCACTGAAAATAAGGCCTATGCAAAGCCATGCCTTTATAGAATACATGAAATCTATAGGCAAACTGGGCGGACAGAACAAAGTACCCCGCCTCAGCAACGACCGCACACTTGCAGATGCGCTGCAGCCCTGGAAGCTTTAATTATGGAAAAGTCTGAAAATGGTGACATCATATCTTGATATAAAAAGACACATCTCTAAGTCGCATCCGTAAAGAATTGGCACAGAAATAAAGCGCTATAAATCTTGTCATAGGGCAAGGTTTCAGAAACATACTGTGCTTTCCTTTGCTATAAATACTGATGTATGGGAAATCTGCCAATTTATATACCTGCTATTTTTATAGCTACGACGTTGCTAACATTATTACTGTTTTATTATGCAGTCAAAAGCTCTAAAACCATCCTACTGCTGTCTGTAATATGGCTGATAGTACAAGCTGCAATAGGCGTATCGGGCTTCTATACAGTTACAAATACCACCCCACCACGGCTGTTTTTTGTTCTTGCTCCTGTGCTGTTAAGTGTAATAATGCTTACATCCTCAAAAAAAGGCAAAAGCTTCCTCGACAGGATGCCTACCGACAAACTGATAATGATAAGCATAGTACGTGTACCTGTAGAGTTTGTTTTGTTATGGCTGTATCAGGCAGAGCAAATACCACAGATAATGACATTTGAAGGCTATAATTATGACATCCTATCAGGTATTACCGCACCTGTTATATGGTGGCTGCAGCGAAACGGAAAGCTGCCAAAACTTGCACTGCAAGCATGGAACATAATATGTTTAGGATTGCTTATAAACATTGTTTCCGTTGCAGTACTGTCTGCGCCTTCGCCATTTCAGCAATTCGCATTCAATCAGCCTAATATTGCAGTACTGTCATTTCCGTATATATGGCTACCTGCGTTTATTGTTCCTATTGTTGCCATCAGCCATATATCAATACTGCGAAAAAAGCTTTAACAATACTTTATTTTGTTAACGGAAGCCTCATATCAATAATTTCAGCCAAATTTGCCTTTTGCAAATTTTTAAGATGCGTTTTTATTCAAAGGCTTTGGCCGCGGTTTTGTTCTTTAGCACAGGAAGTACATTTTTATATGCACAGCAAACACCTGCTACAGGCAGGGTATATGGTAAAATCGCAGATGGCCAAAATAAAGGTATAGGCTATGCAACCGTTACACTACTCAAACAGGATTCTACAGTTGTAAACGGAGACCTCACAAAAGAAGATGGTATATTCAACATTGCACCTACGGGCAATGGCAATTTCATACTACGTGTTTCGGGCATTGGTGCAGAAACAAAGTATGTAGATAATATCAGCATTACACCACAAGCTACAGAGAAGAATCTGGGCACTATCAAAACTGGTAATAGTGCACAGAAACTAAAGGGCGTAACCGTAACAGCAGAGAAAGCTGCTATGGAAATGAATATCGACAAAAGAACTTTCAATGTAGATAAGAATATAACTGCAACAGGTGGCAGCGCAACAGATGTATTACAAAACATACCTTCTGTATCGGTAGACGTAGATGGTACTGTATCGCTGCGCGGTAAGGCAAGTACTATACTGATAGACGGTAAGCCTGCTACATTGTTTGGCGGCGATGTTACAAGCGCCCTTCAAAGTCTGCCTTCGGCAAGTATCCAGAGTGTGGAGGTAATTACTAACCCATCATCAAAATACGATGCACAGGGTACTGCGGGTATCATCAACATCATAACGAAGCGCGATAAGAAATTCGGTTTCAATGGTTCTGTAACTGTAGGTGCAGGCACACGCGATAAATATAACGGTAGTCTGAACCTGAATGTAAAGAATGAGAAATGGAATATCTTTCTCAACAGCAGCATGCGCCTGAACCGCAACTACAACCGCACTACCAACGAGCGTACAAACGTTGGCAGCGATGCATTCTTCAGCAGTTATGACGATAACATTCGTAAGTTTAACGGCTTCTTCAATTCACTGGGCGCAGAGTATACCATCAATAAAAACAACAGCTTCACCCTCACACAAAACATCAACAAAATGCAGTGGGGTGGCGATGGTGTTTCTAACTACAAAATTTATACAAATGGCACTATAGATTCAACACAACGCCGTAGCTCTTATAGTCTTGGCGGACCTATATCATCATCTACATCGTTGGACTATAAGCACAAATTCAAAAAAGAAAAACAAGAACTGACTGCCAATGCTACCTATGCCAAAACATGGGTAGAACGTAATCAGGAATACGAAACAGCCATACTGAACGGTGATGGCATTCAACGTAATAAAACTGTTTATCAGAAAGCACCGGGCAGTGGCAGTAATGCCAGCCTGAATGCGCAGGTAGATTTCACTACCCCGCTCAACAAAACAGACAAGTTAGATGCAGGATTGAAAACACAACTTGTTTGGTTTGAAAGCAAAAACAATCCGACCATAGACTCGGGTTTTGGTATAAAGACAGACTACACATTGCTGAATGTATTTAAGTACAATCAGCAAACATATGCGGCCTATGCTAACTATGGCGGCCAGCGTGGCAACTGGGGCTACCAGGCAGGTTTGCGTCTTGAATATTTCAGTTACGATGGTTCTACACAAACCAGAACGTACCAATCTTACAGCACCAATTTCATCAACCTTTTCCCAACAGCTTATGTTTCTTACAAGCTGCCGAAAGAACAGAACATGTTCCTCAGCTATAGCCGCCGTACCAACCGTCCCGGCTTTATGCAATTAATGCCATACATCGATTTATCGAACCCGCAGGATACCAATATGGGTAACCCCAACCTGAAACCTGAATTCATCAACAATAGTGAACTTAACTATAGCAAGTCTTTCAAAAAAGGACATAACATTACTGCCAGTGCATACTATCAGTACACAGAAAATATGATAGAGCGCTATCGCAAATTCTACGGTGACGGTACAACATTTACACAACCGCAAAACCTGAATACAGGTATTACCTACGGTTTGGAACTGATAGGCAAAATGCAGTTGATGCCAAAATGGGATGCAACGCTCAGCTTCAACTTCTTCCAAAACGAGGTACGTGGTGCTAACATAGACCCTGTATTGAACAACAGTGGTTTCAGCTGGTTCAGCAAACTGAATACAAACATCAAGCTACCTAAAGACTTTTCTGTGCAGATAAACGGTAACTATGAAGCACCTAAAGTAGCCGCTCAGGGTACATTGCAAGAGGTGTATTGGCTGGATATTGCAGTACGTAAAAACCTGCTGAAAAATAAAGCTACACTTACAGTAAACGTATCAGACATATTGAATACACGTAAATACACTACTGTGTTCGACTATCCGTCTTACACGCAAACTACCTATAGAGATAGGGAGACAAGAATTGGTAACATAAGTTTCACATATCGTTTTGGCAGGTCTGAAAGCAGTGGCAAAGAGCCTAAGGGTATGGGCGGGAACAACCGTCGAGGCGGTAAAGACCAAAAAGGACAGCAGACAAAAGAACGTGATAACCTGAAAACTGACGAAGGTGGCGGCGGCGAAGGCGGTCCTCAATCTTCCGGTAGTTAATAATTGGTATTATATTTGGTAACACTATTTAAAACATATTGAATGAAACAAATAGTAAAAGCCCTGATAGTAACAGGTATTGTTGCAACAGGTACAACTACTGCAAACGCGCAAACACTGAAAGACTGGGTAAACAAAGCAAACACAGTTGTGAATGGTGGTAGCGGAAATAATTCTACAACAACTACCGGTGGCAATACCAACGGTGGTATTGGCAGTAATCTTAGCAACAATGAAATAGTATCTGCCCTGAGGCAGGCACTTGAAATAGGCACTAAAAATGCATCAGGCAGGCTGAATGTTACAAACGGCTTCTTCGGCAATCAACTGATAAAAGTATTGATGCCACCTGAAGCACGCCAGATAGAAACAACACTCCGTTCGCTGGGTATGGGTGCACAGGTAGATAAAGCCATCCTGTCTATGAACCGTGCTGCGGAAGATGCATCTGGCAAGGCTGTACCAATATTTGTAAATGCTATCACCGGAATGTCTATACAAGATGGATTGGGCATATTGCAAGGTGGACAAGGCGCTGCTACCAACTTCCTGAAAAACAGAACTACGGCATCGCTTACTTCAGCCTTCAGACCTGTTATACAAAACTCACTGAATAAGGTTGGCGCAACACGCTACTGGGCAGACATAGTAAACATCTACAACCGCTTGCCCACAGTACGCAACAAAGTAAATCCTGACCTTGCAGGCTATGTAACAGAACGTGCGCTGAACGGCCTGTTTGTTACCATTGCCGATGAGGAAAATAAAATACGCTTAGACCCAGCATCAAGGGTTACCGATTTATTGAAAAAAGTATTTGGCTCTAAATAATCACAAATCATTTTAACCTTAGTCTTCACACTGTACTACATTCTAATATGGAAGAGATGACGCAACCACAGGAACAACCTGTACAACCAACACTGCAATCATGGTGGCAATCTGTTAGCTTTCCCGGCAAGGAAAACTATACCATCGGCGAAGATGGCCAACTGATACAAAATGCTATCGGCTCTCTGAAAGAGCGAGTGGTGAATACACTCAGCATCGATACAGCAGAGATTACCCTGAAAGCATTGAAAGACAAATTTGCCGAGGTAGAAAACAAATACAAAGAACTACTTAGCGAATGGGACAGCTCTGAAGATAAGCTGAAACTGATAGGTAAGGTAGAACGCATGAAAGACTATCTGCAGCACACTGCGGCTGTAGGTATGTTGCAAGACCTGGTGAAGTCGCTCAGCAATATGGAGTCTTCGCTTGCTTCGCTTACAGAAGAAAACTTCAAACTGAAAGAAGTAATTGCCAAAGAAGCAGAAGCACTCGCTGACAGCAGTGCATGGAAAGAAACTACACAGGCTTTCAAAGACATAGCCGACAAGTGGAAGCAGATAGGCTTTGTTGATAAGCATCGTAACGATGAATTGTGGAACAGGATAGAAGCCGCCAAAAACAAATTCTATGATCGCAAACGCCAAAACCACGAAGATGTAAATAAAGAATTGTTGCAAAACCTGGACCTGAAAATGGAAATGGTGGAAAAAGCTGAAAAGCTGGCAGCATCCGATTCGTGGAAAGAAACAACGGAAGCCTTCCACAACCTGATGGAAGAGTGGAAGAAAACAGGCCGTACCATACACGATAAAAACGAAGAGCTGTGGCATCGTTTCATAACTGCGAAGAACACGTTCTTTGAAAAGAAGAAAGCCCACTTCGATGTTATACAAACAGAACAGGAAGCAAATCTGCAGGCAAAATCTGCATTGGTAGAAAAAGCAGAAGCACTGAAAGATAGTACTGAATGGAATGTGACAGCACAAGCTTTCACTGAACTGATGGACGAGTGGAAGAAAATAGGTCGTGTACCGCTTGACAAAGCAGACGAAATATGGAACCGTTTCATTGGTGCTAAAGAGCATTTCTTTAATGGCAAGAAGCAACACACAGAAACGCTGAAAGTAACGTTGCAAGACAACTACGCACAAAAACTGGCATTGGTAAAACGCGCAGAGGCTTTACAGAACTCTACCCAATGGCGCGAAGCTACAGATGAGCTGATGGAACTGATGGAAGAATGGAAGAAGATAGGCCCTGTACCACGTGAGCACAACAATGAAATCTGGGAACAGTTTAATAAAGCACGCAAACGTTTCTTTGAACGTAAGGATGCCAACCGCGAACAACGAAAGCAACACGCCGAAAAGCACAAGCAACAACGTGTAGAGCGCGCACACGAATTTGTAAAGCAACTGGAAGAAGAGATACAGGAAGAAAAAGAAAGGTTGGAAGATTTCAGGAACAGCATACAGAACATTACACCGGGACGCAAAGCGGAAGAACTGCGACAGCATCTGGAAAAATTGATAAGCCAGACTGAAAATAAAATTCAGCACAAGCAAACCAAGTTGGAAGATGCACGCAAACAAGTTGCAGAAAACCCCGAAGGACTTGTAGCAGACAATAGTAAAGAAGCAGATGCTTAATAAAAGTAAAGCCCCGAATATCGGGGCTTTACTTTTGTAGTTATTTATTATTTACAACACTCGTGATGTCTGTAATTTTCGCACCACCGTTATAGAGCTTCATAAACTGCTTCTTCTCATCATAAATAGCTATCCCCGGTACTGCAGACAACTTGTAGAAGCCCGCAAAGAAAAAGTCGATGTCTTTACCAAACGTGATATTCTTTTCTTTATTCAGCTTGTATTTCTCTGCAAATTTTCTGATATCCCTTAACTCTGCAAAAGAGAACATATACAGGTTTACATTCCTTAGTTCATCCATGTGAGCTCTGATGGAATCTGCCATATGCTGACAGTGTTCGCAATCAGGACCGAATAACATCAATACGGTTTTCTTTCCCGGCTTTATCTTAAAAGTGTTAAATGAAGACACGCTATCCATCAATTGTATTTTAAATGCAGGCATTTCCGGGTGTTTCAGGTATGGAGGTATTGTATCTTCTGCCTGCTTAGGCTTTTGTGCATACGTGGTGGTAACGACACATGCTAATAACATTAAGAGTACATGCTTCAGTTTCATATCCGGATTTTTTAATTACCTGCAAATGTAATGAAGTCTTCTTTTTCAGGTACACATAGGTTTGTTAACTTCATAGCTCGGTATTAAGTACACTATGTTAGTAAACGAAGAATTATTCCAGAGTAGATATAACAACCTGAACACCGCCCAACGCGAGGCCGTAGATACCATCTATGGTCCGGTAATGGTAATTGCAGGACCCGGCACAGGTAAAACTGAGGTATTGTCTGTACGCATCGCCAACCTGCTACGCAGCGAGGCACAGGTACAGCCACAAGAGATTCTTTGCCTTACTTATACCGACGAGGCCACCAATTCTATGCGTCGCAGGTTATTGCAGATTATTGGCACCGCCGCGCACAGGATTAACATCTGCACCTTCCACGCTTTTTGCAACAATGTAATTCAGAACAATAACGACTATTTCAGTCTGCGCACACTACAACCTATTACAGATCTGGAGCGCACAGAGCTATTGTACGAAATGCTGGAAGAATTGCCTAGTGGCCACCCGCTGCGCAAATTGAGCGGTAATATCTACTTCGATTCGGGCAGGCTGAACCGCCTGTTTGACATGATGAAGCGCGAAAACATAACAGCACAAACCATTGCAGATGCTGTTGATGCGCAGATAGCTGATATGCCTAATAATGAGGCATACATCTACAAGAAAAGTGGTAAAGGCTATCAGAAAGGTGACCTGAAGCAAAGCCAGATAGATGAAGACACGCGCAAGCTGAACCAGACTAAAGCTGCCGCACAACTCTTTGATGTGTACAGCGAAAAGATGAAGCAGAAAGGACGCTACGATTTCAATGATATGATTATCTGGGTGCTGGATGCTTTCAAAAAAAATGATGCATTACTACTCAGTTATCAGGAGCGTCACCAGTTTATATTGGTAGATGAGTTTCAGGATACAAACGGTGCACAGAGCGATTTACTGCACATGCTGACAGATTTTTGGGAAGACCCAAACATATTTGTGGTGGGCGATGACGACCAGTCTATCTACGAATTTCAGGGAGCTAGGATTCGCAACATTCTCGACTTCTACCAACGCTATAAAGAAACCATCAAAGTCATTGTATTGCCGCACAACTATCGCTCATCGCAGCTGATATTGGATAAGGCAATGGCTACTATCGATAATAACGAGCAACGCCTCATCAAACAATTAGATGAACTTGCACTGAATAAAAATATTGTCGCCTCTGCCACACGCTTTCAAGATGGCAATGATACTATTGACCCCATAGTAAAAGTATACAACAACATACTACAGGAAGAAGCCGATGTGGTGATGCAGATAGAAGAACTGCAAAAACAAGGCATAGCATTGAACAATGTTGCAGTGCTGTATGCACAACACAAACAGGCAGATAATATCATCAGCCTGATGGAGCGTAAAGGCATACCATATACAGTTAAGAAACCTGTGAATGTACTAGAACTACCGCTCATTAAGCAGGTCATCAACATACTATACTATCTCGAAGAAGAGCGCAAAGAAGCATTCAGCAGCGAAGCTCGCTTGTTTGAAATAATGCATGCTCCTTATTACGAAATAGCACCTGTAGATATTGCAACACTATCGCTGCACATCAGCAACAACAAATCGAAAGACAAAAGCCTTGGTGTATGGCGACTGGTTTTGAACAACACTTTGCTGCTTGAAACCATGAACCTTGCAACAACCAAAAACATAACACGCCTTGGCAGATGCCTCGATAACTGGTTGCAAGAACAACATACACTACCAATACCATTGCTGCTTGAGAAAATCATTTATGAAAGCGGCATGATGGCACACCTGCTGAAGAAGGTAGACCATGTATGGAATGTACAGGTCATCAATACATTCTTCGATTTTGTAAAAGAGTGCTACGACCGCGATGCCAATCTGAAAGTACCGGAACTGCTGCGCATGATAGAACGTATGCAGGACGAGAACATCAGCATACCAATACAGAAAGTAGTGCAGAACGAAAACGGTGTTCGCTTCTACACAGCACATGGTGCTAAGGGCAATGAGTTTGAATACGTGTTCTTAGTAGGCTGCACCAAAAACTTTTGGGAAGATAAACGTGGTGGTGGCAATGAATACAAACTACCCGAAGGCATCACCAATACAAAAGACGATGCCGATAAAACATATAAGACAGAAGTAGCGCGCCGTCTGTTTTTCGTAGCGCTTACGCGCGCCAAGAAACACTTGCATGTATCTTATGCTATCAGCGATAATAACGGCAAGCCGCTTGAGAATTCTGTATTCATTGATGAGATAAGCCTGCCTGAAGAACGTATCAATCAGTCTGTACCAACAGAAGCTGTCATGCAACACATAGCATGGGCATTGCAGCCGGTGCCGGATGTGCGCATCAAACTAGCCAACGGACAGTGGATAGATTACATCCTGCAGCAGTTTACCATGAGCTATACAACGCTTTCCAAATACCTGCGTTGTCCGCTGACATTCTACTACGAGCATATACTGCGTGTACCATACCTTAAGAGTGATGCATTAGCCTTTGGTAGTGCTGTGCACTATGCACTGGAAAGAATGTACAAACTGATGAAAGAAAATCAGGGCGTGTTTCCTCCGTTGGAAGATGTGATTGCTTCTTTCAAATCAGAAATGAAGCGCGAACGCGAATCATTCAACAATATTCAGTTTGAAAGAAGAATGGAACAAGGCAATACCATTCTTACAGAATACTATCAGCAATACCTGAATACCTTCCCTACTAAGGTAGAGATTGAATATAAAATACAACGCTTCCTACTGGATGGTGTACCTGTTACAGGTAAGATAGACCTGATACAGTTTGACGATGACGGTTGCAAAGTGATAGACTATAAAACAGGCGACCCCGACAGGTCTTCCGGTACCTACACCGCACCACCCAACGATAAAGAGACTAATGGTGGCGACTATTGGCGCCAGATGCTTTTCTACAAACTACTGATAGAGAATAACCCCGACAGACAATGGCAGGTAAAAGAAGGTATGTTTGACTATATAGAAAAAGGCCGCAAAACAAATCAGTACAAACGCATTACCATACCATTTATAGGCCAGCAGGAAGAGATAGTAAAGCAGCAAATGAAAAACGCCTATGCAGGCATTATGAATCACGAGTTTGATATAGGCTGCGGAAAGGAAGATTGTAACTGGTGCAATTTTGCAAAACGCTACGAGCTGATACGCCCTGTAGATGATGTAGAGATAGACGACCTTTAAAATCAATTACCATGACAGGTTACATATTAGGGCTCTGTTTTCTTTTTACATCAATTACAACTCTTGCACAGAGATTAGATAGTGTTGAGGTTAATAACGATGCTTTATTAAATACTTACGAAGCCGCTTATTTCAATACTTATTTTAAAACAAGAGGAGATAGTATCAGCTTCAATAACAAGCACGTATTGTTTCTACATAGCACACATCTCAGCAATAAGATTGAATACTTCAATGAGGTAGAAAGCTTCAAAAATGAGAGTAACGGGTCAAGAGTCCAAACAAACTATTATTTGTTAAACGCTGAAGAAAGGATTCTTTTTAATGGTAAATATGATGTGATTATCTACTATTGGAGAAAGTTCCCACTTACACCAGAAGTTGTACGTTCTATTGCAACAAAAATAAATAGCAAAGAGTAATTCAGCTATCAAACATGCCACGCTTTTCAAATGGCTGTGTGCAATTGTCTGTAGTAAACAAGTATTTGCCCGATGGCAATCCTTTTGTGCTTACGTTATAGCTGTTAGCTCCGGGCGTCAGCTTGCCTTTGCGTATCAGCTGCCCGTCTGTTGTTGTTATCCGGTAGGCGATATGTTCATGGGTCTGGCTGTGTAGCACTATACGCACTTCCTGCGTCAACTGGCTGTACATGATAACCATAACATATAAGAGTATGGTATAAAGCTAATACTGCTGTGTAAGCACATCATTACCCCACTGTTATCTTCATGCTATCATATCATTAAACACAAAAGCGGGAGGCGAAGGGCCTCCCGCTTTATTTATACTGATTGCACTAAGATTAGTCTTTCAGTTTCAGATCCATCGCAACGCGGCGGTTCTTAGCACGGCCTGCAGCAGTTTTGTTGCTAGCTACCGGTTTAGTATCACCATAACCGTTGTCAGTCAGTCTGTCTGCAGCTATACCTTTGCTTACGAAGTAAGTTTTCACAGCAGCAGCACGGTCTTTAGACAGTTGCATATTCTTAGCAGCATTACCGGTGTTATCCGTATGGCCATCGATGGTCATTTGATAATCAGGGTAGTCATTCAGTATCTTAACTACTTCATCCAGCAGTTTGTTAGATGTTTTCTTGATAGTTGCTTTACCTAAGTCGAACTGGATAGCAGTTGCAGCAAATGCAAGGCGTTTCTTAACCTGTACACTTACTTCAGGACAACCCTGATTAGCTACTGTACCTGCTACCGTAGGACATTTATCCAGATGGTCAGCTACGCCGTCGTTATCTGTATCAGGACATCCTTCGTTAGCTATCGGACCGGCAGCAGTAGGACATTTATCCACGTTGTCAGCTATACCATCACCATCAGTATCAGGACAACCTTTGTATTGAGCCAGACCAGGTTGATCAGGACATGCATCGTCGATATCAGCTATACCATCGTTATCGCGGTCAGGGCAACCTTGCATTGCAGGCAGGCCAGCTTCTTGCGGGCAACGATCTTCAGCATCAGCAACACCATCCAGGTCAGCATCAGGACAACCTGCAGCTGTTTTAGAACCTGCAACATCAGGACATTTATCATCTTTATCCAGTATGCCATCACCATCTTTATCAGGATTAGGACAACCCCTCATTTCCCAAACACCTTTTTCGTTTTTACACTTGTCTTTGCGGTTTGATACCAGGTCACCATCGCTGTCACGTGGTTTCTTTTTGTTGAAAGGAACATAGGCACCGAAGTACATGTTCATACCATTGCCATCACCAAAGAAAGAAAGCATGTCATCGCTACCGAAGAAGAAACCTGCTACACGGATGCCAGCACCCATTTTAATATTCTGTGTCAGTGTGCTATATGTTACAGGCAAGCCGAAGCTGAATACGCGTGTATCGAAACGAGGAGTCAGCGTTACTTGGCTGTAGTTTGTATTACCATAGCGCAAACGATCTGCAATATTGCCCATGTATGTAGCATTGATGTACAAGCCACCTACTGCATGATAGTCAACACCTACAACCAACATAGTAGGCAGGCCTACTTTTGTAGCTTCTGTATTTTTGTTCAGGTTCAGGTTTTTGCTTTGCAGGTATGCAGCCAGTGAATCAAAGTCATTTATTTTATCACCTATTTCATCACCAACAAGGCCATTAGCGCTACCGCTGAATTTAGCTTGTTTGCTGTTGTCTGAATATTTGATAGAACCGATATCTGTTACAGCAGCAGAGAAACGCAATAAGTATTGGTTTTTGCTATTGTCAGTAATACCTGTTTTACCATCCATATCATATTTGTAGCTCTGATACTTAGGGCGGAATTCATACGTAACACCCAGATCCAAGCCAAAGCCTTTACCTGCGCTACCCAAGAAATCGCTGAATGCATCATTACCACTACCAATATTAGCACCCGCCTGTGCATAGCTGATGTCTGTATTAGTAATATTGAACTGTGCCTGTGTGCTGGATGCGCTTACGAAAGTTGCATTCAAATTACGGCTTACCATACTTACAGTACCAATACCCATCAGATAGCGGCCTGTGATACCACCTTTAATCTGGTGTTTCTTTTTCTCCCAGATAATACCACCATAACTCAGGCCTATTTCAGACCAAGCGTGTGCGGTAAAGTTGAATTTATCGGCTTGTACAGATACGTTGCTGGTATAGAAAGTAGAGTCTGTAATATTACGATACAGATTTTGGCTCATGTTATGAACCTGCGCCATACCACGTACACGCGTAGTCAGCGCTATACCGTGTTTACGGCCTATGCTCATCATAAAGCCCGGACCGCGCACTTCTGAATACGGCAGCATAATGCTGAATTTGTCTTTCGTATTGTCGTACTTCAGCATACTCGAAAGTTTATCACCATCAAGGATACCGCTGAACACATCGCTTGCGTTGAATTTCGCCAAGCTGTTATCGGCACCTACGTTCAATGAAAACAGGTCGATTGTAAACTTGTGGCGCGAATCTGCCAGATTTGCCGGATTCAGATAAAGGCTGTTGGTTCCGCTCCAGTTGCTGGTAGCTACCCCAAGGTACCTTTGTGCATTTGCGGCTACCGGCAATGTAGCAGCCAATGCTAATCCTAGTGTAAACTTTTTCATATAGTGGTATTTGATTCTCCCAATTTTGTACTCTCCTTAACACATACTGTGCCAACCCAAAAACATTAACAAAAAATATATTTCACTTGCTTTTGGCGCTGCAAAGCAACGAAAAACTTTCGGAACAGCGAAAACTATTGTGTTTCTTTTCTTTTAACTATCCCGAAAACACTGCCTTATTCAAAAAAGTCTTAATGCAAAATTAGAAGTAATTCTACAAAGATGCTATACCGTATTAAAGGTATTTGCCCTGCGTATTAATACGCAGGGCAAATATTATATCTGGGGGTCAATAAAACCTGTGGATTGATTACAATGCCATTTTAGCAACACGGCGCTCGTGCCTGCCGCCCTCAAAGGCAATACTCAGGAAAGTATCCAACATGCTGAATGCCTGCTCCTGAGATACGAAACGTGCCGGTATGCATATAATATTAGCATCGTTGTGCTGGCGTGCCAGTGCAGCTATCTCTTCATTCCAGCAAAGCGCAGCGCGTACATCTTTGTGTTTGTTGGCAGTCATACAAACACCGTTACCGCTACCGCATATCAACACACCTACCGACGCTGCACCTGTTGATACCATATCTGCTACCGGGTGTGCATAGTCGGGATAATCTGTACTATCTGCACTATAGGTACCTTTGTCCTCAACTGTCCAGCCGTTTTCCTGCAACAGTTTTTTTACAGCTTCTTTCAGTTCAAAACCTGCGTGGTCGCAGCCTAGTGCCAATGGCAGTTGTTGGTTGAAAACAGTTGGTAACATAGCTCTAATATTTTTGAAGTTCTTTACGTTGTCTTTGTTTGTTGGCCCTGTCGCTGATGGCTATACTTGCTTCATACAGTATCAGCAATGGTATAGCTACCAGCCATATACTAAACCAATCGGGCGGGGTTACAATGGCTGCCAGTACAAAGATAATAAGAATGGCATACCTGCGTTTATCGCGCATCAGTTTCGGCGTCAGCAGCCCTATTTTCGACAGGAAGAATACCACCACCGGCAATTCAAACACCACGCCCATACCCAGTATCAGGTCGCTCATGGTATCATAATAATTGGCCATCGTAATAATGTTCTTGAACGAAGGACTCAACTGGTAGTTGGCAAAAAAGTTGATTGTAAACGGTGCCACTACGTAGTAGGCAAACAGTACACCAAAGAAAAATAACAGCGAAGACCAGAAGACAATACCGCGTGCATAGCGCAGCTCTTCTTTCTTCAGTGCAGGTTTTATAAAACGCCAAAATTCCCAGAACACATACGGAAATGCCACCACAACCCCTACCATGAATGATGTGGAGAAACTGAGCATAAACTGGCCTGAAAGCTCTGTATTCTGAAACTCAAGGTTTATTTCCTGCAGGCATAGTGCGCTGATGCCTATTTTATTGCCAAACTGGCAAAGCAGGCGGTAGGCTATAAAATCTGTATGTGCTGGTCCAAGAATGATGTTATCCCATATCCATTCTATTTTGAAAAACGCGAGAATGGAGAAAACCAGGATGACTGCCAAAGAACGTATGATGTGCCATCGCAACTCTTCTATATGGTCAACAAAAGCCATTTCTGCATTGGCAGACTTTTGTCTTTTCTTAAAGAAATTATCAATGAAACTCACCGGCAGTCTTTACGTTAGGGCGCAAATTTATACAAATATGCTTATTAATAGCTTTTGATGTGGTATATATAATAATAATGGCGGCATATAGCCGCCATCTTATATAATATCTATGGTTACTTATTTCTTATACACTTTGATAGAGCATGTATAGTATTCCAGCTTCTCTATCTGTTGCTCAAGCGACAGGTGGTTCAGCTTATTACCTTTAGGCAGACGCAAGTTGGCATCTTTAGGCAGCGATTGTACCAGACGAGCCAGTGCTTTAGAGCTCACTGCAAAAGTAGTACCGTCACTTTCCTCTTCTTTACCTGTTATCATAGCCAGTACATTACCGTTTGCATCCAGTATAGGTGCGCCACTTTGCCCCGGATATGCTGATATTTCCAGCCTGTATTGAGAAGAGTCTCCCTGGTAACCATTGATGGCACTGATATAACCTTCGTTATATACAATCTCATCCTGCGGAAAACCCAATGTATATACTTTAGTACCTAACTTGCGTTTGTTAGGTGCAAATGTATAAGGCACTTCACCTTTACCAAAGCGGAACATTTTGTCCTCTACTTTCAGTATGGCGATATCTGCCTGCTGGTCGTACCCTACAGTATAAGCTTTGAAATAGCGTCCTTCGCGGTTTTGGATATATACTGAATCTGCACCAGCTGTTACGTGATAGTTTGTAACTAGGTAGCCGTCATTGCTGAGAGCAAAACCTGTACCTGTGTACCTCACCTCTGCCTGTGGTGCGGTAGCTTGTTCTTTTATGTTGTTGATAAGCTGGTTTTGTGAGCGTTGGTATTTTTCCAGATCACGCTTCAGCAGGCTGTATTGAGATGCAATCTTTTTATTGCTGTGCTGTATAGCCCAATAGGTAGTAAGTGAAGTGAGCATGGCAATACCCGCTGCAATACCCGCCGTACGCACATAAAATGCACGCAAGGTAATAGTGCGTCCTTTGCTTACAGGTTTAGCTTCTTGGGCAGCTATATCCTTCAGCATATTGCTGAAGCGTTTTTGTGCACCACCGCTCTGCAAGCCACGCAGCATGTTTACACATTCGCCAAATTCATTGGCAAATGATAAGTCTGTTGCCAGTTTATCCTTCAGTGTATTCAGTTCGTCCTGAGACAGGGAACCGGCAATATACCTCTCGGCCACTTCCATCATACTATGCTCAGTCATCATATTCACTTCTGTTATTTCACCTGCACGTTGTGGAATATCTTCCTGAGGCGTGCGAGGCACTTATATTTCTGTGTTTTGGCATTGTCGGTATTGGTGTACCCAAACCCCGATGCTATTTCCTGCATGCTTTTATCTTCATGATAAAAAGCTTTCAGCAGCGATTTACAAGGCTCTCCTATCTGCTCCAGTGCCGCATTCAGTTGTGCGTAATAGTTTTCACGCTCTCTGTGTGCATTCACATCATCTTCATATGCCCACTCCTGCCTGTCATCGTCCGGTAGCGATACCGGGTCTTGTTGCCTTTTGTTGGCTTTCTTGTACCACAGGTGCTTGCTGATGGCAAATAGATATGTACCTATTTTGCAACTAAGCCTGAAAGCTTCGTCCTGCGATTTCTCATAAAGAACAACTATCGCTTCCTGATAAACATCAGCCGCATCCGCCTCACTCCCACCATTATGCTGTATCCATTTGGTAACTACAGGATAATGCTGCTTATATATCTGCTCCGTAGCCGTACGCTCACCTGCTGCCAGTTGAGCCAACAAATATTCTTCCAATTGTTGAGAACCTTGCACTTATTAATCCTGCTTTTTGTAAAAAGTAACCCGAAGGAGTTTGAAAAATTTCGTATTAAAATATTAATACTATCTGTTTATAAAGATAATCACAAGATTTGTTAGGCAATTAATAATAATTCTTTGAACAATTAAGTAATTGATTTTCAATTATTTATCGAACTATTTAAACTCTAAAATCAGATTAAAGGAAAAAATCTTCAAATTTTTTCCTGTTTCATGGGTTACCTTTTTCTGTTTGAGGTATAAATGTGAAACATCTTAAAATTTAAGTCATGAAATTCGTAAAATTAAGCATCTTCGCTCTGACAATGGGTCTTTTCATCGCATCTTGCGGTAACAACGAAGCTGAAGCTCCTGCAGAAGATACAGCTGCTGCTGCTCCGGTTGCTGAACCAGTTGCTGCTCCAGTTGATACAGCTGCTGCTGCTCCTGCTGATACAGCTGCTGCAACTGCTCCTGCTGCTGAAGCTCCTGCTGCTCACTAATTGTCAGCTTAAAAGCTTTAAAAATAAAGGCTCCGGTAATCCGGAGCTTTTTTTATTACCCCAACATTTACTACCTGCCCATACCATTGTATATTAGCAACAATGGAAAACGAATTTTACAAACAGGCCATCCTGTGCCTCATGTTTGCCATGGCCGAAGCCGATGGCAAATTCAACGATACCGAGCTGATAGAGGTAATAACCATGAAAAATGTGTTTCGTGAATATGCGGAACACGATATCATAGCACTGCACCGCGAATATCAAACCCGTTTTCAGGACAAGGGCTTTGCCGAAATATGCAATATCATGGTAAGGCAGATACCACAAGAACTGCACATGGCCACATTATCGCTACTGGCAGACGTTGCCGTGGCAGATTTTGATGTAGACCTACAGGAGTCTTCATTGATAAGCCTGGCTGCTAATGCGATGAACATAAATGAGGCTGCTGTGAAGACGCTTTTGCTGGCTTCACTATCTAAAAAACTAATGCTGAACATAGGTAAAGAATAAAACCTATATTTGTAATGCAACCTCTTCGGTAATATTAATCCTTTCTCTTTTCGGATTAAGACGTACCACCTGATATCGTAACAGCGGTCAACACACATAGCTGTGTACTGTTTTTACAATCTCGCACAGCCGGCACATAAGCTGGCGATATCATTTTTTGTTCAAAAAAGCTTTTAAAGAAATTAATGGAATACAATACTATACGCAGCAAAATGCTGATGCCCGAATACGGGCGTAATGTGCAACGCATGGTAGAATACCTGATGACGATTGAAGACCGTGCTAAAAGACTACGCAATGCAGAAGCTATCGTTGAGTTGATGGGCACACTGAATCCGCATCTGAAACAGATGGAAGACTATCAGCACAAACTTTGGGATCACCTGCATCAGATGACTGATTTCAAACTGGATGTGGATGCACCATACCCTGCTCCAACGCGCGAACAGGTTTTCAAAAAACCGGAAGTAATACCATATCCGCAAACCAGCATAAAACACCGTCACTTTGGTAGGAACATGGATTCGCTGATTAAGAAGGCGCTGGAAGAAACTGACCCCGAAAAGAAACAGGGCTTTACGCAAATAATAGGCTACTACATGAAGCTGGCCTATACCAACTGGCACAAAGAGCCTGTTCACGATGATATGATACGCTCTGAACTAGCAGAACTTACTAACGGAGAGCTGCAATACGAGCAGGGTGGTTATCGTGTCTACTTCGACACGCGTACCAATTTCAAAAACAACAATAACAATAATAACAACCGCAACCGTAATAACAACAATAACCGCAACAATAATAATAACAACAATCGCGGTGGTGGTTATGGCAATAACAACGGGTACAATAAAAACCGTAAATTCAACAAAAACAAGAATAAATAATTTTTGTATAAAATGGGTGCTTTCGAAATACGCGGCGGCAATACGCTGAGTGGTATCATTACACCACAGGGTGCAAAAAACGAGGCATTGCAGGTACTATGCGCAGCACTGCTTACAGACGAACCGGTAACGTTTACCAACGTGCCTGATATCTTGGATGTAAACATGCTGATAGAGGTACTGGGCGATATGGGTGTTAAAGTATCGCGCCCGGCAGCCAATACAGTTGTGCTGCAAGCTACAGACATCAATACCGAATATTTTACCGACAAGAATTTCAAAAAGAAATCGGGCAAGCTGCGTGGTGCCGTAATGCTTGCCGGGCCTATGCTGGCTCGCTTTCGCAAAGCGCATATACCACAACCCGGTGGTGATAAAATAGGCCGCCGCAGGCTCGATACACACATACGTGGTTTTGAAAAGCTAGGTGTAATATTTGAGTACGATGCAGAACAGAGCCTTTTTTCTTTAGATGGTAGCAACCTGAAAGGTGCTTACATACTGATGGAAGAACCTTCTGTTACTGGTACTGCCAACATCGTAATGGCAGCAGTAATGGCAGAGGGTACTACTACAATCTACAACGCAGCTTGCGAACCATATGTGCAGCAACTTTGCAATATGCTGAACAGCATGGGTGCCAACATTACCGGTATCGGTTCCAACCTGCTGATAATAAAAGGCGTTACCAAATTGAAAGGCTGCAACCATCGTATGCTGGCAGATATGATTGAGGTAGGCTCTTTCATAGGCATGGCTGCAATGACACAGAGTGAGCTTACCATCCGCAATGCGGATGTAGCACACCTGGGTGTAATACCTGATATCTTTCAACGCCTGGGTATAGAATTGCAGATAAACGGTGATGATATATTCATCCCTAAACAGGAACATTACCGCATACAGAAATTCATAGATGGTTCTATCCTTACAGTGTACGACCATCCGTGGCCGGGTTTCACACCCGATTTGCTGAGCATCATTCTGGTAACAGCTACACAGTCTAAAGGTACAGTGCTGGTGCACCAAAAGATGTTTGAAAGCCGCCTCTTCTTTGTAGATAAACTGATAGAAATGGGCGCGCAGATAGTACTATGCGACCCGCACCGCGCCGTAGTAATAGGGCTGGACAGGCAGATGCCTTTGCGTGGTATTACCATGTCATCGCCCGATATTCGTGCAGGGGTAGCATTGCTTATAGCGGCACTCTCTGCCAAAGGTAAGAGCATCATTCAGAACAGCGACCAGATAGACCGTGGCTACGAGCGCATAGACGAGCGCCTGATAGCATTAGGCGCAGACATCAAACGTATCAAAGTAGATTAAAATAATAAAGGGTGGCAGTAGCCACCCTTTATAGTTATATTGTTTTCTCTTCTTACTTAGAACAACAGTGTCCTTTGGTTGAAGAAGAATGTAAACCTCGGCATAATAGTGTATTGGCGCTCCAGACCATCAGCACGAATATCGCGCCTTACAAATGGCAGGGTACCTGTTACATCCAGTTTGAATGAACCATAACGACCGAAACGCAAGAACACATTACCTACACCACTCAGTGTAAAACCTTGTGTACCTTCAATTTCATTCCAGTATCCCATACGATCCTGATACAAATCGTTAGCAAGGTGATAGATAGCCAAAGGACCTGCGCTGAAACCAACACGGTTTGTAGCATAGCGGCCTTCCAAGCGCATCATCACATCGCCATTGCGATGTAATTTCCTTGATATCACATAATCGCTGTTGTTGTAAACAGGATCGTTGATGTATGAAGAACGGAAATAATCGTTTTCGTTGTAGCGGAAGATTGGTTGCTGATAACCAACTGCAATGTTCAGATATTCTTTGAACTGTGCACTGAAGCCCAGCATAACATCCGTACTACCCAAACCACTTTGATAAGACATTGGCAACGGGCGAGAAGCATTGTCTGCACCATTAGCTGTTGTCATGCCAAACATTACGCCACCTGTACCTTGTAATGTCCATGCATATGGGTCTGCTTTTATTACATGCGTATATGCAACTGTCAGGTCGCCCATACCCCATTTTTTAAACAAATCGCCCGATGCAGATACGATAGGCAGACGTACATCAAAGTAGCCGCTTTCCATCAGTGGCACACGTACTTCCAACTGAGGAATGTGGTATTTCACATCCTTTTCGCCCATTGAAAATGTATGTCCTACACTGAATTGTGCACGTTGAAATTCATATTCGTCTTCAGTAATGATGGCACCTGTACCCCAGCGCATAGCGCCTACCTGAGTAAAGCCCGGATCAGAATCACCTTGTGCAACCGCATTGGAAACAGATGCCAATGTCATTGCCGCACCCAGACAAAATGCTTGCAAATATCTCATAATCGTGAATAGATATGTCTCAAATATAATTTTATAAAGCCAGAAATCTAAGTGTTTCGGGCATTTTTTTTGGCCTCTTTGCTGCTGAAAAGGATAATATAAAGATTATCGCAATCTATCCAGCGACTTCACCAGTTTCTCATCCTTATTGATGCCACGTATAGCCAATATCAGGAAGATGATGGCAATAGCAGGCATTACAGCACCTATCCAGTAGCTGGCATCTGTAGCCGTCGGGTTTTCTGTATTGAATTTTGTAACCCTGGACAGTGTCATAGTAATGAACCCGATAATAGCAACAATAGCGAATATAGAGATAGAACGCTGGCGCTTACGGTCTTTGTACAGAAAGATAGCACCCAATGGCATTATCGTAACAAGTATAGCTATCAGCAACGATGGGTAATGGTCGTTTACACGGATGTACTGTGTGGTTGCAGCACCGTTCACCATAATGTTTGCATGATAAACATCGAAGAAAAACAGGCTGAGGCAACATAATGCCGCCAGCAACAGCCATACAGATTGAATACGTTGTATCATAATCTAAATTTCTAAAACTAATTACTAAATCCTAAAACAAGTCAACCGGTCAACGAATCAACCAATCAACTATTTAATCATCTCTGCACCAAAATATGGTTGCAGTGCTTTTGGTATTTTAATGCCATCGGGTTTCTGGTGGTTTTCCAGCAGGCAGGCAACAATACGTGGCAATGCAAGCGAGCTACCATTCAGCGAGTGCAGCAGGTGTGTTTTGCCATTTGCATCCTTATACCTAGCTTTCAGCCTGTTAGTCTGAAAGTTTTCAAAGTTCGATGTTGAGCTCACTTCCAACCAACGCTCTTGTGCAGCACTGTATACTTCAAAGTCGAACGTAAGTGCTGATGTAAAGCCCATATCACCACCGCACAGGCGCAGTATGCGGTATTCCAGTTCCAGCGATTGCAGCAGCTTTTCTACATGGGTTACCATGCCTTCCAGTGCTTCATAGCTTTTTTCAGGTTGTATCAGTTGCACTATCTCTACTTTGTCAAACTGGTGCAGACGGTTCAGTCCGCGTACATCTTTACCATAAGAACCTGCCTCGCGGCGGAAGCATGGTGTATATGCTGTCATCTTAATCGGCAAGTCGCTTTCCTTCACTATCTCATCACGATACACATTGGTAACAGGAACTTCTGCTGTTGGTATCAGGTAAAAGTTGTCTGCTACTGCATGGTACATCTGCCCCTCTTTATCAGGCAACTGACCTGTACCACGTGCAGAGTCTTCATTCACCATATACGGTGGATAGTACTCTGTATATCCTGCGTCAATATTGTAGTTGAGGAAATAGCTGATGAGCGCGCGTTGCAGTTTTGCCCCCTGTCCTATATACACAGGGAAGCCACTACCCGTCAGCTTTGTACCCAGTTCAAAATTGATGAGGTTGTACTTCTCTGTCAGTTCCCAGTGTGGTAGTTTCTGCGCGCTCAGATCGGGACGTGTGCCTGCCTGTCTTACTACTTCATTGTCTTCTGCACTTTTACCAAACGGTACACTGCTGTGCGGTATATTCGGCAGACGGATGATAAGGTCATATTGTTCCTGCTCCATCTCTGCCAGCTTTGCAGCCAGTTCTTTGGTTTGTTCTTTGTGGCTGGCAACTTCGGCTTTTATCGCTTCGGCTTCGTCTTTTTTGCCCTGTGCCATCAGCTGGCCTATATTCTTGGATGCTGCATTGATGGATGCTGCCAGATTATCGTTTTCTACCTGTATATGGCGACGTTTTTCATCTATTGCAATGATTTGGTCTACCAGTTCGGTTTCTTTAAAATTCCTCTTTTTAAGTCCTTCCAGTACAAGCTCTTTATTTTGCCTGAATAATTGTATCGGCAGCATAGTATATTAATTGTGGCGCAAATATAACTTAAATAAAAAACCCGTCATGGACGGGTTAGTATATCATTGAACTATTTCGTAATCTTTTTTAAATCTTTCCAGCTCTATGTTGAATGCAGGTTGAGTAGTATCAACTTTCCGCATCAATACCTGGTGAGCTTCAATTAGCTTTTCATGGCGTTGAGGTTCATTTTCATAAGAACGAAGTCTTTCAATGTATGGATTATAGAGTCTATTTACCGCCAACATATTGTGTCTTCTATCCCATTTCTGAATAATTGCTTCGTCAGGAGGGTTAAGGCGATAGTACTTATTATTCTTTTCTTTACGTTTACGATGAACTAAATACGTGATACCTTCTTCCTTAACTAATAAATATTTAGCCCCTATATACTTATTATCGTTTTGCCTGATTAGTGTATCATAAGGTCCATGTGCTATCTGACTCTTAATTTCAGACAAACCTTGTACATAAGCCGTATCTCCCTTCACTAATACAAAGTCGTCCCAGACATGCAATAAAACATACTGACAGTTGTATAAACCGTCTGAAATTTGTGCTTTAGTAGTATTACAACATAGCACTAACATGCATAATATGACTAGTAGCTTTTTCAAAGGCATTATACTCTCTACTGAAATCTATGGCACTTCTACCGCGTTCAATATTTCGTTCAGTATGTGTTCGCTTGTTATGTTTTCAGCCTCTGCCTCGTAGCTCACACCTATGCGGTGGCGCATTACATCGTGGCACACAGCGCGTATATCTTCAGGTATCACGTAACCCCTGCGTTTGATAAAAGCGTATGCCTTGGCAGCCAATGCCAGACTGATGCTGGCACGTGGTGATGCACCATAATTTATCAGCGGCTTCAGCTTGTTCAGCTTATACTCATCCGGGAAGCGGGTTGCGAAAACGATATCCAGTATATACTGTTCTATCTTTTCATCCATATACACCTCGCGCACCAGTTGGCGCGCTTTCAGTATTTCTTCGGGAGATACTACCGGGTTGATTTTTGTAGCACCCGCCGGGTTCAGATTCTGGCGTATGATGTGGCGCTCCTCTTCTTTTTTAGGATAGGTGATAACCACTTTCAGCATGAAACGATCTACCTGCGCTTCGGGGAGTTCATACGTACCTTCCTGCTCTATCGGGTTTTGTGTTGCCAATACCAGGAATGGTTCTTCCAGCTTGTAGGTACTGTCGCCAATGGTTACCTGGCGTTCCTGCATGGCTTCCAGTAGCGCACTCTGCACTTTTGCGGGGGCACGGTTTATCTCATCTGCCAATATAAAGTTGGCAAATATCGGGCCTTTGCGTACCGCAAACTCGTGTGCCTGCGGGTTGTACACCATCGTACCCAATACGTCGGCAGGCAGCAAATCGGGGGTAAACTGTATGCGTGCAAAACGCGCGTGAATAGCAGATGCCAGCGATTTGATAGCCAATGTTTTTGCCAGCCCGGGCACACCTTCCAGCAGTACGTGACCATTTGCCAGCAAACCTATCAGCAGGCGCTCCACCATGTGCTTCTGGCCTACCAATGCCTTGTTCAATTCCATTTGCAGCAGCTCTATAAAAGCGCTTTGCTGGTGGATGCGTTCGTTCAGTTCTCTTACGTCAACAGATGTTGTAGTTGGTTCCATATTCCGCTAATTATTGGCAATATATTACATCTCAAAAATATTAAGTGGGTTATTTTCTCGCTGTTAAAACTGCGTTAAACAAACCCCTAAATCCCTACTTGCGGTAGGCAGGCACTAAAGGGGACTTTCTGCCGATTAACCAATCAACAGGTCAACTAATCAACCAATCCCCTTAGCTTTGCACCCACATGGAAAATTTTGAAGAACGTTGGATACAGGTTGAATTCTTTCTACGCGAGCGCTTTGCGAAAGTGCCCGATATGGAAAGCATCCTGTTTTTGATTGGTGTAAACGAGCTGGATAAACTGCCTGCCAAAAAATACTCGAAAGAACAAAAGCAAGATCTGATGCATGTGGCTGTTTGCAGCCTGCTGAGCCGCAGGGGATATTACGAATACAAAGGGCGTGATGGCGATGGTTGGCCACACTACGACCAGCTAAAGCCCGTAACTGCAGAAGGTATGCAAACGCAGGAACGGATATTGAAGGAATGTATCATTGAGTATTTCGAAGAAAATTAAGCAAACAAAACGCCCTGCAGTTGTGGGGCGTTTTGTTTGTGATAAGCACTATTATATTCTCGATGCATCAAAAGCATCTACTATCAGCTGACCAACACCGCCGGGATAATTTAGTTGAGAGTTTACGAACAGTACTACCGTTACATTGTTGTCAAACATCATCAACTGACCATTGAACTCTCCAGGATTATTGCTACCGGGGAAATTACCGTTTTTACCTACATACTTCACACCAAAGAAAGGCGTAGAACCAACCCAGAAATAATCAAACCCCCAGACACTATCGCGCATTTGCTGTGCCAGCCCTTGTGATATAATTGTGTTGGTATAAAAAGTGGTTCTCATTACTTGTGCATATTGCGCTACAGATATATTGAAGCCTGCCTGCCCGTTATTGGTGGTGAAGTCGCCAAAATCTCCACCCTTAGCACCATTTGCAGGAAACTGATAACACAGGCTTTGATTTTCAGTAAATGGTTTAGATTCTATTTTAGGCATCCCTAGCTTAGAGAATATGTAGTTATTGGCATATTCATCCAATGCTTTGCCATAGTCAATAGCAAGCTGTGCATCGGTGCCGCTGAATGCTTGGCCATCTAACCTTGGTATCAGTATACGCATAATGCCGTAATTGGTGTTATCATACTGCTGGGTATTCTTATTAGCTTGCGTTACGCCGCTTGCAAAATAACTTTTGATAGCGGGATAATCCATCCAGTACACCGGATTTCTGATACCACTTCTGTGTGTCAATAATTCTTTAAATGTTATTGTTTTTGTCAGGTTTCCGAAAGACCAGTCTTTGGGCAGATACTTATAAATAGAATCATTTACAGATACCCCTGCCTGATTCAATGCACGCATCAACGCAATAGCTGTTATTGTTTTGCTCAGGCTTGCAGGATTCATTGGGTCAAAAACTGAAAATACTTTTTTAGGCGCATCCTGATCAAGTCTTTCAAAACCACCTGAACCTATGGTTACCACTCCTTCCTTGGCGCAGATAACATAACCATAGCCAATACAGTTACCATTCAGCCGTTTATTTAACTGAGCACTCAAACTATCTATTTTAAAGCATGTATTGGGGTCGGTACACGTCTCGCTTACTTTTTGTTTCACTTTATCGCAGGATGCAAATATGCTTATCAAGCAAATCGCAGCTAGTAAATAAAACTGTTTCATATGGGAGAATTTTATTTAATATACTCACAATTCAGATAAATAAATAATTTTTAACATAAATAATCTGTTATTATAAAGCATACTACCTAAACAAAACGCCCCGCAGTTGCGGGGCGTTTATATTTTATACTGTTTAGAGGAAATTACTTAACAACGCTCAGTGGTTGTGTAGTAGCACCTTTAGCAGTTTGCAGTTTTACTGTGTAAGCACCTGCAGGCAGGTTGCTTGTGTTGATGTCGATAGTGTGCGCACCTGTAGTAAAATCAGCAGCAGTTGTGCTGAATACTACACGGCCTGTCATATCATACACCATTACATTAGCAGTAGTGTTTTCTGTTACAGTGAAACGAACGGTTGCTTTGTCTGTAGCAGGGTTTGGCACGATGCGTACAGCTTCCAAAGCAGCAGCTACATTGCTAACACCCAGAGGTACAGTTTTATTATTTGTATTCAGCACTTTACCATCACTGTTGCGTATCAGCATTACTACAGCATGCATCTCATTTCTGTGATAAGGCTGTGGTATAGTGGTGTTAAATGTGTAATCGTATGTATTACCGGCTGTCATAGTAGCAGGAAGACTGCTTGCTGCACCGTTAACACCGGGAACAATCATACGAGCAACGTGGTTGTATACCATATCAGCAGCAGGTACTTTGCTAGGCTTGGTTTCATAACCACCCATAGGGCCCGAACCACCACCAGAGTAGTAGTTCGATTGAGCATAACCACTTTCAGTACCTTTTACTTCATCTTCCATTAGTACCAATGCAAGGCGATAATCGCCGCTTAAATTGATAGCTGGTTTAACTGTAGCTTTCAACGAATAGCTGAAACCCGGAGCAGGTATATCTGTCAGCGTAATGTCTGCATATCCGAAATTGTCTTTTTGTTCATCATATATATCAAACAAATCAGACGGATCAACAACCTCTGTACGGTCTATCAGCATGCTAGGATAGCCACCTATTTTAGAACCCAGATAAGAATCGTAAGCCGCAACAACCATAGGGTCGCCATTATGTACAGCTATCAGGCTAAAGTTGTTAGGATGTGTTTTAGCCATAGAGTCCATATATACAGCACCACGTGGGCACCAGCCACACCATGTACCTGTACCTTCTTCTGCCAAGATTTTCTTAGTTGGCATAAAGTTTACCGCTGTGATTATTGTGTTAGCGGTATCATTCAATACATTCGCATCACCTGCAAGCTCTACCCACATTTTTACAGGATAATCGCCCAGTGCAGATGGCACTGCCAAAGGCGTAGGCGCCGTTACTGTTGCTGATGTAAACGGTGCAATGTTAACTCCTGATATAATACTTGATACTACCGGGCTGCTGCCTTCTTGGTAGTTCAGTTTATAAGATGTAACAGTCATACCGCTGTTGTTGAATAGCACACCTCCTATATTCATTGTACCGCTAGCTACGCCATACGCTTTTGGAGAAGCCGCAACTGGTGTAACCTGTTTAAGTTCCAACTCGCTGATTGGTGGTACATAGATTTTGATATCATCTATTGCAATACCAATCAGGTGTTTTGTCAAATCTGCACCATCATGGTAAGAGAATGCTACTTTAAGATTTGCTGTATTATCGTAAGAAGACAGGTCTACTGCGTTGAGTTCCCAATCTGTAGCATTCGCATTAACAGTATCAATTACTGTCCAGCTTGTACCACCATTTGCAGAAATCAATACATATGCATTTTCTGTTGGACTGCCACCTGTATAAGCAGCTTTAACAAAATATGATTTGTATGTTAGCCATGCACCTGTAACACCTGTAAGCGAGAATGTTGGTGTAACTAAACGTGTAGTATCATTGTTTTCATTAGTACCATTCCATTCATCTACAACTGCATAACGCCCTGTACCGGCTGGCACAGCCCATCCTGCAGTAAATGCCAAAGAGCCTGTGTTGGTTTTCCAACCTGTCGCAGCTTTAGTTACTTGAGTCCAGCTTGCAGGGAGTGCTGTACCTGATGTTGTGTTGAAATCTTCCTGCAACACTGTTTGTGCATTTGCACTAATACCAATGCCAAATACAGATGCACTTAATAGTGTAATAAATTTGTTCATCACTAATGTTTTTAAGGATTCCGAAGATACAGATATTCCTTTATTAAATTTCAATTAAAATTCCATGACAATTCTGTTAAGCTATTATCTTTGCACCGTCATCTGGTGATGACACGGGGTGCCTTAATACAAGGGCTGAGATTATACCCGCTGAACCTGGACCGGGTAATGCCGGTTAGGGAATAGCAAATTCAGCTACCATATTTATGTTGCTAACCGTTTGGATACAAATGCGTAACGGCCGTACGTATGCTTGTCTGAACGATTGACACATAGCATACGGTAACACGCATGGCGCCCCTTCATTGTTAAACAAATGAAATTTTTATGCCATGCAGCATTTCAACAAATCAATTTTAACCGTTGCAGCACTATTAGCTGCTACGCAAACCAACGCGCAGGAAGACACTGTCAAAACCAAACAGGCACTACAACCTGTAGAAGTACGTTCGCTACGCGCAGGCAGCAACGCGCCTTTCGTTACTACAGAGGTAACATCCAAAGACATTGAAAAAGCAAATCTGGGGCAAGACCTGCCCTACCTGCTCCAATACACACCATCAGCCGTAGTAACAAGCGATGCAGGTACAGGTGTAGGCTATACAGGTGTACGTGTACGTGGTACAGATGGTGTACGTATGAACGTAACCCTGAATGGTATCCCGGTAAATGACGCAGAATCGCAGGGTACTTTCTTTGTCAACTTCCCTGATATCGCCTCTTCTACAGGCTCTATTCAGTTGCAGCGCGGCGTGGGTACATCCACCAATGGTGCAGGTGCTTTCGGTGCCACTATGAGCATCAGCAATATGATGCAGATGGACAAAGCAGGTGCTGAAATAAGCAACAGCTTTGGGTCTTTCAACACATGGAAAAACACAGTACTGGGTGGTACAGGATTGATGAAAAATGGTTTTCAGTTCGATGTGCGCCTTTCCAAAATATCGTCAGATGGCTTTATAGACCGCTCTGCAAGCGATTTGAAATCTATACAACTGATTGGTGGCTGGAAGGTGAGCAAACGTACGTCGCTGCGCTTTATGCTGATGACAGGTAAAGAGAAAACAGGACAGGCATGGAACGGTGTACCGGGCGATTCGCTAAAGACAAACCGCACATTCAACGAACTGGGCAGAAGGTCTGACGGCAGCTATTACAACAACCAGACAGATAATTATCAGCAAGACTACTATCAGCTTTTTGCAGACCATAAGTTTGGTAAACACCTTACAGCTCATCTGGCTATGTTCCTTACACGCGGACGTGGTTATTATGAAGAATACAAAGCAGGCGAACAATTCAGCTCTTATGGCTTATCAAACTTCATCACACCATCGGGCAATGATACCATTACAAGTACAGACCTCATCCGTCAGCTATGGTTAGACAACTACTATTATGGTTCTGTATTCTCGCTGTTGTACGAGCGTAAGCAAACACAAATATCATTCGGCGGTGGCTGGACACAATACCTCGGCGATCACTATGGCTACGTAAAATGGGCACAGTACAATGTAGCTGATAACTACCGTTGGTATTTGCTCAACTCTCAGAAAAACGACTTGAACCTCTATGTAAAAGCACAACATACCATTGGCGAAAAGCTGATACTATATGGCGATTTGCAATACCGCAATGTATCATACATCATCAACGGCTTCCGCAAAAACCAATTGCTACGCCCGAATTCCAACTACAATTTCTTCAACCCGAAAGCAGGTGTTACTTACCTGTTGCGCAACACAGGCTTGCAAAGGCAGAAACTATACGCATCATTTGCAGTAGCTAACAAAGAGCCGAACCGCGACGACTTTGAAGCATCACCAACAAAACAGCCATTGGCAGAACGCCTGTATGATATAGAAGCCGGTTATGAAATCAATAAGAAAAGCTGGAGCATTGGTGCCAATCTGTACTATATGATGTACCGCGACCAGCTTGTGTTTACGGGACAAATTAACGATGTAGGCGCATATAGCCGTACCAATGTACCTAAAAGCTACCGTGCGGGTATCGAATTGCAAGGTGCTTACCTGCCAACTTATTGGCTGAAGCTGAATGCGAACGTTACGCTGTCTGATAACCGCATTAAAAAGTTTACGGAATATATAGACAATTGGGATGACCCTAACTATGCACAGGTTGCCGTTACACACAACAACACACCTATTGCATTGTCACCTTCAACCATTGCAGGTGGTGGCATCACGTTGGCCCCTTTCCGATACATGAAGCATGACCAATTGCTGGAACTCGACATCCTTGGCAAGTTTGTAGGCAAGCAATACCTCGACAATTCGGGAGACAAAAACCGTATGCTGAACGACTATACGCTATGCGATGTTCGCCTGCGTTATGGCATCAAGGTAAAACCATTCAAAGAAGTGCTGGCAACATTTGCCGTTAACAATATCTTCGACCGCAAATATGAAAGCAATGGCTATGTATGGTACGTGTACCAGACAGCCGGGCAAAATGTGGTTGACAACCGTTACTTCCCGCAGGCAGGTATTAACTACATGCTGGGGCTGACGCTGAAATTCTAACACAATCGCGTGTTATTTTTTGATTGATAGCGCCGGGCAGATGCCCGGCGTTTTCTTTTGCCTTATACCTGTATAGACAGGCTTTAAAGCCCTATTGGCATATAAAAGCCTATTTTTACATGCCAAAATTGCCGATATCGAGAATTGGTAGGCATTTTGATGTTTTATTCTAAAAACAACGACAATGATAGGATATTACCTGATTGCGGGTATCATGTTCCTGGTGGGTATGATGGTGAGCAATCAACTGAAACGAAAATTTCAGGAGTACTCAGAAGTACCACTGAGCGAGGGCTTGAGTGGTAAGGAAGTGGCTGAACGTATGCTGCAAGAAAACGGCATATACGATGTACAGGTTATCTCTACACCGGGCTTTCTTTCAGACCACTATAACCCTGCAGATAAAACTGTAAATCTGAGCCCCGATGTGTATAGCGGGCGCAGTATATCTGCTGCTGCAGTAGCTGCACACGAATGTGGCCATGCTGTGCAACACGCCACAGCTTATAGCATGCTGCAAATGCGTAGCAAGCTGGTGCCAATTGTACAGATAAGCTCTACACTCTCTCAATGGGTGATAGCTGCAGGCGTTGGTTTCATGGGCTTTGGCGGTGGCAACCAGACAATACTGCTGATAGGTATTGCATTGTTTGCGGTATCTACTTTATTCTCGCTGATAACATTGCCTGTGGAATATGATGCCAGTGCACGCGCGCTTAAGTGGATGGAGAATACACACCTGACAACAAGGGGCGAACACGACCAGGCTGCCGATGCATTGAAATGGGCTGCACGTACTTACGTAGTGGCTGCCATTGCATCTGTTGCCAACCTTATCTATTTTATTATGATTTTCTTAAACCGCAGAAACGACGATTAACCGTATCTTGACGGACCAAATACAAGCCAATGACAGTAGAACAATTATATACAAACTGCCTGAGCGAAGCTGCATACTTCATTGCAGACAATGGTGAGGCAGCAGTGATAGACCCGCTGCGCGATGTGGATGTGTACATTCAGAAAGCTGCAGAGATGGGGGTGAAGATTAAATACATTTTTGAAACGCATTTTCATGCCGACTTTGTAAGCGGCCACTTGGAGCTTTCAAAGAAAACAGGTGCACCAATTGTTTACGGTCCGCAGACGAATGCGATGTTCGATATACATCTTGCAAAAGATGGTGAAGAATTCAGCATCGGCAATCTGAAAATAAAAGCACTGCATACACCCGGCCATACACTGGAAAGCACATGCTACTTGTTGTATAACGAAGCAGGTAATCCTTATTGCGTATTCACCGGCGATACTTTGTTTGTAGGCGATGTTGGTCGCCCCGACCTCTTCAGCGGTAATATGAGCAAGGAAGAACTGGCAGGTTTTATGTACGATTCACTACAGCGCAAAATCAAAACACTGCCTGAAGATGTAATTGTATATCCTGCACACGGACCTGGCAGCTCTTGCGGCAAAAACCTGGGGCCAAATACGTTCAGCACCATCGGCGAGCAACTGGATAGCAACTATGCACTCCAGGATATGAGCAAAGAAGACTTTGTAAAAGTGGTGACGGATGGTCTCAGCACTCCGCCTGCATATTTCCCTATCAATGCGCGCATCAATAAGGAAGGATATGCAAGTATGGACGATGTAATGAGCAATGCTATGACTGCATTGTCTATTGCAGACTTCAAACAAAAAATAAATGATGGCGCCTGGATACTGGATACTCGTCATGCTACCGTATTTACAGAAGGTTTTATTCCGGATTCTATCAGCATAGGCCTGGAAGGCCGCTTTGCTGAGTGGGCAGGTAGCCTGCTGCCATTCGATCAGCCACTAGTATTGGTTACGGAAGCCGGCAAAGAAAAAGAAAGTGCCATCCGCCTTTCGCGCGTGGGTATAGACAATGTGCAGGGCTATCTGCAAGGTGGCTTTGAAGCATGGAGAGATGCCAACGAAAAGATTGATATGGTGATAGACATAGAGCCGGAAGAACTGGCGATGGATATACCACACGATAGCAAACTGGAAGTAATAGACGTACGCAAACCATCTGAGTTTGAAACAGCTCACGTAAAAGGCGCGCAAAATGCGCCGCTGGATACACTGATGGACCCGATGAATGTAGCTATGATAGATACAGAAAACAATCTATACATACACTGTGCAGGTGGCTACCGTTCGGTTATTGCAGCTTCACTACTCAAGCGTCAGGGCTATCACAATCTGCGCAATGTATTAGGTGGCTTTGGCAAGATAAAAGATGTTGATGGCATGCCGATAGTACAGGGTGCAAAAGTATCTTAGTACATAACAATACAACATAAAAAAGGGGGAACAATAATTGTTCCCCCTTTTCTGTTTTAAAATGTAAATGAAATACCTAAATGTAAGCCTAAACTACTGTACGGGTGTACGATAGATGGCAATGTTGTATTAGCATTAGCACTGCTTGGCGTGTATTGTTGTGTAGGATTTGTAACCCTGCTTAGCACATTTTGTCCATTTACAAAGTATTCTGTCAATTCAGCTCTTTTTACATTCAAGGTTAAAGAAGTATAGTTCATTTCAACCCATCCGTTCAGCCCTTTAGTTATTTGCCCTTTTATGCCTATTGCCGTAGAAACACCTGCATTGAAACTATGTTTCAGCATTTCAACACCTTTTATCTGCTGCGTAGTATTGCTGAAAGTGGCACTATATGCAAAAGAGCTTTCTATTCTGGAAATAACAGGCAACACAACCCCTATACGTGTATATAACTGAAGCTTATTGCCATACTGCATCACAAGTGACGGTATAGTAAAAAATGTACCTGTTGCACGTTTGGCGTATAATTCTATGATAGTATATCCATTATCAGGGTACTCAACACCTGCCTGATATTTTACAGGCAAAAGGCCTACCACATTATTTAGCTCAAAGCCTATATTTTTATTCAGCATTATGCCAACTGCAAGATTAGCCTGCATACCTGCAGTGAATGATGCTTTTTTCAAATCGTAGTCTGCAAGCCCATTGGTATTATAAATCAACGTACCATTCAATGGAGTATTATGAGCCATACGCTGTGCAGCAGTTGGTGTGTTGTAGCCAATGCCTATGCGCATGTAGCCCTCTTTTTTAGGCTTTTTTGTCTGTGTGGGTTGTGCATGTGCAGCAAGGCTGTACAATACAAGTGCCAGTATAGCACTCACGTATTTTTTCATCAGAAGGGATAATTTTTAATAAATATAGCTTTCATCAATTGAATAAGCCGCACTTGTTTAATGCGGCTTATTCTGTTATTTACTATCAGTTATTATTTACGCTTCATGGCAGCTTCTATTTCTTCTACCGTTATTGGTATGTTTTTGAAAAGGTCTGTGCTGCCTGTTTTTGTAAGCCACACATTGTTTTCAATGCGTATGCCCATTTGTTCTTCTTCTATGTAAATGCCCGGTTCAATTGTAAAGAGCATGCCTTCCTTCACCGGTAGTACACGCGTACCCAAGTCGTGTACGTCTATACCCAAATGGTGCGTTACACCATGATAGAAGTATTTGCGGTATGCCGGATTTTCAGGGTCTTGGTTTTTGATATCGCTTTTTGTTATCAACCCTATTTTCAGCAATTGTTTCTCCATTTCGCCACACACTTTTGTTGTGTAGTCTACTATAGATATACCCGGCTTCAATATCTTCTTGGCAAAGTTATGTACATCCAGCACAGCATTATATACTTCTTTCTGGCGCTTGCTGAATTTACCATTCACAGGTATGGTACGTGTCAGGTCGGCACAATAGTTACCGTATTCAGCACCAAAATCCATCAGTATCAGTTCGCCGTCTTTACACTGCTGGTTGTTTTCTACATAGTGCAGCACACGTGCCCTGTCTCCTGATGCTATGATGCAATCGTATGCATGGCGGCTGGCACGGTTGCGCAGAAACTCATGTGTTATTTCAGCTTCTATTTCATGCTCCCACACACCCGGTTTTATAAACTTCATCACCCTCTCAAATGCTTTGTGGGTAATGTTTACAGCCTCCTGTGTTACGGCAACTTCTTCTTTGGTTTTTATAGCACGCAGTTCCTTCATTATAGGTGCGCTACGTTCATATTCGTGCAGCGGAAAACGCTTCATGAAATCGTGTACAAACAACAAATCGGGGCGGAAGAGTGATGTATCCAACCTGTCATTCTCATTTGTATTCAGATACACATTATCTGCATGGTGCATCATTATCTGCAACACCGCATCTATACTGTCCAGCCACTGCACATTTTTAATGCCCGATATAGCATTAGCCTCATCTTTGCGTAGTTTATGACCTTCCCATTTTTCCAGGTGTTCATTAGGGCGTATCAGCACCAGTACCTCACGGGCATTTTTATCAGGGTTATCCGGATACAGGATAACCATCGATTTTTCCTGCACTACACCCGACAGCCATACAACATCTGCATTGGGGCGGTAAGTGTATATAGCATCACCATTGGTAGGCAATATCGGGTTGCCGGGGAAAATAGCCACACTATTAGGCTTCATTTTCTTTATAAAGCGTTCCCTGTTTTGGGTAAAAAGTTTTGAAGGAATTGGTAAGTATTTCATTTTTATTATCTGATTCTGGTAAAATTAAGCGTAGCGAATCTACTATTTATCACCCTAAAGGCTTGAATAATAATTATATTATTATTATTTTGTTTTTCATCAGCCGTTTTTAATGTCATTTTAATGACTGTACAGTGACATATCTCTTATTTTTAGATTGGAGTATTAGTCATATGTTCATTTAAAAACTGCTGACATAGAACACCATTAACCGTTAAACTGAAGCAACCTTAAAATATTTGATTGAAATGAGAAACGTCTATTCATGTCTATTAAGTTTAGTAATGCTGTGCACTTTCAGTATGTCTGCAAGCGCACAGATAGTTTTTACTGAAACTTACACATCTACACAGGGTAATGCTACTGCTGCACAACTTAACAACTGGAACACTTTCAGGGCTTTGTTAGTGCCACTTCCTTACAGTAAAATGAAGGTTACAGGTATTACAGGTACTACAGTTTTAGCAGATTCTTGTTTAGATCCTGCAATGGTGCAGGACATAGCTATGCGTATACGCACATTTACATCTGCAAGTCCTACTTATACTTGGGTAGATGGTACGCGTACTTGGAGGGTGGGCAATTGTGGTGCTTCTGCAACTACAGGGCCGGAATTAAGTATGAACCAAGCCATTTGTGCTTGCACTAACCCGGGACGTTCTGTTAGGGCTGGCTGTACATCTTGTTTCAATAATAATGGTGCTTGGGGATTTGCTGATTGTGGCAACCCAACTGTTACACTAATAGTTGAATTTTTTTATGGTTACCCATGTACCAGCACACCTACTGCTAATGTAAAAGCGCAAACGCCTGTATGTCCTGGCAAAAACTTCACAGTAGATATTGATAGATTTTACGCGGATGCTACCTATACTTGGGAATACTCAGATAATGGCTCTACATGGCAACCCCACCCAGCGGTAGTAGGTGCATATTCAGCGGCCATAACAGATAATATTACAGCTACACGTTGGTACCGTTGTACTATTACATGTATTAACAACACTAGCCTTACATACACTACTGCTCCTTTCAAAGTAGATATTGCTCCTTTCTATTATTGTTATTGTGATAATGGTACAGCTACTACTACCGGTTTGGATATAGGAAATATCAAAATAATACGCAATAGAACGAATGATACATTACTGAATAATGGTAATTCTTCACCATCACTAAACAATACATCTGCTAACAGGTCTTATACTAATTTCCAGTATCCGCCTAATAAAGAGGTTGTAATGTACCGTGATTCTATTTATCGCATGTTTATATCACAAATTAATTCTACCGGCACTTTCAGTACAGGATATGTAGCTGCCTTTATTGATTTGGATAGAAATGGTACGTTTGATGCCGGAGAGCGTGTATATAGTACAAACATAAATGGAGGTTCTTTAATACCGAATACTTGCGAAGACACATTTAAAATACCTTCCACAGCTCAAATAGGCATGACAGGCCTACGCGTTATTATCAGCAATAATCCTATTATTGACTCTTGTGGATTTGCAATGAACTCCGGTGAGGTTGAAGATTACTTAGTAGATATGCGCAACGAACCATGTCGTGGCCCTGTTAATGCAGGTACAATGTCTTCTACATCTACTTCGCTGTGTGCTGGCTATGATTATATAGCAAGTAACACAGGATATGAATCTAAGAAATCAGAAATCACACGAAGCTGGATGGTTTCTGCAGATAATATCGTTTGGATAAATGTACCTAACAGCACTAACAAAGACACTTTGATGCGTGTCTTTAGCGGTCAACCACTATACTACAAGACAAGGTCCATTTGCTTAACAACTAAAGACACTACATACACTACGGAATTAAAAATTGATGCAAAAGCAGGATATAAGTGTTATTGCTATAGTCAGGCAATAGGCGGAAACCCTAAAGACAATCCCGGACCTGTATACAAAGATAGTAGCGATATAGGTGGTATCGTTTTCCACACATTCAATACAAACAGCGGTGGTGCTCACCTACTTAATACAGCTGCACAGGAAAAGCGTACAGACTATACAGATGATGCTCCAATATCACTTGATGTAGACAGTACGTATTCACTGACAGTATATCATACACAACGTACTGCTGTACATGCCGATGCTAAGATTACCGTATTTATTGACTACAACAACGATAAAGAGTTCGACATTCCTTCTGAAAGAGTGTTCACCAACTACACTAGTGTTGGTAACTTCACTACTGTAGATAACATTACTATTCCGAATAAGGTAATAACAGGTGTACCTACAGGTATGCGTATCATTCTGAACAACGATTTAGGACCAAATGTACCTTCTGATGAAGCTTGTGGTCCATATACTTCCGGCGAAACAGAGGACTTGATGGTTACTTTCACCAGGAAGTTCCCTGCAGGTATCGGAAATGTTTCCAGTATCAATGAATTAGGTGTGTATCCAAACCCTGCTAAAGACAAATGCAAACTACAATTCAGCGGTGCTTATAATGCCAAAGAGGTAACCGTTACCATCACAAGCATTACCGGCCAGAAACTGATGCAGGAAACATACAGCCACAATGGTGGTACATTTACCAAAGATGTAGATGTAGCTAAATATACACGTGGCGTGTACTTTGTAGAGGTTGCTGCAGATGGTATGAAAGCCACTCAGAAACTGGTACTAGAATAATTCATGCCCCTTCTATAATAATAAAGCCCCTGAAATTCAGGGGCTTTATTATTTAAAACAAGTTCAGCTTTTTCTTGCCTTCGTAGTTGATGGGGATGTTTATCATCACGCCTCGCCCAGCTTTCACATTGCCTTTCAGCCGTATGTTCACTTCATCGTTAGACATCAGGGAGACTGCGTTTGGTAATACAGACTTTAAATCTGCAATCAATGTAACAGGTAAGAGGAATGTGCTGGATGCAGGTACGCTAAACTTCTTATCGAGCATGGCATGGCCAACAAGCTTGTTGTTTATATACAAGTCTACATCAGCATCTTTCAATGTCATGCCATACTTATTGGGATTGTAGAACTGTACATCCATACCCACTTCCGGATTCAGGCTTATTTTACTGACACGGAAGTTCTTTACATCCTGATAAACAAGGTCTTGCGGGCTGGCGCATGATGCCAAAAAAAGAGCGCTTAAGCCGGCAAAGGCATTAAGCGCTTTTCTGTAAATTGTATTTGTAATCACGTTTGTGCTTATTTACGCTTCATCACTTTCTCTACAGCTGCTATTACATCGCTCTTACCCAGGCCGTATTTCTCCAGCAGGTCTGTAGGTGTACCGCTTTCGCCGAAAGTATCGTTAACGGCTACATACTCTTGCGGTGCAGGGAAGTTTTTAGCCAATACCTGTGCTACGCTATCACCCAGACCACCGTTTGCCTGATGCTCTTCTGCAGTAACCACACATTTGGTTTTCTGTACAGACTTCAGGATAGCTGCTTCGTCCAGCGGCTTGATGGTGTGCATATTGATAAGCTCTACTGACACGCCTTTTGCAGCCAGTTCTTTAGCAGCTTCTACAGCCGTCCAAACCAAGTGACCACAAGCTATGATGGTTACATCTGTACCCTCTGCCAATACCTGTGCTTTACCTATTACAAACTCTTGGTCAGGTGCAGTAAAGTTTGCCCATTTCGGACGGCCGAAACGCAGGTAAACAGGGCCTTCGTGCTCTGCAACCGCTATAGTAGCCGCTTTTGTCTGGTTGAAATCGCAAGGAACGATAACCGTCATACCCGGCAGCATTTTCATCATACCGATGTCTTCCAACACCTGATGGGTAGCACCGTCTTCGCCCAGCGTAAGGCCGGCGTGAGATGCACATATCTTCACATTCTTGTTGCTATATGCTACAGACTGGCGTATCTGGTCGTACACACGGCTGGTGCTGAAATTGGCAAACGTAGTAGTAAAAGGGATTTTACCGCCTACCGTCATACCGGCAGCGACGCCTATCATATTAGCCTCAGCAATACCGCACTGCACATAGCGTTCAGGGAATTCCTTCATAAACTGGTTCAGCTTCAGCGAGCCTGCAAGGTCTGCAGTCAGTGCTACCACATTAGGATTGCGGCGAGCAGCTTCCACTATACCCTCTCCAAAACCCGAACGGGTGTCTTTTTCATTCAGAATGTTGATGTCCTGTATCATTTATTGCTAATATGAGGCGCAAAAATAAGCTTTTCAGTTGGCAGTTTTGACAGCTATTTTGTCATTATATATCCCCAATCTTTCAGCCAGGCTATTACCTTGTCTTTGTAGTCGCCCTGAATGAGGATGAGCCCGTCTTTTGCACTGCCACCTGCACCGCACTTGGTTTTCAGTTGCTTGCCCAATGCTTCAAGGTCGTCTGCTGTGCCGATGAAGCCTTCAACAAGCGTCACCACCTTGCCCGCACGCTGCTTGCTATCCAGTTTTACACGTAGCTTCTGCTTGTCTTTGGGAAGGGTTTCGGCGGCTGCCTCTTCGGGAAAGTCGTTGTAATAATCGTTGTTGGTGCTATATACGAGCCCATCAGGGCGAGGTTTGTTCTTGTTGCTCATAGCTAATCAAAATCTGAAAGTAAAAGTAAAAAAGAAAAAGCGGTGTCCGGGGTTTTCAGCGACTATTTAAAAGTTTTTATATCTGTTGATAGTTTTTGATAGTATTTGCTCAGTTTTTGTTTTGTAACCGTTTTCTGTTGTTGATTATCAATGCTTTTTGTTTCGGGGATGGTTACAAACGGAAACAAATTTTTGCAGTTTGTTGCTGTTTTCATTGTTATTCGGTTACAAGTTTTCTCTTTTTGTTTCGGTAAAAGGACTTCGATTTATAAATAACAAATTTACGAAATAATACACTTATTGTAAAATGAAAAAGCACAGCATGAATGCTGTGCTTTTTGAGTATGCGAAGTACTGTCCTATTTGTTATTAAGTATCTTATTGGCATTGGCAAGAAAAGCTTCTTCTTCTTTACCACGTTCTGATTGCGGATAGCCCAATGAGCCTAAACCACTGATATTGAACTTGCCTGTTTTGGCATCTTTTGCCATATTGAACATCCAGATGGTAGGGTAACCTTGTACCTGAAAGAACTGTTGCAGCTCTGCATTTTGTCTTGCCAGTTTTTCCGGCAGTTGTTTATTGCGGGGGAAATCCAGCTCCAGCAATATCACATTTTTCTTTGCCCATTCCTTAAAGCCCGGTTTACTGAACACTGCAGCCTCCAGCCTGTGGCACCAGCCACACCAATCGCTACCTGTAAAGAATGCGAATACAGGTTTCTTGGTTTTCTCATTCAGCTTCTGCACCTGATAGATATCTGTGTACCAGGTAAGTCCGCCTTTTACTTCTTGTGCCTGCGTGTTTACTGATAATGCGAGCAACAATACAGCCAGTAGTGTGTTGTATAGTATTCTGATATTTTTCATTGCAATGGAAAGCTACGAAAAATGAACGATACAGATGGGGGTAAAGGCGCGGCAGTTTGTCTTACCTTCATAAAATGCAGATTATGAAGCATAAACGGATATGGATTATTATGTGTGTGCTGGCTACCATCATTGGTATCTACCCCATTATATATTTCATATTCGGTGGCAGGATAGCGTTGCTGAGCAGCAAGCCCGATGCTGTTTATAACAGCCTGCTGTGGAAGGTATGCTTCTACATACACATACTTGGCGGTGGCATAGCATTGCTTTCAGGCTGGCCACAGTTCAGCCATAAGTTGCGCCAACGCAGGGTGAGACTGCACCGTAATATGGGCAAGCTGTATATGGTAGCTGTATGGCTGAGTGCCTTAACAGGTATATACATTGGTTGGTATGCCAATGGTGGTGTAGTAGCAGCGGCAGGTTTTATAACACTTGGCATCATTTGGTTTTACACCACACTAAAGGCTTATTTGCATATACTGCAAAGAAACGTAGCTGCACACAGGCAGATGATGGTGTATAGCTATGCCTGCACTTTTGCAGCGGTAACACTGCGTATATGGCTACCATTGCTGAGCATAGCCACGGGCGATGGCGCGACGTCTTACATCATAGTATCGTGGCTGTGCTGGGTGCCCAATCTTGCTATAGCTGCTGTATTGCACAACAGGCGCACAGCGGATGTTGCATAGCATCTGTATTCCCATCTCGTGTCATAACAGATACGTTAAAACTATGCTATAGATAGCCGTGTAAAGCGTTAAAATACTGCAAACACAGTATAACAGGCACGGTATTAGCACTACTACTGCAAAACGTATGTTATGAAAAAGATAATCATGATTTCGGCACTGATGGTTGCTACTGCTGTTGCAGCCAACGCACAGGTAAACGTAAACGTGAACATCGGCATGCAACCTGCATGGGGGCCTGTGGGCTACGACTATGTACGTTATTACTACCTGCCTGATGCGGATGCTTACTACGATGTAAACAGCAGAGCGTTTGTAGTATTTGCCAACGGCGCATGGGTGCGCAAGTCTGCACTACCACGCCCAGTAGATCTGTACCGTGTACATAAAATTGTGATTAATGATGCACAGCCGTGGAGAAGGCATACGGTGTACCACGACAGATATATTACATATAGAGGCCGCCCGAGCAATGTGGTGGTGATACGCGACAGCCGCGAGCCTAAATATCATAAGGGTAATAACGGTAATGCTTACGGGCACTATAACAGAAATGATAACAGACATGGCCATGAAAAAGGCAACGGAAAAAAACACGGAAAAGGGAGATAGGATGTTTTGGTATGTGTTGGTTTGAAGGAGCCGCACCCGTATGGGTGCGGCTCTGTTGTTTTATTGACCAATCATCAATTTTCCACTGTCTGTCCTTCCCCTCTTGCCTATCAACTGATATACATAAACTGCAGGTTTCAAATCGGCTATATTTATGACTGTATCATTATCTGCATCATTAACAGACTTCACAAGCTTACCTTCCAAGTTATATATCTTCAAAACGCTACGTCCGTTTCCTGATGAATGAATTCTTATTTCATTCAATGCAGGATTAGGATATATAGATGTTGATTGATTGTTATTAATACTTTGTACTGAATTGGCAGACGTTAATACTACAGTGGTATCATATTCATTCATACAACCATTTTTATAAGTAACCAGTTTTACTTTGTAGGTTCCTGTAGAAGCATAGATTACAGGAGCAGGTGAAACAAGTTTACTGTTTGTTCCGTTTCCAAAATCCCACTTCAGACTATCATAGACAGCACTATTATTAATAAATGTTACTGTGTTTCTGCTTGTAGTGAAAGAAAAATGTGCAAATGGTTTATATCGTTTGAACCTCCAATCGGCAGTATTTGTAAATACAACACTATCGGATAATTGCTGTGCATAGTTACATTTTGTGGTATCTAAACCCGCGTAATACTTTATGCCTTTTACTCTCTTTTTGAAAATAGTTGACGCAAACGAACAAGCAATAGCATAAGAGCCCAAAGCATTGGGATGAATATCGCCAAACGAACCCCAAAGAAAATCTGCGGGTTTATTTTGCCACAAATTCCTCATTACCTCTCCTGCGGGACACAAATATGTATTCGCAGAATCTGCAAGTTTCATGATGTTAGCTTTTATAAGTGTCTGGGTATTTAAATAATTTGTTTTTGCCTGTGCAGAATTATCAGCAACACCATAACTTATTTCATAAAAAATAACCTGTGCACAAGGACTGTACTTGTAGATAGAGTCTATGAGGGTTTTGCCTTTGGTAATCGTTTCATTAATGGGGAATGAATACCCCGGGGACTCATTAGAGCCTGGCTGTAAGACAATATAATCCCAGCCGCCTCTGGCAAAATGTTGGTAAACATTATTATCAGCAATATGGTTAACAAAGCCCGTACCGCCGGGAGCATATACAGTAACATCTAAGGAGTCGTTCCATTGTAATGCAATCTGCTTTACAGTTTCAGGCATATTATTATAATATGTAAGACTATTGCCTATGAATAGTATTTTTTTCTGAGCAGAAAATGCAGCGCAATGACTGAGGATGAATAAAACAGTAATTAATCGAGTAAACATATATTCCGGGATGAATTTTGCACCTAAGACTGTCAAGCTTAATCATTCAGTTGGTAGAAGAATGAACATCATACTGATATTGACACAAGAATGACAAATAATTGATTTCCAATTAGTTCTAATGAAGTAATATAATATATAACGGGTGTGAATGCTCTACTGTTTGGAATTTGTAAATAATAATCTGCATGTAAACCTTTATACAAATAGTACATAACACAAGAGCTTATATATCTTCTTGCTTAAGCTCATTTCGCTTACCTTTGCACTTTCTTTTAAATATATGCAGCAAGAAGCTACACTCGAACAAGCGGTCAAACTGGGCCTTCGCGAAGAAGAATTTGAACAGATAAAGCAAATATTGGGTCGCACACCCAATTTCAACGAAACTGCTATGTACTCCGTTATGTGGAGCGAACACTGCAGTTATAAAAACTCCATTACACAGCTGAAAACCCTGCCACGCGATGGTGAACGCCTGCTGGTAAAAGCGGGTGAAGAAAACGCGGGACTGGTAGATATAGGCGATGGTCTGGGTTGCGTATTCAAAATAGAATCGCACAACCACCCTTCAGCTATCGAACCGTTTCAGGGTGCTGCAACGGGTGTAGGTGGTATTCACCGCGATATCTTTACCATGGGTGCACGCCCTATCGCATCGCTGAACTCGCTGCGCTTTGGTAAGCTGGATAATCCTAAAACAAAATGGTTGCTGAAAGGCGTTGTAAAAGGCATTGGCCACTACGGCAACTGCTTTGGCGTACCTACAGTAGCGGGCGAAATATATTTTGACGGTTGCTACCAGACCAACCCATTGGTAAACGCCATGAGCGTGGGTGTGGTAAAAGCAGGCCAGACAGTATCTGCAACATCTTACGGTGAAGGCAACAGCGTCTTTATAGTAGGTGCTGCAACGGGTAAGGACGGTATCGGCGGTGCATCTTTTGCATCTGCAGATATTACAGAAGACAGCGTGAACGACCTGCCGGCAGTACAGGTGGGCGATCCGTTTGAAGAAAAGAAACTATTGGAAGCCTGCCTTGAAGTGATACCAACAGGTGCGCTGATAGGTATGCAGGATATGGGCGCAGCGGGTATTACCTGCTCTTGCTCTGAAATGAGTGCTAAGGGCGAACATGGTATGATCATCCATCTGGATAAAGTACCTACACGCCAGCAAAACATGCAACCTTGGGAAATGCTGCTGAGCGAAAGCCAGGAGCGTATGCTGATAGTAGTGAAGAAAGGTCGCGAGGCTGAAGTACAAAAGATATTTGACAAGTGGGACATCCACTGCGAGCAGATAGGTGAAGTAACAACAGACGGCCGCCTGAAATACTACATGAACAGCGAACTGGTTGCAGACGTGCCAGCACACAGTCTGGTATTGGGCGGTGGTGCACCTGTATATACACGCGAATACGAAGAACCAAGATACCTTGCTGAAATCAACGCATTCAATCAGGATACAGTTGCTATACCAGCAGACCTTACTGCCGTAGCAATGGAACTGGTGAAACTGCCAACCATTGCCAGCAAACGCTGGGTGTACGAACAGTATGACAGCATGGTAGGTACAGGCAATACACAAACAAACGAACCGAGCGACGCTGCTGTAGTACGCGTACACGGCTCTGCAAAAGGCATTGCTATGACTACAGACTGTAACAGCCGCTATGTATACTCTGACCCGTACAAAGGTGGTATGATAGCTGTGAGTGAAGCTGCACGTAACATAGTATGTAGCGGTGGCTTGCCGGTAGCTATTACCAACTGTCTGAACTTTGGTAACCCTTACAATAAAGAAGTTTACTATCAGTTTGTACACGCTATACGCGGTATGGGCGATGCTTGCCGCAAGCTGGGAACACCTGTAACGGGTGGTAACGTTAGCTTCTACAACCAGAGCAGCGATGATGGCCCTGTGTATCCTACACCAACAATTGGTATGGTGGGTGTGCTGGATAATCTGGACCAGAAGATGACCATGTACTTCAAAAACGATGGCGACGCGATATATGTAATAGGACAAAACCGCAACGACATCAACTGTTCTGAATACCTGTACAATGTACTGGGTGTTTCGCACAGCCCTGCTCCGCACTTCGACCTGGAAGAAGAATATGCACTGCAGGATGTAGTACTGAAAGCCGTACGCAGCAAAGTGGTAAACAGCGCGCACGATACTGCAGAAGGCGGCCTGTTTGTAGCACTGGTAGAAAGCGCTATGCAAAAGAACATGGGCTTTGAAATAAACACAGACAGCAACATCCGCAAAGATGCTTTCCTGTTTGGTGAGGCACAGAGCCGTGTGGTGGTAAGTGTTAGCGCTGATAAAGTGGCTGCATTTGAAGCTGCTATGGGCAACCACCCGTACAGCAAAATAGGTACGGTGAAAGCAGGTGGCAATATCAAAATAGATAATGCAGACTGGGGCTACATAAAAGACTGGAAAGAAGCATACGATACAGCAATTGAAAAACTGCTGAACGCATAATAAAAAAGGGCTGCAATTGCAGCCCTTTTTTAATTATTTCTTTCATTAATAAAATCACCAAATAAAACACTATCCCCATGGAAAACTATCACGTCCTCAATTTCTGCATTGGGGGTTATTAAAGTATCACCAAGCTTTATACCATTAATTTTATTGGGAACATTATCTAATATCGACCACACGCTGTCTGCGTTGTGTTTAAGAAGTTTTGACCACATATGTTCTACATCCTGACCATTTACAAATTTTGATTTAATAAAAAAAGACAAGCTAGTATCCTTTGCATCAAATGCAGAAAGAAATACAGGTAATGCTTTCTGTGTAGTTTCTATTGCATACAGGTAATTGCTATCACTAACATCGATTCTTCGAATGTTATTCTTATCCCAATTTGTAGTGTTATTATGCTCTTCTCTTGTATTACAGGATATCACAATCAATGACATTATAAAATAGCGTTTGTACATTTTACTAGTATTAACTAAAACCATTTTGGTGTTATACTCAAAATACTAAATCTAATAAATAAAATTGCCGGAAGGGATTGTAAAAACAATCCCTTCCGTTTACCTACCCTATACGCCCAATATTATTTTGTGGCCTCGGCCTTCTGTATTTCTTCAACATCTTTGATAAATTCACTTATCAAATCATCGTTATTAGCACCATAGCTATCTATCAATGTGCCTTTCACACCATCGTGCGTTTCAATACAATAGAGAATGGAATTATCATCCGGATCTGATGCACCTTCAAAACGGTAGAAGTTATCAATCTTTACTTCGTTGGGCAGATAGTGTATGTCTGTAGCAGGTGCATACAAGCCATCTTCCTCTACCCTGAAGTTGTCTGTGTACCCTTTGTTGAATGCAGTCTCTGTAAGGCTGCTGAGGGTATTCATGTTTTCGAAACTTGCTTTCTGATTCTGCATAACGTACTGTTTTAAAAGTGAACAATAAACTCTTTGTAGCAATAACTATCATGCAATGCTGATTTGTTTCAATGCTAATGTACGTATGCATGCAGACTCAAAAATGTTAATGAAAAAGAGGCGGGCAATCATTTTAACGATTGCCCGCAGGGAAAAAATATTGCCAACTAAAAATCAGGAGATTAGATATGCTATTTTTCCAAACACACCTGCGAATAGTTAACACTATTACTAAGTGGCGGATGCAGTTTACGGATGCATACTTTTACTTTATCTGCATCGGCAAATGATTGTTTCACTTTTGTGTGTACTTCCAGCACCAGTTGTTCCAGCATTTCTTTATCCGGGGTAAAGACAGCACTTACAATATCGTTGATGATGGCATAGTCTATAAAAGGCCATTCTTTACCTTCTTCCGTGCGCACCCAAACATCTACATCTATCTCAAACGTATTGGGATGGATTTTCTCTTCGGCATACATACCGATAGGGGCAACAATCTTGATACCATGCAATGAAACTGTAAGCATAGCGCAAAGCTAAAACAAGATGCGCATTTATTTAAACCTTACATCTGCAGAGTACGGGGCTGTAAGCATCTCGTATTTTCGCAGATTGATTGGTGTAAACGGTGGTGTGCTCTTGAAAATATTATAGTAGCCATTTTTACCCCCACATGAAGTAACGTGGTGTGGCGGCGGGCCCGATGTACTTGAATTGATATTGATAACATAGAGTACATCATTCTTATCATCAACAGCTATACCATGCGGCTGATTGAATGAGCCCTGATTTGCCGTAATAGTTTGTACAGGTTGCATTGTCTGATAATTGAATATAAATACCGAGCCTGCATACTGTTGCATATTACTTGTATCTGAACAAGAAATATAGGCGTATGGATTTTTGTGAGACAAAGCTATCTCTTGCGGCATAGCTCCTACACCGTCAGATGCCGTAAATGTTTTTAGTACCTGATTGGTTTTTGCATCTAATATTTTCACCTCATCGCTGCTTTGGCAGGTAACGATAATTTTAGCGCCGTCAGGTGTTATCATTATCTCGTGCGGGTCGGGGTAGCCCGGTAATCTACTATCGTTTTGCTTAGGTGTATTGCCATCCAAACTTATCTTTTGTATCAATGTGAAGTCTGTAAGATTTGACGGCATTTTGTAAACGGTATTACCCCACTGAGAAGAAATGTACATAGTATCAAAATTGGCAGTGGATGTAACACCATGCGGAAACTTCATCCTGTCGAAGAACTTCTGAAAATATAATGTCCCTGCATCATACTGTACAACATTACCCGCAGAAAGGTAATTGCAAGCCAATACTTTTTTACTATCCGGAGTAATATATAAGATGTTCCAACTAGGTGTAGATATTGGGCCTACTGTAGCAAGTTTTACCTGCTCAGTTATCTTATCTGTATTAGTATTTATCTTCTGCATATACAAACCTCCTGTAAAGCAGACATATGCACTCTCATTATCTGGCGAAACCCTTACCACATGTGGAGACTCAATGCCATCTACTGCACCAACTCCTATATAGCGCATTATTACTTTACGTTCGGCATCAATAACCGCAATTTGATCGCAGCCTTGTTGGGTTACATATATTTTTTGTCTAGTAGCCGCATTCTCTGCAAATGCAATATTGCCGTTTCTGTCCGGTGCGCCATTTGCTATCCAGTTTCTGATGGTATTATACTCTGTACTTGTAAGAGCAGTACCGGCATCTACAGGTGGCATTCTATTATCGGGAGAAACTGGCCCAACTGTACTATCGGTATTGATATAGAAGAGAATAGGGCTGAATGGTACACTATATGGCACCACTGCGGCACCGTGATTGCCACCGTAAAAAAGCTGTTCCCAACTATCCATACGCAGATTGCCGGCAGCAGTATAGCTATTAGCATTGTGACAACCCGAGGTGGCACAACGCGTGGTAATGATTTTACCAACATCATCAGGAAAGCCACCGTACACTTCTACAGGTTGCTTATAGGGTTCGTGCTTGCAGGCATAGAAGCCTGTAATAGCGGCTATAAAAATCAATATAGATAAGATAGCAATGCTTTTTTTCATTTATATGGGTTGTTACTTAAAGATAACACAATACATGTACATGCTGTTCACAGAACATGACCCATATAAACCATAGATTAATAAGAATGATTAAAATACCATTAGAAAGATGGGGATGCTGTAAATACTGATTGTTATCTTGCAGCCGTTTTCATTGTAATGAGGCTCCCCCTGCTATTATATATCGTCTTAACGCTGTGCATGCCTGCCATATCATATGCAGGTAGTGCAGATACGGGCAGCTATGTAAAAATGGAGAAACAAACAATTCGCCTCATAAATATTGACGGTAATAAACGTACACGACGCAGCATTATACTACGGGAAATGAGCGTTGCTGAGGGCGATAAGGTATCAAAACAAAAAATGGAAGAGACCGCAGAATTGAACCGTAAAAGGCTCTTCAATCTCGCACTCTTTTCAGAAGTAATAGTACGCACCATACCTGTTAACGATACCACGGTAGACTGGTATATAACCGTACGCGAACTGTGGCCCATACTGCCGGAAATGACACTGAAACTGGCAGACAGAAATTTTAACGTATGGTGGAATGAGCAAAACCATGACATACGAAGAGCCAACCTAGGTATTACACTCAAGCACCGCAATTTTAGAGGTAACAGGGAAGAGCTAAGTGCTACCGTACAAGTTGGTTATACACAGAAATTCGGGTTGGAATACTTCAGACCATTTATAGATAAAAAGCAGCAGAACGGTTTAGGGGCTTCTTTCTTCATTTCGCAGAATGAAGAGACATTTTATAAAACAGACAGTAATAAGCTACGCTTCATAAAACTACCCGGCAAATACATCATTCGCCAGTTTGAAGCGGCAGCACAATACGTACATCGCCCCGGATATGCAAACAGGCATACTATAGAAACCAGATATAGGGATTTTAAAGTAGATGACACAATTGTAAAACTGAATAAAGACTATTATAAAGATGGCAGTAAAAACCTGCAATTGCTGGAATTCACCTACCGCTATGACCTGAATGAGGTAGATAACTGGAACTATCCGCTGAATGGGCTTAAGATAGTTGGCTATGCCATAGTACGTGCAGGCATAAAAGGTTTTGATTTTCAAAGTATGATAAATGCCGAGGTAGGTTATTTCAAACGATTGGGAAGAAAGTGGTTGTTGGCGGAGGTGCTTCGCGGCAGGCTTACCGTACCAGATGAACAACCTTATACATTCCGGTATGCTATGGGCAACAACAGCGAGTATGTACGCGGTTATGAGTACTATGTGGTTGATGGTGCTCAGTATGGCCTGTTTCGGAGTAATATGAAATATGAATTGCTGAACACCGCCATCCGCAATTTCCCTATCAAATTTTTGGCTGTGATACCTATACGAGTGTACCCGAAGGTGTTTGTAGATGTAGGCTATGTGTCTAACAGATTTGGCGGCAACAGCTTCCTGAACAACAGAGGGCTTGTGGGTTATGGTGCCGGTATTGATGTGATATCGATATACGATTTCAAATTCAGGCTGGAGTATGCGTGGAACCATATGGGTGAAAAAGGGTTATTTTTGCATCTCAACAGTGAATAATCTGCAAATATGTTAGTAGCACTCTATAACAGGACTTTTGAGCAACAGGACGTACCTACGCTGCAACATATTATTGCCATGCTGGAACAGCACGGGCTGCAAATGGTCTTTTATAAAGAGTTTTACGAGCGCATACAGCCACACATTAACCTTAAGAACACACCCAGATTATTTTCCGGCAAACTGGATTTGCCAGTTAATACCGATATGCTTTTCAGCCTGGGGGGTGATGGTACTTTATTGGATACGATATCTTTTGTTGGAGGCAGCAATATACCGCTGATAGGCATCAACCTGGGCAGATTGGGCTTTTTGGCAGCCATACCGGAGGAGGAAGTAGAAGCAGCTATATTATCACTGGTACGTGGCTCCTACACGGTTGAAAAACGCACCTTATTGCACCTTGACTGTAGTGTACCACTGTTTGGTGATGCTCCGTTTGCGCTGAACGAATTTACTATACACAGAAAGGACTCGTCTTCCATGATTAAGATACATACTTACCTGAATGGTGAGTTTATGAATACCTATTGGGCAGACGGGCTGGTAGTAGCTACCCCTACGGGCTCTACAGGCTATTCGCTGAGTTGTGGTGGTCCCGTGGTTTTCCCGCAGACATCCAGCTTTATCATCACGGCAGTTGCCCCGCACAACCTGAATACCCGCCCCGTAGTAGTGCCTGATGATAATGTGATATCTTTTGAGGTGGAAGGACGTACAGAACAATTCCTCTGCACACTCGATTCCCGTACAGAAATCATTACCAGCAATGTGCAATTGGCCGTAAAGAGGGAAAGTTTTACCATATCGCTGGTGCGCCCTGATGAGCACAACTTCTTGAATACCATCCGTCAGAAGCTATACTGGGGTATCGACAAGCGAAATTGACATCAAGGCAATAAACCGTTACATTTGTAGTTATACCTTAATGAGCTATGCAAAGACTTATTGTAATTATACTACTGCTATTGTCGCTGACGAATACTCGTAAGGTAGAAGCGCAGAGTTTCTTCACAGGGCAGGAATATGGTTTTGCCATAGGCGCATCTCAATACTTCGGTGATTTGAATGATAATTACGGTTTTCAGTATGTGCGCCCCGCAGGCGGTGTTTTTGCACGCATCCACCTGAACCCATATATTGCCACACGCTTTTCTGCCAACTATGCAAAAGTTGGTTACGACGATGCTTTTTCATCGAACGAATACAATAAGAAACGTAACCTGAACTTCCGCAGCGATATCATTGAACTTGCATTCCAGACAGAATTCAACTTCATGCGCTTTACTACAGGCGAACTGCACAGCCGCTTTACACCATACATAACATTAGGCGTAGGTGGTTTCTACTACAATCCATATACATACTACAATGGTGTGCGTTACAACCTGAAAGATGTAGGCACAGAAGGACAGTATGTGGGCTATGCAGGCAGGATATACAGCAATTTCAACATCTGCTTTCCGATGGGTATGGGGGTGAAATACTGGGTAGCACCCGGCGTGAACATAGGCTGCGAAGTAGTACACAGACTGACGCTGACAGATTATCTGGATGATGTGAGTACTACCTTTGTAGACCGCACCTTGTTTCAGGCAGAAGACCCTGCAAACCCACCTGTGGCTTATTATCTGCAAGACCGCTCACTGGAAAAAGGTGGTGACCCACTGGGCCGTTCAGGTAAACAACGTGGCAACAGTGCAACAAAAGACCAGTACATGATGTTCATGTTCAACCTGTCTTTCCAGTTTAAAACATACAAGTGCCCTGCATACTTGAAAGAGGGTTATTTCATGTACTAATCATTCCCTACCATGGACTTCTTTCAAAAGCTTTCTGACCCTGTTTATTTTTCTAAGTTTGGCAATCGTTTTATGGTAGTATTCAGTATACTATCTATACTTTTCTGGTGCTTCATGATTTATATGTCTGTAAGCAATGGCAAGCCAACTCTATCATTTTTTTGGGGTACTATGATAATGATGAGCATCGGTAACCTTGTAAGGAGCAGCAAGCGTTTGAAGAACTTATCTTAATTGATCTCCAAACTCACATTCACCCATTCAGGGTCGAATTTTGCATTGTATTTTTTATAGAAGTAAATGGCCGGCTCATTCCAGTCTAGCACCTGCCACAGCATACCACTGAAGCCTTTTTCTTTGGCTATTTCAATCAGCCTATCCATTAGCTTGCCACCAATGCCCTTGCCACGCCATGCTTCTGTTACCAATATATCTTCCAGGTACATGCGCTGCCCCTTCCATGTGCTGTAGCGTATATAATATAGCGCAAAGCCTACCACCACACCGTCTGCCTCTGCAACTACTGCCCACCATACAGGTTTATCGCCAAAGCCACTTGCTTTGAAATGCTCCAAGCTTACGGTTACTTCCTGTGGTGCACGCTCATATACAGCCAGTTCATTTACCAGCTCCATCATACGTTCACAGTCGTTTATTGTTGCCTCTCTGATTAGTACATTGTCCATTTTAGCAAATGATTGTGACAGATAACACAATATGCCCACGGGTGCTGCGTTATCGGCTGTAAAGATGGTAAACTTGCGTTAAATACATAGCTATTGCAAGGATAGAAATGTAATTTTAAACTTAATTAGTACAACAAACCAAGAGGCATATACTATGAGCAACATACAAGGCGAAATACTGTGGGTGGATGATGAGATAGATTCGTTGAAATCGCAGATACTTTTTTTGAGGAATAAAGGATATGAAGTAACTCCACTTAGCAACGGACACGATGCACTGGAATTTCTGAAAGAGAAAAGCGTTGATGTGGTATTGCTGGATGAAAGTATGCCAGGCATTACCGGACTGGAAACCCTTGCTAAGATAAAAGAAATGAACCCCAACCAGCCTGTGGTAATGGTTACCAAAAACGAGGCTGAAAATATAATGGAAGAAGCCATCGGCGGACAGATAAGCGATTATCTCATCAAGCCGGTGAACCCAAACCAGGTATTGCTTTCGCTGAAAAAGATAATGGACACCAAGCGACTTGTGAGTGAAAAAACAACCGTTGCTTATCAGCAGGACTTCCGCAACCTGTTTATGGCACTCAGCTCTAACCCCAACCACGAAGAATGGAAAGAGTTGTACAAAAAACTGATATACTGGGAGCTTGAAATGGCACGCAGCGAAAGCCCTGAAATGATGGAGGTGTTGCAATCTCAAAAATCAGAAGCCAATACAGAGTTTTTCAAATTCATATCGAAGAACTACAGCAAATGGATAAAACATAAAACAGGTGAAGCCCCACTTCTATCGCACGAAATGTTTAAACGAAAAGTGGCTCCGCATCTGGAACAGGGTAAACCAACCTTTCTTGTGGTGATAGACAACCTGCGCTACGATCAGTGGAAAGTGTTACAGCCTATCATCAGCGAAACATTCAGGATGGTAGATGAAGATATGTTCTACAGCATATTGCCAACAGCTACACAGTATGCACGTAATGCACTGTTTGCAGGCATGTTGCCAATGGATATTGAAACCAAGTACCCGAACGAATGGAAGAACGACGATGAAGAAGGTGGCAAAAACCTGCATGAAGAGCTCTTTCTGCGCGGGCAGTTGAAACAACTGAAGCTTGATGGATTGAAAACACAATACATCAAGATTACCAACAACGACCACGGTAAAGACCTGGAAGACAATATACACAACTACCTGAATAACGACCTGACGGTGATAGTGTACAACTTCGTAGATATGCTTTCGCACGCACGTACGGAAATGGAAGTGTTGAAGGAACTGGCAGGTGATGAAGTATCTTATCGCTCGCTGACGGTGAGCTGGTTTGAACACTCGCCACTATACCGTGCACTGAAGAAGATAGCCGACAAGAACATACAGATAATAGTAACTACAGACCACGGTACGCAACGCGTGAAAACGCCAAGCAAATGCGTGGGCGACAGGCAGACAACTACCAACCTGCGTTATAAGCACGGTAAGAACCTGCAATACGAAAACAGAGATGTGCTGGCATTCCGCGACCCGAAAGAGGCAGGACTGCCACGCCCGAATGTGAGCTCTACTTTCATATTTGCCAAGGAGGATGTTTTCCTGTGCTACCCCAACAACTACAACCACTACGTGAACTACTACCGCAATACCTTCCAGCACGGCGGTATATCGCTGGAAGAGATGCTGGTGCCGGTTATCAGGCTGGTAAGTAAATAGATTTTATAGAATTGATATAGGTAACCCACGGTTAACAATTAATCGTGGTTTTTTATTGGCTACAGATATAGGCTTTTCACAAAAAATTATAGCTCCCGAACCTGCACCAGAGCATATAAATCTGTAAACTTGTAGAAAGCTTGGTATATATGACAGAACCTACATCTGAAGCTGTAACTACAAATCCGACAGAGTCTGTACAACACCTCATTTCGCAGATAGAAAAAGTAATACGCGGTAAGCGCCATCAGATAGAAATGGTGCTTACTTGCCTGATAGCAGGCGGCCATATACTGATGGAAGATAACCCTGGCACAGGTAAAACCGTACTTGCCCGAACACTGGCACAATGCATCAGTGGAGAGAAGGAAGGCGAGCATGTAATCTTCAAGCGTATACAGTTTACACCTGACCTGTTACCGATGGATCTGATAGGTACCTATATCTTCGACGACAGAAACAAGGAATTCATATTTAAGAAAGGACCGCTATTTTGCAACGTATTGCTGGCAGACGAGATAAACCGTGCCTCGCCAAAAGTGCAGAGCGCACTGCTGGAAGCAATGGCAGAGCACCAGATAACTGCGGGCGACAGCACCATCAAACTGGAGCGCATGTTCTTTACCATAGCCACACAAAACCCGATAGAGATGGAAGGCACATACCCACTGCCAGCAGCACAGCTCGACAGGTTTTTTATGAAAATATACTTTGGCTATGTAGATGAACAAACAGAGCTGAACATCTACCGCGAATATGTTTCTATTGCAGATAATCTGGTATCGCTGCAACAGGTGCTGAGCCTGAGCGATATACTAGCACTGCAACAAGAAGCAGAGCGCGTATTTGTACACGAGGAGATACTGAAAGCCGTGAGCAACTTGGTACGTGGTACACGCGAGCATCAGGATATTGCAGTGGGTGCATCTACCCGTAGTGGTATTGCCTTCATTAAATGTCTGCGTGCATACGCACTGTTGCGTGGCCGCAGCTTTGTGATAGAAGATGATGTGAAAGACATAGCTCGCAATGTGCTGGATCACCGTCTGGTGTATCGCAACAAAGACGGCAAACAAAAAGCACTTGACAGTATCATTAATAAAGAAGCAGAACGACTGGCGAAACTGAAACTATATGCATAATACCCGTCTTGCTGAAAAAGCCGGCAGGTTTGCATTTTTACTAAGCCTGTGGGCTTGTATGCTATTTTCTTTTGTGGCAGATGCACAACCTATGATGCATCGTAAAAACCCGACGCAGCGGTATGAGATAGATGCCAAGCGTATGGGTACTGATATGCTGAGCCCCGATGCATTGCCACGCAGCAGAGAGTTTAAACGAATAGACAGCAGCTACTATGTTGGCTGGCTGTATGAAGGCGCCTATAAACACGAGCATGCTGCAGACTATCTGGGTTATAAGAACGCAGCACAGCCTTTGGAGAAAGCACTGGCGCTGATAGAGCGCGACTATAGAAAAGAACTGGCTACACGCAGCGCAGATGTGGCAGTATATGTATATGCGTACCGCTATCAGATAGACTATACAACCATAGCCTATTTGCTGATGGATTGCTATGCCAATACAGAAGAACCTGTAAAAGTGTACAACCTGCTACGCCGTACATTGAAATGGAATTTTCAGCGCGACTATATGCTCGATGCCTATAACTATCTTGGTTGGACGGTGCATCGCAATCGCTTCTACACAACAGATAAATACTTCTTCCTGAAAAACAGCATTGAAGAAAATGAAAAGCTGGCAAACAAATACCTTGATTCGGGCCTGAGGCGTATAGAAATAAACAGAAGACTGAATGCAGGTATATTTCCACCGGGGTATGAGCAGCAGGAAAAAAACAGTGTGTATCACTACAAGGCTATGCTATACAGCTATGCCATCAAGGTGGACTCTGCAAAGTATTTCTACGAACTGCTGCGCAAGAGCGGCATCTTCCCACACAATAACTATGCAACATTCCGCAGCATCTGTGGCGATTTTCGCGAGGCGGAAAAAGAATATGAAGAAGCCATATCGCAAGATAGCAGAGACAAACGCCTGAAGGAATGGGCGTACTATACCAGCATCATCGACATATACAAAGGACAGCCTAAAGAGGGTATTTCTTTAATGCGTGATATGATAAAAGCGAATGGCTCTACACCGGGCTATGGCTGGTACAATATTGCATTGGCAAGGGCTTCTTACTACGATGGTGAATTGCCTGAAGCACAGCGCTACATCAACAAAGCGGCAGAGTTTAAAGAACTGCATATTGGCACTACACTGGGTCAGACGCATTACGACTTCAGCACACAACTGGTGAAGCTGATGAACAAAGAAGCCGAACTGGAGCATCAGAAATTTGAAAACAGCAATTGGTGGTACAACCCGAGTGTGCTAACCAATATGGCAAAACTGCTGAGTGAAAAATATGTGCAACAGTATCTTATCATCAACCAGTTTGCCATGAACCCCGAAAGGGATAAAGTGGTGTACAAACTCTTCAGTACAGAGAGTACTGTAAGCTGGGATGAAATATGGTACCTAATAAAAGATTTCAGTACTAAGTTTTTCCTGAAACGTTTTGAAAAAGAAGCACAGACAGATGACAGGAAATATGTACGCAAATACTTCAAGCTATTTGTAGCCAAACTGCAAATGAAACAGGGCAACTATAAAGAAGCCCGCATGCTGCTGGATGAAATATTGCGCGACCCGAATACAGATATTGAATACGAAAAACTATTCCTTGCCCGTGTGATACAGGCACAGGCGGAATGTGCGCAGGAACGTAAAGACAATCTTGCCTATGATAATCTTATGTACAAACTGTATGTGCTGTACCCGCAACTGATACCTAACAGCGGACTGAAGATGAATATGCAACTACATGTTGTAGGGCAGGCAGATCAGAAAGTAGTGGAGCGACTGAAAGCGTGTAATATCAACTGGACCGGCAATAACAACAATGCTCCTGAAGCATACATCAGTTTTAGTGGTAGCGGCAATAAAAAACGCATCACCTACTATGTGATGGATAAGCGTGGTGAGTATATAGTGCAACAAAATTCATTTGCCTATAGCAAATCTGAAAATGCTGCTGTGCAATTGGCTTATAAGCTATTCAACATTGGAGTGAAGGATGTTGAGAAAAAGTAAATTGAACCGGGATTATTTTGATTACTGGATTTTCCAGGGTTGAATTGGAAATAAAAAAAGAGGCTGCTCTGATATGAGCAGCCTCTTTACAATTATATCTAGTGTTGACTACATCTTCTTCTGTGCAAGGATGCTCCAGTCTGTATTTTCTGCAACAATGGTATTGCTTAGCTTACCCAAGCCATCAATTTCCATTTCAACCACATCGCCCGGTTGCAGCCATTGTACTTTGTAGTTAGGGTCGTTCAGCAAGCCCGTACCGTTCAGCTCCAGGAAGCAACCCGTACCTACTGTACCGCTACCTATTACATCGCCCGGCAGTATGTCCGCACCATAAGCGCAACGCTCAATGATTTCAGCAAACGTCCAGTCCATATCACCCATATTACCTTCACTTACCTGTACGCCATTCACCCAACATTTCATACCGAGGTTGTAGTTGTTACCCACATGGTTTGGCTTAGCAGGTATTTTATATGCTTCCAGTTCATCCGGCGTTACCAGTACAGGGCCTATCACTGTACTGAAATCTTTACCTTTTGCAGGGCCGAGGTTCAGCAGCATTTCTTCCATTTGCAGTGTACGCGCGCTCATGTCGTTCATGATCATGTAGCCTGCAATGTATTTATCGGCTTCAGATGCTTTGATGTTGCGACCTTTTTTGCACAGCACTACAGAGGCTTCCAATTCAAAATCCAGCTTCTGAAAATGATCGGGCATACAAACTATATCGCCGGGGCCTTGTATCGCATTATGGTTGGTAAAGTAGAAAATAGGATATTGGTCGAACTCCGCAATCATATCTACCTTACGGTTGCGGCGTGCAGCAGCTACGTGCTGACGGAATGCATAACCATCGCGGCAAGAAGCAGGATTAGGAACGGGCGCCATAATTACAGCACCTGCATAAGGCGTGCCTTCAAGACTCAGTTTACCGCTCTTAATATCATCTTCTGTTTTCCTTCCTACATCAACCAGTGCTTCCCAATCATTCAGCATTGGCATGATGGTAGCAGGCAATGATGCGTTTGCAGTATTTGTATCGTACAAATTGTTGTTTACCAGAAACGCTAATTGCTCCTTACCATTTTTAGAATATGTTACCAGTTTCATTGTATCGTAGTTTGAGGCAGCTAAATTAAGCTATTAACATGGTATAAGAAATGACTATTTGAAGCCAATACTTTATAAATGGGATTTGCCTTATTATTGTATACCCAAAATGCACAGATATGATACCATACGAACAACTATTTGAGAATAATAAGAAATGGGTGGCAGACAATGTTGCCAAACATGCCGACTTTCTGGATAAACTATCGAGAGACCAGACACCGGAATACCTATATATAGGTTGCAGCGACAGCCGCGTGCCTGCCAACGATATTATGGGGCTGGAACCTGGTGAGGTGTTTGTACACCGCAATGTTGCCAATCTGGTGGTATCGATAGACATGAACGTGATGAGTGTAATTAACTATGCCGTTCGCCACCTGAAGGTGAAACACGTAATAGTTTGCGGGCACTATAACTGCGGTGGTGTAAAAGCTGCTATGACGCCTACAGACCTCGGCATTCTGAACCCGTGGTTGCGTAATATACGCGATGTGTACAGGCTGCATGAAGCTGAACTTGACAGTATAACAGACGAGCATGCCAAATACAACAGATTGGTAGAGCTAAATGTGTATGAGCAATGCCTGAACGTGATAAAAACTGCAGCCGTGCAGGAGGAATACATTGAAAGCGGCTACCCACGTGTACACGGTTGGGTGTTCGACCTGAAAACAGGCTTGCTGAAAGACCTGCAATTTGACTTTGAAGGCTCTCTGAAAAAAATACAGAAACTTTATGATTTGACGGGCTTTATGCAAGCTCAAAAGAGCAAATAGATACATGGCGATTGCGTAATTTTGCAACGCAATGTATTACCTGCTTTTAATATTGTTTTATCCCTTAGCGGCACTACCGCTAAGGGTTTTATATATAATCTCTGATGTAGTTTATTTCTTTCTGTACAGGGTGTTTAAATACAGGGTAGATGTAGTGACGGATAATCTTCAAAATGCTTTCCCTGAAAAAAATGCAGCAGAGATAACAGCTATCACCAAACGCTTCTACAAAAACTTTTGCGACCAGTGGATAGAAATGCTGAAGTTGCTGAGCGTATCTGATAAAGAACTAAGCGAACGTTTCAAGGGCGACTGGGAAGTACTGGAACAACTGAGGCTGGAAAACAGAAATGCCTATGTCCTGATGGGGCACAGCTTCAATTGGGAATGGGCCAATGTGGTGAGCCAGCTGAACATAAAACAACAGATGGCAGGTGTGTATCTGCCGCTTGAAAATAAAGCCTTCGACAGATTTGTATTGAAGCTACGCAACCGTGCAGGTGGTATGATGATTTCTATGAAATCAAGAAAAGAAGCTTTTGCATTGCTGGCGCAAAAGCTGCATGTACTGGGGCTAATTGCAGACCAGAACCCATCTAACCTGAACAATGTGCTGTGGGTAAATTTTATGCACAGAGATGCACCATTCTTTGTAGGGCTCGCTTATCTGGCTCAGAAGAACAAGGCTGCTATCGTATTGAGCAAGATTGTAAAAACGAGTCGCGGGCACTACTATATGAATATGAAACGCTTATGCGACGATGCATCTACCATGCCTGCAGAAGACATTGTTCGTCAGTACGTTGCCTTTCTTGAAGAGCAGATACGCGAACAACCCGAAAGCTATATGTGGACACACCGCAGATGGAAACACACCAAAAATGCTACGGAACAATAACTTTCTGTAGGCCTTTCTTTATTGTAAACCTGATTTTGTTTTCGCAATCGTGTGCATCACCGTCTGTCTGCATCAGTCGTAGTTGCGGGTGAGATATGACTACTTCTTTAGCCCTGAAGTGCTGTACATACGGGCTTTTCAGAATACTGCCATTCATAGCACGGAAGGCAATTACCCCCCCCAGTACACGCGGGAAGTTTCTGATAATAACCACATCAAACAAACCATCTGTCCAGTTGGCATCGGGGGCTATCTGGAAATTGTAGCCAAACTGCTTGCCGTTTGCTACTGTTATGATGAATGCTTTTTCCTGTAGCGGTTTGCCATCTATTTCAATATCCCATTTCCATGCTTTGTACATCCAAAGGTATTTGGTAACAAGCCAGCTATACATAGCAAAACCACGCCTTACACTCTTGGCAAATTTGCGCGAAATAAGCGCATCAAAAGCCACACCTGCATTGCTGATAAACGGACGCTCGTTTGCATAACCGATGTCCATCTTTATCACATTGCCTTTGTTGATGACAGCTATTGCTTCCTGTTCTTTCAGCGGTATGCCCATGGTGCGTGCCATACCATTACCACTGCCTTTTGGTATGATGGCAAGGCATGTATCAGTATCGAGCAGGCCTGCTACAATATCATTTACAGAGCCATCACCACCAACAGCTACTACTGCATAAGCACCCTTTGCAGCGGCTTCTTTGGCCAAGACAGTACCATGCTTAGCGTATTGAGTATATTGAATTTCGTAAGAATATTGTTGTTGATCGAGTGTAGTATCGATAGCATGCTGGATGGCTTTTTGCCTGTCTACACCCGAACGTGGGTTTATAATAAACACCAAGTGTTTCTTGTTCATGAAAGTTGCGCTTTTAAGCTCAGGTCCATGCTGACTGCGTGGTGAATGATAGCCCCGACAGAGATGAAGTCTACGCCTGTTTTTGCATAGGCTTCTATATTTTCGATAGTGATACCGCCTGAAGCTTCTGTTTCGTACTTACCATCTATCAGCTTCACAGCCTCCACCATCAATTCGGGTGTGTAGTTGTCCAGCATAATGCGGTCTATACCACCTGTAGCCAATACACGTTTTACATCGTCGATGGTGCGCGTTTCCACTTCTATCTTCAGTTGCAGATTATTGTCCTTCAGATACTGCCTCGTTTTCTCAATAGCTTTCTCGATACCCCCACAAAAATCTATGTGGTTGTCTTTCAGCATCACCATATCGTACAAACCCATACGGTGATTTTCGCCACCACCAATTTTTACAGCCTGCTTCTCGAACGCGCGGAACAACGGTGTTGTTTTGCGTGTATCAAGTATGCGGGTTTTATAACCCTTCAGCTTTTGTACATATTGATTGGTAAGTGTTGCAATACCGCTCATACGTTGCATACAGTTGAGCGATAAACGCTCAGCCTGCAAAATGGTATGCACTTTTGCTGAAACTTCGAAAGCTATATCGCCATACTTCACTACATCGCCATCGTTTTTGTAGATGGTAAATGTTGCTTCAGGTTCCAGGTAATGAAAAATATCCTGTGCCAATTGTACACCTGCAAGTATACCATCTTCCTTTACCTTCAGCACAGCTTTGCCCATTGCATCGGGTGCAATAGACGAGAGGGTTGAGTGGTCGCCACTACCAATATCTTCTTTCAGTGCTGCAGCTATGAATTCCTGAGTTGTCAAACCGATGTAATTTAGGCTGCAAAGCTACTAAATAGCCCACATAACATAAGTATAACGATTTATTAATCTGCCCATATCAGGCTGCCATCGCCATAGCTTAGGAAACGATAGCCATTATTAAGTGCGTGATTGTAGAGAGTTCGCCACTTATTGCTGGTAATGGCAGCTACTAGTAATAACAATGTAGACTGTGGTTGGTGGAAATTGGTAACCAGTCCTTTTATAACACGGCATTTATAACCGGGGGCTATCAGTATTTGTGTACGGGTTACGAGGCGTTGCATATTGTTGGCAGCGAGGTAGTCTGCAATAGCTTGCAATGCTTCAGTAACAGTTGCTTCGGTGTTTAGTTCGTAAGGCTCCCATTGTGTAATGGCTATATCACTTTCTGGCTTGATGCCCATCAGCAGTTTTGCACCTATCCAGTAGAGGCTTTCGAGCGTGCGCATAGATGTAGTACCTACCGCTATGATATTGCCTGCATGTTGCAAGAGCTTTTGAATGGCCGCTGCTTCAACCTCTATCCATTCGGTATGCATATCGTGGCCGTCCATCGTTTCGCTCTTCACAGGTTTGAAAGTACCTGCGCCAACGTGCAACGTTACGAATGCTTTATCTATATGTTTTGCCTCAAAGCTTTTGAATACCGTATCCGTGAAATGCAGACCTGCTGTTGGCGCAGCCACACTACCCTCTTCTTTTGCATAGATGGTCTGGTAGCGTTGTTCATCACTTTTTTCAGATTCGCGGTGCAGATAAGGCGGAATGGGAACTTTGCCTATGTAGTGCAATACTTCTGCAAACGTAATATCTGCATCCCAAGTAAACTCTATCGTAAATAAACCAGATTGTCTTTCTGCAATAGATGCGTTCAGTATGAAATTTGGTGCTGTGTGTTCTACAGACAAAACCATGCCCTGCTTCCATTTGCTTGCTCCACCTACCATACAGTTCCACCATACTTTGTTTTTCTGTAATAGTGCTGTTTGTATTTCGGGATACTGGCTATGTGGCTCGAGGCAGAAGATTTCTATCAGCCCACCGGTATCTTTTTTGAAAAGCAGCCTTGCATTTACAACTTTGGTCTGGTTGAAAACAAGCAGTGATTTTTCAGGAATGTGGCTTGCTATGTTGCGATATACATCTTCCTCAATATTGCTGGAACTGTATATCAGCAATTTGCTTGCATCCCTTTCCTGCAATGGATATGCCGCGATTCTGTCATCGGGCAAATCGTACGTATAATCTTCAATCTTTAAACTGCTTGGGTGCTGCATAACGAAGTGCAAAGCTACAAGCTGGCAAGGTTTATTTCAAAAAATCCCTAATGGTTGCCACAATCTGCTCTGCACCACTGCCATATAACATGGTATGGTGGTTGCCATCTACTGCTATGTATTTTGCATCGGGCATCATTTCTACCGTTTCCAGTGCATTACATTCAGGCAGTAGTGGCTCGCCAAGTGAATATTCGTCTACACCATTTATCAGGATGGTTGGTTGCTTTACTTCCTGCACATGCTCATCCCAGGGTGTAGCACCTACATTGTATGCCACCTGCAAGATGTTTGCCAGTATAGGGCGCGGTGTTACACCACCTTCCTCGGTAGTCTTTACATCTGCCATATAATACCTTTCCACTGCAGGCTCCCAGAAGGCACTGAATGGTGCAGATTTGATTTCGGTGATATACGCATCCCACGAAGCAAATTGCTTATCGAGCCTGCCAAGTGTTGGCTGCAGCATCTCCAACGAGTTAGGATTCATTTTTGCAGCGGCATCCAATATCACCAGTTTTTCAAACCTATCTGGAAAGTTAGCAGCCAGATAGTAGCTCATCAAACCACCGAAAGAGTGTCCTGCTATGTTTACTTTATCTATGCCAAGGTGATCCAGCAGATTGATAACATCTTCTGCATGGTCCGGAATACTATATGCAAATGCGGGATAGCCACTTAGCCCGCGCCCACGCTGGTCCAGACTGATAACGGTATAGTCATCAGCAAGACCACGGGCTACCAACCCGTCAAACGCATGTGCATTTGCCGTAAGGCCGTGCAACATCAGCAATGGTTGCTTGCCTGCATTGTAGGTAATATAATGCAGGTGTGTATTATTGCTATCGATAACGTTGCTATCGAATTCAGGAAAATCTGTCATATCAATTATTTATTGTGCAGTCCACCCACCATCAATTGGTAAGGCAATACCCGTCATCTGTGCAGCACTGTCTGATGCAATATAAAGCACAGATTGTGCAATGGCTTCTACAGGTATAAACTCTTTTACGGCCTGCTTATCCAGCATTACTTTTTCTATCACTTCTTCACGACTCATATTGTGCGTCTTCATCTGGTCGGCTATCTGATTATCTATGATAGGTGTGTGTACATAACCAGGGCAAATAGCGTTGGCTGTAATGCCAAATGGAGCACCTTCCAATGCAATGGTTTTAGTAAAGCCAATGATGCCGTGCTTGGATGCTACGTATGCGCTCTTGAACTCTGACGCAACTAAGCCATGTGCTGATGCAATGTTGATGATGCGGCCCAATTTGCGTTCTTTCATTCCTTTCCACACTGCTTGTGTAGTATAAAATGCAGCCGTAAGGTTGATGCCAATAATAGCATTCCATTTATCTGCGGGAAAATCTTCGATAGGAGATACAAACTGAATGCCTGCATTGTTGACTAATATATCTATACCGCCAAACTTTCCTTCGGCTTCTGCAATCATTGCTTTGATGGTATCTGGTTGCAGCATATTGGCAGGTGAGAAGACATGCTGAATACCAAACTCATCTGCTACTTGTTGTGCTATCTCTGCGCCATTCGGCTCCAAACCGTTGAATACTATATTATGACCCTGTGCAGCAAATGCTTTTGCAATGCCAAGGCCTATACCACTTGTGCTACCTGTTATCAATACTGTTTTTGCCATATACCAAATGTAGGTGTTTAATATGCCGCACAACTAAGCCATGCGTAGTTTTTGCATAATATTAATAGTTGTCTATCGCAGTTGCGGTATGCTGATACCTGTCATCTTTCGATACAGGTCGATAGCATAGAGGTCTGTCATGCCGGATATAAAATCTACAACCGATTGTATGTTGTTGTACAGCAACCCATCCTTAACATCAACTGGAAACTGACTTGAAATAAGCTGCACTATTTTGCCCGATTTTGTTTTTTCAGGGTGTAACACTGCATTTACAAACTCCTTCAGCAAGCCACCAATCACGTTATAACCTGCAATCTCTATTTCTACTACCGATTTGTAGTTGTAAATGTATTTTACAGAATAAGCATTTATCTCGTCTATCAGTGGTTTGTATTCCGCAGGCATACAACTGAGCAAATCTTTTTCAAGTTTGCCTGCAAGTAATGCTTCTTCCTGCTCCATGAAAATCTTCGACAGTTTTTCAACCATCAAGCCTATCCACTTAGCGCGGATGAATTGTACTTTCTGATTATCATCTACCAAGCCTTCTACTTTCTTTTCTACATAGGCAGCGCTATTGTAATAATCGCTTTCCATATCGAAGAACGGATAGAACAGCTTTTTGATAGTAGCAAGCGATACAATGCCAAGCCTGTGCGCATCTTCCATATCTATGATGCGATAGCAGATATCGTCTGCAGCCTCTGTAAGATATACAAACGGGTGGCGTGCGTATACATGTTGGAAGCCCTCTATTTTAGGTACATGGAAGGTGGCAGCCATTTGTTCAAACAATGCCAGCTCACTATCAAAATAGCCCGACTTCTTGGTTGCTATCAGCCCTGTTTTTTTATTAAATCCTTCTGATGAGCTTGAGGGATATTTTACAATAGATGCGAGTGTACTGTATGTAAGCCTGTAGCCCCCTTCTTCTTTCTCGTTAAAATTATTGGTGAGTGTGCGCAGTGCATTTGCATTGCCCTCAAATTTTTCAAAGTCTTTCAGTTGATTAGCAGACAGGTTATCGTGTATCTGCTTTCTGTTATCGCCTTCCAGCTCTTCAAAATAGGTCCTTATGGCATCTTCGCCCGAATGCCCGAAAGGAGGGTTACCAATATCGTGCGACAAACATGCTGCTGCTATAACACTTGGTAATTCGTATTTGTAAAACTCCTTAAAGTCTTCTCCGTCGTTACTATACGTTGCTGCAATAGCATCACCTACAGCCTTACCCAGTGAACGGCCTACAGAGGCTACCTCCAGGCTATGCGTAAGCCTGTTATGCACAAACACAGCACCTGGTAAAGGAAATACCTGTGTCTTGTTCTGCAACCTGCGGAATGCAGATGAAAATATGATGCGGTCATAATCGCGCAGGAAAGATGTACGTACGCTGTCGGGGTTGCTTACTTTATCTGCACGGTCGCCCGTTCTTTTAGCGCTATAGAGGCTTTGCCAATTCATGTTGTAAAAATGCAATATTATCAGCAGTTTTTGTTCGTTTGCGTTGAACCTTTTAGCATTAATATTGTTTAGTAGTTTCACAATAATTCTATGAAGCAGACATTATTAGTTTTCACCATTTTATTGTGCAGCGTAAAAATGTTTGCACAGGCCTCCGGGGTCATCAATGGTACTATCAAAGACAAGAAAACACAGGAACCCATCCCGAGTGTAACGGTTACACTAGAGGAAACAACAACAGGTGCCGCATCAGACTTTGAGGGCAATTTCAGAATAGATAATATACCCCCAAAAACCTATAACCTGAAAATACAGGCTGTAGACTACAAGCCGCAGGTTATTTACAATGTGGTGGTAACATCGGGCAATGCGCAGACGCTCACGGTGGAAATGGAAGCTAATAACATCAGCCTGAATGAGGTTGTAGTAAAGGCCAATCCGTTTCAAAAAAATGCAGAAACACCACTTTCCATACAATCACTCTCTGCACAGGAGATAAAAAGTAACCCGGGCGGGAACTTCGATATTTCTCGTGTAATACAGGCGTTCCCCGGTGTGGGTGGTACATCAGGCTCAGTTGGTGGTTATAGAAACGACCTTATTATTCGCGGTGGTGCGCCAAACGAAAATGTGTATTATCTGGATGGTATAGAAGTACCTGTTATCAATCACTTTGCTACACAAGGCAGCGGCGGCGGGCCTACAGGTATTGTCAATATATCTTTCATTGAAGATGTATCTCTCTACACTAGTGCATTCCCTTCTAAGTTCGATAACCCGCTATCGGGTGTGTTGCAAATGAAACAACGCAGGGCAAACCCTGATAAAGTACAAGGTAACGTGAGGCTGAGTGCAACTGAACTGGCTGTAACAGCAGACGGCCCAATCAATAAAAAACTAACATTCCTAAGCTCTGTAAGGCGCTCTTATCTGCAATTACTTTTTGGTGCATTGCAATTGCCAATCAGCCCATCGTACTGGGATTTTCAATACAAGCTGGATTATAAAATCAACAAGAATCTATCTTTCTACACACTTGGCATAGGTGCTATAGACAATTTCAGCTTTAATACACCGGATAAACAGACCGCCGAAAACATCTACATACTGAAGAGTAATCCGACCATCAACCAATGGAACTATACCAATGGTTACGGACTGAAAGGATTAATGAAGAAAGGGTATTGGAACCTGACATTCAGCCGCAATATGCTGAACAACCAACTAAACAAATTTGAAGACAATCAGAACCCTGTAGAAAACCAACGCATACTACGCATCCGTTCTACAGAAGCTGAAAACAAACTACGTTTCGACTTTAATAAGAACTATAACACTTGGAGCTATAGCTGGGGTTTGATGGCACAATATGCACAGTTTGAAAATGAGGTGTACAGCCGTGTACGTGCAGAGATAAAAGATGCAAATGGCAATATCGTACAGCCTGCATATATCATCAATGCAAATACAAACATCAACCTGTGGAAGTATGGAGCATTTGCACAAGTAGCCAAAAACCTCTTCAAAGACAGGCTGAATCTTTCATTTGGCATTAGGACAGATGGTAATAGTTTTACGACAGATGGCAATAACTTAGGTAAAACAATATCTCCGAGACTGGCAGCATCGTTATTGCTGATCGAAAATCTGAAATTCAACGCGTCTGTAGGCAGGTACTACAAAATACCTACGTATACTATTCTCGGCTATCAATCGGCAGGTGTGTTTACCAACAAGAACAGCAACTATATACAAAGCGACCATTTAGTTTCAGGATTTGAATACATACCCAAAACTGGTATGCGCTTTACATTGGAAGGTTTTTATAAACTGTACAACAACTATCCTGTATCTGCTGTAGATGGTATATCGCTTGCCAATAAAGGTGGTGACTTTAGCGTACTGGGCAACGAACCTGTGAGTGCAACAGGTAAGGGGCGCAGCTATGGTGTAGAGTTTCAGTTTCAGCAGAAGTTTACAAAGAACTTCTATGCAGTACTTTCATACACTTACTACAAAAGCGAGTTTACAAATGCTAACGGATTGTACGCACCCGCATCTTGGGATAACACACACCTCCTGTCATTCATAGGTGGTTATAAATTCCGCAGAAACTATGAGTTGGGTGTAAAATTCCGTTATCAGGGTGGCGCACCATATACACCGTTTGATATGCCAGCATCTCAACGCAACTATCTGTCAACAGGTGCAGCGGTATATGACTATACACAGTTCAATCAATTACGTCTTGGTTCTTTCCACTCTATGGATATAAGGTTGGATAAAAAATGGAACTATAAGAAATGGAGCCTTGATGTGTATATTGATATTACCAACCTGTATCGCAGTGTGCAACCAGAGTATCCTAAATATACATTTGCACGCACTACAGACAACAGTGCTTTCCAAACTACAGACGGGCAAGCTATAAAGAACGACGGCAGCAATGCAGTACCGTTGGTGCTGCAAGAATCGGATGCGGTATCTATACCAACCATAGGTTTTATAGTAGAGTTTTAAATGAAAACAAAGAAGCCACCCAATGGGTGGCTTCTTTGTTTAATATTGCTCTGCGTTTGTTTTATATTTTCCTAACCTTTCCTCAGCATTCTTCAAGTCTCTGTTCAGATTATTCTTTTCCTTAGAAGTCATTACCCCGTCTTTTTCATACTTCTCAATAGTCTGTTTAATACTATACTGCTCCTTCATCAGTTTCTCATATTCAACTGTCGTTATCTTTTTCTGCTTGTATGCAGCTTTAATAATACGCTCTTGTTTTTGCTGATCTTTTTTGAAATTTTGAGCACTAGCAATTAGCGACATTGACACGAAGGACAACATTAACATTACTACCCTGATGTATTTCATACCATTTGTTTTGTAATGTAAAATTACAATCAATGAAATGGGATTGATATGATATTGGTCATCTTACTGAACAATATTCATCAATGCAATGTATGTGTATCAAACGCCTAACTGATGTTTCATCATATCGAGCAATTGCTGTTCCTGCGGCAGCCAAGGATTGCCTGATTCTATTGCCTCCTTCAGACACTTGCGAGCATTATCATTATCTGCTTTTGCCAGATATGCCTCTGCGAGGTATAAACTTGCTTTACCATTCATCGGGTTTAACTTCAAAGATGTTTTCATGGCACTGATTACGTCCGATAGTTTTGTTTCATCACCTGCCTTCCATAGCATACGATTGCTAAAGCCGTAGAGATAGTACATATAATCGTTAGACTGATCATAGCTCAAAAACTTCTGAATACTTTCAGCAGCTTTATCGTAATTACCCTTTAATGCAAACAGTGAACCTTCAGCACTGTAGATGCTTTTTTCGGACGGGTCTGCCTCCTCTGCCTGCTCCAGATATATTTGCGCACTATCTGCTTTCATTCTTCTTTCCTGATCGGAAGGTACAGCACCTGCCCATTGCAAATATGTCTGCCCAAGTGCAACTAATGTCTTTACATTGTCCTGTGGTGCAGAACGGAGTAGTTGTAATGACAACCTGTAATTCTTCATAAGGTTGTAGAACCTTGAAGCATAAACACCTTGCAATTCGCCATCTTCGTCACTGTACTCAACTACAGGATTTAGTAGCTTAGATAAACCTGATGCCCAAGCAGCGTCTTCTATAGGAGCAGGCCAGTTGAATAGTTTTTGTATTTGTTTGTTTTCATTCAGTGACTTGTTTCTATTGTTATACTTCAAAAATATGGAAGCAACAGGGTCTACATAGATGAGATTATAATCCTTTCCCCAATAAAGGTTGAACTGTACATTACCCAACTGCGATGTACTCAATACAACATAATCGAAATTGTATTTTTTATCGAGCTCAGTAAATTTTGATGGTTGCTGGTAGATACTGAAATAGTCATCAAAAAAATTTGCCGGGAATACATCCAGATCTCTTAAATCTATGTACGATTTAAAATCAGGATAATTGCCCCAAAGCAGGTAAGACGATATAAAGTAATCTGAAAAAGCAGTGCCTTTAATATTGTTTTGCTTGATAAAATCTGCTGCCCCCGTAGGGTTATTTAGCATCGCTACATGTATGCCGTACTTGTTGGGCGATTTTGTAAACGCATACCATTTATTACTAACAATAGCTACATAAAACAACGCGGTTACAGCTATAGCAATTACATCTGCTTTTTCTGAAATGGTGTTTAGCAGCTTAATTGCTCTCAGCCTGGATACAGTAAACAACCAACTAAGTACTATTGGCAAAGATGGTATTAATACTATTTGCGCAAAAGGTATGTTCCTGTTTGCCGTCAGGGACAGATAAGCAAACAATGGTATCATCAACAAGTAACCTGCTAATACAGGTGATAAGAATTGTTTGAGTTGTTTTTGTTTAATGGCTGTTAGCAATTGTATTATCCAATAAAACGTAACTAATGCCAATATTGTGATATGCAGTTTAGCCTGTATTGTCCAGTATTGAATATCTGCATAAGAATATAGCTCCGTCGTGTATTTATTGGCCCATACTTGACGATATATTTCAAATGGTTGTTGCCACAATACAATTCCATTAGGATTGCAAAGCACCGCTAATAGACTCAATACAAATACCGCTGCAATTCTACCTGTTTGTAGTAATGCTTGTTTTTCTTTGTTGAACAGGTACGATATAAAAGAACCTACTGTAGCTGTAGCCAGTATTACTAAGCCAACCGGGTAACCCTCATGCATATTTGCCCATAGGCATTGCAGCGGGATGAATAACAATAATGACTTCCATTCAAAACGCGGGTTTCTCCATAAAAGGAACAGATAGGCGGTGCTTAGTAAGTGGCTCACCATTTCGGGCCGACCTGCCATCCTGTATTCTGATATTGCCAGAAAAGCGATGAGCGAAACTACAGCAGCGAGTATATTGGATGTAGTGCCTGATAGCAGTCTGATGGTTTTATACAAAAGCCATACTATAGCTACGTTCGCTATAGATTGTAATAATAGTACCGCTTCAGGGCCCAATCCTTTTTCAAGAAATGCTATGATTACCTCGTAGAGCCATTTTATATTTATCCAATTTGCTCCTTGCATGGTATAGGAAAACACATCTGTATGTGTTACCGAACCATGCTCCAGCATCCACCTACCTGCAAGCAACTGCCACCATACATCCGGTTCACGCAGTTGCTTCATGCCGAGTGCAAAAGCACACAAGGCAACTAATATAAATGCAATCTTAGATAAGCTGAGTTTCATCTGTATAAATCGTATCTGAAAAATACTGCTTAATAACTATGTTTACAAACAACAAAAAAATACCGGCTACTTAAGTAGCCGGTACAACTATAAATCCTTATTTGTCAAATTAAATCCTGCCTGTTATTCTTTATCCTCTTTCTGGCATTCAGCCAAGAAAAATGTATTCTGCATTTTACCCCACCACGGCTTGCTCATATCTGCATCTGTTTCTTTTGCAAAGAAGCCCTCTGCTTTTTCGAAGTATGAAATAGCCGGCTTTTTACCACCACCAAACATCTTTGGCGTGAAGAATTTGCTAACGCCTGCCAAATAGTATATGCGTGGATTTTCTGCATTTACTTCTTTTGCTTTTTGCAGGTTTTCTTCAAACAGCTTGCCGTACTTCTGCCAGCGCGCCTGTGGTTTTACAGCCATGCGTGCATTGGCAATCAGCGCAGCTATAACATAAGTTTCATCATTGTCTTTACCTATTATGCCTACTGCTTCGCCCAATTCTTTTTCAGCCTCATCTACATAAGCATCTTTCTTAGCTTCTTCTTTTTCCATGTAAGAAAGCTGTGCTTTTGCATACGCATTGTAGAAGTGAGAAGTCCATTCGGTATTCCACTTCTTGGCAATCAGGTTCAGCTTATTGCTTGCTTCAACCTTCTTTTGGTAATCCATAGTGGTATCGAAAGCCAAGAATGTTTTCTTCAGTGTTTCGTTGTAGTCTTGTGCGTGGCAATTAACATAGCTGAATGCTGCAATTGCCGTGGCGATAATGTAACGTGTCATTGATGTGATTGTTTTATGATTGAGTTATTAATTATAATTCGTCTTTATCGAATGCTGTGAGTGAGAAATTTATACCTACAAATACCGAACGATATAATGCCGGGCGCATTTCATACCTGTTGCCCGCAGCATCGTAACGATAACCAAATACATTTTTCTGGTTTGTAACATTGTCTATACCTGCATATATAACTGTAAACCATTTACCAATTGAACGCAGATAGTTAATATTTAGCGAAAGGTTGTGGAAGTCGGGCGTACGGTCTGCCATAAAGCTTGCATTGTTAGGATTGTAGTATGGTCTGCCGCTTGCATAACTATAGGTAAGGTTTATTTGCGTTTGCAACTTCTCTATAAAGTATTTGGTTACGATATTCAGGTTATGGTTAGCAATGAAATCCGGTTGTGCTTCTGCCAAGTAGTTTTTGTATAGCCTGCGGGTATCTATGAAGCTATAAGAAATCCAGTAATCAGCATTTTTGATAGATTTCTTATCTCTGAAGAATAATTCAGCACCTGTTGCATAACCATAGCCGGAATTATCGGCAGGGTTTGCATACGGATTCACTACACGAAACTGATTCGGATTAAAGCTCGTAGTCATGTATTCACGTATCAACTGATTATAGCTTTTATAATAACCTTCTATACGCAGCGTACGGTCGTTGTGCATATACTGGTAGTTAGCAATGTAATGCACTGCCTGTTGCATTTCTGGCTTGTAGCCTGCAATCAGGTATTGCTGGTCTGCTGTTTGGTAAAACATACCACCTGCCAGAGAGAACTGTCCGTAAAGCCCTGATTTGATACCCATTGCAAGGCGTGGCATTACCACATCCTGATTCAGTAATACACTGTGCTCATAGCGCACACCGGGCTTTATGCCAATCCTGTGAGATACAGACCAGTCGGCCTCTGCATATCCTGCTATTTGTGTTTCTGTAAAGTTTGTGTTCCAAACACCAAATGTACGGTCGTAGTGGAAGTGCTGTATTTCTGTACCTGCTGTTATGCTGAGGCGTGAAGTTGTATAGTTTTTCAATTCGCCGCGGAACTGTGCCCTGTCATCTTTACTTACAGAACCTGTACCGCTCCAGTCAACATCATCCTGATTATAGCTATAAGAACCTGCTGTAAAGATTTGCCATTTATCTTTCAGCGATTGCTTGTAAGAAACAATACCATAAACGTTTTGCGACTTTACACCAAAGTCAAGTGTCTTTGATGCATCAGAAGGCTCAGGCACACGCGTTCCACTCCGAAACTGTGAATAGTTTACCAATGCCTTGAAGATGCCTTTTTTGTTAGGTGTCCAGTTGAATTTTGCAGAACCACCAGCACCTTTCGGTACATCGTAAAAATCTACGTTTGCTTTAGCTATTCCATAAAACGGCTGCAGGTTGTTATAATATGCCGATGCTTCGAAACTTGTTTTCTTCAATAGCTTTGAACCGCTTGCATATACACCTGCCATGTTAAGACCTAAGTTAACAGTACTCTTATCGGGCATATCATTGCTGTTCAGTTCCAGCACAGAAGAAAGTGCCTGCCCGTAACGTGCACTGTAACCACCACTACTGAAGGCTATACCCTTAAACTGGAACGGGCCAAAACGGCTGCGTGCAGCTACACCTGGTGCTGTTGTAAGAAAGGCATTCTGTGCTACCATACCATCTACAATTACTGCTGCCTCACTGGCATCACCACCACGTACAAATAAACCTGTCTGTGTACCTTGTTGTTGAGTACCCGGCAATGTTTGTATGGCTTTCACCACATCGGCCTGAGAGCCTGCAGTAGTAACAATATCTAAAGATGTAAGTACTGTTTTACTATTGTTCGATGCTTCGAAAGAACCTGCTGTTATTACAAAATCTTCCAATTGACGTGCTGTTGCTTTCATTTTGATAGTGATATCTTTCACATCACCATTTATGGTAACAGGCATACCAGCATTTTCATGACCTACTTCTGTTGCAACAATTGTTTGTGCTCCTTTCTCTGTAGTGGTAAACTTGAAATTACCTGTACTATCGCTGGTACCGCCATCCAATGTATTATCCAGATACACACTAGCACCTGCTACAGGTTTGCCGGAATTATCTATAACCTTTCCGCTAACGGATGTTTGTGCCCATGTTGTGATAGTAGTCAACAAAAAAACAGGTAGTAGTAAAAATTGCTTCATCGGTTGTTGTTTATCAAGAAGTTGTCGCAAAGCTATTACCGACAATTTGATGACAGAAAAGCTATTCGGCTAAAACATGTTGAAAGTCGGTGAATAGCTTATCTATGTCGGTAAATGCTTTTGTATATTTTTATATCGGTTTAATAATTTATTATGCGAATATACATCGGTATAGACATAATAAACAATTTTATCTTTAGTATTTTTTATAAATTTACTACGAAACCGATGTAATATGAATATTGTTGTTAGCCTAGTCAATGAATGGGATGTATTTGAAAAGAAGCATCCGGATGGTGGAATTGCTGATTTTTGCAGATACTACCTCATCAATGAGAAAGTAGAAGATGAGAGAAAAATGGTGAAAGGAATGGTTCCACCGTCGGATGAGGGACTTATGATGAAAACGTTAGGCTATATTACAAGTGCATTTGGTATTTATTACAGAGCTGCTATGGCCAAAACGCAACTTCCATTCCCAGAAGCATTTTATTTTCTGAATGCTTTAAAGCCATTAAAAGAAGTCAGGAAAACCGAATTGGTTAATATATCTATGTTAGAATATACTACAGGCATGGATATGATAGGTAAACTGATAAAACAAGGGTTTATAGCAGAAAGACAACATGATACAGACAAGAGGGCAAAACTATTAAGCCTGACACCAAAAGGTGAGGATGTACTGCCTGAGTGTTATAAATACATCAATATGGCTACCCGAATGATGTTTAAAGATATGGACTCAGATACGCTAAAACTCTGTATCAGCTTACTATCAAAAGTTGAAATAAAACACTCGGCATTGGCAATTGCTGTCCGTCATCTCGATTTCGAAGCTATGTACACTCACATCATGGAAACACCATAACTATTCTTTCCCCTGCTATGGGGGATTAGCGATACAGCACCGTTGCCTACTTTTCATAAAACCGACTTTATGAAAAAGCTGCTATTGTTTTTATGCATGGTATTTGCCAATACTATGCATGCACAAGAACCTGCACGCAAAGCATTCATTGGCCTTACGGGGAGATATACCGACAACGGCATTGTTGCAGACAGTATTGCGCCCAACTCTACACTGTACAAAGCAGGCATACAAAAAGGTGATACTATCAAGTATATCAACAATCAATTGCTTACAAATGCGGCAAGCCTTGGCAATGCAACATCTTCCATAAGAACAGGAGATAAAGTCGTTGTTACATATAGCCATGTAGGCAAAGTGAAGACAAAGACCATCAACGCGGTAATGCGTCCGTTTGATACTTCTGACATTGCCGATGTGTACTATGATTGGTTGAGTAATAAAGATTGCAGGCTACGCACCATCACACGGAAACCCAAAGGACAAACCAATGTGCCGAGCATCCTACTGATACCGGGTTATAACTGCGGCTCTATTGAAAACTATAGCCTTGGTGTTTATAAAAATCTGATGAACGAATGGATAAAAGCAGGCTATGCTGTTGTAACGATAGAAAAATCAGGACTTGGCGACAGTTACAACTGTATACCATGCAGTGAAGCAGATTTAGTAACTGATATTGAGGTGTTTGATGCGGGTTATAAATACATGGAGTCGTTGCCTTATATTGACAAGAGCAGGCTGTTTATATGGGGCCATTCTATGGGTGGTGTGATAGCGCCTGAAATTGCAAGCAAGCACAAACCCCGTGGCATAATTGTATTTGCTACTGTCTTCCGCCCATGGAGCGAGTTTTTGTTGGAGATGCACCGAGTGCAATACCCGCTTGATGGCAAAAGCTATATAGAAACAGAAGCAGCAGTACGTGGCATGCAAAAGATATACTACGAATTCTTCCGACTGAAGAAATCGCCTGAAGAGCTTTACAAAACTCCTGAATACCGAGAGTTGGTAAAAACAGAATTGGAATACAAAGCCGGTGACAACATTATGTGGGGAAGGCATTGGCGTTTCTGGCAACAGATAGATTCGCTGAATCTTGCAGCCAGCTGGACTGCTGTGGAATGTCCAGTACTTTCCATATTCGGTGGTGCAGACTATATAGCATGCTCTGTACTTGAACATCAATTAATAGAACGCACAGTGAACGCAGCACATCCCGGCAATTGCACCAACATTACCATACCCGATATAGACCACCTGATAGTGCAACAAGCCAATTGGAAGACCGCTCACAAAAATTTTGCAGACAAAGCATATCGCGAATCGCATTTCCACTATGGTTTTACAAAAGCAACTATCGATTGGATGAATAAGATGAAATAAAAAGAGCCCCGGAATTTCGGGGCTCTGATATAATATGCTGTATAAGATTACATATTCCTGCGGTATTGGCCACCAACTTCAAACAAGGCTTTTGTTATCTGCCCGAGTGAACAATACTTAACTGCTTCCATCAGTTCTTCAAAGATGTTCTTGTTCTGAATAGCTGTTTGTTGCAGTTTGCGAAGTGCCTCCTGTCCTTTATCGCCACTACGCTTCCACAGGTTTTGTACAGTGCTTATCTGGAATTCTTTTTCCTCAGTTGTAGAGCGTATTACTTCCTGCGGCACTACAGTCAAAGAACCTTTGCTGCTAAGGAATGTATTCACACCTATTATCGGGAATTCGCCATTGTGTTTCAGTGTTTCGTAGTACAGACTTTCTTCCTGTATTTTGCTACGCTGATACATCGTTTCCATAGCACCTAGTACACCACCGCGTTCTGTAATACGGTCGAACTCTGCGAGTACGGCTTCTTCTACCAGGTCTGTCAGCTCTTCAATGATGAAAGAACCTTGCAGCGGGTTTTCGTTTTTAGCAAGACCCAGCTCTTTGTTGATGATAAGCTGAATGGCCATTGCACGACGTACACTTTCTTCCGTTGGTGTAGTGATTGCTTCATCGTACGCGTTTGTATGTAGCGAGTTACAGTTATCATATATCGCATACAGCGCTTGCAGTGTGGTACGGATATCATTGAAGTCGATTTCCTGTGCGTGCAGCGAGCGGCCTGAAGTTTGAATGTGGTACTTCAGCATTTGCGAACGCTCGTTACCGCCATATTTATACTTCATTGCCTTTGCCCAAATACGACGTGCCACACGGCCTATCACACTGTATTCAGGGTCTACACCATTACTGAAGAAGAACGACAGGTTTGGTGCAAAATCATCTATGTGCATACCACGGCTCAGGTAGTATTCTACAAACGTGAAGCCGTTGCTGATGGTAAATGCTAATTGTGAAATAGGATTAGCACCTGCCTCTGCAATGTGATAACCACTGATAGATACCGAGTAGAAGTTGCGCACACCTTCGTTTATGAAGTATTGTTGCACATCACCCATCACACGCAGCGAGAATTCTGTAGAGAAGATGCACGTATTCTGTGCCTGGTCTTCTTTCAGTATATCTGCCTGTACTGTACCACGTACTGCTTTCAGGGTATCTACTTTTATTTTGTTGTACACATCGGCAGGCAATACCTGATCACCCGTTACACCCAGTAGCATCAGGCCTAGCCCATCATTACCTTCAGGTAAAGAACCTACTGCACCACCACCAAATACAGATGGGTTGTATGTAGGGCGCGGAACACCTTTCTCTTTGTATATAGCGTCTATCTTCTTATTTACTTCATCTTCCAGTCCGTTTGCTTTTATATAAAGCTCGCACTGCTGGTCTATCGCAGCATTCATAAAGAAAGCTGTAATAGTTGGTGCAGGACCATTGATGGTCATTGATACAGATGTCTTAGGGTCTGCCAGATTGAAACCACTGTATAGCTTCTTCGCATCATCCAAACAACAAACATTCACACCAGAGTTACCCACTTTACCATAGATATCAGGACGATGGTCGGGGTCTTGTCCGTAAAGTGTTACACTGTCAAACGCTGTACTGAGGCGCTTTGCAGGCATGCCAAGTGATACGTAGTGAAAACGTTTGTTGGTACGCTCAGGGCCACCTTCACCCGCAAACATACGTGTAGGGTCTTCACCTTCGCGTTTGAAAGGATAGATACCAGCCGCATAAGGGAATTCGCCCGGGAAGTTTTCCATCAATGCCCAATACAGTATTTCGCCCCATGCTTCAAACTTAGGTACTGCTACTTTCGGTACTTGTGTATGAGAAAGCGATTCTGTATGTGTCTTGATTTTTATTTCCTTATCTCGAACCTTGAACTTGTAGTATTCATCTGTAAACAGATTTTTCTTCTGCGCCCAGTTTTCAAGCAGGTGCTTGTTTTTAGGGTCCAGTTCCATCTCTGTTTTAGCATACACTTCCTGCAGCGTCTTTATCAGCCTGTCTTTATCTTCTGTATCCGTAGCCTGTATGGTTTCTATTGTTTTACGAATACCAAACAATTTCTGCGCAATAGCCGACTGGTCTTTGGACCACTTATCGTACTTGCGATTGTTCTCAGATATTTCGCTTAGGTAGCGTGTACGTGCAGGTGGTATGATGAATATTTTTTCACTCATCTCATCACTTATCTCGAAGCTCGAGTTGAGTTCTGCTCCTGTTTTCTTCACCACAATATCCATCAGCGACTTGTACATGGTATTAGTACCCGGGTCGTTGAACTGCGAAGCGATAGTACCATATACAGGCATATCGTCAGGGTTCGCATCAAACAGTTTGTGGTTGCGTTGATATTGTTTCTTCACATCGCGCAATGCGTCCATGGCACCACGTTTATCGAATTTGTTGATGACTACGATATCAGCAAAATCGAGCATATCAATCTTCTCCAACTGTGTGGCTGCACCATATTCAGGTGTCATCACATACATGCTCAGGTCGCTATAGTCTGTAATTTGTGTATCGCTCTGACCGATGCCAGATGTTTCGAGTATAATTAAATCATAATCAGCAGCCTTTAGTATGTTTACTGCATCCCGAATATGCTTAGATACTGCCAGATTGCTTTGGCGAGTAGCCATAGAACGCATAAATACGCGCGCATTGCGTATTGCATTCATGCGGATACGATCACCGAGCAAGGCACCACCTGTTTTCTTCTTAGATGGATCAACAGATATGATACCTATGTTTTTGTCTTTGAAATCGAGCAGGAAACGACGCACCAGTTCATCTACCAGCGAGCTTTTACCCGCGCCACCTGTACCTGTAATGCCCAATACAGGTGTTTTAGAAGCTGTAGCTTTCTCTTCTATCTTCTTCAGCATAGCCTGTGTTTCAGGCAGCTCGTGATAGTTTTCTGCGGCAGATATGAGACGTGCTATAGACTTTGCATCTTTTTCTACCAGATGACCTACTTCACCATTCAGTTGATTACCTGTGGGATAATCACTTTTTTCAATCAGGTCGTCTATCATACCCTGCAGCCCCATCGCACGTCCGTCGTCAGGAGAGTAGATACGAGTAATGCCATAAGCATGCAATTCGTCTATCTCTGTTGGCAGTATAACACCACCACCACCACCAAATATCCTGATGTGTCCGCAGTTGCGTTCCTTCAGCAGGTCGTACATATATTTGAAGTACTCTACGTGGCCGCCCTGGTAAGATGTCATTGCGATAGCATTTGCATCTTCCTGTATGGCACAATCTACTACTTCCTGTACACTGCGGTCGTGACCGAGATGTATTACCTCTACACCACTGCTTTGCATCACACGTCGCATGATGTTGATAGCAGCATCGTGGCCGTCGAATAATGATGCGGCTGTGACAATACGAACTTTATTCTTAGGTGTATACGTCATATCTTTATTTACCTCATATCGAGGCTTTTAGTGGAAGTACAAAGTTACGAAATAGCCTGTAATAAAGGGATTCCACCAGAAAATCAAAACTTTAAAAATTATTCCCTATGTCATTAAAAAATCTACTACCAATTATGCTGTCATTAGTATTTGTAAACGCGAGTCTTGCTCAAAACCAGAGAAGCATATACGTTTATGATGACAACAAGCAACCATTAAATAAAGCTGAACTAATACTAAACGGTAAAACTGTTTGTTTATCCGACTCAAACGGATTGCTAAGTATTGATACAACATTGTTGAAAGATAACATAGCAACTATTTACAAAACAGGTTATCATACTACTACCATAACTAAGCAAAGTATTGTAGAATCAATATACCTGAAACCATTACTGCATGAATTGAATGAGTTTATAGTCGTTGATAAGCATGCCGAATTGTTGCTGAAGTCTAATACACAAGACGTAATTGACTATGCAATATTAGAAGACGGTTATCTGGTTGCATCCTTCAACCTAAACGGTAAAAGAAAAGATAAAATAAGCCTGTTGGATAAATATGGGAATGTAGAAATACAATCTTATTTAAATATTGAAGCAGAAAAAATATTCCGTAGCTGTGTAGGTAAGTATTACTTGGTTAGTAATGGCACAATATTTCCAATAATAATTGAACCTGACAATAATAGAATCCTAATTGGAAGAGCTTTGTCGACAGACGATTATACCCAAATGCAGCATTGTGTATTATTTAAGAATAATACCTACTACTATAAGTTCATTAATCCAAGAACGTTTAGCGTAGTATTTACAAAAGCAGGTATTGATGATACAACTATGCAGCAATTCAGCAAGCTCTCACAACCAGACGTTCTAAGGGCAAGCATTTCAAATCTTCAACAGGTATTTGAGGCACTAGCTGAGGGCACTGAAGAAGGGTTTAGGCGTGCCAAACAGTTATATAATATGCGAATCCTATTGGATAACTTATGTTTTAAAGATATTAATGCGGAGTTGTTTGAAAAGGATGACAGTCTTTTGATATTCGATTTTGATAAGAGGCTAATCAGATTCTTTTTATATGATGGCTCTGAAGCCAAAACAGTGCCAATGACTTTTTTCAAAAAATCTATTCAAAATTGCGTGGTTGTACAAGACAATAAAACAAAAGAATTCTATTTGTGGAATACCAATAAACAAACCAACAGACTTACTAAAATCGATTTATCAACAGGGGATGTTGCTGCGGAAACAGTGGAATTGGAAAACCCATATGTTGAAAACATAAAAATAACAGGCGGCAGAACCTGTTACATATGGAAAAAGGAATCGCTGATGCCCAAACAATTATTTATTGAAAATATACAGAAATAAGAAAGCCCTCGAATATCGGGGGCTTTCATTAGTTATTTTGAACGAAAACTATTCGTCGTCTTCGTCAGTCATTTTTTTGTGTTTGCGGTGTTCCATACCTGGTTCGCGGTGGCCACGAGATTTGCCACAGTTGCAACCGAAGTTTTTAGAGATACCGAAGTTAAATTGCTGACCGAATGTAACACCAAAGCTGTTGATTGTAGTTGGTGCTTTATCGTAACTAACAGTACGATAACCCAGACCACCAAAACCAAAGTTCAGCGCCAAACCTTTGTGTACATTAACACCGATAGCAGGCATCAACATAGCTTGAAAGCCATTGTACATATCTGAAGTATTAACAACTGTAGATGTAGTACCTACTGTAGTGATGTTTTCGTTTGATTCTTTACCAGAAACATAGCTCAAATCCAGTTGAGTCCAGAAGAAGAAAGTGCTGTTCAGATTCTGCGTATAACGGAAGAAAGCACCTGCTTGCCATTCCCTGTCAGTGTTTGTAATCTTGTTGTTAGGAATCGTGTTGATGTTTTTCATGCTGCCATAGCCACCTTGCAGACCAACAGTCAGGTGATTATTGAATTGGAAACCAACACCCGGAGTGATGTTCCAGTCTGTACCTTCGTTAGTACCTGCTGCACCATTGTCAGTTTTAGTCCAGTTAACACCGGCATTACCGTAAACAAGGAAACTATTCTTTTGTGCGCTGGCACTACCTACTGTAGCTACAGCCAACAAAGCAAGGATCAGTTTTTTCATATAGATCGCGTGATTTTGATTAATAAACAAATGTAAATCCAATTATTTTGGTATGCAATAGACCAATACAAGATTTATTGGCTAAAATAGAAAAATCTTATTTAAAGCTCCGGATTATCTATTTGAACCAAGAACTATACATAAGATAATTATTTGCAATGCGTTCTACTTCTCCTTTCAATAGGTCTTGACTGATGTCTTTTACTTTTTTAGCGGGAACGCCTGCAAAAATACTACCCGGGGGTACTTCTGTATCTTCTAAAACTACTGCACCGGCTGCTATAATACTATTCTGGCCAATCCTCACCCTGTCCATCACAATAGCGCCCATGCCTATCAACACATTATCTTCCACAGTACACCCATGCACAATAGCATTGTGACCTATTGATACATTATTACCTATAATAGTCTTGGTTTTTTCGTACGTGCAATGAATACATGCACCATCTTGCACATTTACCTTATTGCCCATGCGAATGCTGTTAACATCGCCACGAACCACAGCGTTAAACCAAACACTGCAGTCTTCTCCCATCTGTACATCGCCTACAATTGTAGCATTGGGTGCTACAAAGCAGGATTCGGGAATTTCGGGGCTAATACCTTTTACAGGGAGAATTACAGGCATATTATCTGAATATATTATACTTAATTATACAATATAATGCTCTGAAAGCATCTTTCATGCCAATTTTCTTACCCTCTTCATAGGTACGGCCATAGTAAGAGATACCTACTTCATAGATGCGTACCTTAGGTATGCGGGATATTTTGGCAGTCACTTCAGGCTCAAAACCAAAGCGTTTTTCTTCCAGTTTCAACCCTTGTATCATTTCTCTTTTGAACAACTTATAACATGTTTCCATATCTGTAAGATTCAGATTAGTAAACATATTGGAAGCCATAGTAAGCCATCTGTTGCCTATTGAGTGCCAGAAAAACAGTATCCTGTGTGCATTACCCCCCATAAAACGTGACCCATACACTACATCAGCAAAACCATCCAATACAGGCTTCATTAGTATATTAAACTCTTCTGGGTCATATTCAAGGTCGGCATCTTGTATTACAACGTAATCGCCGGTTGCTTTATATATACCTGTGTGCAGTGCAGCGCCCTTACCTTGGTTTACCTCATGTTTGTAGTAGGTAATAGGTAACTCAGGGTTGGCATTTTTATAAGCAAGAATGGCTTCTTCGGTATTGTCTTTTGAGCAGTCATTAACTATAATGACTTCTTTTGTACCCCCACCTATCAGGTTTACAGCTTTCACCTTATCAAGTATCAGGTGAATAGTACGCCCCTCGTTATATGCAGGGATAACTATAGATAATGTATAACTCATCAGCCAAATAATAAACAATGTGCAAATTACAAAGCCTGTTTGTAATTGTCTAATTTATGATATACTACGTCTTATTGACGGGGCTTTACTTCTGCTACACCGTATGTTTTGTATTCAAATTTGTTAAGTATTAAACCATTCTGGTTCAAATCATTCAATACATCTTTGTAGCCGTCTGCAAAGCCATCTACAGAGTAGAGTAACAAATAGTTAGACTTAACAGCTTTTACCGTATCACTGTTGTAGTATTCTTCGGGCTTTAATTGCCATTTCAGGGGTTGCAGTTGTTTATTTTTTGCAACATCCCTTTCCATATAGTAAGAATATAGTGTATATGGCGTAGTAACCAATATCTTGTTATCAGGGTAATTCTTATTGATATAACTTATTACTGGTCCAATCTCTCTGTCCCAACTAGGGAATTTCTCTATTGAGATATAAGAACAGCAATAGCAAAATGCTAAGCCAAATGGGATTGAAATAATCTGACCGACTTTTCTAGGAAAGAGATTTACAATTGCAGTAATTCCGCTTGATAATAAAATGATTACAGAGGGCAATAGGTACAATATAAACCTATAAAAGAAAGGATATAGTTTAAACATTGACATTACTAAGTGTAGCACAATAGGTAGGATTGTAAATAGTAATAATGTAAAGTTTTTCTTGTAGATATTGTACAATATAGCTACTATCACCAGTACAGATAGTATTTGAGGAAAGTAAAACTTATCTGTAAAAAAAAGCAATTCAGTATAGATAGTATCATCTATACGCATCTTCATAAAATCAGAAAATTCTGTACCAAAAATAGGTGTTGGGCAAAATGTCCACGACCATATATTTTTCATGCCATCTGCATATGGATGGTTGTGTATAAACTTGAAATAGTTTATTAACCAAACCCCTATCCAACTGCCGAAGATAATTAACTGAGAAGCCGGGATGCCTATTTGTAGAGTTGTTCCAGTTTCACTCATTTTTTTCGACCAGCCTGTTGCAATCATATATACTGCTGTACAAAAAAGTATAATTGTAGAAGCATTGGAATAAGGAATTGTCAAACACCCTACTATAGCTAAGAGTTTTGTTCTATGTTTTGTTACAAAAGTATGGTCAGACAAAAGCAGATACAGTATAAATATATATACAGCAACATCTATAGTATATGACTTGACTTCTGAAGCATAGTATATCATTGATATGTTAAGTGCAAATACCGTAAATGATAATATGGCCGTAAATAAATTGCCAGATAATTTTTTTACTACGAAATAAAAAAATGGTAATGCGGCAATAGATACAATGAAAGGGAATGTCCTTAACGATACTTCTCCTGAACCGAAAATATTACAAAATGTTTCCACAGACCATAGGAAAAAAATAGGTGCTGTTTGATAATTTTCCAATGGCGACATAAGACCTGCATAGCCAAACTTGATGAAATTTAAAGCAATATGTGCTTCGTCTTCCCATAAGCTCCTGCCCATCAGGTGTTGATAAAAACGCAAACTCAACCCAACAACAAGTACCACATAAAAAAGTAGAAGATAGATTTTTTCGGCCTTGTCAGCTAAAGGGTGTTTTATAGTAGTATCAGTCAATTTTGTGCATTTTTATAATGCAATAATATTAATTCTTAATAATAAGATGTGTATAAACAATCAGACAATATATGTAAAGCTAAGGGGCTATCTGTTAATTTTGTCAAATTAAGTTAGCACTCATGCAGTCATACCTCGATTTACTTCAGCATATATTAGATACAGGCACAGAAAAAAGCGACCGTACCGGCACAGGTACCATCAGTTGCTTTGGTTATCAGATGCGTTTCAATCTGCAAGAGGGCTTCCCGATGCTGACAACGAAAAAGCTGCACCTGAAATCTATTGTACATGAGTTGCTTTGGTTCTTGAAAGGTGATACCAACATCAAATACCTGAAAGATAATGGCGTAGGTATATGGGACGAATGGGCTGATGAAAATGGTGACTTGGGCCCTGTGTATGGGCATCAATGGCGTAGTTGGGTAGGTGCAGACGGGCAAGTACATGACCAGATAAAAGATGTACTGAATACCATTAAAACCAACCCTGACAGCCGCCGCATGATAGTAAATGCATGGAATGTGGGCGATCTGCAAAAAATGGCGCTTACACCTTGCCACGCATTGTTTCAGTTTTATGTAGCCAACGGCAAGCTTAGCTGCCAGCTTTATCAGCGTAGTGCAGATGTTTTTCTGGGCGTGCCTTTCAACATAGCATCTTATGCCTTGCTGACTATGATGATGGCGCAAGTATGCGGGTTGCAGTATGGCGAATTCATACACACATTTGGCGACGTACACCTTTACAGCAACCACGTAGAGCAGGCAAAACTGCAACTGACACGCACACCATTCCCGCTACCGACAATGAAAATCAATCCCAATGTAAAAGACCTGTTCAACTTTAAGTTTGAAGATTTTACATTAGAGAATTACCAATCGCACCCACATATTAAAGCGCCTGTTGCCATTTAAATAATAACGCAAAAAGAAAAAGTAAAAACTGATTTTTGCTTTTTTAATTTTGCTTTTATATGATAATTTCTGCAATTGTTGCCATATCAGACAATCATGCCATTGGCAGAGATAACCAGTTGCCATGGCATCTGCCGGAGGATTTGAAATTCTTTAAACGCACCACATTAGGCAAACCAATGCTGATGGGACGTAAGACATTCGAATCGCTGGGTGGTGTATTGAAGAACAGGCTGCATATTGTAGTATCTCACCAAAAAGACTTGCAACTTCCAGATGGCGTGCTGTTATATCACGATATACAACAAGGCATTGCACGTATGGAGCAGGAAAATGCTGAAGAGGGTTTCATAATTGGTGGCGGTGTGATATTTAACGAGACGATGAACCTGATAGACAGGCTATACCTGACACAAGTACATACTACCATTGAGGATGCACATACTTTCTTCCCACACATCAACCATGCACATTGGAAACTGGTATGGCAGGAAGAGCATAAGGCAGATGAAAAACACGCTTTCGATTTCACTTTCCAGCAATGGGAAAGAATCAAAGAGATTTAATGAGCTTCTACCGTTTTACTGCATACATCCGATACCGCCTGAAGGCGAAAACAAGGCACGGGATACACTCTCCGTTTGTGTATGCATTTATAGATAATTGTCTGGGAGTAAAATCTTCACAATCGCTGGAAGAACGCATCAATGCTTATTTCGGCAATCTTGTAGAATGGGTAATTGATGATGTAGAGATTCAATCATCCAATACATTATCAGTAAAAGCCATAAGGGGTATTCATGCCAACGCAGCAGCTACAGATAAGTGGCATACGCTGGCTCATGATACCAAAGGCGTTATTATCAGTATAGACCTATATAACGTTGGTCTGCTTGTTTACAATCCGGATGTGAAAGAAAAGCAGCACTTCGTGCTAAAATATCCGCTATAAAAAAGCCCCGCAAATTGCAGGGCTTTTATCTTATTGCTTAGTCTTTTTTCATAAAGCCTTTCAGCTTGTCCAGTGCATCTTTGGTAGCGTCTTGTGCTTTGGCACCAAACTCGCTCATCTTCTCGCCTGCGTCTTTTGCAAAATCTTCCATATTGTCTTTTGCAGTGTCTGCGATGTCTTTCATTTTATCCATAATACTTTCTTCCTCTGTCAGAAAGTTGTCTATCATACCGTGCATCATTGGCGGCACTTTACTTTTAATAAAGTCTGCAATGGTTTGCACTGCTTTCAGTGCCTGCTCTTCGCTGAGGCCTGCTTTAGCTTTCAGTTGTTCCAGCAAATTGTTTTCCATGTTCGCTTAGTATTATGGGGTTAAAAAATATAATTAAGCTGCTTTCAGGTAATCCAGTTTCGAATGTTCCAGCATCTGCTTAGCATAGTCGAGCGACAGGTAGAACACTTCTTCATTCTTTTCAGATGGCAGGTCGAACATGGCATCTGTGAGTATCATCTCACAAATTGCCCTCAAACCACGACCACCAAGTTTGAACTGTACTGCTTTTTCTACCATATAGTCCAGCGCAGCATCTTCTACTTCCAGCTTCACACCTTCATATTCAAACAGTTTTTTATACTGCTTAATGAGTGCATTCTTAGGCTCTGTCAATATGCGCTTCAGCGCACTTGGGTCCAACGGATTGAGGTATGTAACAACCGGCAGACGGCCCAGTAACTCAGGTATCAGACCAAACGTGCGTAAATCCTGTGCATTAACGTACTGCAGGAGGTTTGCCCTGTCTATATCTTTGGTTGCTTTGATAGAATTGAAGCCTAGCGCAGAGGTCTGCACCCTGCGGGCAATCATTTTATCAATACCTTCAAAAGCACCACCGCAGATGAAGAGGATGTTTTGTGTATTCACTTTCACCATCTTCTGCTCTGGATGCTTGCGGCCACCTTGCGGCGGAACCAGTACTTCAGAACCTTCCAGCAGTTTCAGCATAGCCTGTTGCACACCCTCACCACTCACATCGCGTGTTATGGATGGGTTATCGCTCTTGCGGCCTATTTTATCTATCTCGTCTATATATACAATACCACGTTCAGCAGCAGTAACATCAAAGTTGCAAGACTGCAGCAGGCGAGATAGGATACTCTCCACATCTTCACCTACATAACCTGCTTCGGTAAATACCGTAGCATCTACTATCGCAAAAGGTACCTGTAGCAATCTTGCTATGCTTTTTGCCAGCAATGTTTTACCCGTACCTGTTTCGCCCACCATAATGATATTAGACTTTTCAATCTCTACTTCATCCTGCGCAGGTTGCATCAGGCGCTTATAGTGGTTGTACATAGCCACAGCCATTACCTTCTTTGCATCGTCTTGACCGATAACGTATTGGTCAAGAAATGCTTTGATTTCGCGTGGTTTGTACAATTTATGTTGTTGCAGGTCACTCTTAGATGATTGCGGCTTATTCATGTCGCCGTTTGCTTCCTGCAATAAATGATGAGCATTTTCTATGCACTGGTCACAAATATTACCTTTCATGCCAGTAAAGAGGATGTTTACATCGCTCTCTGCACGGTCACAAAAGGAACATTTTCTTTCAGTCTGCTTAGCCATTTCGTTGCATTAGTTTAGTCTGCAAAGGTACGACATATTATGCAAATGCTATGCCAAGAGGCTATGCCACAATGTCGCATGTTGTTTATTCTACATTGGTGATAAATATTATGGCTTACAAATTAACTTGCAGACTTATGTCATCATCGTTATTTGCCGGTCAACAGGAGGGAGCCATGTTTGCAGATATTATTCTGCCCCTTAATCTGCCACAGGCACTTACCTATGGTGTACCCACAGACATGCAACCTTTGCTGGAAGAAGGTATGCGTGTAGAGGTATCGCTGGGGCGCAACAAGCTATACTCGGGCATTGTGGCAAGAATACACAGCGATAAACCTGAATCGTACGAGATAAAACCCATTAAAAGCATCATAGACGAGCAACCGATTGTTAATCGAACACAATTGCGTTTCTGGCAATGGATTGGGCATTATTATGCTGCTGCACCCGGAGAGGTGATGCAATCTGCACTGCCATCTCACCTGAAGCTGATTGGTGAAACCACCCTGAAGTGGATGCCTGTACATAATGATGTAGTTTACGAATGGAGCAACGAAGCTTTTCCTGCTGCCGAAGCATTGGAAGCACACAAAGAACTGACCATTAGCGATTTACGAACACTGGTTGGCAGCCGACACCTGACATCTGTACTGAACGAACTGATAGAAAATGAGGTAGTAGAGATAATAGACGAATTGGAGCCGGCATATAGACCTAAGACTGAGAAAGTCATTATACTGAATCCCGCATATGACAGTGAAGAAGCACTTCACAAGCTTTTTGATGAATTGGCCCGCGCACCAAAACAGCTCGATGTGCTGATGGCCTATACAGAGCTGAGCATGAGAAACAAAACAGTGCGTCAACGAGATTTGGTGGAACGAAGCGGCGCTACTGCTGCACAGATAAAATCACTGGCCGATAAGGGCGTTTTCAAAATAGAGGAAAGAGATATTGACAGGCTGCAATACACGGGCGAAGAGGTAAATAAAGAAATCACCTTCACACCTGCGCAACAAAAAGCTTTTGAAGAGCTAAGCGCTGGTTTGGATGAAAAGAATGTAGCACTGCTGCAAGGCGTAACCGGTAGCGGCAAGACACTGATATACATCCATAAAATAAAAGAGTGCATTACTAACGGTAAACAGGCATTGTTTCTATTGCCTGAAATAGGGCTTACCACACAATTGGTAAGCAGGCTATATGCATATTTTGGTGAAGAGCTGGGTGTATATCACTCGAGGTTCAGCAATAATGAACGGGTAGAGATATGGGAGAAAGTACGTACTGGGAAATACAAAGTAGTGATAGGTCCACGCTCGGCACTATGGTTGCCTTATCAGCAACTGGGGCTGATTATAGCAGACGAAGAGCATGATGGTTCTTACAAACAAAAAGATCCCGCACCTCGCTTTCATGCGCGTGATGCTGCTATATACCTGGCATCGCTGCATAAAGCAAAAACAATACTTGGCTCTGCTACGCCATCTGTAGAAAGCCTGTATAATGCCAAGCAAGGCAAGTATGCTTATATACTGCTGAAAGAGCGCTATATGGGAGTGCGCATGCCATCTATACAAATGATAAATGCCGGCACACTGGAGCACTTGAAACAGCAAGGCATTAAACTCATAACACCAGACTTGTACACAGCTATTGCAGAAACATTGCAAAAAGGCAAACAGGTTATCTTATTTCAGAATCGCAGGGGCTATGCACCATTTCAGCTGTGTACCATGTGTGGTTGGGTGCCACAGTGCAAGAACTGTGCAGTATCGCTCACCTATCATAAGAGCACAGACAAACTGCACTGCCACTACTGCGGACAGCGTTCTGCTATTGTACATACATGCCCATGGTGCGGCGGGAACAGAATACAAAGCAAAAGCTTTGGTACAGAAAAGATAGAAGAAGAAATACAAACACTATTCCCCAAAGCACGTACTGCCCGTATGGATATTGATACCATGCGTGGCAAGCAAAGCATGCAGCAATTGCTGAACGAGGTAGAGCAACATAAAATAGATGTGCTGATTGGTACACAAATGGTGGTAAAAGGACTTGACTTTGCAGGTGTATCGCTGGTTGGTATTCTCAGCTCTGACAGCTTACTTAGCTATCCTGATTTCCGGGTGAACGAACGTGCCTTCCAACTGATGGAGCAGGTAAGTGGCCGTGCAGGCAGAATGGACGGTGCAGGCAAGGTTATAATACAAGGGCATAATCTGGCACATCCTGTATTGCAATGGGTAAAGCATCATGATGTAGATGCGTTTTATGAACAGGAAATAAAATACCGGTACGATTTTGCATACCCACCGTTTGCAAGACTTATCAAAATAACCTTTAAGCATAAAGATGAACCTAAAGCCATAGAAGCTGCCATGCGTATGGCAATGCTCATGCAAAACGTCCCTGGTGTTTCTGTGCAAGGGCCTGTACCTGCATTAGTACCACGCATACGCAATCAGTTTATACAGGAGGTATGGGTAAAATGTCAGCGAGATAATAAGTTGCTGGATAATATAAAACAGATGATTATTACCGAACGAAGAAACATTACCGGGGAACGTGGCAATAATGGCTTGCAAATACAAATAGATATTGACCCACAATAAAAAAGGAACCTAAAGGTTCCTTTTTATGTATCGTATCGTAATGTATTAATCGATAAATGGTGTCATGAAGATTTTTGCATCAGCTTCTGCCAGAGGCTCGTCAAATGAGCCGGTAGCTGTATCAAAAGAAATATCAAAACCATTAATGCCAACAGTATTTATCTTCAGCTGCATAGTATTATCTTCATTCTGATATGCTTTTTTGATTTCACCAACTATAGAGTTTGGCTCTGTACTAATAACCCAAGCCATCATATCAACACCAAGATTGCGGCGTAGCATACGTACATGTGCAGCATGGCGCGCATTTGTTGTTGCCATGTTTACAGCATCTGTCCTGAAGGCTTTATTTGTAATCAGTTTTTGTACAGCAGTCAGATACATCCTAACACCTGCATCTTCCATTGCATGCGCTACTGTCAGGAATGTGCCATAGTCTGTCATGGCTTTCGGCAGTGCATTTTTTGCAGTGAAATCGTAAGAAGGTACACTTGGCACAATATTGCCAGTAGCAGTCAGTTGATAAACCCAATATGCTACTTGCGAATTTTTGTCTTTCAGTATTTTCTTGAAGCCATCTTCTGCCGAAGCAGGAATCAAACCTGTTGTAGCCAATGCCTGTGTATACAATGCAGACTGCATATAGCTGATGCCCAGTGCAAAAACGATTGCTTCTGCTAGTATATCAGTTGTTTTAGCTGCAGCCTTGTTGCTAAACATTGAGACTGCTGCAAAAGGTGTAGCAATTGCAGCTACTTTTATACCCAAATTTTTCAGGATATCTCTGCGACCTGTAGCATTTTCAAATGTTTCAGGCTGTATACTTTCTATTTCTTTCAGTATATCTGTTAGTTTCATTTGAATGCTTATTAGTATTTAGGTAAGTTAATGCCTGTAATTGTTTTCTTAAAAAACTTCTTGGTAATGTCTATAGAGCTTTGCGGATCCTGAGACACTTCCATACCGTTCGAATCTGCTTTTTCTGCAAATGTGCCCGGTGTAATCATATCATTAATAACAGCAGAATGCCTTGCATCAACAACTGACATTTTAGCCAGTGTAACCAGGTGCTCTTCTGCTATTACCAGCCTGCATATACCATTAAGACCTGCTACTGATACTTCTTCAAAGAATTTAGCTTTCGCCATTACGCTGCTTTTCAATGAGAAATCAATAGAACTCCAGTCATTTTCCAAAGCAGGAGGTATACCATCAGTACCAAGATAGTTTTTCAACATTTCCCTGTGTACTATTTCATGATCCCTGATTTGCGTAAAAATACCTTCTTCGGTTTTTGTCATTCCTGAAAAAGGTGTTTTCAAAACCTGAATATAGAAAGCAGCCTCAAGCTGTTGCAGTAAATAAGCATAGTTGAGCAAACCCGTATCGTTAGAGCCGAGGTTGATGGTATCATCATCCGCAGTCGGTTGCACATCATCTTTCTTGCAAGATGCTATCAGCAGACCAGCACCTGCAATGACACCCGCGTAATTCAAAAATTTCCTGCGCGACAAAGATGCACTCTCATGCGTCATTTGGTCTTGCGTTGTTACTTCTTTCATAAGTAGCTTGTTACAAAAGTTTTGCTCGGTATATTGTTAAAAAATAAGCATTAACAGACCATTACCCGGTATTTCGGGCATAGTCCTATACAAAGTACCTAGTAAATCTAATATTTGTTATCTGTTTTTCACAGCCTTATGGCATAAAATTTCCCTTTCTTTGCAATAAATATTGGTAGCAGGTACTGAAAAAGCCTGAAAACTAATAGTATATTTATTTTGAATTATATGATAAACGATAAAGTAACAGGTATGTCTATGCTGCTTTCAGTACCGGGCGGATGGGAAATCATCATCATTTTAGTGATAGTTGTAGTACTATTCGGCTCTAAAAAAATACCCGGCTTGGCCAGAGGTCTTGGGCAAAGTGTAAAAGAATTTAAAGATGCCAAGCAAGGCAAAGACGAAGAAAATAAAGACAGCGATAAGGCTTAGTTCTTACTGCAGAAAAACACAAACGGTATTGCAGCACGGTCTTTCAGTGCTGCATTTACTTTTTTAGGCTCTTTTATCAGCTTATATCGTTGCAGGTCTGCAACCTCGTAATTGGCTGCATGCAGCTTATGTATGGATATGTGACGCAAATAGCCCGATAAAAATATAGCAGTATTAATATCAGCCGATATAATATCTCTGCGATAATGAATCCATGTTTTTTGTTGGCCTCCCCACATAATCAGTGCCTGTTTGTTTTAGTGAAAACGCTTCGGGCTTTTGCCATATGCTCTGTTGATGTCAGTGCCACAACCACAACCCTTTCCACTGGCACAACTATCCAGCAATATCAATAACCCGCCAAGTAATAACAAGTAAACAAAGTTTTTGTTTCTTTTCATGTGCTACACATCTACTTTTGTAAAGTTAAGTATTCTGTCCAATCAAAAAAGCTAAACATATTCTGATATCCCCGCTCGACTGGGGGCTGGGCCACACCACTCGTTGCGTACCGCTAATCCGCTACCTGCAAGGGTTGGGGCATACTGTAACGGTTGCCGGTAACGACTGGCAGCGTAAGTATATAAGCCAAACCTTTCCGGGTATAAACACAATCCATCTGGAAGGGTATAATGTACATTATAGCAAAAGCGGCAAAGGTTTTCTGTTTAATCTTTTTAAACAAATACCCGATTTGCTGAAACGTATAGCTGCTGAAAATGAATGGTTGCTGCAAGAAGCTACTCACAATAGTTATGACGGCATCATATCTGACAACAGGTACGGCATGTATCACCCACGTATTCCTTCTGTCATCATGACACATCAGGTGTTAGCACAGAGCGGTATGGGTGGATTTGTAGATAATATGCTGAAAGGGCTGCATTATAAAAGACTGGAACGCTTTGGCGAATGCTGGGTTGTCGATGTGCCGGGTAGTCCCAACCTTGCAGGCAAACTGGCTCACCCAAATGTAATGCCAGATAACGCAAAATACATAGGCTTGTTATCGCAGATAGAGCCGACTTTTACATCTGAAGAGCATTTATTGGTATTGCTTTCAGGCCCTGAGCCACAGCGCACTATGCTGGCAGATAAGCTCTGGGAGCAGGTAAAGCGCCACAATGACAAAGTTGTATTTATTGAAGGCAGCGAACAAGTGACAGACAAGGGAGATATCCCTGCACATATAGATTACCACAAACGCATCACCAAAGAAGTATTGGAACCATTGATAGCAAAAGCATCGCTTGTCATTTGCCGCAGTGGATATTCGACTCTTATGGATCTGGTAGTCCTTGGCAAGAAAGCCGTACTGATACCCACACCCGGGCAAACAGAACAGGTATTTCTAGGCAATCACCTGCATAAGGAAGGGATGTACTATTGTGTGTCTCAGGATAGATTCAGGTTGGATGAAGTACTGCAAGCAGTTAAAGACTTTCCGTTCGTTATACCTGCATTGCAAAACCCTCACCGGCAGTACAAAGCCGTGGTAGATGCATGGCTTGAAGGCTTATAAGCCTATTTAATAACAGGGTATTATCTTTGCGCCCGATGAACGACCGCATCAAAGCGCATTTAGCATTACTGGGAGCAAATCTTTTTTACGGAGCAGGCTTTACTGTTGCCAAGCATATTATGCCGAGGCTCATTCAGCCATTGGGTTTTATATTCATCCGCGTCAGTGTGGTAATGCTGCTTTTCTGGCTCAGCTATTTTGGTGGCGAAAAGTTCAGGACAAAGATTGCACGCAAAGATTGGCTGACACTTGTATTAGGTGGCCTCTTTGGTGTGGCACTCAACCAGATGTTGTTCTTCATGGGGCTTAATCTTACATTCCCTATACACGCATCACTTATTATGATGAGCACCCCACTGCTTATTACCATCATTGCATTGTTTGTACTGAAAGAAAGACTGAAGCCACAAAAAGCACTGGGCCTGTTGATGGGTATCAGCGGTGCATTCTTGTTAATGAGTGCAGGTAAAGAAATAACAATGACAGGCAATTCTGCCATGGGCGATTTCTTTGTATTCCTCAATGCTGCTTCCTACGCCATCTACCTGGTCATGATAAAGCCATTGATGCAACGCTATCGCCCTATTATAGTTATACGCTGGGTATTCTTCTTTGGTTTCCTGTTTGTGTTGCCATTTGGCTTTCCGCAGTTTGCAGCTATAGACTGGTCGCAGTTTCAAGCAACAGACTATGCGGCTGTAGCATTTATCGTTATCTGTGTTACATTCTTCACATATCTGTGGAATATCTACGCATTGCAACACCTTAGCCCATCAACGGCAGGTGCATACATATACCTGCAACCCATTTTTGCTGCCATCATATCGATGGTGGTAATAGGCGAACAGCTGACATGGATAAAGTTGCTGGCAACAATACTTATTTTTATAGGCGTATATCTCGTTAATTTCGGATTCAAGAAAAAAGCAATCAATGAATAAAGATTCAATAATAGGTGTGATAGGTGCTGGTGCTATGGGTAGCGGCATAGCACAGGTGGCTGCTATGGCAGGGCATAGTGTTGTACTGTTTGATACAAACACTGCCGCGATTGATAAAGCAAAAGCATCGCTGACATCTACACTTAATAAACTGGCTGAGAAAGGAAAAATTGCTGATGCAAATACAGTGCTGTCTCGCTTTCAGTTTGCAACAGAACTAAGTGCATTTGCAAATTGCGGACTGATAATAGAAGCTATTATTGAAAACCTCGACATCAAAAAGAAAGTATTTGCAGATGTAGAAGCGGTTGTGAGTGAAAGCTGTGTATTGGCTACTAATACATCTTCACTATCTGTAACATCTATTGCTGCTGCATGCAAAAAAGCAGATAGGGTAATAGGACTGCACTTCTTCAACCCTGCACCATTGATGGCACTGGTTGAGATAATACCTGCTGTACAAACAGATGCAGCATTGGTTGATACCTGCAAAGAACTGATGGCTGCATGGGGCAAAGCACCTGTAATAACAAAAGATACGCCGGGCTTTATCGTTAACCGTGTTGCTCGTCCATTTTACGGAGAGGCTATACGCATCTACGAAGAAGGCATTGCAGATATACCAACTATTGATTGGGCAATGACAGAAATAGCAGGTTTCCGTATGGGGCCGTTTACACTGACTGACTATATTGGTCATGACGTGAACTATGTAGTAACAGAAACTGTATTCCAATCTTTCTTCTATGACCCACGCTACAAACCTTCCTTCTCACAAAAACGACTACTGGAGGCAGGATGGCTGGGACGTAAAACAGGTCGCGGCTTTTATAATTATGCCGAAGGTGTTGCACAACCTGAACCGATTAAGGATATGGAACTGGGACAGAAGATTGCAGAACGCATCATTGCTATGCTGATAAACGAAGCGGTAGAAGCACTGTACCTTAACATAGCATCTGCAAAAGATCTGGAACTTGCCATGACCAAAGGCGTTAACTATCCTAAGGGCTTGTTGCAATGGTGCGATGAGTGGACGGCTGAAAAGTGCCTGTCTATACTGGATGGATTGTACAACGACTATCATGAAGACCGCTACCGTGCAAGTGTATTGCTACGCAGAATGGTTGCAGACAACAAAAAGTTCTTATCATAAAATAAGCCGCTCGTTGAGCGGCTTATTCATTTATTTACATTCCTGCACTTCAGGATCTTGAATCACTTTTTCAATATTCATCAACGCATCATCTACGTCAGGATATTTCTTCATTATTTTCTCTAACCTGCAATCGCAACGAGACTTTGCTGCGGCTTCATCCAGTCCGCTTGCCTTGGCATCGTTCATGCAAGATTGGTGAAACATCTCTTTGCTCTCACTATCCCATCCGCTGCAAGCACTTAGCGTGCAAACTATCAACAACAGTATTATTGAACGTACCATATTTGTATTGATGTAGGTGTTAACTTTATGTATCATCAGTAATATACACCATTATGTTCAAAATAACCATTCTATACGGGGCAATACGTGAAGGCAGATTAAGTATACGCGCAGCTAAAGCATTGCAAAACGCATTACAACCATCCGGCAAAGCAACGGTTACTTTTATTGATATAAAAGACTACAACCTACCCGTAATGGAAGCAAGGCTGAAGGATATGGAAAATCCTCCTGCAGGGTTATTGGAAATCAGCAATGCGCTTGAAACGGCTGATGGCATCGTGTTTGTAACACCTGAATACAACAACAGCTATAGTGGTGCTATGAAAAACTGCATAGATTACTTTACAAAAGAATGGGCAAAAAAACCAATTGGTATTTGCTGTAGTTCTAACGGCAAGATGGGAGGCGTCAATGCATCCAACCTGTTGCAACTACTTGTATTGGCTATTGGTGCTTTTCCTATGCCATACAAACTACTGGTTCCCGAGCTGCATCTTTCATTAGATGAAAATGGTGTGCCACAAAACGAAATCATGCAAAAAAATCTGGACCGTTTTGTAAGCGAATACCTGTGGTTTGTGGAAGCTATTGCTACCCAACGCAAGAAAGGGTAAACATTATTTATTATCGCCAAGTCCGCACATTCCCCTAAATTTGCAGCCGCATGAATTTGCAGGTACTGCTGGGATTGTATCAAAATGATATCCGCTTAAAACAAATAGCGGCCGCCATCTCTTTGCCTGAACCCAAGCTGAGGGCCTACTTAGACAACCTGCGTGGTTCTGCTGTCAATATGATTGCTGCATCCATCTGGCAACAGAGCGATGCGAACCATGTTTTTATCCTCAACGATAAAGAAGAAGCCGCCTACTTCCACAACGACCTTGAGCACCTGACAGGCGCATTGGATATTTGCTTTTTCCCTGATTCATTCAAACGTACAGGACACTACAACGAGCTGAACAGCAGCCACGTAATGCTGCGTACAGAAGCGCTGACAAAATTCAGTGGTGACAGGGTACATAAGAAAGTACTGGTTACCTACCCCGAAGCTTTGTTTGAAAAAGTGGTAAACCCGAAAACACTTTCGGGCAATATGATAAGCATCAAAGTGGGTGAGAATCTGCAGGTAGATGCTTTGATGGAAAAGTTCGTGGGTCTGGGCTTCAAGCGAGAGGACTTTGTGTATGAACCGGGGCAGTTTGCCATGCGTGGCGGCATCCTCGATATCTATTCTTTTGGCAATGAAAACCCATACCGAATAGAGTTGTTTGGAAACGAGGTAGATAGCATCCGCATATTCAATCCTGAAACACAGTTATCAGAACGCAAGCTGTTGCAGGTTTCCATACTACCCAATATCGAAACAAAGTTCGATACCAAAGAAAAGATATCATTACTCAACTACCTGCCTGAAAATACCATGATCTGGGCAAAGGATTTAAACTTTACCATTGGCAGGATAGGCAAGATGGAAGCAGATTTGCCCGATAGTTTCACACTGGGGCAGATAGCTATAGACCATGATGAGGACTGGCTGAAAGAACTAACAAGGGAAGATTTTGAAACAACGGAAGACTGGACAGCGCAGATAAAGAAGCGCCACCTGATAGAATGGTATAATCATTCGCTGGAAAAAATAACTGGCGATGAACCGACTGTTACTATACAATTTGCAACAGAAGAGCAGCCGGTATTTAACAGGCAGTTTGATATGCTGATTGCAGACCTGCAAAGGCGTAGCACACAGCAATACACACCATATATATTTGCCGAAAACCCTAAACAGCTGGAGCGTCTTCGCAGCATATTTGAAGACCTGAATGCACAAATCAATTTTGTGCCTTTACCTACTGCTATCAGCAAAGGCTTTATAGACCACGATAAGAAAGTACTCTGTTATACAGACCACCAGATATTCCAACGTTATCACAAATACAAGGTAAAACAGGCATACACAAAAGGAAAAGCCCTTACCATGCGTGCGCTGAGGGAGCTACAACCTGGAGACTATGTAACACACATAGACCACGGCGTAGGTGTATACAGTGGCTTGCAAAAAATAGATGTGAATGGCAATATGCAGGAAGCCATTCGTATCATATATCGTGATAATGATGTGCTGTATGTCAACATCAACTCGCTGCATAAGATAAGCAAGTACACCGGCAAGGAAGGCACACAACCTAAAGTGAACAAGCTGGGCAGTGATGCATGGGAAAAGCTTAAGAACAAAACCAAGAAGCAGGTAAAAGACATAGCCAGCGATCTGATAAAGCTCTATGCCAAACGCAAAGCTTCTCAAGGTTTTCAGCACAGCCCCGATAGCTATCTGCAAACAGAACTGGAAGCGTCATTCTTTTATGAAGATACACCTGACCAAAGCAAAGCTACTGTTGATGTGAAGCGCGATATGGAAGCTCCGTCGCCGATGGATAGGTTGGTGTGTGGAGACGTAGGCTTTGGCAAAACAGAGATTGCCATACGTGCTGCGTTCAAAACTGTAGGCGATAGCAAGCAGGCTGCCATACTGGTTCCTACAACTATCCTTGCATTTCAACACTACCAGACGTTTAAAGAACGTCTCCGAGATTTCCCTTGTACGGTTGATTATGTAAACCGTTTCAAGAGTGCTAAAGAGAAAAAAGAAACCCTCAAAAAACTTGAAGAGGGCAAGATAGATATTATCATAGGCACACATGCCATATTGGGCAAGGACGTCAAGTTCAAAGACCTAGGACTGCTGATTATAGATGAAGAACAAAAGTTTGGCGTTGCTGCAAAAGAGAAGCTGCGTCAACTGAAATCTAATGTAGATACATTAACGCTTACAGCCACACCTATACCACGTACGTTACAGTTCTCACTGATGAGTGCGCGTGACCTGAGCATCATCAATACCCCACCGCCAAACAGGCAACCTGTACACACAGAGGTGATAGTATTTGATGAGCATACCATACGTGATGCTATCTATTTTGAAGCTGAGCGTGGTGGACAGGTTTACTTTATACACAACCGTGTACAGAGCCTGCCCGAAATGGCAACACTGCTACGCAATCTGTGTCCTGACCTTGAAATAGGTATTGCCCATGGGCAGATGGAAGGCCACAAACTGGAAGAAGCACTGTTCGATTTCATAGACCATAAATACGATGTACTCTGCTGTACCAATATAGTAGAGAGTGGTGTAGATATTACCAATGCCAATACCATTATCATCAACAATGCACATCAATTCGGCCTCAGCGATTTGCACCAATTGCGTGGCCGCGTAGGTCGTAATAACAAGAAAGCGTTCTGCTACCTGATGGCACCACCAATGAGCACTTTGCCAAATGATAGCCGCAAGCGCCTGCAAACACTGGAACAGTTTAACGAACTGGGTAGTGGCTTCCAGATAGCTATGCGCGACCTTGATATACGCGGTGCGGGCAATTTGCTGGGTGGCGAACAGAGTGGTTTTATTGCAGAGATTGGTTTTGAGATGTATCAGAAGATACTGGCAGAAGCCATGCGCGAGCTGAAAACAAGCGACTTCAAAGATGTATTCAGCGAAGAACTGGACCGCAAGCGCGACTATGTAAGCGACTGTACTATAGATACCGACCTTGAAATATTGATACCAGACAGCTATGTAGAAAGCATTACAGAAAGACTATCTCTCTATACGCAGTTGGATGATATTGAAGATGAAGAAAAGCTGAAAGCATTTGCCGCTGAAATGCAGGATCGCTTCGGGCCTATACCATCGCAGGTAGAAGAACTGTTTACCACCATACGTTGCCGCAGCATTGCCAAAGAGCTTGGCTTCGAGAAGCTGATTCTGAAAAATGAACAGATGCGTCTGTACTTTGTAAGCAATCCCGACTCTCCTTATTTCGAGTCAGACACGTTCAACCACATCATGTCTTACATACAAAAGCACACCAATAACGCAAGGCTGAAGCAGGTTGGCAAAAACTTTATGCTGCTGGTAGACAGGGTAAAGAACATGAGTGATGTGCTTTGGCTTATGGAAGGCATTAACAAAAGCCTGCCTGCTGATTAATACTCTTTTATCTCATTATTAGTTTATGTATCTTGTTCTTGTTATTTAGCAATAACAACATCATTGAATTGCTTACCCCCCTTACCTCACAGGTATGAACAAAACGAAGATTGTAATTGCGGATGACCATCACATTCTGCTCGACGGACTGAAGGCTATGCTTCAGAAACAGGCAGATCTTGAGGTGGTTGGAATGTACGACAACGGCAGTGCATTGTTTGACGACCTTAAGAATACAAAACCCGATGTAGCTTTGGTCGATATCAACATGCCGGGCATGACGGGTGATGTGCTAACCAGAAAAATCAAGGAGTTCTATCCTGACATCTTTGTCATTACACTATCTATGCACGATGATGCAGGACATATCATGGATATGATAGAAGCAGGTGTATCGGGATATCTGTTGAAGAATGTAAATGATAAAGAATTGGTAGAAGCCATCAGGCAGGTAGCACAGGGCAAGATGTATTTCTCATCAGAGGTTTCAGAAAAAATAACCTCAATGGTGGTGCAGCAACAGAAAAGGCTGAATGAACCTGAAGAAGCAAAACTGACAGAACGTGAGCTGGAAATACTAAAACTGATAGCACAGGAATACAGCAATGCACAAATAGCAGATACACTCTTCATTAGCGAGCGCACAGTAGAAACACACCGCAAAAACATGCTGCGCAAAACAAACAATAAGACAGTTGTAGGCCTTATACGCTATGCCATGGAGAGGCAGCTGATATAGCACATCCGTACCAGCACGTAGTATAAAATACCTTTATAATTGTATATAGCCGCCCGTAGTGCGGTTATACTTTTGTGTCATCAACTAAGGATAAATCTATTTGATAACGCAAAACATCTTTACAATGAAAAAGCTTACACTCCTCGCTTCTGCAGCAATGATAGTTCTGACAACATCTTGCGACAAGAAAACAACAACTACTACCCCTACAACAACACCAACACCAACATCTACAACACCAACACCACCATCTCCTACTCCTACTGCCAGCGATTTGTATGGTGGCTTGGTTAGCATCAAGATGGAATACAATTCTCAACCTGCAGGCTCACCAATTCCTGTTACCTTGGATATGGAATTGGCAAGTGCTTTCTTCAACGTAACACCAGGTGGTACTACATTTGCCGATGCAGGTACGGTGTCTGTAAATACATATAATCTTGAGAAAGCAACAAACAATGCCTATACTAAAATGGCTATGGTTGGTCAAACACCTTCAAGCCTCGACTTTGGTAGCGGCAGCTCTGCGAAATCTGCATGGACAGTTGGCGGCAGTGGTAGTGTTGCCGGGTTCTCATACAGCCACAATATCGCATTCCCTGACTACAGTGGCACTTTACCTTCAAGCATCACAAAATCAAGTGGTATTTCTTTCACTTTCAACAGCAGTAGCCTTACAGGTGCAGACTCTGTAATCGTATTCATAGCTTCAGGCAATACATCATTTACAAAAACATATGCAGCAAATGCAGGTTCTGTTACCATCAGTGCTTCTGACCTGTCTGCACTTACAGCAGTATCAGACAACACTGCACTGCTTGAGGTATGCCCTTACAAATACAATTTTGTAATGCTGAACAGCAAGAAATATGTGTTCATTAAAGAACAGGCTGTTGTAAAAAATATCAATATCAACTAATTACACCCCGATTGCTTAAAACAAAAGCACCTAAGGATAAAATCCTCTTTTCTGATAGCTTTAGAGGGTGGATTTATCCTAATTAAAAAGAGCGAGGTTTAAACCTCGCTCTTTGCTTTTTTATAACTTAATTAAGTCTTCAGTTTTAGTATCGTAGAATTGGTATTGGGTAATACCTGCATTGTTATCTTCTACTATGTGCAGTTTTGTTTTATACGTACTTACCCATTTCTTCAGTATAGATTTCTTGAAGATGCTGCCTTTTGTAAGATAACCTGCCAATATAGGATGCAGATGCAGCGACAAGTCTCTATGTCCCTGATCTACCAGATAGCGAATATCTTTTTCTATTTCGTCTGCTATCAGTATAGACGGGCCTATTTTGCCCGTACCCTTGCAAGACGGGCAAAGCTCTGTAGTAGATATATTCAGTTCAGGACGCAGGCGTTGGCGTGTTATCTGCATCAGGCCAAATTTAGAGATAGGCAATATCGTATGCCTTGCTCTGTCGTTAGCCATAAACTTCTCCATAGCATCCAGCAACTGCTTTTTGTTTTCAGGCAGCTTCATATCTATGAAGTCGATGATGATGATACCACCCAAATCGCGCAGGCGCATCTGGCGGGCTATCTCCTCAGCAGCTTCCAGGTTGGTAGCCAGTGCATTTTGTTCCTGTCCGGAATCATTGCTACGGGTACCGCTGTTTACATCTATTACGTGCAGCGCTTCCGTATGCTCTATGATAAGGTATGCACCACTGGATAAGTTTACCGTTTTCCCGAAAGATGCCTTTACCTGTTTGGTAATGCCATATTGATCAAATACAGCTATACCTGCACTATGGTAGGTAACAATCTCTTCTTTTTCAGGAGCTATGCGGGCTATGTATTCTTTAGTTTCGTTGTGCAGCTTCTTATCATTCACCACAATCTTCTGGAAACTCTCACTCAGCAAATCGCGCAGTATAGAAGTTGTCTTATCCTGTTCGCTCATGATGATTTGCGGAGCTTTGGCACCCTTCAGGCTGTGCTGCATATTCTTCCACATCTCTTCCAGCGCCAGCAGGTCTGCATGCAGTTCTGCAGTATTCTTGCCTTCGGCAGCAGTACGTACTATCACACCAAAGTTCTTTGGTTTGATGGCCTCTACTATCTTTTGCAGTCTCTTACGCTCTTCAGCAGAATGTATTTTGCGGGATATAGCTATGACATCATTGAAAGGTGTCATTACCACAAAACGACCTGGAAGTGATATTTCGCAACTAAGACGCGGGCCTTTCTGAGAAATCGGTTCTTTTAATATCTGAACCAATATTTCCGGTTTAGGATTGGCTACGTCTGTTATCTTACCGGTTTTTACAATCTCGGTTTCGTTTTTAAACTTTCCGAAATCTTCACCCCAAGAGGTGTTACCTTCTATAGACTCTTTAGTAAACTTTACCAGCGAACGGAAGTATGGGCTAAGGTCTGTATAATGTAAGAAAGCATCTTTTTCGTAACCAACATCTACAAATGCAGCGTTGAGGCCGGGCATCAGTTTTTTAACCTTACCAAGGTACAAATCGCCCACGGCAAAGTTGTCCTGGCCAACCTGATAATGCAGCTCAACCAGTTTTTTGTCTTCAAGCAAAGCGATTTCTACACCCTCGCCCGAAGCGTTGATAATAAGTTCTTTGTTCATTCACCGTATTTTTCCAATTACACTTGGGCCGGTGCGTACAATCCTGTAAATAATATTGCAGAAAACAAATTGGAATAACAAAACCCTACATCTTCTTCCGTGCAACTTATATATACGAAGCACAGAAAAAGATGTAGGAATAATGAATTACTACAAAATGTATTAGGAAAAAGGGAAGCAGGAGGCGCCCGGCTTTACCTTATTTCTTCTTATGACGGTTTTTTCTCAAACGTTTTTTACGTTTGTGAGTAGCAATTTTATGTCTTTTTCTTTTCTTACCACAAGGCATAACACGAATAATTTATTAGTTACTTAAATGAATTTATATAATTGTCAATCTCTTTATCGAACTCGGGGTTGTTTACAATCTTCTTGCATTTTTCAAACAATTCGATTGCCTTCTGTTTTTCCCCTTTGCCCTTATAAGCCTCTGCCAAAAAATACATTGCTTCTGTATTATTAGCTTCCTGCTTCAAGACTGTTTCAAAACGACCAACTGCTTTGTCAAACTGCCCCGACTGTATCGCCAATCTTCCTAACATCAGATTAGCCGGTATATCATCCGGTCTTTCGCGGGTAATGCCGAGCAACAATTGTACACCCTGCATCGTTTCTCCCGCACCTTCTATCAAAGCAGCCGCTAGGGCCATCTTTACCGTATCATTTTTAGGATTCAAATCCAGAGAGCGCTGAAAACATGCAATTGATTGCTGCGCTTCCCACACTGTAACGGCCGGCGAGCCGCCCCTCTGCATGAGGTCCAAAAATAATTGGCCTGCAAAGTTGAGGTTTTTTTCTGAATTCTCCAACTTTGCTGATTTTGCATAATAATAGGCCGCAACAGGAAACTGTTTATGTTCCTGCCACACCTTGCCCAGCTTCCAGTATACGGGAGCCATGGTTGCAGAATCTTTCAGGCTGCTAAGTTCTTTTTCTACTGCCGTTACCTCGCCGATTGCATGTTCAGGAAGGGTTTTTCTGGCTGCAGTTTCTATGGAATCAAATGAAGCAGGCTGCATAGATGTGTGTGTAGACGACATCCCTGCAGCCATGCCCTGCGGTGCTCCTCCCTCTGCTTTCTTTGCAGGTGGGGTGGTGTTTGCACCAAAGTATAATAACGCAACGAGGCCAAGCGCCCCGATGATGGAGATATAATGTACCGGTTTCAAAGCATCAATTTCTGCGCAAAGGTACAGTAATTATGCCTTGCGCACTCATTAGTCACTAATCCCTGTCTTCCATGTCTACAGCAGAGTGTTCTCTCAGCTCATGCTTAGACTCTTTCACTGCCTGCACAAACTCTTTAGCCGGTTTGAATGCCGGAATAAAGTGTTCAGGAATTTCAACCGCCACGTTCTTCTTGATGTTCCTGCCTATTTTAGCAGCACGCTTCTTCAGTATAAAGCTACCAAAGCCACGTACGTAAACAGGTTCACCTTCTACCATCGATGCTTTCACTTCTTTAAAAAATGCTTCAAGGGTTACGAGGATGTCAACTTTAGGAATGCCGGTTTTTTCAGCAATGTTGGTGACTACATCAGCCTTTCTCATACGGTTTACAATTTTAATTGTTAATTAATACGATATAGTGAAACTTTCGAGCTTGCATAACTCATTTTAAATCAACGATATGCAAATTCCCCAATTTTAAGACAATTTTCAAGCCATTGTTTCCATTTTCGGGAATATTTGCAATCCTTAAACACTTAGAAATCAGGCTGCTACATGGCTTTTTGGCTGAAAACCGCTACTATGGCGACATTCATCCACAAACAACAAATAATATTTAAAGAAAAAACTTTTATTCACTTAAAGCATTGATAATCCAAATGTTAGGAATTAAATAAATTATGTGGATGTATTGTAGATTATTTTCTACACTTCGGGGAATGAGATACCACATAAACAAGCTGGTTTTATACCGAGCTAAGCACCTAAATTTGTATGCAAATCTTTTCAAGGGTGTACGACAATAAAAAGAGACGGGCAGTAGCATATTGGTTGTTGACGGGTGTTTTTATGATTATCATACAGGTACTCCTCGGTGGTGTTACCCGCCTCACCGGTTCGGGGCTGTCTATTACAGAATGGAAACCCATTATGGGCGCTATGCCACCAATGAGAGATGCAGCTTGGAACGAAGCCTTTGAAAAGTATCAGCAAATTGCTCAGTTCAAATACATCAATAACCACTTTACAGTCGATGATTTTAAATTCATCTTCTTTTGGGAATGGTTTCACCGTTTGTGGGCAAGATTGCTGGGTGTAGTTTTTGCTGTTGGTTTTATCTATTTCATTGTAAAGCAGTATTTCGATAAGCAGATGATTGTTCCTTTCATCATCCTGTTTATACTAGGTGGTGTACAGGGGCTGATAGGATGGATAATGGTAGCAAGCGGGCTGAATGACACCAACCTCTACGTAAACCACATAAAGCTGGCCCTGCACTTTATGGCGGCGCTACTGTTGCTGTGCTACACACTTTGGTTTGCACTAAAACTACTAGTACCCGACAGGAAACTAACGTTGAATAACAAGCTGAATACTTTTACCATTGTTACCATAGCAGTGCTGTGCATACAATTGGTATATGGTGCATTTATGGCTGGTCTTAAAGCTGCAATGGCAGCACCAACTTGGCCTACCATCAATGGTATGTGGGTACCAGATAGTGTAATGTTGCACAGTTTTGTAAACCACCCTATCAATGTACACTTCATGCACAGGCAGCTTGCATATCTGTTGTTCACACTCATTATGTTTTGGTTTGGCAGCGCTAGCAAGTTTGCAAAACAAAACAGTGGCAGCCTCATCTGCAGTGCGCGTTGGTGGCCTTTTGTTTTGGTATTTGTACAGGTAATACTCGGTATTGTTACGGTAATAAGTGCTCCTGAAATAGTACCAGGTAAATTCGGCACGTTTGAGGTACTGGCAGAGCTGCACCAGCTATTTGCCATGTTCCTGTTGATGGCATTGGTTGTAAACCTTTATGCCGTACGTCGTAAAACATCATAACGCAAATTATACATAGCTGTTACAAAAAGGCAGTAAGTATGTCGTATCTTAATGTAAGAATACGATGCAATGCGTGATGTACTGAAAAACATATTCCGCTTCCTGCCTGTGCAGTTGTTGATACTGCACTTCCGCAAGTATCAGCTGCTCTTGGTATTCTGGGCAGTGCTGATATCTACCATCACAAGGCACTTCGCAGCGGTGTTTGGAGCATCTTCCTTGTTTCTGGCGCCTGAATATCAGGGTGAAATCAGCTTCTTCAGTATGTTTATATTGGGTGGTGCCATGGCTGTTTTTGTAATGGCATGGCATATCACCACGTTCATTATTCACAGTACCAGGCTGCCATTTCTGGGTGCGGTGAGGCATGCATTTATTAAATACTGTATCAACAATTCCGTATTACCTACCGCTTTTCTGATATTCTATTCAGTAACCATCACACATTATCAGTTGCATGATGAACATACAAAAGTCATGCAGGTATTTTTGTTCCAGCTTGGTTTTTACATTGGCTTCAGCCTTATCATCATCGTTTCATTTGCATATTTCTTCAGAGTAGATAGAGATTTGCTGAAAGTAGTAGTAACACGCATTGCCAACCCATCCCGTATCAAAAGCCTGATACCTTATGACGCGCTCGACTATGAGATGGACATAGTTCGCACAGATACATATATCGGTGGCAGACTGAAAATTCAGCGTTGTGATGAGCTGGAAAGCTATTCTCAAAAACTACTGCAGACTGTTCTACGCAAGCATCACCGCAATGCTGTGACTGCTACCATATTTGCGTTGCTGCTACTTTGGGCATCGGGCTTTTTTGTAGACCAGCCCGTACTGCGTATACCTGCAGGTGCCAGCTTCCTGATTTTATTTTCGGTTATCATGGGCATCGTTGGTGCGATGAAGTATTTTCTGCGTAGCTGGGAGATGATAGGATGGGTATTCATTTTCGCAACACTATCGCTGATGGTGAAGAATGATGTGATAGATATGCGCAGTATAGCATACGGGCTGAATTACCAGACAGACACCACTTCCAGACCTCGATACGAGCCTGAAAAACTAAACACCATATTCAACAATGCTATTTGCCTGCGCGATAAACAACTGGAAGAAAAACGCCTCGACCTATGGCAGCAAAAACGCATGGCTGCTAAAGATACAAATGCACCACTGATAGTAATATGTGTAAGTGGTGGTGGCAATCGCTCGGCATACTGGACATTCCGTACCCTGCAATATATTGATAGTGTAAACAAAGGCAGGCTGTTTGATGATGCTGTATTGATAACAGGTGCTTCGGGCGGCATGCTGGGGGCTTCTTACTGGCGAGAGGTACATAGCAATTATCGCGAACAAAAGATTGCTACACCATACAACAGCAAGTATCAGGAGAATATTGGTAAGGATTTATTGAACTCCATCATCTATTCGCTTGCAAGTGTAGATATAGCTTCGCCTTTCAACAAAATAGCCGTAGCAGGATATTCTTATAAAAAAGACCGCGGCTATTCTATGGAGCAAGAGTTGATACGCAACACAGAAGGCATGCTGGACCATAAGCTGGGCGACTACACCGCAAAAGAAAAGAATTGCGACATGCCTGCGTTGATTGTGAACAGCACAATAGTGAATGATGGTAAGCGCATGATGTTTGCGGCATTGCCTGTGAGCTACCTTAGCAAACCACAGTACGATAAATACGACAATGCTGCTGTAGATGCTATTGATTTTGCAGCATTCTTCGAAGCTCAAAATCCATACAATCTGCGCATCACGACAGCACTGCGCGCTAATGCTACATTCCCGTATATACTACCTGTAGTGCGCATGCCATCAATACCGGAAATAAACCTGATGGATGCGGGGCTGCGTGATAATTTTGGTATTGAAGTGGCTATTCGCTACCTGTATACCATGAAAGACTGGATAGCACGTAATAACAAACAAGTAGTATTGCTGCAGATACGCGATACCCGCGAGCATGAACTGTTTCCGCAATCGCCAATCAATAATCTGGCAAGTATGATAACTACACCATTGTTTGTAATCCAAAATAAATGGGAGAGCTTTCAGTCTTATGGTCAGAGCTATCTGAAAGACTATGCACTTGGCTTGTTCGATAAAAAGCTGGACATCATAACAATGGAGTACGTGCCTGAACACCCTGAACGCAGTGCTGCACTCAACTTCCACCTTACAAGAAGGGAGAAGAAAGATTTGCTCAACTCTATCTACAATCCTGTCAACCAGTCTGCCGCGCTGCAAATGAAATCTCATTTAAGTAATTAATCTGCGCTACCTTCGCACCACAGTTTTCACTACCAATGAAAGTAACGGGTTTCAGCATCATCCGCAATGCCGTCAAGTATGATTATCCTATTGTAGAGGCCATCAGGTCTGTACTACCGCTGTGTGATGAATTTGTGATAGGCATCGGTCAGTCTGAAGATGACACGATTGGCTTAATAGAGAGCATCAACAGCCCCAAGATAAAAATCATACATACCGTTTGGGACGATAACCTGCGTACGGGTGGACTGGTGTTGAGCGATGAAACCAACAAAGCTTTTAAAGCTATAGAAACAGATACCGATTGGTGTTTTTATATACAGGGCGATGAGGTGATTCATGAAAAATATCACGACACTATACGTGCAGGCATGCAAGAGCATTTACAGGACAAACGTGTAGATGGACTGCTATTTAAATACTTGCACTTCTATGGTTCTTACGATTATGTAGGTAGCTCTACACGTTGGTACCCCAACGAGATACGCATCATCAGAAATGATAAAAACATCTACTCTTACAAAGATGCACAGGGCTTTCGCAAAGGTGATGACCAAAAGCTAAATGTGAAACTACTGGATGCATACGTGTATCACTACGGATGGGTGAAGGACCCGCGTGCCATGCAACGCAAGCAAGAGAACTTTCACAAAATGTGGCACGATGATGCATGGCTGGAAAGCAATGTCATCAAAGCAGATGCATTCGACTACTTTGGCGATATTGATGAGCTGGCAAAGTTTAAAGGCACACACCCTGCAGTAATGCAGGAGCGCATCAACCGTATCAACTGGCAGTTTGACTACGACATATCTTACAACAAACGCAGCCTGAAAACAAAATTCAAGACGTTTGCCGAAGAGGTCTTAGGCATCAGCATGAGTTATAAAAACTACAAGCTTATTTAGCTGATTATCTTTTCTACATCCTGATTCAGGAATTGTTCTGCTTTAATCAAATCATCGTGTAGTAGCCTGTCTGTTGCCATAAATGATATCTCTTTACGGAAGGCAGCATACAGTTTTTCCAATGCAGGCGATGATGTTGCAGGCCTTCTAAAATCTATAGCCTGTGCAGCTGTCAGCAATTCTATTGCCAGTACGCGTTGCACATTCATTACCACGCGGCGCAGTTTGGTGGCGGCATTTGCACCCATACTTACGTGGTCTTCCTGTCCGTTGCTGCTCACAATACTATCTACAGATGCTGGCGTACACAATTGTTTGCTTTGGCTTACTATTGCTGCGGCGGTGTATTGTGCAATCATAAAACCACTGTTTACACCTGCTTCAGGTGCCAAGAATGGTGGCAGGTCGCGCTGTCCGCTTATCAGCAGATAAGTTCTGCGTTCAGATATATTGGCAAGCTCTGCAACAGCAATAGCAAGGAAGTCAAGATTCAATGCCAATGGCTGCCCGTGAAAATTGCCACCACTCATGATGGCATCTTCGTCGTGGAATACAATCGGGTTATCTGTTACAGAGTTGATCTCCGTTTCTACAATACCGCACACCATATCTATCACGTCTTTGCTGGCACCATGTACCTGCGGCATACAACGGAAAGAATACGGGTCTTGCACTTGTTGCTTAGGCATTGCCTGTATTGCACTGCCTTGCAACAGGCTCAGTATGCGTTGCGCAGTAGCTATCTGCCCTTTGTGCGGGCGCACACGGTGTATAGGATGTTTGAATGGTTCATCCTTAGCCATGAAACCCTCTGCAGACAAAGCGCCTATCATATCTGCCCATGCAGATAGTTGTCTTGATTTTATCAGGCACCATACGGCGTGGCTGCTCATAAATTGTGTACCGTTCAGCAATGCAAGGCCTTCTTTAGCAGCCAGAGGTATTGGCTCCAGTCCTGTTTCTTTCAACACTTCAGCAGCTTCTCTTAGTACACCTTTGTAGCGCACTTTACCTTTACCAAATATTGGCAGACTAAGATGTGCAAGCGGTGCAAGGTCTCCCGAAGCACCCAACGAACCCAATTCATACACAACCGGGCTGATGCCCAGATTATAGAAATCTACCAATCGCTGCACGATCTCTTTGCGCACACCACTGTAGCCACGACCCAGACCATGTGCTTTCAGCAGCAGCATCCACCTTACAATATCTTCGGGCACCTCATCGCCCATACCACATGCATGAGAGCAAACAAGGTTTTCCTGCAATTGAGACAATTCATCATCTGCTATACGCACATTGCACAACGAACCGAAACCGGTATTGATACCATAGTAGGTATTGCCTTGTTTCAGTATATCATCCAAATAATTTCTGTTGGTACTAATGCGTGCGAAAGCATCTGCAGGCAGTGCAAAAGATGAAGCGTTCCAGTTGCTGAGAAAATCTATCGAAATATGTTCAGGTAGTTCCATTATGCTGTATTGTGGCAGCAAAAGTAACTATTCGGCGGGAAAGGCTGAAACGCCTATTTTTTGGCAAGGTCTTTTTCTATAATGGCTTTCAGGTCGGCTTCTACGCTTTTGTTGACAGACTCTGTTATCCTGCCTACTTCCAGATTATCCTTTATCAGGATGAAGGTTGGCACACGGCTTATTTCATAAAACTTAGCCTCTGTGTATTTAGCTTGTTTGGTTCTGTCTACCCCGTAAATCGTATGCTGATGCATGGGATAATCTGCCGCAGCTAATACTTTCAGCAGCTTAGGTACCAGGTTTTGAGAATCCTCGCACCATGTACCCATAAAAGTTACAACCTCGTATTGTTTTAGGTGTTGACCGAGAAAATCGAGACCTGCACCATCGGGCTTATAATCAATAATGCCTTTGTCCAGCCACTTGAAACTTGGCTCTTTGCGCAAATCGTTGTAGGTTATTTGTCCTTTGAAAACAACAGTTCCGTTTTCCTTATCTGTAGATGTATCGAAGTCTGTCTGTGCTTTTACAACCATACTCATCAGCAATAATGCTATCAATATTACGCCCCTCATGAAAGCTGTTTTCTTATCTGTAATAGTTTGCTGCGCAGCACCAGTAAAGACTTTTTCAGGTCTACCTGCTGAACGGATATTTTGCGGTTCTCTTTCAGCTTGGCTTTTGCACCGCTGATGGTAAACCCTCGCTCCTTCACAAGGTGGTAGATGGTATTGATTTCACGTACCTGTTCGGGTGTGTACAGCCTGTCTCCTTTGCGGGTGGTACGTACTTTCATTTCAAACTCCTTGGTCCAGAAACGGATATTGGATGTGGCAACTTTGAAGATACCCGCTACCTCGCCGATGGTATAATACTGCTTGTCGCCCTGCCACTGGGTCAGTGCTTCAGATTTGTGTTGCAGCTCTTTTACCTTACGCTGCTTCTTTGGTTTTTCCTCAGTTGCAGCCCTGGCAATAGGTTCTTCTGATTCCGTAGTTTCAGCCTCTTCTTTGAGCTCAGCATCCTTTTTGGCCGCACGTGGTTTGCGTGCAGGCTTTACAGGCTCTGTTACCAGTTCTTCGCCAAAGAGAGTAAGGACTTTCGTTACCATTACTACAAAATAACAAAAAAATCAGGTTGGCATTCAAATATATTATTAAGGCGCATGTATATACCTGTATCAATAAACTGTATGACAGGCAACCCTTTTTATCTTAATTTTGTTAGCATTATTAAAGGTTTTCATGCAATTATCAGCGTTATACGAACGTGCCCTGCGTTTTGAGTTTTTGAGTGCGGAAGAAGGGATGTTCCTGTTTGAAAATGCCCCCTTGGCCGAACTAATGTTTGTTGCCAATGAGCTGCGCAAAATACAAGTGCCACACGGCAAGGTGACATGGATTATAGACCGCAATATGAACACAACTAATGTGTGTATTGCCAACTGCAAATTCTGCAACTTCTACCGCATACCAGGCCACGAGGAGTCTTACATTACAGATATAGAAACCTACAAGCAAAAGATAGAAGAGACTTTCCGCTATGGTGGTGAGCAATTGTTGCTGCAAGGAGGTCACCATCCTGAGCTTGGATTGGATTACTACACTGCACTCTTCCGTCAGTTGAAGGACATGTATCCGAACCTGAAGCTGCATGCTTTAGGCCCGCCCGAAGTAGCACACATCTGTAAAGTATCCGGCGTTTCTCATCGCGAGGCTTTGCTGGCACTGAAAGAAGCGGGTATGGATAGTATGCCGGGACCGGGTGCTGAGATACTGAACGACCGTATACGCCGCCTGATATCCAAAGGTAAATGTGGTGCACAAGAATGGCTGGACATTATGCACGAGGCACACAAAGTAGGACTTACTACCAGTGCTACCATGATGTTCGGACACGTAGAAACCATTTATGAGCGTTTCGAACACCTTGTGAAAATCCGCGAGGTGCAGGCTAAAAAGCTGGAAGATGCAAAAGGCTTTATCGCATTTATACCGTGGACATTCCAGGATGTTGATACACTGCTGAACAGAATACGTGGTACTAAAAACCACACTACTGCCGAAGAGTACATCCGTATGATAGCTATGAGCCGCATCATGCTGCCGAACGTGAAAAACATACAGGCATCATGGCTGACGGTTGGTAAACAGGTAGCACAAATATGCCTTCATGCCGGTGCCAACGATTTTGGTTCTATCATGATAGAAGAAAACGTAGTAAGTGCAGCAGGTGCGCCGCATCGCTTTACTTACAAAGGCATACAACAAGCAATCAACGAAGCAGGCTTCCCTGCACAACTGCGCAATCAACAATACGAGTTCCGCAAACTGCCAGAGAATATTGAAGAGCAGGTAATAGCTTATTAATACAATCAACTGATATTTTGTTGCAGCCCGATTAACACAATCGGGCTGTTTTATTATTTTGTGCAGATGCTGACGCTGCTTGCATTATGTTGTTTCGCTTTTCTGGCAGGTTTTATAGATGCCATGGTAGGTGGTGGTGGTTTAATACAACTACCTGCATTCTTCATATTGCAACCACACCTCAGCCTTGTGCAAACACTGGCTACCAACAAAACAGCTTCTTTCTTCGGCACATCTGTTTCTGCATACCGCTACATCAAGCGGGTAGATATTGACTGGAATCACCTGACGCCTGCTATTGTTGCAGCAGGTATCGGTTCTTTCTCCGGTGCACTGCTGGTGTCTTTCATACACAAAGAGCAGTTCATGCCATTCATCATTTGTGTACTGATACTGGTATTGGTATACACCATGCTGAAAAAGGAATTAGGTCTGCATCATGTAGATAAATCACTATCGCGCAATCGTTATCTGTTGTATGCAATCGGCACAGGTGGTATCATCGGCATATATGATGGGCTGATAGGGCCGGGCACCGGCAGCTTCCTCATCTTCGCGTTTGTTGTGTTATTTGGTTACAACTTCCTGCATGCCTCTGCCAATGCAAAAGTCATAAACGTAGTTACAAATATTGCAGCGTTGTTATTCTTCCTGTTCAAAGGAAATATCATCTGGAGTATTGCATTGCCTGTAGGTGCAGCCAATATGCTGGGTAGCTATGCAGGTTCGCATGTAGCATTGAAGAAAGGCAGCTCTTTCATCCGCCTTTTCTTTATACTCGTAGTACTGGCACTCATTGCCAAACTAGGGTATGATTATATGCTATAGTTTTCTCAGCCTTTCTATTGCCTGTTGTAGTGTGTCATCTTTCTTAGCAAAACAAAAGCGTATCAGCTTATCGTCTTTCTTATTACTGTAAAATGCACTGATAGGTATGGTTGCTACGCCATGCTCTTTGGTGAGCCATTGTGCAAATTCCATATCAGGCATATCGTTGATCGCGCTGTAGCTTGCTGTTTGGAAATAGCTACCCGCAGCAGGTTCGTGTATGGTAAAAGGTGTGTCTTTCAACAGTGATAAAAAGTAGTCACGCTTTTCCTGCATCATAGCACCTACATTCGGCAGTTGCGGTAGCGACAGGTATTTTGCCAACGCATATTGTGCAGGTGTGTTGACTGTAAAGCAGAGAAACTGATGTATGCGCCTGAAGGCAGTTGTAAGCTCAGGTGGTGCAATGCAGTAGCCCATCTTCCAACCTGTGTTATGAAACACTTTGCCGAATGAATACAACACGAAGCTACGCTTCCTTAGCTCTTCGTGCTCCAGCACACTATAGTGTTTCTTACCATCAAACACCAATTGCTCATATACCTCGTCTGACAGTATAAAGATGTTGGTATCACGAACAAGATCTGCCAGTTTATCCCAATCCTCTTTGCTCCAAATAGCACCTGTAGGATTGTGCGGCGTGTTGACAATAATAGCTTTTGTCTTAGGCGTAACAGCCGCCTGCAGCCTTTCCCAATCTACACCAAAGCCCGGTGCCATTAGCGGTACAGGAACAGCTTTCGCTCCGTTGGTTTCTATATTGGGTATATAACTGTCATATGCAGGTTCTAAAATAATGGCTTCGTCGCCCGCTTGCAGTATGGCTGTAAATGCTGTATATATGGCATACGTGGCGCCGGGTGTAACGGTTATTTCTGCATCGGGGTTAATCTCTAATCCGTAACGTTTCGCAAAATCATTGCTGATGGCTTGCCTTAGTTGTGGTAACCCTACCATGGGTGCATACTGGTTGAAGCCCTCTCTGGTAGCTTCATACAGGTATTCACCCAACCTTTCATCTATCGGATAATCAGGAAAGCCCTGCGATAAATTGATAGCATTGCACTGTTGTGCAAGCGCACTCATAACGGTAAAGATAGTTGTGCCCGTTGCAGCATGTTTTTGCGGAAGTATCATCATTACAGGTATTTTTCCCCTTTGTTGCGTTTTACTTCTGCCACATACTCTTTTATCTGCTGTTCGCGGTTGCGCTCACATATCAGCAACACATCAGGGGTGTCTATCACTATAAATCTTTCCAAACCCTGCACTACCAGCAGCTTTTCGTTCGGTACTTTTATCATGCACTCACTGGCATCTATTACCATCACGTTTTCACCAAACACGGCATTGCCCAAATAGTCTTTGTCTGAATTTTCGTAAGCACTTTCCCACGTACCTAAATCGCACCACCCAAAGTAAGAAGGTATTACATACACATTCTTCGCTTTTTCCATGATGCCATAATCGATAGAGATATTGGTACACTGAGAATAGAGATTGTTGATTACGTCAAACTCTTTCGGCGTATTGTACACATCTTTTGCCTGCATAAATACTTCGTGCATTTCAGGCAAGTATTTTTCAAGTGCATCCATAATGGTTTTTACATTCCATACAAAGATGCCTGAGTTCCAAAGGAAATCGCCGCTTTTCAGGAAAGTACGCGCCAATTCCAGCGAAGGCTTTTCAGTAAACGTTTTTACACGATACACTTTATCCAGCTCTTCTTCCACATCATACTGTATATAACCATAGCCTGTGTCGGGGCGTGTCGGTTTGATGCCCAGTGTCAGCAAAGCATCGTGATGCGCTACAAAGTCGAGCGCCTCTTGTGCAGTGCGTTCAAATGCACGCTCATCCATTATCAGGTGGTCTGCAGGAGACATGATGATATTTGCCTTCGGATTCAACGCCATCATCTTGTGGGCAAAATAGGCAGCACATGGTGCCGTGTTTTTGCGCGATGGTTCGCTGATGATGTTTTCATCTTTCAGTTCAGGTATCTGCTCCTTCAGCGTATTGATGTATTGCTGATTGGTAATAAAGTAGATATTCTCCTGCGGACAAATATGCTTAAAGCGTTGGTACGTCCACTGTATCAGCGAACGGCCTGTGCCTAAAATATCAATGAATTGTTTAGGATAGCTCGTACGGCTTTCGGGCCAGAAACGGCTACCTATACCACCTGCCATGATGGCCACATAATTATTCTGAATGCTCATTTCAAAAAATCTCTAACAGCATTAAAAATAGCATATTTAGCCGTATATAGTAAATAAAAAAGCCCCTTAAACAGGGGCTTTTTATATAAATTAACTTAGTATTATTCTGCTTCTGCAACTACTTCCTTCACTTCCGGTATCATGCGCTTCATCATACCTTCAATACCTGCTTTCAACGTAATCATTGAAGAAGGGCAGCCTGAGCAAGAACCCTGCATCATCAGCTTCACCACACCATCTTCATACCCTTTGTAGCTGATGGCACCACCGTCCATCTCTACAGCGGGCTTCACATAGTTCTCCAGCAATTCTTTAATGCGTTTTACCACATCGCTATCATCAGCGCTTACAGTATTAGCATCTGCTTTCTTTACTATCAGGTCTTCGTTTATTACTGCTTTACCTTCTTCCAGATATTGTTTCAAAAACTCACGCACAGTAGGTATTACATCTTCCCACAGGGTATCAGGTGTTTTTGTCAGCGTCACGAAGTTGCTGGCAATAAACACACTGCGTATAAAAGGAAACGCAAACAACTCTTTCGCCAACGGAGATGGCGTTGCAGCGGCTTCTTCTGGGAAGTCTATGCTCTTGCCCGGATACAACAGTTTGTTTGCTACAAACTTCATTGTTTCAGGGTTCGGTGTCATTTCCGTATAGATGCTCACAATTGTATTTCCTGTCTTCAACATGGTATTCTTAATTTCTTTCAGCAAAAATACTTAATAAATACGGTACAGTAAATTGATAGAGACAATATTGATATAAGCAGAATAGCGGCATGCGTATATCCTAAGGCTTTGTTAAAGAAAAAATATTTTAATTAATTGATTTTCAATGCATTAAACACATTAACAGTTCCTTGCATTTCTTTTAACTTAGTGTTGCATGCCTTCCGCTTTATACCATCGTACGTTTGTGTTGTAATTCTTTATTCACTCTAAAACTTCAGGCTTTATGAAACATCCAATTCTTATGCTGGCAGTATTCGGGATGACTTACTTCAGCGCAAATGCACAGAATGGTGAGAACAAAAAAAGTGAATACGATATCAACTACAAGGTATGTCGCATCAATGGTAAGTACACTACCTGCAGCGATAACACACCCACTGTGGTAAACACCCCTTCTTATGAAAGGAAAGTAGAAGTGCAAAAAGCAAAGGCATATGCCAAAACACTGGACGGCTTGCGCAGGTACGACACTTATACACGTGTACTGCCATTGCAACCCGTAACGGTAACAGCACCTAGGCCGATTGCGAAAATCGATGAGCGTTATGAAGGTACAAGTGCTGCCTATCATGGCAACCCGACACCCGAAAACGATGGCATTGCAAAAAATAAAGAACGTAATATCAACTACCTGAACACCAGTGTAGACTTGCCTGCCAACGATGGCGGACTGGCAAGCAGATGGTAGTTTTGTTTTTTATACTGAAACAAAAACGGTTGGCAATTGCCAACCGTTTTCTTTTATATCTTATCGTGCGTCGAAGTCTATCACAACCCTTTCTGTCCGTGGGTGAGACTGGCAGGTGAGCACATAGCCTTTTTCTACTTCATCCTTTTCAAGCGCATAGTTTACTTCCATATCTACTGAGCCTTCTACTACTTTGGCGCGGCATGTACAGCACACACCTCCTTTGCAAGCAAATGGCAGGTCTGCACCTACTTTCAGTGCAGCATCCAATATGCTATCGCCATTGTAAGCAAGGTCCATTTCAAATGTAGTACCATCCAGTGTAATACTTACTTTACTCATCTTACCATCATTCGCCTTGTGTTCTTCTACCCATTTATCATGAGCAGCTTTAGGCTGGTCTGGTGATGTAAACAGTTCAATATGTACATTCTCTGATGCTACTCCCAGATTTATCAGGCGTTCTTTTACAGACAGTATCATGTCTTCAGGCCCGCAGATAAATGCTTCGTCAATGCCTTTGATATCAATAAGTGTATCGCAGAATTCTGAACATTTGTCTGCAGAAATGCGCCCGTTGAACAAAGGCACATCCATCTGCTCGCGGCTCAGTATATGGTACACACGCAGGCGCTGCATGTATAGATTCTTCAACCCTTCTATCTCTTCTCTGAAGATGATAGTACCCCTGCTACGGTTGCCATATATCAGTGTAAACGTGCTTTCAGGTTCGTTTTTGAGTACCGTTTTCATGATACTCATAACTGGCGTAATACCACTACCTGCAACTACTGCCAGATAGTTCTTAGCCTTCTTCTCAGATGCTCTCGGAGAGAATTTGCCCATTGGTGGCATTACTTCCAGCTCGTCGCCTTTCTTCAGTGTATCATTTGCATAGGTGCTGAACTTACCACCATCTACTTTTTTCACCGCAACACGCAGTTCGCCATCATCGGGGCTTACGCATATAGAATAAGAACGACGCACTTCTTCGCCATTCATTTGTGTACGAAATGTCAGGTATTGCCCTGCTGCAAAGTTGAATGTGTCTTTCAAATCGGCAGGCACTTCCAGTGCTACAGATACACAATCGCTTGTTTCAGGCTTTACTTCCGCTACTTTCAGATTATAAAACTTCAATGCAGACATCTATCGTCTATTAAAATTGAGGCGTAAAAATATATAAAAAACGCTTGGGGCTACATGATTTTACTCATATCAGCCAAGCATGCTTTCCAAATCTTCCTTCTTTACCAGTGTAAACACTTTTTTACCATCAGGCGCATACTCGGGTTGTGTGCAGGCAAACAGCTCGTCTATCAGCGCCTGCTGCCCTTCCTGATGTTGCAACCCGCCTGTATTGCGCGATAACCTGCGCGCCATGTTTGCAAGCAGTGTTTCAGAGCGGCGCGCCAATGCATCGGGTGCTTCGTGCTTTAGTTGTTCTATCACTTCGTCCAATACATTCTTTTCTTCACCCGCAGGCAGTTCTGTCGGTACGCCTTGTACCACAAAGGTATTTTGCCCGAAAGGAGATATATCGAAACCTATGCGCGACAGGTCTGTCAGTGCTTCTGTCAGCAATATCGCATCTTGTGGAGATGTTTCGTAAGACAAAGGAAACAGCAATTGTTGTGATGGGGTGCTACCATTGTTCCACTCTGCCAGCAGTCTTTCGTACCAAATACGCTCCTGCGCTCTACGTATGTGTATCAGCATCAAGCCCGACTTTACAGTCGTTACCAGCATGCTGCCTTGTATAGATATAATGCTTTTGGCATTGGCAGTTTCAGGCTCTTTATGCAGCGATGGTGCAGTTACCATATTACCTGCATCTGCAAAAGCCTGTGTTTGCTGCTCCGCAATATCATCCGCTATTTTATACAGCTCTTTCCACTCGCGCAGGCTGTCTTTCTTCACTGCCAGATGTGCCTGATTCCTTTGCGTGAATGTATTGAATAGATAACCCTTCTCAGTTTCCTGCTTGGTGTCCTGCGTTACCGGCAGTTGCACGCTTGACAGTTGTTGTATTTCGGGACTCAGGGTAAAATCCAGCGACGGTGCAATATTATACTTTGCCAGTGCATGCTTTACAGCCGCATTCAGATAGGCATACATCAGCTTATCATCTTCAAACTTAACTTCCTGCTTGGTAGGGTGTACGTTCACATCCACACGTGCAGGGTCTATTTCCAGAAACAGCACATAAAACGGGAATGCCTCTTTTTCAATCAAGCCCTCGTATGCCTGTACCAGTGCGTGATGCAGGTACGGACTGCGTATGAAACGGTTGTTGATAAAGAAGAACTGCATACCGCGTGTACGTGTTGCAGCTTCAGGCTTGCCTATAAAGCCCGATATATTCAGGAATTCTGTATTCTCTTCTACAGGTACCAGATTCTTCTCATAAGAATTGCCCAGTAAGCCTTTGATGCGTGTTTTCAGGTTGCCCGCTTCCAGATGGTATTGCTCCGCACCATTATGCCACAGCCTGAAGGCTATTTGCGGGTGTGCCAATGCTACACGGGTAAACTCATCTACAATATGCCTATATTCTGTTGTATTACTCTTCAGGAAATGCCTGCGGGCAGGTACGTTAAAGAACAGGTTTTTTACCATAATGTTGGTACCAATAGGTGCGGCACATGGTTCTTGTTTCTTTACCTCTGTAGCTTCTATTATCAGTTGGCTGCCCGTGTCGCTATCCTGCTTGCGGGTTTTCATTTCTACCTGTGCTACCGCCGCTACAGATGCCAGCGCCTCGCCACGAAACCCCATGGTACGAATGGAAAACAGGTCGTTTATATTGCGGATTTTAGATGTCGCATGACGTTCAAAACTCATACGTGCATCAGTGGGGGTCATCCCGCTACCATTGTCTATTACCTGTACCAGCTCCTTACCCGCATCCTTTAGTACCAGTTGCACCTCTGTTGCACCCGCATCAATAGCGTTTTCCAGCAATTCCTTTACGGCCGATGCCGGCCTTTGAATCACCTCTCCCGCTGCTATCTGGTTGGCAATGTGGTCTGATAATAATTGTATGATATCGGGCACTGAAAAAAACGAGTTTCCGCAAAGGTAAGATATAGCCAATGGAAAACAGGGAAGCGTGCTAACATGATGAAAATCATTTTTTAATAAGACTGTCGTCATTTATTTGCAGCCCTGTCTGCTACACCTTTGTAGTGACAAAAAGGATATGAGGTATTCTTTTTATCAAACAACATCGGCCTCAGTTTTAGTTAGATATAGTGCATAATGGGTTTGCCGCCCCCTTTCCAGGGGGCGGGTGTATTTAGGGTAGTTCCCGCTTTTAGCTTCTCCTTGCCAAACAATAGGCTATATTTGTTTTATGGCGTTTGGTAAAAGACTCTTCATATCTGCTTCTTTCCTAATAACAATGTTTTCGCTAGCTGCTTTTGCACAACGCGGACGTGTTGTTTCCAATAATAATGCTGCACCTGCTGTTAATCTGAAAGCCAAATGGATAGACAGCGTTTACAACAAGCTGAGCGATACTGAACGTATTGGTCAGTTGTTTATGGTGGCTGCCTACAGTGGTGGTAAGGACTACAACGAAGAGAAAATCAAACAACTGCTTACAGACCGCCGCATTGGTGGTGTCATTTTCATGCAGGGTACTTGCGAGGCTCAGGCATCGCTCAACAACCTGTATCAGCAAATGGCCAATGTGCCTTTGTTAGTAGGTATGGATGCAGAATGGGGGCTCGGCATGCGTCTGACGGGTGTTAAGAACCTGCCGAAATCTATGATGATAGGTGCTACACGCGATACTGCTATTGCCTATCAGGTGGGTGCAGCTATTGCCAAACAATGCAAGCGCATGGGCGTACACATCAACTTCGGTCCTGTGGTAGATGTGAACAATAACCCCAACAACCCCATCATCAATGCACGCTCTTACGGAGAAGATAAAAGGCTTGTAACACAAATGGCACTTGCCTATATGCGCGGTATGCAGGACAATGGCATTATGGCTTGTGCCAAACACTTCCCCGGCCATGGCGATACAGATGCAGACTCTCATGAGGATATGCCTGTTATCCGCAAGAGCCTTGCACAGTTGGACACACTTGAATTGTATCCTTACAAAGAAATGATTCGCAACGGTATAAAAAGCGTGATGGTTGCACACCTTGCAGTACCTGCATTGGAATCTGTTAAAAAAGTACCTACAACATTATCATACAACACCATTACCGGTTTGTTGAGAAACAAGCTTGGTTTCAAAGGCATCGTATTTACCGATGCGCTGAATATGAAAGGTGTTGCTAAATACTATGAGCCCGGTGAAATAGATGCACGTGCACTGATTGCTGGCAACGATATGCTGCTCTTCTCGCAAGATGTACCATCGGGCATGAAGAAGATACTGGCTGCAATAGACAGTGGCAAACTTACTTGGGCAAATGTTGAGATGCATGTGAAAAAAGTACTGGCTGCTAAATACGATGCGGGCCTCAGCAGATGGAAACCTGTTGAAAGCATCAATGCTACAGAAGAAGTGACAGGCGTGGTAATACCACTGCGCTATGCTACTACTAAGAAAGCTGTAACACTCGTACGCGACAGGAACAATATTATCCCTGATTTGCTCAATACCAGAAAACGTGTAGGCTATGTAGGCATCAATGCAAAAGACAGTAGTTTCCTTTCTACTGCACTATTGCAGGTACTGCCGAATATGAAAATGCAATGGCTACCAAAAGGCAGTACCGGTACTGCTGCAAACAAACTGATGGGAGCCATCAGCATGAATGACATCACAATTGTCGGTATTCATAACATGAGCTTCTATCCTACAAACGGTTATTATTCGCTCGACGACCAACAGGTAGCACTCATCAAACAACTGGCAAATCGCCGCGATGTAATGATAGCACTGATGGGTAACCCATACCTGCTGAAGAATACCTGTGAAGTAGGCTCCGCCATTGTTACCTACGAAGATGATAGCTTGGCGGAACAAGCGGTAGCACGTGTGTTGCTGCGCAAAGAAGATGCACGTGGCACACTGCCTGTTACCCCATGTATAGATATGCAGACAGAAGGCAATGTGCTACTGGCATCTGGCAAAGGAGGCGCACAAAAATTGGATGAACTTATAAAGACTGACTATACAGAAGATGCAGGTGTTATCAATACGGCTGCGCTTGATAAGCTGGATATGTTTATGCAACGCAGTGTTGTAGATGGTGCTTTCCCCGGATGCAGGGTGTTGGCAGCTAAAGACGGCAAAGTGTTTTATGATAAGTCTTTCGGCTACTACGACTATACAAAGAAACAAGCTGTAACAGACAATACGCTGTACGATATAGCATCTGTTACCAAAGTAGCATCTACCACACTGGCAGTAATGCGACTGTATGAAACAGGTAAGCTGAATCTTGATAAAACTATCGGCGATTACCTGCCGATAGTAAAAGGTACAGACAAGGCCGACCTGAAAATAAGAGACTTGTTGATGCATCAGGCAGGGCTGAAAAGCTGGATACCTTTCTACAAAGAAACACTGGACGAGAAAGGTAATCTGAACCCTGAACTGTATAGTACTAAAGCCGACAATCAGAAATGGGTAGAGGTGGCAAAAAGCCTGTACCTGCGCGGCGACTACATTGATACTATTTGGAGTAAAGTACTGGCAAGTCCTTTAGAAAATAAAGGCAAATGCGTGTACAGCGATTTAGATTTCTATTTCCTTGCTGCTGTTGCAGAGAAGATAACAGGACAGCGCATTGATAAATATGTGGAAGAACAATTTTACAAACCACTTGGTTTGAAGAATACTACTTACAATCCGTTGAAGAAATTCAAAGAGGCTGATATTGCACCTACGGAAAATGACATCTTCTTCCGCCATCAGCAGATAAGAGGTTATGTGCACGATCAGGGGGCTGCTATGCTGGGTGGTGTGGCAGGCCATGCAGGTGTGTTCTCTACTGCTAATGACCTTGCAGCTATCTTCCAGATGCTGCTGAACAAAGGCACATACAAAGGACAGCGTTATTTCAAGAAAGAAACAGTTGAGAAATTCACCGCATACAATTCACTCATCAGCCGCAAAGGGCTTGGCTTCGATAAACCTAAAGAAGACAAAGAAGATGGCGGACCTGCGGGCAACAGGTGCAGCGGTTATGCATTCGGTCATCAGGGCTTTACAGGCACTTGTGCATGGGCAGACCCTGCTACGGGTATAGTGTTCGTGTTCCTATCAAACAGGGTGAGCCCTTCGGCGGATAACAACGGTATCAATCGCCTGAGTGTACGCACCATTGCGCAGGATTATATCTACGAGGCACTGGGCTTTGGCATCAACCACGAACGCCCAGCCGTTTACAAAACACAGTCTGCGCAGAATGGTAAATAGAAAAGATGTTTGGTCTGTTGTATATAAAGCATCAATAATAATAGGGTTAGCCGTATTATTGATAGATATCTTTTTAGGCAAGCATTTAGGAAGTATTAATATCTATCTTGACACGATTCAATGGGTATGCATCATTATCATTTTTGGAACCTTAATTATTAGATATTTCAAAAAATAATAGGTTACCACAATCATTTGCTATTCAGCCATTCAACCATTAAAAGCTATCTTTGTCCGCACAATTAGCTCGTATGCAATTCGACAAAAGCGGTCTCGATAGTTACAAACTGATAGAACTTTATAGCGAACTGGTTCGTCCGCGTATGATAGAGGAGAAAATGCTTGTTCTTCTCCGTCAGGGACGCATCAGCAAATGGTTTAGTGGTATAGGACAGGAAGCCATTGCAGTAGGTGCTACTATGGCCCTCGATAAGGACGAATATATAATGCCGCTTCACCGCAATCTGGGTGTGTTCACAGCCCGCAAAATGCCGTTCGATAAACTCTTTATGCAATGGCAGGGCAAGAAAGAAGGCTTTAGTAAAGGGCGCGAACGTTCATTTCACTTTGGTGCAAACGAGTATCACATCTGTGGTATGATATCGCACCTCGGTCCGCAACTGGCTATTGCAGATGGTATTGCGTTAGCACACAAGCTGCGCAAAGACAATAAAGTATCAGTTGCATTCAGCGGTGATGGCGGTACAAGTGAAGGCGATTTTCACGAAGCACTGAACGTAGCAGCCGTATGGGGTTTACCTGTTATCTTCATTATAGAGAACAATGGTTATGGACTCAGCACACCTGTCAACGAGCAGTTTGTTTGCAATCAACTGGCAGACCGTGCCATTGGTTATGGCATGAAGGGCATTACCATCGACGGTAACAACATCCTTGAAGTTTACAAAACAATTAAAGAAGCTCGCGAATACTGTATTACAGAGCAAAAGCCTATCTTGATAGAATGCATGACCTTCCGTATGCGCGGCCACGAAGAGGCCAGCGGCGTGAAATATGTACCTAAAGAACTGTTTGAAGAATGGGGCAAGAAAGACCCTGTTGCCAACTACGAGGCATACCTGCTACAACAAGGCATTCTTACAGAAGCCATCATACAAGAGATACGTGACAGGATACAACAAGATATAGAAGCAGCGCTTGCAACTGGCTTTGCTGCAGGTGCTGTAGTAGCCAACACTGCAGAAGAAGTAGCTGATGTATATGCACCTTGCAATATCACAACGTCTACCCCTGCAACATCTGCCAAGTCTGAAAAGAAATTTATACAGGCCATCAGCGATGGTTTGAGGCAGAGCATGGAAAAGCACAATAACCTTGTGCTTATGGGACAAGACATTGCAGAGTATGGTGGTGCCTTTAAAGTAACAGAAGGTTTCGTTGCTCAGTTTGGTAAAGAACGCGTGCGCAATACACCGCTTTGCGAGAGTGCCATTGTAGGTACTGCACTCGGCCTTTCTATTAAGGGCTTTAAATCAATGATGGAAATGCAGTTTGCCGATTTCGTAACGGTGGGCTTCAATCAGATTATAAACAATCTTGCCAAGATACACTACCGCTGGGGGCAGAATGCCGATGTGGTAGTACGTATGCCAACAGGTGGTGGCGTAGGTGCAGGTCCGTTCCACTCGCAGAGCAACGAGGCATGGTTTACACATACACCTGGCTTGAAAGTTGTTTACCCATCTACACCGGAAGATGCAAAAGGCTTGCTGATAGCGGCTATCGAAGATCCTAACCCTGTTATGTTCTTCGAGCACAAAGCACTGTATCGCAGCATCAGTGGTATGGTACCTGACGATTATTATACAATTGAAATAGGCAAGGCACGCCACGTACAGGTAGGTGAAGACATTAGCATCATTACCTACGGTAGCGGTGTACACTGGGCTACAGACTACGCAGCACAGCACCCTGATGTATCAATAGACATCCTCGACCTGCGTTCATTGTTGCCACTGGATTATGATGCAATACGTGCTGCAGTACAACGTACAGGCAAGGTATTGCTGCTACACGAAGACACATTGTTTGGTGGTATTGGTGGCGAACTGGCCGCATGGATTTCCGAAAACTGCTTCGAGTTGCTGGATGCACCGATAGTACGTTGTGCAAGCCTTGATACCCCAGTACCATTTGCTATAGAGCTGGAACAGAACTTCATGGCAAAAGGCAGGCTGCACGAAAGTGTACAAAAACTAATGGCTTACTAATACTTTATTACTTTAGTAGAAGAATTCATATACCATGCGTTCATTCAACCTCATAATACTAGCAGGTGCATTGCTGTTGCAGGCATGCGGCAACGACCAGCCAAACAAAGGCAAACCAATAGTACTTGGTGACCCTACTACCATTGTTACTGAAGCAGACTCTCAGTACCTGCAAGACTTTGTAGCAGACATCAAACCAATTGAGAAACCTGTTGAAACAACACCAACAGAAGATACTGCAACCAAAGCACCTGCCGAGGCTCCTAAACAAGAGCCTGCAAAAGCAGAAGAGCCAAAGAAAGAAGAGCCTAAACAAATAGCTGCTGCACCAAAAGGCAACGGGCTAAAAGTAGAGTTTAAAGAGATTACTGTATTGATACCAAACATCAATACACGTACCTACAAACAGCAGGATACGAAGAAAGCCAATGGTGCTACTTACGAATTGACAGGTGGTAACATAGCAGGCAATCAGATAAAAGCAGGTGGTGGTAATGTAGCCAAGGTAGCACAACGCTATCAGACGGTAATAGCTGTGAAGACAGATATGGGTACACTGGTGCTGGAATCACTGAGTCGTACTACAGACTGGCAAAACCTGAAAGGTAGCAACAATATCTTTAGCATCAGCGGGCTGGAACAAGGCCAACTGCAATACATAAAAGCAGGTCCAGCAGCTATAAAGAATGCAGTAACACGTGCTGCCCGCAACAAACGTATGAGCCGTGCCAATGAACAGAAATGGTTGAAGGCAATCAGCCGTGTACGTGATGCTAATGATAAACCACTGGTAGTAATACTGCGCAGCGTGATGTGGAAGATAGAAGGTAAAGATGCATCAGGCAAGCCTTACCAGAAACAACTGAGATTAGATATTCCGCTTAAATAACAAAAGCCCCGAGCAATTCGGGGCTTTTTATTTTAGTCTATTGTTGCTATACACTTCAGCTCTATAGCTATGGGTGTAGGCAGCGAGTTTATCTCTACCGTTGTGCGGCATGGTTGATTGTCTTTGAAGTACTCTGCATATATCGCATTGTATGTTGCAAAGTCGCGCTTCATGTTTACAAGGAATACGGTAACGTCAACCAGTTTATCCCAACTGCTGCCGCTTTCTTCCAGTACTATCTTCACATTATCAAACACATTGCGGCACTGTGCTGCAAAATCAAACTCCAGGAAGTTGCCGTGCTTATCCAGTTTCAAACCCGGAATCTCATTTGTAACAGTACGCGGGCCTATGCCCGAAAGAAACAGTAGGTTGCCTACACGGCGTGCATGTGGGTACAACCCTACCGGTGCCGGTGCTTTATCTGTAGATATACGTTCGCTCATAATTGTATTAAAAGTAAAAAGTCAAAAATAAAAAGCTTATAAATCAATACACACATTCTTTACATCCGTGAAAAACTTCAGTGCATCCCAACCACCTTCGCGGCCAACGCCTGAGTTTTTGAAACCACCGAATGGTGTACGCAAATCGCGCAGCAGCCAACAGTTTACCCAGATGATGCCACTATGTACTTTTGCAGCTACACGGTTGGCACGGCTTACATCTTGTGTCCATATAGTAGCCGCAAGTCCATAGTCACTACAGTTGGCAAGTTCCAGTGCTTCGTCTTCCGTTTTGAAAGACTGTATGGTTACAACCGGACCGAAGATTTCTTCCATATTGGTACGGCAGTTTGGCCCCAGTCCTTCAATAATTGTAGGTTCTATGAAGTAACCATTCTCGCAACGGCCTGTACCTTTTATAGCATTACCACCCAGCAGTATTTTACCACCTTCCTGCTTTGCCAGTTCTATACAGCTCATCACTTTATCAAAATGCATTTTACTAACCACAGCACCCTGACGGCTATTATCATCCAACGGATCACCCACGAACAGTTTCTTAGCTTTCTCTATAAACTCTGCTTTGAATTTTTCGTAGATGCTTTCTTCTACTAGTATGCGGCTGCCACACAGGCATATCTGCCCCTGATTGGCAAATGAAGATTGCAGTGTTGTGCGCATCATCTTTTCCCAATCGCAATCGGCAAAAATGATGTTTGGGTTTTTACCACCCAGTTCCAGCGATATTTTTTTGAACATCGGCGCCGCTACCGCAGCTATCTCTTTACCGGCACGCGTGCTACCGGTAAATGATATCGCTTTTATTTCAGGGTGCGATACGATGGCAGATCCACAGTTAGGGCCATTGCCATGCAGTATATTCAGCACACCCGCAGGCAGGCCCGCTTCTTTACAAATAAGGCTCAGCAGGTAGCCTGTCATTGGCGTTACCTCGCTTGGTTTAGATACCACGCAATTACCCGCAGCCAGTGCAGGTGCTATCTTCCAAGTAAATAGATACAAAGGCAGGTTCCACGGAGAGATGCAGCCTACCACACCAATAGGCTGGCGCAGCGTATAGTTGATGGTACCATTCTCCATGTTATGACTTTCGGTTGCAAAGTGCATCAGCCCCGTTGCAAAAAAGCGGAAGTTGCTGGATGCACGTGGTATATCTACACGCTTGCTCAGCCACAACGGCTTACCATTATCATTTGTTTCTGCCAGTGCCAGTGCATCCAGATGCTGGTCTATCAGCTCTGCAATGCGATTCAGTATGCGAAACTTCTCTTCTGCAGGCGTTGTGCTCCATGCAGGAAAAGCAGCTTTTGCTGCGGCAACTGCATCTTCCACATCCTGCGCGGTGCTGTCGGGTATATAGCTATATACCTCGCCCGTTGCAGGGTTTACATTGTCTATGTATTTACCATTGGCAGGTGCTTTCAGTTCGCCGCCTATATAGTTCAGTATTTTTTCAGGAGCTTTCAAATCCATTGTACAAAGGTAATGGCTATGTTTATTATATGTTTGATTTATTAGCTATTGGTTAAAAATGTTGCAGTTTGTTGCAGATTATCAGGTGTTTTGAATTTGCAACATTCCCAGACCCGTCTGCATCGTATCATTTTCCATAGCAAATATACTCATTAATTTTTATTAATTAATATGCACGCAGCAACATTTGAAGGAATGATTATATATTCATATTTTGGCATGCAAATTGTTACTCAATACTAAATTCTTTGTATGAAAGCTAAATACCTATTACTCCTGCTATTGCTGACAGGCATTGGTTGCAATGACGATAAGCAGGTTTTTGTGTATGAACGACCCTCATTTTCAATAATCGATATTTACAACAACAGAGTACTTGCCGAAAATGATTCGGTTATATACAGCAACATGACTTTGCAGCTCAAAATGGCTGTGACAAAATTCAGCGTAGGTATAGGTATGCCACATAGTAATAAAGCTTATGCAATGATGCGCAAGGATGAAAGTGAACTGGCACCCGGCGAAAAGATAAAGGCTTTCAAAATCATCAGCCTGAATGACTATAATACAAAGTTTAAAACCGGAGCAGACATTACAGACAGCTGTGTGATAAAAGAAGGTGGCAACGCTTACGACAGAAAATCGCTTATTGCCCGAATGAACAAAACCTACAGCGATATATACATAGGCAGTGGCGCATTACAGGGGCTTAATATTACTATCAAAAACCCGCCATCTGTACAAAGCCCGCAACGTTTTGCAATTGTGTTTGAAACAGAAAATCAATCTGTATTGACAGATACTACCCGCTTATTCACTATAAAACTCTGATAACTATGTACAAAAAAGTACTTACCGCAGCATTATTACTTGCATCAGTTTTCAATAATAACAATACACATGCACAACCTAAGGGCAAGGGTAAAGCTTCTACAAGGTTTTATGTAACTGGCGCTGCAGACTTTCAATCGAATGGATATGATGTAGATACAAAGACTCCACAAGAAGGTATTACAGTAGGCGAAAATCCACCCCAAGACGGATTGCTTCGATGCAAAGACAATGTTGGTGGCAGAGTTGGTGTTGAAATGGTCAGATATACAAAGTACAAATTGTTTATTGCTGCTGGTTTTGATTTTCGTATATCACCACAAAAAGTATCGTTGGTGTATAACGCAAACGAAAACGGATTTACAAACAGCAGTTATACGATGAATGAAACATACAGTTTTGTAAACTACTCAATGGATTGGAAATTCAGGTTAGGTATGGCTATACCAATGCCTGGGAAAAGAAACGCGCTTGATATAGCCATTGGACCTGTTTTCAACATACCATTCAATGGGAAAGACAATGGATGGGGTAGTGCCGTATATGCACAGACAGATGAAAACAGTCCGTACAAAAGTCTTGTCATGTATCAGCAAATTGGCTGGGGCAGCAGAAAGTATAAGGATAATGAAACCACACTGTTTCCGCTGAATCTGCTGGCAAATATTCAAATTGGTTATCGGTTTTTACCATCAACATTTTTACCACGCAAAAACTTTAGGGTAGGTATAGACTTCAATGCACGTCTGGTTGGCAATTACAACAACCATATAGAGATAACCACTTTTGATGCCAATAGAAAATCAAACGGCACACAAAAGTTTGATGATGCAATGATAACATTGGGCTTGTTTGCAGCTTTAGAGCTGTAAACCCATCCGTTGTTTAAACGCAGGCTTCAACAAGTCTTTTATCTGTGCGTACGGTATGAATAATGTAATAATACCATCGGCATAGGAAGCTATCTCGTAAGGATTATACACAAAATTGATACCTGTAGGTGTAATGCAGATATTACCATTTGGCAATACTTTATCTGTTAACAAACGATCTTCAAAACTTTCTGTAGCAGACATAGCAAAATAACGGCGAGCCTCTGCATCAAGCAACAGGTTTAGTTTATTACTGTCTACCGTCATTACATCTTCTATCTTCCATACGCGCTTTTGTTGCATGTCAATATTCATGTAGCTCACACCGTAGTTACCATGTGCACCACCTGTATACTCGCTGCCAGACATTTCTATCACCAACCAGTTATTATCGTTGAAGATGACATCCATCGCTACGCCACTGTAATAATTGTTCCAAGACTCTCCCAGATTGCTGTCAGGCTCTTCAGCCAATACACCTTTGTACCACTTGCCATAGTTATCAATTTGCTTCTTTACACAATCTTCGATTGTAATAGCATTCAAGCTATCCGCACCCAATTCGTGCATTATCAGCTTTTCTATAAACTGAACATCTTCATTCTTCATAGCACTGCTACCGCGTAGCAGTTTGTAAGCAATGGTTGCAGCAGGTTCTGGCCTATCTACTTTATATCTTATAGAATCTTCTTTTTCCCAAATGTTCAGTTGATAACTACCTGCAGGATATTCTTCTTTCAGGTTAATATCATATGTCTTACTACCGTCAGGACTTGTCCATTTACCAGTGATGGTATTGTCTTTCAACAGAACTTTCCAAGTGGCCTCCCTTTCATCTGCACGGCTGGCAGGTGGCTCAGCTACCAGATAACCATCAGCTATGGTTGTATCTTTTGAGAAGTATATACCGATAGGTTTTCCTTGTTTTACATAATAGTAACTAGCAGAAAGCGCACCATTGTCTGATGACAAATGCAACACAACGGGTTGTCCTGCTATAGTGCCACTGTAGCGCTTGTAATACGTGTTCTTATCAATTACAACATCTTCGCTTTGACTTACAAGTTTTTGTTGTTGTGTACTATTATCGCAAGATGCTAACAAACAGCTAAACAACACTAAATACAGCCATTTCATACTATAAAGTCTCCTTGATTGTAAAGATAGCTTTTATAAAACACCCAACTTTAACCTAAACTTAAAGTCTTTGCTTACTACGGCTAATAAGCTCGGCCTATATGCGTATAGTAATACTATCATTCTGTTTAATATTACTATCAACATAAGCTAAACCTACTTAAACACCTGTCATTTCATTTCAAGTTTTGTGTGAATTGAGAAAAAACCTTCAACAAAAAATCTGCACACCATGTTATTCCCTTTACAAAAACAATATGACATGACTTACAGAAAACTATTACTCACCGCATCAGCCCTGCTATCAATGGGAGTAGCAGTGGCACAACCTGCTAAAATACAGGTTATTCATAATTGTGCAGACAAAGCAGCAGACACTGTAGACATTTGGGTGAACGGATCTACAACTACCAAGTTGGAGAATGTACCATTCAGAACAGCTACAGCATATCTATCATTAAATGCAGGTGTTTATAACATTGGTATTGCACCAAAAACGAGTACAGTTATTACGGACACTTTTTATAATCTAAATGCTACATTAGCCGCTAATGGTAAATATGTAGCAGTAGCAGGCGGTATTGAAAGTACAACGGGCTACAGTCCTGCACCACCATTGCGCATCAGTGTATTTGCAACTGCCAGAGAAACAGCATCAAACGGTGCTAATACAGACTTGCTGATAATGCATGGCAGCACAGACGCACCGACGGTAGACGTACGCTCGGGTACAAGTACATTAGTAAATGATATCGCATTCGGTTCATTCTCCAGCTATGTAGAATTACCAACTGCCGATTATAAAGTACGTATTACAACCAGTACGGGTGCTACGACAGTACAAACATACAGCGCACCATTACAAACATTAGGACTAGGTGGCAAATCGATAGTTGTACTGGCTTCGGGCTTCTTAAACCCTGCTAATAACAGCAACGGCCCTGCATTTGGTTTGTATGTTGCATTGCCTACAGGTGGTGCATTGGTACCATTGCCTACAACATCAGCAGAAGTTTTTGCACGTGTGCAGGCAATACACAACTGTGCAGACAAAGCGGGCGACAGCGTAGATGTATACCTGAACGGAACTAAGATTGCAGACAATTTCGCTTTCAGAACAGCTACAGACTTTTTTGATGTACCCGCCAAAACACCTATCAATGTTGGTATTGCTTTGAAAAACAGTAGCTCTGTTGCAGATACATTCTATAACCTGAATGCAACGCTTGACTCAGGTGGCAGATACATACTGACAGCAAATGGTATTGAAAGTCCTACAGGCTACACTCCGAATCCAGCATTCAGGCTCAGCGTATTTGGCCCTGCAAGAGAAACAGGTGCAAACAGTGCTAATACAGATTTGCTGGTAATGCATGGCAGTACAGATGCTCCTACGGTAGATGTTCGTTCGGGCAGTAGTGTGTTGGTAAATGATATTGCTTTCGGCAATTACAATAGCAGTGGCTATATATCATTGCCAACCAGCAATTATACTATCAGCATAACAGATGCTACGGGTGCAACAACAGTAAAAAGCTATTCAGCACCACTGCAAACACTTGCTTTGCAAGGACAAGCTATTACAGTACTGGCATCAGGTTTCCTGACACCTGCAAACAACAGCAACGGTGCAGCATTTGGTCTGTACGTAGCGTTACCAACAGGTGGTGCACTGGTACCATTACCTACTGCAACAACAAGCATCAATAACATAGCAGCAAAAGGGCTTGCATTCAGCATAGCACCAAATCCTGCAAACAATACAATCAGCATCAACGGTATAGATGTGAACAGCAATGTAAACATTACCGTTACAGATATTTCAGGGCGAGTGGTTAAATCGGTTAATAATGCAGGGGCACAAATCAACATCAGCGATTTAAACAGCGGGGTTTATTTCTTGAGGGCAGACAATGGCGTAGAGCAAGGCGTACAGCGATTTGTTAAACTGTAGTTGTTTTTGTGATTGGGTATGTGATGAGTAAGGGCACCTTTCAAGGTGCTCTTACCTTTTATAGTACATCTGATATTATCCCCTTCTTTCCGTTGATGATAAATTCATCACTGGTCTTTTTGCCTTTCAATTGTGCACCAAGCGGAGAGTCTATCGAGATGGCATAGTATGTTTGTCCGTCCACCAATAATTTGCCGGCACTGATGGCAATAAAGTAATTACCCAATGATGTTGTAACAATACTACCTGGTATAATAATATCAGAAGCAGTATCAATTGCTATTCTATCCAACACATCTATTTGTCTGCGTAGCTGCAGTAAGCGGGTATTGTTCAGGTCTATATCCTGTTGCATCATTTCCCGGGCGGTTTCGTATTTATCCCCTGCGCTACTCTTGGTTTCATTGCGTGCTGCTTCGCGTGCATCTGCAATTACAGCCTCTGCATTTTGGATGTTACTATCCAGATAAACACGACAGAGGTTATGTAGTTGTTGTTTGAGTAGCATATACAATAATACAAAAGTAAAGGCCACCAAATGGTAGCCTTTCTTGTTTGCGATCTATATAATCGATGGGTTAGAAACTATTAGCTGCAACCTGTTGTTGTACCACAGTTAGGGCACATGTAGCAGGTACCGTTTCTCAGGGTGATGTTGCCACAGTTGCGGCAAACAGGAGCATCGGCACTGGTTCCCATCATCTTCTTAATATCTGCAGTTTTATCTGCTGTTGCTGCCACCGGTTTTGGTGCAATGTTTACATTCTTTTGCGTTTGTGCCTGCGGTGCAGGTGCTGTTACGCGTACCTGAGACAATTCCTGTTGACCGGCATTAGCATCATCTTCTTCCTGCTGTTGCATACGCTCAGGGTCTTGTACGTGTACCAGGTCGTTACGATCCAGATATTCATAAGCCAGCAAGCGGAATACAAAGTCAAGTACCGATGTTGCAGACTTGATGTTCGGGTGTTCTACAATACCAGCCGGTTCAAAACGGGTAAATGTAAACTTGTCTACGAACTCATCCAGCGGCACACCATACTGCAAGCCTATTGATACTGCTATCGCAAAGCTGTTCATCAGGCTACGCATAGTTGCACCTTCTTTCGCCATATCCAGGAATATCTCACCCAGTGTACCATCACCGTATTCACCTGTACGCACAAACAATGGTTGTCCGCCAACTTTTGCTTTGATGGTATAGCCACGGCGCTTAGCTGGCAATTGCTTGCGCTCTACAATACGGCTCAGCTCGCGTTTCAGTTTTGTATCAGGGCTTGCCTGTACGCGTTTGCTTACTTCTTCCAGCAGTTCGTCGATAGTGAGTTTACCCATATCAACAATCACGCTGTCTTCAGCGGTAGCTTCCGCTTCTTTTGTTTCTTCTTTTTTCTTTTTATCGCTCTTGTTGCTCAGTGGCTGGCTCAGTTTAGAACCATCACGGTAAAGCGCACAAGCTTTGATACCCAATTGCCAGCTCAGCATGTAGCAGTCTTTGATTTCTTCTACAGTAGCTTCGTTTGGCAGGTTGATAGTTTTAGATATCGCACCGCTGATGAACGGCTGTGTAGCACCCATCATACGGATGTGACCGTGTGCGTGAATGTAGCGTTCGCCTTTCTTACCGCATTTATTTGCGCAATCGAAAACAGGCAGGTGCTCGTCTTTCAGGAATGGCGCACCTTCTATCATCATGGTACCGCACACGTAGTCGTTTGCAGCTTCTATCTGCTCATCGCTGAAGCCTAATTCTTCCAGCAGGTTGAAGTCAGGAGCGAAGTATTGCTCTGGCGTGAAGCCCAGACGCTTCAGGCACTCTTCGCCAAGGTTGTATGCGTTGAATACGAAACCTATTTCAAATGCACTTTCTACAGAAGCATCCAGTTTTTTCAGTTCATCTGCAATGAAGCCTTTTTCGCTCAGTGTCTCGTGGTTGATGTACGGAGCACCTGCAAATGTTGCATGGCCTTTTGCATACTTAACAATAGCATCTGATTGCTCAGGTGTATAACCCAGTTTTTTCAGTGCTGTTGGTATAGATTGGTTGATGATTTTGAAATAACCACCACCTGAAAGTTTTTTGAATTTAACCAGTGCAAAGTCCGGTTCGATACCTGTAGTATCACAGTCCATAACCAGACCGATAGTACCTGTAGGTGCAATAACCGTAGCCTGCGCATTGCGGTAGCCATGTTTTTCGCCCAGTTGCACTGCATCGTCCCATGCTTTTGTTGCTGCTTTTAGCAGGTAGTCAGGGCAATACTTAGCATTGATACCCATTGGTTTTGTTTCCAGGCCTTCATAAGCATCAGCAGCATCGTATGCAGCAGCACGGTGGTTGCGCATTACACGCAGCATGTGCTTTTTGTTTTCGTTGTAGCGAGGGAATGCACCCAGTGCAGCTGCCATCTCTGCAGATGTTTTATATGCCACACCATTCATGATAGCAGTGATAGCACCTGCTATTGCGCGTGCTTCTTCGCTATCATAAGCAATACCACTCACCATCAGCATAGAGCCAAGGTTTGCATAACCCAGACCTAGTGTACGGTAGTCGTAGCTCAGTTGTGCCACTTCAGGAGAAGGGAACTGTGCCATCAGTACAGATACTTCCAGTACGACTGTCCACAAGCGTGTCATGTATTCAAAACCTGCCACATCAAATGTGCTTGTTTCTTCATCAAAGAAGCGACGCAGGTTGAGTGATGCCAGATTACATGCTGTGTTATCCAGGAACATGTATTCTGAACATGGGTTTGATGCACGTATAGGACCACCTTCAGGGCAAGTGTGCCATTCATTGATAGTAGTGTCATATTGTGTACCAGGGTCAGCACAACGCCATGCAGCGTAAGCTATCTTATCCCACAATGCATTTGCAGATATTGTCTTCATTGTTTTACCGGTGCTGCGGGCTTTCATTTCCCAATCTTCACCATTAGCAAGACGACGGAAAAATTCGTTTGGTACGCGAACAGAGTTGTTTGAGTTTTGACCGGATACTGTGCGGTAAGCTTCACCTTCGTAGTCTGATGCATAACCTGCAGCTATCAGCGCAGCTACTTTTTTCTCTTCTTCAACTTTCCAGTCAATGAATTCTGTTATTTCAGGGTGGTCAAGATCCAGACACACCATCTTAGCAGCACGGCGTGTAGTACCACCACTCTTAATAGCACCTGCAGCACGGTCACCAATTTTCAGGAAACTCATCAGGCCGCTTGATGTACCACCACCACTCAGTTTTTCGCCTTCTGCACGAATGCCTGAGAAGTTGGTACCAACACCTGAACCGTATTTGAAGATACGTGCTTCACGCACCCACAGGTCCATGATACCACCTTCATTTACCAGATCATCATCAACACTCAATATGAAACATGCGTGCGGCTGAGGACGCTCATACGCATTTTTAGAACGCTCCAGATTACCTGTTATCGGATCTACATAATAGTGCCCTTGTGCTTTACCATCTATACCGTAGCTGCTGTACAAGCCAGTGTTGAACCACTGTGGTGAGTTTGGCGCGCAGCTTTGCAGCAGGATGCTATATATCAGCTCATCATAAAATACTTGTGCATCTGCAGATGATGCAAAGTATCCATACTTGTAACCCCAAGACATCCAGCAATTAGCAAGGCGATGTGCTACTTCTTTGATAGAAGTTTCGCGGCCTGTAGTGCCATCAGCTTGTGGCACACCTGCTTTGCGGAAATACTTCTGTGCAAGAATATCAGTAGCTATCTGAGACCAATGCTTTGGCACTTCAACATCCGTCATCTCAAATACTTTCTCACCGTTCGGGTTGCGAATTACCGATGTGCGGTAATCGTACTCAAACATATCAAACGGGCTAACGCCATCTTTTGTGTAGTGGCGGTTGAACTGCAAGCCGGCTCCTTGCTTATTCGTTTTTGCTGCTGCCATATGGGTAAAATATTTTGTTAAAGAATTATAAAAAATCGAGGTTGAGAAAGCGAAAATATCTAAAACCACACCACTTGGGAAAAGAAGTATTCAACCCCTTGTGGATAACCTGAATTACATCTGTTAAAGCCTTATCAGGGGCTGATTTTCAAAGATATACACAATGCACGGGGACAACTTTATTTTGACATTCTGAGAGGGAATTTTTATATTCTTTCACTGGTGATTAATACAAATATAAAAGCCCCGCAATTGCGGGGCTTTTATTATAAAGCTTACCTAAGATTATTAGTCTATAACAAGGCGCTGTACTTGTTTTGCACCTTCTGCAGTACGTAGTTCAACCACATATACACCTCGAGCCTGATTGCTCATATCGATGTCTTGTGTGAACGTACCTCCATTATGTTTCACAACTTTCTGCATTACAGTTTGACCTGTGATGTTTGTGATATTAATAGTAACATCATTCAATGCAGCAGCACTGTTGAACTGAAGGCGGAATTTGCCTGTTGTTGGGTTTGGATACAAACCAATATCTTCAATGCTACCTACATTAATAACGCTTGCTGCAAACTTCCTATGGAATGTTACCATCAAATCTTCTGTTTCTCCGGATGTGTAAGGACCACATGCCAAATCAGAAGGATTATTTGGTGCTATGTCATTATTCAGTATAACGCGCATGCCGGTAGGTACTTCTGTAATAACTTTACTAGGTATAGTAATTTTATTGATTACTGTATAATAACCTACGCTTGTATAGCCTGTATAAACCCTTTCATATGGAGCATCATATTCTTTATTATTATTGAAGTCCATAAACACTGTAATCTTAGCATCCGAATGAACACCTGTACGTTGCGTATGATATACTGTCAATGTATATGTGCTGTCAACATCCAAATCGAGTGGAGCGTCATCAGTATGGTCAGTACGTTTTTCCTGAGCAAGAGGATTCAACAAGTGCGCACCACCGCTATTTGAATTAAACGTAGAAAACTCAATTCCACCAATATCACTACTATCTTTAGGATTCGTAGAGTTACCCGGGTTTCCACCTATTGCCTGACTATAACAATAACATTTATATCCTGGACGCGCACTTATCTTCATTGAAGGCGTAAAGCTTGTATCTCCTGTAGGTGTACATATTGTACGCACTTTATAATATAAAGGTTGTCCTGAGAACACACGCATCAGTGTATCTTTTGAAATACTGTTCGGAATTGAAGTCCAAACAATATCATCTCCGGATACCATCCAGCTTTTCACAACTTCAGATTTTGTAGAATCGTATCCGCTATTTAGCGCAATATAGTCGTAACCTGTACAAAGTGCAGTAGCTGTAGAGGTAAGTGAGCCGCCGCTAACAGGTCCTTTACATGGTTCATACCTCATATCAACCAGATAGTCTTCAACCTCGCCTTGAGACATACCGAAACCACAAGAGTCTACATTTGAATTGCTAAGTACTACACGCATACCTGTAAGGCCAATTTTTGCTGAAGATGGTACAATGAATGTATCCGTTTCTGTGCTTGGTATTATAGCACCAGCATTAATTGTTTTAGTAAATACTCTTTCACCAGCATCAAATGTGCCATTTTGGTCAAAATCTATAAATACACCTACATAACCTGGTGTAAATGTTGTAGTAGAGTTGATTTCTGTAACAAACAATCTGAAAGTGTTAATACCGGGATTACGGTACATTACTACAGGTTTGTTTGGCTGATATTGGAAATTGCTATATGTTTTATTTGCCGAAGTGTTATTTAACAACGGTGTAGAATTACCATTATTCAATACAGTGTCCCCTTTACTTGTATTGATTATTTTTACATTTCCTATATCAAGACCTGTGGCTGTAGTCGGAGCTACATCGCAATAGCAATAGTAGAAAGGAGCTACATCTACTTTCCAAACACCGGTATTGTATGTTAATCCGGAGTTTGTACATGTAATAATAGCACGATACCAACGTGGAGCAGTTGTAATTACATCCGTAATTGTATTAGATGTAGCACCTGTGCCGGAGAATGTACCCCAGTTTATACCATCATTTGAAAACTCCCATTGGAATGTAAGACCGGAAATAATACCAGTACCATTCAATGTTACGTTAAACGGTTTACCCGGACATGCAACATTCGGACCACTAATATCATATTTAGGTGTACCTGTACATGGTATTAAACCCCACAGATAGCTTTGGCCGTTTGCTGGTTTTGAGCCTGATGTCGCAACAAACGTAGATGTATTAGGGGTAGGAGAAGCATTTGTATTTGGAAGGCATTGGAAGTCTGTAGCATTTTTACCAATACCAATGGCAGCACTTGGCCAAGCTGAGCCAGTTTCTTGTTGATAGTGTACTTCTACAGCGCCACCTTCGTATAGTTTATACTGGAAAGTGACTACCGCTGAACTATAAAAGTAAGTACCCCAATTCTTGAATTCTAATGTGAATACACGATTAGGTGCGGTACCAGTTGTTTGGTACGTTACAGGAGTTGCAGAAGCACTTGAACCCATTGCATCGTGCCACATAGCAAATACTACAGGGCCTATGCTGCCAATCCCTGCTGCTGATGAAGGATACCATATAGTAGTGTTTGAACCAAAACACATATAACCATTTGTATGTGCGGTCACATCATTATATGTTACACCACAAAATGTAAACGGAAATCCTATCGGAATACCGGTAACGTAGGTATCATCCCAACTAGTGAAAGGAACAGCAGTACCACCCGTCAAATAATTAAAAGGTTTGTTGGACGCCACAAACGGATATGCGGCAGCAGATGTAGGAAGCTGCGCTTTTGCTACTGCGGAAAACAGTAGAAGGGCTGTCAGCAAAAAGTAAGTAAACCTACTTTTTGTGTTTGCGAGTAAGAAATTTCGGATCATAAAATTTTCCTTATGCTTATTAAATTTAATATTTACTAACCCAATCTCTTGTTGTAATAAGAGATACCCGAAAGTTAGTATATTTTCCCGAAAAGCTAAAAAAAATGTAAAAAATGACAATGTTGTCAATCTGTTTTATTAACTTCCAGCTAAAGACATATCTAAAATTCTAAGATTTCTGACAAATCAGACAAAAAAGTTACTTTAGCACAAATTTTTAAACAATGCAGTTCCCTGACAATCTGAAGTACACTAAAGACCACGAATGGATATTACTGGAAGGTAATGTAGCTACAGTAGGTATTACTGATTTCGCACAACGCGAATTGGGTGATATCGTTTTTGTTGACATCAATGCTGTTGGCAAATCACTAGGTGCTAACGATACATTCGGTACCGTTGAAGCAGTAAAAACAGTTTCTGATCTTTATTTGCCGGTTGCAGGTACTATCAACGAAGTTAATCCTGGTTTGGATGGCGCTCCTGAAAGTGTAAACTCTGATCCATACGGTGCAGGATGGATGGTGAAAATGACTGTAGATAACACTGCAGATGTTGATGCACTGATGGATGCTGCAGCTTACAAAGCTCTGATAGGCGAATAATGCAAGCTACTGCTGAAAAGCAAAATAATATCTTTACTACATATGCAAAGTCCATAGCTATACTATGGACTTTGCTCATTTTCTTCCTTTGCTTCATTCCCGGCAAAGACCTGCCACACCTGAATATACCACTGGTAGATAAGTGGACGCATATGGTTTTGTTTAGTGTATTCACTATCCTCTGGCACAATACAGTGCGCAGCAATAGTATGGGGTTGAAGCTGATACTGTTTATTGCTGCCACATTCCTAGGTTGGTTAGTAGAATATGTGCAGGGACACTATGTAGAAGGCCGCTCTCAGGACAATATGGATACGCTTGCAGATGCCGTTGGTGGGTTGATAGGTATTATACTATTTAGCCTGTATGTGCGTTTTAACAAAAGCACAAAGAGCCAACGTGGCTAAGTTTATTTATTTTAGCGCAACAGCAAATCATTGTAATGATATACAGAAGTAAAGCACCCTTACGCATTGGCCTCGCCGGTGGTGGCACAGATGTAAGCCCCTACTGCGATATATATGGTGGTGCAATACTGAATGCGACAATATCGCTCTACGCATATGCCAGTATAGAACCACTGCATATACCGGAGATAATAATAGAAGCTACAGATAGGAATGAGATTACTACCTGCACATTGGCAAATGAAATAGCTATTGACGGAGAACTGACACTTGCCAAAGGTGCTTACAACCATATAGTGAAAAAATATGGTGCAGTACCAAGTGGTTTTAGACTGACAACATTTGTCGATGCACCCGCAGGTAGCGGATTAGGCAGTTCATCCACATTGATGGTGGCTATTGTTGGAGCATTTGCTGAATGGCTGAAACTGCCACTGGGCGAATATGATATTGCACACCTTGCCTACGAGATAGAGCGCGAAGACCTTGCCATGGCAGGTGGCAAGCAAGACCAATACGCGGCTACTTTCGGTGGTGTCAATTTCATGGAGTTTTATGAAGGCGACAGGGTGATTGTGAATCCGTTGCGCATCAAACAAAAACTGTTGTTTGAACTGGAGAATAATTTGCTGCTATACTTCACATCTACCAGTCGCTTGTCTTCAGATATCATTGAAGCGCAAAGCAAGAATGTGAAGGATAAAAACGAGAAATCGATAGAGGCTATGCATCAACTGAAAGAGCAAGCCAATATGATGAAGGAAGCATTGCTGAAAGGAAACATACACGACTTTGGTTCTATTCTCGACTATGGATTCCGTTTCAAAAAACAAATGGCGCAAGGCATATCGAACGATGCCATGGACAATATATATCAGACTGCGTTAGATGCAGGCGCTACAGGCGGAAAGATAAGCGGCGCAGGTGGTGGTGGCTTTATGATGTTCTACTGCCCTGCCAATACACGCTATGCGGTACAGAAAGCACTGCAACAGTTTGGCGGAGAGTTTCGTAACTATAGCTTCGTAGAGCACGGGCTGTCAACCTGGAGCATATAAGATGGAGTGTGTAGTACTGGCAGGAGGTTTGGGCACAAGGTTGCAGAGCGTGATAGGATTGTATCCTAAATGCATGGCGCCTGTTAATGGAAAACCATTTCTCCATTACATATTCAGCTACCTGCAAACGCAGGGCTGCACACGCATCATACTGTCGCTCGGCTTCAAACACGAAGTAATAACCGACTGGTTGAAAACAGAACAATGGCCTTTTGCTATCGACTATGTGATAGAAGAAACACCGCTTGGTACAGGTGGTGGCATCAGCCTGGCACTCACAAAAGCTACGGAAGAGAATGTAGCAGTGCTGAATGGTGATACAATGTTTCGCGTAGATATGCAGGCAATGCTATCTTATCATGCATCAAAAAATGCAGCTACAACACTTGCATTAAAGCCCATGCAGGAATTTGAAAGGTATGGTGCGGTAAGAACAGATGATGCGGGATGCATCACTGCATTTGAAGAAAAGAAATATTACGCAGAAGGATTGATAAACGGCGGTGTGTACATTGTAAACAAAGCTGCGCTCGCTACAAAACAATTGCCGGAAAAATATTCTTTTGAGAAAGATTACTTCGAGGCATTTGTACATCAAGGCGAGATGTATGGTTTTGTAAGCAATGTATATTTTATAGACATTGGCATACCTGCAGACTACGAAAAAGCACAGGAAGATTTTAAACCAGTATTGTAAATGAATATAACCATCATAGGCTCTGCACATCCGCTGCGTGGTGGCGGCATCGCTACTTTCAACGAGCGCATGGCAGAAGTATTGCAGGAGCAGGGGCACAAAGTGGTTATCTATTCTTTCTCACTGCAATACCCTTCTTTTCTCTTCCCGGGCAAATCGCAGTTTACAGACGAACCAGCACCAAAGGGTCTGGAGATACGCAGTGTTATCAACTCTGTAAATCCACTTAATTGGCTGAGTGTTGGCAATCGCATCAAAAACGAAAAACCCGACTTAATCATAGTACGCTACTGGTTGCCTTTCATGGGGCCATGCTTCGGTACGATTCTGCGCAGGGTTCGTAAAAACAAACACACCAGAATTGTAGCGATTACAGACAATGTAATACCGCACGAGCATCGCCCGGGCGATATGGCATTTACCAAATACTTTCTGAAGAGCGCTGATGCTTTTCTTGCCATGAGCAAGGATGTACTGAAAGACCTGAAACAGTTTACAGACAAGCCTTCCGTATTCAGCCCGCACCCGGTGTACGATAACTATGGTAATGTTGTTGGAAGAGAAGAAGCATGCAAGAAACTGGGGCTCAATCCAACTGATAAATATATTCTCTTCTTTGGCTTCATACGCAAATACAAAGGGCTTGATTTGCTCCTGGATGCCATGAAAAATGAACGCATCAAACAAGCAGGCATTAAGCTGATAGTAGCCGGAGAGTTTTATGGCGATGGTGATACCTACTTGCAGCAGATACAACAAAACGGCATTGGCGATAGTGTAAAACTATTCACTTCATTCATTCCGAACGATGAGATTAAATATTACTTCTCTGCTACGGACCTTGTGGTGCAACCATACCGCACTGCCACACAAAGCGGCATCACACAGGTTGCTTATCACTTTGAAAAACCAATGGTGGTAACCAATGTGGGTGGCTTGGCAGAGGTAGTTCCTGATGGCAAAGTAGGCTTTGTTACAGCACCCGATGCAACGGAAATTGCTTCAGCTATACTGAAGTTTTACGAAACAGATTCATTGCCCGATTTGAAAAGCAACATAGCAACCGAGAAGCAAAAGTATAGCTGGGCTACACTGCTGAGTAACCTGTTTGGCGTATCTGGTCTAAAATAAACTACCCGCTTCTCCTGGTTTCTTTCTTCCTAAATGTTTGTATGCTTTTTCGGTAGCTTCCCTGCCGCGTGGTGTACGCATGATGTAACCTTCCTGTATCAGGAATGGTTCGTACACTTCTTCTATGGTTCCTGCTTCTTCGCCTACGGCAGTTGCAATATTGTTGATACCCGTTGGCCCACCCTTGAATTTTTCTACCAGCGTACTCAGGATTTTATTATCCATATCGTCCAGCCCGCTTTCATCTACATTCAGCGCACGAAGGCCATGCTCTACAATTGCAAGGTCTATCACACCATTACCCAGCACCTGCGCAAAATCGCGCATGCGGCGCAGCAAACCGTTTGCTATACGAGGCGTACCACGGCTGCGGCTGGCTATCTGCATGGCTGCTTCGGATGTTGTTTTTACATTCAACAATCCCGCAGCACGCATTACAATACGTTGCAGTACTTCGGAATTATAATACTCCAGTCTCGATTTGATGCCAAAGCGGCTCAACAAAGGAGAAGTAAGTAAGCCACTACGTGTGGTAGCGCCTACAAGTGTAAACGGACTCAGGTTTATCTGCACAGAACGGGCGGCAGGGCCGCTGTCTATCATGATATCTATCTTGAAATCCTCCATGGCGGCATAGAGGTATTCTTCTACCACGGTGCTCAATCGGTGAATTTCGTCAATAAACAACACATCACGTGGTTCCAGACTTGTCAGCAATCCGGCTAGGTCTGCGGGTTTTTCTATTACAGGGCCGCTAGTTTCTTTAATATTCACACCCAGTTCGTTTGCCACAATACGCGACAGGGTAGTTTTACCCAAACCAGGAGGGCCGTGAAACAATACATGATCCAACGATTCGCCACGCAGATTGGCTGCTTTGATAAATATGCGCAGGTTTTCTACCAGTTTTGGCTGGCCTGAAAAATCGCCTATAGACTGGGGGCGGATACTATTCTCGTATTCACGCTCCTGCGGGCTTAAATTGTCTGTAGGCCTGATGTGCGACTGCTGCATTGGGTAAAGTTATGAAATCTATACCTTTGCTGCCATTAATACACATTCCGCAATGAATAATAAGAATCATAAACTGGCTACAAAACTGATACACGCAGGTGTAGAACCTGACCCGACAACAGGTGCTATTATGACACCTATTTATCAGACATCTACTTATGTGCAGGCAGCACCGGGAGACCATAAAGGCTACGAGTATGCACGTACACAAAACCCTACACGTACTGTATTGCAAAATGCACTGGCGGCTATAGAAAACGGCGAGTATGCACTTTGCTTCGGCAGTGGTATGGCAGCTACAGATGCAGTTGCAAAACTGCTGATGCCGGGCGATGAAGTGATTGTTGCTAACGACCTGTACGGCGGCACTTACCGCATCTTCACGAAAGTATTTGCACTGTATGGTATCAAGTTCCATTTCATAGATATGAGCAATGCGGAAAACATCCGTGGCTATATCAACAGCAATACAAAAATGATATGGACAGAAACGCCAACCAACCCATTGCTGAATATCGTAGATATAGAAGCATATGCTAAGATTGCCAAAGAGCACAACCTGCTGCTGGTTGTAGATAATACCTTTGCTTCTCCATACCTGCAAAACCCACTTGATTGGGGTGCTGACATCGTATTGCACTCTGCTACAAAATATCTGGGTGGTCACAGCGATGTGGTACACGGTGCACTGATAATGAAAGATGCTGCACTGGAAGAAAAGCTTCGCTTTATACAAAACAGTTGTGGTGCCGTACCGGGCCCACACGATTGCTGGCTGGTACTACGTGGTATTAAAACACTGCACGTGCGTATGCAACGCCATTGCGAAAATGGTGAAAAGATTGCCAAATACCTGCGCAATCATCCAAAAGTGGGCAAAGTATACTGGTGTGGTTTTGAAGACCATCCTAACCACGATGTGGCTAAGAAACAAATGCGTGGCTTTGGCGGTATGATGTCCTTCACACTGAAAGATGATAATATGGATGCCGCGATGGATGTGCTGAAGAAAACACAATTGTTTTCACTGGCAGAATCGTTGGGTGGTGTAGAATCGCTGATTGGTCATCCTGCATCTATGACACACGGTTCCATCCCTCGCGAAGAGCGTATCAAGAACGGCCTTGTAGATAGCCTGATACGCCTGAGTGTAGGTATTGAAGATGTTGACGATTTGATTGCAGATCTTGCACAAGCAATAGGATAAATATTGTCAACTCTAAACATCTACTATATAAATAACATAGCACCTCTAGAGGTGCTATGTTATTTATATATTTTAGTTAGCAATTGTTGTCAGAACATACTCGTGTGTGGTAATGTTATCATTTGTTGTTGTACTATATGAATACCAACCACCATTAAGTGTTTGTTCAATCTGACCGAAATCACCATATATATCTAATTTTGTCGGATCTCCTACTTGGATACTACCAGTAGTTGTAGTAGTCGTCTCAGTATAACAAGTAGCGCTTGGAGTTTCATCACAATTAATAAATGAATGGCTGGAACCATCAGGAAGTATGTAAATAGATACCCCTTCTTTTTTCCCATTTACCGTCTTAGTGACAGTAACTGTGCCTGCATAAGAGTTAATAGACAGAATCGTGAACAGCAAAAAAATCATTTTTTTCATATAGTATTATTTATAAGTTACGCCTACTCTTTAGTCTGATTTTCGGCAACCTCAGATAGTATATAACCGGTTTACTACTAGTGTTGAGTTTTATTTAATAATGTAATTGCAAAACTCCGCTTCTTCGTTTTTCTTGTAATAGGTAAGAATAGAATCAGAAGAAAAAATTGCATTAAATGGATAAGAGTTTTTACTTAAATATTTATATGTAAGTTTATTATCTAACAATAATAATTTCCCAAAAACAGTTTCTTTGTTATTTAGCAAGCCTATAAAGCTTAAAGTATTACCTGTAATTGTACAATCGTAAACATAAGTTAGGGTATCTGTTTCTTTACCAAAATGCAATTGTTGGTAAGAAATAACATTCGCTGAATTATAGAGTAATATCTCTTTTTTAAAATTGCTAATAATGTAGGGCTTACGTTTATCATCTACCCTGAAGAAGAAATCTTCAGGTCTTAAATAGTTTTTATATTGATATAGCTCTTCAAATTTTAGTTTTTTATTATCAGCCATACTAAATCTGGCTATGTACATTTCTTTTCTCTCAACACTAAGCCCTGAACTATCTACGAACTCTCTATATGGTATGAAAATTTCTGTATTTTGAACCTGAAAACCTTTGAAAAGGTATGGGAAATACATCTTCCCATTGTAATGTATGGTATCTACCATAGAATATCGATTATTATAATCTACGTTTACAGGATCAATAATATTTTTCATTTTATTACTAATAGCTATAAAATTTCGGCCTCGTATAACATTGCTTATATGAATACTATCTTCTCTTATTTTTGATACTGTTCTTGAAACAGTATTAATATAGAACGACGAATAATACAAATCATTGGCATAGTTGATATACCTGAAATAGACAATCGGTAATGTCGACTTATTTAGGTATGGGAATACTGAATCTGCTGGAAGCAATGTGCTATCCTGATAATAGTTTTTTATTATTGACAGCAACGAGTTATATTTTTTCAGGGATACTTTTGGCTCCGTATAAGTAATATGGTTCTTTCTGGCATCAAATTGCGCACTGGTTTGAAATCTTTCGTTAAGCAGGTAGTAAAACGATTCTGCAACAGTAAATACATTTGTATACTTTTCAAAAACACTATCTTTTATAGTGTTACAACTTTTCTTAACCCCTGTTGTATCCACTATCGTTTTTACAGATCTGGATGGCGTATTTAATTTATTTAGGATAGTATCTAAGGCATTTTCGCTTATCTTGCTAAGAGTATATGTTGCCGAAGTATCTGTAGTTACTAATGATAACGTTGTTGCTAAATTTCGTGACAAATAGGTCGATAAAGCCTCATCAATTTTTACCTGATAACCAGAAAAGATTGCCGGATATTTGTTGAAATAAGATTTCATACTATTTACATCGGACAACAAAATAATTTTATCCTCACTAACCTTGCTTCTTATTTTCTCTAACAATGCCGTTACGCTTGCTCTGCAATTTATACAATCTGTTGACGGTACATTTATAATAATATAGGGTACCGGATGATCAATTTTCTGGCTAATAATTGTATCCGCGCCATTAACTTTTAAAACACTTGTAAGCATTAAACACAGTAAGAATAATCTGGCAATTTTCATAAATAGGTAAATGATATATTAAGAGAAACGACTGAGTCTTTGTGACTCAGTCGTATGTAATATACATAGCTTTATTCTGGTAAAGCACTAAGCTGGTATTCGTATTTTTTCACACTTTCACTTAATGGTGTTTCAGAATAGGTACCCCAACCACCTTCTATTACAGTAACTACTTGACCAAACTCGTTGTACGTCTCTAGCCTTGTATGGTCACCTGGTTGTACACTTGCATTAGTAATTGTAGTTGTAATCTGTTTAAAACAATCTACAGTAATATTATCATCGCAAGATATTGATGTGACACTTCCTCCGCCTGGCACAAGAATAGTTGTTTCACTTAGTTTGTTTCCTTTCACAACTGTTTCTGTTACAGTTTTTATTTCTGCTGCAAATGATTTAGAAATCATGAAAAAACAGAAAACACTCATTGATAAAAATTTCATATAATAAGATTTTTTACCTACTCTTTTAAAAATACGCTTTTCGGCTTCCGCGTGTAGATATACCGGTTAAAGAACTACATTACAATAATAACCCGTTAAATAACTAGTTATTATGTACCCGTAGTTGTTTTTAACAACTATGATTGTTTTTTACAAAAGTGTATGTAAATTACAAGTACTTAAAACTCACCGGAAATATGAATCCTTCTATCAACATTGGCAAAAACATCGCCATTTTACGCACTATCAAAGGCATTAAACAATCCGTATTTGCAAAATCTATAGGCATTACACAACAGGCCGTTTCTAAAATGGAGAACAGTACTAACATCAGCTACAGTCGGCTTGTTCATGTATCTCAGATTCTTGGTGTTAGTATTGAAACAATACGCTCGTTTGATGAATCTGTAATCAAGTAAAAATAAAATAGCCCCGATAACTCGGGGCTATTTTATTACTTACATTATTATCTCTACTCTATTTCTTTCAATCAGAATATGATCTGCAAAATCTAATTCGTCTTTATACTTTTCATAGCAAGGCTCGCACATCTCTCTTATAAAGTTTACACTTTTGCGAATTACGACGTTTGAATACTTCTTATTCTCAATCACATAATATGGCTGCTTGTAAAATGTAGTATTCTTCAACAAAGCATCAATCCTTTCATACTCACTTGTTGTTGCTATCAGCATCACTCTTATTCCCATTCCTGCTACGCTATCAGCCTTTTTTACTGCAGCAGAAGAAGCCGGACAATGAGGGTAGTAAAAGAATACTTGTGTCCCCTCTAAAGATTGTTTGTTCAATAAATCTTTACCCTCTATAGGTACAATAACATGTTTCCCGTTTTCTATGCCTTCATTTCTAACAAAGGCATTTACATCAAATTGCTTTTTTACAAACCGTGTTTTCGAATAACACTCAGGATCTGACTTATCCTTTACAGGCGCAAATTGCCTGTACTTTTTCCCGTTGCCCATATGCAGGGTTAAACAACTACTAAATAGCAGTGCAACAGGAAATATCAGTAATACATGACGCATCTATATCAATGTCCACCAAAGGTTTTTATCCGCATATTTGCCCCAGTCTTTAAAGCTGGTCTTCAGTGTTTCGTACAGTTCTTTCTGGGTGGTCTTTTTACCTTTATCGCTGGTGGTAAAATCTGTGTCTTTAGGTTTTACCATGTCTATTTTTTGTGCTACCCATGTAGTGTGCATACGTGGTATGGCCAGTTGCAATATCATGCCAGGCAAGCCGCTGAACATTTCAGGGCCGCCGCTCACCATGATGTCTTCTGTATAGAAAGCCACCACGTACACAGAGTCAAATATCTTACCAACAGCTTTACGGCATTTGTAATTGGCTATGGTGCGTATTTCGTCACTTATCTTCCACTCTATTTTGCGCATGCTGTCTTCTACCAAAAACTTTTGTTCAAACACTGTTTTGTTTGCTTTTACTTTCTCTGTAGCAAAATCTGTCAGCACTACATTATCGCTGGCAGGAGATTGTGCAAACCATAGTTTCGTGCCGCCTTCTACTTCTTTACCTGGTTTATAAAGCGACTTAGAGGTATTAAAGTACAAATCGAAATACGATGTATTGAAATCAGGTATTTGTGCTTTGAATTTTTCAATCCATTGCTTCTGTTCATCATCAAGGTCATTTAGCTGGCGCTTGATGTTTACTTTCTTTTCGTATTCTATTTTACCGTATTGGGTAAACTGTGCATTTGCACCAAATGCAGTCAGCAGGAATATGCAGATTAATTGAAGCTTTTTCATCGAGGGTTATTTTATCATTTTAATAATAGTACCTGCATCTTGCTCAGGCGCAGCACCTGCTGCAGATTTTGTGAAATTCCATGTCAGCGACAGCAAACCGTAACGACGGATGGTATTGTAGTTTGTTTCTGTTACAATGTTGTTTTGCGCATAGCGGCTGAAGCCAAGGTTTTGGTTCAGGATATCGAATGCAGAGAAACGCAGCTCTAACTGGTCGTTCTTCATGAATTTCTTAGCTACATATGCATTCCAGCGGAACACGTTATTGTTTCTGTCAAACACACTTGTCTGCTGACGTATGTACCAATTGATATCTGTACCCACACTGAATTTCAATGGCAAATCGTAAGATGTTTCTAACGATTGCTCGTAAGTCCAGTAGCTTGTTACCAAAGTGTTGATGGTAGATTTATTATCGTTGTATGTTACACTCGGGTCGTAAGAAACACTGAACTTATCATCTTCTGTATGCCAGCCAAAACGAACACCAACCGTGTATCGATTATTATCGCTCGTATTCTTTACTCCGTTAATAATATTGTTGATATGGTTGATACCTACATTTGCGTGCAACCCTGCATCAAAGTTTATTTTATTAAACTGCCTGCCGTAACTGATATAACCCCAGCCATTATAGTTACCATCAACATTAATGTATTGGTAAGTACGTCGTCCTACAGCATCTACATTTTCAGAACGGCTGATGGCATTATCAACCATGTTCATGCTGACATTCATCCAGATGTATCTGTTGGTAATCATTTTATAATCATTAAAGCTCAGGCTTACCCTGTGTGTAAACGACTGACGAATGTTGGCATTACCAATTGCTACGTTCAGCGGATCCAGATTGTTGCGCAATGGTTGTATCTGGTCTATGGTAGGCTGTTGTGTAGAGCCGTTATAGTCCAGACTTATTCTGCGTTGTTTATTGATGTTGTATTTAATGTATGCTTTCGGGAAGAAGTTGGTAAAGCTGTAGCTGCGTGTAGTATCCCTCATCAAATCTTCCTGTACGAATGCAGCGTTTGAAACTGAACCACCCGCAGACATTGTCAGCTTCTTAAACACAAACCTCAGGTTGCTACCACCGGTATGTGTCATTACATTGAACATAAAGTTGTTACTGAACACAGTATCCAGCGATTTGTAAGAATCATCTGTTGGTGTCTGCTTATTGAAAGTTTCCCTTACAGAAGTATTATTATCTACTTTGAATGAGTAGTTGGCATCCAGAAAAGCCACTTTTGAAAGCGGCTCTGTGTAGGTAAGCCTTGCAGACAAAGACAGTGCTTTGCTTTCGTTTTGTTTGCGCTGGTCGTTTATATCATTCACTTTGCCCAGATAGGCATTTGTAGCAGTATCTCTCAGATAGTATGTGTTATCAGATCTCAAAAAGCCATCGCTTGTTGTTTCTCTATAATTTTCCGTCATGTTCAACGAGATGGTTCTACCTTTCTTTTTGAACTTCTTACGGTAATCCAGCGTAGCATTCAGCGTTTTTGTAATCGCATCAGTGGTTACAATCCTCTTATTACTATTCAGCATAGAGTCTTGCTGGTCTGTAGTTTCTGCCGTATAGTTTGTATTTGTTTTAGTGTTTGAGTAACCACCATTTGCGGTAAGTTTAATACTTGATGCAGTATCGATTGTCCAGGTGTAGTTGGCATCCAGCCTGTTACGCTGACCGATAGAATACCTGTCATTCATTTGTTTGCTAAAGTTCTTTTTATTGTTCGGCAGCGAGTTCTCGTTCAACGTGTTCGTTACTGCAGAGATATCTTGTTTTGCATAACGGTAGTTGCTACCAAGATGGTGTTTATCCTGTTTCCATTTGTTGGAATAGTGGCCACCGATCGTCCAGGCACGCGGATAGCCCTCGCCATCATATCTTCCATCCCAACCCTCCATGTCGTCGTCATCGCCACCGCTGTAGTAGGTAACAAATCCACCATCTTCATCCATAAAGCTGTTGCCCGATTCACTGCCAAACTTATCACGGTCTTCCCAGCCAAGACCCATCTTGCCTGTATTGGCCATGATACCAAAAGCAGAAAACTTGCGCTTGCCCTTAAAGGCATTGAACATGGCCTGATTTTCAAAATACCCCTGATCGTCACCGGCACCGCCGGCACCTACTATCTTGCCAAAATATCCTTTCTTCTTATCCTCTTTCAGTTGCAGGTTGATGGTGCGTGTTTTTTCACCGTCATCAATACCTGTAAACTCTGCTTGTTCACTTTTCTTGTCAAATACCTGCACTTTATCTACAGCTTTTGCCTGCAGGCTCTTGGTTACTACCGCAGGGTCGTCGGTAAAAAACTCCTCGCCATCTACCAATATCTTTTGCACTTTTTCGCCGTGCGCTATTATCTGTCCGTTTTTATCTACCTGTATACCCGGTAGTTTTTTCAGCAGTGCCTCCACATTGGCACCTTCTTTTGTCAGGAAGCTGTCCGCCATGTATTCTACCGTATCGCCCTTTACCTTGATGGCCGAATACTGTTGCGTCAGTATTACCTCCTTTAGCAAGTGCATTTTCGATACCATCGGTATCATACCCAAATCCATAGGCTTGTTATCCTTCACATTTATCACGTCTACATACTCTGCAAGGCTGGGGTAGCTGGTCATTACCAGATACTTACCTGTGGCTTTAACCTTCAGCGAGAAGGTACCATCCTGTTTGGTACGTGTAAAAGTTTCCAGTACAGAATCCGATGCCCGCAGCACGGTAATACATGCATACGGCAGTGGCGCACTGTTTAATGTATCTGATACAGAACCCGTTATGGTTATGGGTTGTGCATAGCCTGTGCTAGCAACTAGCAGTAAGGCAAAGAGGGTGGTCAAAAGGCGCATGTGGGAGTGTTGGCTAATGGTTTGTTGACATTAACGTGACAAAAATGGATGTATTGCCTTAAATCGTGAAATTTTAAATGTTAAATATAACTAAAGGTGAAAGCGAAAAAGGGGGGATTTTTTCAAACTATTAATCAAGAGTTTATACACATTGTTGACAAGTGCACAGCAATTATATTTTTAAAATGCCGGCTTAGTTTATAACTTTGTGCGACCGCAACAGCTACTTCCTCAATTTTATTGTAATATCTGTATGCTGCGCTACCGGTCTATGACAAAACAGGAGCGTTATGACTAAGTATATATTTGTAACCGGAGGGGTTACTTCATCGTTAGGAAAGGGAATTATAGCCGCATCTCTGGCTAAATTGTTACAGGCACGTGGCTTCCGTACCACTATTCAGAAATTCGACCCGTACATCAACGTAGATCCGGGTACGCTGAACCCGTACGAGCACGGCGAGTGTTATGTAACAGAAGATGGTGCGGAAACAGACTTGGATCTGGGACACTACGAGCGTTTCCTGAACACACACACATCGCAAGCCAACAACGTAACTACAGGACGTATCTATCAATACGTTATCAATAAAGAACGTGAGGGTGCTTATCTGGGTAAAACCGTACAGGTTATCCCGCACATTACAGACGAGATAAAGCGCCGTATGACGCTGCTTGGCAAAGACAATAAATATGATATTGTTATTACCGAGCTGGGGGGTACTGTGGGCGATATCGAATCGCTGCCATACATCGAGGCGGTTCGCCAAATGAAATGGGAACTGGGTGATGACCGCGCATTGGTGGTGCACCTGACACTGATACCATACCTGAAAGCGGCAAAAGAACTGAAAACAAAACCAACACAGCACTCTGTAAAAATGATGAGTGAGCACGGGTTGAACCCCGATGTATTGGTTTGCCGTACAGAAGAACCACTTTATAAAGACCTGAAACGCAAAATAGCCCTGTTCTGTAACGTAACACAGGATGCGGTTATAGAAGCGCTGGATGCTGACACTATTTATGGTGTACCACTGGAAATGATGCGCGAAAGGCTGGATGAAATATGCCTGCAGAAGCTGAACCTTCCAATGGGTACAGACCCCGACCTGACAAAGTGGAAAGAATTCCTGAACAAACTGCGCTATCCTAAATCTAAAGTTACCATCGGCCTGATAGGTAAATATGTAGAATTGCAGGATGCGTATAAATCTATTCTCGAAGCACTGATACATGCAGGTGCTATGAACGAGTGCAAAGTTGAAGTTCGCAACATACACTCTGAACACCTGACTACTGAAAATGCAGTTGAAAAACTGCAAAACGTAGATGCAATTCTTGTAGCACCTGGTTTTGGCAGCCGTGGTATAGAAGGTAAGATAGATGCCATACGTTATGCGCGCGAAAAAAAAATACCTTTCTTCGGTATTTGTCTGGGTATGCAAATGGCATGTGTAGAGTTTGCCCGCAACGTACTGGGAATGAGCAAAGCACACTCTACAGAAATGAACCCTGACACCAACGAGGCTGTAATTGCCATGATGGAAGAGCAAAAGAACATCACACAGATGGGTGGTACTATGCGCCTTGGTGCTTATGATTGCGAACTACGCAGCGACTCTCGTGCAGCAAGCATCTATGGTTCTACTAAAATATCTGAACGCCACCGCCATCGTTATGAATTCAATAATGAATTTATGGAAGCATACGAAAACGCCGGTATGATACCTGTTGGTAAAAACCCTGCCACAGGCCTTGTTGAAGTGGTAGAAGTGAAAGACCATCCTTTCTATGTGGGTGTACAGTTTCACCCCGAGTATAAGAGTACAGTAGAAAACCCGCATCCTTTGTTTGTTGCATTTGTAAAAGCTGCAAAAGAAGCGCAGGAAAAACGCAACGGACAGAATTCTGTGATATACGAAGACAGTGTTGCAGAAGGTTAATCTCTAGCATAATCACGTATTAAAAGCCTTGTAGTAGATACAAGGCTTTTTTATTTATACAACTAAATAATATTACTCATAGATTTAGAGGCTTATATTTCATAATCTCTGAAGGATCATAATTATCTAAGCCAAAATCTGATAAGCTAATTTCATTGCTTTCTATATAAGTTTTAATACCATCCAAAACCATTGAATACGCGAATGCCATACCATTATAATATTGTTCGTTGTATAAATTCGTATTATTCGAGTCGATAGTTTTCAGATAAGTAGCTTTGTCTTTAATCATTGAGACAATTTCTAATAATACGTTTTTATAATCGGTATTCTCCATATTACAATTTAAAAGAAAAAGCGCAATGAATAATCATTGCGCTTTTTCTTTATTCCTTAGTTTCTACTATCGTATAAAATGGTGATATGTCTGACAGGCATAAAAACATGATACCATCATGCTCGCTACCCGATACTTTAATTGCCATGTATTGCCGTTTCTTATCTGCAGACATGAATGGTTGCAGTATGATGTTGGCTTCTTTCTTGTTGCAATTATTAAACAATACTTCATTCACTTTAGCCAAAGAAGAAGAGTCGAAACTGAGCATATACTTTTCGTGGTAAAAACGAATTTCTTTCAGCATGCTCCTTCCGCTTTCTACCCTGATGTACTTTTTTTCACTTGATTCAGCGTACTTTATAAAGGCATTGAATGATATTGCATACCACCGTGAATAGCCTTTATGATGAAACCTGATTGTGGAATCGTATGCTCTCACCTTTTCGTATCTGAAAATGTTTGAGCTTTTTATACTTGTATTGATTTGGATATCACTGTAAACAGACAGCAACTCCTTTTTTATAGAGTCATTATCGATGTTACTGAATGCTACATATTTTATGTTCTTTCCGATAGGTGCAAACGAAAAGAGAATAACAGCAAATAGTATTATGGATAAGGTTCGGTATACGGTTTTCATTTAAGACATACTTAAAATTCGTTCTTCCACATCATACTTTCTATCGGCTTGTTTGGCTGGCCGCTGTATTTGGCATTTTTCTTTTGGTTGTACTTTACTTCTATCTCACCATCTACCGGGAAGTATATCAACTGGCCTATCGGCATGCCTTTATAAATCTTAACCGGTTGCTTTACAGATATTTCCAGTGTCCAGTTACCGCAAAAACCAACATCACCCTTACCCGCAGTAGCGTGTATATCTATACCCAAGCGGCCGGTAGAAGATTTACCTTCCAGAAACGGCACGTGTGCATGCGTTTCAGTGTACTCTTGCGTTACACCCAGGTAAAAGATATGCGGATATAATACAAAACCATCATCAGGTATTTCAAAGCATTCTATCTGGTTGTGCTTCTTCGCATCAATGATGTGTTCTTTATAAGTAGCCAGTGTAGAGCCAAGATGCACATCATAACTATTACTTCCCAAACATTCTCTTGTATAAGGTTCTATTTTGATAGTACCTTTTTCCATTTCTTCCAGTATTCGCTTATCTGATAGTATCATGGCAGCAAATATAATATCAATTAGCAGATGTCGTAATTAGCTAATTAGCTAATGTTTGTAATATGTGAATATAGTCTGTCAATCAACTGGCCTTCTGTAAATATTACTACCCTGCTAATCAGCTAATCAGCTAATTTTACACCATGCCTTTATATCAGGAATGGAGCAGTGATGCCTATAGCCTTGCCGCTATATGGAAGATAGAAGAGCCCGAAAGCTTCTTCATAGAACGCACAGGGCTGCCTGCTCCTGATATCAAAGCAGAAAAACGCAGGCTGGAAAGACTGGCAGGCCGTTTTCTGCTAAAACATCTGAAAGAAGATTTTCCGCTCCTGAACATCCGCCCCGACGAACATGACAAACCCCGTATAGACGACAATCAGTATTATTTCTCCATATCTCATTCATGGCCATATGTGGCTGCAGTCATCAGTCCGTATGTAGAATGTGGTATAGATATACAATGCTGGCACCCACGTATGGAGGCATTGCAACACAAATTCCTGTCTGCCCCTGAGCAGGCACTTATTAATAATGATACCAAACTGATAACCCTTGCATGGAGTGCCAAAGAGGCTGCTTATAAATGGCAGGGCAGGCGCGGTGTAGAGTTTGCCGACCATATGCACATCCGCAAAATGGAGGAAACAGGGGATGGATTTAATATTAATATTTTCATGCATTTAACATCTCCTCAAAGAGAAATATCTGCGCAAGGCATTGTAAAACAAGACTTTGCATGTGCTTTTGTGGTACATGAGGAGATATTTCATCCGTTCGAATAACATAACATTATTATTTTAATATTTTATTTTCAACCATTTTTTGATAAAAATTTGGATTGAACACGTCATTTAGTTTACATTTGCGTAAAATTTAATCTAATGTCATCACTTCGTTATCTCGCACTGCAAGAAATGGCTTCCGAAGAAAAAAAGGTAGCCCACTATGGTGGTAAACGTATTACCAGCATGTTTGCCAGCAATGTATTTACCGGCCGCGCCATGCGCGAATACCTGAGCGACGAGGCTTACAAAAGCCTGATGAACTCAGCTAAATCGGGAACAAAGATAGACCGTAAGATGGCAGACCAGATTGCCGCAGGCATGAAAGCTTGGGCAGAGGAGCGTGGTGTTACGCACTTCACACACTGGTTCCAACCACTTACAGGTACTACGGCTGAAAAACACGACTCTTTCTTTACTATTAAGAGCGATGGTACTGCAATCGAAATCTTTGACGGTGATGCATTGATACAACAGGAACCTGATGCGAGCAGTTTCCCTAATGGTGGCATCCGTGCTACTTTCGAAGCCCGTGGTTATACCGCGTGGGACCCTTCATCTCCTGCTTTCATTATGGAAGCGGCAAATGGTAAAACACTTTGCATACCAACTATATTCATCGCTTACAATGGCGAATCGCTGGACTATAAAGCACCATTGCTGAAGTCTATCGCTGCGCTGGATAAAGCGGCGGTAGATGTTTGCCACTACTTCGATAAAAACGTAACTAAAGTAACTACTACACTGGGATGGGAACAAGAGTATTTCGTGATAGACGAAACACTGGCTAATGCACGCCCTGATCTGGTAATGTGCGGACGCACACTGGTAGGCCACTCTCCTGCAAAAGGACAACAGTTGGAAGACCACTACTTCGGTTCTATTCCTGACCGTGTTTACGAATTCATGCAAGACTTCGAACAAGAGTCTTACAAACTGGGTATTCCACTGCGTACGCGCCACAACGAAGTAGCACCGGGCCAGTTTGAGTGTGCACCTATATTTGAAGAATGTAACATAGCAGTAGACCACAACTCGCTGCTGATGGACGTAATGAATAAAGTGGCAAAGCGCCACAAACTGAAAGTGTTGCTGCACGAAAAACCATTTGCAGGTGTAAACGGTAGCGGTAAGCACAACAACTGGAGCCTTGCTACAGATACAGGTGTAAACCTGCTGGCACCGGGCAAAACACCACGTACCAACCTGATGTTCCTCACGTTTTTTGTGAATGCCATCAAAGCGGTACACGACCATGCAGACCTGCTGCGTGCCGCTATAGCATCTGCCAACAACGACCACCGTCTGGGTGCTAACGAGGCTCCGCCTGCTATCATATCTGTATATGTAGGTAAATTCCTGAGCGAAGTTCTGGACGAAGTTGAAACAAGGGTAAAAGATAAATTCAGCGAGCAGGACGAGGTTATCCTGAAGCTGGACATCCATAAGCAAATCCCTGAATTGCTTATGGACAATACAGACCGCAACCGTACGAGTCCGTTTGCATTCACAGGTAACAAATTCGAATTCCGCGCGGTAGGTTCTTCAGCCAACTGCGGTTCGCCGATGACGGTGCTGAATACCATTATGACAGAAAGCCTGAAATCTTTCAAACGTGATGTAGATGCCCTGATAGAAAAAGGTGAGAAGAAGGAAGTAGCACTGATGCACGTACTGCGCGACTATATTACGAAGTCTAAAAACATCCGTTTTGAAGGTGACAACTATAGCGATGCATGGGCTGAAGAAGCTAAAAAACGTGGCCTGAACAATTTCAAAACTACACCTGAAGCGCTAGATGCTTTTGTAACAGATGCTGCTAAGAAAGTATTCTTCAACAACGGTATCTATAGCGAGCGCGAACTGCACGCACGCCATGAAATACTGTTGGAAGACTACGTTAAAAAAGTACAGATTGAAGCGCGGATACTGGGCTATATGGCTACCAACCACATACTGCCTGCTGCTATCAACTATCAGAATGTATTGGCTGAAAACGTACGCGGCCTGAAAGACCTGGGCCTTGGTGAGGGCAGCTATAAAGCACAGCTGAACATACTGAAAGTAGTAAGTGGTCACATACAAGAGATCAATGACAATGTAGAAGCTATGATTGAAGCACGTAAAAAAGCAAACAACGTAGAAGACATGCACAAGCGTGCTGCTATGTACTGCAACGATGTGAAAACATACTTCGATAAAATACGCTACCACGCAGACAAACTGGAACTGCTGGTGGAAGACAAGATGTGGCCGCTGCCAAAATATCGCGAGCTGCTGTACTTGCGCTAACAATTTTCAAAGCCCCGCACTGTTGCGGGGCTTTGTGTTTTAATAACATCTACTATGCACAATCATTATAACATACGATTAATAACACCTGCAGATGCGGAAGCGGCGCTTGCGGTATATGCGCCTTATGTATTGCACACTGCCAATACGTTTGAATATGAAATACCATCGGTAGATGATTTCAGAACGAAGATTGAAAAAATAACAGCACAATACCCATGGCTGGTATGCGAGTGCGATGGCGAGATAGTGGGCTATGCCTATGGCAGCACTCACCGCGAGCGTGCAGCCTACCAATGGTCGCCCGAATCTACAGTGTACATCTCTGACAAGCACCACAGAAAAGGTATCGCACGGATACTCTACAACACACTTTTTGCTTTGCTGCAACAACAGGGGTATATCAATGTATTTGCAAGCGTATTGGTTACCAATGTAAACAGTGTTGAGTTTCACAGAGCTTATGGCTTTGAGGAAATAGGCCTGTTTAAAAACATTGGCTACAAACTGGGCGAATGGCATACCAACCTGTGGTTTCAATATACCCTGCAGGAACATGTAATAGACCCCCCAGTGCCCATACCGATAACTAAGCTATTGAATGATGAAGAACTGAAAATAACGATCAACAAATCTGCTGAATTGCTAAATACTTAACTTTAGATATATGAGCAAACAACATCACTACACCGCAACCATCAAATGGACAGGTAATAAAGGCAGAGGCACTACCCGCTACGATACCTACGAGCGCGCACACACATGGGCTATAGAGGGCAAGCAAACAATTGCTTGTTCGTCTGATACACCTTTTCGTGGAGATGGCACAAAGCACAATCCTGAAGATGCTTTGCTCTATGCACTATCCAGCTGCCATATGCTGTGGTACCTGCATTTGTGTGCAGATGCAGGCATTATTGTTACAGACTATATAGACAATGCAAAGGGTGTATTGACTATGGATACACCAGAAGGTGCACGTTTTACAGAAGTAACATTATTTCCTGAGATTATGGTAGCAGATGCATCAATGATAGAAAAAGCCAATGCCCTACACGGTGAGGCACACGCCAAATGCTTCATTGCAAAGTCGGTAAACTTTCCCGTAAGACACGAGCCAAAGGCAGTAGCAGCAATGTAGAAAGTTAATTATTTCAATACAGTGATTGTTCTTCTAATCATTTCATCAGTTGAACTTAGTGTAAGGAAGTATGTGCCATTTGTGTAGTTAGCAGTAGCTGTCTTAATATTTTGTTTGCCAGCAGAAAGGATGTTATAATCGTATGATTCTCTAACCCTTCCATAAACATCTGTAATAATGAATTTATAATTGCCTGGTTGTAATGCATTATACTCCAATACAAATTGTTCTTTTGCCGGATTTGGATAAAGTACAACCTCTGCAATAAAACCCGATGGTCCATCAAGTGATAATGGGGGAATAGGATTCCCATTAGCATCACACAGGCAGGCACTTCTGCGCTCATCACGGCGGAACATAAGCCAATCAGGACCTTTTCCAACACCCCATGACAAGCAATATGCTCGCCCGTAATTGTTTTGAAATGCAGGATATTCTGCATGCCCGCCAATGATGAATACATCTTTCACTCCATCTTTATCAAAATCAGCTATGATGGGGGCATTATCTATCTCGAACGGTTTCCCGTAATGTGCTGCCAAATCAAATGATTTAATTTGCTTTCCGGTCATACCATCAAGAGAAATTAGCATTCCTTTGCTCGTTCCGAAAGTGACATCATATACAAGATCATTGTTAATATCGGCTACAGCAACACCCCTGAACGAACTGGCAGAATTAGGTATCTGATAATTCCAAAGCGTATCACCATTGCTTTTCATAGCTCGCACATAATAAGCATCACAAACAATTGCTTCAAGAGCTTTATCGTTGTTTATATCTGCAAGAGTAACAGGAGCACCGATATAGTTTCCCGGAATAGGAAAGCTATCTCTCCAAGCAAAATTTCCGTTTTCACTATTTATACAATATAGATTTGCATCGTAATCACCCATAACCAATTCAATTTTCCCATCTTTGTCAACATCTCCGAATGCCGGACCATGATACATAACATCTGTAGGGACGGCTTGTTTCCATAATAAACTATGGTCATTACCCCTATAGCAATAGATTGCACTGTTAGACTTATTAAAACTCCATGTAGCTACTACAAAATCTAACTGTCCGTTTTTATCTACATCTATTATTGCCGGCTCAGTTTGTACCCAACATCCGGTATCAACAGGAAAATTCCAATTTATAGTACCATCTTCACCATTTATAGATATTACATATCCTTCGAATTGTCCATGAAGTATTTCATATTTTCCATCATTATCAAGGTCTGCAATAGATGGAGGCGAATCAGCTCCTTTCATTGGCGATTGCCAATGGATATAACCGGAGTCTGCATCAAAACAAAATGTTACAGGATTGCATGACGCGGCTAATACTATCTCATAATCACCATCCTTGTCTGTATCAAATATAAGAGGTGCAGCGTCGGCACAACCGCCAACATTCTTCCTCCATTTAATAGTGCCATTTTCGGCATTAAGTACATGTAAAAAGCTATCGTTACTGTAGGTACTGAATGCAAGTTCCAGTTTGCCATCATTATCTATGTCCGCTGCAGCAGTTTGCCCAAAAGAAGCGTCCTTTATATCATACCACCATTTTACAACCGGTACTTGAGCATTGCCATTTGAAGGGATTAAAAAGTAAAAGACAAATAATACCAACAAACGCATATGACATATTTTATCAAATAAAATTAGAAAATCTTGTAATAATATTCTGCTTTTTTAAAGACCTGATGTCTTAACAAGCGGCTTCACTAATAAGATTATATTTTCTTCTTTGATAATTAACAGACAAATATTACTCATTAAGGTGTATTATTTTGCAAAGCAAATGGTAAATATCCTGTAGCTTTATACAGTAGCAACAATATTATTCCAGGCTCAAAAAGGTGCCGATTAGATTATGGAGTAGTGGTACTAAGATTTACCAAAAGTAGCTTTAACACCTAATAATCCACTAATTATCACATTAGCTAATCAGCTAATTACAGTATTTTAGCGCAAATTTTACTGACAGATGAACAAAGTGGTTGCAAATGCGGATGAGGCTATAAAAGGCATCGAGTCTGGCATGACCCTCATGTTGGGTGGCTTCGGCCTCTGTGGCATTCCGGAAAACTGTATTGCCGCACTGGTACGCAAAGGCGTTAATAATCTTACTTGTATATCAAACAACGCAGGTGTCGATGATTTCGGCATTGGCCTGATGCTGCAACAAAAGCAGGTGAAGAAGATGATATCTTCTTACGTGGGTGAAAATGCAGAGTTTGAACGCCAGCTGCTGAGTGGCGAACTGGAAGTGGAATTGATACCACAGGGCACACTGGCTACACGCTGCATGGCAAGTGGCTACGGTATGCCTGCTGTTTACCTGCTTGCAGGTGTGGGTACAGAAGTAGCCATCGGCAAAGAAGTACGCAACTTCAATGGTAAAGACTATCTGCTGGAATATGCTTTCGATTCAGACTTTGCCATTGTAAAAGCATGGAAGGGTGATGCACAGGGTAATCTTGTATTTAAAGACACTGCGCGCAACTTCAACCCTATGATGGCGATGGCAGGTAAAATAACCATTGCAGAGGTAGAAGAACTGGTACCAGTTGGCGAACTGCACCCGAATGAAATACACACACCGGGCATCTATGTTCACCGCATCTTCCAGGGTACGGATTATGAAAAACGCATCGAGCAACGTACAACACGCAAAAAGAATTAATCATGGCACTTAATAAAGAACAAATTGCGCAACGCATAGCGAAAGAACTGCAGGATGGTTTCTATGTAAATCTTGGCATAGGCATTCCTACACTGGTTGCCAACTATATACCGGAAGGCGTAAACGTAGTACTGCAAAGCGAAAACGGCTTGCTGGGTATGGGCCCTTTCCCTTTTGAAGGTGATGAGGACGCCGACCTTATAAATGCAGGTAAACAAACCATCACTACGCTGCCGGGCTCTGCTTTCTTTGATAGCGCTATGAGCTTTGGTATGATACGCGCCGGCAAGGTAGATCTTACCGTACTAGGTGCTATGGAAGTAGCAGACAATGGCGATATTGCCAACTGGAAGATTCCGGGCAAGATGGTGAAAGGCATGGGTGGTGCAATGGATCTGGTAGCTGCTGCAAAGAATATCATCGTTGCTATGCAGCATACCAACCCGAAAGGCGAAAGCAAGTTGCTGCCAAAATGTTCGCTGCCACTTACAGGCGTTAAATGTGTTAAGAAAGTAGTAACAGACCTTGGTGTATTCGATATTACAGAAGAAGGCTTCCGTTGTCTGGAACATGCACCCGGCGTTACGATTGACGAGATAAAAGCAAAAACTGCCGGTCGCCTTGTTATTGCAGATGATGTGAAGGAAATGACTTTCTAGATGCTCACAGTTTATCACAATGGTGAATGCAGTAAGTGTAAAGAGCTGTCTGAATTATTGCAGGGCCGCGAAGTGCAATACAAATTCTATCTGCACGAACCATTGAGTATTGAAGAATTGCAAACACTGCTTACAAAACTTGGTGCAACTGCAAAAGACATTGTCCGCACAGGCGAACAAGTATTTGCAGAACAATATGCAGGCAATCAGCTTAGTGATAATGAGTTGCTGCAGGCAATTATAGATAACCCGATACTGCTGCAAAGACCTATTGTAGTAAACGGAGACAAAGCAATCATTGCCCGTCCGCCACAATTGGTAAAGGATATATTATAAAACCCTCTGCAAAGAGGGTTTCTTTTTTTATTTTCATACTATGAAAAAAGTATTGCTGGCTGCTTGGATGCTCCTATTTACTTCTGCTGCCATTGCACAGCAGAAGAATGAAGAAGCACTGGTGAATAAGATAATACAATGCTTTGGTACCGAAGACGATTCTGCGTATACGATGCTGTTCCCTCGGTTCGATACCCTGTGGAACATGGCACAACGCTATTCCGATACAGGTATCGTAAACAACAGACGCATCAACAATCTGCGTTCCAATCCGCGCCAGTTACAGCAGTTCGATCCCTATTACAACAAATCCATCATTCGCGATTTCAAGTTCATTCATAAAAAAGGGCTCGACTCAGGCATACACTGGAGAGATTTGCTCATTGCCCGTTACGATCTTGAAAAAGCAATGCTGCCGAGAGAGTTAGTTGGCTTTGAAAAGATTGTACAACACCGTTTACAAGGCTACATATTTGTGCAGGATTTGCTGACACGCAAAATCTATTGTATTGCCATCAAAGATGTTCATGGCTTCAACGATAAATGGTATGGCGGACGTATAGTAAACATTCTGGAGGCAGAGACTATTGAGGAATATTATGAAAAATTGGCGGCAGAAAGAAAAGTATTGAAAGATGTGTTGATTGCACAACTCTACGCCCTATCAGATACGATTGGCAAAGCAGAAGACAGCCTTGCATTAGCCGCCGCCGCAACTAATAACGGAACTGCATTAAGCGCCTCTAAAACAGATAAATCCAATCCGTTAAGTGTGAGCCCCGAAGAAGATGAAGAGAAAAAGAAACCACTTACCAACGATGTTGTAGAACGAAAACTTTACACAGGTTTGTTTGATGGTGAGATAAAAATGGAGCTGTACATCCGCAGCCTGAAAGGACCATGCCCGAAACCGGTGTGTGCATGGGATGCGCTGTATAAGTTTCAGGACATGGAAGACTATGTAGTGCTGGATGTCACCAAAAGCCCTGAAGGCAAGCTGATATTGACAGAAGAAGATGTAGGCGTAATGGAATTAACCATAATGGGCGATAAAGCAACAGGTGAATGGTCTTCTTTCAAAGACAAAACCACTGTAGAAGTAGAACTAACAGAAAAAAGAGAGGTAAAAAACCGTAAGCTCTTTATGCTAGATGATATACTTGAGGGTGGTATGAACTTTGGCGAATACTAGCCATTTCAATATTCTTTATACCGCTATTGCAAACACTTAGCCTGCTGCATTGTTACAATCCTGTAACTTCGAATTTCTTATGGCAAGAACTACGGCAGGTATGCAACCAACTATAAAGACATTCGGCGAACTGAAGGCATCAGGTTATCAACCAAAATCGGTAAAGGAAGAAGTTCGTCATAATCTTATTACATCCATTCAAACCAATCAAAACCCTTTCAATGGTATACTGGGTTATGAAGACACCGTAATACCCGATGTTGAAAGAGCATTGCTTTCGCGCCACAATATCCTGTTTCTCGGCCTTCGCGGACAGGCTAAAACACGTATGGCACGAGAGATGGTAAACCTGTTGGACGAGTGGATACCGGTTGTAGATGGCAGCGATATTAATGATAGTCCGTTTGCACCTATATCATTGTATGCACGCAATCTGCTCGATGAAATGGGCGATGCTACACCCATCAATTGGCTGCACCGTAGCGAGCGCTATGGCGAAAAGCTGGCTACGCCCGATGTATCTGTTGCCGATCTGATTGGCGATGTAGACCCTATCAAAGCGGCCAATATGCGCCTCAGTTTTGCAGATGAGCGTGTGCTGCACTACGGCATCATACCTCGTTCTCACAGAGGTATATTTGTTATCAACGAGCTGCCCGATTTGCAGGCACGCATTCAGGTATCACTCTTTAATATTTTGCAGGAGGGCGATATTCAGATACGTGGGTTTAAACTGCGCATGCCTTTGGATATTCTTTTTGTGTTTACTGCCAATCCCGAAGACTATACCAATCGTGGTAGTATTGTAACACCACTGAAAGACCGTATTGAAAGCCAGATAGTAACACACTATCCTAAAACAGTACACGTATCGCAGGCTATTACAGAACAGGAAGCAGATGTACTGCCGGAGCAGATGCAGAAGATAGAAATGCCTGATATTGCCAAGATGCTGGTAGAAGAGATTGCTATGGAAGCACGCAAAAGCGAGTATGTAGACCAGAAGAGTGGTGTATCTGCACGCCTTACCATATCCGCTTACGAAAACCTGATAAGCACTGCAGAGCTACGTGCATTGAAGCATGGCAGCAATAAAACGTTGGTGCGCATTGCCGATTTCATTGGTGTTATACCATCCATCACGGGTAAGATAGAACTGGTGTATGAAGGCGAACAGGAAGGTCCTACCAACGTAGCACATCGCTTGCTGGAGCAGGCTATCCGCACTATGTTCATCCAATATTTCCCCGACCCACAGTCTTTCAAAAAACAACCACGTGGCAACGATAAAGTGAAACCAAAACCAAATCCTTATCAGTCTATCATAGATTGGTTTGGTCAGGGCAATGATCTTGTTGTAATGCAGGATGCAAATGACGAAGCATACCGCAACAATCTGTATCAGGTAGATGGTTTGTATGCGGCAGTAAAACAATACTACCCCAATGCAGACGAAACACAGCTGGCACTGCTGATGGAGTTTATGCTACACGGGCTCGCCTCTTTCTCACTCATTAGCAAGAAAGGTGTAGAGAGTGGTGGCTATAGCTTTGGCGATATATTGGGTAGCATGATGAACATCAACTTCAACAACGACGAGGAAGAAGAGGAGGAAGATTTTTAAATTTGTTGATGCATAGTTTTCAAAACGAAATATTTTACCGCACAGCACGTAGCGGTGGCAAGGGCGGGCAGAATGTAAACAAGGTGGAGACGATGGTCGAAGCCTGGTTGCATATTGGTCAGTCGCATGCGTTTACGCAGGAAGAAAAAGAACTCATCTCCAACAAACTTGCCAACCGCATCAATAAAGATGGCTACCTGATTGTAAAGTGCAGTGAAACCCGTTCTCAGCTGGAGAACAAACAGATTGCTACTTCAAAAATGCAGGAGATAGTAGCTAAAAGCCTGATAGTACCTAAAAAGCGTAAGCCAACAAAAATCAGCAAAGCTGCCAAAGAGGCACGCCTCAACAGCAAAAAGAAAGCATCAGAGAAAAAGCAAATGCGCCGTAATGATTGGTAGTTTGTTGATTGGTTGACCAGTTGATTAGTTGTTATGCGATAACAAAAAAAACAGAGAAAACCCCGGTTAATCCCTTAACCTCATCAATCCCGGTTCAAACTATCCAGCAAAAACTCTATTGTGCGCGGAAAGAAATAGTGTTCCAGTTTATGAATCTTATGCGCAACATCATCGGACGTGTCTGATGGTGCCACACTACACCTTGCCTGTGTTATGATATTGCCTTCATCATAATGCTCATTCACATAGTGTATTGTAATACCCGATTCCTTTTCTTTATTAGCAACCACTGCCTCGTGTACATGATGCCCATACATACCTTTACCGCCATACATAGGTAAAAGTGCCGGGTGCACATTTACAATCCTGTTCGGGAATGCATTCAGTATCGTTTCAGGTACTTTCCACAAGTAGCCTGCAAGCACTACCAGCGATGGTTTGTATTCCATCATCTGTTCTACCAGCAGCATTTCTTTGGCAGTATGCTTGTCTACTATCAGGAAGGGTATATGTTCTTTCTTAGCAATCTCCAGCACACCTGCATCTGCCTTGTTCGATACGATGAGCGAAACCTTAGCCTTACCATTGGCTTTGAAGAAATCTATGATAGCCTGTGCATTGCTGCCGCGGCCCGATGCGAATACGATGAGTGAATGCATAAGAATAATGCAAAACTACAAAACAGTTTTGGTGATGCTGCATTTATGTAATTTAGCAATATGGCAGATGAGAAATTAAGGCTGGATAAATACCTGTGGTCTATACGCATCTTCAAAACGCGTACCCTTGCCACCAAAGCCTGCGAAGAAGGCAAAGTAAAATTGAACGGCGCAAACGTAAAACCTGCACGCAGTGTGAGCATTGGTGAAATCTACGACATACGTGCCGAACGCAAATGGACCATACGTGTTACAGGGCTGCTGCAAAAACGTGTAGGTTTTGAAGAAGCTATCAAGAATTATACAGACCTTACATCTGAAGAAGACCTGCAATACAACAAACGTATGGGTACCAGCTTCTATACAGGTAAGCGCCTAAGCAAAACAGGCCGCCCGTCTAAAAAAGAACGTCGCGACCTGAATGATTTTCTCAGCGATGATGCTGATACTGAAGATATTTAGTTCATCGATGTGAAGCTTCCTTTGTTATCAGGGTTTTCATATACTTTCACCCAGTTTTCACCTAAATCCTGACTACGATATACGCCTTGGTCAGTAGCTGCGTAAATATATTGTTTAGACGTTTTGTTTTTGTAATAGTCATATTTTTCAACAAGACTTTTTACAAATGCATTTTTAGGCATACCAATATTAGCCGTTACAAATTTTGTAGAACCAATAGGCAAACGATATACACCACCACCGTTTGTTCCAACTAATACTGTTTGACCAAACCCGCCACACATACTAAGTATTTTTACTGTAGTAGGTATGCCGCTATATGCAGACCAACTGTTACCTTCATTTGTACTAAAATAAACACCATTAGCACCTGTCATATCAGCAGCTAGCAAAGTGCTCCCCATATGAGACAAGAAGAATTTACCGGAAGCCGGTAGTTGCGCACCAGTAGTTTGTTGCCATTGCTCCGTCCTGCTTGCCAATTTAAAAGTGCGTTTATTAATATCATCATACGCTATCAGGAATCCATTATCAAGAAACGTAAATGATGTAATAACTGTTCCGGATGGAAAATTTAAATCAAGATCATCTCTCCAGTTTGAATAACTAACGCCCGGGCGACCATTAGAGTCGTTATACTTTATACCTTTTGCACCTACACCACCCAAATATACCCTGTTATTGAATTTAGGTACATTGATAATAATAGATTCACCATATGCAGAAAATGCTCCGGGACTCATAAATGTTGGGTTTGTATTACTAGAACCCAGTCCAAGATTTTCTATAATGTGTACATTTTTCTTGATGTATAACAGATTCGGACCAGACGTAATCATTGCTGTTGCAGGATAATTATCCGCACCAAATACATTCTGATAGCTAAGTCCATCATTAGTTTTATATATAGCACCAAATGTATCTGCTACATACAATACGTATGGCTTAGATATCACACTATTATTATCAATTTCATCATAAGTAGGCTTACAAGCACCCGCAGAAAACGCTAATCCAAGTACAATACCTAGCTTATAGATAACTTTACGATTATCCATTGAGAAAATTTTCATCAAGTTTATAAAAAATAGTTAACAAATCAAAGGGTTTTGTTAAAACAAAACCCTTATATAGCCCATATTTTCGGGCAATATCATATTATATTAATCCTAAATTAATTATCTCACTGTCACTACCTGCTCCTGCTTATTCAGTTCGGTCATTTTGCTGGCATAGTTTAGCAGTTGTATCAGGCTGTTTTCTTTCTTGTCAATAAAATTTACAGATATATGATATTCAAATGTATTGCCTTTATTTTCTCCACCATAGGCAGTTACATCATCCAGCAGGTTTTTGCTCATTTCCAGCATAGCCTTATACCTTGGCTCTTCTGATGCAATGCTTACGTTGGCAAACATAGATTTTATGTCAAAATACATTCCCCATGGATACTTGGCTATGTCTTCAGTTTTTGCAGAATGTTTGCCCCCTTTGTATGTTGATTGTATATAGCCGTCTGCATATCCGCTGTTGTTTGATACTACCAGAAAACCTTTATCAATAACGATATTTATATCTTGCCTGCCGGATTTTATCATGTATTTCTTACCACTTGCATCCGGCACCATCATCCCAGTTTTCTGTGCCAGTTGCAATAGCTTATCGAAGCTTTCCTTTTTCCCAGTTTTCATCGCGAAAGTGTACTGAATGTCTGCATCTTGTGACTCAAAAGCCTGCTGACCGGGATACATACTGTCTGCAGGTATAGTAGTATTGTAAATCTTGAAGTTATTGAGCGCCAATGCAAAATCTCCTGAAAATGCAGAGAATACATCATCAGCATTCAGACCACTTTCTGCCAAACCTGCATTCATTAGGCCTGTCATGCCCATCTTGTCAATCATACCCTTCATTGCTTCAGGAGATATATAGCAGCCTGCCAGCATATTCAATCCTTCTGCAGGCATTCTCTCTATCATATCCTTATCTGCATTCTTTTCACCAAAGCCTTTCATGATGGCTTTCAGCTCATCAGAAATATAGTATTTCATCTGTCCGTCTATCTTCCCATCTTCAAAGTCGAAACCTGCTGCCAGTGCAGCGTCTTTCCATAAAGCTGCAGACAGTGCCAACCCACCTGTCATGGCAGGGTTCATATAATCACCTGTCAGTGCTTCATAGTTCATCCACATAGTAATATCATGTCCTTCTTTTTCAAGGCTTACAAAGCTTTGCTTAATTGTTATCACATTATCACTTGCTATGTTGAATGCCTTATCCATCTCAACAGCCATCAAAGCTTCGTCGGGCTTTCTTTGCTTTGTTAGTTCGGTATACAGGCTGTCGTAGGTCTCTGCAGTTGCATTGCTTAGTTGGTTGTAGATATTATCCATTGGTGGGTATATGGTGTTCATAATGATTAGTACATCTTTTGTCCACCCTGCATACATGCCATCGCTTATCAACGCTTCTTTTCTATCTTTTTGCGTTTTTAATACTGCTTGTGGTGCTACTTTTTTCAGGTAGGCTTCCCATTTGGATTCGTCTTCCATAGGCAATACTGCAGTTACGCTGTTGCCTGTTTCAAAACGCTTATCTGTTTTAACATACAAGTAGTAGGTTGTCATGGCTTGTATACCGCTGTTGCCCATATCTTTCATGGCGTCTTTCTTGTCCATGCGCTGCTGCATTTCTTCCAGCAGCTTGCTTCCCCACAGTGCATCCCATGCTATTTTTTTGCCAAGCTCAGCAGTGTTTACACCTACTACCACACCGGCATCTTTGGGTATGTATTTTATGTGTTCGGGAGATTTGCTGCAAGATGCAAATATGCATATTGTCATCAGCAAGATTAGGGCGATACGATTAGTCATAACAAATATTTAAGAACGTAAAACTATAACTATTATACAACAAAACAGCCTGTACGTTTACTAAATCGTACAGGCTGCTGAAAAGTTACAATACTTTGTAATTATTATTTAAAATGGCAAATCATCTACATTCTCCGGAGAAGGATTGTAGAAGTTGCCGCCATTACCTGCTGGTGCAGGATTGTTTACCGGTGCATATCCCGCAGGTGCGCCAGCGCTTTGCGTTGGTGCTGCAGCATTAGCAGGCTCTATACGCCATGCATCCAGATTAGTAATATAGTTTACTTTACCATCTTTCTCCCAACGGTTGCCTTTAATGTTGAAGCTTACTTTTACCGCATCTCCTTCATTAAACTTATCCAGTATATCGCATTTCTGCTGCACCAATTGCATTTTGGCAAAGTTGGTATATGTGTTACCATTTATTTCTTCGGCGAGCTCCAACACAAATTCACGTTTTCTGAACTTATCACTCACTACCTGTGTAGGATTTTTTACCAACAATTTGCCGATTACTTCTAAACTCATTACTACTTTATTTAAACTTTTATATAAAACTTGTAAGCATGCAAGATATGCAAAGGGTATGAAAATAAAAAAGCGCCCGTAAACACAGGCACTCATGTTCGCTTTATTTGATATTTATTACTTAATAACCCGCCTCTGCAATTGCTTCAGCAAGCGTCGATTCCAGTTTCAATACTTCTTTTCCCAGTATGTGGTGGTACAAAACCTGCCACTCTCCTTTTATTCTGCTCATAAAAAAGGAACGCTCTCCGGGCATATTGCTGGTAATAAAAAACAATGGTTCGTTATTATTCAGCATTAGTTTTTCAAATGCAAAATCGTAGCCTTCAATGTGCTTTTTAAATATTTCTCCCCTCATAACGTAGTTTTTAATCCGGTTCATGCTTACAGGTGGCGATTGCAATTACTACTTACAAAGGGTATTTTTCTATATGTTTCTCTCTCAATATCCCTGTTTATACAACAGGCGTAAAGCTATAAACATACCTAAATACAGCGTGTAGAATAAATTCTATTGCCTTAAGTACTCGGAAATACAGAAATTCGCACGCTTTTTGTTAGTATTCTAAAAAGCCGTTTCGGAGATTACCCTAAAACAAACAGAACGATACTGATGCAGCATAGAATATTAATAGCAGACGACCATAGCATGATACGAAAGGGTATCAAGCTATTACTGCAAACACATCTTGGAATAAAGGATGTGTTTGAGGTGTCGAATGGCAACGGGGTGATGAGTGAACTACAGAAAAAAGATTACACCCACCTTATTCTAGATATTATATTGCCCGATTGTACATCTCTGGAGATAGTACCTAATATTCAGCGCTTGTACCCTGATCTTAAAATCATGGTATTCTCCATGCTCAATGGCTCTGTGTATGGAGAAGCGCTGAAGCAATATAACATCTATTATTATCTGGAAAAGACATCGAAAGAGGAAGACACTGTTGCCTTTCTCGACAATTTCATCAATCACTACAATCCCGCCGAAACCACATCATCCAAAGGCACTACCATCAATCCCTTCACACAATTATCTGCCCGCGAACTGGAAGTCCTTCACTATATGCTTGGCGGCCACGGCACAAAAGATATATCTACAGTGCTGAACCTTAGGATGAATACCGTATCTACACTGAAAAACAGAATATTTGAAAAAACAGATACTAAAAATCTGAAAGAACTGATGCAGCTTGCGTCTATATACAACGTTAGCTGATAACATGCCCACACAATTATGCTTTTAAACATTCCCTGGTATCAGAATGGCTGGTTAATACTTGCTATCAGCATTACCGCACTTGGTTACATAAGCCTGGTATTGTTTCTGCGTGCCAAGCGTTTCATTATACGTCAAAACGTATTGCGTGCATTGGTAGAAAGAAAAACCAAAGAAATACGCCGCAAAAATGAAGAGCTTGAAAAAAATGACCTCATTAAAACAAGGCTTATTTCTATCATCAGCCACGACATCATTACCCCTCTAAAGTTTCTGCACCTTGCAGGGCGCAACCTTGTAGAAAGCCACGAGCAAATGACGGACGAACTGAAGATGGAAACACTGGAAGAGATTGTACACACAGCACGCGAGCTGGAAATGCTATCTACCAATATCCTCAACTGGATAAAGTACCAGAACGAAAACCGTCAGCTAGGTAGAGAGGAAGTGCGCCTCAACGAAATGGTACGCAATATATTCAGCATACTGAATGGCATGGCCAAGCAGAAGAACATCTTCCTTACCAACGAAGTGCCTGAGGATTTTACTATTCGCCAATACGCCGAGCCATTGCGCATAATCATTTACAATCTGGTAGTAAATGCCCTCAACTTTATGGAAAAAGGGCACATCACCATCGTAGCAAAGCAACTGCGAAATGGTATGCTTATAGAGGTAAAAGACCAGGGCTTTGGTATGACCAAAGAACAAATCAACAATATCCTTGCAGACCAGTTTATCGTATCATCTGCCAATGTAGATGGTAAAAAAGGTAATGGGCTGGGCTACCTCATCATAAAAGACCTGCTGCGTGTAGTAGAGGGTAATTTCAGCATTAAGAGTGCCAAGAATATTGGTACAACTATCAAACTATTCTTTCCAAAACAATAAATAAGAGAGACATAAAAGCAAAAAAGCACCCGATTGGGTGCTTTTCTTTTTCACGGAGGGAGGCATATGGGGGTCGAACCCACGACCTTTGGAACCACAATCCAACGCTCTAACCAACTGAGCTAATGCCTCCGTGTTCCCTGTTTGGGAGGGCAAAAGTAATGATTTTTCAGAATTTCAGACAAATTTTTATGAATTCATCATATTACTAAACCACCTCTTGTATTGATATTTAACAAAATATGCGTTTGGCAACCATTATATTTGCGCACTAATTTTTACTTATGAAGAATTACCTGGCCGTACTGGCACTGATATTATTGCCTGCGCTTACATGGGCGCAAGACGTTGAAAAAGGTGGCGAAAAGAAAAGTACGGTACAAAAACCATCCCGCGATTTTCTGATGCTGCAAATCAGCTACGATAATTGGGTGAAACCGGATAGCATCAAAATGAAGGGTCTTAGCCGCGGCTTCAGCGGTTATCTCTGTTACGATTTCCCTATCAAGAAATCTAACTTCAGCTTTGCCGCAGGTATTGGTATATCAGTTTCAAACATCTATCTGGATAACCAGCAGGTGATGAATACTGAAAAAGACTCTACCCGTGTACGTTTTGTTCCTGAAACTGTTAACTATAAACGTTACAAACAAACCATCACATATCTGGAAGCTCCTTTCGAGCTGCGTTTCTTTGGTAATAAAGAAAACCGAAACAGTGGTTTCAAAGCTGCTATTGGTATGAAGGTAGGTACACTATTGGGTGCACACGTAAAAGGTCGTGAAGAAACAACTAAAGTGAACTATAAAAGTAACAGTCGTAAGTATATGGAAACATGGCGCTTTGCTGCTACTGCACGTCTTGGTTATGGCAACTTCTCTTTGGTGGGTACATATAACCTTACCAATCTTTATAAAAGTGGAGAAGGTCCTGAAATTACACCATACTCTATCGGCCTTTGCATCACAGGTCTTTAATACTTATTCAACAACAATATAAAAACAGCCGCATGCTATCATGCGGCTGTTTTGTTTTTCTAAAACCAACACCTGCGTGGTTTTGCCTTTCCGTCGTGTGTATATTTATGGTTGTAATGATGCGCCAGCTTGTAGGCATAGGTACTATATAGCTGTTCTTTGCAACGCTTCAGTTCGTTAATAAAAGGCACTACAAAATCATTTAGTACAGAGTTTACAGATACCGTCATATAAGAGCTGGTATGCGCTATATCGGGATTGTTGTTGATGGGCGTCTTACCATTTTCAGAAAACAGGTCTACATGACAAATAACAGGGTTCAGTTTCTTCAGCCGTTTGGTACCCTTGCGTTCATTGCGCCACGGGTGCTCTTTATATTGCAGTTGCGATAAAAGAAACTCCTTGTTCCATATAGCTACCTGATGTGACATCAGGTAGCCGCTTGCATTATTATCCAACACACCTACACGCAGCCCATCTATCACTATATCCGTAGCAATTGTTTTATATACCTCAGAGCTGTTCAGCTTCATCAGTTGCAGCTCATTATCCAATGCATACTGCACTACGCTGTTTATCGTATCAGCACACAACATTTCAGAGAGCCACATATCTTCCTGCATGTATATAATGTACGGTTCATCAATACTTTGCAAGGCAACACGCAGTCTTTCCGTCCACGCTCCTTTACCTGTTTTTATATTTGTAAAAACATCGCTGTTGTAGTCCAGCTCTTCTGTAAGAAAATAGTAATTGCAGACCACCGTATGCTGCGGCCAATACTTTTTGAAGAAGTACTCAAATCCTTGAAACAATAGCCTGTATCTGTCGCAGGCATGTACTACTACGGCAATAGATTTTTGCATGGAGCATAAGTGTTTGTTAAAACACCTATGCAATGCCTGTGCCAAAAATGAAATCAGTATCTATACATCGTAGGTCATGCCTTCTATAGAGGCATATACATTCGGGAATATTTCTTTCGCTTCTTCGGCAAAAGGTTCAATATCTCTGTACTTGGATGAGTAGTGCCCCAGCAATAGTTTATTCGCCTCCGCCATCTTAGCTACCTGTGCTGCCTGCTTTGCAGTACTGTGGTAGCGTGCTGCAGCTTTATCGGCATCTTTCTCCATATAGGTACATTCATGATACACTGTATCTGCACCCTTTATATGTTTTACAAAGCTGTCTGTAAACAACGTATCTGCACAGTAGGCATAAGACTTAGGAGGTGGCCCGTCTGTTGTCACCCATTCATTCTTCACGATGGTGCCATCAGTCTTTTCATAGTCTTCGCCTTGCTTCAACTTATCGTAATAGTAGCGCGGTATCTCGTACTCTCTGCATTTTTCAGGCACTATCTTTCTGCCACGTGTTTTGCTGGTTATCAAAAAACCATGGCATTGTATGCGGTGTTCTACAGGAAAGCATTTTACTGTATAGTATTCATTATCTACCAATACTGCATCACCTTCGGGCAATACATGGTAATGAAACTCGTAAGTCAGTACTGTTTCTGCCACACTTTGTATGGCATCTATTATCGGCAACAATTCTTTAGGACCGTATACATGCAATGGTGCGGCACGCCCCAGCAGACTCATGCTATTTATCAAACCCGGCAAACCAAAATAATGGTCGCCATGCATGTGGCTGATGAATATATGATTCAGATGCCTCCACTTTACACCAAAGCGTTGCATTTGTATTTGTGTACTTTCTCCGCAATCTATCAGCAGTACTTCACCCCACACGTGCACAGCCTGCGCCGTAGGATGCCTGCCAAATGCCGGCAAGGCAGAGTTATTCCCTAAAATTGTTACTCTCATTTCAAATATTTAAGCCGTAGGGGGTAATCTGTACTTGTAATATTATTACTATTCTTCGCTTTCGTCAAACAAATCGCGCTCCAGTATTTCCATGCTCACTATATCAACAGCTTCTATCATTTTGGGCGCTATGTTCAATACTGTATCCAGTTCTGCATTCTGCAATTGTTGCATCACACCACCCTGCACACCTGTAAACACAAGCGACTGTGAATTGTTGTAACAATTTTCGTGCATTTGCACCAAATCGTCTAATGACGTATTGTCTGCTGTTGTACAATTCTGCAGGTCAACAATATAGTTGGTACTGCCGCTTTTTGCCAATTCTTGACATTTATCAGACAATGCTGCTGTCATATTAGCATCTATAGCAGTATCAACGGGTGTTATAACACTATATGTTGGTTTGGTATCAATTTTGAATTCCATAAAACAAGACGTAGTTCTGATTTATCAGTAATGCTGTTGTTGAGCCAAAAATAATAATCGTGCTATAATTTCTTTCGTATATTTAAATAGACGAAGGCCCGAAGCAAGGTGAAAGGCAATACATATATAGCGAAACCCGATACTTTAACTACTGCCTTTATCGTTAATTTTACTAAAACAAAGGATGATTCATGGATTCTAATTTCTCACCAAAAGTCAAGGAAATCATTTCCTACAGCAGAGAGGAAGCGCTCCGTCTGGGTAATGATTTCATAGGCACCGAGCACCTGTTGCTGGGCCTTATCAGAGATGGTGAAGGGTTGGCTGTACGTGTGTTGCAAACCTTACAGATAGATCTGTTCGATTTGCGTAAAGAACTGGAAAGTGCTATTAAAGACAAAAGCAACAAACCCCTCTCTAACGTCAACAGTTTGCCGCTTACCAAGCAGGCCGAAAAAGTAATTCGCATTACGGTGCTCGAAGCCAAAGCCCTGAAAAGTGCTACGGTAGAGACAGAACACCTGATGCTGTCGATTCTGAAAAACAAAGAAAACGTAGCTACGCAGATACTGCATCAATACCAGGTAGATTATGACCGCTTTAAAGATGAGCTGAGCATACTACAGGGCGATGCACCACGTGGCGACTACAGCGACCCCGGCGATGACTACGAAGAAGATGATGAACGCAAACAGTTTCAGCAAAGAAAACCTGCGGGCAATTCAAAATCTAAAACACCGGTACTCGACAACTTCGGCCGCGATATTACCAAGCTTGCAGAGCTGGGCAATCTGGACCCGATTGTAGGCCGCGAAGAAGAGATTGAGCGCGTTTCGCAAATCCTCTCTCGTCGCAAGAAAAACAACCCGATACTGATTGGTGAACCGGGTGTGGGTAAAACAGCCATTGTTGAAGGCCTTGCACTGCGCATTGTGCAGCGCAAAGTATCGCGTGTGTTGTTCGACAAACGCGTTATCAGCCTCGACCTTGCTGCATTGGTTGCAGGTACAAAATACCGTGGTCAGTTCGAAGAAAGGATGAAAGCCATCATGAACGAGCTGGAGAAAAACCGCGACGTTATCCTGTTTATAGATGAGATACATACCATTGTTGGTGCAGGTGGCGCTTCCGGTTCGCTGGATGCTTCCAACATCTTCAAGCCGGCACTGGCGCGCGGCGATCTGCAATGCATAGGTGCATCTACGCTGGATGAATACCGTATGTATATTGAGAAAGACGGTGCATTAGATCGTCGCTTCCAGAAGGTATTGATAGAACCACCAAGTGTGGATGAAACAATTACCATCCTCAATAACATCCGCAACAAGTACGAAGATTTCCACAACGTAACATACGATCAGGAAGCTATCGAAGCATGTGTGAAGCTGAGCGACCGCTACATGACAGACCGCCTGCTGCCCGATAAAGCTATCGACGTGATGGACGAAGTAGGTGCACGTGTGCACTTGAAGAACATCAACGTTCCGGAAAATATTCTGGAGCTGGAAAAGAAGATTGAAGACATCAAGCAAGAGAAAAATAAAGTGGTGAAGAGCCAGCGTTTTGAAGAAGCAGCAGCACTGCGCGACAAAGAAAAACGCCTGGGTGAAGAACTGGAAAAAGCTAAAGCAGAGTGGGAAGAAGAAGCTAAGCACAAACGCATACCTATACACGAAGAGCATATTGCCGAAGTGATAAGTATGATGACAGGCATACCTGTAATGCGCATGGTAGAGGCAGAAAGCGCCAAACTGCGCCGCATGGGCGAAGACCTGAAAGGTGCTGTGGTAGGACAGGACGAAGCCATTGCTAAAGTGGTGAAAGCCATACAGCGTAATCGTGTAGGCCTGAAAGACCCGCGCAAGCCAATAGGCTCGTTTATATTCCTGGGCCCTACAGGTGTGGGTAAAACAGAGCTGGCACGTGCACTGGCACGCTACATGTTTGATAGTGACGAAGCGCTGATACGTGTAGATATGAGTGAGTACATGGAAAAATTCTCGCTCAGCCGCCTGATAGGTGCGCCTCCGGGATACGTTGGTTATGAAGAAGGTGGTCAGCTTACAGAAAAAGTACGCCGCAAACCATACAGTGTAGTATTGCTCGATGAGATTGAGAAAGCGCACCCGGATATCTTCAACATACTGTTGCAGGTGCTGGACGACGGACAACTCACAGATGGTCTTGGCCGCAAGGTAGATTTCAAGAACACGCTGATTATCATGACGTCTAATATTGGTGTACGCCAGTTGAAAGACTTTGGTGCAGGTGTGGGCTTTGCTACCAATGCCAAAGTGGAAAGCACAGAAGAGGTAAGCAAAGGCGTAATAGAAAAAGCGCTGAAGCGTACCTTCTCTCCGGAGTTCCTCAACCGTATCGACGATGTTGTCATCTTCAATTCGCTGGACGAAACGCATATCGCACAAATCATCGACATCATTATGAAAGGTGTGATGAAACGTCTGAATGCACTGGGCTTCACGCTGGAACTGACAGATGCTGCTAAAAAGTACATCTCAGAAAAAGGCTACGACCAGCAGTTTGGTGCGCGTCCGCTGCACAGGGCTATACAGAAATATCTGGAAGACCCGTTGGCAGAAGAAATGCTGAACCACCGCATCAACGAAGGCGATGTAGTGAAAGCAGACTATAGCGAAGAAGAAAAGAAAATCGTCTTCACAATAGACAAGGCAAAGCCTAAAAAAGAAGAAGAACCTAAGAAGGCAGAGTAGTGGATGATTGGTTAGATAGGAAAAAGCGGATGATGTTACCATCCGCTTTTTTGTAGTATTTTATTCATATTATTTACGTATATTTGTTATAGTAAAATGGCTCTTTGAAAACCAATATAAACCCGAAACATTTATTTACAGAAAATTGCAACAAAGTGCAACAATTTGTAACAGTTCGTAACCATTTCTGAAACAATCTGTATTGATAATCAACAACATAAATAGTTACGGAACAAAAAACTGTACAGAAACTATCAAAAACTATCAACAGATAATTCAAAGCATTATATAAATGCATTCCTTATTTTTGGCGCGCTAAAAAGAAAGGATATAGTTTATGAAAATGACACGCTTTGTATTATTAGTTAATCTGTTCCTTTTTACATTGCATGCTGCTGCACAAAACGAAAAGCGTTTTCTGAAGCGGGAAATCCAGCAACTGTCATCTACTACTATGCATGGCAGGGGCTATGTGTTCAAAGGAGGAGAAAAGGCCGCTAAGCATATTGCCAAACACTTTCAAAACATTGGCCTGAAGGCTTTTGACAAGGATAGCAATTACTTTCAGCCCTACTTCTTCCCCATCAATACCTTTCCGGGAGATGTGCTGATGAAAGTAAACAAGACGGTACTGATACCGGGTGTAGACTTCATCGTCAATGGTGCCAGTAGTAGTTATATCACAGACGGCAGCATCCGCCTGAAGCGTATAGACCTCGGCAAGGTAAAAGACTCTGCCAAGTGGGAAGCTGTAAAGCAGCGCTTCGCAGACCGCGAGTTTGGTTACTACCTGAAGAATGCAGATACCGTAACCAAATATCTGAAGTTCAGTATCCGCAGTTTTGCTAAGGAGTTTCCGAAAGGCCTTTTCATAGTACCGCAACACGGCAAGATGATATGGACGGCTAATACTGAGAATGTGCCGGGCACTATCGTAACCGTTGAAGATACGGTGCTGCCAAAGCGCCCGCACAAAGCAGATGTGGGTATTGAGGCAAAGATGGACCCGAACTTCAAAACGCAGAATGTAATTGGCTATGTTCCGGGTACAGAAAAGCCCGATAGCTTTATCGTCTTCTCTGCACACTACGACCATCTGGGGCAAATGGGTACACAAGCCCTCTTCCCCGGTGCGCACGATAATGCAAGCGGCACTGCATTGGTGATGTATCTGGCACAGTACTTTGCCGAGCATCCGCAGAAGTACTCTATAGCCTTCATGCTATTCAGTGGTGAGGAAGCAGGACTGATGGGTTCTAAGCACTACACAAAGTATCCGCTGTTCCCACTCAGGAATATCCGTTTCCTCGTGAATCTGGATATGACGGGCGACGCAACAAATGGCATTACCATGGTGAATGCTTACAACAACACACCCGAATACAGGCTGATGGATAAAATAAACGGGCAGGAAGGATATCTGCCCAAAATCAACCTGCGAGACCAAACGCAAAACAGCGACCACTGGCCGTTTTGCGAAGCAGGTGTGAAAGGTGTATTCATATACAGCAACGGTACAAAACCATACTATCACGATGTGTTTGATGTAGCCAAAGAGATATCGCTTGAAAACATTGATGGCTTGTCGAAACTGCTGATAGAGTTTACAGGTGCATTGCAATAAAATCCCCCGAATCATAACGTCGGGCTTTTAGAAACATTATAATACTTTTACATCATTAACTTATAACAAATGAAGCATTACATTTCTGCACTTGGCCTATCGGCATTGCTGCTTGTTGCTTGTGGCAACGGTGGCAGCACTGCGAACAACGATGCCGTGCAAACAGAAGCACAGGCGTTTCTGGATAAGTATACCGCCGAATATGTGAAGCTCTATACCAATAGCAGCGAGGCACAATGGAAGTCCAACACGGAAATAGTAGAGGGAGATTCTACTAATACAGTCAATGCAGCAAAAGCAGATGAGGCAATGGCTGCATTCACCGGTAGCAAAGAGAATATTGCGCAGGCCAAAAAGTTCATGGAGCAGAAAGACAAGCTCACTGATATACAGGTAAAACAACTGGAGCTGATATTATACGCTGCAGCCAACAATCCGCAGACGATAGCCGATGTAGTAAAGCAACGCATCAAAGCAGAGAACGAACAGACACGCCAGCTATATAGCTTTCAGTATATGTATAATGGCAAAAAGGTAAGCACCAACGATTTGGATGCTGCACTGAAAAGCGAAACAGACCTGAACAAGCGCCTCGCCGCATGGGAAGCCAGCAAAGAAGTAGGCAAAAGCCTGAAAGGCGGATTGGTGAACCTGCGCAACCTGCGTAACAAAACAGTGCAGGAACTAGGTTATCACGACTACTTCAGCTATCAGGTGAGCGACTACCACATGGAAGCTAATGAGATGATGCAGACAATGGATAAGCTGATGAACGAGCTGTACCCGCTGTATCGCGAGCTGCATACATGGATGCGCTATGAAATGGCAAAGAAGTATGGTGCTAAAGATGTACCCGACTATCTGCCTGCACACTGGCTGCCAAACCGCTGGGGACAAGACTGGAGCTCTGTTGTAAACGTAGAAGGCATAGACCTTGATAAGATACTGGCCACCAAATCGAAAGAATGGATAGTGAAAGAAGGCGAGAAGCTGTACACAAGTATCGGCTTCCCTGCACTGCCCGAAACCTTCTGGCAGAAGTCAAGCCTGTATCCGTACAGGGCAGATAGCAATGTAAAAAAGAACAACCACGCATCTGCATGGCATATGAATCTGGATAAAGATGTACGTAGCCTGATGAGCGTAGAACCAAATGCCGAGTGGTGGGAAACTGCCAATCACGAACTGGGCCACATCTACTACTACATGACGTATACGAATAAAGACGTTCCGCCACTGTTGCGTGGTGGTGCCAACCGTGCGTATCACGAGGCTATCGGCACCATGATGGGGCTTGCTGCTATGCAGAAACCATACCTGGCAGGCCGCGGGCTGATAGATGCCAATGTGAAAACAGACAGCGTACAGGCATTGCTTAAAGAGGCGCTGAACTCTGTTGTGTTCATATTCTTCTCATCTGGCACTATGAGCAATTTTGAAAAAGCGATGTATGTAGATAACCTGCCTGAAAATCAGTTTAACGCCAAGTGGTGGGAACTGGCTAAGAAATACCAGGGTATTGTACCACCGTCTGCACGTGGCGAGGAGTATTGCGATGCAGCTACCAAAACACACATCAACGACGACCCTGCACAGTACTACGACTATGCATTGTCTTATGTAATACTATACCAACTGCATAACCACATTGCTAAAAACATACTGAAGCAAGACCCGCGTGCTACCAACTATTACGGACAAACAGGCATTGGTGACTTCCTGAAGAAGATTACCTACCCGGGTGCATCTAAAGACTGGCGCACAGTATTGAAAGAAAGCACAGGTGATGAACTGAATGCAAAAGCAATGCTGGAGTATTTTCAGCCACTGGTTAGCTGGTTGAAGGAACAGAACAAGGGTAAGAAATATACACTGCCTGAAAGTTTGTAGACAATCAAATACGCAACTATACATATTTGGCAAGTCTTATGGCTTGCCAGATTTGTTTAAATCCTATCTTTGCACCCCAATTAAAAAATAATATATAACAATGCGCGTAGCTGTAGTAGGCGCAACAGGGCTGGTTGGCAGCACCATGTTGCAGATTCTTGAAGAAAGAAACTTTCCTTTAACTGAACTGATACCGGTGGCTTCTGAGAAGTCTGTAGGTACGAAGGTGAAGTATAAGGGTAAGGAATACAGCGTGGTTAATGCCGAAACAGCTATCAGCATGAAGCCCCAACTGGCTATCTTCTCTGCAGGCGGCAGCATATCGCTGGAACTGGCACCGAAATTTGCTGAGATTGGCTGCTATGTGGTAGATAACTCGTCTGCATGGCGCATGGACCCTACCAAGAAACTGGTAGTACCCGAAGTGAATGGTAATGTACTGACCAAAGAAGACCTGATAATAGCCAACCCAAACTGCAGCACCATACAAATGGTGATGGTACTGAAACCACTGCACGATAAGTACAGCATCAAACGCGTAGTGGTAAGTACTTACCAGAGCGTAAGCGGTACCGGGCAGAAAGCCGTGAAGGAAATGGAAGACCAACGTGCAGGTGGCGAAGGCTTTGGCGTATATCCACACCGTATAGATATGAACGTACTGCCGCATATAGACGTGTTTCAGGACAATGGCTATACCAAAGAGGAAATGAAGATGGTGAAGGAAACCTGCAAGATATTGGGCGACGAAAGCGTGAAAGTTACTGCTACTACCGTGCGTGTACCAGTAACAGGCGGCCACAGTGAAAGCGTGAACATTGAGTTCAAGAACGATTTTGAAGAAAACGACGTACGCGAGATACTAAGCAACATGCCGGGTGTGGTAGTTATAGACAATCCTGCTGCCAATGCCTACCCTATGCCGCTGGATGCTGCCGGCAAAGACGAGGTATTTGTGGGCCGTATACGCCGCGACTACAGCCAGCCCAATACGCTGAATTGCTGGATAGTAGCAGACAACCTGCGCAAGGGAGCAGCTACCAATGCAGTACAGATAGCCAAATATCTGTATAATCAAGGCTGGCTTTAATGCAATTTTAACGTGTCATAAGATTGTAATAACTTGATTAGGGTCAATCTCATCGGGTAGTGTACACGTACCTTTGTACGGTCAAAACACTTCTTAGATGAAATTGAAATCTTTACTATTTATTGGTGCATCAGTACTGGGTCTGAATGCAAGTGCACAAACATGGGTTGCAGACTCTGTGGAAATGGGTAACGGCTACGCCAATGATGTTTATTACAGCCTCAAAAACGATTCTATAACAGCAGTATCAAATTCAAACTGGCATCTTGCATTCCAGACATTGCCACCAATAGGCGCAAACTCCAATGTTTCTATCAGGGCGAATCACGTAGTGGGTTCAAATAAGGTAAATGTGTACTCATTGCACATGAAGGCAACCGGTAAATATGGTACAGCATTAACGGTTGGTGATACAACAGGTAAAGTTGCATTATATAATACCGACACAAGCTGGAATCTGGGTGCATTTAACCGCATGAATGACGCAACTAATCCTTTCGACTTTAGTTGGGGATCGTATGATGTTTCATCTCACTCTGTAAAAGGAGACTCTTTATATCTCATCACTATTAATAATGATGCATATCAGGTTTGGGTGCAAGAATACAAAAGCACACCCACAGACAGTATTTCTTACGTAGTACGCATAGCAAACTTTGATGGCACAAACGACAAGCAAATACGTGTATACAGAAAGAATGGCTATACAGACAGAAACTTTGCATATTATGATGTTGTAAACAACGTTATTCTGGACCGTGAACCAAGCCGCACCTCATGGGATATTGTTTTCACACGTGCAAATGAGTTTGTAGCTAATCCAGGTGGTGGTGGTTTCAGCCCTTATCCCGTAACAACAGTATATACAAACTTTGGAGTGACTGTAGCAGAGGTTAAAGACCTGAATCCGTCAACTACAGGATACGCAACTATGCCATATCTTACAGATATTCATGTAATTGGTTCTGATTGGAAAGTAGCTCCGATGGGGCCCGGCCCATGGACAGTTAGAGATTCTGCTCATTACTTCATCAAAACAAAACTTACAAACGAGTACTACCAATTACACTTCACCGCCTTCCGTGGTACAACAACCGGTCGTGCGATTTTTGAAAAACGCAAATTGGGTGATGTAACATCTGTAAACAACATAAAGGCTCCTGTAACAGCATACAGCATCTATCCAAACCCTGCTACTACTGAAGTAACAATAATGGTAGATGCCAAAGAAGCTGCTAGCACTATGATATATGTAACAGATATGACAGGCAAAGTGGTAGACAGGTACAACGTTAGCCAACAAGCCGGTCTGAATGGTTATCGCATCAATACAGGTGCGTACGCCAACGGTAATTATCTGGTAACGATAGCTGCTGCAGACTGGAAGGTAACAGAAAAATTGAGTGTAGCACACTAATAACCATATTTTAAAAAAGCGTGGATTGATTGAAGAAAAGTTCGGTTGTTGCAATACACAACCGGACTTTTTAAACAAACGGAGATTATGTTTTTGAGGTTAGTAAATACGATGATACTGATTGTTCTGGCCGTTTCGATAACGGCTGCACAATCTATCAGAATATCTGTTTTTGATAAAGATGATAAACAGCCAATATCATTGGCATACGTGAATGTTTATGCTGCAAATAATTCTTTGCAGTCTAGCTACCAAACAGATGCATCGGGAAACACAACCATCACGCCTCAAAACTATCCGTGCGTTATAGAAGTAGTGATGCAAGGCTATGAACATTATCGCCAAGAACTACTTACCCCCCCGGCTAATACATTCATTAATATAGCTGTTACTAAAAATTTCAGTAACCTTAACGAAGTAGTAGTAACCGGACTTGGCCAACCTGTAAAGATGAAAAATGCTTTATCAAACTATCAGGTAATAACAAAAGCTCAGATACAATCTCAGGGCGCATTTACACTCAATGAAGCATTAAAAAACCAACTGAACATGAATATAGGCAGCGATCCTGTATTAGGTTCCAATATGCAATTGCAGGGTATGGGCGGCGACAAGGTTAAAATACTGATAGATGGCATGCCTCTCAACGGACGCGAAGCAGGTAATATTAATCTGTCACAAATTAACATGAATAATGTTGAGCGCATTGAAGTAATACAGGGGCCCATGAGCGTGGCATACGGTGCTGATGCCATTGCTGGTGTCATCAATGTTATCACTAAGAAAGAAAGAAAAAAAGCAGGTATTTCTATTAATACCTATTACGAAACTGTTGGGAAATATAATATAGACGGAGCAGTTACATACCAGCTGAAAGAACGTCATCAATTTACTTTGGGTGGCGGACGTAACTATTTTGGCGGTTATAAAAATATAGACCAACCTGCTTGGTACAATGGCGATACTATACGCACTTCGAGGGCTTTCCTTTTCAAGCCTTTGGAACAATACTTAGGAAATTTTGCTTACGCATATAATGCTGCATCAGGTTTTAAAGTACGCTTTGCATCAGACTACCTGAAAGAAACCGTTACAAATAAAGGCAGCCTTAATACGTGGGATCCATGGAAATGTACTGCATTTGATGAGTATTACAGAACTACAAGATCGATGAACAGGCTGTCTGCAGAAGGCAAACTAGGTAAAAATGGTTTGTGGCAGAGCCAAAATAGCCTTATGATTTACAATAGGATAAAAAACAGATATGAAATAGATTTTGTTACACTCAATCAAGACCCTACTCCAAAGAAAGGAGATCAAGACACATCATCATTTCATTCCTACACTTTCAGAGGTACATACGCTAATACTATTAAGAAAATAAAATACACCGTAGGATACGATGCTAATCTTGAATATGCTGCAAGCTTGAAAATACATGGTAATTACAAAACCATACAAGACTATGCACTGTTTACAACCATGTCTTACGATATAATGAAGGATAAGTTAACTATTCAGGGAGGTGTAAGAAAATCTTATAATAATACGTATGAAACACCTGTTCTTCCAAGTGCCAACTTGTTGTACACTCCAATAAAAACCGTACAAGTAAGACTGTCTTACAGCAAAGGCTTCAGAGCACCATCTCTTAAAGAACTTTACTTAGACTTTAATGATGCTAACCATAATATTAACGGCAACCCAAATCTAAAACCTGAAAACAGCCAACACGTTCAGCTATCCGTATCTCACCAGCTTTTTGAAGAAAGCAGGAATTATGCACAACTTGTATTTGCTTCCAACTACAACAATATTACTGACGGTGTATTATTAGTAAACAGATTTCCAAACATACCTAACAACATAGACTATACATATATCAATATTACAAAATTGTCTAACACGGTAAACTCCCTGCAACTTGACGGACAGTATGAAAAGCTGCATTTTCAGGCAGGTGTTTCTTACAATTATACTTTCAGAGCAAATGGTTATTACGATGCATTTGCCGTAGCCGAAGCGAATGTTCAGCTACAATATTCATTTTTAAAACCATCGCTGAATATTAATCTGTTTTACAAATACACAGGTGATCAGGTATTGTTAATGGCCGATGATAATGGAAATGCTTACAACGGAGGTAAACAGCTTTCGTATAATACGCTTGACGCCACGTTATCTAAAAAAGTATTGAAAAACAAACTGAAAGTTGTGGCTGGTATCAAAAACATACTAAATGTTGAAAGGCGTATGACAAGTGGTTTGTCTACTTCAGGTACACACGGAAGTACTGTAAGTACAACCGGCGCTTTCTTGCCACGCAGTTTCTTTACTTCGCTACACTTCACGATAGATTAATATTATTGCACTATACTTAACCAATGTCGGGAATTGCTTGTGCATTTTCCCGACATTTGCGTTTTATGAAAAGCCTTGCTGCGCTTAATAAGTATTTTGTTCGCTACAAATGGCGATTGCTATCGGGAATATTCTTCGTAGCAGTTTCCAATCTGTTTGCTGTTGTTTCTCCAACCGTAGTACGTGATGTACTGGACAAAGTGCAGCAAAGCATCGACCAATACCACAAGCTGACGGATGTAGCTGCCATGAGCAAGGTAGAGGCTGATATTTTCAAACTTGTATTGCTGAATGGATTACTGTTGTTGGGGCTGGCATTGGCGCGTGGTGTGTTTATGTTCTTTATGCGGCAGACCATTATTGTAATGAGCCGCCATATAGAGTACGACCAGAAGAACGAAGTATACCAACACTATCAGCAACTGCATACTCAGTTTTACAAAACACATTTTACGGGCGATTTGATGAACCGCATTGCGGAAGATGTATCGCGCGTGCGTATGTACACGGGGCCATCACTCATGTACAGCATCAACCTTATTGTGCTGAGCATTATGTGTATATGGGGCATGCTGCGTGTAAACCCGACACTGACATTGTATGTTGTTGCACCACTGCCGCTACTTGCCATCTGTATATACATTGTCAACAGTATCATCTTCCGCAAGAGCGAGAAGATACAGGCACAATTAAGTGAGCTTACGACTACAGCACAGGAATCTTATTCGGGCATCAGGGTTATAAAATCCTTCGTGCAGGAAAAGAATATGCTGGGCTTCTTCTTCAACACATCTGAAAATTACAGAAAGAGTGCTGTCAATCTTTCGCTGACAGAAGCTATCTACTTCCCGTCTATGAACCTGTTCATAGGATTGAGTATGCTGAGCACTGTTTTGATAGGCGGTTACTACGCTATTAACGGTGATATTACGGTTGGCAATATTGCAGAGTTTGTATTGTACATCAACCTGCTGATGTTCCCGATATCCAGCATTGGTTGGGTGGCATCGATGGTGCAGCGTGCAGGTGCATCGCAAAAGCGTATCAACGAGTTTCTGCAAACGGATTCAGAGATTAAAGATGCGCCGGATGCTATCAGTAAAGCTATTGAAGGTAATATCCATTTCAAACACATCAGCTTTACCTATCCACATACAGGCATACAGGCACTGAAGGATTTTGATGTTGAGATAAAAGCCGGACAGAAGATTGCCATCATTGGCAGAACAGGTTCGGGCAAATCTACACTGGCACATATGCTGCTGCGTATGTACGACCCTACTAGTGGCGAAGTGTTGATAGATGGTGTTGCTGCAAATAAATATCAACTACAAAATCTGCGTTCACAAATTGCATATGCACCACAGGAGGCATACCTGTTTTCTGATACTGTGTATAACAATATCAAGTTTGGCAGCGAGTGGGCAACAGAGGCAGATGTAAAGAATGCTGCGCGCATGGCCGATTTGCAAAAAGATATTGATACCCTGACCCATGGGTATGAAACTGTAATAGGTGAACGTGGTGTTATGTTATCGGGCGGGCAAAAGCAGCGCATGGTACTGGCTAGGGCATTGCTTAAAAACAGTAAGATATTGCTGATGGATGAATCGCTTTCGGCGGTAGATACACAAACAGAACAAACGATACTAAACAATCTGCAGGGCTATCTGCAAAACAAAACTACCATCGTTATTACCCATCGCATATTTACCAGCTGGAATTTTGATAAGATATTGGTACTGGAAGACGGTGGCATTACAGAACATGGAACACATAGCGAACTGATGGCACTGAATGGTAAGTATGCCGCGCTATACAGGCACCAGACCGAAACAGATAAATAGATCAGAACAGCGACTGCTGAATGCCCATGTCTTTGGGCTGATTGAGGAATGGATATTCATCAACTATATCGTAGTGATTAAGCTCTTCATTATACTTTCTTAGTACTACACAACTGATTTTAAACTTGAGGCTGATGCGTGTGATGAGCTCGCCTGCAATATACATTTCCTTGTCGCTCAAACCCTTGCCGATAGTGATGTGTGGCAATCTGTTTTTAGCTGTGTTCTTAATGGGCAATTCATGAAAATCGGTAATGATTTTAGTTACGCGTTCTTTTGATGCTTCGTCAGGCAGCACACAGAATGTACCATGATGAAACTTCATCAGTTCGTTAAAGCACACATTCACTTCGGGCTGCCGCCTTGCAATCTTTTCGATATGCTCTTTAACATTGGGTAAAGCATATTCGTTATTCAATTCAAACTCACTGACAGTAATATGCGCTATCGAGTTGACAGCATTGTACCAACCAATGGCTTCTTTCAATTGGTCTTTGCAAGCCTCTACTTTTCTGACAACATCTGCGTCAGGAATAATAGCTACAGAATACAAGGATATACTCATACAGTAAGGGCGCAATTTACAAAATAAAAAAGCCCGACTATAGCGGGCTTTTCAACTAAATTATATCCTATTATTTATTGCTTGTAAACTCTATTGGCAATGACAGTTCCTTACCATCGCGCATCACTTTCACTTGAGTTTTATCGCCTTCGGCAAATTTGCCAAGTGCTTCCATATAGGTTTGCATACCTGTTATTTTATTATCGCCCAGTTGTATGATGATGTCGCCACCCTTCATACCCGCCTTCTGTGCAGGCTTGTTATCCGTAACACCATCTATGCGCACACCACCGTCCTGATAAGAATAGTCAGGCATTACACCCAATGTTACTTTGAATCTTACTTTACCAACGGTTGATTGCTTGGTTGCTGTGAATGCAGGCTTCGGTTCTTTTTCCATCTTGCCAACTACATCGTAAATATAGTTTTGCAACATAGCCTGCCCCTTGTAGTTTATCTTATCCGCATCATCGCTTGGCTTGTGGTAGTCTGTATGCAGGCCTGTAAAGAAAAACAATACAGGTATGTTCTGATAATAGAAAGAGCTATGATCTGAAGGACCTACACCTGCACTATCATACGTTATTTTAAATGCAGGATTGTTCTTATCTATCATCTTGCCCCATATAGGTGATGTACCGATACCACCTACAGTCAGCGCATGTGTGCTATCATTCAGCCTGCCCACCATGTCCATGTTTATCATGTAGGCAATTTTTGTGCTGTCCAGTTTTTCTTCTTTTACAATGGCTTTAGAACCCAGCAAGCCCAACTCTTCGCCCGAGAAGTGCAGCAGCAGATAGTTGTAATGCTTCAGTTTGCTGTTTTTGATTTTCACGCCCAGTTGCATTAATGCGGCAGTACCGCTTGCATTATCATCGGCACCGTTGTGTATCTGTCCGTCTTTCTTTGCATGCAGGCTGTTGCCATCTTCACCATGACCTAAGTGATCGTAGTGCGCACCCAATACCACAGTATATTTTGCACCATTATCTATGTATGCAGCAAGGTTAGTACCTGTCATTTCTGCTTTCTTCAGCACTACCATCATATCTACAGCAACACTACCCTCGTGGTTTTCTACATATTTCTGATAGCCTTTGTGCAGCATCATAGCTACAGGAATATCTAACGCTTCATAGTCCGATTTCTTATTGAATTCAGGTGTGTATTTAGCACCATAGCTATCGTAAAATAATACTGCCGTTGCACCTTGCTTTGCAGCATCTTTTGCTTTTTCGTGTGCTACTTTTTCCCAGTCGAAGTGTGCATCTTTTGCTTCATCGGCATCTGCAAAAATCGGCATCATCCAGATATTGCCATGCTCCAGTACGCCCGGCAATGCATCGCCATTGGCACGCTTGCTGTTTACGCTGAATGGTAAAGGGAATACCTCTTCAAGGTCTGTAACCTTCTTACCATTGATGCTGATGCTTGTCAATGGCATTATTTCTTTACCACTAATAAAAGTGAACGGATAACGATAATTACCTTTGTAAGCAGGTATACCGTTTTGTGAATAATAGTTGATGATGTATTCAGCTGCTTTCTTTTCGCCTGCAGTACCTGTGCGGCGTCCTTCCAACTCATCTGAAGCCAAGTAACCGATTTGCTTTTTCAGTTGTTTGACTGTCTTCTTATCCTTAGCAAAAGAAGTATTGGTAATCATTAACGGAGCTGCCATTAACAGCGCCGATGCAAGAAAAATTCTCATTCCCGTGATTTGAAGCAGCAAAATTATACCATTTGTAATAGGTTTAGTTCTATTAACAGGAAAATAAGGCAATAAAAAGCCCCGTACTTCAACAGTACGGGGCATGATATAGTTTGTAATGGATTATATTATCCTTCAGCGCCTTGTTCCAGACCAGGCTCGTTATTTTCTTCCTGTACAATGGTGCCATCTGCAGCAACCATCATTTGCGCTTCGTCTTCAGGCATTGCTTCCGATGCATCTGTAGGCAGTACAATCTCTATGTTTGTAATGTCTTTCAGGTTTGGCAATTCGCCTGAATTGTTGATGCCCAGATAGTCCATGAAGTTTTTAGACGTAGCATAGGTAAGCGGTTTGCCCACCATGTTTTCGTTGCGGCCTGTAATAACTATCAGGTCTTTTTCCAACAGTTTCTGGATGGAATAATCTGCACTCACACCACGGATAAACTCGATTTCTGCTTTAGTAATCGGCTGTTTGTATGCGATGATAGCCAGCGTTTCCATAGCAGCAGTAGACAGCTTTTTGATGTGCTTATCGCCATTCAGCTGCAATACTGTCTTGTGGTATGCTTTTTTGGTAAGGAACTGGTAGCCACCACCTGCTTCCCTCAGTTGAAAAGGGTAGTAGGGAGCTTCATATTTTTCACGGATAGCTTCTATGCAAGTAGCTACGCGGTCTCCTTCTATAATTTCTTCCAGTGCTGTGCTCAGCATATCTGTCATTTCCATCAACGTAATCGGACGGTCGCTTGCAAATATGATAGCTTCTACGTGCGGCATTAATTGTTCGATATCCATATAATCCTCCTTTACTGGTACACACCGAAAATAAAACAGATTGCAGTTTCAGCCCCGAAAAGAAATACACAAGTGTGGGTAAAAACTAACACTATAAAGGTACAGGTAATGCTGCAAAAGGGCTGTTAAATAAGAAAGCCCCGTTTATCGGGGCTTTGCTTGTATGGTAAAGTATTCCTATACATGAAGAATGAGGCCAGGGGCAAAACCCAAAAGCACAACAATAAGTACTGTGATTAACAACAACAGCTTGTCTGTAGCTGTTACCTCTGAATTGAATTCAGGATTGCCTTGTTTGAAGTACATAGCAATGATAACACGGAAATAGTAGTAGGCACTGATAGCTGCCATAAACAGGGCGAATATCACCAACCACATCATTTTACCTTGCTCTACTGCTGCCAGCAATACAAAGTATTTTGCCATAAAACCGGCAGTACCCGGTATACCTGCCAGTGACAACAACAATATAGTTGTGATAGCTGCCAATACAGGATCTTTCTTAGCCAGACCGTTGAAGCCATCGTAGGTATAATCTTTCAGCTTCATCATTACGGCAAACATACCGATGGTAGCCACACTATATGCAACTGCATATATCATCATACCTTCCCATGCAGTAGCATTTACTGCCAGTACTGCAAACAACATAAAGCCTGCCTGTGCTATGGAAGAATATGCCAGCATACGCTTAACGCTTTGCTGGAAAACAGCCGTGATATTACCCACAAACAGCGTAGCTGCTGTGATGATAGAAAGAACAATCGTCCAGTCGCCGCTGATAGCACCGAATGAAACAGAGAACAAACGCATGAATGCCACGAATGCACTTGCCTTTACAATAGTAGCCATGAAAGCTGTGAAAGGCGTTGGTGCACCATCATACACGTCAGGTGTCCACATGTGCATAGGCGCTGCAGATACTTTGAATGCGAATGCCACCATCAGGAACAGGATACCTGCCAGTGCCATAGGGCTCAGCATATCTGACGACAGGAATGTGTATTGAATGATATTGAACGTACCTGTAGCACCATACAACAGGGTAATACCCATCAGTAATATACCTGTAGAGAAAGAACCCATCAGGAAGTACTTGAGCGATGCCTCGCTGCTCTTCAGGTTGCGCTTATCGCTACCTGCCAGTATGTATTGCGGAATAGACAGTATCTCTATACCAATGAACATAATCAGCACATTATTGTAGGTAGTGAGCATGTACACACCGCAGAGAATGAAGAATATCAGTGCAAAGTATTCGCCCACGTGGCTGCCTACGCGTTGTATCTCTTTGTTTACCAACAGTGCATACAGCAATGTACAGCCGGTCATCAGGGTATTGAACCCTAATGCATAGCGATCTACACGCAGCATGTTGTTAAAGAAAGACAGTGTTTCTGTGGGTGCAGTAGTTGCTAACTCCCAAACGTTAACGCCCAGCAAAGCAAGAAGCAGGAACACCGCAATGGATGCTACAGATTTCTTTTCCTTTACGAAGAGGCCCGCAAACATCAGGATAACCCCAAATACCGTTGCAGCTATTATTGCCTTCATATTTTATTCAGAACCGGGATGGTCGGGTATTAATCGATTTGCCCGGATTATTTAATTTTTTACAGTTATAAACTCTTTACTATATCGCTTACTATGGTATCATCATATATGCTACACCGGCAGTCATATCCAGCAATGGCTTAGGATACACACCGAGGAACAGAATGATAGCTATAATAATGGCCAGTCCGGCATATTCGTTTGCCATCAGGTCTTTTTGCATTTTCATTTCTACAGTATTGCCGTATGCAGTTTTCTGTACCATGTTCAGCGTATACACTGCACCTAGTATCACACCCAAACCAGCAACTACCATAAATGTAATACGGTATGCAGATGCACTTGAGAACAGTCCATTGAACAACATGAACTCACCGATGAAACCATTTGTCAGCGGCAGTGCTATGTTGGCAAAAGATATAATAACCAATGCAATAGCCATTCGCGGAGCGCTTGTAGCCATACCACCCAGTTTGGTCATATCGCGTGTGCCCCAGCGTTGTTCTATCATGCTAACTATCAACCACATACCTGTTATGTTGATACCGTGGTTGAACATCTGCACCATCAGACCGTGCATACCAACATTTGTTTGTGCAAATGCAGCCGCACTCATCAGGCCCATGTGGGCAATAGATGAATAAGCTACCAAACGTTTCAGGTCTGTCTGCACAATCGCTATCAGCGATGCATATACAATACCTATAATAGAAAGTATGATTACTGTGTTGCTCCAGAAAGCAACACCCTGTGGTACAACAGGCATCAGCCAATTGATAACCCCGAACAGGCCCATCTTAACCATCAGCGCGCTTAGTACAACAGTCACTGCTGTTGGAGATTGCTCGTACGTATCGGGCTGCCATGTGTGGAATGGGAATATCGGCATTTTGATAGCAAATGCTACAAATATCAGCACGAACAACCATTGCTGTGTAACAGGGTCAAGCGAAGCACCTGCACGTACAATGTTTTCCCAGCTATATGCATTTACACCCGGTGTTTGCAAAGACAGGTATATCAATGCAGCCAGCATCATCAAGCTACCCAGGAATGTATAAACGAAGAATTTGAATGTAACCTGAATACGTTTTTCACCACCCCAGCGAGAGCAAAGGAAGTAAACAGGAATCAGTGCCAACTCCCAGAAGAAGTAGAACAGCAAGGCATCGTGTGCAAGGAACACACCTGTAATACCTGCTTGCGACAGGAGCATAAGACCGTAGAAAGAACCCGGGTTCTCTACTTCTTTATTCCAGTTACTGATGAATACCACCGACATAACGATACCCGTCAGCAGGCAGAGCATGGCGCTCATACCATCGGCATGTAAACTAAGTTGCGCGCCGAGGCGTGGAATCCATTGCATGCTCCAATCCATAGGTTGGGCACCGCACGTGGTACTGATATAGGCTGCCAGTCCCAAAGTGGCCAATGAACCGATGAGGGCAACGGCTTTTGCATTTTCTTTTGCAAGAAAACTGACAATGCCTGCCACAAGAGGAACCAGTATAAGTAATGTCAACATCATAACGCTAATGCAATGTTTTGCAGTTGCTATCTATTAATAATTTAATCCGAAAAACCTTAAAGCAAATAATACAGCCATGCCTATCACCATCACAAAGATGTAGAAACCAACCTGGCCTGTTTGCAGCAAACGCACGCGGTCGCTACTCCAGCGTACCAGCCTGCCAATGCCATTTACAATACCATCGATACCCATTTTCTCTACAAAGCGATCCAGTGCATCAGACAGTGCTGCCAACGGGCGAATGATGATAGCATCGTACAGCTCATCAACATACCATTTGTTTTCCAACACTTTCGCAATGCCTGTATTTTCAACAAAGTTTGGTGTTTTGGTTGCTACCCTTGCCACAATAATCATTACGATTACCAGACCGGTAGAAAGACCCATCAGCATCCATTCTGTATTATGTTCCAGATGGTGCACATTGAAGTTGCTAACCACAGAACCCAGATATGTGTTCAGCGTATGATGCTCGCTGATAACAGCAGGCAGGCCTACATAACCACCTATCACAGACATAATAGCCAGCACTACCAACGGCATAGTGATAGCCGCAGGGCTTTCGTGCAGGTGATGGTGCTGTTCTTCCGTACCACGGAAAGAACCTGTGAACGTAAGGAAGTAGAGGCGGAACATATAGAACGCCGTCATCAGTGCCGCACCCAATGCCAGGTAATACATTACCGGGCTGTGTGCATATACAGATGCCAGAATTTCGTCTTTAGAGAAGAAGCCCGCGAAGCCCGGAATACCTGCGATAGCAAGACAGCCTATCAGGAAGGTAGCACCCGTAATCTTCATATGCTTGTTGAGTCCGCCCATTTTGCGGATGTCCTGCTCGCCACCCATTGCGTGGATAACACTACCCGAACCAAGGAACAACAGGGCTTTGAAGAAAGCGTGTGTCATAACGTGGAATACGGCAGTAGTATATGCGCCTACACCCAATGCAAGGAACATGAAGCCAAGCTGGCTGACTGTAGAATATGCAAGTACTTTTTTGATATCGTATTGACGGATAGCGATTGATGCTGCCAGTATAGCTGTAGCCAGACCGATAATTGCAACCAGATTGAGTGCAGCAGGTGCAAGATTGTAGAGCGCGTGGCTTCTTGCTATCATATATATACCCGCAGTCACCATCGTCGCAGCGTGGATGAGGGCAGATACCGGTGTAGGACCTGCCATGGCATCGGGCAACCAAGTATATAATGGTATCTGCGCACTTTTACCCATAGCACCAATAAACAGGCAGATAGCTATCCAGTTGTACATATTACCAGACAGTTGCACTTGTCCGCCATTCAGCTGACCAAAGAATTCGTTGTATGAAAGTGTACCGTAGTTGAAAAGTATCAGCAGCATACCCACCAGGAAACCGAGGTCACCTATGCGGTTCATCACAAATGCTTTCTTAGCGGCATTGGTATAATCTCTGTTTTTGAACCAGAAACCGATGAGGAGGTAAGAGCAAAGACCTACACCTTCCCAACCAATGAACATAATAAGATAGTTGGAGCCCAATACCAGCAGCAACATCGAGAATACGAACAGATTGAGGTAGGCGAAGTACTTCACCATGCCTTCATCCTCATGCATATAAGATGTAGAATATACGTGTATCAGGAAACCGATACCTGTAATGATAAGCAGGAACAAGGAAGACAATGCATCTACCTGAAATGCAAAAGGTATCAGCAACTTGCCCGATTCTATAAAATTGAACAGGTGAACTGTAGTGGATGCACCGCTGTTTTTCACTTCGAAGAAGATACCCAGCGACACCGCAAAAGATGCCAGTATAGCAAGGCTACCGATAACACCACCGGCAGTCTTTGGTATTTTTCTCCAACCTATACCGTTAATCAGGAAACCAACTAACGGAAATAAAGGAACCAGCCAAACAAGGTTAGTCATTATAAAAATTAGTGTTTAAGTCTGTTTAATATGTTGATGTCCACAGAATGCACCTTACGATACATCATCACGATTATTGCTAACCCTACCGCTACCTCTGCAGCAGCCACCACCATTATAAAGAATACAAATATCTGTGCTGCCGAATCGTTGTACATTTTAGAGAATGCAACCATCAGCAGGTTTACCGCATTCAGCATCAGCTCTATGCACATAAATACGATGATGGCATTTCTGCGCATCATGGCACCCATCATACCGATGCAAAACAATGCAAGGCTCAGAAACAAATAATATTGTACAGGCATCTTTAGCTGTTTACTTCTTATTAATAATTATGCTGTTTGTTCTTTTTCCTTTTTACCTATTACTACCGCACCAATCATTGCACTGAGGAAAAGAACACTGCTTATTTCGAACGGCAGTACAAACTGTGTGAACAGTGTCTTACCGAGGTTTTTAATCAGACCGATATCTGTTGATGTCTGGTCGAGTGTTGTAATAGTTGATGTCCTGAGTGCAGCCAGTATAACCAGCAACAGTGTACCACCAGATATAGCACCAGCTATCTGCACCAGTCGGTTCTTCTGCGGTTCGGTATCGGCATTGAGGTTCATCAGCATTATCACAAACAGGAACAATACCATGATGGCACCGGCATATACTATGATATTAACGATGGCCAGAAACTGCGCATTCAATAATATATAGTGGCCGGATATGGCAAAAAATGTAGCAATCAGGAACAATACACTGTTGACAGGGTTGCGGCTGAGGATAACACCAAGCGCACAGCTCAATGCCATGACAGTTAAGAACCAGAATATTATTTCGTAAACACCCATGATATACTATTTGCTTTCTTGTTTATGAGGGTGAGCAATCAACAAATCTTCTTTTTTATAGATGAAGCTTGAACGAGAGTAGTGTGTAGGCATGATCGTTTCGCTCAGGTATACAGCATCTTTAGGACAAGCCTCTTCGCACAGGCCACAGAAAATGCAACGCAGCATGTTTATCTCATACTTAGCAGCATACTTCTCTTCACGATACAGGTTTTCTTCGCCCGGTTTGCGTTCTGCAGCTTCCATTGTAATAGCTTCTGCAGGGCATGCCAGTGCACAAAGGCCACAGGCAGTGCAACGCTCACGTCCCTGCTCGTCGCGGTTCAGTATATGCAAGCCACGAAACACGGGGCTGAACGGACGTTTTTCCTCCGGGTATTGTACAGTAGCCTTCTTTTTAAAGATATGGCCAACTGTTATGCTAAGTCCCTTAGCTATAGCAGGCAGATAAATCTTCTCCCCGAATGTCATCGGGTCGCGATTTACTTGTGCAGACCTGTTAGTTAGTTTCATCTTCAATACAATTATTTAATTACCCACAATATCACAGCACCTGTTATCACCATGTTTACCAATGCCAGCGGAATCAGTGATTTCCAACCGAGGCGCATCAGCTGATCGTAACGGAAGCGCGGCAGTGTCCACCTGATAAACATGAAGAACAGTATAATGCATATTGCTTTGGTGAGCAATGTTAATACACAAATGATGGCAAATAATACAGGGCTAACGCTTGCAGCTACCTGATCCATGAACGGGAAGTTGTAACCACCGAAGAACAAGGTAGCTATAACCGTAGAGCTGATGAACAGGTTAATGTATTCTGCAAACAGATAGAAACCCAGTTTCATTGATGAGTACTCCTGGTGGTAACCCATGTTCAATTCGCTTTCACACTCCGGCAAATCGAATGGTGCACGGTTCAGTTCCGCGAATGCGCAAGTCAAGAATATGAAAAAGCCCAATGGTTGTTTAAAGAAGTTCCATGTAAAATAACTACCATCCCAGAAGCCGTGTTGCTGCTCTACGATTTCGCGCAGGCTCAGCGAACCTGTCATCATCAGCATAGCTACAAGGCTCAAGCCCATTGCCAGCTCATAAGATATTGCCTGCGATGCAGCACGGATGCTACTCAGCAGCGAGAATTTGTTGTTTGAAGCCCAGCCACCCAGCATCACACCATATACACCAAGGCTCACTACACCAAATATGAAAAGGATACCAATATTAATATCTGCTACCTGCAAAGAGATTACACCGTTTTCTGTAACAATATCCGGCCCCCAAGGCACTACAGCACTTGTCATTACCGCAGTAAGCATAGCCAGTGCAGGGCCGAGGATGAAAAGGAAACGTGTAGAACGGTCAGGAATAATTTCTTCTTTGAAGAAGAGTTTCAGACCATCGGCCATCGGTTGCAGCAAACCCATAAAACCGGCACGGTTAGGACCGCGGCGATCCTGCATTACGGCTGCTACCTTACGCTCTGCCCATGTAGCATACATGGCAATACCCAGCGAACCCAGTAGTATAACTGAGATGAGCAGTACTTTTTCTATTATAAAAGCTATATCCAATTGCATAGCGGCGCAAAACTAATTAGTTCGATTAATTATTTACCTGTGTTCTTAAAATCATCGCTGTGTGCAGGGCCTGCTATCTTCGACAGCTCTACTTCCGGCCTGTTTACATCACTCACACTATGAATATCAAGCAACATTTTCGGGTCTTTACCTATCACTTTGTCTATCAGCACCGGTTGTTTTTTAACACCTACATAGTGTCCTTGTGATATTACACTATGCCTGCTGATTTTTGACGGTCCTTCTATCACCCAGTCTTTAGCAGATTTTTTGTGGAAGCGGCAGTCGTTACAAATCCATTCTTCTACCTCGCCCCACTGGTCTTTACGTGCAGTAACACGGAATACCTCATCGCCACGCATCCACAGGCGCGCTTTACCGCCACATGTTTTACAATCACAATGCGCATCTACCGGCTTGGTAAACCATACACGGTTTTTGAAACGGAATGTTTTATCTGTAAGCGCACCTACAGGACAAACGTCTATCACATTTCCTATGAATTCATTATCCAGCGATTTGCCCAGCAATGTGCTGATAGCAGCGTGGTCGCCACGATCCAGTACACCATGCTCGCGCTTTTGCGTAAGCTGCTCTGCTGTATATACACAACGGTAGCAAAGTATGCAACGCGTCATGTGCAGTGATATATAATCACCAAGGTCTTCTTTTTCAAACGTACGACGATCGAATTCGTAGCGTGTTGTAGATGCACCATGCTCGTAGCTCAGGTCCTGCAGATGACATTCGCCTGCCTGATCGCACACCGGGCAATCCAGCGGGTGATTCACCAACAGCATTTCCACCACACCTTTGCGCGCATCCAATACTTTATCAGAAGTAATGTTTTTTACTTCCATACCATCCATTACCGTAGTACGGCAGCTTGCTACCAGCTTCGGCATTGGGCGCGGATCTTTTTCAGAACCTTTGCTCACCTCTACCAAACAAGTGCGGCATTTACCACCACTACCCTCCAGCTTGCTGTAGTAACACATAGCAGGCGGTGTAACATCACCACCTATCATACGTGCTGCATTCAGGATAGTAGTTCCGGGTGCAACTTCTACAGTAATATTATCAATCGTTACTTTAAACTTCTGATCACTCATAAATGAAAAATAAAAAAGTAAAAAGCAAAATCATTTGCCCTTCATTTTTATAATACTCGAAGCGATGATTTTTGACAACTCATCTGCCTCTTTTATCAGCATATTTATTTCGTCTTTATTATAATCTAATGAATCTCGTACAAGACAAAGCCAATACTTTGTTTCATTAGCTGATTTTAATGCAATATGATAGAAATTGATAACATCTTTCTTGGAACTACCCACACCACCTTCAACAACATTGGCTCCAATAGATGTACCACTTCTTAACAGTTGATCAAATATTGAGAAATGTATTCTCTCATATTTCGCATCAATTACAAACTTTAAAAGAACTTTTGAAAACAGGAAACATCTCTTTTTTATATCAAAAGGTTTTTCTGATGTCATCCTTTTTTCTTTTTAATTTTTACTTTTCCTCTTAAGCGCCTGCAGGTATATGTATCGGGTCTGCATAATGTGCAAGACCGAAATTCCTGTTTTGTGCTTCGTCCGGATTATTTACGTGCCATTCAAACTCATCGCGGAAGTGGCGGATAGCAGCAGCTACTGGCCATGCAGCAGCATCGCCCAGCGGACAGATAGTATTACCTTCTATCTTGCGCTGAATATCCCACAGCAGGTCTATATCGCTCAGCTTACCTTTTCCGTATTCTATGTTCTTCAATATTTTGTACATCCAGCCTGTACCTTCACGGCATGGGCTGCACTGTCCGCAGCTTTCGTGATTGTAGAAACGTGCCAGCGTCATGGTATGACGCACCACGCACTGGTCTTCGTCCATCACTATGAAACCACCCGAACCCATCATAGAACCGGTAGCAAAACCACCGTCTGAAAGGCTTTCGTAGTTCATATAGCGTGTTTCGCCTTTTGCTGTTTTCAGCAACAGGTTTGCAGGCAGGATAGGCACAGAAGAACCACCCGGTATGCAAGCCTTCAGGCGTTTGCCATTGGCAATACCACCACAATATTCATCAGAGAAGATAAACTCTTCTACAGACTGTGTCATGTCTATCTCGTAGATGCCGGGCTTCTTTACATTACCACAAACCGAAAGCAGTTTGGTACCAGTAGAACGGCCAACACCTATTTTAGCATACTCTTCGCCACCATTGTTGATGATAGGTACTACAGCTGCCAATGTCTCTACGTTGTTTACCACCGTCGGGCGCATCCACACACCTTGTATGGCAGGGAACGGAGGTTTGATACGCGGATTACCACGCTTACCTTCCAATGATTCTATCAGGGCAGTTTCCTCGCCACAGATATAAGCACCACCACCACGCTGCACATATATTTCACAATCAAAACCACTGTTCAGGATGTTTTTACCCAACCAGCCGTTGTTTTTTGCTTCAGCAATTGCCTGCTCCAGTATATCTACTATCCATGCATATTCGCCACGGATATATATATAAGTAGCATGGCTACCCAGTGCAAAGCTGCTCACTATCAGGCCTTCAATCAGCAGGTGCGGAAGGAACTCCATCAGGTAGCGGTCTTTGAAAGTACCCGGCTCCGATTCGTCGGCATTACACACCAGGTGACGAGGCACACCTTCCGGCTTTGCCAGAAAGCTCCACTTCATACCTGTAGGGAAACCAGCACCACCGCGACCGCGAAGGCCACTCTTCTTCACTTCTTCCACTATTTCGTCCGGCGTCATTTTGAACGCTTTTTCCACAGAACGATAACCACCGTTTTTGCGGTAGGTATCGTAGTAGCGGATGCCTTCTACATGTGCGTGTTCTAATAATAATTTCATACCCTAAATCCCTAAAGGGACTTCTTTTATATTTTTAAATCCTTTTGCCTTTCGGCATCGGGGTTAAAGTTTTGTACTCTGTCTGCTTAGCAGTTGCCATTTTTTATTCTTCCATACCCACACTTCCAGTCCGTGCAATCTGAATGGCAGGGTTTTACCTTCCATTATCACATCTATCTCCAGCGTCGCACGTATACATCCCGTATTTCCGTCTATGGTTACCTCTTCGTCGGTCGATTGGATTTTTACATAATCTATCGTGCCATTGTACAGGTTGTTCATCATTTCCTGTTTGGTTTCCTTCCATCCGTTAGAGTGTCCGTACACCAGTTTGTTGCTCAGCATACCTTTCAGTGCTGCGGTATCTTGTTCTACCAACGCATGGTGAAATGCAGCGGAAGCAGCCTTCAGGCTTTTTTCATCCTGTGCAAAAACAGTACTATATATAAAGAGCAATGATATGGTAACAAGGCTACGCATATCAGTTATTGTTTGCAGCGTTTCTTCTGCACTCATCTATTATCGCATCTACCTTTTCTTTCGTCAGGTGTTCGCGGTAGTGTTTTCCAAGCTGCATCATCGGTGCATAACCGCATGCGCCCAGACATTCAGCAGGCTTCAAAGTAAACATGCCATCGGGTGTAGTTTCACCTTCTTTGATGCTCAGTTTTTCTTTGATGTACTCTATAATATTATCGCTGCCATTCAGCATACAAGGGCCTGTGCGGCATACTTCAAATACGTATTTGCCAACCGGTTTCAGGTTGAACATGGTATAGAAAGTAGCTACCTCGTATACTTCTATCGGAAGTATGCTCAGCAATTCTGCCACATGGTCCATAGCTTCTGTACTAAGCCAGCCGCCATTTTCTTCCTGCGCCAGATGCAGAACAGGTATCAACGCACTCTTCTGCTTTCCTTCCGGATAGCGTGCAATGATTTCTTTTACTTTATTCAGTTTTTCTGCCGAAAATTTCATTTCTCTTTAATTACTACATAAATCTTTTATCCTGTACTTTCCACCGCAACCTAATTCATAGTACTCAAAACCACGATAGTTTTTCTTAATAGGTTTAGTCGGTTTTGATAGACCCTTTGATACAATACCCGAAAAAACAGCATAGTGTATATCCGGCATAAATCTATCTGCTAGTTTGTAATGGTGTTTAATAAATTTTATTAAATAATCTATTAACAATCTAGTGTTTTCAATTTGGCACTTAGCTTTTTCACTTTTACCCGATTTCAAATCACATATTATAATGCTACTCTCAGTAAAAACACAATAATCTGCTATTGAATGATTCCCTTTATTTTGTGTAATTAATGGGAACAGTTTTACTAAATCATTATCTGTTTTTAGTATTCTTATCGCACCATCAGTTACTAAACTTATTTCTGCACATCTCGCCTCTGCGTCTAATGTTTTACTATTATGCAGTAGCGCTTTATTTACTGTTTCATCAAAACATGCTAAAAAACTCATATCAGTCTTCGAATAATGTCCAATAAATATCGTTAGCAGTATTATTCAAACTGTTGATTTCTTCATCTATTGTTCCAGCATTCATTCCAGTTTCAGTTACTTCTAATTCTTTAGCTTTTTTGTCTTTGAAAATATAAGCGCCAACTTTATTAAAATCTAATACTTCTTCATCTGAATATCCATATTTTGTTAATAAAGAACTTTTATCCTTATGCTCTTTATTAAGCATAATTAAGTTATTTAGCTCTCTAATGAAATAATCGCTATGTGTACTTACAACTACCTTTACACCCAAATTACAGAGCTTAGCTAAGATTCTGGCAACTATTCTTTGATTATCTGGATGTAGATTAATTTCAGGTTCATCTATAATAAATAGCTGCCCTTTATGTAAAGAATATCTCAAGCTAAACACTAAACTTGTAAGTGACTTTACTATAGAGCCTGTGGCCTGTATTGAAATTGATTTATTACTGTCAGAAGTAAAAAACACATCTCCACTATTATCTATTGAAACTCTTCCTCGCAATAATTTTTCTTCCAATTCATCCGCTAGTTTTTTAATAGGTAAATCTGACAGTGAATTCTTATTATTTCTAGTATGTCTTTCATATAATCTCAAAAAATCCTGAATTACTAAAGAATATACCCCCACTTCTTTAGACATTAGTTCAACTATTCTGTCTTTATTTGGAATATCTAGAGTTAATATTTCATTAGTTTTTGTAAATCGATTAGAGAACAAATCCTTACTAAAAACACTGATACCTATTCTTTCTGCTGGTAGAAATATTGGACCATACATTGAATGATATGGTCGTATTGAATATTGTAGCAATGTTTGTCTAACTCTATTTAATACTTTTTCACTATTTATTATCCTAGCATTATCTGTAGTATCATTTTCAATTTTTCTATTGATGGATAATTTTACGGTTAAACTATCCTTTACTTTGTTATACGTTATTGAACCTGCATCTGAAAGTTCAAGCACGTTATATTCTAGCTTCAAAAATGTATTAAGTATATCCTCCTTGCTCTCTGCGACAAGTGTTATTTCTGATTGCTCAAATAATGACTGTTCTGTTCCAAATATGGTTTTCAGTTTTTCCTTAAAACCCTCCTGATACTCTTTTAATATACCAAGAGTAAACTCATAATTAAATACTTCATTAAGATTTATATTTTGTTCTCCTGTTTCAATGAGTTCTGAAATGTCAATATTAAGATTGGATTGTGAGTTTGGTAATTTAACAATGTTTTTAGCTAACCCATATAAGCAGTAAGAAGCATAAGTTTTCCCTGTATTATTTGGACCAATAAAGACAGTTAAATCTTTTTCAAGATCAATTGTAGCATCGTTAATACTACCTATGTTTCTTAATGTTACTTTCATAGTTTTAAGCATCCAATTCGCCCGCAATTACATTCAGGCTACTCAATGTAATAATCGCATCACTCAATAAACCACCACTTACTATTTCAGGATATGCCTGATAGTAAATGAAGCAAGGCCTGCGGAAGTGCAGACGGTACGGTGTGCGTCCGCCATCACTTATCAGGTAATAACCTACCTCACCATTTGCACCTTCCACACCATGATAAACTTCGCCCGGCAATACATCTATCTCACCCATCACCATTTTGAAGTGGAAAATCAATGCTTCCATCTTCGTGTACACATCCTGCTTTGCAGGCAGGTGATAATGGTCAGATTCCGGCGCGTAGAAAACATCTTTCTGCGTCGGGTCTTCCTGTTCAAGCTTAGCAATTTTTACCAATGCCTGTTCTATAATCTTGTAGCTTTCCCAGATTTCGTCGTTGCGCACCATATAACGGTCGTAAACGTCGCCGGTAGTACCTACAGGTATTTTAAAATCAAAGTCTTCGTAAGATGAATATGGTTGTGCAACACGAAGGTCGTAGTCTACACCCGCAGCACGCAGGTTAGGACCTGTGAAGCTGTAGTTGAGCGCACGCTCTGCACTGATAGGGCCCGCGCCGATGCAACGCTCCATAAAGATGCGGTTGCGATTCAGCAGGGCTTCAAATTCACGCATCACTTTCGGGAAGCCTTCCATGAATTTGTTGATCTTATCCCAAGCAGCCTGTGTGAAGTTTCTTTCGAAACCACCCACGCGACCTATGTTTGTGGTAAGACGGCTACCACACACCTCTTCATATATTTCATATATCAGCTCGCGCCACTGGAACACGTATGTGAAACCTGTAAGCGCCCCTGTATCTACCGCTACAACCGAGTTGCATATCAGGTGGTCGGCAATACGTGCCAGCTCCATGATGATGACACGCATATAGTCTACACGCTTAGGCGTTTTGATGCCCAGCAGTTTTTCTATCGTCATGTGCCAACCCATGTTGTTGATAGGCGCGCTGCAATAGTTCAGCCTGTCTGTAAGCGGCGTTACCTGATAATAAGGACGACGCTCTGCAATTTTCTCGAACGCACGGTGGATGTAACCGATGGTAGGTTCTGTACTCAGTACCCTCTCGCCATCAATCTCCATGATGTTCTGGAACACACCGTGTGTGGCAGGGTGCGTAGGCCCCAGATTCAGCGTAGTACTCTGCTTCGCCAGCGACTCCTCTGCCAGTTGTATATGATGTTGTGTTTGCTCAGACATTAGTCTTAAGTCAATTAGTTAGTTCAAATATTATATGCTGCCACCGCGGCCAAACATTTCGTCATCTTTGTCTGTACGTGTAGGGTCTTCCATCTGGTATTCTTTACGCAGCGGGAAGTAATCCATTTCGTCCACATTCAGTATTCTTGTCAGGTTCGGGTGGCCTACGAAGTTGATACCGAGGTTATCGTAAGTTTCGCGCTCCATCCAGTTTGCACCCGAGAATACTTTTGTTGCAGTGTACACATCGGGTTTTTCAACCGGTACATAAACCTTCAGGCGCAGGCGGATGTTTTCAACCAGATTGTGCAGGTGGTATACCACACACAATTCTTCGCCCGTTCTTTCAGGATAGTGTATCGCTGTCAGGTCTGTAAGAAACTGAAAAGCTTCTGCATCGTACAAATGCTGCATTACTTTCAGGTTAGCTTCGGCTGGCATCCTCACCGTCAGCAGGCCGTATTGCTCATCCCATTCGGTAAGCTGCTCACCGAATTTGTCTGAAAGTTTTTGTTTTAATATTTCGTTGGTCAATGCCATATTCAAAATCAAAAATTAAAGGTCAAAAAGCAGTTGCTTTTTGCATGACTACTGTATCGCGTAGCTTTCCATCAGTTCTTTGTACTGCGGGCTGTTGCGGCGACGCAGGCTTTCGTTGTGTACAAGGTCCTGCAGTTTCAGTATACCATCCAGTATAGCCTCAGGGCGCGGAGGACAACCTGCCACATACACGTCTACCGGTATTACCTGATCTATACCCTGCAATACAGGATAAGAATCGAATATACCACCGCTGGATGCACATGCACCAATGGCAATAACCCAACGGGGCTCTGCCATTTGCAGATATACCTGACGCAGTACCGGTGCCATTTTCTTAGCAATGGTGCCTGCTACCAGCAACACATCGCACTGGCGGGGTGTAAAGCCCATACGCTCTGACCCGAAACGTGCCAGATCGTAGTTAGAACCCATCGTAGCCATAAACTCGATACCGCAACAAGAAGTAGCGAATGGTAAAGGCCACAGTGAATTTTTACGCGCAAGGCCTACAACCTTATCAAAAGATGTAGCCATAAACCCTTCTCCCGAATAGCCTTCAGGTATCGGGGACAGCTTCATATTAGTATTGTACTGTACGGGACGTCCCATATTCCTTTTAATTCTGTTTATCTATGATTTGTAATAACAATTACAAACCCATAATAGTTAAAGCCTGTTTTAATCTTCCCAGTCAAGTGCACCTTTCTTCACTATGTATATAAACCCGCAAAGGAAGAAAGCCACAAACATTATAACAGCCAGAAAACCTTCCTGGCCCAGATCTCTGAAATTTACAGCGTAGGGATAAAAGAATATTACTTCTACATCGAACAACACAAAAAGGATGGCTACTAGGAAGTATTTGATAGCCATTGGCTGGCGGGCATTGCCCACAGAGGGGATACCACTCTCGAAGTTGATGAGCTTGTCTTTGGTTCTGCGTTTCGGGCCCAGCATTTGCGATGCACCGATTGTTAATATCACAAAGCCAATACCCACCAATAACTGGATAGCTACCGGAAGGTAACTGAAGGGCGTTTGCTGGTTTGCTGCCAATAGTAGAAAATTCATATTACAACTAAACTTCGAGCGTTCTGAACAGAGGTAGCAAAGTTATAGTTATGGTGCGAATTTGCAAGGGAAAAGCCGTGCTATTATTATTATTATTTAACCCAGAGGAATACGTGGATTCTATATCAGAAAAACTACCCCTTTCATATTTTATGAATATAAAAAGGGATGTTTGTAGACATCCCTTAAAACAATAATTAATTAATATATAATCTATTATTTTTCATCTTGTATGCAATATATATCGAGTGTGCAGGACTCATCAGCAATTTTTTGCGCTTTTGGCAAATCAGGATGATAGTATGGTCTGTTTATTAAACGTTGGTTTTCTCTTTCAAAACCAACCTCACCATAATTGTAATTATTTTTATAACTGTTGAGTGTAATCAAAGTCATTATTGCTACAGATACCCATAAGCCTGCCGGTTTTACTTTAAACTTCTGCACTACTACTATTAATGTAACAGCCATAAATATATGTGAGTAAATCAGGTATCTGCTGGAATAATATGGAATCCCTTCCATATTAGCACGGAACAAGGCTGTAGTAGCCATTGATGCAAGTATGAAACATAAAACTGTCAGCAATAGCATTAGTTTTTTGTCTTTGAACATAGTTTTGCTGTATGGTAATAAACTTATTGTTAATAGTAAGAAAAAGCCACCCACAATATTAGCATTATCTGTATTAGTAGTTTCTCCGAATGCAAAGTGCGACCCGATCATACTGAAGAAAAAGCTTATGGATTTAGCTATATCAAAAGTAGGCTGCACGTGGTTGGGTGGCTGGTGGTAGCCAATAAAATAGAGTGGTACAAATACTAATAAAGTAGATACACTAACTATTTTTTGCATCTTGCTGCCGCATAAAAGACAGTATAGCGCTACAAAAAAAGCACCTACCATGCCATTTCCACTTGAAAATATTGTCATGAATTCAAAAAATGCGCCCAGTGCCAGATAGTATTTTTTGTCTTGGCTAAAGAAATATAAAGTAGCCATGAACAATGCAATAACACCAAAATTCTGCATACCAGCCATTGCCATAATGCTATTCTCATAATTGCTAAGGTCAAATATTAGGAACCCTGCAATTAAAGACAACATCGCCCAATATCTCGGCTCTAATTGCTTTATTATATATGTAAGTAATGCCCATATTATAACTAATTGCAGGTTCGCAATGATAACAAATACTTTAAAGTTGGCAGTACCCGTAAGTACATAATAAAGCACATATACAAGACGCGAAGACAAGATTCTATGTTCATTGCACTGAGAAAAAAGTAACTGTATTTTTTCGCCGAAGGCAGCATTTTTAAAATGATTCAGAAAATCCAGAATAACCTCATAATCATCCTTCATTGGGATATTTACTGCCCAATCATTTACTACTTTCAAATAGATAAGTACAGGGATAATAATCCAGCTGTTTATCAAAAGTTTCGTGATGTTGAACGGTGATTTTGATACTGATTCGTTTGACATAATTAGTGTATCTATTAACTAAATTACCAAATTCGTAGAAGAAAGTTATTACTGCAACATTGAGTTAATACCAATAAAGCCGACTCGCTACAAATTCATACACTGTTTTATACAACGATTATCAATACTTTCAATTGCGAACAGTGTTTTTCGGTTGTCTGCAAAAACTTGTACATTTACCTGCATTAATCAGCTGCTGAGCAGCGAATTTTTCAATTCATTACTGCGCATTTGCAGATTATATATTGTGATTGGTCAAAATGAAGACTTTACTTTTTGTAATTGGCACCAGACCCGAAGGCATAAAAGTAGCTCCGGTAATAATGGAGGCTATGAAACACCCCGACAAGTATAAATGCTATGTATGTAACACAGGTCAGCACAAAGAAATGTTGCAACAGGTAATAGACTATTTTGATATTCCTGTGCACTATGACCTAGCTATCATGCATAGCAATCAAACGCTGTTTTCCATTACCATCAATTCTTTGAAAAAAATGGAAGATGTACTGGAAGAGGCAAAGCCGGATGTAGTATTGGTACAGGGGGATACTACAACAGCTTTTGTTGCTACATTGGCAGCTTACTATAAAAAAATAAAAGTTGCACATATTGAAGCCGGACTGCGCACCAATAACAAGTATGCCCCGTTTCCTGAAGAAGTGAACCGAAGCCTTATAGGCTGTATTGCAGATATTCACTTTGCACCTACTGTGCAGGCTGCAGATAACCTGAAGAAAGAAAACATTAGTGAGCATGTATACATTACCGGCAATACCGTAATAGATGCACTACTACACACTAAAGAAAAAGAAAAGAATAGCAGTATTCAGGAAAACAAGTTCTCGTTTCTCGACAAAACAAAGAAAAATATACTGGTAACAGGCCATCGCAGAGAAAACCTTGGTAAACCATTTGAAGATATATGCCATGCTATCAAAACACTGGCGGATATGCATGAAGACATCGAATTTACTTATCCGGTGCACCTGAATCCTCAAGTGATGGAACCTGTAAAACGTATTCTTGGTAATCATCCTCGCATACACCTGATAGATCCGCTTGACTATCCAAGCCTCGTATGGCTGATGAACCGCAGTTATATTATATTAACAGACTCTGGCGGTATACAGGAAGAAGCACCGGCACTTGGCAAACCTGTACTTGTTATGCGCGAGACTACAGAAAGACCGGAAGGTGTTGAAGCCGGTTCGGCAAAGCTTGTTGGTACCAATCAGCATTTAATCATCAATTCTATAAATGAATTGTTGAATAATACTACTTTATATAACCAAATGGCAAATACCGTAAACCCATACGGAACGGGTAATAGCGCAGTTCAGATTATAGAAAAATTAAATACCATTTTTTAATGGCAGAACTAATTTCCATCATACTGCCTACCTATAATGGTTCAAAATACATCAGACAATCTATAGATAGTTGTCTGAAACAGACATACGAAAACTTTGAACTTATTATTGTAAACGATTGCTCTACTGATAATACGCTGGACATCATAACCGAGTATGCACAGAAAGACAAGCGCATAAAAATTATTAATAATGAAGTAAATAAAAAGCTTCCATTATCGCTGAATGCAGGTTTTGATAATGCCCAAGGTGTTTATTATACATGGACATCTGATGACAATTATTATGCTCCTGATGCAATAGAAGTAATGCACAGGGAGTTGCAAAGCAATCCTGATACTGACCTTGTATATGCAGGATACGTATTGATAGACGAGCATGACAAACACGTAAGCCTGTTTGAACCTAATGATGTAAATGATAGCTTCTTCAAATGGCTGGGATGTGGTGCGTGTTTTATGTACAAAGCAGAAATACATATTTCTAATAAAGGGTACAATCCATCTGCATTTCTTATAGAAGACTATGATTTTTTTGTACGGGCTTTTGCCAAATACAAATTCAGATATATAAATAGTACTAAACTATATTACTACCGTACACATCCGCTATCGCTAACTGCTACCTATGCACAAGATGCATTTAACATGCAGAAAACCTTGCAGGAAAGATATATTGGTATATTATCTCCTAAAATCGGAGAGTACGAAACATTGCTATTGTACAGAAAACTTGCTGTGTATTATGCGGTGCATAATAACAACTTGCAAAAAACTACAACATACCTAAGCAAAATATATCCGGCAAATGCAGGTATGGCATTTATTACAATATTTTATATTATATTTAAGAAGCTTGTTGTGAGCTTAAAGATTGTTTTATCGTTATTTGTATTCTTGTTTAAATTACCATTCTCTAAGAATATAAAATAAGTCATATGCTTTTTTGATGGGCGTTGTATTGAGGCAATCGGTCAAGACTACATTTGTCATTTTTTTTGGTGCATTGTTGGGTGCTGTCATCAACTTTGTATACATCTATGCTATGTCTAAGACAGAGCTGGGCCTTCTTACTAATATTCTCTATCAAGGTTCTATTATTCAGTTTTTGGCGTTGTTGGGTACAGGGCATCTGATAGCCACATATATACAAAAATATGATGTGGATGACGAGAAGCGTAAAGTGCTGATAGGGTTTAGTTGTGTAGTAACTATAATAGCAAATGTGCTTTTCACAACTCTATATTTCAGCCTGAAATCTTTTGTGTTATCACGCTATCAGGTACAAGACAGAGAATACCTGAATAGATTCTACCATCTGTTGCCTGTATTGTCTGTTGTTTGGAGCCTTATGTCGGTTTTTGAGTTTTATCTCTACTCTCAATCCAAAGCAGCAATTACTACCTTCATGAAGGAGATACTGCTTCGTGCCTTCAATCTACTATTAATTGGTGCTTTTTTCTATAAAATATTATCATTCAGTGGGTTCATGGTATCCAGCGTATTGGTATATACTGTACCGACAATATTGCTAGTATATTTTGCCCGAAAAACTCAGGGGTTTGGCATCTCATTTAATTATAAAGTATTTAGCAAGGAAGAATATAAAGAGCTGATTCATTTTTCATGGTATCACCTTTTATTGGGCTTTGCGATGAATGTACTTGGGGCGATAGACTTGCTGATGGTGGGTGCACTAGATAAAACAGGAATGGAAAGTATAGCAATATACCGCAATGCTGTTTTTTTAGTCAGCATCATGATTATTCCTTACAAGGCAATAACACTTGCCAGCTTTCCTACATTGAACCAGACATATATTGAAAATGATACCCAAAAAATGCATAGCCTCTTTCACAGGTCAGCCGTCAACATTCTGATTGTGGCAATAGGTATGTTTCTATTAATAGCTTTGAATCTGGATAATTTTATTGCATTTATTAATCAATTAAAAAGTGGTTACGATGATGTAAAGCCCATAGTGCTTATATTAATGATAGGCCAACTGGTAAATATGGGTACAGGGCTTAATAATGAAATGCTGAGTATATCAAAATATTACCGTTATGGCTTTTATACTGCTATCATTCTTCTTGCACTAACGGTAATACTGAACCGAATTTTCATACCACAATATGGTATTTATGGAGCCGCCTGGAGCTCTACAGCCGCACTTGCAATTTTTAATATTATTAAAAGTGTAGTAGTATGGCGAAAGCTGAAAATGTCGCCACTATCATCAAATACATATAAAGTATTGATAGCAGGGGCAATAGCCGGTTGTGCAGGATATGTATTGCCATTTTGCGTAAACCTGTATGCAGATACTATTCTTCGCTCCGTAATAATCATTGTTGCTTACACTATTGCATTACTACTCCTCCGTGCATCAGACGATGTCAACAATTATATCAACGCATTACTAAAAACCAGAAAACTATATTAGTAATATGTTTGTATCTGTTGTTATAATCAATTATAATACATTTCAACTCACTTGCAATTGCGTAGAAAGTGTTATAGCACATACGCATGACGTAGCATATGAAATAATAGTTGTAGATAATGCATCTACTAAGGATAATGCTGATGAATTCCTGATTCGTTTCCCGAACATCATATTAGTAAAAAGCCCAGATAATGGCGGTTTTGCAAAAGGTAATAATCTCGGCATAAGGAATGCCAAAGGAGATGTTGTTTTATTACTAAATTCTGATACTATATTAACAGAAGATAGTATATCAATTACAGCTAAAAGATTGGGGAAACTGCATAATCCTGGATTTGTAACCTGCAAACTGGTATACGAAGATGGTAACTACCAACACAACGCACGCAAATATCGAAGCATCCGAAATGAACTATTAGATATTATGAGGCCAATTTTATGGTTACTGAGTTATCGTACACGTTCAAAACTAATGCTCAATCAACATTTTAAGGGAGATTTTGATACAAGCTGCGACTGGGTTTCAGGCGCATACATGATGTTTTATAAAACGCTATTACACTACATGCCTGAAAATAAACTGGATGAGCGTTTTTTTATGTATGGAGAGGATATGTTGTGGTGTTATCAGGCAAATACTAAAGGCTTTACCAATTATTTTTTGAGTAGTACTGCCGTTATTCATATTGCGAATGCCAGTACGGAACCCTCAAAACAATTGCGCTTAATGGAAACAATGGTAAACCATGATTTGCAAATAATACGATTGCAAAGAGATAATGCATTGTATTATCACATACTTAAAACCCTTTATGTAACAAAAGAGAAAGCCCGATTGTATATTAAAAATATTGCCTTCATATTGTTTGGCAAGCGTATCAGATAGCTGAAATCTCTATTTATTTTAACTAATAGTCAATCATAGATTAATTGTACTAACATTCGCTAACAAAAAGCTGAATTCATCCGTTAATATTCCAGTTCTATCAATTGTTCATTCTGCTTATTTACAATTCGTAATATTTTTACATGGACAAGTAAAAAATTACATTATAAATAATAGCATGTCATAAAAATGACATAATTTGTAAACATATAGACCCCAACACTTTGTATAACAGAATGTGTCTATTTTTATTACCTGTTATCTGAGAGTTGCTTACCCCCTTGCATAAAAAAATATTACCGGTTCAGTATCGGTATAACAAAACATGCTTTTGAATATTTATGACATCAATTCTATCTAAATGCCGTAGCCTGCTAATTTTAGTATTAGCATTAATATTTAGTATTAATGCTAAGGCAACACATATATATGGTGCAGACTTTTATTACACGTATGTAAGCGGTAACACATACACTGTTACACTCGTAGTTTATGGAGATTGCAGTGGCAGTGCCTTTAGCAGCCTTAGCAGTAGTACGCCAACAGTGCAGCTGTATAATGGCTCGTCACTCATATCCACTCAAAACCTTATACTACAAGCACCAACGGCAGGTGTAGAGGTGACGCCGGTCTGCTCTGCACAACTTAGTAATACCAATTGCGTAAGCACTACCGGTACTATACCAGGCGTTAAGAAGTTTGTATATCAAAGAGACTTTACTGTTTCGGGTACATCCAGTGCATGGAAGTTTGTTTTTACCGGTGCGATGGGCACTACATCTGCAGGACGCAGCACATCAATTACCAACATCAGTAGTGGCACTGGCGGTGGCTCTATAATGGGGCTTGAAGCTACATTAGATAATTCTGTTGGTAGCAATTCTTCTCCTATCTATACCACAATACCTACACCATTCTTTTGCATCAACGTGCCTGCTAATAATAACCCTGGTGCTGTAGATGCAAATGGTGACCTGCTTTCTTACAATCTGGTTCCGGGCATAACGGGCACTAGTGGCACAGTAGTTTACAATACAGGTTATTCAGCAACTTCTCCATTGGCAGTATCTACAGGTTCTTTCAGCTTTAGCAGTACTACCGGCCAGCTTGGTTTTACACCAAATCTGGTACAGCGCTCTTTAGTTGTATTCAGGGTAGATGAATATCGTGGTAGCACATTGGTTGGTACCAGTATGCGCGAAATGACTTTTGTAGTACTCAACAACTGTAGCAATAATCCTCCAACAGGTAATATATCAAACAGCTCTGGTGGTAATGTAACAGGGGCGGGAAAAATCATTACCATTTGCAAGTCTGCAGGCAGCCTTAGTTTTAATATTAACCCTACAGATGCTGAAGGGGATGGAATTACGATGACAGCAAGCGGTGTACCTACAGGGGCTACATTCAATATTACAAACAATGGCAGCACATCCCCTATTGGTTCTTTTTCATGGAATCTTGCAGGTGCTACACCTGGTACGTACAACATGTTTATTAACTATAAAGATGATGGCTGTCCACTATCCAGCACACAAACAATCGCTTATACCATCAATATACTGCCTGATCCATCTGTTGCATTTTCACTAATATCTCCTGCTACCTGTACCAAAAAAGCTCGTTTCAATCTTACACCTACAGGAAGTCCATCTCCATGGACAATAACTATTAGTCAGGGTACTACTACTATACACACATTCACCGGGCTAACAGGCTCTCAATTGGATAGTCTGGATCCTGGAACATATACCGTGCGTGTAACCAACAGCAACACTTGTTTTAAAGACACAACTATTACGCTCAATCCCCCACCTGCTATTTATCCAACCGTTAGTATGGTAAAACCAACATGCTATGGTGGTAACAATGGCAGTATCACATTGAATGCCAGCGGAGGTGTTTCTCCTTTTACATATGCATTAGGAAGTGGAACCTACAGTAGTACTAACGTCTTTACCGGACTTAGTGCCGGTAGCTATACACTTCATGTAAAAGACGCATACGATTGTATAAAAGATACTACAGTACAGTTACTAGACCCTGCACAAATAACATTAAGTATTGTGCCTACCAAGCCTAAATGCAATTTCTTTAATAGTGGTGCTATTACTGTAACAGCTGCAAATGGTACTCCCGCTTACCAATATGCATTAGGTACGGGTTCATTCAGCTCTACTAATACTTTTTCAGGTTTGTTTTCCGGCACATATGTAATACACGTTAAAGATGCTAATAACTGTACTAAAGATTCTACTTATCAGTTGATAGACTCTATGGCGATACATGCCAACGCAATAGTTACTAATGTATTATGCTATGGCGATACCACCGGCGCTATAACACTTACAGGCAAAGACGGAGCATCTCCATATGCTTATCGCATAGGTACGGGCAGCTTTGCTACATCCGGTATCTTCAGCCCACTGCCTGCAGGTACTCACAATTTCAGGGTAAAAGACGCAGACAGTTGTTATCTGGATACGTCAATTGTTATCACACAACCTGTGAAGATAACAAGTACATCAAGCATCACTAATGTTACATGTTTTGGATTAAGTAATGGTTCAGTTACAATTAATGCTGCAGGTGGTATTAGCCCGTATGACTATGCTATTGGAAGTGGTTCTTTTTCTTCAACCAATACATTTAGCGGATTGGCTGCTGGTAATTATACGCTGCATATTAAAGATGCTAATGGCTGTTTAAAAGACACTATTGTAACAATTACACAACCGACGAAACTAATAATAAGCAATATTCAGATAACTGAACCCGTATGTAATGGTGATGCAAATGGTGTAATTATTGTAACTGGTTCTGGAGGTACAATTGCATATAGTTATGCTATAGACGCAAGTGCGTATGTTAGTTCTGGTACATTTGGTGGGCTGGCGAAAGGTAGCTATACTATACACCTGAAAGATGCAAACAATTGCCAGGTAGATAGTAATGTTACCATGGGCGAACCAACCAAAATAGTACCAACATTGCAAGTAAAACAATCTACTTGTTTTCCGTTAAATGATGGTAGAGTAATTGTAAGTGCTACCGGTGGTGTACCTGCCTATGTTTATGCAGTAGGCAGTGGTTTATATTCAAGTACAAACACCTTTACACCACTGGCTGCTGGCACATATACCTTCCACATTCGCGATACAAGGCTTTGTGTTAAGGATACTACAATCACTATTATTGACTCTACAGTGGTGAATGCTAATTATACCATCAGCAATGTAAAGTGTTTCGGAGATAGTAGTGGATCGATAAGCATTGCTACTACAAGTGGTAAAAGTCCGTTTACATACGCAATCAATACCAATCCATATGGCACATCTCCGGTTTTTAACAAACTGCCTGTTGGTAGTTATGCTATCAGTATAAAAGATAATTTAGGGTGTAAAAAAGATACTACCTTACCAATTACAGAACCTACACCATTACAGTTATTCGTATTTTCTGTAACACCGCCAAGATGCTACGGATTTGCTAATGGTGGTATTAATATTACAGGCACAGGCGGTACCCCACCTTACTCGTATGCTATTGATGCCAGTGCATATATTACTACCGGAAACATAACTGGGCTGAAAGCTGGCACATTTACTTTTCATGTAAAAGATGCTAACAATTGTATAAAGGATACAGTTATTACCATTACTCAACCAGATAGGATAGTATTTCAGAATATTGTCATTAATAATGTGCTCTGTCATGGAGACACGTCAGGAAGTGCTATACTTAGCGGCGCAGGTGGTGTTGCACCTTTGCTTTATGCAGCAGATAATAGCCCATACGACAGTAACCCTGTAAGAACTGGATTTAATGCAGATTATCACATTGTGCGTATCAAAGATGCTAACAATTGCTATCTGGATTCTGTTATTACCATTACAGAGCCAACTAAATTACTGTTGAATATTAAATCTATTACACCCCCTACTTGCGAAGGTTATCCGGATGGAGCAGTCGTTTTAGGTGCAAGCGGTGGTGTCACACCTTACAAGTTCAGTTCCAGCACAGGTGCACAATCTTCTACTGGCAATATGAACAATCTTGCAGCAGGTAATTATACATTTACGGTAAAAGACAGTAACAATTGTATTGTAGATACAAACATTACTCTTACAGGTTATCCTGCTATCAAAATTGATACCTTAGATATATTCAAAACCAGTTGCTACGATTTCACAGATGGTAAGATATTATTAAAAGTAAGCGGCGGTATACCTCCTTTAATGTATCAAATGGAAAACAGGACACCAGCAAATATCAGTGCGTTTTACGACTTGGCTGCGGGCATCTACAAAATCAGGATTATAGATGATAAAAATTGTTATAAAGATACTACCGTGAAGGTAGAGCAACCCGACAAGCTTGCTACCAAACTGGTAGTAATGCCAAACGATTGTGAAGGATATGATAATGATGGTCTTGTAAAAGCAGAAGTAACAGGTGGTACCAAACCATACAACTATTTATGGAGCATGGTAAATGCAGGTAATAAGCCGGAATTGGCAGGCATTGCAAATGGTCCTTATAAAGTAAGAGTTGTTGACTCTAACAGTTGTACAGATTCTGCATCAGCAATAGTAGCATACGACAATTGCTGTAAAGTATTCGTTCCGGATGCATTTACTCCAAACGGAGACGGCAGGAATGACAAGGCAAAAATCCTTTTCAAAGGCGATTTCACTTTGGAGAAATTTACCATATTCAACCGCTTTGGGCAGAAGGTTTTCGAAACGAACATATTGAATGAAGGATGGGATGGTAAATTCAACGGACAGATGCAAGACCTTGGCACTTTCAACTACTACATCAAGGGCATTTGTGGCAACGGAGGCACTAAAGAAGTTGAGTTCAAAGGAAATATTACACTCATCAAATAATCATCATCTGACCTAATAGATAATATTTTTAAATAAAAGGGGGCAAATACTGGTGTAAAACCTTATTTTTGCCCCCCTTTCTATTAATAAATTATGGACTACAGAGAAATAGTTGCAGTAACCGGTATTGGCGGTTTGTTTCATTTGATTGCTACTAAAAGCGATGGTGCTATAGTACGCAACCTGGCAGATAAGAGCACAAAATTCATTTCTGCTCGTCTGCACAACGTTACCCCGTTGGAAAGCATTGAAGTATACACTACCAGCGATAATGTGCGTCTGCACGAAGTTTTTCAGAAAATGAAAGACCAGGAAAACAGCATTAAACCTATAGATGCAAAGTCTGCAGATAACAATGCTATTAAAGGCTATTTCAAAAGCATCTTCCCAGAATTTGACGAAGAACGTGTGTATGTGAGTGACATGAAGAAAATGTTGAAATGGTTTGAAATTCTGAAGGCAAACGACCTGCTGAATTTTGAATACCTGAACGCACCTGCTGAAGAAGAAGCTGCGCCGGCTGCTGAAACCGTTGCTGTAGCGGAAGAAGTTGCTGAAGAAAAACCTGCTAAAAAATCTCGCGCTAAGAAAGCTGCAGAACCTGCTGCTGAAGGCGAAGAAAAGCCAAAGAAAAAAGCGGCTAAAAAGAAAACTGAAGAATAATACCCATCGGGTACTATAATAGAATGGCTGGCCGTGTTGACGGTCAGCCATTTTTATAATCATCTTACGAGATACAAAATATATATTTGTATCTTACTAATCTGCGCATCCGTTACAATCTATACAATGAGGATATACCATAGCTTGCTGTTTGCAGCTTTGTTATTTACATATTCATCCATGGCACAGTCGCCCAAAAGAGAATTCAGGGCTGCATGGATAGCTACCGTCTCTAATATAGACTGGCCCTCAAAACCGGGCCTGCCTTCTACCCAACAACAACAAGAGTTTATATATAGGCTGAACGAGTTGGAGAAACTAGGCTGCAATGCCGTTATTGTGCAGGTTCGCCCTGCATCAGACGCTTTCTACCCAAGTAATGAAGAACCATGGAGCAGATACCTTACCGGCAGGCAGGGACAACCACCTTTCCCCTACTACGACCCGCTGAAATTCATGATTGAAGAGGCGCACAAGCGCAATATGGAATTTCATGCTTGGTTCAACCCTTTCCGCGCACTTACAGACAGTAAAAAGAACCCAAATCCGAAGAGCCACGTCACTTTCAGCCATCCTGACTGGATAATTAGCTATGGCGGCAAATCATATATAGACCCCGGCGTACCCGAAGCAAGAGAATATGTTACATCTGTTATAATGGATGTGGTAAAGCGTTATGATATAGATGCAATACACCTCGACGATTACTTTTATCCCTACCGTATTGCAGGGCAAGAGTTTGGAGACAGCCGCTCCTACAGCCGCTTTGGTGGTGGTATGAGCAAAGATGACTGGCGCAGGAATAACGTAAATCTCTTTGTATCAGTACTCAATACCAATATCAAACAGGCCAAATCTTATGTAAAATTCGGCATCAGCCCTTTTGGTGTATGGCGCAATGCAACTAAAGACCCTGAAGGCTCACCTACCCGTGGCGGACAAACATGCTACGACGACCTGTATGCCGATGTGCTGCAATGGATGCGCAAAGGCTGGGTAGACTATGTGTTGCCGCAACTGTATTGGGAACACTATCACCGTGCTGCGGCTTTTGATATACTGCTGCCATGGTGGGAAGCCCACAGCTATGGCAGGCATATATACTATGGCTTGGGTGTGTACCGCATGGTAGGTGCAAGCAAAGGCCCATGGATAGGCACACGCGAGCTGATGTGGCAAATGCAGGACATCAGGCGTACTGCACAGAATCCTAGCCATGTATTTTACAGTGCTTCCATATTCGATAAATTGACTGTACCCATAAAGGATAGTGTTATCAGCCACAATAGGTATTATGCATTTCCACCAGTTATGAAATGGTTGGATACAAGTGCACCATTGGCACCAATGGTAAAAGCAGTGCCTTCAAATGAGGGAACACTTTTACAATGGACTCAACCAGGTAAGGAGAAAGTGCGCTTTGCAGTTTATAGGTTTGTAAATGGCGAACCTATAAATATTAATAATGCAGAAAAAATCATATCTGTACTAAACGAAAAAGAATATTTGGACGTAAACGCCAACAAGTATAAAAAATGTACTTATGTTGTTACCGCGCTGGATAGGCTTTGGAACGAAAGCAAAGGTAATCTGCCTGTAGAGGTAAACATTAAATAATTTAATAAGCCCGACAGTAGCAATTTTAAAATCTGTTTTTGTATCTTCAACTTTCGTTAAAATCTCATTGTAATACATGAAATCAGCTTGGATCGGTAAAGCGTTACTTTCTTCAGCACTAATGCTGACTTTGTTCGCTTGCAAGGATAAGACAACATCTACTACGCCTACACCTTATTATACAGGTGGTAAGGGTGGTGGTGCTACCATGCGCGTAGTAATGCAAAACAGTGGCCTGAATGTTGATAGTGGCTGGGTGTACGTTAAATACGATGCATCAGTTACACCTGCAGGAAACAAGTATGATGACTCTGCGCTTGTAAAGAAAGTAGATGGTGTACCTATGGCTATTTTCACTGAGCTAAAAGTTGGGAATTACTTCTTTATGGGTAGAGGATGGGATATTATTCGCTCTCAAACGGTATTCGGCACTAGGCCTTTTACAATAGAAAAATCTGCTGAATACGGTACCAGCTACCTATATCTGCAAACTGCAAAACAATAATTATCAACTCTTTATGAAATTTAAAAGCCTCTCGTTTTGAGAGGCTTTTTTAGTATGTTAATAACATGTGTATTTTTTACACTGCCTTAACACACCCTACTGTTGACTGGCACTATTATTTGTTAACTTTGGTATAAACACAGTTGCTATGTTTGAAGATGATGATTTTTTAGATGATGAAATGGACTCGCTGGACGAACTGCTGCAACGTTACGAACAGGTGAAGAAGGGCGAATCATCTACCATACTTGACGAAGATGATTTTGAGCGGGTAATAGAATTTTACTTCCAGAACAGTAATGAGGAGCAGGCATTGCTTGCTTGCGATATTGCCGGTACATACTATCCTTTTTCTGCATCCGTAATGCTACTGCGTGCAGAGATACTGACACAGGCACAGAAATACGGACAAGCACTGAAAGTGCTTGATGAAGTGGAAGAGAACGACCCTAAAAACCTTGACGCTACACTGTTGCGTTCTGATATATTGCTTGGACAGTTCAAATACGACCAAGCAGCTATGTGGTTGGAGCAAAAGTCGGCAGAGTTTAATGGCAGAGATAAAATAGAAATACTGCTGGAGCTGTCTGATGTATATGATGAATGTGAAGAGTTTGATGCCGTATTCGATACACTGAAGCGTGTTATCAAAATAGATAAACGAAATGAAGAAGCATTGCAGAAAATCTGCTTTTGGGCAGACTTTACAAAACGACTTGAAGAGAGCGTAACACTGCATGCACAACTCACAGAAGAAGATCCGTTCAACGCACTCGCTTGGTTCAATCTGGGCGCAGCGTATCAGGGATTGAAGCTCTATGAAAAATCAATAGATGCTTACGAATATTGTGTAGCCATAGATGAGAAATTTGAATTTGCATACCGCAATATGGCTGATGCATTTATGCGCATGAAGTGGTATGACAAAGCAATAGAAGTATTGGAAAAGCACTTGGAGATAGCGAAGCCTGAAGATGTGATCTTTGAAGCGATGGGCTATTGCTGGGAGAAACAAAAAAACTACCAGCGTGCACGCCACTTCTATCGTCAGGCATCGCAGTTGAGCCCCGAGGATGATACCATCTTTTATAAAATAGGTGAAACCTATGCACGCGAAAAACAATGGGAGAAAGCTGTAAAATCTTACTCTGTAGCACTGCATCTGGATAAAGATAATGCTGCTTACTGCATGGCCATTGGCAATTGCTTGATGGAAATGGATGCAAAAAGTGAAGCACTTGTTTGCTACCTGAATGCCGTACGCCTGAAGCCGGGTAATAAGAGCACTTGGGTTGCACTCATCAAAGGTTTGTATGCATCGGGTTACTACGATGAGGGACTGACACAGCTGGAAGTAGCACGCGAACATTGCGGTGATAAACCCGACTTTTACTACTACCACGCAGCACTGTTGCTGGAACTTGGTAAGAGTAAGGAAGCTATGCTGCAACTGGAGAAAGGACTAAAAGGTTCGTTGGCTAAACTGAAAGTATTTACAGAGCTGAACCCAGAATACCTGCGCCGCAGCTCTGTTACAGACCTGATAAGCAAATACAAAAAGAAATAAAAACAGCCCCGAAAATTCGGGGCTGTTTTTATATGTTACTACCAGATATTATAACAGTTCGCCGATAGCACTTACCAGCTCTGCTCTTGTAATAGGTGTACCTTTTATCTTATTAAATCCAACAGCATCTACCAAGTATTTATCACGGATGATTTTGATAAGTTGTCCGTTATTTATTTCCGGTATCAATACCTTCTTGTAGCGTTGCAGCATCTCTCCCAGATTTTTAGGGAAAGGACGCATGTGGCGTAGATGTGCATGTGCTACAGATTTGCCTGCTGCCTGCAGTTCTGTTACCGCACTCTTGATAGAGCCGTATGTAGAACCCCATCCCAGTACCAGTACATTGCCAGTTTCAGGACCGCTGTCCAGTGTTTGCAGCGGTATATAGTCTGCAATCATTTCTACTTTAGCCTCTCGGGTTTTCACCATGTGCTGATGGTTTTCGGGGTCGTAAGAAATGTTGCCGGTAATATCTTCTTTTTCAAGGCCACCAATGCGATGTTCCAAACCTGCAGAACCCGGTACAGACCACGGACGCACCAGTTTTTCATCACGCTTATATGGCATGAATTTTTCTTCACCTTCTTCCAGTGCTGTTTTGAATTTCACCTCTATCGGCTGCAAATCTGCTGATTGCGGGAAACGCCAAGGCTCTGCACCATTGGCTATGTAGCCATCACTCAGTAGTATCACAGGCGTCATGTGCTGCACTGCGATACGTACTGCTTCATATGCAGCATCGAAGCAATCGCTTGGTGTAGATGCAGATATAACAGGCATAGGGCATTCGCCATTACGGCCATAGTATGCCTGCAGCAAATCGCTCTGCTCTGTTTTGGTAGGCAAGCCTGTAGAAGGGCCGCCACGTTGTATGTTTACAATCAGCAACGGTATCTCCAGCATCACTGCCAGGCCCATCGCTTCTGTTTTCAGTGCCATACCGGGGCCCGATGTTGTAGTAACACCCAAGCTACCGCCGTACGATGCGCCTATTGCAGATGTAATACCTGCTATCTCATCCTCTGCCTGAAAAGTACGGATACCAAAGTTTTTGTAACGAGAAAGCTCGTGTAATATATCTGATGCAGGAGTGATAGGATATGTACCAAGGAACATCGGCAAACCCGATCTGTCGCTTGCTGCTATCAGGCCATAAGCCAGTGCAGTATTACCCGTTATGCTTCGGTATTTACCCGTTGGTAGTTTTGCTTTTTCTACTTTGTAGCGAGATGTAAATGCTTCTACAGTATCGCCATAGTTGTAACCTGCCTGCAGCGCTTTGATATTGCTATCCAGTATTTCCTGCTTTTTGCCAAACTTCTCTTTCAGGAAGGAGATAGTCACTTCCATATCCCTGTTATATAACCAGTACAGGAAGCCTAGTACAAACATGTTTTTTGCACGGTCTTTTTCCTTTGTACCCAGTTGTATATCCTTCAGCGCCTCGCGCGTCAGTTTGGTAACATCTATTTTATGTAGTTCGTAGTTTGCCAACGAATCATCCTCTATCGGATTCACACCATCAGGATAGTTGGCAAGGCGCAGGTTTTTAGAATCAAAGCCATCTGTATTGGCAATGATAATGCCACCCGGCTTCAACGATTTCAGATTTACCTTCAGCGCGGCAGCATTCATAGCTACCAGCACATCACATGCATCGCCTGGTGTATATATACGATTGCTCGAAAAATGCAGCTGAAAACCACTGACACCAGGCACCGTACCCTGCGGGGCACGTATCTCTGCCGGAAAGTCCGGGAAGGTGGAAAGGTCTATGCCCAAAAGGGCGGTACTATTGGTAAACTGGCTACCTGTAAGCTGCATACCGTCACCACTATCACCTGCAAACTTTATTACTACATCTTCAACAACCTGCGTAGAAACTGACATATTTAAAAGAAATGGCTGCAAAGTTACGCATTTTGTATATGAACGTGTAACACAATAACACTTATAGTTTTTTACACAACTGTGTTAAAATCTGATTATCAAACCCCATTGGGGGTAGGGTTTGTTCAGGCATTTGGTGTAGGTTTGCCGACAGATTATTATTAGCCTGATGCGATTTTTCAAGAGCCTGTTGGTTTTAGTGTTTTTATCTTATTGCGGTCCGTTGTATGCACAAAAGGAAATTGTAAAGCAACCTCGTATTCTCATTCTGCTCGATGGCTCATCCAGCATGAACTACGATTGGGCTAATGGCGAAACCCGTTTTCATACTGCATCGCGCATCATACTGGCTTTGATGGATAGTATGTATAAGGTGAATAAAGATGTGGAATTTGCTCTGCGTGTATATGGCCATCAGTATCCGTCTCAGCAAAACAACTGCTACGATACCAAGATGGAGGTAATGTTCAGTAAAGATAATATTGAACAAATGGGACTACGCCTCGAAAACCTGCATGCTATCGGTGTATCTCCGATTGCCTTCTCGCTGAAAGAAGCTGCTGAATGGGACTTTGCAAGCCCGCACCTGAATACCTACAGCCTGATACTGGTTACTGATGGCGCTGAAAGTTGTGGTGGTGATATATGTGCTGTTGTAAAACAACTGCTGGAAAAGAAAATAGAGTTCAAGCCATACATTCTGAGTCTGGTAGACAACGTATCACTTAAAACAGGTTATGATTGTCTTGGCACTTTTTTGCCTGTTGTAACAGAGAAAGATTTTCGTCCTTCGGTTGGTAAGATTGTAGAGGCATATCAGCAGATGTTTATCATGCAGAAGATAGACAAGAAGCTGCTGCAAGAGGCTGTTGTAAATGCACCAAGCGCGCTGAAGGTAGATATACCAAAATTTAAAGTAACGCAGGAAAAAGAACCTGAACCCATTGCCAAACAAGAGCCTAAACCTGTTGAAAAACTGAAACCTGCCATTACAACGCCGCCTGTGGTGACACCTCCTGTAGTTAAAACAGAACCTACCAAAGACCTGACAGACCGTACAAATGAAAATACTGAACCTCAACCAAAGCTGATACCTGTTGCAGATATTGAACCAATGCATGTAGTAAAAAGCAACAGGACTTTCAGAATATATTATATGGGAAAAGGGTTGACTACAGTAATAGTTCCCGCTTACAAACCAACTATACCAAAAAGCGAAATACCCGCACCTGTTATAGCACAAAACACACCACCAAAACCTACAATATCAGCGCCAGCAGCAATAAAACCTGCACCTGCTATGAAACCTTCGAAACCGGCAACACCTCCGCCGCCTGTGGTGAAAGCTATTGTAATGCCTAAAACAGAACCTGAAAAAAAAGGTGAAACTACTTTGCAGGTATACTTCAGCGATGGTGAAAAGAATTATGACTCAGCACCTATTATAGCTTTGCTGGACCCCAAAACGAAGAAAGAGGTAATGCGCTTTCAGCGTACAGTTGATGCAAGTAGCGTACCCACTAAACAAAAGGTACCTGCAGGCTACTATTATATGAATATTATTGGCAGCCAGCATATTTATGACTTTACAACACAGGCAAATGAAAATACTGCAATTACAATTCCCATCAAAAATGGCATTATCATCTTCTCTTATGATGGCAATCCTAAACGCCTGATGACAGACTATGTAGCTGTAGTTGCAAAACGCTTTGACGCAACTAGTGCTGCGCTACAGCAACCCACCAGCAAAGAACTGGAATATGAACCCGGTACTTACAACATAAAGGTAAATACATTACCACCTTGGAATAAAACCATTTACCATGAGATAGGTTCGGACTACAATCTGGTGATACCTGAAGAAGGTGATTTGATAATTGCTAACAATACCGCATTGGGCAAGGTAAATCTGTACTACCCGTATGGAGATAAATTCAGAACATTCCTGACACTGGATATAGACGGAAGTGGCAACGCAATAAAGCTGAGAGTGCTGCCCGGTACTTATAAGGCAGGCTATAAGAAGAACCCGAATTTGCCAATGGAGGAAGAAACCCTGGTGAATTTTACGGTTAAAAGCAATAATGTTACTAACTTAGAACTAACCAAATAGTTTTTCCATTGGAAGACATAGTCGTCAGACGTATTGACATCAACGACACTATATACCAACAGGTATATGATTTGCGCGAGGCTATACTACGCCAACCCATAGGTTTATCGCTGAAAGACGAAGACCTGAGCGCCGATGCATTAAACACAATTTTCATTGCAGAACATCAAGGCAAAGTAATAGGCTGTGTAATGCTGTATCCTATTGCAGATGATGAAAAGATAAAACTGCGCCAGATGGCTGTATATGAAGAATGGCAGGGCAAAGGCATTGGCAAAAAACTGGTAGATGCTGCCGAACAATATGCCAAAGAAATCGGTTATTCATCCATCATACTACATGCACGTACACTTGCAGAGGGCTTTTATAAAAACCTCGGTTATTATACCACCAGCAGCGAGTTTACAGAAGTAGGCATTCCGCACATAGTGATGGAAAAAGATATATTTTGAGGCACTGCACCAAAAAGAACGATTCATTTCAGTACGAGTACCATCAGTCTTGCGCTACACTGCCACAGGATTGGGATACATTGCTGCCCAACGGACATTTTTTGAAGCGCAGCAATCTGAAAGCTACACAGCAGTCTCAGCTGGAGCATCTGAGTTATATCTATGTATTGGTAAGTAATGGCGATAAACCAATTGCAGCTATTTACTTTCAGTTGCTACGTTTGCAACAGCATCATCTGAATGAAGAAAGCCTTAGTAGTATGTCGCGTGTAGGCTGGCGTGCTTTTACCAATATTGTAAAACCTCGACTGTTGGTAGCAGGGCACCTTTTTCGCCACGATGTAGAAACTTATTACTACCACGAAAGTATCTCTCCCTTCGAGGCATACAAGATATACAACGATGTCATCAACGAACAGTTGAAAACTAACTGTGCTTATGCAGTATTGGTAAAAGACCTACCCGATAATCTTGTTACTTACTTTCAGCACTATGCACCCAACTATATGTTGTTGCGCAACGATATTATGATGGAGCTGGAGCTATCGCATGAATGGAACAGCCTTGCAGATTATGAAAAAGCCTTGAAACATAAATACGCACAGCGTTTCCGCAAAGTGCGTAATGCGGTTGCAGGTTTGCAAATAGCAGAAATGAATGCTGATCAAGTAGAAGCAGAAAAACAAACCATCTATCAACTATACAAACAGGTGTGCGAAAAGCAGACTGCGCGTATAGGTATGATAAGTGAAGACTTTATACCCACACTGAAAAAGCACAACTCTGAACAACTGAAAGTATGGGGTATGCGCGAAAACGGAAAGCTGGTTGCTTTCTTCAGCGCATGGGTAAAGGAAGAAGCATTTGATATGTTCTACATAGGCTTCGATTATGCACGTAATGCAGACCTGATGCTGTATTTCAATATACTCTACTGTGGTGTAGAGCAGGGCATTGCACATAGAAAAAGCAAAGTCATCTTTGGGCGCACGGCACTGGATGCCAAAGCACGCCTGGGTTGTAGGCCTGTTTACAAATCTACGTTTGTGCTTATCCGCAACAGGTATATACGTATGGCTACACTGCGTTTGCAGAACAACAGCCAGTCGCAGGAAGGCGAGTGGGAACAACGCCACCCGCTGAAAAACAAATAGTTTAGTGTGCTGCCAGCCAGTTTTTACCAGTGCCTGCCTCTGCCACTATCGGTACACCATGCGGCAAAGCCATAGCACGTTCCATATTTATCTTAATGAGCTCTGTTACCTGTGCTACTTCGTCTTCAGGTACATCAAATACCAATTCATCGTGCACCTGTAGTACCATGCGTGTTTTCAGTCCACTCTTCTTCAGTTCATGGTGCACTTTCACCATGGCCAGTTTTATCATCTCTGCGGCTGTACCTTGTATAGGCGAGTTGATGGCATTGCGCTCTGCATAGCCGCGCACCGTTTGGTTGGCAGATGTAATATCGCGCAGGTAGCGTTTGCGCCCCATTAGTGTTTCTACATAGCCTGTCTCTCTTGCAAAGTTGATGGTATCATCCATATACTTTTTGATAGAAGAGAACTCTGTGAAGTAGTTATCAATTATCGTCTTGGCTTCTGTACGGCTGATGCCCAATGACTCTGCCAAACCAAATGCCGACTGTCCGTAGATGATACCAAAGTTTACTGCTTTGGCAGCACGGCGCATTTCACCAGTCACTTCACTTTCTGCCACGCCATATACTTTGGCTGCAGTTGCTGTGTGGATGTCTTTATTTTCTACAAAGGCTTTAATCATATTCTCATCTCCGCTGATGGCAGCAACTATACGCAGCTCTATCTGCGAATAGTCTGCAGAGAGCAACGTCCAGCCATCGCCACGGGATGTAAATGCTTTGCGTATTTCCCTGCCCCTGTCTGTACGGATAGGAATGTTCTGCAAGTTCGGGTCTATACTACTAAGCCTGCCAGTTACTGCTACTGCCTGATTGAAGCTGGTATGTACACGGCCTGTCTTCGGATTTATCATGGTAGGCAATGCATCTACATAGGTACTCTTCAGTTTGCTCAGTTCGCGGAAAGCAAGTATATCATCTACTATCTGGTGTTTGTTGCGCAGCTTGGCAAGTACATCTTCGCCTGTTGCATATTGGCCCGTCTTAGTTTTCTTCGCTTTGTCGTCCAGCTTCATTTTATCAAACAGTACCTCACCCAGTTGTTTTGGCGATGCCAGGTTGAACACAATACCTGCCTGTTTATATACACTTTCTTCTGCAATCTTTATTTCACGCTCCAGTTCTTTTGAATAGTCTTTGAGGAAGTTTACATCTATACCCACACCTTCGTATTCCATATCTACCAGCACAGGTACCAGCGGGTTTTCTACATGTTCAAATACTTTACGTACTTCCTGTTTATCCAGCATCGGTCCAAATGTCTGCTTCAGTTGGAATGTTACATCCGCATCTTCTGCAGCATACTCTTTTACCTGCTCTACAGGTACATCGCGCATATTGCCCTGATTCTTCCCTTTCTTACCTATCAGTGTTTCTATAGATACCGGTTCGTAGCCCAGATACTTGGCACTCAGCACATCCATGCCGCGCTTGCCTTCGGGCTCTATCACATAGTGCGCCAGCATGGTATCAAACATTTGTCCTTTCAGTGCATGCCCATACCACTTTAGTATAGTCAGGTCGTACTTAATGTTCTGTCCTATCCACAGTATATCTTCTTTATCAAATACAGGTTTGAACTGTTCCAGTATTTTCTTCGCTGCATCGTTATCTGGTATCGACACATAATATGCAGTGCCTTTCTCCCAGCAGAAACTCATACCAATGATATCCGCAATATTCGCATCTACATTTGTCGTTTCCGTATCGAATGCTACTTCTTTTTGTTGCAGCAGTTTTGCCACAAGGTCTTGTATGGCTGCATCGTTATCTACCAGATGATAAGTATGCGGTGTGTTTTCTATATTCTTATCTGCTACTATGGTCGTTTCTTCAGGTACTTCTACAATAACAGGTTCTGCCTTTACAGGTGCAGCTTTTTGTGGTACAAGATTGCCAAACAAATCTGTCACCATCGCCTCAGGCGCTACTGCAGCAGGTGTTACCACATCTTCGCCCAGTATGCGTTTGCCGAGAGTTTTAAACTCCAGCTCTGCAAATACATCTTTCAGTGTTTCTTTATCTATATCCTTTACACGGAAATCTTCTTCATGAAATGATACAGGCACATTGGTGATAATCGTTGCCAGCTTTTTAGATATGATGGCAGACTCTTTACCATTGCGCACTTTTTCGCCCAGTGCTCCCTTTATGCTGTCTGCATTGGCAAGTACGTTTTCAAGTGTATCGTATTCAGCAAGTAGTTTTGCCGCTGTCTTTTCGCCTACACCTGCTATGCCGGGAATGTTATCCACCGCATCGCCCATCAGGCCCAGTATGTCTATCACCTGGTCCACACGTTTGATGTTCCATTTCTCACACACTTCTTTTGGCCCCAGTATTTCTACACTACCACCTTGGTACGCAGGTTTGTAGATGAATACATTATCCTTTACAAGCTGTCCGTAGTCTTTATCGGGTGTTACCATGTACACGGTATAGCCCATCTCTGCAGCTTCGTGTGCCAATGCGCCTATCACATCGTCGGCCTCATAACCGTCGCACTCCATTACAGGTAGGTTGAAACCACGAATGATTTTTTTGATATCGGGTACTGCTGCACTTATATCTTCAGGTGTCTCCTGACGGTTGGCCTTGTATGCTTCAAAATCAGTATGTCTTTCCGTAGGTGCACTGGTATCGAATACTACTGCAAGGTGAGTAGGCTTTTCTTTATTCAGCAAATCGAGCAGTGTGGTGGTGAAGCCAAACTGTGCATTGGTATTACGACCCTTGCTGGTGATGCGCGGGCTGCGGATGAGTGCGTAATAAGCGCGGAATATCAACGCGAATGCGTCGAGCAAAAAGAGTTTCTTTTCAGACATAGGGCTAAGTTAAGGAATGTATGCTTGCAGCCCTATTACTTGGTTTCTTTTGGTGCTTTTTTGTGTTCGTTGCGGCAGCGGTCGCTGCAATACTTTACCTCGTTCCACACGCGTGCCCATTTTTTGCGCCATGCAAAGGGCAGCCCACATTGCAGGCAGGTTTTGTGTGGCAGTAATTCTTTGCGGTGTGTTCCTTTTTGCGGCTTACCACTCATATTCTTTCTCTACACGTTTACGCAGGCGGTTGATGAGCGTAAAGGTAGCAGGACAGTATTCTATGTTTGTTTTAAACATATCGTTGTACAGATCGAATGGCTTTTTGTTGTGGTGCGGAAACTCTGCACAGTCTGCAGGACGTATTTCATAAATACTGCACAGGTTGTTTTGCAGAAACTGGCAGGGGCGTTGCTTATTCATCCAGTCGCCGTTTTCGGGGTCTTTCTCCAACCACTTGTCTTTGAACTGTTTAGGCGTCATGCCGAAGTGTGCAGATATACGTGCTATATCTTTTGTGCTGTAGGTAGGCACCATAGACTTGCAGCAGTTGGCACAGGTAGTACAGTCTACATCTTCCCAAACGGTTTTATCAACTTCTGCAACCAGTTTTGGCATATCGTCAGGTACAATATCATCCAGTTTGGTAAGAAAGGCATTTAGTTTGTCCTTTTTCTTAGCTACTTTCTTCTTAAACGCTTTTAAGTCCATATTGAAGTTTGTAAATATAAGGGGAATGCCACATAGGTGTGTTATTTTTGCATAGTTTTTTAAACAACCTTTTAAACCCTGAGGATGTTTAAGTATCTAATTCAAATAACTAATAAAGACGAGTATATAGCCGACGGTTCGGGATTGCCCCTTTCAGAGAATGTGTAAAAAGGCGAACGTATATATAGTGCTGCTGCTGCTTATGTTAAGTGGCTCGCTTTTGCATGCACAAACCGTTGACAGCATAGATGTACCTGTTGAAACTGCAGTGCCTGCTCCCGGCAATCAATACCACTTCAGCGGGGTAGTAAAAGATAAAAGAACAGGAGATGCAGTACCCTTTGCAAGTATTACTTTCAAAAGTTCGCTCATAGGAGCGCCTGCCAATCTGGATGGTGTTTTTGATTTTCAGTTAGATGCATTACCCAATGATACACTGGTTGTAGTGGCTTTGGGCTATAAACCTTTCATTAAGAAAATAGACAGCACAAAAAAAGATATACAACTATACGTAACACTTGAAAACGATAAAACCAACCTTGCAGAGGTAGTAGTGTTTGCAGGCGAAGACCCTGCCATTACATTAATCAAAAACGTAATCAGGAATAAAGAACGTAATGACCCCGACAAAACAGAAAACTACTATTACGAAGCATATAACAAGATAGAGATAGATGTACTGAACCTGAGTAAAGAGATGTTTGAGCGTATGCCTGTTCCGTATCTCAGAAACTTCAGCTTTATATACAATAATCAGGATACTACAGACGATGGTGAGCGGTTTATTCCTTTCTTCCTTACAGAAGCATTGTCCGATTTCTATTTTCAACGCAATCCTAAAAAAGTAAAAGAAGTCATCAAGGCTACACAGATACGCGGTGTCAACAACCGCAGTTTTGAAAAGTATCTCGGTACCATGCATCTTGATGTAAATCCTTACAACAACTTCATCAACTTCTTCGATAAAAAGTTTGTAAGCCCTATCAATAACGCAGGGCCAACATTTTACAAATACAAGATTACTGATACGCTTTATCAGCACGGGCATCGCATCATAGAAATGAGTTTCAGGCCCGAAAGGATTGGTGAAAACTGTTTTGCTGGCATTATACGTATAGCCGATACATCTTTTGCATTGGCCTATATAGCAGCTGATATTCCTAAAGAAGCAAACGTAAACTGGGTAAAGGGTGCATCGTTCTATAAAGAATTTGCCCCTGTGGGAGACAGCCTATGGTTTTGCAATAAGGAGCATCTTACTGCCAAAATATTACCCCCTGCAGATTTCATAAAGCCCCCCGGCTTCATAGCACGCAAAACAACCTACTACAGCAATGTAGATGTAAATACACCACGTGTAGCAAAAGCTGTTGCAAAGTATAAGCCTGATGTGACACTGATAGATACTGCCAAAGATGTAACAGAAGAAACATGGACTATACTGCGCCCCGATACGCTCAGCAAAAATGAACGCGCTATCTATAACATGTTCGATACGCTGGAGCAGACACCTTCTTACCGCAAGTTCAAAAACATGATGCGCATACTTGCAACGGGTGTGGTGCGTTGGGGAGCACTAGAGATTGGCCCATACTGGAATATGTATAGCTACAACCGTATTGAAGGCAGTCGTGTACGCTTTTCATTAGGTACTACACCAAAGCTGTTCAAGGATGCATACATCAACGGGTATATTGCATACGGTTTTGGCGATGAGCGCTACAAGGGTAGCCTTGCCGCATTGTGGATTACCAAGCGGCAACCACGTACTTACATCTTTGCATCTTATACTTCAGACATAGACCGTACGGTAAACTATTACGACCGTGTAAGCTATGACAACCTCTTTACATCGCTGATACGCAAAAGCGGCATACCACCTAAATTCATGTTTGCTAAAGATTTGCGTTTTGAGTTTTTTAAAGAATATTACAGCGGTTTCCGTTATATGTTTACATTCCTCAACAAGCAATACGATCCTTACGACCCGCTACCCGATGTAAACATTTTTACAGATGCTAGCGGCAACCCTGCAAACACATCTACAAACACAGAAGTGAATGTACAGTTTCGTTATGCTTTCAAAGAAAAATTTCTAGAGGGTAATTACTATCGTTTCAGTCTGGGTAGCAAGTACCCGATTGTAGAGATGCGTTTGGCAATGGGTATAAAAGGCATACTGAACAGCAGTTACGAATACCAGAAAGTGAGCTTTACAGTATCTGACAATATCAAGATAGCACCGCTTGGTTCATTATACCTGAATGTGTTTGGTGGAAAATATTTCGGCAACCTGCCATACAATCTGCTGGAGTCTCATCCGGGTAATGAGTTCTACTCATACAACAAGTATGCGTTCAATATGATGAACCAATACGAGTTTCTGAGCGACCAGTATGTGGGGTTAAATGTGGAACACTCGCTTGGTAACGGTTTGTTTGGTTACATACCACTCATCAAAAAATTAAAGTTCCGACAGTTCTGGACGGCGAAGGGTATTGTTGGTAGTCTTAGTGATGCTAATCAAGCCATCAACCTCAATAAAGGTTTCGGTTTCAAAACACTGGAAGGAAACCCGTACCTGGAACTTGGTACGGGTGTAGAAAATATCCTTAAACTATTCAGGGTAGATTTTGTGTGGCGCGTAACACCAAAAGCATTACCTACCGAACCACGCCAGAAATATTTTGGCATCTTCGGCAGTATGCGTGTCAATTTCTAAATTATTCCCCAGCCTTTCAGTATCTGTTGTGTATGTGTCTTAGACAATGCACGCTTGATGATGTGATGTATTTTACCATCTTCATTTATTAGATAGGTGCTACGCACAATACCCATGTGCCTGTTGCCGTATAATACTTTCTCTGCCCATACGCCATACTTGTTGGCTATCTTCAAATCATCATCTACCAGTAGCGTGAATGGCAGGTTATATTTAGCTTCAAATTTCTTGTGGCTCTTTTCATCGTTGGGGCTAACACCCAATATGGTGATGCTATGCTTTTTCAGCTCCGCATAATTATCGCGCAGGTTGCATGCCTGTACGGTGCATACCTGTGTATCATCTTCAGGGTAAAAGTAGAGCGCTACTTTCTTGCCTTTAAAATCTTTCAGCGAAACCACATTACCATCCTGGTCTTTGGTTTTGAAATCGGGTGCTTTATCGCCTGCTTGCAGTTGCATATCTCTTATCTTGTAAAATTGTAATTCAGTTTTCTTGTATTGCCGTTTTCATCGGTGGCTGTCAGTACCAATGTATGTTTGCCTTTCGGGCAATGCTCATCAAAGGTATAGAAGTATTGGCTGCCGTGTTGCTCTACACATACCCATTTACCATCCAGTTCCCCACGATATTGTTTCACACCCGTTATCTCATCTTTTATGGTAAAGCTGATGCGTTTTGCCTTGCTAAGTACCGCATTTTGTTTTTGCAGTGGTTTTATGACAGGCGCTGCAGTATCTGCAACAAGTCTGTATTCACCAAAGTTTCTTACACTTGCTTTGTACCAACCGTTATCTAATGTTGCTACTTTGCCGCTTTCATCTTTGCCATCACTATACACCAATGCTATCTTGTCCTTCAGCGTAAACGGTAAGGCTTTGTTGGGTTTGATGCTGATATCGAAATAGCTGTGGGCAGGTACCCAGACATTATCCAGTTTATATCTGTCGCTATAGCTTGCCGCATCTTTCACCGCACTGAAATCGAAACATACATCATCGTACAAGGCCTTATCATTCAGCTTTATAATAACATTCGGATGCTCAAATTGGTTCGCCTGATTTACTTTAAATAATCTGCCCCTGCACGGTGCTGCACTTGTATCTGTTGCTGCACGCAGGTAAAAGGCTATATTGGCTACGTTGTGGTTGGCGTCTGTCAATGCAATGTTTACACGATGTGCCTGCTTGTCTGTAATATCCAGTACGCCTTTTTTACCACTCCAGTTATATATCACATTCAGCGCATTGCCCGGTAGCTGGTACATCAGTTGTATCCATTCGCCTGTCTGTTTTTTTACTTTGTAGTCTATGTGCGCATGCAGGTAGCGTGTTACATCATAGCCTATATCATCCAGCGTTACAGTGCCTTGCTTTACACTATCCAGATATATATCTGCTGTGTAGAAGGTCAGTGTATTTTCACTGCCATTCATATAGTCATTCACATTCACACCTATACCTGCCAGTGGCGCATTGCAGCGTATTGTATCTGTAGTGTACACACCTTCTTTCTTTTTCAGCGCTACCATTTGCGGGCTTTGCTCGTATATACTACTGCGCATATCGTACACTGCTACCTGTGTAGGCACAGGTGCTATATCATCTTTAATATCGAAGCCAAAGAGCATCGGGTTCAGCGGATGCTCGGTTTTGGTATCACGTATTTCCAGATGCAGGTGTGGTGCGGTAGAGCCACCAGTATTACCACTCCATGCTATCTGCTGTCCTTTCTTTACGGGAAACTGGTCGGGTGTTAGTGGCAGGTCCATCGTCCAGTTTTGTGTTTTGTATTGGGTAGCTTTTACAAAGCGTTGTATGGCAGGTGCAAAATCGTTGAGGTGTGCGTAGAGCGATGTATAACCATTTGGATGGGTAACATACAAAGCATGCCCGAAACCACCGGGCTCCATTTTGATGCGCGATACATAGCCATCTGCAATTGCATATACAGGCAGGTTTTCTACTCCGTTTGTTTTAATGTCTATACCACTGTGAAAATGGTTGGGGCGGCATTCGCCGAAATTGCCCGCCAGCATGATGGGTATATCCAACGGATTGCGAAAGTCTGCAATGGGGTAGTTTTTGCTTTGCGACAATGCAGTTGCAGCCTGCATCATACATATAGCAATAAAAATGTTTTTGTACTTCATCGTCGAATGCTGGTCAAATTTGACGAAATACCACGAGATATACAATCAATAAGCCTTAGATTTGCATCGCTTTCGTATATACGATGTTCGACGGGCTTAAAAATAAATGGAAAGTAGGCGGACTGCAGTTGCTGCTCATTATATGCACATTTGCATTGGGCGGTAGCCTGTGTGGCTATGCAGGGCGCAAGATACTTTCTCTCTTCCCGCTAGAAAAAGGTGTTCTTTGGTTCGTTATTTATATACTGCTTATCACCATCCTTTGGCCTGTTTGTGTGCTTATCATCAGCATACCACTGGGGCAGTTCTCTTTCTTTAAGAATTATCTGCAACGCATCTGGAAGCGTATGACGGGTAAGAAATCTTCTTAGTGCAAAATAGTACGTAGTACAGCAAGGGAACGTATGTTGCCCATGTGTTGTGTATGGCTGTGCATGAATTCGATATACCAATCCAACAATCGATTTCTGGTTTCACCATTCAGCGATATGTTTTGCAGTTCCGATACTTCATCTACCAGCAGTAGTTTGCTGAGGGCTATTGCATCATCATCGTGCAGGTAAGTATCCATACGTGGTGGCGTGGCGGTAAATGCACCGTCCTGCATATTCAGGTAGGGTGTTTCTGTTGTGTATGTACCGCTTATTTCATAACCCAGTATGCGGCTGCACTGTATCAGGAAGTACAGCGGAAAGTTGGCAATATGCGCTACAGGCATGGCATCCAGTTGCTGAAAGTATTGAAAGGAAAAAGCAAACAGCTCTTGCATAATGGCCTCTTCGGGCAGCATACGCAGCAGTATTTCTGCAGAGAAAAGTGCTACGCTGTTCTTTACTATCTCTTCCTGTAGTTGTGTATAGATGTATGCGTACTGAAACTCTTTGATGCGATGCAGCTTGGTCTGCGGCTTATGATATACCACCATATCCAGCAGTGTAGCGGGTTGCAGTAGTGCGGCTTTGTTGTTCTTTGCCTTGCTGCTACGCACACCCTGTACCATATAGCTCTGCACACCGTATTGCTCGGTAAAGATGGTAGCTATCACACTTGTGTCTCCGTATTTAACAGCGCGCAGCGCTATGCCCCTTGTATTGTGCAGCATACACTATTCCATAAACACCATCTTGGCTACATTGGTTTGCGAGCCGTCTTTGTTGGTACTGAAGACAAGATATACACCACTCTGCGGGCGGCGTCCTGTGTAGTCCAGTCCATTCCATACTGCTTGTCCGCCAAGTGCTTTGGTACGATATACTAACTGACCTGAAATATCCGTGATGCGTACATCGGCATTTTCTACCAGCCCTTTGATAGCTATTGTGCCACTGTAGCCCGATTTGATTGGGTTCGGAAATACTTTTACATCTGTATTCTCTTTACCACCATCTGTAGCCGTACCACGATAGCTTACCAAGCCCTGCTCTGTACCAATATATACATCGCCCGTTGACGGGTCTATTGTTATTTTTTGAATAATGTTGGATGGCAACGGACTGTTGTCTTCCGTAAACCTGTTTACTATTTTATCTCCGTCTGCAGATATCAGCCATACACCATTATTAGTACCCACCCATTTTCTGTTGGCACCATCTACAGCTATGGTTTTTACAATCTCACCTTGAAAAAGATAGCCTGCAAATTTATCATACTGCACTATCCTGTTTTCTGCCTCACATGTACGGGCAATTACCTGGCCAGGACAGCTTACAATACTTATACCATTTTTAGTACCTATCCATATACTGCCTGTTTTATCTTTTGCCAAACAGAATACTTCATTATCTGCCAATCCACCAACACCTTTGCCGGATAGTAATATGGTATATTTATCATCAAATGTTGATGACGGTGTTTTATTATCATCATATACAACGACACCACTTGCTGCACCTGTTGTTGCATACCATTTTTGCCCGTAGTCATCTACTATTATCTGTGTTGCTGCATTAGGCGTACCAGAGCGTGGTATAGATACTTCAATCGGATAAAACGTTCCATCTGGTGTACGCACTACCAACTCGTGCTTACCACCATATACAGTCATCCACAAGTTGTTATTTTCATCTTCTGCAAATCCACCAATTACGTACCACGTGGCAGATACTGACGATGGGTCAATAACTGAGTTTTTAGCATAGTGCTCTGTCGTACCATCTGCATTGATGATTAACAACCCGTTTTGAGAAGAGCCTGCATATAACTTACCGTCTTTCGTCTTAATTATTTTAGAAAAGTCTTTTAACTCCCCTTTCATTGGCGCGTAGGCATATGTGCTAAAACGCTTCCACTTGCCATCTACTAAACCGGAAAAACCTGCTGGATTGCTATTGGCTCTAAATTTTTCATCATAACCACCATGTGCTACCCACAACTCTTTGTTATAAACAAATAAATCAAAACATGGAAACGATGAGGGTCCGTCAGGTGGTAATAATGGGTACGGGTCTCCTTTAAATTCTCTTATCGATAAACCTGCAAACTGATCTGCTAAATATATTTTATCTGATTGTGCTTGTATTGTTTGATTACAAAAGCCTCCTACTTTAAAACTATCCAAAACACTGTAATCTGTTATTGATATTCTTTTTGCTTTTCCACTGAAAGTTTTTTTATACGCTTCTGATATCCACAAACCATCCAGACCTGCATCTATGCGCGTGGTATTCGTATCAGACCTGTACACGAACTTCAGCTTGTTGTTGGGCAATAGTTCAAACAAACTATCTGTACCGGTTACAAATATTTTATTGCTTAGCCCAGCAATGCTTATAAAAGCACGTGTACTATCATGCTTTGTCCATGTATTGAATGCTTGTAAATTAATTGCATTTACACTAGCACTGTATAATCCCCTTTGTGTAGCAGCATATATCTTGTTGTCTGAAAATGCAATCTCCTTAACAGCAATATTCTGCCCGCCCGATAAAAACTCATAGTTTTCTTTTACCTCTCGTCGTTCAAGGTCTATTACTATTACACCTATATCTGTACTCAGGTAGGCATAGCCATCTTGCGTCTTTATTGTATTTATTGTTTTACTACCTGCAACACTCTTCAGCTTCAGGTCTGGTATATTGAAAAAGCTAGCATCCTGATAAAGGTCTATATTACCATTTGTGTAGCCCAGTATGGTTGTAGATGTAGCTTTATCATAACCAATACATGCCATTCCAACATCAGACATGCCTTCTGACTTGCTGAACCCTTCAGATTCTTTTGAAACGATATCGTAGATGAAATAAGTTTTCTCTGTAGCTACATGTATTTTTGAGGCTCCATCCCAAGCCAAGCTTACTGCAGTATTATATGGCAGATGGCTGCGCCAGTATCCTATAGGCCTGTCTTGTGCTTGTGTGCCGGTAGCAAGGGTGCTTAGTATGATGGATGCAATGTATAGTATTCGCTTCTTCATAGATATATCTCTACGCTTTCAAATGTACTGAAATTTTAACGCTGGCAGGGGTTATATTATTGCCTGCAATGCAGCATTATTGCGCTTCTGTGGCTTTATCTCTGTTCGTTATCCTGTTTATCATACGCATCATCATCAGGAATATAAATGCATATACGACTATGTTGAAGATGGCATGATGGTCTATATTGGCATGCCTCCACGCAGGGCGGGTGCGTATCAGTGCCAGCACACCTACGCGTATCATATTGAGGATGGTGATAACCGTAAGGCCGAAGATGCCATAGCCTATCTTGCTCTTTGCCGTATTAGGGAAGGCTATTATAAAAGCCACCCAGAAGCATAGTATGTTGATGCCGATGCATGAATACACCATGCGTACACCGCCATAGCCTATCACCGTCAGTTTGTAGTTGGATAAGACTGTTTCATAACCAAACATATTGACTATCCGCTGCCCGCCATGCAGTACCAGATTGCGCAGGGCACTCACATAGTCCAGGTGTTCATCCATCCACGGGCTGTAGTAGCCACCGGGTATCAGCAGGCCCGTCAGCACATGGTTGGCGGCATACAGCACACCAAACAGCAGCAGGAACTTTACTGCAAACCAAAGTGGTACGTTATTTCTCAGCTTATCTAGCAATGGGTGGTGTATTAAAAACAACCATACGAAGATAAAAAAATAAGGGTAGCCAAAAGGCCACCCTTACTATAGTATAGTGCAAATATTATTGGATTAAGAACCAACAGCTATACGCTTGAAGCTAACAACTGTCAGGTCTGCTTCTACACTCTTCAGGTAGTCAGCAACTGATTTACCACCATCTTTTACGAAAGCCTGTGGCAACAGTGTGTTTTCTTTGAAGAATTTGTTCAGTTTGCCCATAGCAATTTTTTCTGCCATGTCGCCTGTTTTACCTTCAGCAGCAACTTGTTCCAGTGCGATAGATTTTTCACGTTCTACCATTTCAGCAGGAATGCTTTCAGCATCAACAGCCAGTGGGTTCATAGCAGCAATCTGCATTGCTACGTCTTTACCTGCAGCTATTACACCTTCGTTAGCAGCTTTGTTCATACCTACCAGTACACCAATGCGGTAACCGGCGTGGATGTAAGGAACTACTGTAGCAGCTGTCATAGTTTCGTAACGAACTACGTCGATTTTTTCACCGATTTTAGCTACCATTTCCAGCAGTTTGTCGCCTACTGTAGCGCCTTCCATTGCAGCAGCTTTCAGCGTATCGATGCTGTCTGCTTTTGTGTTCAGTGCTATATCAGTCAGGTCATTCGCAAACGCGATGAACTCTGCATTTTTAGAAACGAAGTCTGTTTCAGAGCTCAGGTTTACGATAACACCATAAGTGTTGTCTGAAGATGCTTTAGCGATAACAACGCCTTCTTTAGCGTCACGGTCGCTACGGTTTGCAGCTACTTTCTGGCCTTTTTTACGCAGGTAGTCTATCGCTTTTTCAAAATCACCTTCACTTTCCATCAGCGCTTTACGGCAATCCATCATACCGGCGCCTGTTTGTTGGCGCAGTTTGTTCACATCTGCTGCAGATATTGTTACAGTACTCATTGTTTGAATATCTTTTTAGTTATTTAAAAATCGTGTTGTGCGAATTTCATGTTTTGCATTAAAGCCCCAACGGATGGGGCTTTAATAATTTGTTATATCTGATATGGATATAAGAATTATGCTTTTCTCGGAGCACCCGGGCGAGAAGCACCCGGACGGTTGCCGCTACCTTGACGGTTGCCACCACCTTGACCACGACCAGCACCGCCACCTTGACGGTTGCCACCGCCTTGACCACGGCCAGCACCGGCACCACGACCGCGACGCTCACCTTTTTCACCACCTTCTTCATCTATATCCAAACCGCGCATACGCTCAGTTGATACTTCTTCTTCGTTATCTTCTTCTTTGTTCTGAGAACGCTCCTGCAGGCCTTCCATGATAGCAGCCGTCAGGTAGTTAACGATGATAGCGATAGACTTAGTAGCATCGTCGTTTGCAGGGATAGCGAAATCTACTTTCGTAGGGTCGCTGTTTGTATCAACCATTGCAAATGTGTTGATGCCAAGACGCTTAGCTTCCGCCAGTGCAATGTGCTCGTGGCTGATGTCTACCATGAACAAAGCAGCAGGCGTACGGCCCATTTGGCTGATACCACCCAGTACTTTTTCCATTTTTTCTTTGCTACGTGTCAATGTCAGGCGTTCTTTTTTAGTAACGCTATCCATTGTACCATCCTGCAGCATTTTTTCGATGCTCTGCATCTTCTTAACGCTCTTGCGGATAGTTTGGAAGTTGGTAAGCATACCACCCAACCAACGTTCTGTAACGAAAGGCATATTTACTTTAGCTGCTGCTTCAGCAACTATTTCTTTAGCTTGTTTTTTAGTAGCAACAAACATGATTTTCTTACCGCTCTTAGCGATAGATTTCAGTGCAGCTGCAGACTCTTCAAGACCTTCAATTGTTTTGTTCAGGTCTATGATATGAATACCATTTTTTTCGGCAAAGATGTAAGGCAACATCTTTGGGTTCCACTTTTTCTTCAGGTGGCCGAAGTGTACACCAGCTTCCAGAAGTTGCTGGTGAAGGCTTTTATTTTCTTCCATTTTAGTAATTTCTTGACGGTTAAATAAAAATTGTACCAGCGATTAACGTTTAGAGAACTGGAAGCTACGACGAGCTTTACGTTTACCAAATTTCTTACGTTCTACAGAGCGTGGGTCACGCGTCATCAGGCCTTGTGCTTTCAGTGCCGGACGATACTCAGCGTTAACCTCGCACAATGCGCGAGAGATAGCCATTTTAACAGCTTCTGCCTGGCCTTTAGGGCCACCGCCTGCTACCGTTACTACGATGTCGAAACCTGTTGTTGTTTCAGTAGTTTTCAAAGGCAGCTCTACCTGATTTTGCAGGTATATTATCGGAAAATAAACCTTGTAATCTTTGTCGTTTACCGTGATGTTGCCGGTACCTTTGCTCATGTATACGCGAGCAACTGCTTCTTTACGGCGACCAACGGCGTTTTTTTGCTTTTCCATTATATAATGAATGGTTTTCTTTTTTTAATGAATTAGAATGTCAATTCCTTTGGTTGCTGTGCAGTGTGCGGGTGTGTTGCACCTTCGTACACAAACAGTTTTTTGTACATAGCACGGCCCATACGGTTTTTAGGCAGCATACCTTTTACAGCGCGCTCTATCATTACGTTCGGACGGCGAGCTTGCAGGTCCCTAGCCATTTCAGTTTTCTGACCACCAGGGTGACCACTGAATGTTTGGTATCCTTTCTGGTCCAGTTTGTTACCGGTCAGTATAGCTTTACCGCTGTTTACCACGATTACATAATCACCGCAATCGAAGTGAGGCGTATAATATGCTTTGTGCTTACCGCGCAGTACGCTTGCTACGCGCGTAGTCATACGGCCCAGTGTTTTGTTTGTAGCATCTACTACATACCAATCACGTTTTACGATTTTTTCGTTAGCCGATTGTGTTTTAAAACTAAGATGTCTCATTGTCTTCTTTAAATTGTAGCCACTCAGGGCTTTATTTTGGGATGGCAAAGGTAAAACCACTATTCTTCCCCACCAAGAAATTCATGAAGTTTTTTTATAGTGCCGTTGTAAGTAATTGATTATCAATAATAATTTTGGATAAAAGTTATTGACATACTGTATAAAATGCCTTTTTGCCCACCTGCGGGATGGCTATTGCAGTAGATGAGATACCCTTTCTTGCAACTCAGAAAGGTAATTTTCTATAATATGCCACAGTATTTCATAGTCTATGCCAAAATACTCGTGTATTACTCTGTTGCGTAGGCCTATTATCTGACGCCACTCAATTTCTGGGTGTTGTATTTTATAATCCTCAGGGATTCTATTGGCTGCTTCGCCAATTATCTCAAAGTTTCTGACAACGGCATCTATTGTTTTATCGTCTGCAATAAAATCGTTGTAAGACATACCGCGTGTATAAACCGTAATCTTGTTTACAGCTTCGGCAATATCTTCGAGCAACAGCTTTATATCTCTTTTAGACATAAATGAGCTCGCTTTCTATAGATTGAAAGTATTTGGGTTTAATACCATTGCGAGATACCAAATCTACACGCGTTTGCAATAGCTGCTCCAGCTCATCGGCAAGGTCTACAAATGCCAGCCCGATAGGTTTCGAGAAATCTACCAGTACATCCACATCGCTATCAGCAGTAGCCTCGTTGCGACTGTAAGAACCAAACAAAGCCAGTGCCTTAACACCATACTTCTGCTCCAGCATCGACTTGGCAGATTGTAGCAGGCTGATTATGGATTGGCGATTTGTCATAATACAAAATTAGTGAATAATTGGTATTTAGCTTTACGGGCAAGATAATTAGCGCAATTACTGAATCTTATCTCGTTTTTGCAGATTATGCCTTGCACATAACAGTTGAATATTCTCAGCCTTTAAAGAAGTACCACCTTTGGAAAATGGCAGAATATGGTCGAAGTGTAAATTGTCTGTGCTTCCGCATGTTACACACTTACCCTTGTCCCGCTGCCAAACTTCTAACTTAACCGATGTTGGTATCATTCGATTATGTTCAATATCAGTAACAGTTTTGGATGCTACCTTTTCTGTTAATGTAATATCAGTTACTCTTAGTTTGAATTTGAATACTTTTCTTTTACCGGCTTTCTCCTGCCAAGCATCTATTAATTCAAAGACTCCATTATAAACCCAGATACCATCTTTGATTTTCTCATAGACTTTTATCAACTCAGGACTTGCCCCTTCTTTATAATCCGACGCTGCTTTATAAAACTTGCCGTTTTCAGTTAGTTTTCCTGTAGGAGTGAATTGTGGTTGGTCTACAGTTTTAGGGCTTTCATTGATATTTCGTGGTACATCATGACCTTCATATATTAGTATTTGGCCATCGTCCTCTGTTCGATCGGCATAAGGTGCTCCTTTTCTTACAGACATTAATATTACTGTATCCTTACCTTTAACTCGGTAGTTCATACCTCTTTGAAGGCTATAGCCTTCAGCCATACACATCTCCATATATGAGATGATATCCCCTGCTTTTATCTCTTTGCTCACTTTTTAAATTCTTTCGCGGTGAAAAAGTCTTGGAAGGAAACTTCAAGGGCTTTTATAAGTTTTTCGAGCACTTCAACAGATATGTTTCGTCGCCCATTTTCTACATCTGTTACATAGGTTCTATCTACACCTGCTTTGTTGCCAAGTGCCTCTTGCGATAGCCCTAATTCGTGTCTTAGTTCTTTTATCCGTTGCCCTACTTTATCCTTGATATCCATAGGGCACAAAGTATCTTGGTGTGGCTTTTAAGTCAACGGACTATAAGTGTCATTTTGTTATCTTTGCAGAAACTTACCAACAACCATGAAGGAAACATTTATAGGCTTTCAATATGCTGCAAAGGAGTTATCAGCATTTATATATGGTGCAGGCATTTTCGTAATCTCTCTAAAGAGTGGAGAGGTAATAAACCATGAGCCTTCAGATGTAGAGGCTTTTCAACAATGGCTAAATCATCACAACATCAGGGATGTAAAGAAAGAGCTACCTCAACATATATATGATGTATTGGTAATGAAGGATAAATAAATATCTATGACAAATATTGAACCAAAAGGAACGAAACTGAAATTCGTAAACTTAAAGTCACATTTAAAAGAATACTTCCAGAAGAATGACTTTACATTCTTTTGTGATGATATTACACAGATAGCTGCTGATGAGAAATTCAATAAAGTAGTCTATATGACTAATAACACTTTAGAGAGAAACCTAAGGTTTGAAGACAGTCGTTATCCCGAATATCTTTTTTTGATTAGTAATGTGAATAAACTTACTTCCTTGACTAATAGGGCAAATAATCTAATTAAGGAAGTTAGAAATGTAGAATACAACCCTTATTTGTTCTTGCTAAAAATTCGCCAGCTCTTTCAAGTTATTTTATACAAGGACTTTGGTTCTGAAAATTGGATGGACAACTGGATAATGGACAGATGTTACGTTATAAAGATTGAAGATGAATTATTGTATTATACTATTTACGATTTTCCAACCCTGTTAGAAAAACTACCTGATTGGATATCGGTAAAACAAACCAAAGTGAAAGATGGTAATAAAATAGGTTATAAGATGATTATCAAATTCAATGTCTAATAACACGATTTTTACGTAAATTTGCTATAGTAGTTCTTTGTCATAATAACCATAAACCTAAGCAGCAGCAACAAGAAATGTTTCGCAACAAACTGCAACAATTTGCAACAAAACACGCGCTAAAACATTGATTATCAATAGCACCATATTTGTTGCAGAGGAAATTGCAACAAACTGCAACAATTTGAGTAACAGCCCAATAGAAAATGCGCCGCACAAGTGTGCGCTTGCTTCGTGCCTCGCAACAGGCTGCACGATGTATAATAGTAGTAATACTGCTTAGTGCAAACCTTATTCCCACCTCTTCACCACCAGCGATGAATTGGTACCACCAAAGCCAAATGAATTGGACAGGAACAGGTCGAAGTCTTTCTTGAGTGTCTGTGGTATCACGTTTATTTTGGCGCTGTGCTCGTCTGGGTTTTCAAAGTTGATGTTCGGTGCTATAAAGCTGTTCTGCATCATCAGCATACTGTACACTATCTCGCTTGCACCAGCCATCCAGCATTCGTGTCCAGTCATGCTCTTGGTACTGCTTACGGGTACTTTGCCGCCAAATACTTCGTATATCGCTTCGGCCTCGCTGCCATCGCCTGCAGGCGTGCTGGTAGCATGGGCATTTATGTATTGTATATCTGCCGCGCTGAAGCCACTGTCTTTCAACGCTCGGCCTATAGAGCGTACCTGTCCTTCGGTACTCGGGTTGCTGATGTGCTGTCCGTTGCTGCTGAAGCCATAGCCCAGCACCTCTGCCAGTATGGTAGCACCACGTGCCTGCGCACTCTCCAGGCTTTCCAGTATCACCGTTGCGGCACCACCACCGGGTACAAGGCCATCACGGTCTCTATCAAACGGGCGAGATGCACGTGCGGGTTCATCTTCTCGCGTGCTGAATGTACCCAGTGCATCGAAGTTGGGCATAGAGTATATGTTTACCTCTTGTGCGCCACCGCATATCACACGGTCTTGCAAGCCTTGTTTGATGAACATATAACCCAGCCCTATGCTGTGCGAACCACTGGCACATGCCGCACTGATGGTAAAGTTGATACCACGCAGTTTGAAGATGGTAGCAAGGTTCATCGTCACCGTACTATTCAGCACCTGGAAAACCGAACCACTGCCCACCAGCATGGTGTCTTTCTTTTCGCGTACAAGGTCTATGCCTTCTATCACAGGTTGTGCACAGCTATCGTTGCCGTATATAATGCCTGTTTCGTGCTGCTCAAAGAATTCAGTCGTCATACCCGCCTGTGCCATGGCTTCCGTAGTTGCCATGTAGGCAAACTCTGCATGCTCGGGCATCATGATGCGCGAACGTCTGTCGAGCAAACCTTTTAGTTGCGGACGCTCTACAAAACCCGTCAGGCCACTGCGATAGCCCATCTCCTTGCGGCGAGGGTCCAGTATAATGCCCGACTTGCCTTCAAACAACGACTTCGCTACTTCTTCCCTGTTTTTGCCCAGCGAAGAATATATACCTAAACCTGTGATAACTACACGACTCATGCTGCAATCTTAAATTATTATGTATACAATGCACCGTTGATAGATATTACCTGACCGCTGATGTAGCTTGCATTTTTACCTGCCAGAAAACCAACCAGCTCTGCCACTTCTTCGGCAGTACCAAAGCGCTTCATTGGTATCATACCCACCAGTTCTTTTTCGTTCAACTCTTCGGTCATATCTGTTTTGATGAAACCAGGTGCAATGGCATTTACAGTGATGTTGCGTTTAGCAATTTCCTGCGCCAGTGCTTTGGTAGCGCCTATCATACCTGCTTTGGCTGCGCTGTAGTTTACCTGTCCGGGCATACCTTTTATACCACTCAGCGATACCATATTAATGATACGACCGTAGCGGTTCATCAGCATCGGGTTCAGTACTGTTTTGGTAACGTTGTACATACCTTGCAGGCTGGTATCCAGTACGCTGTCCCACATCTCATCTGTCATGCTCATCAGCAATGTATCTTGTCTGATGCCTGCATTATTTACCAGTACTTCTATGATGTGTTCTTTGTTTGCTTCCATCCAGCCGCCCAGTACTTGCTGCACATCTTCTTTATTGGCAACATCAAAGTTCAGCACCTGTGCATCTACACCTTTTTCTTTGGCAAGCGCAGCTGTTTCTTCTGCCGCAGCTTTATTGCCTTTGTAGTTTACCAGTATGTTGTAGCCCAACTCCGCCAACTTCAGGCATGTAGCACGTCCTATACCACGAGAGCCACCTGTTACCAATGCGTATTTCATATCAAATCAAAAATAAAAAAGTAAAAAGCAAAACACCCACCATCATCACATTAGCTAATTATCACGTCATCAAATCTTCTTCTTAAACTGTGCTACCACATCTGTATCTATCATCCATTGCTTTACCTGTTGCAAGTTTGGCGATGCCGAGAAATCGTCTTTGAAGAACGGGAACAGTTTGCGCACACCGTTGTACATCCACTTGGTAGATGGCGCCAGCTTGTTGCTGAAACCACGCAGGTCTATAGCCTGCACCAGTGCCACTGCTTCTACCGCCAGTACTTCGTATGCATTTTCTATCACGCGGCTGCACATCATGGCAGCGTTGCAACCCATACTTACTATATCCTGGTTGTCGTTGTTGTTGGGTATGCTGTGTATATACATCGGGTTGCTCAGTGTCTGGTTTTCTGCAACAGTACTTGTTGCAGGGTACTGCATACCTTGTATACCAAAGTTCAAACCAAGCTTACCCGCGTTTGCAAACGGCGGCAGTTTCTGGTTCAGGTGCGGATTGAGCAGGAAGTTCAGCTGACGCTCTGAAAGCATAGACAGCTTCGTTACTGCAATCTTCAGTTTATCCATCTCCAGCGCTATATAGTCGCCGTGGAAGTTGCCACCGTGGAAGATGTTTTTATTCTTGCGATCTACTACAGGGTTGTCATTTACAGAGTTCAGTTCGTTTACAATTACTTTCTCTGTATTCAGCACCGTGTCGAATATCGGGCCCAGTATCTGTGGCACGCAACGCAGCGAATAGTATTCCTGTACTTTATCTTCTATTACATCAACTGTTACCTTCTTGTCGTATAGGTGTTCGTGGCGCTTGCGCATCAGCTTGCTGTCTTTGCCCAGTATGCGCATCCACTCTGCTACGGCACGTTGCCCGTTGTGTTGTTTTACATTGTTCAGTTCGGCAGAAAAATGGTCGTCATATGCTTCCATCATTTCATTCACCATTAGCGACATCAGCATGCTCCATACCACCAGCCTGTGTGCCATTATTACGTTCACGCCACCAATACCCGTCATGGCAGATGTACCATTCAGCATACCCAAACCTTCGCGGATGTGTATATCCATCGGCTTCAGGCCCAGTTTCTTATACACTTCTTTGGCAGGGGTTACTTTGCCTTTGTACCAGAAATTGCCCTCGCCTATCAGACCAAGAGCCAGATGTGCCAACTGTACCAAGTCACCACTAGCACCCACGCCACCGTGTGCGTATACACAAGGGTAGGCTTCATTATTCAGCAGGTCCGTCATCAGCTGCACAGTATCGGGGTGTATGCCTGAAAAGCCTAGCAACATGGTATGCAGCCTTGCCAGCAACATAGCCCTGCTATGTAGCGGAGAAAGCAACTGGCCCATGCCCGAGCTATGGCTGCGGATGAGGTTGTATTGCAACTGCTTGCGGTCAGTTTCGTTGATACGGTATTGTGCCATAGGGCCAAAGCCCGTATTGATACCGTATATCAGTTTGTCTTTAGAAAAGGTGCGGAGAAAGTCATAACTACGCGTCACTTCTTTTACAGCAGGCGCAGCCAGATTCACTTCTTTTGTTTGAAGTACAATCTGCTCAAATGCTGCAATGTCTATCGCTTTGCCCCCAAGGGATACCATATTCAACAAGGATAATTGGTAAAGTGTGCAAAAATATGAAAACTAAGGCTTGTATAGTGGATTTCATGTGAAAATACCGTAGAATATGTATATATATGTTATTCCTTACTTAAGGTTATCGGTTAAGAACACCTACAATGGTAGAAAACAAGGGAGTGTGGTGGATTTACAGGCGATTTTAGCTTACAATACTATTTAATTTTGTATTTGTTGAAACAAAGAAACTGAAAGAAAATACTTTAAGCTGATATTCATAATATTTACATCAGAATTTCCTTATAGCTCTTACATTAGCAGTCGGTGGATTGTTCCATCCATTCATTTGAGTAAAATACTCAGAGCTCCTAATAGTAGGAAAATCAACTACAATTACTGTATATGGAATATTACTATACCCGAACGCTGTACTAGTCCAGTAAACTGCTGTAGAAAAATCAGGAAGTTTTCCCCTGTTCTTAAAAATTGCTTTTAATTCTCCTGATGATGGCAAAAACCAATCACTGTAACCTCCTCCTCTGTAATTACTACATGTAGCTGCAATATTTGATCCTCCGTAGTTGGAAATAATCATACTTGTATTTGCCTGTCCTTTGCCAATAGCTGTATCTTCTCCAAATCCATATGATCCAAATGTTGGCCAAGGATTTGGGTAAGGATCAGCAAACTTGACATCCGTTGCCTGATCATTCATAGCACAAACAAACCCATGCTGATTGGGATAAACACTTGTAGGATCTATATATGCAATAATTCCGCCCAAAGCAGTGTCTCCGATATTGTAACCAAAATTTCCTTCTATTATAGTTTTACTGTAAACCGGTATATTAAAAGATTCTTTTCCTTTAACACCTAAATAAAAATTATAGTGTACACCAGCTTCTATTCCTAATTTATATTTTATCGAATAATTAGGTGTCGACAATCTTATAGCTCCTTCAATCGTATTGGGTAATTTAAAAAACGCATGTAAAGCACTTTCTTCACCAAAACTTATACCTGTATCAGTAAGTTTCACAAATGCTAATGGACCAATGTTATAGATTGGTGTAAAAAAAGTCAAATTTGCATCTAAAGAAGTGGCAAAGTTAGTCCATATTGGTTTTTCAGCATAGGCCCCAATGCTACCCGAGCATAGATTTATCCAGTCTCCATTGATATACTCTACACCTAATGAAGCTGAAATTTCAGGGTAAATGGTATACTTCATTTTCGCACTTATAGTTAAAGGCAATGTTTTAACCTCCACATTTTGCCAAAAAGCTATAATCAATGGAAGACCACCAACAATTATAGGTACGTATATTATAGGTAGCTTACTATATTTATAAAGTGTCTTTTCGTTCGTAACATTTATCAGTCCATTTGTTTCTAAAGTTATTTTACTACCATATGTATTAGCACTAGCTAAAATTGAAAAAGTATCAGGTAAGAAAAAGCCATCACGTTTTACATATTTTATTTCTACCTCAGGTATGTTTAATTGAATATTACCATTAACTACTAAGCCTGAAGTAATCTCATAGTTAAATGGGAATGTCATGACATAAGCAGCCTTAAGTTGAGCATTTTGGGTATTATTTGGGGTATATTTATAATCTAGAAAAAGCTGTTTAAAAGCTTCATTTAAGTTAGATGGCTGGGTTGTACACGTGATTGTATTACCATTTGTAGATACAGTAACAATTTTTGAAAAAACACCTGTTGGATTGTTTGATGAAGGCGATGCAAGAATGATGTCTCCTACAGTTGGAGTGAAGCTTAGTTTATCCTTATTTAATGTTAATGATGAAATATCAACACTTGTTACAGATGTAGTATCAACAATGTGAGCATTATTATTTAGGATATTTTCCCGTGTGACTGTATCGGTATAGGATGGTTGTTCCTTGTTCTTTTTACAACCCATCCCTACAAGAAAAATTACTATTGAAACCAGAAATATTTTTTTCATCCTGTTCTAGAATTCTATAAAGCAAGCTACGAATATTTACTACATAATAATATGTTTAATATTACTTTCATACTAAAACATTGAAAATATAACTCAATATTTTTATTTGAATTAATAATTTATCAGAAGATATTTAGCTATATGCAAAAGGCTATCCACAAGATGAACCTTTAGAACACATTTTTGCATAAAGAGCATTAGTTTATACTTATCAGCGATGTAAACAGGTGGCGAAGCCTGTCGTAGCCTACCAGGTCTACCTTTATGCTGCCTACCAGTATGGGGCTATCTACACGTACAGGTATATGGTTGGCATCGTCGCTTACCCAAACCATCATTTTTTCGCCACCGCTGAAGATGGTACCCTCAATCAGTAGCGGGCTTATCTTGATGGCATTAAACGTACCGTATTTGGTAGTAACACGTTCCTTGCCCATGTAGCGGATGTACAGGTTATAGACTTTATCGTCAAGAAACATGGAGAAAGGTATCTTATCGCCCGGTTTGTATTTGTTGTAGTCTATGCTGCGTGCATAGTATATGGTAGAGAGTACATCCTGTACACAAGCAGGTATTTTAAAAGGACCATTTGTAGAAACTGCCTGCCCTACAGAATGATTGAACACAACATGGTTGTATATCTTAAAACCTCCTTCATCTACATTGCGTATGAATTTGTGTGGCAGCATGGTCTCTGCATCTATAAATGTTTCATACTTATCGCGCACTTTAAAAAACCAATCGTACGATTTATAGGTTTTACCATCGCCTGTTATGTGGTAAACCTGCCTGCCATTCATGCTTTCCATATTGGTATTGAAAACAGCTTCGCCTGCGCCTACCCATATCATACCCATGTTGTAGTACACTTTAAACTTCAGCCTTTCCCCTTCTTTGAAACTGGTGTTCTTAATACCACAGAAATCGACCTGCTGTGCCGCAACGGGTTTAGCGCCTGCCAGTAGTGCAATACATATCGGGAGTAAAAATTTCATGGTAGCTTTCATGCAGTCCATTCTTTGCATTATAAATTTAGCGAAACGAATCAACGCAAAAGACGCATCCTGAATAATAATATACTACCCACCACAGCAGGCAGTATCAGGTTGATGGCCCATATACCCACAGTTGCCGCCAGTATGCCCACTGTATTGTCGCTGAAATGATGAAACAGGTATAAACCAACCTGTCCGCGCTCACCCAGTTCTACAAGGGCTATAGACGGTATCACAGCTATTACCCAAAAAAACAACGACGACATCATATAGCCGCCAAATGCCGGTACATCTACGTTCATCCACCATAGCAAAAACAAATACTGTGCCGTATAGATGCCATAGCGCAATAGTGATATTGAAAGAATTGTTAACTGTTGGCGAGGCGTAAAGCTTTTCAGCAGCTTTGCATACACATTATATTTTCGCAGCCATTTGATGCGTTCTATTATCGGCATCCAGGTTTCGAAACGCCAATAGATGATAAATACTACTACCAACACTACTGCACAAGCTACCAGTACGATGGTAGAAAATGTATCTGGGAAATGAATATTGTAATAAATAAGCCCTACTAAGCCATAGATAAATAACGTCAGCATTTGTGCTAATGCACCAAGTATTGACACACCTACCAGCCTGATGGTATTCTTACGTTTCAAGTACAAAAGCCTGCCAGGATATTCGCCAATACGATTGGGTGTAACAAGTGAAACGGCTATGCCTGCAAAATAACTGCTCAGTGCCTGCCTGTAAGTAAGTGGCTGCGCAGAGCCCGCCAGCAAATGCCATTTCTTCGCTTCCAGCAAGAGATTCAGCGGCATCAGTGCAATGGCTATGATTAATAAATACACAGGACCGGTTACCCAGATAGCATCCCAGTCTACCTTGCTCAATTGCTTCTGAACCTGCAACCATATACCCCACAAAAGGAGTAAGGATATGCATCCGCCGATTACATAATTAAGCCATATTTTAGTAGTTTTGTTCAAATCAATTTTTGCTGTTGCAACAGGATACACACATCATTCTTGGTATAGACCCCGGTACACTTGTTATGGGTTATGGCCTGATAGCCGTGAACAAAAATAAGGTTTCGCTGGTGGAAATGGGGGTGTTGCAATTATCTAAACACGATGACCATGCAGAACGCCTTGAATTGATATACCGAAAGATGGAAACGCTCATCACGCTGCACAAGCCATCTGCTGTAGCTATCGAGGCTCCTTTCTTTGGCAAAAACGTACAAAGTATGCTGAAGCTGGGAAGGGCACAGGGTGTTGCCATTGCCGCTGCCATGAAGTTCGGGCTGCGGGCAGAGGAGTATGCACCACGAAAAATAAAGCAATCCATAACAGGCCGTGGTAATGCCAGCAAAGAACAGTTGTGGGAAATGCTGCAACATACGCTGGGCTTTCAGGAAGATGTAAAGTTTATGGATGCTACCGATGCTGTGGGTGTGGCACTATGCCATCATTATCAAACAAAGCTACCTGTACCTAAAACCCCAGTAAAGAAAACAACATCTAAGGCTAAGAAAACAAGCTGGGCAGCTTTTCTGAGTGAAAACCCTGACAGAATAGTAAAGAAAAAATAAACTACATCTCGCGGATTTTTACCCTCACATCGTTTGGGGCAGGCTCATTGCCACCAAAGTAGGGCAATAACTTATAGCCTATGGCTGTATTATCTGCACAGCCGCGTGTCATGGTATCTTTCTTGCCATCCAATTCAAAAATATACTTATCGGGTAGCACATACAGTTTGCAATCAAAGGCTTTGTTTAGTGCTACGGTACCCAATTCTTTATAGCTACGCACAGTACCTGCATAGCAATAAGCGTGTATGTGCATGGCACCATTCTCCCAGTTCCAACCGAAGCGCGCACTGTTGGTCTGGTGGTGGCTTGCACAATCTGCAAATCCGAAGAGTTTATTAATATCTGCCTGATTGGTTGGGTCAACAGTTGCGTATATACAGCTACTGTCCAGTATTGCCCTAAAGTGCAAGAAGCTATAATGCGTCAATGCATAATCATTGTTGTCGCAATAGTTATTCCCTTTTCTGATAATATATATTCTAAAACTGTCCTCAGTTTCTGATTTTGAAGGATTATAGTTGATATTATCCACTGCAGCAGAAAAGCCTGTCGATGGTTTTAGGGTATCAACAGGCTTGTTATCAGTTATTGGATTTTCGGCCATTTCTTTCTTGCAGCCGCTAATAATCAAAATAAATGCAAATAGCAGGTAACGCATATCAAATTACGCTAAAGTTGAATGTAATATATCGTAAATAATTCGACACCTTTTGGTCAAAATAATTATATACGAACTTGCATAGGCAAAGGGTTTTGCTTACTTTTAAATCGTTAAAAACCGTAAACCTTATCAAAACATCATACACATGGTGTGTATTTTGTTTTGCTCAAAAACAACTTGAAGACATTTCAGAAAAACATTATCGATTTCATATGCCCGATAAAGCCAAAATACTTTTAGTAGAGGATGACCCGACGCTTAGTTATGTAGTACGCGATAGCCTTTCTAACAACGGCTATGAAGTAATACATTGTGCAGATGCAGAAACTGCATGGGCACAGTTTATGAAGCACAATTTCGACGTGTGCCTGTTGGATGTAATGCTACCTAAAAAAGATGGTATGCATCTTGCTACACAGATAAGGCAGAAAAACGAAAGTATTCCCATACTGTTGCTCACATCCAAAAACATGGATGATGATAAGATTGCAGGTTTCCGTAGTGGTGCAGACGACTATATAACCAAGCCATTCAACATGCAGGAACTTTTATTGCGTCTTGAAGTTTTCCTGAAACGTACGCGTAAGAAGGAAGACGACTCACCGAAAGATGTAATGTTGGGCACACTACAGTTTGACTATAACAATCTGGTACTGAAAAATGATAAAGTAGAGCATCAGCTTACACAACGCGAGGCAGACCTTATCAAATTTCTGGTACAGAATGCCAACCGTGTACTGAAACGCGATGAAATACTGCTGAATGTTTGGGGTAAAGAAGATTACTTCCTCGGTCGTAGTATGGACGTATTCATTACCAAAGTGCGTAAGTTCATTAAAGAGCAACCAGGTGTTGAGCTGCAAACCATACACGGTATAGGTTTCAAATTTGTGTATAACGCACAGTAATCAATTAGTTTTTTTACAATTTAGTATAATGCAAAAGCGATGGGTAGACACCCATCGCTTTTTCTATCCTCTATATGTAACGCTAAAATTGTTCCGCACCTTCGCCATCCAGCATCTGTTCGAAACGAGGGCAGGCAACGCTGCTCCTGTATCCGTCACGATGTTTAACGCGACCACGTACGAATAATGATATTTCATAACCTGCAGTACCATTGGTAGCAGGTCTTAGTCCCGATGTATTGAAATCGTAAGAAGCAGTAACCGAATATTGATTGTAGTCTACTTTAACAGTCGGTATCCAAGCATCTTTTGCACGTACAAAAACGCCACTATGTAATATTATGGATTTAGACATTTCAGAGTTAGTAGCCCTCCAGCTGAACAATGCACCTGCAATAAACTCTGTATACGGACCTTGTGTAGTATAGTTGGCATGTACTGTAACGCCTACTTGATCCGTTATTGAAGCCTTCACACCAAGATTACCCGTCCATTTGGTATCTAATCTCAACACTTCGCCGTTGTCGTTGAAAGACTGTTTTGGCTTTGCAACGTGATAACCTGCAACACCTATATAATAGTTTACATTCCTTGTAGAACCTATCGTACTATTGAAGCTCATACCAGCACCAAGGTCGTATGCCTGCATACTTACATTCTGCATGTTTTCGCCAGTGGCTGCCGTCTGGTCAAAACCACCATTGACATATTGTGTACTGAATGTAGCTTTCGACATATCGAACGCACGTTGTATATAACCACCGGTGAAACCAACAGATAAATAAGAACGCCGGCCATCTGCCATTACTTTGTTGTAGTTGATGGCTGGATATACCTGCATGCTTGTAAAGTTTATGCTACCTGCTCTATCATAAGTGGCGCTTACTCCAAAGCTTACATAGTCTCCCACTTCTCTGTTCACTGCAATACGTGTTTCGGCAGATGCCAACATCGTCTGAAATGGGACAGAGATATTACTCCATTGTGTGCGGTAGTTTACACCGGCTTTATAGTCGCCACTGAAAATACCAGTAAGGGCAGGATTACGAAGAATTGCATTTTCGTAAAACTGCGAGAAATGTATATCCTGCGCATGGGCTGCTGTTTGCAGCGCGATGGCAGCTAATACTATTGATAATTTCTTCATGATAAAATCTTTTTTAGCAGTTACACATTATCTGACCAACGAAATATCACCTTTTAACTCTATCAGTTCTCCTGATTCACAATAAGCCTGAATGAAATACACAAACACATCCGGTTTCAACGCTGCGCTTTTGAAAGTACCATCCCAACCTGAAGCAGGGTCATTTATCTTCATATCATCTCTTGAGAAAACAATTTCACCCCAACGGCTATATACCCGGAAACTTTTCACATAGTCCAAGCCTTTACCCTGCGGGAAGAACATATCATTTACGCCATCTCCATTCGGTGTGAATGTATTTGGTATAAATATTTGTCCATTTTCACATAAAACTCGCACAGTAATATTATCAGAGCTTTCACAACCGTAATTATCTGTTACATTGACCTTATACTCTGTAGTACGCCTTGGCGATGCTATAGGATTTGCACAATCATCACAACTTAATTGGTAGTACGGTGTCCAGCTATATGTGGCGATGTTATCGCCTACAGCCCTTAGTTGCGTACTATTACCTCCACCAATCGTTACATCCGGACCTAGCTCTACTAAAGGTAATGGATGTACTGTCACATTTATATATCCTGTATCCACAAAACAATCTCCTTGTTTTACAATAACGGTATATTTTGTTGTATTGTTTGGCGATGCTTTTACTTTATCAGTCTGATGATTGTTCAACCCATCTGCAGGTATCCAAGTATAAGAAGAACCACCAGTAGCATATAGCTCTGCCGAACCACCAATACAAAACGCTGCATCAGGACCATAAGTAACCGGACCACGCTCAATTATTGAAACAGTAATTTTATCTGAATCACTACAACCTATATTGTCTTTACCTATTACCGTATATGTTGTGTTAACTGTTGGTTTTGCAACAGGATTATTACAGGTACTGCAAGAAAGTGTAGTAGCAGGGCTCCAAGAATAGGTGTCTGCACCCGTTACTAACAACTGAGCAAATGAACCTTCACAGATTACGATATCGTCTCCGGCATTTACTTTAGGTTTCTGATGCACAGTAACTTTTACATTAGCTGTATTTGTACAGCCATCCAGACCAGTACCTGTTACTGTATAAATAGTAGTTGTTGTCGGTGTTGCTGTAACGCTAGGGCATGTACTGCAAGATAAACTTGCAGATGGTGTCCATACATACGTTGTTGCACCTATTACGGTAATATCTGTTGAGCCACCCTCACAAATCTCGGCATCATTGGTAATTGAAAGCACTGGTTTAGGCAATACATTAACAGTAGCAGTGGCTGATGCAGTACATCCGTTTGTAGTACCTGTTACAGTATATGTAGTAGTTGTAGTTGGTGATGCTAATGGATTGCTACAAGTAGTACAAGAAAGTCCTGTAGCAGGCGTCCATACATAACTTGAAGCACCTGTTACATTGAGTTGTTTGGATAATCCCTCACATATTGTACCACCGCCTGTTACCTGTAATACCGGTAGCGGATTGACGGTAACAGTTATTATACCTGTATCTGTACAACCATTTGCATCTGTGCCTGTTATAACATATGCTGTAGTAGCCGCCGGGGATGCTGATGGATTGGCACACGTAGTACATGAAAGGCCTGTTGCAGGTGTCCAAACGTAACTTGAAGCACCATATGCTACAAGTATTGTTCCAGAACCCTGACAAATTGTAGACACACCTGTTGCAGTTACATTAGGTAATGCGTTTACTACCACATTTACAAAGTCAGTATCACTACAACCATTTGCAGCAATACCAATAACCCTATATAAAGTAGTAGTAGTAGGTGTAGCAACAGGATTGGCACAAGCAGTACATGACAAACCTGTAGATGGCGACCATTGATAGTTTATGGCACCTGTTGCTAATAAGTTTGCTGATGTACCAAAACAGATAGTTTTATCTGCACCTGCATCAACATCAGGTTTTGTATTGACTGTTACTGTAATGACGCCGGTATCTATACAGCCATTTGCATTAGTACCTGTCACTACATATGTAGTAGCAGTGGCTGGAGTAGCAATAGGACTGACACACGTATTACATGACAATGAAGCAGATGGTGTCCAAACATATGTTGTAGCACCACTTGCAGTTAGTGTTGTTGATGAGCCTGCACAAACTACGTTACTACCACTTGCAGTTACATTTGGCAAAGGATTAACCGTAACTGTAACAGTTGCAGATTTTGAACAACCATTACCATCGGTACCTGTTACTGTATATGTAGTAGTACTGGCAGGAGTAGCTACAGGATTGACACAAGTGCTGCAAGAAAGTGAGCCTGAAGGTGTCCATATATATGTAGCAGCACCGCTAGCACCTAATGTAGTAGATGCGCCGGCACATATAGCTACATTAGTACCTGCACTTACATTTGGTAGTGCATTTACAGTAACAGTAGCTGTTGATGTATTAATACAACCATTGCCATCGGTGCCGGTAACAGTATATGTTGTAGTAACCGCAGGGCTAGCTACAGGGCTAGTGCATGTACTGCAAGACAATGTAGTTGCAGGTGTCCACACATAAGTAGTTGCACCGGTTGCATTTAATGTTGTAGATGAACCATTACATATTGATAAACTAGATCCTGCGCTTACCACCGGCAGCGTGTTTACATTTACTGTTACACTAGCTGTATTCACACAACCATTGGCATCGGTACCAGTAACTGTATAGGTGGTTGCAGTAGTTGGTGTGGCTATTGGACTAACACATGTACTACAAGACAAGCTTCCTGTCGGTGTCCAAACATAACTTGATGCACCGCTTGCAGTAAGTGTAGCTATAGAGCCTATACAAACAGCTGATTTATTAGATATCGCGTTAACGTTTGGTAAGTTATTTACAGTTACCGTTACATTGGCGGTGTTAGAACAACCATTGGCATCGGTACCGGTTACTGTATATGTTGTCGTTGTTGATGGCGTTGCAATAGGGCTAACACATGTACTGCACGAAAGCGAACCGGAAGGTGTCCATACATAAGATGATGCACCGCTTGCAGTAAGTGTTGTAGATGAACCATTACATATAGCTACATTATTACCTGCGCTAACCGTAGGTAATGCGTTTACACTAACCGTAACATTAGCACTATTAATACAACCATTTGCATCGGTACCTGTAACGGTATAAGTGGTTGTAGATGTTGGCATTGCTGTTGGGTTTACGCATGTACTGCACGAAAGTGTACCCGAAGGTGTCCATACATAAGTGCTTGCACCCATACCTGTAAGCGTTGCAGATGAACCATTACATATTGTTACATTACTGCCTGCACTAACCGTTGGAAGAGTATTTACATTTACCATAACAACACCGGTATCAGTACATCCGTTTGCATCGGTACCTGTTACTATATAAGTGGTAGTTGCTATTGGCGTTGCTACAGGGCTGGCACATGTGCTACAAGACAAAGTGGCTGCTGGTGTCCATACATAAGACGATGCACCGGTTGCTGTTAGTGTTGCTGAAGAACCTATACATACTGCTGTTTTATTAGATATCGCATTTACATTAGGCCTGTTGTTTACATTTATAGTTACCTGTGCTGTGTCTGTACAACCATTTATATCTGTACCAGTAACTATGTAGGTTGTTGTACTTGCAGGCAATGCTGTAGTAACTGCGCAATTTGTACACGACAAGCCTGTTGGTGGAGTCCATGAATAAGTAGACGCACCAATTGCTGTTAGTGTAACACCTGTAGTTGCTCCCTGGCATATTGCGGTAGCACCTGTTACGGTTACATTTGGTGGCGTATGTATTACTACTGTCTTAATCGTAGTGTCTTTACAACCTTGTGCATTGGTTACTATCAATCTAACATTGTAATTACCAGGTGCTGCATATGCATGTGAAGGATTGTGTGCCGTGCTTGTGCCACCATCACCAAAATCCCAACTGCGGCTTACTACATTACTGATTGTATACAAAACCGTATCGGTAAACTGTACAGTACCTGCATTACAAACAACATTCGGCGAGAAACTGAAATCTGCATCCATCTTATCAACCTTAACCGTATCAGTTCCGAATATTGGAACAAGGCAAGAAGCACCGTCACTTAATATCAGTTTTGGCACATACTTACCTGTTTGTGTATATGTGTAGCTATAAGTATTGCCTGTTGTAGTCTGTGTGAAACCATTACTCATATCCCATATCAACGATGTGGCATTAGTAGTAGTTGCCGAAAAGTTTACTGTTACAGGATTACAACCTGCAATAGGTGTATATGTAAATGAACCAGTAGGACCGTATATAGTTACATGTTTTGTCAAAGAGTCTTTACAACCTGCATTAGTAGTTCCTATAAGTTTGATGCTGTAAACACCCGGATATGTGTACAATGCAGTAGGATTAGCCAATGATGATTGACCTCCGTTACCAAAACTCCACATATAAGTAGAAACACCTGAAGATGTATTGGTAAAGTTTACCAACAATGGCGGACAGTTTGCAACTGTATCACTCATTGTAAATCCGATAGCAGGGCTGTTTATTTTTATGTACGCTGTTTTTGTCATGGAGTCTGTACATCCATACATATCTGTAACGACCAGTTTCACAGTATACGTACCAGGTGTTGTGTATACGTGCGTAGGTGTTAATTGCGTAGATGTTCCTCCATCTCCCCAATACCACATACAAGTAAAACTTGCACCACCCGAATAGTTATACATCTGTACGGTTTGACCAACACATATATTCGTATCTGGTGTGTAGAACTGTGCTACCGGTTTGCTGGCAGTTACATAGTTGTTTTTTATCAAAGAATCTTTACAACCATTTGCATCGGTTACTACCAGCTTCACAGGCCATGTACCGCCGTATATGTAGGTATAAGAAATAGTATTACTTGTGGTAGGTTGCAATCCACCGTAAACAAAGTCCCATACTTTCCCGGTTATTGGGAAGCCACCATTTGGTGTACTAAGATCATTGAACGTAGCAGTGAATGGCAAACAACCTATCAGGGGTGCTCCGGAAAAATCTACATTCGGGCTACCAACACGTACATGGTTTATTTTCGTCAACGAGTCTTTACAACCGTAGCTATCTGTCACTACCACTTTAGGGCTGTAGATACCCCCAGCAGGATATGCATAATAAACTGTAGCGGCGCCTGTTGTAAATATTACATTATTTCCGAAATCCCATTTATATGAATTACCAGTACCGGGTGTTGTAATATTAAAAATAGTATTCTCTCCCTTACATAGAGTAGTATCAGAAACTGTAAAAACCGGAGATAATGGCTGAATGTTTACGGTCCTAGTCATTGTGCTGGAACAACCATATGTAGTATTATATACATTTAGTGTCACTGTTTTTAGCCCCGGGTATGTATAAGTATGTGTTAGTGTACCACCTAACTGTGTAGATGTTGTAGTGTCTCCAAAGTCCCAACTGTATGTATTAGCCCCTACTGAGCTATCTGAAAGTGTAATAGTATATCTGTTTGTACAAGAAGTTGCCAGTCCGAAGTTTGCCTCGGGTGGATGCACTGTTATATAATTAGTTCTGATTGCAGTGTCTCTGCAACCATTGTTATTTGCTATTAGTGTAACTGTATATACACCTCTTGTATAACCGTTGTATACAGGGTTTGTAGCTGTTGATGTACCGCCATTACCATACAACCATGTATATGTTGTAGCACCTGTAGAAGCGTTGCTAAATGTTACAGGACTTGCAGGACACAATGTTGTTGGTGTAGCACTAAAAGATGCCGTTGGTCTTGTGGCAACTGTTACTGTTGTAGTTTTTGTGAGTGTACAACTACCCGTACTATAAGTAAGTGTTACTGTATAGGTACCTGAAGATGTATATGTATGCGATTGTGTATTGCATGCAGAACAAGAAACCGTTCCTGAGCCATCGCCAAAATCCCATGTGTAATTGGTTACAGGAACCAGTGTAGTAATATTTGCTGTAAAGGAAATAGTTACAGGTGCACAACCGGAATATGAACCAACACTAATTGTTGCTGTGGGTTGTTGTATTTTAACGTAGTTTGTTCTCGTAAAGGAGTCGGTACAACCTGATGCACTTGTGGCAATCAGCTTTACACTATAATTGCCAAGTGCATTATAAGTGTTTGAAGGATTGGCAGATGTAGACGTATTACCGTCACCAAAGCGCCAAAGGTATGATACTGCGTTTGTTGTAGTGTTTGTAAAATTAGTAGTCAGTGGGGCTGCACATGCTTCTGTAGGTGAGCCTGTGAAATTAATCGTCGGGTTTTGATTAACAGTGATAGTTTTTGAGTCCGTATCACTACAGCCTGATCTTGAAACGATTAGCCTGACCGTGTATGTACCCGTGCTGCTAAATGTGTATGTAGGGTTGGTAGATGTAGACGTACCACCGGTACCAAAATCCCAAGCACTTGTATAACCTGCAGGTGTAGATGTATTGGTAAAGTTTACAGTTTTACCCGTACATACAGAAAGCGAGCTTACATTGAAAGATGCATTTGGTGCTCCGATATTTACAAAAGAATTGCTGGTAAATGTGTCTTTACAACCTGCAGCATTTGTTGCTATCAACCTAACGGTATAAGAACCATTAGCTATATATGTATGTGTGGGGTTAGTAGATGTAGATGTACCACCGTCACCAAAACTCCAATCATAAGCAACTGCACCGGTAGATGTGTTTGTGAAGGTTGTTGTTACTGGTGCAGTACAAGAATTATTACCGGTTGCAGTGAATGAAGCAGTTGGCTTCGGCAATATTTTTATGTAGTTAGTTTTTATAAGCGACTTGGAACAACTGTTACCATTTGTCACCAATAGCGTAACTGTGTAATTACCAAATGATGTATATGTATGTGTAGGATTAGCTGCCGAAGATGTATTACCATCACCAAAGTCCCATAGATATGTTGTAGTTCCTGAACCGCCTGCAATAGAGTTGTTTGTAAAACTAATAGTACGAGGTACCTGACAAGAAGGAGTAGAATCTGCAGTAAACGCAACAGTAGGCGAAGGGGCTACTGTTATATAATTAGTAGTTATCTGTGTGTCAGAACCATTAGCATTAGTAGCTATCAATGTTACCGTATATGTACCGGGATTGATATATGTTGTCGATGGGTTTTGAAGTGTAGATGTACTACCATTACCAAGATCCCAATACCAGCTTGTAGGCGTATTGGTACTAAGGTCTGTAAAGTTTGATACAATGGGTGAGCAACCCGATGTGGTGCTTGCACTAAAGCTTGCCACCGGAACCTGTGAATAGGCTACGTTGACAGACAGGATAGAAAAGCATACACACAAAAATGCGTACAAGTATTTATTCATACGTTGGTTTGTCTGGTTTAGTGTATCCCCTATTTTTTGTTTTGAAATGAATCCAGACTGATGAAAAACGCTACATATAATCTTGTCACAAATTTATACAAATTGTGGATAAACTGTTATTTTTTGTGTATAAATGTGGAAAAGTTAGTAATTATTTTATAAATAAAATAAAAACATGCGTATTTCAATTAAAATCAATTAATTGAAAACAATACGAAAGATTAGATTTTGGGGATTTTTTGTTGATTACAGCGTTAATTGCCTTCTGTAAAGCTGTATTGTGTTTTCCAGGCCCATATATATAGCATCAGAAATTAATGCGTGACCAATAGATACCTCCAACAAATTAGGGATGGAAGAAGCGAAATATTTAAGGTTATTCAAATCCAGATCGTGCCCTGCGTTAAGTCCTAGATTTTTCTGTTCTGCAACTTTTGCTGCTTTTATATAGGGGGCAATTGCGGCTTCTTTGTTTGATAGATAGTTTTTAGCATATGATTCGGTATATAGCTCAACCCTGTCAGTGCCTGTATCAGCAGCCGCGGCTACCAAATCTTCTACAGGGTCAACAAATATCGAAACGCGAATACCTTCTTTTTTAAACACTTCTATTATCTCTCTCAGGTATTGTGCCTGCCCGATAGTATCCCATCCGTGGTCAGATGTCAGCTGCCCCAACGCATCAGGAACCAGTGTTACCTGCGTAGGTTTAACATCCAGCACCAATTGCACAAACTTATCTTCGGTAGGGTTACCTTCTATATTAAACTCTGTAGTAATAATTGGTTTTATCTCCCTAACATCGCTGTAGCGTATGTGGCGCTCATCGGGGCGGGGGTGTACTGTAATACCTTCAGCACCAAACAACTGGCAATCAATAGCAGCTTTCAGCACACTCGGGTTGTTGCCTCCACGGCTGTTTCTCAAAGTGGCTATCTTGTTTATATTTACCGAAAGCTTCGTTGCCATTGCTGTTTTCTTTTCGCCAAAATTAATGCGCTTTTCAGTTAAATTGCAGTTAATGTCATTTTCGTGTTTCCGCAGTTCATATAAGTATATGTTATACGTAGCAGCAGGTATACTGTTGCAGGGTACAAGTGGTTGCGGCAGCGATAATAAACAAAGTACTAATACCATATACCTGAACTATAGCAGCGGCACACTGGAAAGCATAGACCCTGCATTTGCCAAGAACCTTTACAATATGTGGACCGACCACATGGTATATAATACACTGGTAGAAGCAGATGAAAACCTGCAGCTTACACCATCGCTTGCTAAAAGCTGGGAGGTGAGTACTGATGGATTGCAATACACATTCCGCCTGCGTACAGATGTTTACTTTCAAGATAATGAAGTATTTGTGGGAGGAAAGGGTAGGAGGATGACAGCTGAAGATGTGGAATACAGTTTTAACAGGCTCATTGATTCTACAACGGCATCTACAGGTGCATGGATATTCAACGACCGTGTAGATAAAGCACAACCATTCAAAGCAATAGATGACAGCACCTTCGTCATCAGGCTGAATGCACCATTCAGACCTTTACCACAGATAATGAGCATGCCCTATTGCAGCGTAGTGCCTCGCGAAGCAGTTGCAAAATGGGGTAAGGATTTTCGTGCGCACCCTTGCGGCACTGGTCCGTTTATGTTTCATTATTGGGATGAAGGCAATGTATTGGTGCTGCGCAAAAGCCCTAATTACTGGCAGCAAGATGCCGCAGGGAAAAAACTACCATATGCCGATGCGGTGCAGATAAGTTTTATAGACAGTAAGGCAACAGAGTTTATGATGTTGCTGCAGGGTAGGATAGACTTTGTAAACGGACTGGATGGTTCTTTCAAAGACCTGGTGCTGAGCAAGAACGGGGAGTTGAAAAAGGATTTTTCTAATCGCATCAATCTGCGCAAGCAGACTTATCTGAATACAGAGTACATTGGTTTCCTTACGGATAGCACAAAAGATGCAGTAAAAGATAATCCGCAACTGAACCCACTTGTACGTCGTGCCGTTGCTTATGCTATAGACAGGAAAAAGATTACGACTTACTTCCGCAATGGTGCGGTACTGCCTGCTACATCTGGCTTCATTCCGCAAGGTATACCGGGGCATGATAGCAGCGGTCGCTTCGGGTTCAATTACAATCCTGCAAAAGCACAGCAATTGCTTGCACAGGCAGGCTACCCGAATGGCAAAGGGCTGAAACCACTGCATGTATTAGCACCCGAAAACTGGGCAGATATTGTAAATTTTGTTGCCACGCAGGTAAAGGAAGTAGGCATACCACTGGAGGTAGAAATAATACAGCCCAATATACTGCGCCAGCAAATGAGCCGCTCAGAAGCACCCATGTTTCGCGCGCAGTGGATAGCTGACTACCCGGATGCAGAAACCTTTCTTGCGTTCTTCAATGGTCGCTTTCCCGCACCACCCAACTATACAAGATTTAGCAATGCTACTTTTGATAAATGGTATGATGAATGTATGAACTTGCCCGATAGTCTGCGCCATATACGCTACATGCAAATGGATAGCCTAGTAATGAGCTATGCGCCAGTTATACCTTTAATATATGACAGATTGATGCACTTTACATCTAAACGTATCACAGGTTTTAAAGCAAATCCGATGAATATTATTGATTTGAAGACTGTACAGGTAACGAAGTAATATGTTTTTGCTGAGCAACTACTTTGTATATTTTTACATTTTCAAAGCTGCCTAATTGCTCAGTATTATATTTTTGTTTCAGATACTCCTGCATTTCTTTTCTGAATATCACAACAGTATCACCTTCTATAATTTCTTCAAGTTCTTTTAGCTTCAAATTGTACTCGTCCTTTAGTATTTCATAATAAAACATAATATTCTGATCTCTCTTTGTATCAGTTGTAAAAACAAAATTATCAATACTCACCATGCTATTTTTTGCATTTTTCATATAGCTTGCCATGTATTGATTCTCATTCATCTCATAGTCCTTTACCGGATAAGAGACATCCATAAATGTGTTAAAATATTGCGCACCTATTAACATTATTACACAAGATATCAGGCTTATTTTGACCCCTTTATTAATTTCAGTATTCAGGCTTATAGCATCAAACGCGTTATTAATAAATGTTCCTACCAATATTGCCAACAAAGGATAAATAGGAACATCATACCACAACAATTTTGTCTTTGAGGCAGAAATGACTGCCATAAACAAGAATGCCGTAATTCCTGTATAGTATAAAAGTGGCTTCTCTTTATCATTCGCAAAGAACACAAGTATTACAGAAGCTGCCAATGGTATTAGCCAGTACCTGAACGTAAACTGATGCATAAAATCTAAATAGAAATACCATGGGCCTGGGTGTTCTTCTATCACGTTGGTGTATCTGCCAAACAATTCATTCTCGCTAACTGCTTTCAGATAACCCGGATTATACTGCTCCCTGATGAAGTAGTACGCAAATACCGGAATCAGAAACATTAAAGTGCCTATATAAAAATGCTTGTTTGTAAGAACTGTTTTTATTTTTCGGGCGTAAAGGGTATACACAAACAATCCGGGCAATAAGAGTAATGCAGCTATACCTTTTGTCATTGTGGCAAATAATAATGCTATAAAACAATAATAAAGGTATTTACTTCTATCTGTTGACAGATATAGGTAGTACATAACAAAATATGCAGTGGTAAATAATGCCAGCATACTATCATAATCTGCTGTCCTTATACCATGAAGCCTAACATAACCTAGTGATGTAACGAGAACAAAACATGACAGGAATGCATGTTTGGGGTTTCTTGTTACTCTATTGATGAAAAAGAATAATAGTAAACATGTAGCAACTGCGGCAAGAGCTGCCGGCAATCGAAGGGCAAGTTCATTGACACCAAAAGCTTTAACAGACAATGCCATACACCATATCATAAATGGTGGCTTTAGGCTCCACATATCAGGGCTACGCAAAAAAGTGGGTATCAAGAGGTTTCCTGATTGGGACATTTCGTACGCGCTCATGGCCAATCTGCTTTCATCCCACAATTGCAATGGTAGTTCGTCGAGATGACTGAATATGGGTATTGATATTATTACCAACATCAGTATAAGCCAATACATTAATTTCATAATGTAGGTTTAAGGATTTAATTATTAACTACGTTAAACAAATCTAGTATTCTATTGTTAATTGTTCAACATTATGAATATATCTGTTTTCTGGTTTCGAAGAGATTTAAGATTGGATGACAATGCAGGGCTTTATCATGCATTGCGCAGTGGCAATCCTGTATTACCCGTATTCATTTTCGATACCAACATTTTGGAAGAACTAGAAGACAAAGCAGATAAGCGTGTCGATTTCATTCATAGTGCTTTGGAAAAAATGCAGGCACAGCTTATAGATACGGGTAGCACCCTGCATGTAATACACGGCAAACCTATTGATTGCTACAAACAACTAACTGAAAAATATAAGGTTGCCGCAGTATATACCAATCACGACTATGAACCATATGCGAACACGCGTGAAAAACTGGTTGGTGATTTTCTTGCAGAAAAAGGCATACCACTATACACCTTCAAAGACCAGGTAATATTTGAGAAAGATGAAGTGATGAAAGATAACGGTGAGCCATATACAGTGTACACACCATACAGCAAAAAATACAAGGCAAAACTGAATGCATTTTATCTCAAGTCTTACCCTACAGAAAAATACTTTGGCAATTTCTACAAACAGCCATCAATAGCATTACCATCTCTTGCAGAGGTAGGTTTTCAAAAAACAGATTTGGATGTAGTAATGCCCGAGCTTGATACAGACATAGCAAAGCACTACCACGAAACAAGAGATATACCAAGCATAAAAGGTACCACGCGACTTAGTGTGCATCTGCGCTTTGGCACCATCAGCATACGCAAGCTGGCAAGAGAAGCTAGCACCATCAGCGAAAAGCTCCTAAACGAATTGATATGGCGCGAATTTTACCAGATGATATTATGGAACATTCCGCGTGTAGTCAGCGAAGCTTTTCATAAAGAGTACGACAATATTAAATGGCGCAACAACGAAGAGGAGTTTGGGAAATGGTGCAACGGACAAACAGGCTACCCTATTGTAGATGCCGGCATGCGAGAACTGAATACTACAGGATATATGCACAACCGGGTGCGCATGGTTGTTGCCAGTTTCCTTACCAAACATTTGTTGATAGACTGGCGTTGGGGCGAGACTTATTTTGCAAAGAAACTTTTAGACTTTGACCTTGCGAGCAACAACGGTGGCTGGCAGTGGGCGGCAGGTAGTGGTTGCGATGCCGCTCCCTATTTCAGGATATTCAATCCATACCTGCAAACACAAAAGTTCGACCCTGATTTGAAGTACATTCAGAAATGGGTACCTGAGTTTCAGGAGTTTTCATATCCCAAACCAATTGTAGTACACGAAGATGCACGTGAACGCTGCCTGAAAGTGTACAAAGAAGCATTGGCAGATAAAATGAAAGAAGCACATTAACCCGCCCAGCCTTCTCTATCAAGGCTGCGGTACTGGATAGCTTCTGCAAGGTGTTCAGGCCTGATATCATCGCTGCCTGCAAGGTCGGCAATAGTACGTGCTACTTTCAGTATTCTGTCGTATGCGCGTGCAGAAAGGTTGAGCCTGTCCATAGCAGTCTTCAGCAATGTTTGCCCTACCTGGTTTATCTGGCATATTTCTTTCAGTTGTCTGCTGCTCATTTGTGCATTGGCATATACACCTTCTACACCTTCAAAACGCTTATCCTGTATCTCGCGTGCTTTCAGTACACGCTCTCTTACTGTTTCGCTGTTTTCCGAAGATTGTTGTGAAGACAGTTCGTTGAATGATACAGGTGTTACCTCTACATGCAGATCTATCCTGTCCAGCAATGGCCCCGATATTTTGTTCAGGTATCGTTGCACTACCATAGGGCTGCAGGTACATTCTTTTTCAGGATGGTTGAAGTAGCCACACGGACATGGATTCATAGATGCTATCAGCATAAAGCTGGCAGGAAAATCAATACTCACTTTTGCACGAGATATAGAAACCCTGCGCTCTTCCATCGGTTGGCGCATTACTTCCAGTACTGTTCTTTTAAACTCAGGCAATTCATCCAGAAACAAAACACCATTGTGCGCCAGCGATATTTCTCCCGGTTGCGGGTTGCCACCACCGCCTACCAGTGCAACATCGCTAATGGTATGGTGCGGCGAACGGAATGGACGTTTAGATATGAGTGATGCATTACCTGGCATCTTACCTGCTACAGAATGTATCTTGGTTGTTTCAAGTGCTTCGTGTAGCGTGAGTGGTGGGAGTATAGTAGGCAGCCTCTTTGCCAGCATGGTTTTACCCGCACCGGGCGGACCTATCAATATGGCGTTGTGCCCGCCTGCGGCAGCAATCTCTAAAGCACGTTTCACATTCTCCTGTCCTTTTACATCATTAAAGTCCAAATCAAATTCATACTGCGAATTGAAGAACTCATCGCGGGTATTTATTGTAACAGGCTCTAATACTTTCGTACCTGCAAAAAATCCTATCACTTCGCTGATATGGCTTACACCATATACTTCCAGATTGTTCACCATGCCGGCCTCGCGTTCATTTGCTTTTGGCAGTATCAGTCCTTTGTATTTTTCTGCTCGGGCCTGTATGGCTATTGGCAGTGCTCCTTTTATTGGTTGTACAGAGCCATCCAGCGAAAGCTCGCCCATGATGATATACTTATCCAGTTCTGCGGCAGGTACTTGTCCAGATGCTGCAAGCATACCCATTGCTATGGGCAAATCGTATGCTGAACCTGCTTTACGAATATCGGCAGGTGCCATGTTTACAACTACTTTATTGCGTGGGCGTTCTAAGCCCGTATTCTTTATAGCTGCCAGTACGCGCTCTGTACTTTCCTTTACAGCATTGTCAGGAAGGCCAACGATAAAATAACCTGTTTGTGCACCACTTATTATATCCACTTCTATAGTGATGGTGATGGCTTCTACACCATAAACGGCACTGCCGAATACTTTTACGAGCATAAGTGCTTTAAAATTATAACATCTGTACTATGTAATTTTATATATTTTTAATAACATAGCAATACACAATAGAATATAATGCAACTGACAGCTACAGAAAAGATAGACATTACCAATATTATGCTCATGATAGTATCGTGTTGTGTTGCCATGGTATTGCCGTTTGAGTTGTTTCTTTTTTCCTATGCCATACTGGGTCCACTTCACTATCTGACAGAGATATCCTGGTTACACGATAAGAATTATTACACAAAAAGCAGGTACGATGCGATTATACTGGTAGTAGTGGGGTTATTGATTACGGTTAAGTATTTTGATAGTTTTCTTGAAATAGACCTGCCCGATGGATTTGATGCTAACCTTGCATATATAGGCTTGCTTAGCTCTATCATTTTTGTAACGGTTAAAAATCCGTTTTATAAGATAGGTGGTATTGCAGTACTAGTTTTATCGTCGCAGGTATCACACAACTACAAGGTATTCTTTACTGTTTTTCTGCCAACGCTTATTCACGTTTATTTCTTTACGGCATTGTTCATGCTTTATGGCGCACTAAAAAGTCAAAGCCGTTTAGGTATACCATCAGTTATTGCAATGATACTCTGTCCGTTTGCACTCATGTACATTTTTCCTGACAGAGCATTCTATCCACCGACAGACTACAGTGTTGGCGCATATCAATTATTCAAAGTAGTAAATATGCAATGGCTGATGCATGTGAATGATGTACCTGTACAAAATGATATGACAGCTTGGGATAAAATAATTTTCCATTCTAAAGATGGTATATTGCTGATGCGCTTCATAGCATTTGCATATACCTACCACTACCTCAACTGGTTCTCAAAAACAAAAATCATTCAATGGCACAATGTGCCGAAGGTTCGCTTTGCGGCAGTCATTATTCTTTGGTTAGTAAGCGTTGCCATTTACATTAACGATTATGCCAGCGGGCTTAAGTGGCTTGTGTTCCTGAGCTTCCTCCATGTATTGCTAGAGTTCCCGCTGAATGTAACGAGCGTGATTGGGATTGGCAATTATTTCAAGGGGCGAATAATGAAACCTGCTACAAGTAAGTAAATACTGTTTCTGATGATAAAAAAGCTGATAACTAACTGCATAATATTATTTCTATGCAGCAGCTTATGCATTGCACAAAAGAAGGATGAGCAACTATTTATTAATGCAACAAGACAAATTAATAGTATATCTCCCGAAGCTACTGATATTGAAGACTTGAAAATAATAGGAGAAGCCATAGGTAAGGCAGATGTTGTATTTCTTGGAGAGCAGGATCACGGTGTTGCAAGTACTTTTGAAGCTAAAATAAGACTAGTAAAATATCTTCATGAGCATCTCGGATTTAACGTAATTGCTTTTGAAAGTGATTTTTTCACGCTAAACAGTATTTATGAAGCATATCAAAAAGGGGATTTTGGTATTGATAGTGTAAGGCATAGTATATATAGCATATGGTCTAAGTGTAAACAAAATCAGCCGCTTTTCAGCTATATAGAAAAATGTAGCAAAAGCAACCCTATACACATAGCAGGAGTAGACTGCAGACATGCAAGCAAATTTTGTGCAAAAAATCATATACAGTACATCAGAGGTATATTAAGCGCTAAAGATTTTTGCAAAAACGACACAATATCTTTCAATCAATATTTAGACATAATAAGACGAAGTATAAGGAATGTGCCCGATTCAACCATCAAGACTGAGGAAAAGAAGTTTTTTATCACGTATTCAGATGAAATAATAAAACTTTTCGGTACAAACAGTTTTGAAAGACAAGAATTATCAAACACAAAATTGGCTGTAATCCACCAATGGAAAGACATTTTACCGATACAAAACGACACTACCAGAGATTTTGCAATGGCTCAAAATCTGTATTGGCTAAAAACAATCAAATACCCTAATGAAAAAATAATTGTATGGGCACACAACGGCCATAGCTATAAAAATCCTGAGATAGTTGAGGACATAAAGTTTATTCCCAACTATCGCACAGGAACAATGGCTGATTATTTCAGTAAACAATATAACGGCAAAACATATTCACTTGGTTTCATCTCTTTATTCGGCAAGATGAAGTTTGCAAATATGGAACATACAACCGTTGTTGAAAAACCACGAATGGAATGCCTTGAGAATATTATTGACAAAACAGGCTTCTCCTATGCATTTATTAATTTCTCGGATTTAGTACACAACCGAAGTTTTAAAATGACTGGTTTAGGTTGTTATCTACATACTAGTAATTGGACAAAAAATTATGATGGGGTATTCTACATAAAGGAAATGTATGGGTGTGAACATGTAGATTAATTTTTCAAGCTATTTATTCTGTAATTTTGTTGTATGAGCACAATACTTCTTACCAAAGAAAATGGTGTAGGTTATATTACCTTCAACCGTCCTGATAAATTCAACAGCTTCAATCGCGAAATGGCACTGGCTTATCAAGCTGCGTTGGACGATTGTGAAGATGATGAAAGCGTAAGAAGTATTTATGTTAGTGCCGTGGGCAAAGCTTTCTGCGCAGGTCAAGACCTTGCCGAAGCCATAGACCCGCAAGGGCCAGAGTTGGAAAAGATTGTACGCGAGCATTACAATCCCATCATCATCCGCATGCGCAAAATAGAAAAGCCCATAGTAGTTGCCGTGAATGGTGTGGCTGCAGGCGCTGGTGCTAACATAGCGCTGGCGGGAGATATAGTACTGGCAGCAAAGAGCGCATCTTTTATACAGGCTTTCAGCAAAATAGCATTGATACCTGATAGTGCGGGTACTTTCATATTACCTCGTCTTGTTGGTATGCAACGCGCATTGGCATTGACGATGCTGGGCGATAAAGTAAGTGCAGACGAAGCTGTGGCAATGGGTATGATATATAAATCCTTCCCTGACGAAACTTTTGAAAACGATACTAAGCAAATAGCCATTAACCTGGCACAAATGCCTACAAAAGGTTTGGGTCTTACCAAACGCCTGATGAATGAAACCTATAACAACACACTGGTGCAACAGTTGGACCGTGAAAAAGATGTACAGGTAGAAGCAGGCAGTACCCAAGATTTTAAAGAAGGGGTAAATGCGTTTCTTGAAAAACGTAAGCCTGTTTTCAAAGGCAAATAGCGATTATTATTTTATTGGCAAGCATACCAAAGTTGTATAACCTGTTAACCAATAGCAGGTAGCGTTCTTTGTATGTTTTCATAGCTTTTTGGTGCGTGTTCTTTTATTAGTTGCGCAACTATGTCTGCTGTCTGGTCGGGGAAATCAACTTTTACAGGTTCGCCCGCTACCAGCCACCAGTTGATGCGTTCGTGATATTTTTTGCTGAGTTGCTTTATTACAGGTATGCCAAGCGTTTCTGCAGCCGCAGCATTGCATTGCTGTTCATATTGCTCCTGCATAGGTATTACCATCAGCTTTTTACCAAGAAACATAGCTTCTGCAGGGCCTTCAAAACCTGCACCACAAAGTACACCTGCACTACTTGCCATGCTTTCTATAAATGCACGGTTTTCTATGGGCTGTATGTGTACGTTCTTAAAACTGAATGGTTCTTTATTATGTTTGGAAAATACCTGCCACTCTACATTTTCAAACTGCGATAATTGTTGCACCATCACATCATCATTATACGCAGGCAGATATACTGTATAGTGTCCTAGGTTTGTGGGTTGCAATTCGCGAATTTCTTTGCGTATTACAGGAGTAAAAATATTCTTGTCGTATGCGCGAAAATGGAAACCATAAAAATCCGTAACGGGCGCATAGTGCTTCAGTACTACTTCTCCTTTCCAATCTCGCTCATTAGGAATCGGTGCACGTTTATGCAATACAGCACTTTGATGGCTAAGGCCTATACATGGTTTGCGTTTCAGTTTGCATGCCCATGCAGATATAGGTTCAAAATCATTTATCACAAGGTCGTAGTCCTCTATCGGAAATTTTCTGATATCGTTTATCAGTTTGAAGAGCTTTAGCTTTTTTGCTGTCTCTGCAATATCTACACCACCTTTTTTCCCAAAGATGAAGCTCATGCCATACATCTTGTATTTGACAGGAAATGGCACTTGTACATCGGCCTGTATACCACTGATGAGTACATCTACTTCTCCGTACTTTACAAGTTCGGGATATACATCTCTTGCACGGCTCAGGTGGCCGTTGCCTGTTCCTTGTATTGCAAATAATATCTTCATGACTTATGCTGCTTCTGTTGTACCGGGAATATCTGGTTTCATATTCAGCTCCTGCATCAGTGTAGCCATCAATTGTTTCGGCGTTTCTTTCGATTGCTTCTTTTTATTGATGTCTATTGCCTGTGCAACTTCGTCTTCAAAATATTTGTAGATGCTCCACTTACCGTCTGCATATTCAAGAGATGTCAGGTTCTCAATCCAGTCGCCGGAATTCATGTATATCACCGCACCGTTTTCTGTAACTACCGTGCGGATTTCGGGCTGATGTATATGCCCGCAGATAACGTATTTGTATTTATTCTCCGCAGCTATTTCGCAAACAGTCGATTCAAATTTGTTGATGAATTTAACTGCACCTTTTACACCGTTCTTTATTTTTTTAGAGAGCGATACTTTGCCACTCCCTAGTTTTTCAGAAATGAAGTTTACAAAACGGTTGATGAGTATCAGTGTATCGTAACCGATTGCACCAAGCTTGGCCAGCCACTTACTATGTTGCATCACCACATCGAACACATCGCCGTGGAATATCCATACATTAGAGCCATCTATTTTCAGTGAAAGCTTGTTGGTGATTTTTAGAGAGCCCAGCTGAAAATCTTTAAACTTTCGTAGCATCTCGTCATGATTGCCTGGGATATAATACACAGGTATGTCCTTTGCTATCAGACCAACCAGGTGTTTCATCACCATCATGTGCGTTGCGGGCCAGTAGCGTTTGCTAAACTGCCAGATATCTATGATATCTCCGTTCAACACCACGGCTTTGGGTTTGATGCTTTTCAGATATTGCAGCAGCTCTTTTGCATGACATCCGTATGTACCAAGATGAATGTCTGAAAGCACCACAATATCAACTTCTCTTTTTGCCATCTACATGCCCATAGCGGGCGTTTGGTTATGCAAAAAGACGAATTAAAGATTACCGCAATGTTAAGAACTAATTATATGGCTGTTATTTTAGTTGTAACCCCTTGTTAAATTAGAAAGCCTCCTTAATCGGAGGCTTTCATTACGCTATTGGTTCATGGCTTTTTCTATTGTACTTATAAGGTTGTCTGTATCGCTCGGACGGGGTGTTTTTTCAACTGCAAATTTTCCGTCTTTACCTATCAGGAAATAAGATGGGACACTTTGCACACCGTATAACATGGCTATTCTTGATTTCCAACCACCAGGCTCACAGGTATGAATTCCTTCAATTTTCATTTTCTCAATAGTGCTTTTCCAAGCGGTCTGGTCTTCATCAATTGATACATTAACTACTACGAGGTCCCTATCTTTAAAATGCTCTTCTACTTTTTTAGTGTATGACAATTCGCGCATACACGGCCCACACCAGCTTGCCCAGAAATCAAGAAATACTACTTTACCCTTCAGGTCAGATAATTTCATTTTCTTTCCATCCAAAGATGTAAAATTGAAATCAATAGCAGCCTGACCAGCACCTAGCTTTCTTTTAATGTCTATTATTTTATTCAGTATGGTTGCGTACTCGCTTTTAGGGTACATTTTTTTGAATGCTGTATAATCCGAGTCAATTTTGGTTATGGCTGACGTTCTGACGTTACGGAATATGGCACATGCAAATAGATACTCTCTTGATTTATCAGGCATTAGTATTTTAGCCAGTATTGTAGTGCTATCATTTTTTAGGTATTGCATTTTGCTAATGCTATCTCCATAGTTCATACGTGCATCAAAATAAGACTCCAGATAATTTCTGTAATAGCCAATATCCATATGCTCGTCATTAAACTTTTCGGGAGCTGCCATTGCTACTTTATAGTTTTCCTGAGGTATAATCCTATTTGCCCCGGCACCTTTAGCTATTTCGTGTAGGAACGGATAGCTTAGCATATAGTAATATACAGTGTACTCGTATTGCGCAGACCAGAAACTAACAAATGATGCTGGTAAGCCTGCTTTATTCTGTTCCAGAAAATCCATTTCTTTTTTAAGTTCTGCTTTAAGGCTTGAAACAAATTCATCCCCATTTTTTGCAAGTAATGGTTGTATCTTCTGTCCAAACAATTGGAAGTAGTTATTCTCCAAAAGATGTTTAGCTACAAAATTGGCAATCTCTGAACCTTTGCCTGTATAGTGCATGGTTTTGTCAAAGTCTTTACCGTCGAAACTCATAGATAAGTCATCGCCATCAGAAACATATATTTCTGTTCCCTGATCTCCGTTTACAATATTGAGGTTTGTGTATTTTCCTACTATGGGTAGCTGAATACTGAAACTACCATCCTTAGCTATTTTGGCAGTTTTTTCGTGCGTGTTAAAGTTAAAGTACCCATCGTAATAGGTAAACTTGATTTCATCGGCCAATGGATTAATAATCTTGCCTTTTATATGTACTGTACCTGCATTGGTTATTTGAGCAGCTATTATAACTGCAAACAACAATAGAAAACGCTTCATACGATTAAGTTTTACTATTAGACGTACAGAAACTAAAAAGGTTACAGAAAATATAATTAAGCCAACGTTACCAGAGGCAACTTTCTTGGAGCAATAGTTTTTACCGCATCTGCTATTGCTTTGATATGTGCAGGCGTAGTACCGCAGCATCCGCCAACCAGATTCACCCAACCGTTTGTTGCAAACTCTGAAACAATTGATGCAGTAATAACAGGAGACTCATCATACTCTCCCATTGCATTCGGCAGGCCTGCATTCGGGTAGCAGCTAACATGGCAAGATGCTATTTGCGAAAGTTCCTCTACATATGGGCGCATCTGCGCTGCACCCAACGCGCAGTTCAAACCGATGCTCAACGGATTGGCATGCGATACAGAAATATAAAATGCCTCTAGTGTTTGCCCACTAAGTGTTCTGCCCGATGCATCTGTAATAGTTCCTGATATCATTACCGGCAGGCGGTTGTTAGTATCGCGGAAATATTTTTCTGCTGCATAGATAGCAGCTTTTGCATTCAGTGTATCGAAGATGGTTTCTATCAGCAGCAAGTCTGCACCACCATCTACCATGCCTTTTATGTGTTCGTAATATGCATCGGCTACTTCATCAAAAGTAACAGCACGATATCCCGGGTCGTTTACATCCGGAGACAATGACAATGTTTTGTTCATTGGACCTACTGCACCTGCCACAAACTTTTCTGCACCGGGATTATCTTTTTTGTATTCCTCTACCGCCTGCTTTGCAACACGTGCTGCTTCGTAGCTTATCTCGTATGCATATTCCTGCATATCATAATCTGCTAATGCGACGGCTTGCGCACTGAAGGTATTAGTCTCGATAATATCTGCACCGGCATCGAGATATTGCCTGTGAATATCTTTTATGATATGAGGTTGGGTAATAACAAGCATGTCATTATTACCTTTCACATCTTTGTGCCAGTTTTTAAATCGTTCGCCACGATAATCTTCTTCCTGCAATTTGTAAGTCTGTATCATACTACCCATTGCACCGTCAATTATCATTATCCTCTCGGCAAGTATGTTACGTAACTTTTGCTCTGTAGTCATAAAATCAAAATTAGGCAATCCCTATATCAATTCCATATAGATACATATGATGCCAATAAAAACGCCCGCTATTTGCGGGCGTTCTTTATAATTACTAAGCTTCTGCTTTCAGCATTTTTTGGAAACGAGCGCGATCGTTTTCGTCCAGCATTATTTTACGTAGACGAATGCTTTGAGGAGTTATCTCTATACATTCATCCTGTTGAATGTATTCCATACATTCTTCAAGGCTCATCTGCACTTTCGGAGCAATGCGGTTGGCATCGTCTGTACCACTTGCACGCATGTTCGTCAATTTCTTAGGTTCTGTTGCGTTTACAATCAGATCGCCCGGTTTAATGTGCTCACCGATGATTTGACCAGAGTACACTTCTTCACCAGCGTCGATAAAGAAAGAACCCCTGTCCTGCAGTTTATCCATTGAATAACCTGTAGTAGTAGCAGTATTTTTAGACAACAGTACACCATTGCTGCGACCAGGTATTGGTCCTTTCCATGGTTTGTACTCGCTGAAGCGGTGCGCCATTACAGCCTCACCAGCTGTAGCAGTCAGCATGTTAGAACGCAGACCTATCAGACCACGAGAAGGTACGTCAAACTCCAGGTGTTGCATTTCACCTTTGCTTTCCATTATCAGCATTTCACCTTTGCGCTGTGTAACAAGGTCTATCACTTTACCACTGAATTCAGATGGTACGTCAACAACCAGTGTTTCATACGGTTCGCATTTTTTACCATCAATTTCTTTGGTAATAACCTGCGGCTGACCAACTGTCAATTCAAAACCTTCACGACGCATTGTTTCTATCAATACAGACAAGTGAAGGATACCACGGCCATATACGAGGAATTTATCCGCATCATCTGTATCCTGTACACGCAGTGCCAGATTTTTTTCCAGTTCTTTATACAGGCGATCACGAATGTTACGGCTTGTTACAAATTTACCTTCGCGGCCAAAGAATGGTGAATTGTTGATACTGAACTGCATGTTCATTGTAGGCTCATCGATAGCGATAACCGGCAATGCTTCAGGATTTTCGAAATCTGCAATTGTTTCACCAATCTGGAAATCTTCAATACCTACTACAGCACATATATCACCTGCAGATACTTCTGTTACCCTTTTCTTGCCCATACCTTCAAACGTGTACAATTCTTTTACACGTCCTTTCGTCATAGAGCCATCCAGTTTGCACAATTGGATTGGTTGGTTTTCTTTCAGTGTACCACGTGTTACTTTACCAATAGCAATACGACCCAAGAAAGAAGAATAGTCCAGAGAAGTAATCTGCATCTGTACAGTACCTTCAGATACTTTAGGTTCAGGTACTTTTTCAAGTATAGTATCCAGCAACGGTGTGATGTCTTCTGTTGGTGTCAATGAAGTATTGAACCACCCTTGTTTTGAAGAACCGTAGATAGTTGTAAAGTTCAGTTGTTCTTCTGTTGCATCCAATTGGAAGAACAGTTCGAATACTGCATCGTGTACTTCATCCGGGCGACAGTTAGGTTTATCAACTTTGTTGATAACAACTATCGGACGCAGATTCAATTGCAATGCTTTTTGCAGTACGAAACGTGTTTGCGGCATCGGGCCTTCAAAAGCATCAACCAGCAGCAATACACCATCCGCCATTTTCAATACACGCTCTACCTCACCACCAAAGTCACTGTGGCCCGGTGTATCGATAACGTTAATCTTAACGTCTTTGTAGTTTACAGAAATGTTTTTAGCCAGGATGGTGATACCACGTTCACGTTCCAGGTCATTGTTATCCATTATCAACTCACCTGTTTCCTGATTGTCACGGAACACTTTTGTTGCGTGGATGATTTTGTCAACCAGTGTAGTTTTACCGTGGTCAACGTGTGCGATAATCGCTATGTTACGAATATTCATAATCTATGCCTCTGTTAAAAAAGAACCCTTCCTCTGCTGAAACAATAAGGAAGGGTACTCCGTTTTGCGCCGCAAAGGTACGGAAAATATATACAAGAAATCCAATTAATGATTAATTCATCTTAAAAGGCGCTACGAGCTGAAATTCCGGTATGTTTACCGTGAAACCTTTTTTATCGTATAGGCTTACCATGCTATAGGTACCGTACATTTTCCCTATCTCGCTGCGCAGGTTTGCAGCAGATACATATTGGTAAGATTCGCCCGGGTCAATGATTGGCTGCTCGCCTACAACACCCTCACCTTCTACTTCGCGATTGCTGCCGTTGCTATCTACAATGTACCAGTGCCTGGATAACAGCTGGACAGGTACAGCGCTGAGGTTTTCTATGGTAATGCGGTATGCAAACAAGTATTCGCTATTCACAGGATTTGACTGCGCAGCCTGATAGAATGTTTCTACAGAAACACTCACACCATTCGTTACTTGTTGAACCATATTGGGCATCTATGTAAAAGTATGGAATAATATATAGATATGGTTTATTGTTTCGTTATAGAACTGTTAGGATTATCTATGTATGATAATAAGATATTATATTAATATATTTTATTATTTCTTAGCTAGATCAATTATCACATCATTTATCAATCCACCTTCATATCCTTTTTGTAACAGATAGCGATATGTTTTGTTCTTTCGGATGGGTACGAGTTTTTCACTCTTCAGCTCTGTCCATTTCTTTGTAGCCAGCTTCTGCAGGGTTTCATAGTATTCATCCGGATCTATCTCTGTCATTGCTTTCTTTATGCAATAATCAGATACTTTATGAATTTTTAAATATTTTGTAATCTTTACTCTTCCCCATTGTTTCAGCCTAAAACGGCCACGAGCTATTGCACGAGCATATTGTTCTTCATTCAATAACCCTTTCTCTATCAGTTCGGCTATCAACTCTTCTACCTCATGTGTTTTGCAACCTATCTCGTATAGTTTGTTACGGGTTTCCTGATGGCTACGAAGTTGGTAGTTGCAGAAGCGGTATATGGATTCTCTTGCAGACATAATTAATAACACTCTAAAAGTAAGAAGTCAAAACCAATATTCGGTTTTGACTTCCTGTAATTAACGCCCCATGTATACCATTAATATCTGAACATCGCTTGGGTTAACACCGCTTATCCTGCTAGCCTGCCCAAGTGTTTGCGGTTTTATCTTCTTCAGTTTCTGACGAGCCTCGGTAGATAGTGCCGATAGCTTATCATAATTAAATGCATCAGGTATTACCAGATCTTCAAGCGTTGCCATCTTCTTCACCAGTTCTTTTTCCTTTTCAATATACACATCGTACTTGATCTGTATCTCTGCCTGTTCCAATGCCAGCGTATCATCTTCATTAAGTGCTTCTTTCAAACCCGGCAATGCTGCTTGCATATCTTTCAGGTTAATGCCCGGGCGAAGCAGTATTTTCAAGGCACGGCTACGTTCATTCAGCGTAGCACTATCTATTGATTCCAGATATGGGTTGGTATCTGCAGGTTCCAATGGATAATCTGCCAGTATCTTTTTTATCCTATCTACTTTGGCTTTCTTCTCATTCATCAGCGCTAGCCTTTCATCTGTTGCAAGGCCAATATTATGCCCCAACTCTGTAAGACGAAGGTCTGCGTTGTCTTGCCTGAGCAATGTTCGGAATTCAGCCCTGCTGGTAAACATCCTATAAGGCTCATCTGTGCCTTTATTTATAAGGTCGTCTATCAGTACACCTATGTATGCATCACTACGCTGCAATATTACAGGTTCCAGTTCCTTTACTTTCCTGTGTGCATTGATGCCTGCCATCAAACCCTGACAAGCAGCTTCTTCATATCCGGTAGTGCCATTTATCTGTCCGGCAAAGAAAAGATTGTTAATGAGTTTGGTTTCCAGTGTAAATTTTAGCTGTGTAGGCGGGAAATAGTCATATTCTATAGCATATCCAGGGCGGAAGAACTTACAATTCTCAAATCCCGGCACCATTTGCAGGGCTTTGTACTGTACATCTTCGGGCAAAGATGTGCTGAAACCATTTACATATATCTCTACCGTATTCCAACCTTCAGGTTCTACAAACAATTGGTGGCGTTCCCTTTCGGCAAAGCGTGTTACTTTATCTTCAATACTTGGACAATAACGCGGACCAGTACCTTGAATTCTACCTTGGAACATCGGAGATTTCTCGAAACCTGTCTTCAGGATATCATGAACCTCCGGACTTGTATAGGTTACCCAACAACCTCTTTGTTGTTCCGGTTTTATTCTTTCTATTGGCAAGTAAGAGAACCCAACGATTTCTTCGTCTCCATCCTGTATTTCCATCTTGCTATAGTCAAGGCTACGTCCATCTATACGTGGTGGCGTACCTGTTTTAAGTCTATCGCTCTCAAAACCATAAGAAACAAGCTGTTCAGTGATGCCTGTAGCCCCTTTTTCGCCCATTCTACCCCCTCCAAACTGCTTTTCGCCTATATGGATAACACCATTCAGGAAGGTTCCATTTGTCAAGACAACAGCCTTAGATCTGATTTCTATACCCATTCCAGTCACCACACCACACACTGTTCCACGTGAAACAATCAGTTCCTTCACCATATCTTGCCAGAAATCTACATTAGGGGTAGCCTCGAGCATATCCCTCCAAGTCTGCGCGAATAGCATACGGTCATTCTGAGTACGTGGACTCCACATACCCGGGCCTTTAGACTTGTTCAGCATACGGAACTGAATCATGCTCTTATCGCTCACAATACCGCTATATCCGCCCAAAGCATCTATTTCCCTAACTATCTGCCCCTTTGCAATACCACCCATGGCAGGGTTACAGCTCATCTGAGCTATAGTCTGCATATTCATGGTTACTAAAAGCACTTTGGAACCCATATTAGCAGCAGCAGCAGCGGCTTCACAGCCTGCGTGACCTGCTCCTACTACTATTATATCATACTCCTTAAACATAGAGTGCAAAGGTACAACCACCAAACCAAATAGTAACAATTAATAGTCTATAAGAATATAAAACCCCTTAATTTAGTAGTACTAAACATATCTTATGAATAAACTAACCCTAATACTTGCATCAATAGCCTTTTTGAACTCGGCAAATGCACAGTCATTCAACCTTGGCCTACGAGCCGGAACCAGCAAGTACTATACTGAGATGAACAATCAAGACAAGCAATATTATAGCTTGAATAAAGAACTGGCAAGTAGATATCAATCAAAAAAGGGAATTGCATACGAAATAAGCCTATCTCATTTCTCTTGGAGTGATGGCTATGGCTTAACAAATCATGGTTTCTCAGGACAAGATAATGCCGGTGGATATACTTATAAAGATACTTGGTTGTTGGAAACCAATAATCATTTCACGCTGAATACTTCTTTACAGTATGACTTGATATGCCCGAAGATGAAAAATAATTGTCATGCTATGAAAAGAGTAAGCAATTATATGGGAATTTCACTAGGTATAACAAGAGTGTACACAAAGCAAACAGTACAATATACCATACTGGAAACAGGTAATGTAAGAGAAAAAAGGAACTATAATAATAACACTACACTACTATTCGGTATCAATAATACCTTTGTTTATAAGCTTAATAAATCAATATCTGCTACAGCAACAGTAAGCACCATGAGCAATTATTCACCAATATTCATGTTCACCAATGGCAAACCATACGAAGATAAATACTATTGGAATCTGAATACAATAATGAGTTTAGGAATTCAGTACAAACTGTAACAGTAAAAAATCAAACTTAAATATTCTTAAAAGGGTTCCACGTGGAACCCTTTTTATTTATGACATAAAAAATACTTGTACAAAAATGGAATGGACATTAAGACATAGTTATTCAATTCAGTCAGAAATATTTACGATGAGCACTAAATGATGGTTATTAAAATCTCATACTCTGTACCATTATACAGAAGGCACTCTATAAGGGACAAATAAATGATTAGAGTCAAAATGAGCCTAAAAAAAGCACATAAATTTACAGAATTTGAATAAATATTAATTATACAATTCAGGAATGTAAAATAGATATTTTAAGAGCAGCTGTCCAATTTCTGATGTGCACAAAAAAGGGAGCCACAAAGTAGCTCCCTTTTTATTATTAAAAACAAATTACTGTTTTGTTACAACGAATGGCTGTACAGTTGCAGAACCATTTGCAATCAAAACTACATAGTAGTTTCCAGCAGCAAGTTTTTCCGTAGATACATTCAATGTTTCATTTTGCAGATTGTTGTAATCTTCCATCATCATACGACGTCCAACAGCATCAATAATACGAACTTGAACTTTTTCAGATTGTTTAGCCAAATTCAGTTTTATGTTGATATTGCTAGTTGCAGGATTTGGATAAACACTGAATTGTTTCATTCCTTGATTTGCAACTTCATTTACAGATACTTGAAAAGGACTCAATTCAAGCGCAATAGAAGGAACACCATCAGAATTTGGAAAATATACCGAGTCAATCTGTGCTGAGGCAGCTGTAGTAGCACCAGTAAGCATGTTAGCATTCTGTGCCAAATTATCAGTAAAAGTAGTCATAGTACCAGGAAACATTGGAGTAGACCATTCCTTAATACTAGGAGTAAGACGATTTGCAGCAAGTGTTCTTGAGAAATAACTATACTGTTCATCGCTACATAAATATGTTGAACCCGTCATATCTACAATAACCCAATACCATGAATTAGCATCAAGCTGTACAATACCGGGATTACCATCTTTATCGCCAATAATTGAACTGAACAATCTATTGTTAGAATCAGCACTTGTATAAGTATATACTGAAGCACCTTTCAATTCAACTTCAGCAGCTTGAATTACATTGTCTGTAGCACCACCGTTAGATCCGTCAACCCATTTGAATAGATAAGAAATTGAAGATTTGTCGCCAGCAGTCTGATCCAGAGAATGTTTATTAGTATCATTATCATTGATAGCATACCTGATAGCTTGCGCCTTATAACCACCTTTAGATACGTATAAAAGTGGTCCCCAGATAAAACCAGCAGTGTTATTATAACGCAAGCTTGTAGTAATTATCGGATTGCCAGCAGCATCAGTACGACTTTTGGCGTACATATTGTTTGTAATGTAAGTATTGAAACTAATTGAGTTATCTGCAGTATTGTCGTCTGGCAAATCAGCACTAACAGTATATGTTGTGGTATACATACCAGTAGTAGTAGGGTTTAGGGTACCAACGTTAGGGCTTGTTATACTAATAATAGAGTCAATTGTATTGAAAGTAATACCACTTGTAACAGAATCTTGATAAACAACAGAAGATGAACCACCTGTTGGAGTAAAAGTAATTACTGTTTTTAATTTAATATTACTTTGACTTGATGTACCGACATTAGCTATCAACGCACCTGAATAATGTTTGTATGCATTAGCAGAAGAACCTGTAATCTGTGATAATGGAGTAGCACCGGTTGTTAATGCACCTGATTTAGGTACAATTGCGAGATCGTTTGAATTACCCAACCCCCAAACACATAAAGAGATAGTGACAGGATTGGTATTTAACGCGTTCCAAATGGCTGCACCTTCTGGGTTAGATACCATCAATACTGGTATAGTAACACTGCCGCCAGCAGTACCAGCAGCCATTCCTACAGGGTCTGCACCAGCGATGTTATTAATTATAATAACACCTGCTGCACCCTTATCCTGAGCAAATTTCGCTTTTTCACCGAACTGGCAATTACCTCTCCAAATTAATACCCACTTACCTGTATAATTTGCAGAAACAGGCTGTGCACAACCTAAAGAGTCAAGACTTTTTACAAGAGGTACATTCTTCCAAGTAGAATCAATCTTTCTTCCCCATGGACCTGTATAAGCTGGATTACTGGAATAGGTAAAGGTTTTATAACCATCAACACCCAAAGGTTGATGTACATATAACCTCGGACCTAAAAAATCTTTTAATTGAGCAAATGCACCACTACTGGCAGTAACTAAGAAAAAAGCCAATAGAAAATTAACAATGTAAAATCTTCTCATAATGCTTAAATTTTTTGTAAAAATAGAATACCAATTTACAAAAAATTAACAAAACATAATGATACTAATTTATATTAATCCAAAACTCCGGCTTAAATCAAGCATTAGGTCAATAGGCTTTTTCGCAGCTATTCTTAAATCTTCATTCATTAAAATTTCTGGCTGTTCGTACTTTAAGCATAGATATAACTTTTCCAGTGTATTTAATTTCATGTGTGGACAGTCATTACAAGCACATGCATTATCAGGTGGTGCAGGAATAAAAGTTTTATCGGGAGATGAAATCTGCATCTGGTGTAATATGCCAGCCTCAGTAGCTACAATAAATTCATTAAAACCTGTATCCTGTGTATACTTAAGCAATTGCGTAGTAGACCCAATATAATCTGCAATTTTTAGCACTGCTTCTTCACATTCCGGATGTGCTATCAACTTTGCATTCGGGTGTCTTTGTTTTAACCTTGTAATTTTTTCCAAAGAAAATATTTCATGTACCATACATGCACCATTCCACAACACCATTTCTCTTCCACTAGTTTTGTTTATATATGCTCCCAAATTCTTATCAGGTGCAAATATTATCTTTTGTTCGACAGGCAAACTATCCACAATTTGCTTTGCATTTGAAGATGTACAAATAATGTCGCTTAGCGCTTTAATACCTGCAGAACAGTTAATATATGATATTACAATATGATCGGGGTGCTTATCTTTAAACAGCTTGAAAAGGGCAGGCGGGCAGCTATCACTCAAAGAGCATCCGGCATTCAGATCTGGTAATAAGACCTTTTTATTAGGATTAAGAATTTTAGCAGTTTCGGCCATGAAATGTACGCCTGCAAAAACTATAATATCAGCATTTGTCTTTTCAGCATTCTGTGCAAGACCGAGACTATCACCTATATAATCTGCAATATCCTGTATATCGGGTTCCTGATAGTAGTGTGCAAGTATAACAGCATTCTTTTCCTCCTTCAACTTTTCAATCTCTGCAAACAAATCCAGTGAAGGATCAATTTCCAGATCCAAAAAACCTTTTTTCATCAAATTTTTTTCAGCTTCTTCGATTTGCACATTCATAGTAGTATTAATAAAAAGATTTTTAAAAAAAGGATTATTATAATCAGGACTGTGGATTTGGGGATAATAAACACTTATTCTATTTGCAAAGTAAAAGAATTTAGTTCGTCCACTATATATCAATTAGTTGTTAACAGTCTAAAGCCTTGTTAAATAAGGATACTAACAAAAAAATGGGAAATGTGAATTCCTGAATACGTTGATAAATAACTTGTTGTGAATTTATGAGAATGGTGCTTAAAAACTCAACAATTCATAGAATAAAAAATTTCGCTTATCCACATCATCAGGATTATTCCATTTGTCAAGGGTGTTATAATCTCTCTATCCACAGTAATTAACACAACGGTCTAATAACATTAAAGTTTTAATAAGAATTGGATAACATATAGTTAATAGATTAAATGGTTGAATTAACTATATTATTAATATAATTGATAAATCTGTATTATTAAGGTAAAACGGCTTTATTATCTCAATTTTTCGTATAAATTTGCCGTCCCTGTAATAAACATAATAGTGATATGTCTGTAATTCAGAAAATTAGGAATAAGTACGCTAAAGTTGCTGGTTTTGTAATAGCTCTTTCGCTGGTAGGTTTTATATTAATGGATGCTAGTAATGGACCATTAAGCTCATTGTTTGGAAGAGATAACAGTGTGGCTAAAGTAAATGGTGAAGCTATTGATATCAAAGCATACTCTGAAAAAGTAAAAGAATATGAAACACTCTATTCATATGGGCAAAAAGGTAAACCATTAGATGATGTCACCAGAGCTCAAATTAATCAACAAGCATTAGCTGATTTAGTAAACTCAAAATTAGTAACTGCTGAATGTGAAAAGCTAGGTATTATGACTACTGCTGATGAAGAAAAAGAACTTCTTGGTGGTATGAATGCAGATCCTATTATCAGACAATATCAGTGGTTTCAAAATCCTGATACTAAAATGTTTGATCCACAGCGAATAAAAGCATTTGAAGAACAAGCTAATCAGATAGATCCTTCAGGAAAACTTTTGGAAGAATGGAAAACGATAAAGAATTATGTAAAGGAAAATAACATTCTGAAGAAATATTCTATGCTAACAACTAAGGCTATTTATATGCCGAAGTTTATGGTAGAAAGATCAAGGAAAGAAAAATCTGAATACGCAGGTATAGATTTTGTTAGAATACCGTATGCAAGTATAGATGATAGTCAAGTACCTGTCAAAGAAGAAGAATTGATAGAGTACATGAAGAAAAATGCAAAGAAGTTTACTAATAACGACAAAACCAGAAACATAGAATACATCGCTTTTGATCTAGTGCCAAGCGCAGAAGATACTGCAAATGCATTGGGTGTACTTTATAATATAAAAGCAGAATTTGCTAATAGCGTAGATGTAGAAAGTATTGTAAACAGAAACTCTGATGATCAATATAATCCTACTTATGTAAATAAGGCATCTTTCATGTCGCTATATGCAGATTCAATTTTTAAATTGCCGGCAGGTGGTGTATATGGTCCTTACTTTGATAATAATTCTTATAAACTGACAAAAGTTGTAGATAGAAAAACGCTGCCTGACTCAGTAAAATGCCGTCACATTCTTATAAAAACTGAAGAAGGTGGTCAACCTGTTGCTGCAGATAGTATAATTAAAAAACGCATTGATAGTGTAGAACTTGCTATAAAAGCAAGTGCAAACTTCAACGAAATGGTTGCTAAATATTCTCAAGATGAGGGAAGCAAACAAACAAATGGCGAATACACATTCACGTTACAACAAAAAGAACAACTTTCTAAGGAATTTGCAGATTTCATTTTTGACGGAAAAGCTGGTGAAAAGAAAATTGTAAAAGTTAGCAATGGGAGCTATGGTGGATACCACTATATAGAAATAATGGAGCAAAAAGGTATCCAACCCGCACTTAAATTAGCAACAATAAGTCGCGTTTTGGAACCTGGTCAGACAACCAATAATGAGGCGTATGCTAAAGCTGCAGAATTTGCAGGAAAATATAATACCGGTAAAGCTTTTGATGATGCAACTAAGAAAGAAAATATTAACAAGCGAGTAGCTGATGGCATAAAAGAAACTGATTTTATGGTAAACGGTCTGGGTAACAGCCGCGAACTAGTACGTTGGCTATACAATGCTAAAGAAGGAGATGTTTCTTCTGTATTCACATTGAATGGTCGTTACATAGTAGCAAAAATGAGTAGTGAACAACTACCAGGGCTAATGAAACTGGACGCTAATAACAGACCTAGTATAGAGATGGCTGTTAGAAATGAGAAAAAGGCTAAAATGCTAATGGATAAATATAAATCAGTTGCCTCGCTCCAATCACTTTCTACATCTACAAACCAGGCAATTGTTCGTTCAGATTCATTTAACGCTTCCCAACCATTCATTAATCGCTTGGGATATGAGCCAAGATTATTAGGTTATGTATTTTCTGGCAAACTGCAACTTAATACAGTGTCTCCTGCTATAAAAGGGCAAGATGCAGTTTTCTTTGTCTCTTTGGTAAACAAATACAGTATGCCTGTACAAGCATCTCCGGAAATGGATTTTCAGGAAAAAATGATGGGTATGATGCAATTGAGGAGTAATGCAATGATGAATATTCAGGAAACCTTGAAAAAATCTGCAGATATTAAATACAATGTAGATAATCTATAAGATTCATCTAACGGCATATCAGTAAAAAGCCTGTGGTACTAACCGCAGGCTTTTTTACTTCACATACATAATGAGTAATTTTGCAACATATATGGAACCATTAAGAAATAAGGTAGCGGAGAGTGGTATAATAACATTGGACCTTGCAGGTTTTTTGTTGAAAAATGAAGAGATAGCCATATTCGATATAAAACCATTTTTGTTTCGCGAAATGATTTTGCGCGAGAAAGACTATCGTGCTGCATTACCTGAACACGACTGGAGCCAGTATGAAAATAAATACGTGGCTGTAATATGCAGTGCAGATGCAATAGTACCTGTATGGGCGTACATGCTGGCTGCATCTTTCTTGCAGCCATTGGCAAAGACAGTATATTTTGGCACAGCAGACGAAATGAAAAAACACTTCCTGCTGAATACCATAAATAATATCAACATTGCAGAGTACGATGATAAACGTGTAGTAATAAAAGGTTGCGGTGATATACATGTTCCCGATGCCGCTTATGTCGCGGTTACAGAAAAATTGCGCCCTGTTGTAAAATCGCTGATGTATGGAGAGCCCTGCTCTACAGTTCCAGTTTATAAAAAGCCTGCTATAAAACCAGCAGGTTAGCCGCTATTTTTTCAGACAACTGAAAGTTGTTGCCGTCAGCCATTACAAGTATGCTCTTATCAAAAGGCATAATTTCTGTAATAGTAATGCGGCTACCTATTTTTAGCTTAAAGCGTTCCAATTGCTGTAAAAATGCAGTGGTAGTATCTTTTACAGCAACTATTTTGCATAAATCACCCTCTTTTCTTTCACTCAACAATGTAGCACGAGACTCAGGAATATCCCCGTTCGATTTCGGAATAGGGTCGCCATGTGGGTCATACTCCGGAAATCCCAAAAACTCATCAAGGCGTTCAGTCAGCTTTGCAGATTGTATATGCTCTAGTTGTTCCGCTACTTCATGCACTTCATCCCAGGAAAAATTGAGTTTATCGTGCAGGAAAGATTCCCACAATCTGTGCTTTCTTAATATAGAAAGTGCCGCCTTGCTACCAGTATCTGAGAGTTGAATTTTTTTATACTTCTCATAGTGTATCAGCTCCTTTTCAGAAAGCTTGCGCAGCATATCTGTAACAGTTGCAGGGCGGGTTTGCATTTTATCTGCAATCTCATTTACAGATACTTCTCCACTGGTGTTATTGTGCTGAATACTGTAAATGGCTTTCAGATAATTTTCCTCTGTGTACGTAAGCGCAAGCATGGCTGAAAGTTAGCAAACATATCTTAATGTCCGTATTTTTTATTAGATTAGTAAGTCGTTATCGTGTTATTAATAGTGTATTGAGAGATGAAAAAGATACCCCATTGCGTTTACCTTTTGCAAAGTTTTTTGTTATTGCTTTTTATTGGTTTGATGCCAATAAAAAGTACTGCACAAGTACAGCAGATAAAAGACTATGACAGGCCTACCAATCTGAAAGTAACAAAAGAGTACGTGGATGAAAAGGGTAATACTATCCGTGAAGTTCAATACACTCAACGTTCTATACGTGTTACGGAAACGATTGTGATAGCAAAAGCCATGTCTGCAGTTGGTGTAAAAGTGGCTATCAATCCCGATACTATTATCAGAGATTCTATATGGTTACTGATTAATAAAAGCAGCTACAGCGTTCATGTTTATTATAAGAAAAAACTGATACGTGGGTACAAAGCGGTATTCGGTCCGCAACCGCAAATGAATAAATGCATGGAAGGCGACAGATGCACGCCCGAAGGCTGGTATAAAATTGCCGATAAACGTAATAGCAGCAAGTACAATAAATTCATGCTGCTGAACTATCCGAACGAAAAAAATCAGGAAGCATTCAAGAAACTGAAAGAAGCAGGAAAAATTCCGAAAGATGCTCGCATCGGAGGCGATGTAGGCATACACGGCATATGGCCACGTGGTGATGACATGATAGAAATGGGCATAGGCTGGACAGATGGTTGCATTGCACTGAAAAATGCAGATGTAGATGATCTGTTTAAGTGGGTGAATGTTGGTACACGTGTATTTATCAAGAAATAATTATACAAGGCTATGCCGCTCCAGGTATTGAGCATATAGTTCGCGCCATCCATTCCATTCCTTATCGGTTCCTAAAGAAAAATTGTGGAATACAGTTATCAGCCTGCTGTTGGTACCATGCAGAAATAATTCCATTTTTTCCAAACGGGCGAAAGCCTCTGCCGCACTCAGCTTCATATCATAGTGTGCGGTAGAATCCATAAAACAGAAAGGATGAACTATTAAGTCTGTCTTTTTTTCATTCTCAATATCGTACCAAAAGAAAGACGAACCTGTACCTGCACGGAAACCTATATGTGTACCATAGCCCATACTATAGTCATCGGTAATACCATCTGCAATAAGTTGTCTGTAAGTACGTGGTAGAAATAATCTGATAAAATGCTGTCGCGAAATATTGATGCTTTTATCAATAGTTTTTTCCAACACAGCTTTCTCATCTTTAAAAAGCTGATTGTTCTTACCGCTGTTGTATGATGGATGAATACCCACTGTACCCTGCTCTGCAAAACTGCGAATGAGTTTTTGCATGACTTTGTAGTTGGGATTGATGTTCTTGTCGTAGGTATCAGTCTTTAATGCAGCCAGTACAAAGAATAATGGTTTGTACTTGTACTGGTTGTGCAACGAATACATAAATGGAAATGCGAAATAAGGGTCTTCAGCATTAATAATATTAACCGACAGGCGTTTTGCAACAGCACTAAGTTTCAGACTCGCTGCATCTTTCAACAATCCACCCGCATTGCGTACAAAGCCTTTGTGTTTGTACGACCACGCAATATCAATATCGTATGTTGGGAGAAAAGAGAACGATTTTGAATTAATATTATATCCATATTTTTCATTTAGCAATCTGCGTAGCGCTTCTACCCATTCATCAACCAGCGGGCGTTCCAGCCAATTATTTTTTGTGAGAATACTATCTGTATGCGGATAACGCTCATGTTTATCGGGTGTGTAATTATAGTATTCTTCGTAGCGGCTAATTAGAAAAAATATCGCCGAAAAAATATCGAACTGTATATCGCCATTTGGATCTATATACAGCGTTGGTATATTATTCCAGTTGCCTGTATTTACAGTATGTTCATTGATGCCTTTTTGCCAAAGCAATTGTGCATCGGGTATGTATAACGCACCGGGTATTTTTTCTCCGTAAGCAAGATGTGCTTTTTCTTCACGTTGATGTGTGAGTTTGTATTCGATACCCATACGGATATTGAAAACCCAGTCGAGTATATACAGCAGGCGTGTGCTGGATTGCGGGCTGTATATAACTACGGGATTGCTCATAGGCAATGCATAAAATTATTTATGCTGCTCTTTCCAAAGCTGGTTGAATGATTTCTGTGCAAAGTGTACATCGCCCCTGCCATCTGCCCACGATTTGCTGAAAAGTTTGTTGACAACATTGCCTTTAATGCCTGCCCCAGCGCTGTTCATCAGCGAGCGGTTCAGCATAGCAAGTTTCCACATTTTCCATCCTGCATTTTCTGTAAAACCATTCAGCCCATCGCTTGCAGCAATGTGGCGGTTTTCCAAAAGCATTTCGTGGATGTTTATTTTCAGCGGGCATACCTCTGTACAGTTGCCGCAAAGGCTCGATGCATAACTAAGGTGCTTGAACTCTGCCACATCTTTCAGGTGTGGAGATATCACAGAACCTATAGGCCCGCTATAGGTAGTACCATAAGCATGGCCACCAATATTTTTATAAACCGGACAAGCATTTAGGCAAGAACCACAGCGTATGCAGTACATGCTTTCGCGCACTTCTTTGCGTAGGAGATTTGTACGTCCGTTATCCAGAAGTATCACATACATTTCTTCAGGTCCGTCAGTTTCTCCCGGTTGGCGTCCGCCGGTAAAGATGGTATTATAGACAGTTACGTTTTGACCTGTACCATAGGTAGCCAATAGTGGCCAGTACAATGCAAGGTCGCTCATCGATGGTATTATTTTCTCAATACCAACAATGGCAATATGTGTTTTTGGAAATGCAGTAGAAAGCCTGCCGTTACCTTCGTTTTCGGTAACGCAAACCGCGCCTGTATCTGCTATCAGAAAATTGCCACCCGTAACACCTACTTCCGAAGTAATATATTTTTCTCTCAGGTTACGGCGAGCAATTTGTGTAAGTTCTGTTGGTGTAAGGTTTGGTTCAACTCCCAACTTTTCATGAAACAGTTTTGCAACATCTTCCTTGCTCTTGTGCATCGCAGGTGTTACAATATGATATGGTGGCTCACCATCCAGTTGCTGAATGTATTCGCCAAGATCTGTTTCTACAGATTCGATATTATGTTTCGCCAGAAAATCGTTTAGGTGAATTTCCTCTGTCACCATCGATTTTGATTTCACTACCTGCTTCGTATTCTTCTCTTGGCATATCTGCAATACAGCCTGCAATGCTTCGTTCGCATCTTCAGCCCATATTACTTTGCCACCGCGTGCAGTGAAATTTTTCTCAAACTGCTCCAGATAACTATCCAGATTCTCAATGGTTTTCCATTTGATGTTCTTCGCTTTTTTGCGTGCAAGATCCAAGTCGGCAAACTGCTGTTTACCTTTCACAACTGTTTCTGCATATTTCTGAATATTGAAACTAAGCTTGCGCTTGTGTTCCAAATCGCCGGCTTTTACCTTGCTCTTAGCTAAAAACTCTGTAATGGTAGCACTCATAACGTATACACAAACTTAATAAAAACACGGCAAAGGCGTATTTATTGCTAAAACATACTATTGTTGTTGCAGGAATATGTTCAATATTTTGGCACAGGCCATAATCAAGCGTTTTTCTTCACGAACGGGTATATATGCTATCAGGGGCTCTTTCAGATATGGAGATGATATGTATATGTAGGGATAGTAAGCTATCAACCTCACCTCTCCAAAGCGTACACCTCCCGGTGTGGTAAAGTAAAAAAACAAGTCTTCTTTTGAGGCATCAGATGTAGCGTAAGTCATTTTATTGCTACTGTAGTGCGCAAATAGGTTGTTTTGAATATACACCTCATTGCCGCGAACCTGCACATAAGAACTATCGGCATAGTTATCTACATTATATGGGCTGCTGTTGTAGTTGCAACTACTGCTTTCTGCAAATTCTTCATCAGTAATGATATTGGGTTTTTTCCGCCAATTGCTTATCAGTCTGTACACTGCATCTTTATCCAGTGCATTGTTACGGATAATGCCGTACCGAACAATACTTTCGTTAAAATATTCGATGGTAAAAGGATGGTAACCTATGTTGAGCGATGTATCCAGCTCTTCAAATTCTATATTGTAATATCTGGTAAGTTGCTTGAGTTTGGGAGAGGAAATGATTTTTGCGGTTACATAGATAATTCTATCACCCGAGGGGGTTTTATACATTACGTCTTTGAAATTGTATTTGGGTTCATAACCTTTGTCGTAGGCAAAGTACAGGTTCTGAATTTTCTCGCCCAGTTCATAGTAATAGCAATATGCCGTATCCCAATTTTTTATAACCTGTAGCTTGTGCTGCTCCTGCTGCGCAGATGAAAGGAATGGCAGCAGTACAATCAGGAGTATGGAAAGGCGAGACATGATATAAAGATACGATGTGTAAACATCGAAGTATCACACAACCGTCAAAATGCAGCACCTATACCAACCTCTGCCAGTTCGGCTTCGGCGGTGTGGGTTTTCAGGTAAGCGTGTACGGTCAGCTCTTTCAAAATGCCCTTTTCCTGTTGCAGTATGTAAACATTGCCGCCTAGCTTCTGGTATAGTTTTGTTTGTGTCAGCGCATCTTTCTTCAGGTAATACCCTATCTGGAACATCACACCTATCCTACCCAGCAGAAACTCATTACCTACAAATACGCTACTTTTCCAGGAATTCTGTTTTTCCTTTCCGGGCATTATTTCATTGTTCTTCAAGAACATATATATGTCGGTATGATATTCATAGTCCAGCCCTACCATCAGTTTGTTTTTACCCCAATAGCGCTTGCTGGCAAATGCCGATGCCATATATAGCGGGTACATAGGTCCATCAGGCGCACTGGCTTCTTTCCCAGCCATACTCAGCCTCACCTGGCCCAGCCATCTGTTTTTCAGCGGTGCTTCTTTGCGCATTATCCTGTCGGGGTTGTTGCCGACAGGCGAATACCTGACACCGATATGCGCACCGTATTTATTGATGCCCAGATTGGGTTGGCGTAGTGCGGCATTAGAGATATGGGTGAAATTGAGCCCACCCAGTATATCCAGATGCTGGTTGACACGATAACGCAGGTCTGTAGTGAAATAAGAATAGTTGTTCATGTGACTGCTCATGGCAGTGTTCAGCGTATCCCAATCGGGGTAGCGGCTATATACTTTCGTAATATAGCCCACACCAAAACCTGCCCTTACAGACCACTCCAGTTTTTTGCCTGTTATAATAGGTATGCGGATATTTGGGTTAATGCTGAAAGCCCTGCCATACACAACATCTTTATCATAAACAGTGTAAGCAATGCTAAGCCCTACAACAGGATACCTGCGACGTTGATGCCAGGAAGCCTTTCCGTAGGTTTGTTGTACAAAGTTCAGCTCGAATGCGGGGGACATTTCGGGGAAATCGGCCTTCATTTTTTTAGAATGCCTGAAAGCCTTGCCTGCTATGTAGTAGCTCTCTATGCCAAAGCCATCCCACGCTTTGTTTTGTGCCGATGCAATAAATGGTAGTGCAAACAGGCAGATGGCATACAACAGGGCTTTTCTCATATACGGGCTGTATCGCTATACGTTTAACAGATTTACAATTTAGCAAATATAGTTTTACCTGCTGCAATCTTGTACCTTTGCCCTGTCATTATTAAGATGCGTCGATTAGCCGCCATATTTGTTCGTTCATTTCTGCAGGGACTTCTGATTCTCAGCCCCATAGCCATCACGGCCTATGTCATTTACATTGTCTTCGACAGTGTAGATAGCCTTGTGCCTTGGGTACCGCGTGGTTTGGGTTTTCTGGTCATAGTATCCATTGTTACGTTTATCGGCTACATGGGTACGCGCTTCTTTTTGGGCAAAATGCTCTTTGATGCGTTCGACAATATGTTGCAACACGTGCCGGGTATCAAATACATCTACTCTTCTATCAAGGAAGTGATGGGTTCTTTTGTGGGCGATAAAAAACGCTTCAACAAACCGGTATGGGTATGTACCAACCTGAACCCCGAAGTATGGCGCATAGGTTTTATGACACAGAAAGACCTTGCCTATCTGGGCATGGCCAATAAAGTAGCGGTATATCTGCCGCACTCTTACGCAGTATCGGGCTATGTTATCATAGTAGAAATAAAGAATATCAAACCCGTGACCAAAATGACGGCTGCCGAGGCTATGAAGTTTGCCGTAAGTGGTGGTATTACAGGACTGGAGGAACATGAAAAGCATCATGAAAAACACTAACCTGAAAATCAATTTCAATCCCGGTCCGGCAGCATTACCACAGTCTGTATTGCAACAGGCAGCAGATGCTGTACTCAACTACAACAATACCGGATTATCTATACTAGGCATACCGCATCGCGGTAAATTATTTACAGATATCATTGAAGAAGCCAAAGCGTTGATAAAAGAACTTTGCGGGCTGGGCGAAGATTATGAAGTGCTGTGGCTGCAAGGTGGTGGCAGGTTGCAGTTTACCATGGTGCCGATGAATTTTCTGGGCGATGGTGAAACCGCGGGCTACATAGATAGCGGCTACTGGGCAGCCGATGCTATCAGCTATGCAAAGTATTATGGCAATGTAGATATTCTTACTTCATCAAAAGCAGATAACTACACACACCTGCCGCAGTGGCCAGCAACGATAGACAGTAAACTGGCATACCTGCATTTTACTACCAACAATACCATATACGGAACACAGTGGAACAACGTGCCGAAAACACAAATACCACTGATAGCCGATATGAGCAGCGATATACTAAGCCGCAGTATGAACTATACCAATTGCGATATGTTTTATGCCGTAGCGCAGAAGAATATTGGTGCAGCAGGCGTAACAATGGTAGCCATTAAAAAAGATATGCTGCAACGTACCAAACGTGTGTTGCCGCCGATGCTTAGTTACGACGGGCATGTAAAAGCAAATTCAGTATTGAATACATCGCCCGTGTTTGCTATATATACAGCACTGCTGATGCTGCGCTGGACAAAAGAAAAAGGTATAGCAGCGATTGAAAATGAAAACAATGAAAAAGCAGCATTGCTGTATAAAGAGATAGAACGTAATAGTTTGTTTGATTGTATTGTAAACAACGCAGCAGACCGCAGCAAAATGAATGTATGCTTCACTGCAAAACAGGCGGAGCATGAAAAAACATTTATCAGCTTTTGTGAAGAGAACAATGTGACAGGTATAGAAGGGCACCGCTCTGTAGGTGCATTTCGTGCATCTTTATATAATGCTATATCTTTAGCAGATGTGCAGCATCTTGTTGCGCTGATGAAAGAATTTGAAAATCTAAATAATAAATAAAAAGTAATGGCAAAGATTACACCATTCAAAGGGTTAAGGCCAAAACCTGAACTGGCATCGAAAGTAGCAACATTACCATACGATGTGGTGAATGTAGAAGAAGCACGTGCTTACAAGGACAATCCTTACCACTTCTATCATGTTACCCGTTCTGAGATTGACTTGCCTGCAGGCGTAGATGTACACACACAGCAAGTGTACGACAAGGCAAAAGAAAACCTTGACCAGATGGTGGCTGATGGTGTAATGTTTCAGGACAATGAGCCATGCTATTACATCTACGAACTGGTAATGGATGGCCGTTCGCAAACAGGTTTGATATGTGGTTCTTCGCTGGAAGATTATAACAATGGCATCGTAAAGAAGCACGAGTTTACACGTCCTGAAAAAGAACTGGACCGTATAAACCATATCAAAACAACACGTGCACAAACAGGTATCGTATTTCTTGCCTACAACGATAATGATGATGTAAATACCATCATCGAAAACTGGAAGAAAGACCACAAACCTACGTACGACTTCACTGCCGAAGATGGTATTAAACACACACTGTGGGTAGTAGATGAATATCCGAAAGTAGCTAGCATCACACGTATATTCGACGAACAGATACCTGCTACTTATATTGCCGATGGCCACCACCGCGCAGCATCTGCTGCAAAAGTGGCGCATGAAATGGCAGAAAATGGATTGTCTATTTCGGGCGATGAATCTTTCAACTATTTCATCACTTGTGTTTTCCCGGAAAGCCAACTGAAGATACTGGACTACAACCGTGTGGTGAAAGACCTGAACGGTATGAGCAGTGCTGATTTCATCAACTCGCTGAAAAACGATTTTGAAGTATCTGAACCAATGACCACAGCATACCGTCCTGCTAAGCCACACGAGTTTGGTATGTATATAGATGGCAAATGGTACAAACTGACAGTGAAGCCTGGTACATTCAGCAACGACCCGATAGGTATTCTGGATGTGAGCATTCTGCAAAACAACGTATTGTCAAAACTGCTGAACATCAACGACCCGCGTACAGATAAGCGTGTAGATTTCGTAGGTGGTATCCGCGGTCTGGGCGAACTGGAAAAACGTGTGAACAGTGGCGATATGGCTGCTGCTTTCTCTTGCTACCCTGTTAGCCTGAAGCAATTGTTTGATATTGCAGACAGTGGCAATGTAATGCCACCCAAAAGTACATGGTTTGAACCTAAACTGCGCGATGGTTTAGTAGTTCATCTGATATAACAGCTTATAAGGCACTCTACGGAGTGCCTTATTCATTTATAAGAATTGTTTATGCCGGTTTTAAACCCAAATCACGCAAATTTGTTGCTTCTTTAAACATACAGATATGGAATACAGGATAATGGGTAAAACAGGCTTACAGCTCAGTGTGCTTTCTTACGGCTCTTGGGTTACGTTTGCCAAGCAGATAGATGATGGCATCAGCGATAGGTTGATGGGGATAGCGTACGACAATGGTATTAACTTCTTCGACAATGCAGAAATATACTCTCGTGGCGAGTCTGAAAAAATGATGGGCCGTGTGCTGAAAACAAAAAACTGGGACCGTACTTCTTACACTGTATCAAGCAAGGCTTTTTTTGGCTGGAGGGGCGAAGCAAATAAACCTAACCAGACAGGCCTCAGTCGCAAGCACCTGACAGAAGCATGTCACGAAGCACTGGGCAGGCTGCAGGTAGATTATCTTGATTTGTTTTACTGCCATCGCCCTGATAAAAAGACGCCGATAGAAGAAGTGGTGCGTACAATGAATACGCTGATAGAGCAGGGTAAAATATTGTATTGGGGAACCAGCGAATGGAGTGCAGCCGAAATAATGGAAGCACACATGATAGCACGCGAACTGCGCCTGATAGGCCCGCAGGTAGAACAGCCTGAATACAACCTCTTCAAACGCCAGAAGATGGAAGTAGACTACTACACCATTTTCAAGAACGTGGGTATGGGCACTACTATCTGGAGCCCACTTGCATCTGGTTTGCTAACAGGTAAATACAATGATGGTGTACCTGAAGGCAGCCGCCTTGCGCTGGAAGGTTTTGAATGGCTGAAAGACCGCACACTGAGCGATGAAAAGATAGGCCGTGTTCGCAATCTGGGCAATCTTGCAGAAGAACTAGGTACATCACTGGCTACACTGTCTATTGCATGGTGCATCAAAAACAATAATGTAACTACGGCTATACTCGGCGCAACAAAAGAAGAGCAATTGCTGGAAAACCTGAAAGCACTGGATGTATTGCCATTGCTGACAGATGAAGTGATGACGAAGATAGACGAGATAATGGGTACTAAACCCGAAATGCCGATGTACTAACAGTATAGATTTTCATATCAAATAAAGGAGTTTCCTGAAAGAGAGGCTCCTTATTTTTTTTGCATCAATGTCTGCACACTTTTTACAGATACAAAACGGAAAGCCACCATACCTATTATCCCTGCTATACCTGTTATTGCTACCTGTGCAAACCAATGCAGCCCTGTAGATTTTACAATGTATGCCACAGCTGCCAGCAATACTACAAATGCTATGTGCGCACTTATCCACTTTATGTTTTTAGGTAGCTCTGCTTCTTTGCTGCAGAAAACGATATAGCATATAGCCAGAACTGTTTGTGTGATGCAAGATGTGATAGCAGCACCTAATGCTTCCTGCATAGGTATCAGGTAGAAATTGAGTGACAGGCTGATGATAACACCCGCCAATGATATTTTATTCAGTAATGCAATATTGCCATTGGCAGTAAGCAGCGTTGAATAAGTGTACATGATGCAATAGGCAGGGAATGCAGCCATTACCCATGCAAATACATCACCATCGTAAGTACCGGCATTTTTGTAGAGCATTTCCATTATCTCTTTGCCCCAGCCAAAAGCGGTGATGCAGAGGATAAAAGCAAATGGCAACAACATGTTTACACTTAGTTTAATGATGGGTTGAACGCTCTGACGCTCAGCTATCATCTTACCAAACATAGGCAGCAATACCCCCGCGAACATGATGCCGAACATATTGCTCACATCCAGCAGGCGGGTAGCGGTGGCATAGATACCTGCTTGGTCTTTACTTGCAAGGCGCTCTACCAATATCATATCGCTGCGCATGTGCAGGCTCATCAGCAGTATCAATATGGCGTAGGGAAAGCTCTTTTTAATAATCGCATATACTTCTTTCACCTCAAAAGAAAGTGATGGTGCAATACCTGTTTTGCGGAAGATGATAAACATGGCAGCCACAGCCGTAAGCCCGTAGCAGAAAATTTGTGTCCAGATAAACCACTCTATTTTAAATCCCGCACTTGTAGCAGGATTGTATAACAGAAACCCGCATATCAGTATCATCAGCAGTCGGTCTGTTACCGAAAGCACCCCATCTGTTTTGAAATACTGCATGGCAGATATATTGCTGCGCAGGTACAATACCAACGAACTGAGCGCTTGTATCGTTAATACCCCCGAGAGCAGGCCAAGCTCCCATGTGTGGTAGCCGAGCAATAGCCCTGCTATAAAGACAATAGCTGTGTAGGCAAGTATCAGCAGCAGCCTTGTCGTTAGCATGGCAGGGAAAAGCTCCTTCAGGCGGTCGCGGTTTTGAGAAATAAGGTTGGTGTTGTAATTGGTAAGGCCGAAATCGAGTAATATCTGGAAAACGATACAGATATTTAATAATGCCTGATATGTGCCGTATTGTTCGTGGCCCACAGTATTTTGTACTGTACGGTCTATCATAAACACCCAAACAGGCTTCACCAGCAGGTTTACGGCTATTATGAACAAGAGGTTTTTTACGAAAAATCGACGCATTACAGTAAAATAAACGAGGCTATTAGGGGTAAAATTATATTTTTGTCGCCAGCTATGCGCATTGCGGTAAATACAAGGCTGTTATTAAAAGGTAAATTGGAGGGCATAGGCTGGTTCACTCACCAAACGCTTATGCGTATGGTGCGCAATCACCCCGAACACGAATTCATCTTTTTCTTCGATCGTCCGTACGACGAGTCCTTTGTATTTGCACCCAATGTAACGCCTGTTGTGGTATCGCCACAGGCAAGGCACCCGATTCTGTTCTATATCTGGTTCGAATGGAGGATCCCCTTCCTGCTGAAGAAATACAAGGCAGATGTGTTCCTGTCGCCCGACGGCTATATGTCGCTCAGCACCAAAGTGCCTACTTGTCTGGTAATACACGACCTGGCATTTGAGCACTACCCCGAGCATTTCGTAACCAGCCACAAACTATACTGGCGCCACTACTCTCCGCGCTTTGCAGAGAAGGCAGCACGTATTGCAACGGTATCTACCTACAGCAAGCAGGATATCTGCGAACAGTACGATGTACCTGCCGATAAGATAGATGTGGTTTACAATGGTGCGCACGATGAGTACAAGCCGCTGGACTGGAAAGAACGCGAAGCCGTAAAGGAAAAATATGCCGATGGCTGCGAATACTTTGTATTTGCAGGCGCACTGCACCCACGCAAGAACATTGTGAACCTGCTGAAGGCTTTTATACGCTTTAAGAAAAAGCTGCGCAGCAATATGAAGCTGGTAATAGTAGGCCGTTATGGCTGGAAGTATGACGAGCTGATAGCCATGCGCGAAGAAATGCCTTTCAAAGAAGATGTGAAGTGGGTAGGCTATATGAATGTAGATGAGCTGAGCAAGGTAATGGGTGGTGCGTATGCACTGGTATACCCTTCTTTGTTTGAAGGCTTTGGCATACCGATACTGGAAGCACTGGAATGCGATGTGCCGGGTATTGTCAGCAATACATCGAGCATGCCCGAGGTGGCAGGTGATGCAGGGATATTGGTAGACCCTACCGATGTGGAAGATATAGCCCTGAAAATGGAGCAGCTATACAAAGACGAAAACCTGCGCAGCAAACTGATAGCCAACGCAAGAGAACAGGTAAAGAAATTCAGCTGGGATAAATCTGCCGAGCGCCTGTGGGACTGTGTGATGAAGTGTGTAGGGAAGTAATCAATTCGGCGATACCCTTCTGCCGGGAATGGGGTTGTTCTTTTTCTCATCTTTATAATGCAGTTGCTGCACTTTTAGTTTTTCAAGTACTACCTGTGTGGTAGTGGTGCTGTACACATTGCTTTGTCCCTCTTCGCGGCGCTGATAGGAAGTATTGCTGTTGATAATCAGCTTGCCTTTATCATCTATACCCACCTGCCATACATCTGCTTCACTTTTCAGGTTTTTATAGAGCAGTAAAAAACGCTTAGCCATAAACTCGTACCTGCTATCTGTAACAATGCGATACTTGTCTTTGCCAGCATCTTTGTAATACACTCTGAAATTATCTTCCGTTATACTGATGAGCATATCTGCTGTGTCTTCAAACTGTACAACTGCATTGCGGTAAAAGAGCGATGTGTTGTAGGAAATAGAATCTGTAAACTGCAGGGTACGAATAGCAACTGCACGCCAATAGCCGTAAAGGTTTCTTTTGAATTTGATATTAGCTGCAGTATCCAACTGCACAAAAGGCAGTGCGCATTGTTCGCAACGTAGTATGCTGATGTTCTTACGTTCTGTCAGTTTTTCTTTCTGCTTAGCCAATACATCATTTGGTGTCAGCCTGCGGAAGGTACTGTCAAAAGATTCCTGTTCGTTTTCCGGTGCTATCAGCATGTAGTAGTCAACCGGTAGCGATTCAAAATTGCGAGGTGTATTTACCAGTGTAGCCATTTCCCTCGGTGTTTGTGCAAGGGCATGGCCACAGAGGCATATCAGTATAGCTACCAGTAGTTGACGCATATTATTTGTTGATGCTTATGATAAGCGTTATCGAATCTTTATTCATTCTTTTCTGCAGCCATTCCTTCAGTTTTGCCTTTTCAGCACTTGCAGGCTCTTTGCTGAAAGATACAATTGCCATATTGTAGTTTACAGCGTTCACCGTGTCTTTGATAGTATAAACAGGCGCCTCTGCAATAGCTATTGTACTGACCATCGGGAACAAGGTTTTTACCTCGCTGACAATCCGCTCTATATCATCAGTATTGTTTTTTTCTTTTTCAGATTGTTGCAGCAGTTCGCTCAGCAACTGATTCTTCAACAGTCCTTCATCTATTTTGGCTGCCTGTGTAAGGCTTTGCTGAATGGTTAGTTTTGTATTACTCAAGTTATATGATTGCAATTTTTCGCGTAGCTTTTTGATAGTGATACTATCTACGCCGTTTCCTATTACCAGCAATTCAATTTCAGGGTTGTTGTTTCTGTAGTAAAATGTAGATTTTATCAGGTGAGCATTTTTAAAAGAACACTCTTTTTCAACAAAGCGCTTTGCATTGCTTTCGAATATTGTCTTGTTTACCATTCTGTAAGCCAGATAAATGCTTGGCAAAATGGTTATTACTACTATTACAGAAACATACCGCCTAACTTTTTTTTCAAGTCCTGCATTTTCCAGTTTTAATTGCCTGAATTTGAGAAAACGAATAATAAGTAATGCGCTGAGGCATATAAAGACGCTATTGATAAAGAATAAATATATGGCTCCGCCGAAATAATACCAATTGCCCATTGATATACCATAGCCCGCGGTACAAAGCGGGGGCATTAATGCTGTTGCAATAGCTACACCCGGTACGGTATTGCTTATTTCTTTTCTGCTTGAGCCCACAATACCTGCCAAACCACCAAAGAACGCAATGAACACATCCCATGTTGTAGGGTTTGTACGCGCCAGTAGTTCAGATTGTGCCTCGTGAAGCGGCGTAATTGTGAAGTATAATGAAGATGTGAGAATGCTGATAACCACTGCAACTGTAAGATTCTTGGCTGCTTTCTTCAGCAATGGCATATCATATGTACCTAAAGAATATCCTACACCTACAATAGGCCCCATCAGCGGGGATATCAACATGGCACCAATTATCACTGCGGTAGAGTTTACATTGAGCCCTATGGATGCGATAAATATGGCGAATATCAATGTCCACAGGTTTGACCCTGCAAACTCAGTACCGTTGCTTATACGTTCGTGTATAGTATTATCGTCTGCTTTGTCTTTATGCAGGTCAAATAGTCTGGAGAAGTATTTGTTGGCCATATTATAAACGAGTTATTGTTCTTCAAGTTCTATTTCGCCTTTGCCTTTGTAGAAGAGTAAGCCCACCATCATCAGCAAACTGGTAACGGCTACTACAAAAAACAAAATACCTGCGTTGAAATTGCCAATGCTTTTGCTTGCCGGTATACTATAGAAAAGCAGAATGGTTACCAATCCCCGAGGCATCAGAAATAGTTCGGGGAAAAGATTGGTCTTCAATATTAGGCGCAGGTACAGGAAGCGTACAAAGAAGAGTATGGCAATGATGATACTGCCCAGTTCCCACACTTCTTTTTCCTGCAATACATTCAGATCTATACTATAGCCGAATATGATGAAGAAGAAAGTGCGTATCAGAAAAGATGTTTCAGCAGTGATGGATTTCATAAAGCCGAGTATGCCATCTATATCCTCGTTATAAAACAGTTTCTTCAACGGCCCTTTCATGATGAACGGATAATTGTTGAACACCAAACCGAATACCAGCACGATGAGCAAAGACGGCAGATGTATTTTTTCGCCCAGTGCATAGATGAGTGCTAGCACGGCAAAGAGCATAAAGAATTTGATATGCGACTGCGCACGGGTAAGTATGTAGATGAGCAGGAATGTTGCCGCCGCAGATATGATAACAGCCAACAGTATCTTGCCACCAAACACAGCCGCAGACGATGCACTCATTACATTATCCATCAGCATATAGTTGAATACCATAATGCCTATGATGTCTGACAAGGAAGATTCGTACACGATAAACTCTTTCTTTTCCTCGGGCAGGTTTTCAGAACTGGGTATAACGATGGCACTGCTGATGATGCTAAGCGATACGGCATAGATAAACGCATTCTCGAAAGACACACCCAACTGCTGCACTATCAGGAAACCTATGCCTATGGCCGATATCAGGAATATAAACAGCGCCGAGCCAAGTGAATTGCGGATGAGTTTTATCTTCTCCCTACCCAGCTTCAAATCGAGTGCAGCCTCAAGCACTATCATAATGAGCCCTATGGCACCGAGTATTTTTACCAGCTTATTGATGATAACATCATTGTACCACAGATGCCCTGCAAACTGCTTTACAACAATACCCGTACCTATCAGCAGCAGTACAGAAGGTATATTGGTCTTCTTGCTCAGCATACTGAAGATGTAACTGAGTATTATGACAGAACTAAGGATGATGATAATAGTATAAGTGCTTAAACCCATACCAATGAAAATAGGCAACCCAACAGCGAATGCCTAAGGAATTCTGTTAATAAAAACTGAACACAGAATAAGTTCTACATTATCAGTAGTAGTATATAGCGCAGTAATTTTTACTATTTGCGTTTCTTCTTCTTCTGTTGTTGCTGTGCTTTCTCTTCCTGTTCCAGCAATAGCTGCCAGTTGTCGTTAGGTACCTCTTCAGAAAATGCGATGGTTTCGCGGTAGTCGTTTTTATCAATCTTCATTTCCTGTATCGGCTTGCCCACGTATTGCTCTATCTCATCCAGCATAGGTTTTTCTTCCTTGCTGCAGAAAGATACTGCCTGTCCTTTCTTTACACCACGACCTGTACGGCCTACACGGTGCACATAGTTTTCGGCAACATCGGGCAGGTCGTAGTTTACTACATAGTCAACATCCGGTATATCTATACCGCGTGCATTCACATCGGTAGTTATCAGCAGTTTCACCTCTCCGGTTTTAAATTCCTTCATCACTTGCAAGCGGTCTGCCTGCTCCTTGCCACCGTGCATGGTAATGCTTTTGATGCCTACACGCTCCATAGCAGCCTGCACACGCTCTGCACGCACTTTGGTACGTACAAACACCAATATCTTACTTTCAGGAAACTCTTTTACCAGCCTTTCGAGGAAGAAGCGTTTATCATCCATCTCTACATAAGCCACCGCATGGTTTACGTTTTTAGACACAGGGTCTTTCGGAGATATCTGTATGCGGATGGGATTATTAACGATGCTGTAGGCAAGGTCTTTAATCTCTTTATCGATAGTGGCAGAGAAGAACAGCGTCTGGTGGCGCTTGGGTATAAACTTCAGAATGCCGTATATGTCTTTGATAAAGCCGAGGTCAAGCATATGGTCTGCTTCGTCAAGTATCAGCATCTCTACCCTGCTCAGGTCTATATGTTCCTGGTTGATGAGGTCGAACATGCGGCCGGGGGTAGCTATCAGTATATCCACACCACGCTCCAGCTTGTTTATCTGTGCATCCTGCTCCACACCGCCATACAGCCCCAATATACTCAGTTTGGTGTATTTGCCTATCTGCTTAAACACATCTGCTATCTGTATAGCCAGTTCGCGTGTGGGTACCATTACCAGGCAGCGTATTTCGCCCTTGTTCTTTTTATTCAGGTTCAGCTGCAGCTTGTGCAGTACGGGTATAGCAAATGCCGCCGTTTTGCCCGTACCTGTTTGTGCAATGGCCATTACATCATCGCCCTTCAGTATAGAGGGTATGGCTTTGAACTGTATATCTGTAGGACGCTTAAAGCCCGCCTCTGCAAGGCTTCGTTTTATATCTTCGGCAATGTTATAATCCTGAAACTTCATATCTGCGCTGTGTAGGCCTCAAAGATAACTACTTTAATTGCGATGGGCGATTCTCTATATTTGCGCTTCAACACAGGTATTTGGCATATATATGATGATGGATTTAAGCAATGCGCGCCTTACGGCCCTGTCTGTACACTTTGTGGGCAACAAGAGCGTGGGCGATGATATACTGCACAGCGCACGCCCCATAGCTTTTGAGGAGCGCGAACGTATTGTACTGGGCAACGCTTTGCTGGGCCGCTTTACGCTGGATATGAGCCGGTATAAGTTTGAACATGCCGTATCGCTGGACTATAACGGCGTGTATAACTACTGCCTGGAGACACTGGCCGAGCCTGCAGACCTGCACAAGCACGCCATGAACATAGCCAAGCACCTGTACGAGAGTGCCACCCACCCCAAGATAAAAGCGGGCGACCTGTATGTGTGCCATTTTGAGAACTGTGTGGTAAACAATGCCTATGTAGATGCCATTGGCATATTCAAAGCAGAGAGCAAGAACGACTATCTGGAACTGGATATAGCAGGCAAGGATTTTGAACTGCAACTGAAGCAGGGTATAGACATCCACAAGATGGACAAAGCATGCCTGGTGCTGGCAAGCGATGCAGAGGCGGGCTTTGATGTGCTGATATACGACAATGCCAATAACAAAGGCGAGGAAGCCGTGTACTGGCGGGAAACCTTTTTGGGCATAGCACCACAGGCCAACGAGTATTACCAGACCAACGAGTTTCTGAACATAGCCAAGCAGTTTATAGCCAAGCAAATACCCGAAGAGTTTGAGATAGACAAAACAGAGCAGATAGATATGCTCAACAAATCGGTAGAGTTTTTTAAGAACAATACCGCATTTGATAAAAAACGCTTTGTGGAAGAAGTGATACAGGACGATAGCATCCGCCGCTCGTTTCATAAATTTGAAGAAGCCTATAGCGAAACCCACGATATAGCCCTGCCCGACCAGTTTGATATCTCCGTACAAGCCGTAAAAAAGCAGGCACGCGTATTTAAGAGTGTGCTGAAGCTGGATAAAAACTTCCACATATACATACACGGCGATAAAGACCTGATAGAAAAAGGCTACGACCAAACCACCGGCAAGAAGTACTACAAGATATACTACGACGAAGAGTTTTAGAGAATAATAAAAGCCCCGAACATCGGGGCTTTTATATTATCGTTTGTCTGTAAGCTATTACAGGAATGTGCTGTAGAAGTATGGAGTTTTTGCTTCGAACTCGGCGCTACAAGTATCTACCATTTTGTAAACACGGGTGATGCCCAATTTCTTGCGGTATTCGTAGACCTCTTCTGCTGTGCAGTCTTTTACAAACTCTGCTATCTGCTCGTCGCTGAAGCCCATTTGCTTAACATCGCGCAGCATATCTGCAGGTATGCTTTCCAGGTGTTTTATTTCTTTCATTTTGTTTTCCAGCGTTACAATGTCTTGTATCTGGTACAGGAACCAACGGTCTATATGCGTTATCTCGCGCAGGGTTTTGATAGATATACCCGCTCCGATGGCTTCTTTTATTTTGAAAATCCTATCCCACGTAGGGCGCTTGATAGACTCCAGCAGTTCTTCCGGCTTCATGCGTTGTGCGCTGATGAAAGAAAGACCCGTTGCGTTGTTCTCCAGACTCTGACAAGCTTTTTGCAGTGCTTCAGGGAATGTGCGGCCTATAGCCATCACCTCGCCCACAGACTTCATCTGGAAGCCCAGTGTATCGTCTGCACCTTTAAATTTATCAAAGTTCCAGCGTGGCATTTTTACGATAACGTAATCCAGCGCAGGCTCAAAGTATGCAGATGTTGTTTGTGTAATCTGGTTTTTCAGTTCATCGAGGTTGTAGCCAACTGCCAGCTTAGCGGCAATCTTAGCGATAGGATAACCCGTAGCTTTTGAAGCCAGTGCCGAAGAGCGGCTCACACGCGGGTTGATCTCTACTACGATGATTTCTTCTGTTTCAGGATTCAGTGCAAACTGTACGTTACAACCTCCGGCAAAGTTGCCCAGTGCGCGCATCATACGGATGGCTGTGTTGCGCATTAGCTGGAAGGCAGTATCGCTCAGTGTCATGGCAGGTGCTACGGTGATGCTATCGCCCGTGTGGATGCCCATCGGGTCAAAGTTTTCAACCGTACATATGATGGCTACGTTGTCTGCAGAGTCGCGCAGTAGTTCCAGCTCAAACTCTTTCCAGCCCATTACCGCTTTCTCTACCAGTACTTCGTGTATTGGCGATGCGGTAAGGCCTTTTTCCAGTGCAGCGTCAAGATCATCTTTATGGAATACCAGGCCACCACCTGTACCACCCAATGTAAATGAAGGGCGGATAACCAGTGGAACACCTATTTCCTGTGCAAATTCCTTACCCTCCAGCAGCGAATTGGCAATTTTTGCCGGTGCTACAGGTATGCCCATTTCAATCATCCAGAGGCGGAATTTTTCACGGTCTTCTGCTTTGTCAATTGCTTTGGTATCTACACCTATCATGCGGACACCATACTGTTCCCACAGGCCTATCTCTTCTGCTTCCATTGCGAGGTTCAGGGCAGTTTGTCCGCCCATGGTAGGCAATACGGCGTCTATCTTGTTTTCCTGCAGTATTTTTTCAATGCTTTCAACCGTCAGTGGTTGCAGGTATACTTTATCCGCAACGATAGAATCGGTCATTACCGTAGCGGGGTTGCTATTGATAAGCACCACTTTTATACCCTCTTCGCGAAGGCTGCGTGCAGCCTGAGAGCCTGAATAGTCAAACTCGCAAGCCTGGCCTATAATAATTGGACCCGAACCGATAATGAGAACCGTCTTTATGGAAGTATCTAATGGCATCTTCTAAAAGCAAAAAGATTAAATAAAAAATCAAAAAAATGCGGGAATGAGCACTCAAAAGGGGTTTTGCCTTTTGATTTCTGATTTTTGCTTTTGAAATGTACAAAAATCGGGCTCAACGCCCGAGGTGCAAAAGTAATGCAAAAAAGGGAAATATTTTGTTTGGCACGGTAAATGTATTGATGACCTAAAAACATACCTGTGAGATACCTTTCTACCCTCCTGATTCTCAGTTTTCTGTACTCTTGCCGCAATGTTGCGTGTACTGAACCATATCTGATACTCAAATTTAAGTACGACTATTCAGGCTATATCGTTTACAAGTTTGAACGTTATGAAAAAGGCAGTGGCTATACAAAATTGCTTTTCAGTGAAATAGACACTGCACGATATGGAAATAATTTCCCAAAAAATTCACAACTCGATGGAAGCTCTGATTATAATATAACCATTCTGGCTACAGGAAAAGAGTACAAATTTTCTGATATAAGCTACAGCGGCAAAAGAAAAACAAGCGATGGCACAATAGCTGAAATGAGCCGTAGTACCGATTGCACCCGCAATATTCATTACAAGCTGAATGGTATAGATTATAAAGTAGATGGTGCAATATTTTCAGGTACTTCTTCCAGAAGAGATATTGACGTAGAAATTACCAAGTAGTTAGCAGCACAAACTAAATTTGTGTCAGTTTCAACCAAACCTATATAACTGTATGAAATATTTAGTAGTTGCTTTTCTCATCATCGGCGTCAGTTCTTGCCATTATTCTATGTGCAGCGAGCCCGCCATATCGCTGAAATTCAATGCACAAATGCTGTATCTGCGGTTTGCAGTAAACACTTATGAAAAAGGTAGTAACTACACAAACCTACTTATATCTGATACAGATGCAGTAAGTTTTGATGGCGGACAATTCACATCTAAGAAACTAAACACATTGCGTGCAGGATGTGATTACATAATAGAAGTGGTAGGATGGAATAAACAATATAAAGTAAGTAATATCCACTATGATGGAAACGTAAAAGTAAAAAGCAACAGCTGGTTTAGTAATGACGATACACGCTGTACCCGTGATTTATACTATACTGTGAATGGTGAAGAAAAACATATACAAGGCGGTGTTTACAGCAACGGAAACGTACCTGTAAGCCGTGCAGAAATATTGATTGAACCATAATAGAAAAAGCCCTGCAATTTGCAGGGCTTATAAAACATCTCAAAATAAAAATCCTTAGTTCACAATCTTAGCAGCGAGGTTTATCTCGTCATTCGCTTTCAGTTCGTAGAGGGCAGTGCCGCCTTCTATCATAGCTATCATCAGGTCGTCTATAATTATCACATCATAAAACGTACCACCTGCTAATTGTTTTTTCAGCACAGGATTTATCGGGTCTGTGATGTCATATACATTCAGCCCGTTGCTGCCGTTGCATACATACAGGCGGTTGCCCTTCATACCCAGTCCATAAGGGCTTTCCATATTTACTGTTTTACGCAGCAGTGGTTGGGTGATGTATTTCACATCATACACCATCAGTGCGTTTTGTGTACCACCACAACGTGTGCCACCACGCACGGTAACGTATGCTATTGAGTCGTTAGCAATTACAGGGTCGCAAGCACGTACGTGTGTTGCCTGTCCCAGCTTTGTAGGCTGTGCAGGATTGCTGATAGAATAGATATACATAGCACTGCTGCTGCCTACAAACAGTTTGTCTTTGTAAGAGTAAATAGTTTCGATGCTAAAACCCACGTCTATACTTCCTTTCAGTTGCGGATGCTTTTCATCGAGCAGGCTGTAGGTATACAGTTTCTGATTGTCTACTATATACATATGATCGCTGGCTGTGGTAAAACGAGCCAGCGAGCCACCTTGCCCTGTAGAGCTTGAAGATGTTGTTTTGGGTGCTGCACTGTCTGCTGCTTTATCGCAGGAAGTAATAAACAACGCGCCCGATAATATGAAGAATAGTATCTTTTTCATTAGTTGTAATTTTTGCGGGTTTAATTAATTTCTGCACTTAGGATATTTCAACAGTTTTTGTTCCCATCCTACTACTTTGCCTTTCTTGTAGTCTACACATTCGTAATACCCCGTACCCGGTGGGCGCAGCGAATCAACCATGTTGAACACATTGCTGATACGGTCTAGAACTTTAATGCTATCCGTCTGCGATATATCCAGTACTACCAAGTCGTTCAGGTTGTTGGTATAGAGTATGCTGTTTTTTACAGCCAGTTCCTGTGCACCCACTACACTGATGAAGGCAACCTTCTGCGGATTGGCAGGTTGCTTGATGAGGATTACGTGTATACCCTTGCCTGCTTCTACCTGATACAGTGTATCGCCTTTTATGTAAATCTTACCGCCGTTTACAATATTCTGCGGAGCCATAGATTTTACGGTGGTATAATCGCCTGTAGTATTATATACCGGTGCCCAGCCGTCAATTTCTTCCGGTACAGGTTCTGGTCGTGGCTCAATCGGCTCTCTTGGATAGCATGCAGCCAACGATAATGCAAGCACAGGCATCAGCCATGCTATGCGGGGTGTACGTTTCATATACATATTATATAAGGTGTTTAATGTGTGTTTCAGCCGCCCAGTCTCTAGGGTCAAATTCTCTTAAACAAAATCTGTGCTAAACTTTTGTGAAAAGGAAAAAATAATACCAATTCCTTATATATAAAAAATGACAAAACAACAGATTATAAACTTTCAGTTATAAATAATTAATATGTATTAAATCGGGCAAAATATTGCAGTTTTCGCATAAATCAGGGTAATTTTCCGCAACTTTGCCAATATTTTATATAAAAAGGGGCAGAAAAGATACTTTATGGGTTTGTTTAGCTTTTTGACGCAAGAGATTGCAATTGACTTGGGTACGGCCAATACCCTCATTATACATAACGACCAGGTAGTAATAGATGAACCATCTATTGTTGCCATAGATCGTATCAGCAGTAAAATTGTAGCCGTTGGTAAAAAGGCTATGATGATGCACGAAAAAACCCATGAAAATCTGAAGACAATTCGCCCTTTAAAAGATGGTGTGATTGCAGACTTTAATGCTGCTGAAGGTATGCTGCGCGAAATGATTAAAATGGTGCATCCTAAGAAGCCATTGTTTCCGCCAAGCTACCGTATGGTAATATGTATACCATCAAGTATTACAGAAGTAGAAAAACGTGCGGTACGCGATAGTGCAGAACGTGCAGGTGCAAAAGAAGTGTACATGATACACGAGCCTATGGCTGCGGCACTGGGTATAGGTATAGATGTAGAAGAGCCTACAGGTAATATGATAATAGATATAGGTGGTGGTACCACAGGTATATCTGTTATAGCATTGGCAGGTATTGTGTGCGATCAGTCTATCCGTATTGCAGGTGACGAATTCACAGGTGATATTATGGAAGCTATGCGCCGCTACCATAGCTTGATGATTGGTGAGCGTACTGCAGAGCAAATCAAAATACAAGTAGGTTCGGCATTGAAAGAACTGGATACACCACCGGATGATATTGCTGTGAATGGCCGTGACCTTGTAACAGGTATACCGAAACAAATCATGGTATCTTATCAGGAAGTGGCAGAAGCGCTGGATAAATCAATCTTCAAAATAGAAGAGGCGATACTGAAAGCACTGGAAAGCACACCGCCTGAACTGGCAGCCGACATCTACCGTCGTGGTTTGTACCTGACGGGTGGTGGTGCGTTGCTGCGCGGTTTGGATAAGCGTATATCGCACAAAATAAAACTACCGGTTCATGTAGCAGACGATCCGCTGCGTGCAGTGGTTCGTGGTACAGGCATGGCACTGAAGAACATTGCCAAGATGCCGTTTTTGATGAAGTAATTTTTTGTTGGAATTGGGGATTAGGAATTTGTAATTTGTAACAGACAAACGAATTCCCAATCCCCAATTACTAATTCCTGAAAGAGGCAAGTGCGCAATTTTATATTATTCATTCGTCGTTTTTTTAACCTCATACTGTTTCTGATATTAGAGATAGTATGCGTGGTGCTTATTGCGCGTACCAACAGCATGCAGGGCAATGACATCATGAGCTCTGCCAACACGGTAGTGGGGCTCTCTTACAAAAAGCAGAATGATGTAGTATATTATTTCGGGCTAAAACGTATGAACGACAGCCTGCTGAATGAGAACGCAAAACTGCGTGCACAGGTAGCACTGCAAAACAATACATTCGACTACATAAGCGACAGCAACGTACACCGCGCACTACCTATTACAGATACCAACCAGAAGAAGATACAGTATGCAGACTATGTGTACCGTACTGCTAAGGTGGTAAACAATTCTGTTAGTGCTGCCAACAACTATATCACCATCAACCGTGGCGCAAAAGACGGCATTGCTAAAAACATGGCAGTAATATCGGGTACAGGCGTGGTTGGTAAAGTGGTGCATGTGTCGAGCCACTTTGCAAGTGTGCTGAGTGTACTGAGCGTAAAACAGAAAGTAAGTGCCAAGCTAAAAGATGGTACTACAGGTTATGTAGAATGGGAAGGTTATCGCCCCGATGTATTGGTGATGAAGGATGTGCCACAACAGGTAACTGTGCGTAAAGGCGATAGCGTATTCACAACCAGTTATTCATTCTTTCCGCCCGATGTGCTGATAGGCCGTGTGCAGAAAGTGATGCGTATAAAGAAAAACAACCTGCTGCTGTTGTATCTGCAACCGGGTAGCAACTTCCGCAACCTGCAATATGTGTATGTGGTAGAAAATAAAATGATGGCCGAACGCCTGATGGTAGAAGACAGTGTAAACATAAAAACCAAGCCATGAGTGTGTACGTAAGAAACATATTACGCTTCTGCCTGATTATGGCTTTGCAGGTACTTGTACTCAATAAGATAACTCTGCGCTGGTGGAGCCAGCCACAAGGTTTCCCTGTGTTTATACCTTATGTGTATCCGTTGTTTCTGCTTTTGTTGCCGTTTGAAACACCCGTGTGGTTGCTGCTTGTGCTGGGCTTTGTAACGGGCATTACGATGGACTCATTTGCCAACACGGCAGGTATACATGCTTTTGTATGCGTACTGATAGCCTACCTGCGTACCAATGTACTGAATGCACTGATGCCGAAGAACCTGAGCGAATATCCTAACCAGAGCCCGAATGTGAAGAACATGGGCTGGATGCCTTTCCTAGTTTACAGCTCCTTTCTGATACTGATACATCACAGCGTATACTTTGGTATAGAATTGTGGAGCGTTACCAATATAGGCTACCTGCTGCTGAAGATACTGGCATCTACAGCCACGTCTATCCTCTTTATACTGGCATACCTGCTGCTGTTTACAAGGCAGGTGAATGCGAGGAATTAAAATACCGTTTTACAAGCCTAAGGCTACAAAATACTTAAGCCTCCCTTCAGGGGGGCTTTGCTTTTTGTAAGCAGAAAACAAAAGAGTAGAGAAGAAGTATTAAACCAACAATAAGTCAAGCACAAGTTGCTAAAGGCTAGCTAAACGGTGGCTGAGCCACCCATATTGGTTACTTGAGCTTAAGCACAAGCACCCATTTTTGTAGCAGAGAAGAAAAGAAAAGAAAAGAAAAGAGAACAGAAGAAAACAGTAGAGTAGAAGTAGTATATACTCCTACTACTCTTATAGCTGAAATTATTTTTATTATCTAATTTAATTACGTATTTTTGCTATAGTAAACCACCATCTTCACCCTACCCTATGCTTCCTGAAAACCTATCCCCCCAAAGCTGTGTGCCGCTCCCCTTTCCGCATATTTACCCACAGAATGTGAAAATGCCCGCCTGTAAAGGCTTTCAGGGTATATTAAAACACCTGTTTTTCTTTGTATATGCGGCCTTTTTTCAGTATTTTTGCAGGATAACCAAAAGCGGATTTTTGGTGGCGTTCTGCCTGATTATTACGGTTTTGAACATTGCACCAACCGCAATAGCTAAAACTGGTATTTTACCACATAAAATGAGCACAGAAAACGAAGTTTTACAAAAATCTACAGGATACGACGCGGGCAGCATTCAGGTACTGGAAGGTCTTGAAGCGGTGCGCAAACGCCCTGCCATGTATATAGGCGATATTGGTGTGAAAGGTTTGCACCACCTTGTGTACGAGGTTGTAGATAACTCGATAGATGAGGCACTGGCAGGACACTGTAAAAATATCAGCGTAAACATACACGAAGACAATTCTATAAGCGTAGAAGATGACGGACGTGGTATCCCTACGGGCATTCACCCTAAAGAAGGCCGCAGTGCGCTGGAGGTTGTAATGACAGTACTGCACGCTGGTGGTAAATTCGATAAAGATTCTTACAAGGTATCGGGCGGTTTGCACGGTGTGGGTGTGAGTTGCGTAAACGCACTAAGCTCGCTGATGCAAACAACTGTAAGCCGCGAGGGCAAAATATTTGAACAGGAATACAGAATGGGTATTCCGCAGTACCCTGTTCGCGAAATAGGCACTACAGACAAGCGTGGCACCAAACAACACTTCTGGCCCGACGGTACTATCTTTAAAGACACGGTATACAATAGGGAAATATTGGCTGGCCGTCTGCGTGAACTTTCTTACCTGAACAAAGGCATCCGCATTGTACTGACTGACCTGCGCGAGCAAGACGAAGAAGGCAACCCGATAACAGAAATATTCTACAGTGAAGGTGGTATCGTAGAGTTTGTAGCTATGCTGGATACAAAGGCAAACAGAAATCCGCTGTTGCCAACACCTATCTACATGGAAGGCCACGACACAGAAACAAACGTAGCGGTAGATGTGGCAATGAGCTACAATACATCGTACAACGAACATATCTTCTCTTACGTAAACAACATCAACACCATAGAGGGTGGTACGCACGTTGCGGGTTTCCGCAGGTCTATTACCCGTGTGTTCAAATCTTATGGTGACAAGAACAAGCTGTTTGAAAGAGCAAAGGTGGAGATTACAGGTGATGACTTCCGTGAGGGTTTGAGTGCCATCATATCTGTAAAAGTGCCTGAGCCACAGTTTGAGGGACAGACAAAAACTAAGCTGGGTAATAACGAGGTAATGGGTGTGGTAGACGTATGCGTAAGCCGTGTACTGGAAGCCTACCTGGAAGAGCATCCGAAAGAAGCGAAACTGATTATTGATAAAGTAATCATTGCAGCGCAGGCACGTGCTGCAGCACGCAAGGCTCGCGAACTTGTACAACGTAAAAGCGTACTGACCGGTGGTGGTATGCCCGGCAAACTGGCTGACTGCAGCGACCGTGACCCGCATAAATGTGAACTGTATCTGGTGGAGGGTGACTCGGCAGGTGGTACGGCAAAACAAGGCCGTGACCGTAGCTTCCAGGCTATTCTTCCGTTGAGAGGTAAAATCCTGAACGTAGAAAAAGCACAGGAGCACAAAATATACGAGAACGAAGAGATTAAGAATATGTTTACCGCTTTGGGTGTAAGTATAGGCACGCCTGAAGACCCTAAAGCACTGAACCTTACAAAACTGCGTTATCACAAGGTAATCATCATGACCGATGCCGACGTGGATGGTTCTCACATTGCAACTTTGATACTTACCTTCTTCTTCCGCTATATGAAAGAACTGGTACAACAGGGCTGTGTATATCTTGCACAACCACCGCTGTACCTGGTGAAGAAAGGTAAAGATGCTGAATATGCGTGGACTGAAACACAGCGCAAAGCAGCGGTAGAACGTATGGCAAATGGTAAAGAAGACAGCGTAAACATTCAGCGATATAAAGGTCTTGGTGAGATGAATGCAGACCAGCTGTGGGAAACTACCATGAACCCTGAAACACGTATACTGAAGCAGGTAACAATTGAAAGCGCAGCAGAAGCAGACAGCGTATTCTCTATGCTGATGGGCGATGAAGTAGCACCACGTCGCGAATTCATTGAAAGCCATGCTAAGTATGCACGTATAGATGCATAATCAGTTGACTGGTTGATTACAAATAAATTAGAGCGGCACTTGTTGCCGCTTTTCTTTTTAGATTTACAGGCATATCCAAATAGCAATGATACGATTAGCCATACACGGAGGAGCAGGTACTATTTTGCGTAGCAGCATGACGGCCGAATTGCAACAACAATATGAGCAGGGGCTGCAAGATGCGCTGCAGGCGGGCTATGGCGTATTGCAGAGTGGTGGCAGTGCGGTAGATGCAGTACAGGCAGCAGTGGTATCGCTGGAAAATTTTCCATTGTTTAATGCAGGTAGAGGTTCGGTGTTCAACAATGTTGGCGGGCACGAAATGGATGCGAGTATAATGGATGGTAGCAACATAGATGCAGGTGCAGTGTCAGGCATCAGCCATGTTAAAAACCCTGTATTATTGGCACGAACCATAATGGATAAAAGTGAGCATGTATTGCTATGCGGGCAGGGTGCAGAGCAGTTTGCAAAAAAACAGGGATTGCAGTTTGAAGACGATGCCTATTTCTACAATCAGCACCGCTACGAGCAGTGGCAACAGGCATTGAAAGAAGACAGCATAAGTCTTGACCATAATGATAAAAAATTTGGAACGGTAGGTGCAGTAGCATTGGATGCAAACGGAAATCTTGCAGCAGCAACCAGTACAGGTGGTATGACCAATAAGAAATTTGGCCGCATGGGCGATAGCCCCATTATAGGCGCAGGTACCTATGCCAATAATAATACCTGTGCTATATCATGTACAGGATACGGAGAGTTGTTTATACGTGCTGTAGTTGCTTACGATATCAGCTGCCTGATGGAATACAAAGGACTATCACTGAAAGAAGCATGCCATGTGGTAGTACACGACAAGCTGGTAAAAATACAAGGCGAAGGCGGCCTTGTAGCCATAGACAAACACGGCAACATAGAACTACCCTTCAACAGCGAAGGCATGTATCGTGGCTATGCTACAGAGAATGAAAGAAAGGTGATGATATATAAGGACTAAACCTCATCATCAATCTCAATCTCCTTGCCTTCAAACTTGCGGTTTTGCAGGTTGTAAACATCACCGCTACTCATGATGTGAACCATGATATTTTCAACACTTATCGGCTCACCTGTGCGTATGTCTGCAATGTTATTGTACTCTATATTCTTACCGTCAATAATTACAACACTACCACTACCTATTGCTTTCAGGTGGTGTCCTTCAGTTACAACAACACCTGTGTCTTCGCCGAGGCCTATGCCTATAGCGCCGGGATTGGCTGCTACTGCCTGTGCCAGCCGATTGAACCTGCCACGCTTATCGAAGTGAGAATCGATGATTACATTTTGAAGAAAGCCTAATCCTGTAGTAATTTTTACTTCGCCTTTCAGGTGGGCTTTGTCGGCACTGCCTTCATATATCATAGTATTGCTCATGGCCATAGCGCCCGCGCTTGTACCACCAACAACAAAATGCTCGTCTTGCAGGCGTTGTTTCAAAATATCCAGAAACTGTGTACCACCAAATATAGAAGACAACCTCAGCTGGTTGCCTCCCGAAAACATAATACAATCGCAAGCTTTCAGGCGTTCTATGTATTCAGGCTTAGCTACATCTTCCCTGTCGCGTATGCGAAGGTGGCCTATCTTTTTACATCCCAGTTTGCTGAAGGCATCTATATAATTTTCAGCTACTTCATCAGGTATAGAAGATGCTGTTGTTATAACTTCTACCGTAGGGTCTGCAACGCCTGTAAGGCTGATTATATTTTTAAGAATACCAAGTTCGAAGAAATTGAGTCTGTTCCTTTCTACAATGCCTTTTTCGAGGTCTGTTCCTTTGTCTTCCGCGCCACCTACCGACACCAGAATCCCCTTGGGATATGATTGAGCCACAATGATAACAATTAAATAATTCTACAAATTTATTCTTTTTCAGCATTTGACTTACGCATTAAAATATATTAACTTGTTAGGCTCAACTGTATTGTGTATGAAGATATTAGATATTAAAGTGATGAACGGTCCGAACTACTGGTCTGTGAAGCGTCATAAACTTATTGTAATGCTGCTGGACCTAGAGGAGTTGGAAGACCGCCCTACCAACCTGATAGATGGGTTTCTGGAACGTATGCAGGCACTCATGCCAAGCCTGTATGAGCATCGCTGCTCTGAAGGTGTTGCAGGTGGCTTCTTTAGCCGTGTGAAAGATGGCACATGGATGGGCCATGTGATAGAACATATTGCACTGGAACTGCAAACACTTGCAGGCATGGATACAGGTTTTGGCCGCACACGCGAAAGCGATAAGCGTGGCGTGTATCATGTAGTGTTTTCTTACTACGAAGCGAAAGCAGGTATATATACAGCCAAAGCAGCCGTACGCATTGCAGAAGCGCTGATAGCAGGTGAGGAATATGACCTGCAAAAAGATATTCAGGAGCTGCGCGAAATACGTGAAGATGAGCGCTTGGGGCCAAGTACAGGCTCTATTGTAGATGAAGCCATCAAAAGGAAAATACCGTACATCCGACTCAACCGTCATTCGTTGGTGCAGCTTGGTTATGGTAAAAACCAGAAGCGTGTACAGGCAACTGTAGCAAGCACAACAAGTAGTATAGCAGTAGAAATAGCATGCGATAAAGAAGAAACAAAAAACCTGCTGGAAGCAGCAGAGATACCTGTGCCACGTGGTCGAATCATTTATGATGAAGAAGACATGCAGGCAGCTATCGATAAGATAGGATACCCGATAGTGTTGAAGCCGGTAAATGGTAATCATGGTAAAGGAGCAACAACCAATATTCGCACATGGGACGATGCAGTTGTGGCATTGGCAGCAGCTAAGAAATACGGACGTGCCGTTATCTGCGAGAAGTTTATTACAGGCCGCGATTTCAGATTGCTGGTTATCAATTACAAATTTGTAGCAGCAGCATTGCGTACACCTGCGGCAGTAATTGGCGATGGCAAACACACCATACAAGAGCTGATAGATATTGTAAATCAGGACCCACGACGTGGTTATGGCCACGAAAAAGTATTGACGTCTATCAAAGTAGATGACTTTACAATGGACATCCTGAACAAGAAAGAATACACACTTGATACTGTATTGGCAGATAAAGAAGAACTGTGGCTGAAGCCTACGGCAAACCTGAGTACAGGTGGTACAGCTACAGATGTTACAGACTTTGTGCATCCCACCAATGTGTTTATGGCAGAGCGTATAGCACGCATCATAGGGCTGGATATTTGCGGTATAGATATTATGGCACCTGATTTATCTGTACCGATAACAGAAAACAGCGGTGCGATACTGGAAGTGAATGCCGCACCGGGTTTCCGTATGCATCTGGACCCTACAGAGGGCCTGCCACGCAACGTAGCTGAGCCTGTAATAGATATGTTGTATCCGCCGGGTACAAGTGCAAGGATTCCTATCATTGCCATTTCTGGTACAAATGGTAAAACAACTACTACACGCCTGATAGCACACATCGTAAAACAGATGGGCCACAAAGTGGGTTATACTACTACCGATGGTGTGTATATACAAAACCAACTGATGGTGAAAGGTGATTGTACCGGCCCTGTATCTGCAGAGTTTGTGTTGAAAGACCCTACTGTAGATTTTGCAGTATTGGAATGTGCGCGTGGCGGATTGCTGCGTGCGGGCCTCGGCTTCCACAATTGCGATGTAGCTGTAGTAACCAATGTAGCGGCTGACCACCTCGGTTTGCAGGGCATAGATACCATAGAAAAACTGGCAAGGGTAAAAGGTGTAGTACCACAGACGGTATTCCCCGAAGGCTATGCGATACTGAATGCAGATGATGACCTTGTGTATGCAATGCGCGAAGGACTGGATTGTAAAGTTGCGCTATTCTCGCTGCACGAAGACAACCCGCGCATCAAAGATCATTGCGCAAAAGGCGGACTGGCAGCGGTGTACGAGCATGGCTACGTAACGATACTGAAAGGTGGCTGGAAAATACGTGTAGAGAAAGTGACGAATATACCTATTACATTCTCTGGCAAGGCAGAGTTCAATATATCTAATGTGCTGGGGGCTACACTGGCAGCTTATGTGCGCGATTTCAAAACTGAAGACATACGCCTTGCGCTGCAAACATTCGTACCATCGCCGGCAATGACACCGGGACGTATGAACATGTTCAACTTCAAAAACTTTACCGTGATGCTGGACTATGCGCACAACACACATGGTATACAGGCAATAGGTAAATATGTGCAGTCTGTAGATGCACCGCTGAAAGTTGGTATAGTAGCAGGTGTGGGCGATAGAAGAGATGAAGACATTATATCATTGGGCGAAGAATCTGCTAAGATATTTGACGAAATCATCATCAGGCAGGATAAAAACCTGCGCGGACGCACAGAGGAAGAAATGATAGAACTGATGACGCGCGGTATTAAAAACATAGACCCGCTGAAAAAAATAACACTCTTCCGCAAAGAGAGCGAAGCGATAGACCATGCCATAGCTACTGCACAGAAAGATTCTTTTATTGTTGTGATAAGCGATGTGGTACCTGATGCACTCGACCAGGTGAAACGCTACAAAGACATAGAAGATGGTGTGGAAGTAACAGCGTAGGAATAAAGTATGAAATATATAAAGCGGCACTTGTTGCCGCTTTATGTTTTTTATAGATGTAGATGTTCAGAACTCACCTCTCTGCCAAAGAATACAGATGCATGTGCATCAAAATCCTTTATATCGTCTGTTGTATAAAATTTCATTTTGCTACCTGTGCTTAGCCAGCTTTCCATTTCGGGGTGACGTTGCAGATAATCCGCAAGACTGTTGGCTACAATATCACCCTGTGCTATTACGTTGATGCCTGCAGGCAGGTGTTTTTTTATTTTATCCATCAGCAGCGGATAGTGGGTGCATGCAAGCAGTATGGTATCTACCTGCGGTGCTTTTGCAAGTAGCTCGTCCAGGTATTTTTTTACAAAGAAGTCGGCACCATCGCTGTTATATTCACCATACTCTACAATAGGCACCCACATAGGGCAAGCCTTCTGGTGCACGGTCACATCGGGCGCAAACTTTTCTATCTCTAACAGGTAAGAACCTGAATTGACAGTGCCACGTGTAGCCAGTACGGCTATCTCTTTTGTTTTGGTATAGTTGCCTACTACTTCGGCCGTAGGGCGTATTACACCTAATACACGTTTATTGCCATCCATTTTGGGCAGGTCTTCCTGCTGAATGGTGCGAAGTGCTTTGGCGCTGGCGGTATTGCAAGCCACTATCACCAGTTCGCAGCCTTGTTCAAAAAGCCATTGTACACATTGCAGGGTATATTCGTATACCGTTTCGTAGCTACGGTTGCCGTAGGGCGCACGGCCGTTATCGCCCAGATATATATAGTCGTACTGCGGCAGGTGGGCAGCAATAGATTTGAAGACCGTCAGCCCGCCATAACCACTATCGAATATACCAATGGGAGATTTCATTGCAGTAAAGATAATGCAAGCGCCAATCTGGGGTAAATAAAATTTAGTGAAGGTCTTGTTACCTGCTGCGCCTGTTTTTGCTCAGGCAAATTCTTACATCCAACGATGTTGCAAAGCCACTGAACAGGTAAGAATAATAGCGTTCCCACATTCGGCGAGAAGCATACATATAACCGATATAGGTTGCACTGAAACCAACACCAATTGTGTTTGTAAAGTATTTCACCGTATTGCCTTCTATGTAATAATAGGGAGTATAACCAGGCTCACTGGCACCATCTAAACGCAAGCCACCACCACCATACAATGCTACCCTGTACCGTTTTGGAGACGCGGGGTCGTTCATATAATGCAAACCCGCAACAATAACAGCACCGTGCATACCCAGCCCATCATACGCATATGCACTGTCTTTAACGCTGAAGTCTGACTGACCAAGCCTTGCACCCACCGACAATTTTATCTTGTGTGCCGTTTTACGGTTCAGCACATCAAACCCCCATTGTGTAATGTAGCCGGGACTTACATGAGTAATTTTCTTCTTGTTATTTTCTTCGGCTGAGGCAAACGGAAATAGCCCACCACCCGATAAAGACCATTCAATGTAAGTAGTACGTTTCCAGCTGCTTTTGCCGGATGATTGTGCCTTTGCACACAGAGAGATTGATAACAGGAGAAGGGTTAATAAACGCATTGGTAAAGTTTGGTATATCGTATGGATAACTCTTACCCAATATCATGCCAAACATAAGGTATGGTATTATAGTGCTGCACATACAAGAAAGAGCCCGTAAATACGGGCCCTGCGGTTTTTATCTTTATCGAAATATCAGTACAAACCTATTAAGGTTTTCATAAATGCTTGTCACCGCAGGATAAGATTTGCAATAAGTGCTATTTATACAGTAAATTTGTATGATATTTTACTTATGAGTGACGTTGTAACAACACCGCCTCCTGCACTTACGGCAAAAGATTTTGCGACAGACCAGGAAGTGCGCTGGTGCCCCGGCTGCGGAGACTATTCGATACTGAAACAAGTACAAACTATACTTCCTCAAACGGGTATACCGCGAGAGAATATTGTTATTATATCGGGCATTGGCTGCAGTAGCCGCTTCCCGTATTATATGAACACGTTTGGTATGCACAGCATACACGGGCGTGCCACAGCCATAGCGAGCGGCCTGAAGGCTACCCGCCCCGAGCTGAGCGTGTGGATAGTAACCGGCGATGGCGATGGCTTGAGCATTGGCGGCAACCACACCATCCACCTGTTGCGCAGGAATTTTGACGTAAACATCCTCCTCTTCAACAACCAGATATACGGCCTTACAAAAGGGCAGTATTCGCCAACGTCTGAAGAGCATAAAATAACCAAGTCTACCCCGTTCGGTTCTATAGATCATCCGTTCAACCCATTGGCATTGGCTATGGGTGCAGATGCCAGCTTTATAGCACGTACTATGGACCGCGACCCGAAACACCTGCAGCAAATGCTGCTGCGCAGCAATGCACACCATGGTGCCTCTTTCCTAGAGATATACCAGAACTGCAACATCTTTAACGATGGCGCTTTCGAGATATTTACAGAGAAAGGCAGCAAAATGGAAGAATGCCTGTTCCTGGAACAAGGCCAGCCACTACTGTTTGGTGCCAACAAAGACAAGGGCATCAAGCTGGATGGCTACAAACCACAGCTAGTGAACATGGCAGACGGCCATAGCGCAGATGACTTGTGGATACATGACGAAAAAGACTTCTTCAAAGCACAAATACTTACCCGTTTCTTCGACAATCCGGCAACAGCAGGGCACTATCCGCGTCCTTTTGGCGTGTTCTATCAGGCAGAGCGCCCTACGTACGAGGATGCCATGAAGCTGCAACTGGAAGATGCCATTGCAACAAAAGGCAAAGGCAATCTTGACAAGCTGCTGGAAGGAAGAGAAACATGGGTTATTGATTAGTGCTTTGTTGATTGGTTGACTTGTTTATTAGTGAAAATGTATACATACAGGTTATCCGGTCACAAGTAAACTAATCAACCAATCAACTAATCAACAACCAAACAAATTGGCTTCACTAAAAAAACTGGCAGGGCAAACAATGTGGTATGGTGTCAGCACCATAGCCGGGCGTATGCTCACCTACCTGCTTACTCCTTACCTTGCCTACACACTTACCGGCGAAAGCGGCAGGTACATTATAGGCCAGTTTGGCTATATCTACACTCTATTTCCTATTATGAACGTACTCTATACCTATGGTATGGAAACATCGTTCTTCCGCTTTAGCAAAACAGAAGACGCCAAGCAGCTATACAATACACAGACAAGCAGCATGCTGCTGACAACGCTGTTTTTCTCTGCATGTCTTTTAATATTCAATAATCAGGTAGCAGATTTTGCACAGCTTGGCGAGCATACAGAATATGTAGCATGGTGCGCAGCCATCATAGGGCTGGATGCATTGTCTGCCTTGCCTTTTGCAAAACTGAGAAATGATAACCGCCCGCGTGTATATGCATTTACCAAAGTAGCAGGCATACTGGTGTATGTATGCACTATAGTATTCCTTTTCAGCTTTGGAAAAAATATACACGCAAGTTGGTTTGCCGACTGGTACAATAAACACTACGGCATCGGCTTCATACTTTTTGCCAATCTGTTACAAGCAGCTATAACGTTGCTATTGTTGCAGAGAGAGTGGAGAGTCTATCAGCCAAAGATTGATAAAGCATTGCTGAAACGTGTACTCACTTATGGGTTCCCGATACTGATAGCCGGTTTTGCAGGGCAGATAAATGATACACTGAACCGTGTAATGTTTATGGAACTGCACCCCGGTACAAAGGCAGAGAATCTGAAAGCCATTGGCTCTTTCACGATGTCACTAAGGCTTGCAGTACTTATCAGTTTGATGATACAGGCATTTAAAATGGCGGCAGAGCCCTTCTTCTTTTCTATTGCGAAGGATGGTGATGCGCAACATACCTACGCACGTGTGATGAAATGGTTTGTTGTTATGATGGCACTCATGTTCCTGAACGTAGTACTGTTTATGGATGTGTGGAGACTCTTTATAGGTGAGCATACACAAGCTATCTATCTGGTGCCAGTAATGTTATTGTCTTATATCTTCCTCGGCATATATTACAACCTTACGGTGTGGTACAAGCTTACAGACCGTACTTATTTCGGTACCTATATTATGGGTATTGGTGCTGTAGTTACTGTTATCTTCAACTGGCTGTTGATACCTGTATGGGGTTATGATGCCTGTGCATGGGGCACGCTGCTTTGCTATGCTGTGATGATGTACCTCTCCTTTATGTGGGGGCAGAAATACTATCCTATACCATACGAAGTAGGCAAAATGGCAAAATATCTGGGTGTGATGCTGTTGCTTTACGGAGTGCAGGCCATCATCAGTAAGTATGTAGATGTTGCTGCACTGCGCATAGCAAGTGGTACAGTACTGTTTGCAGGTTATCTGTTCTATATCTTCAAACAAGAAAAACAAGAACTGAAATCATTTCCTTTTATCGGTAAATACGTTCGTTAAGAAAGCAGTTCGCAAGGCTTCATACCCGTAGCTTTTTTGAAAGCTGTGCTGAAGTGCGATATACTGCTGAAGCCAAGTGTATTGGCAACGTCTGATACAGAGAGCCCCTGCTGTTGCAGCATTTCTTTTGCTTTACTGATGCGTAGGTCTTGCGTGTATTCGTGTATTGTTTTTCCAGTCAGTGCTTTAAAGCCTTTTTTCAGGTAGCATTCGTTCATCGCTACTTTGCGCGATAGTTCTTTTATCGTCAGCGGATTATCGAAGTGCATCTCTACCACACGGCGTGCTTCCATCACTTTTTCACGCTCGCTATCATATGCAAGAAAACGACAGGCGGGTACAGGACACACTGTGAAAGGCATCGTAATACACTCCAACGCACGGCGTAGTAGTGCAATGATGGTTTCTTTCTGTTGCAATGCCTGTGTGAAGGCTGTAGGTGCCGTAGGCTCTTTCATCTGCTGCAGCATTGCCATAGACTGGCTGCAAATAGAAAACTGCTGTTCTGTTACCTGATCGAAACGGAAAGGTTGTTCTGTTTCCAGCAGTGATATAGGGTATTGTTCAAAATAAGTAGGCTTGAATTCTATCCACATCACTTCGGCCTCTCCGGGCTTGGTAGTGTATTGAAGATAAAGGAGTTGCAGGCAAAACTGTCCGTCTGCTATAGGGAAAAGATTGAGCCTTGCATGTTCTTCGGGCCAGTTGTGTTCGTCAAATGTTACAATGATTTGTTCGGCATGAATATCTCTGTTTTCCAGCAGCAAACTGCGGCTGATAACATGCGCCTGTTGCCCCAGAATACGTTCTATGGGTGCCTCTGTTGCCTGTATAGTAGTAGATATAGTGCTGCCTCTTTTCATTGCCTCAGGATGCAAATTTAGGGATAATGTACATCCGCACATCAATATGGCTATAGACAAATAAAACCAAACACACCTGTGCTTCGTACATGCTCAAAAACAACCATTATGAAGAATACGATACTCAGCACTATGGCATTGGCATCTTTGCTATATGCACAACAGGCATCAGCACAAAAAATAGTCGGCATAACGCAAGACGACAAAATATTTACAATAGCAAATGCATCGGCACCGGGTACTGCCACTACACCTATAGCAATAACGGGTATGACGGCAGGGCAAACAGTTGCGGGTATAGACTACAGACCTGCTACTGGAGAGCTATATGCATTGGGTTATAATTCATCAACCACTGAGGCTCAATTATATACAATCAATGCTACAACAGGTGCGGCTACTGTTATCAACAGTACGCCCATCATGCTGATGTTGGGCAGCAACAGTGCCATCAGTTTCGACTTCAACCCCACGGTAGACAGAATACGTGTAGTGGGTGCCAATAAAAAGAACTATCGCCTGCACCCAGTTACAGGTGCTATTGCAGCAACAGATATGGACCTTGCCTATGCTGTGGGCGATGTAAATGCAGCAGCAAGTGCAGCAATAGGTGCCTGTGCATATACTAATAGTTACATCGGTTCTACAGTTACAACATTGTATAACTATGATATGAGCCTGAATATACTTACAACACAAATACCTCCCAATAACGGTACGCTGAACACGGTAGGCGTTAGTGGTATAGTTGTGAATAATGTAACAAAGTCTATCGATATGGATATCTATATGGATCCTGCAACGGTGACAAACATGGCTTACCTCGCAGCTAATACAGGTGCTAATATCAATGACAATTTGTACACCATCAACCTGACAACGGGTATGGTAACAAGCGTAGGCATGATAGGTAGCGGGCTGGATGTAAAAAACATAGCTGTGGTAATAGACAGGACTATGCCTTCAGTAACAGGCAAAATGGTGTATGCACTGCAAGGCAGTTCACTTATTTCCTTCGATAGTGATAATCCGAAATTCATCCGCAGCAGCATGGCCATAACAGGCATTAGTGCAGGGCAAAGTATCGTTGGTATAGATTTCCGTCCTAAGAATGGTGTGCTGTATGCATTGGGCTACAACATGACTACGATGGAATATCAATTGTATACCCTCAGCACAAACACTGCTGCAGCAACTGCAGTTAACGCAACAGCAACAGCCATTAATCTGGGCTCAACAAGCATGGTAGCGTTCGACTTCAATCCGGTTGCAGACAGAATACGTGTTATCAGCCGTGCAAATGGTATGAACTATAGGCTGAATCCTGATAATGGTGCAATTGCGGCAACAGATACAACAGTAATGTATATAAGCGGTGATGCCAATGCAGGCAAAATGCCACGCATAGGTGCAGTGGCATATACCAATAGTTATGTGAACGCAAAAACTACAGAGCTATTTGGATTGGATGATTCGCTGGGTGCATATATAAAAATAAACTCACCAAACGGTGGTACACTCAGCACTGTAATGAATGGTGCATATACTGTGAACCTTAGTGATATGACAACAGATATCGATTTCTTTTACGATTCTACAAGCGTATCGAACAAAGGTTTTGTATCTGCCAATATACTGGGTGCAGTTAATGATAAGTTTTACAGTATAAGCACAACCGGTGCTATGACGTTGATTGCAGACATAGGTCTTGGCTTGCCAATATCAGACATCGCGGTAGAGCCGCAATACAAAAACAGTGGTACAGGTATTGCATCAATAAGTGCAGCACAAGCTTTTGAAATGTATCCGAATCCAGCGCAAAATGAAATCTATATCAAAGCAACAGGAAAAAATAATATAGTACAGGTATACGATGTAGCAGGTAGGGAAGTAAAACGCCAGGCATTGACAGGAAACAATCTTTACATCGGCGATTTAAACAAAGGGGCGTATTTCATCAAACTGACATCGGATGGTGAAGTGTACAAAGCACAGCAACTTATAAAAGAATAAAGGGTCATAGGTGGTTTGTATGGATGGGCTTGCTTTTGGGTAAGCCCTTCGTTATAATATCTATATTGCTTTAGTACCTTTAAGTATAAATATTCCGATATGGGCTTAATCATTTTAGGTGTTATCATTTTAATAGCAAGTTTTATAGCAGCGGGCATTACAGATAAAATAAAACCTGTAATAAAAGGCGTTAGGCTATTATCAATGATATTGGTATTGCTGGGTTTTTTGACAGCTAGTGTTGTGCAGATAGATGCAGGCTATATTGGTGTGCAGAAGCTTTTTGGTAAAATACAGCCGGATGTACTTAACAGTGGTTTGCATATGGTAAATCCTTTGGTAGATGTATTAGAGGTAGATGTACGCACACAAAACTATACTATGAGCGGCGTGCATGATGAAGGAGAAAAATCCGGCGATGATGCAATACGTGTATTGAGTGCAGATGGACTGGAAGTGACGATAGACTTGACAGTACTATACAAAGTGATACCTGGCGATGCACCTGACATATTGCGTAAAATAGGCATCGACTATGTAGAGAAAATAGTGCGCCCAATAGCCCGAACCAAAATACGTGATAACGCAGTGTATTACGATGCAGTGGCGCTATACTCTACCAAGCGCGACGAATTCCAGGCAAGGATATTTAAGGGTATGGAAGATGAATTTAAGAAACGTGGCCTGATGCTGGAGAATCTGCTTGTAAGAAATATAACACTACCGACATCTGTAAAAAACACGATTGAAACCAAAATAAATGCTGAACAAGAAGCTCAAAAAATGCAGTTTGTATTACAAAAAGAAAAACAGGAAGCTGAACGCAAACGCATTGAAGCACAGGGTATTGCAGACTATCAACGCATCATCAGCGAGAGCCTTACAGAAAAACAACTGCAATACGAGCAGATAAAAGCCATGAAAGACCTAGCTGCATCTGAGAATGCAAAAATCATCATGATGGGCAAAGGCAGTACACCGGTAATACTTGACGGGAAATAGGATTAAGTATTTCTTATTTTGAATAACAGTATGGTGTACGGTATATTCATTTTAGTGAGCAGCTACATTTAAAACAGAGTTTACTATAGCTATAACAGCTAATGCAAACAGTGTAAAAAAACCAAAGAATAACAAGAGTAGAAACTTAATAAATGTCTTAAAACGTTTTTGCTTGTAATAACCCCGCATGGATTTGTACAGGTAAAATACAGTGCCTGTTACTATCAATATCTGAATAGCAGTGCTTAAATATGCAAGGAACGATGATGCTCTTAATAGCAAAATTGCTATAAATGCAAAACAATAGTAGTGCGTAAGGAATATGATATGCCCTACATAGTAATACTCTTTACGCCTTCTTATATACAATAGTTGCAGTACCAGTGCTATAAGTGGTACAGAGAAAAATAATACTGCTGGTATTGAGTGGATAATTTTATCCCTTACCTTTTGCAGAAAGTCTTCGACATTATGAGATTTTTCCCTTGTAGCTGCTAACCTTCTTAAAAAATATCTTCTTATGAAACCATCTCTTTTTTCAGGTGACAGGCTGTTTTGTATGGAGTCATAATCAGCTACGCTTTGCGCGTTCATTGAATTCTTATTTGCCAATGTTACTTTTGACAAATCAGTCAAAACGGTAGAATCTGCATGTAAGGTGTCTGTATTTGGCTGGGTATTGCTCACAGCAGCAAGACTGTCTGTAAGTGCTCGCATTTCTTTTACATCGGCGGCTTCCTCATTATTATTAGACAGCATTCCGAATAATATAAAGAACATCGCAGACACAAACAGGTACATTCTGATGGGGTTTACATAAGCAGCACGCTTGCCGTTTACATATTCACTTGTCAGAAATCCCGGTTTGGTAAACATGTACTTTACCGTGGTGAAAAACTTACCATCAAAGTGCGTAAGGTCTTCAAAAAAATGTACTGTCAGTTGCCAGAAAGACTGACGAGGCTCTACGTTTTCCTGTCCGCATTTATGGCAAAAGCGGTCGTACAAATCTGCACCACAATTCAGACATTTTTTCTCCCTACGTTCGTGTTGATGTGACATGCTTAATTTGTATTAATGGCCACCACTTGCCATTGCAAAGAATGAACTTACTAAAAGTCCTAATTGTATTAGTGATAACACAACAGACATTACTGCTGTAAGTATCAACCATTTTATGCCGGTCTTCAATGCATTTTGTTTATAAAATCTTAGCATTGCTACCAATATGTAAACAGCTATTCCAAAGTACAGAATAGATGGTGTAATAAGACTTGCAGCAGCAGATTCTGGTATAATGGCACTTATTAAAGATGCTATCAGCAAGAAAAACCATGCTACTATATAAATATGAAGAGTAAAGATGGCATGTGAAACGTAGTAAAAATCTTTACGTCTTCTGATATATAAAATGGATAGTATTAATGAAAATACAGGAAGTGATATGAAGAATATTTTAGAAAAAGAATGTTTGAACTTATCTATTACATTACCCATAAAATCGTACGGGTTCTGACGATATGTTGCGGCAACACCTATTATACTTTTTTCAAAGTATCTTGAAATACCATCGTCTTTAAGACTGTCGGGAAGAGCTCTTTGTACAGAGTCGTAATAATTAATACCACGAGCATATTCATCTCCGAAATTTAATAGTAAGACGTTTTTGCCATTAATTTCTGCACCTGTTATATTAAAATCGTGCGACCCTTTTTTGATTGCAAGCATCGAGTCTATAGCATGCATCAATTCGGGGTCATTACTGTACTTTAATTTGTCTGCATTGTTTCCAACAGCCAGATACATCAGGAAGAAAGCAAAGGATACAAACAGATACATACGTACAGGGTCCAGGTATTTCATCCTGCGGCCTTTTACATATTCTTCTGTCAGGAAGCCGGGTTTCAGCAACAGGCTTTTCAGCGTAGTGAAAAACTTGCCGTCAAAGTGTGTCACATCATTAAAAAAATGCGTTACCAGATGCCAGAATGTTTGCTTCGGCTCCAGATTTTCCTGTCCGCAGTTTTTGCAATAGCGGCCATCTACCTGCGCATTGCAGTTCAGGCAATTAGTTTCTTTTCTCAGCTCTCCGTGTGACACTACAAATGGATTTGCTGCTAAAATAATAAACCCACGCAATGGCAGTCAACATTCTGCGTCATTTTTGAATTAATACTACATTTGGTACAAAGGCATCTGCAATGAGCGATAATATTGATATTGAACAGCTGAAGTACCCAATTGGTCCATACCAACGCCCCTATAGCTATGACGATAAAAAGCTGCATGAATGGATAAGCATATTAGAAGCACTGCCCGGCTGGTTGGATGTGTGTATTGAAAACCTGGACGAAGCCCATCTGCAAACACCATACCGCCCCGGCGGGTGGACGGTGCAACAGGTATTGCATCACATTGCAGACAGCCACATGAATATGTACATCCGCCTGAAGTTTGCGCTGACGGAAGATACCCCTACCATTATGCCCTACGATGAAAACAAATGGGCGCTGCTGCACGATGTAGAGGCTGTGCCTGTTAATGTCTCCATCACACTGCTGCATGCGCTGCACAGGCGCATTACTGCATTGCTGCGCAGTCTGAATGCCGAACAATGGGAGCGCGCCTATTACCATCCCGATAATAAAAGGAATTACCCACTGTGGGAGATGGCAGCCCTCTATGCATGGCACAGCCGCCACCATATGGAGCATGTGCGCCAGTTAAGGGTACGTATGGGGTGGTAATCAATTCTTTTTATTTGTGTGCTATTGCCTGAGGTTGTAGATTTGAACCTGAACCCCCGAATGGGTGTTTTATCTAAGCAATCTAAAACTGATACATTATGCAACAAGGCATGCTGCACCTGCACAATTTTCTCCGTTGGTTCGTTATCATCTTCGCTATATGGACACTCGTAAAAACCATGGGCGGACTGGGTGGCAATAAACCATTTACCAAAGCAGAGAAACGCCCTGCCATGTTGCTGATGATAGTTTGTGATATTCAATTGCTGCTCGGCTTGTTCCTGTACTTTACCGGTGCATGGGGTATTAAGAATATTCAGAACCAGGGTATGGGCAACGTGATGAAAGACAGTCTCAGCCGATTCTGGGCTGTAGAGCACATCACAGGTATGCTGATAGCTATTGTGCTGATACACATAGGCTATGCATCAGTAAAGAAGGATATTGCAGATGGTGCTAAATACAAGAAAGTATTCTGGATGTCGCTGGTAGCACTTATCATCATACTGGCTACTATACCTTGGCCGTTCCGTGCTGCTATTGCACGTCCGTTGTTCCCGGGAATGTAATCTATGATGCTCCTCAGGCTGCTTCGCCCCGTATATGTAGTATATGTGATAGCAACATTTCTGTGTTGCCTGTTGCTGGCTTTTCCCATATTTCTGGCATTCGGCTCTATAGATAAGGGCTGGGCAAGGCGTGTAATATGGACGGTGGTGCACTATTGGTCTCGCGGGTGGTTGTTTTGCATGGGTATGCCCGTGATGAAAAGCGGCCCGCGGCCCGAAAAAAATGCAAGATTTGTATATGTTGCCAACCACATCTCTTATCTGGATACTGTGCTGATATACGCTGCCGTTCCGCAATACTTCCGCACGCTGGCCAAAAAAGAAATGGCTGCCATACCCGTTTTTGGCTTTGTATACAAGCAACTGGCTATACTGGTAGACCGCAGCAGCGCACACAGCCGTGCCAAAAGCCTTCGCCTGATGTGGCGTATGCTGAAACGGGAATGCAATATTGCCATTTTCCCGGAGGGTACTTTTAACGAAACTGATAAACCGCTGAAGGAGTTTTATGATGGTGCCTTCCGTCTTGCCATTAATACACAGACACCCGTCTTGCCAATGATATTCCCCGATACGGTCAGCCGTTGGCACTATAGCCACTGGTGGATGCTGGGCCCGGGGCGCAACAGGGTTATTTATCTGCCAACTGTACCTGTAGCCGGTATGACACTGACAGACCTACCAACGCTGAAACAACAGGTGTACAACCTGATGGAAAATGCCATGATTGAAGCTAATAAGAATTAGAACCCTATTTTCTTGCTGAAATACTTACGACTATCTACTTACTACTTACGACTGAAATAAACCGTACCTTTGCGAAAATTTTTTAAAGCGATATGGCATTGCAAGTAGGCATCGTGGGCCTTCCGAATGTAGGTAAGTCAACACTATTCAACGCGGTGAGCAACAGCGCAAAAGCGCAGGCTTCCAACTACCGTTTCTGTACTATAGAACCAAACGTGGGTCAGGTAGATGTACCGGACGAGCGCCTGGCAAAACTGGCAGAACTGGTACAACCACAGCGCATACTGCCTACTACTATAGAGTTTGTGGATATTGCAGGCCTTGTAAAAGGTGCCAGCAAGGGCGAAGGTTTGGGTAATAAATTCCTTGCCAACATCCGTGAGGTAGATGCGATAGCACACGTTATCCGTTGTTTCGAAGACGAAAACATCCTGCGCGAAGAAGGTGCGATTAACCCCATCAGCGATAAGGAAATCATAGATACAGAGCTGCAGCTGAAAGACCTGGATAGCGTAGAGAAGAAAATGCAGCGCTACGAAAAAATAGCTAAGAACGATCCTAAAGCAAAACGTGTGTTTGATGTACTGGTACAATGCCAGCAACACCTGATGCAGGGTAAGAACATACGTGGCTTGAAACTGGAAGGTGAAGATCTGGAAGCAATTGCAGACCTGTTCCTGCTGACACAAAAGCCTGTACTGTATGTAGCAAATGTTGATGAATCTGCTATACACACAGGCAATAAATACTCTGAAGCACTGATAAAAGCTGCTACGGAAGAAGGTGCGCAGGTGATAGTAATGAACAACTCTATCGAGGCACAGATATCTGAAATGGAAAGTGCGGAAGATAAAGAACTGTTCTTGGGAGAATACGGTTTGAAAGAACCGGGCCTGAACCGCCTGATACGTGCGGCTTATGGTTTATTGAACCTTATCACTTATTTCACTGCAGGTGTGCAGGAAGTACGTGCATGGACTATCCAACGCGGTTGGAAAGCACCACAGGCTGCAAGCGTTATCCATACAGATTTTGAAAAAGGCTTTATCAAAGCAGAAACCATTGCATACGAAGACTATGTAAAATATGGCAGCGAAGCTGCATGCCGCGAAAACGGCAGGTTGCGTATAGAGGGTAAGGAATACGAAGTGAAAGACGGAGATGTACTGCACTTCAGGTTCAATGTATAATGAACCCCATATTAATGAAATAAAAGAAGCCTTACAGGAATGTAAGGCTTTGTTTTTCATTTCTGTTCCGCTGCGCGATAGCACACGAAACTTATTTACCCCTATTGAAACGAAAGCATTTTTATTGAAAACTACCTACAGAACGTAGATAGCAATAGTATCCGTCTATGACCTGCAAGTTATAAAATTTTAAATTTTTTTAAGTATTAAATCTGTCAAATCAATACAAAAAAAGCCACATCTAACAACATATGTGGCTTTTTATTATCTGAAAATGATAGTTTTTTACTTTTTAGGCTGCTTAGCTTTTGCCATTTGTGCCTTTTGCATTTCTTCAAGCCTTTGTTGCCATTTGCTTTGTGCAACAGGCTTGTTTTTGTTTTCCTGCAGCTGTGCGTGGATGGCTTTTTCGTTGATGATGTACTTCTGAATAATAAACTGCTGTGCAATGCTTATCATATTTGAAGCAAAATAGTAGAATGTAAGCGCCGCCGCCATCTTATTAAACACACCAAACAGCATGAATGGGAAGATGTAAGGCATCCACTTCAACATCGGGTTGTTAGGGTCCTGCACTGTCATGTTACGGTTATATAGCGCCAGGAACAGGCTTGATGCCGTCATCAGGATAGTGAACAAACTGATGTGATTGCCGAAGATTGAAGTAATAACAGGAATATCACCCGTCCAGCTAATGATGCTATCGTAGGTAGAAAGGTCGTTTGCCCATAGGAATTTCTGCTGCCTCAGTTCTATAGATGTAGGGAAGAAATAGTACATCGCAAACAGGATAGGCAACTGGAACAAAGTAGGTAAGCAGCCACCCAATGGGTTTACGCCCGCACTGCGGTATAGCTTCATTTGCTCCATACCAAACTTCTGTTGGTCGTCGCCATATTGTGCGCGTAGCTCGTCCAGTTCAGGCTTCAGCACGCGCATTTTAGCAGCAGATAGGTAGCTCTTGTAGGTAAAGAAAGACAGTATCAAGCGGATGATAAGTGTCATCAGGATGATGATAACACCATAGTTGCTGATAAAGCCGCTCAGTACATTAAATATCGGGATGATGAGCCATTTGTTTACGTACTTTACAAAAGACATTACACCATAACCCAGCGGCACCATATCTTCAAGCTCTACCTTGTAAGAACGCAAAATGCTGTATTGGTTAGGCCCTATGTACCATTGCAGGTTTACGCTCTGGTCGTTACTAAGTGCAGCTTCAAGTGTATTATTGCTGATAGCAACGGTGCCTTTGTCTTCAGGTTTTGCATTACCGCCAACAGTAGCTTTTTTGAAGCCATCTTTGTTGGCATTTACTATAGCAGTACTGAAATACTGAGAACGGAAACCAACCCAGTGTACAGCTTTTTCAAGTGTTTCTTTTTCTGTGTTGATGAAGCTGAAATAATCGTGTTCGTCATCTGCGTAACGATAATATACCTGTGCATTGGTACGCTCTGTAGTAATATCGTTTTCTGTATGCAGGGCAGCTGTTTGCCATGTCATAGGTACAGAAGCAGCCTGCATGCCTTTCAGCGTCATTTTATAACTCATCATATAGCCTTCTGTAGGCAGTGTATAAGTTATCTGTACTGCTTTGCCATTGCCAAGGTCTGCTACAAAATCAACTGTTTTATCGCCATTTGCAGCATTGCCCGGTGTAGCGGTAAAGTAAAGATCTGCAGTAGATGTTTTACCACCATCTATCGGCAGCACAGCACTCATCTGGTTGTTCTCTCCGTTGAAGAAGTAGAGTGGCTCTTGTTTGTGTGTCTTAAACGCCTTCAGCAAAGCACCTATAGGGTGGGCACCTTTGGTGCTCAATGTCAGGGCTATGTTTTTGTTTTCCAGCATTATGTTGGTAGCCTGTCCGTTGTAAGCGGGCGGCATAGCCCTGCGCAGCGAGTCGTTGACCGCGCTGTCTGCAGCAGATACAGCAGCTGCATTGGCAGCTTTGTTGGCTGCTATCATGCTGTCTACATTTGCTTTAGGCTGCGGGTGTGCTTTGGCGTATGCAATAGAATCCGCCTTTTTCTTTTCTAAAAACTGGTTTTGGGAGTAGTTGTTATAGCTTACATAACCGATAAGCAAGGCAACTAACAAACCAAAACCAATGACTGAATTACGATCCATGAATGGGAAAAATGAGGGTGCAAAGGTAGTAAATACTTACACATGGGGCTTGGCATAATCGGTTATTATTATATATATTTACATCCCTGCCATATATTTTGGCTATTTATAACAGGAATTTAAGACAGAGCCCACTGTCTGCAACTGTTAACTGTATACCTTGCCACCACATTATTCATTATTAAAAAACCGTAAATATGTTTACAAAAAACAAATCTAACGGACAAGACAACTACCCTGGCGGTACTGTTACCATGATAGCACAGGGCACAACAGTAAACGGAGATATTGAGTCTGAATCGGATATGCGTATAGATGGCAATATCATTGGTCATGTGTATTGCAAAGCAAGGGTAGTATTGGGCGAATCGGGCATTGTTCAGGGCGACCTCCACGCTGCCAATGCAGATGTATTTGGTACAGTAAATGGCAATGTGGCAGCAAAAGATATGCTGTGCCTGAAGTCAAAATCTACGATTAACGGTAATATACAAACGGGCCGTTTGCAGATAGAACCTAATGCTGTCTTTAATGGCCAGTGCAAAATGACAGGTGCAGGCAGTACAGCAACACAGGCTGAAAAGAAACCTGTGCTTGAAATGCAGGAGAACTAAAAAACTAGCTTTTAAAATACGCGAGTTCCTCTTCCAGCTTCAGGAAGGGGAATTTTTTTTGCAGTGTTTCTATCTTCTCCACATATGATGCCTTGAACTTGCGATGTGCTTCTGTATCGGGGAAGCGGGTACGATGTGCGCGCGCTGTACTTATTTCCAGTACATCTTTCATCAACGTTTTTGTATCAGCATCTATACAAGCATTCACAAACTGCTCCCATACAAAAGATGTAGCCAGATAATTGGGATGTACGAAATCAATATCATAATATCGGTAATCGCGCAGTATATCTATTATCAGCTCGTATGCAGGGAAATAATAGGCGTGACTATACCTACCGCATAGCTGGTGTACAGCTTCTATCAGGCGGGCTTTGCTACGATTGTTATCTACCACACCATCGCGTATGTGGCGCACAGGGCTGATGGTGAAAATGATTTGCACCTTTGGATTCAGTTGCCTGAGCCTGTCTAATGAGAAATCAAGCGCAGCTACTATAAGGTCAATGTCCACCAAGTCTTTATGAAACCATTGCGCAGGTGCGCGGTGATTGTTGGCTACCGCTTTATCATTTTCTGTCAGGTAATACTGAAAAGCAGAGCCGAGTGTAATGATAATATGATCTGCATCACGGATAAAAGCAGCAGCTTCTGTCTGCGATTGATTTATCATATTAATTGTACTATCAGCATCGGTATGCGAAAAGCGGGTATGATGGTCCCAACTGTTCCACAATTCATTCAGATGAAATAACTCGCCCTTACTGTATTGTTTGTTGATGATGTAGCTATCTATACTATTTGCCACACTTAGCGGGTTGAACAATATACCGTGCGGATTGCTGAGCACCGAAAATTTGTGCTGCAAAAGGCGTTCGCTCATGTTTTCTGTAAAGCACGAGCCTATCAGCATTATCTTATCTGTGTACTTGATGGATTTTTTTATAGGTGGTACGTTCAATTCAAGTGTTAGTTGCATAACTTATACCCATCCTTGTTTTTTGTAAGCTTCATAACCTGTTTTTAAAGCCTGCTTTATATGTTTCATCAATTCCTTGTCGGTGGTTTTGATGTGAAAGCATGCCTTGCCTTTCAAAGTCTTCAATAACTCGGGGGTAAATGTTTCCTTTACTTTTTCGCTACCATATACAGGCATAAAATAAAAGCCCACATAAGTGCTCTGCATTATTACGGCAGCAAATGCCATTGAAGGATATTTTCGGCCAAATGCCTCAACCGGTTTTTCGCTCCACAAATCATATTTGCCTTCAATATCTACGCGCGCTTTGATGGTGCCCTTTTCATAGGGCTTCACCTCTTTTTTCACAGCTTCGAAGATAGCCAACAAATCGTCTTGAGTAAGTTTTGCCATGCCTGGAGCATTTTTATCAGTCAAAAATGACTTTTTGCCGTATGCAAATATACGAATTGATAGTTTTGATGGCGGTAATGTGCCGTTATGTCTTATATTTATTTATGGATTGAAAATTGTCTTAGACAATCCAAAGATTAATTCTAGTTCAAAAATACGATTTTATGAATCCAAACGAGTTTAACAAATATGCCATTAAACATCATGGCATCAGCAGCGCAACACTGCACAACTATACTTCTGCTTTGTACAAAAATCCGATGGCACTTACTCCATATATCATTGAAGAGCGTCCGCTGAATGTAGCATCTATGGACGTATTCTCTCGTCTGATGATGGACCGTATCATTTTCTTGGGCGAAGGCATCAATGACTATGTAGCCAACATCGTGACAGCACAGCTGTTGTTTTTGGAAAGCACAGACCGCAATCGTGATGTGCAGATGTACATCAACAGCCCGGGCGGCAGCGTATATGCAGGCCTTGGTATCTATGATACCATGCAAATCATCAACCCGGATGTATCTACTATCTGTACAGGTATTGGCGCATCTATGGCTGCGGTACTGATGTGTGCAGGTACAAAAGGTAAGCGTACTGCACTGAAGCACAGCCGCATCATGATACACCAGCCATTAGGTGGTGCAGAAGGCCAGGCCAGCGATATCGAAATAACAGCACGTGAAATCGGCAAGCTGAAAAAAGAACTGTACGAAATCATAGCTACGCACAGTGGACAGAAATTCAGCAAAGTGGAAAAAGACAGCGACCGCGATTACTGGATGACTGCACAAGAAGCTAAAGACTACGGTATGGTAGACGAAGTGCTGGAACGTAACCCACGCAAAGCTGGTGATACTGAAGCTAAATAATATTGAGAAATGAAAAGACCGGTTAACGCCGGTCTTTTTTATATTACTATACTATGAAAGTTGTAAAAAACCTTGATATCCCTTTTGTAGGTATTGAGAAAATATGTGCTGTAAATATTTTCGGTAATGAAATTGTCCTGTTGGCAGATACTGGAGTTCTTGCAAGCTATACTATTGGGGGAACTGAAGCTAAAACTATTTTATCTGTAGAACCATATTTAAATAAGGAAGGTTTGAATTATTCAGATGGGGGTTACGATTTGTATAGTCCTCAGTCTATTTATAAACTTGATGACATTTATGTTGTGGTAAATGACTATAAAACACATGGATGTGTTGTAACTTCTGAAAATCAGGTTCATTTGTGGAGAAAGGATTATCATGCAGAGTACTCAAAATATCCTATAGCAATTTATAAGGACCATCATTCTGTACCACACATTATCTACGCAAATGCTTGGAATAGAATCGATATTATGAATCTGAATACGTTGCAAATATTGACTGCAGATAAGTCGCTTATTGAAGATTGTGCAGAAGAAAAAGCAATAGAATATGCTAATGGATATGAAAAGGGTAAACATCATTTCCCATGGCCGCGTGAATATGATTATTTCTATGGTGAACTACTAATGTCTCCAGATAACACGAAGTTTCTGAGTAAAGGCTGGGTCTGGGGTTCTGCAGATTATTATTACATATTTGATACAGCAGACTTCGTCACGAATAAGAGAATTAAATACAAAATAATTGCAGCAGGAGATCATTGTTGCCGTGCGGCATGTTGGTTGACTAACACAGAGTTATTAATAAAATATTCGCCTTTCGCAGAAGGAGATGAAGGAGCTACGATTGATAGTAATATTCAATTTCATGTTTATAATGTATGTATAGATCAGCAGGAACCAGTTAGGATTATTGAAACTAAAAACAACAAAGGCTTATCCGACAAATTGTATTATTATAAAGCTGAAAACTTATTGATATCATTTTCGAAAGAAAATGGCATATTAGTTAATGATTTGGATGGTAATTTACTTTTGGAAAATACGTCTATAAAACCTGATGCATTTTGTGAAAAAACGGGAAAGTTTATAGAGGTTATGGATAATAATACAATTTCTATATATAGTCTTCATAAATAATAACAGCTCCATATACAATAAAAAAGACCGGATATGTTCCGGTCTTTTTTATTGCGCTTTAGTAAATTCTTTTATTCCCCCAACACCCATTTTTCCTGATTGAGGTGTGTAACCGTAACAGGGATGTTGTATTTGCTTTGCAGGTATTTTGCCAATGCCTCTGCTGCATACACAGATCGGTGTTGCCCACCTGTGCAGCCAAATGCCACACTCAGGTTTTCAAAACCACGCGCCAGATAATCTTCTACATTTAGCGATACTAAGCCATATACCTGCGCCAGAAATTCAGGCATGCGTGTTTCGCGTTCCAGAAATTGTTTTACTGCTTCGTCTTTGCCAGTCTGATGTTTGTAGGCTGCATACCTGCCGGGGTTCAGCAGTCCGCGGCAATCAAATACATAGCCACCACCATGAGAACCTTTATCTTTTGGTATACCATTTTTATAAGAGAAGCTCACTATCTGCACTTGCAGTTTTGCAGTCTCTGTATGTTCAGGTTGCGAATAACGGCTTTGCATTTCCGCACTAGACAGGCGTTCCAGCAGTTTGCGTATTTCAGGATAAGCAGGTAGGTGTGGGTTTACGGCCAGGAAGTTTTCCAGATTTTTCAGTGCAGGCCCTATGCTGCTGACAAAGTGTGGCTTGTGTTGCAACAAGCCGCGGAAGCCATAAGCGCCCAACACCTGTAGTATGCGTAGTAATACAAATTGCAGGTAACCACGGCGGAAGTGTATTTCGTCTACGCGAGTTATATGCAGATTGCTCAGGCTCGTCATATAGCCATTTAGCAAGTCTTCCTTCCAAGCATCAGGCAGTTGTGCTTTAGCCTGCCACAGCAGCGATGCTATATCGTACTGCGGTGGCCCCTGCATAGCGCCCTGAAAATCTATAAAGTAAACATTGCCCTCATGCACCATGATGTTGCGGCTCTGAAAGTCGCGGTACATAAGCATTTGCGGCTGTATGCGCCCTAGCTCTTTGCTCATCTGCTCCATCTCATACATCAGCAGTGCGCGGTCATACTGTATGTTTTGCAGGTCTGCAAAATAGTATTTGAAGTACAGCAAATCGGCCATGATGGCTTTCTCGTCAAATGCGCGTGTGCCGTAGCACTGATAATAGTCTGCCTCTCGGCCGGCTATCCATTGCATTTTGGCAAGCTGCTCCAATGCCTTATGAAAATACTGGCGTACATTGTCTGTATGTCCTTCCTTGTTCAGCATATCGAACAGGGAGGTAGTACCAAGATCTTGCTGCAGGTAGTATTTTTTGTCTTTGCTGATGCAATAAACCTGTGGCACATTTATCTCGTGCTTACGTAGCAGTTCTGTAAAGTAGTAGTAAGTATTGTTTTCGGGTAGATTGGTATTGTAGGTACCTATGGCAGAAATTTTGCCCGCTGATATGCGATAATATCTCCTGTCCGACCCCGATACAGGTAATAAATTTATCTGTTCGGGTGCTACGCCAAAATGATCTTCAAATAATTTTTCCAGTGTGCTGATGGTTTGTGTTGATGGTTTGTTAGCGGTCATATTACATTCTTAGGATAGTCAAATAAAAATACTTCTTTGTTTGTTCTGCTGAATTCGTTCCATTGCTCTACATCAAACTTTGCGCCTACCATGCCGCATGTGGGCATATTATCAGTGCAGAATTTATCGGATAGCTCGTTGACAAACTCTGTAATACCTGGGTTGTGTGCTACAATAAAAACAGTCTTTACATCATCGGCCACTTCGTACAATACTTCCTCAAAAACGCTTGGGATGCAGTGATAGAGCTTTTCGTACCATACAATATTGCCTTCGTCATACCCTATTGCCTTTGCAATTTTTTTAGCTGTTTGTTTGGCACGTTTTGCTGTGCTGGCTATGATGAGGTCGGGTAACAGATTTTGCTTCTTCAGCCTTTCGCCCATCATCGGGGCATCGTGTTCACCGCGGTCGTTCAGGGGTCTTTCGAAATCGCTTTGTAAGGGGTTCGCCCAGCTCGACTTCGCGTGTCTTATCATCACAAGGGTTCGTTCCATATTGTTGTTACTTGCCTTTATAGTATTCCAGTTTTAAATCTTTACCGTCAAATACCCCATAGCTATTATAGTGTATCCAGTCTCCCAGGTTTACATACAGGCTATTGTTTGGCAGTGGATATTCCAGTGCCAGATGCCTGTGCCCAAAGATGAAATAGTCTATCGGTTCGTGCTTTAGTCTTTCTAAAGCATACTGAACCAGCCATTCTTTTTCAGGTCCCAGAAAAGGGTCGTCTTCCACACTGTGTTTTGGTCCCAGTCTGCTGAACCACTCTGCCATACCAACACCCGTATCAGGATGTATACGTCTGTAGAGCCACTGTGAAAACCTATTGCGCAGCACGCTTTTCAGTATCTTATAACCATGGTCACCAGGGCCAAGGCCATCGCCGTGTGCTATTACAAAACGCTTGCCATTGAAGGTTCTTTCAATCGGTTCATGATGCACAGGTATATTCAGCTCTTCCTGAAAATAGCCACGCATCCATAAATCATGATTACCAGTAAATGCTTCGATAGGAAGCCCGCTGTCGCTAAGCTCTGCCAGTTTGCCCAAAAAGCGTGTGTAGCCTTTGGGTACAACTTTTTTGTATTCAAACCATGCATCGAAAATATCACCTACCAGAAATAAGTGCGCAGCATCTTTTTTTATCTCGTCCAGCCAATGGCACAACCTTCTTTCACGAGCAAGGCTCGTTTCTCTATCGGGTATACCGAGATGAAAATCGGATGCGAAATAAATTTTTTTGCCTTCGGGTAAATCCATGAATTATTGGCTCGGATGGGGCTGCAAATTACTGTAAAATAAGCAATTCGCCATAGTACGGGGTTTATTAAAAGCTCCTTAAAAAATCAGGGCTTCAAAAAAATATTTTGGAAATCTGAAAAATGCACACATATCTTTGCATCAGTTCTTTACAACATCGCTTATCAAGAAAGGTGGAGGGTTATGGCCCGATGATACCTTAGCAACCTCCTCAACACATAGTGTTGAGAACTGGTGCTAATTCCATCCTGCAGCAATGCGGGGCAGATAAGTCAGAAGCAAAAGCTTGAAAGTATCGGCCGAAAGGTTGTGCAAATATTCAAAAGCTCCTCTGATTTATCGGTGGAGCTTTTTTTGTGTCTGTACACAAAGGGGTTCTCATCGATAGCAAACCATCTTGCTTGGTAACGATTGTAACGAGAAAAAAATCGTAACAATTTAAAATCAAGAAGATAACATGAGCAACGCAACACAACTAATCCACAGCATTCCGGTAGATCCGCTGACAGGTTCCATCTCTGTGCCTATTTACCAAACATCCACTTTCGTGCAGGAAGCACCGGGCGAGCACAAAGGCTACGACTATGCACGTAGCAACAATCCAACCCGTGAAACGCTGGAAAAAATAGTAGCTCTTCTGGAAGGGGGTGAGAGAGCATCAGCATTTGCCAGTGGCCTGGCAGCAATAGACGCAGTAGTAAAACTGCTGGAAAGCGGTGACGAGATACTTGCGGTAGACGACATCTACGGCGGGGCTTTCCGCCTGTTTACACATATCTATGCAAAATTCGGCATCAAGGTAAACTACACAGACACTACAGACATTGCCAATGTGATAGATGCCATTACCCCGAAAACAAAACTGATATGGCTGGAAACACCAACCAACCCAACGCTGAAAATCAGCGATATCGAAACCATTGCAACCATTGCAAAGCAGCACAACATACTGCTGTGTGTAGATAACACTTTCGCATCGCCAATATTGCAGCAGCCCATCAAACTGGGGGCAGACCTTGTAGTGCACAGTGCTACAAAATATCTGGGTGGTCACAGCGATTTGATTGCAGGCATCGTAGTAAGTGCTACGCAGGAGTTGGGAGATAAAATCAAATTCATCCAAAATGCAAGCGGTGCCATCCTTGCACCACACGATTGCTGGTTGGTGATACGTGGTGTAGAAACACTGCATCTGCGTGTGAAAGAACATAGCCGAAATGCGCTGGCAGTAGCAGAGTATCTGGAAAAACATCCTGCAATCGACAAGGTATACTATCCGGGCCTGAAGTCTCATCCAAACCACGACATAGCAGCTAAGCAGCAATTGGGCTTTGGTGGTATCGTATCCTTCACACTGAAGAACAATACAGAAGAAGCTGCAAGAGCTGTAGTCTGTAATACCAAACTGTTTAAACTGGCAGAAAGCCTTGGCGGCGTGAAAAGCCTGCTGTGCCATCCTGCACAGATGACGCATAAATCTATCCCTGCAGAAAAACGCCGTGCGGCAGGTGTGGTAGATAGCCTGATACGCCTGAGTGTAGGCCTTGAAGAAGTAGACGACCTGATACGCGATATAGAGCAGGCACTGAACAAAGCACAAACATTCGTTGCTGAAATAAAAGTAGCAGCATTTCAATAATTAAAAATTACCCGTAGCGGTAAATGTCTAAACACAATAAAACAAGAGAAAACAATGTCTATTCAACAGAAGAAATTAAACATCGGCCTGTTTGGCTTTGGTGTAGTAGGTACAGGTTTGTACAAAGTGTTGCAACAAACACCGTCGCTGAATGCGGAAATAAAAAAAGTGTGTATTAAACACCCGGAGAAAAAACGTGAGGCCCCTGAAACACTTTTCACCATAGATGCAGAATTGCTGCTGAGCGACGATAGCATCAACGTAATAGTAGAGCTGATAGATGATGCAGACGCTGCATATTACATCGTGTCTCGTGCATTAGCATCGGGCAAGGCAGTAGTTAGTGCCAACAAAAAAATGATTGCAGAACACCTGCCTGAGCTGCTGGTATTGCAGAAAAAATACAATGTGCCTTTCCTGTACGAGAGTGCAGCATGTGCAAGTATCCCCGTTATCCGCAATCTGGAAGAGTATTATGATAACGACTTGCTGCAAGGCATCAACGGTATTGTAAACGGTTCTACCAACTACATCCTCACACGTGTGTTTCAGGACAAATTGAGCTTTGAAGATGCACTGCTGCAGGCACAACTGGAAGGCTTTGCAGAAAGCAACCCTGCACTGGATGTGGAAGGTATAGATGCGGTAAACAAATTGTCTATCCTGCTGACGCACGCTTATGGCATTGTATCTCACCCGTCAGAGATAATACACAGCGGTATACAAAACCTGCAGGTACATGATGCGGTATTTGCCAAAGAGAAAGGCTATGAAATAAAACTGGTAGCACAGGCTAAGAAACTGGACGATGGTGATGTAGCTGCATTTGTATTGCCACAGTTTGTAGATGCAACCAATCAGCTGTTCAATGTTCGCAATGAATATAATGGAGTAGTGATAGAAAGTGGTCTGGCAGACAAACAGTTCTTCTACGGCAAGGGTGCGGGTAGCTTCCCTACGGCATCTGCTGTGCTGAGCGACCTAAGTGCGCTGCGCTACGATTACAAATACGAATACAAGAAACTGAACAATAAAACAGCGGGCGATCTGACCAATGATTTCTTCCTGCGTGTGTATGTAAGTTTTGAAGGGTTGTTTCAGGTACCGCATGAGCGATTTGAACGTATAGAAGAATGGAGCAGCAGTGAAAAGCGTTGCCATGTAATAGGCATCATCCGTTTCTCAAAACTGAAAGAGAGCAACTGGTGGAAGAAGAAAGGCACATCACTGATAGTGTGGTCTGATGCTTTTGTGAACAATGTAGAAGAGCGCATTCATGAAGAAGAAAGCGCACTGGCATTTGTTTAGAAACGTTCTTCGGCGCCCAACCCAAACAATGCATAGTCATAAACCGCAGGGTCTTCGGGATTCAGTTCGCGAAGGCTCTGTGTTAAAGATAAAGCGTTTCGCCAGTCTGATTTTTCGTTGCGGATAAGTCTCAGACGAAACGCCACTCTGCCAACATGAACATCAAGCGGACAAACCAACTGGCGTGTACTTATTTTTTTCCATAGTCCAAAGTCCACGCCATGGTTGTCTGTTCTTACCATCCAGCGCAGGTACATGTTAATGCGCTTGCACGCAGATTTGCGCGCAGGGGTGGCTATATGTTTTCTTGTCCTTTCAGGATGCTCTATAGAGAAGAAGTAATTGTGAAAATGTATGAGCGCCTGCTCTACTGTTTCATGCTCATAACTTGCTTCAGGCGCAAAAGCATCTTCAAGGCTGTTGTATTGGCTGTAATGATATTGCAGAAAGTAAATGAAATACAGCAGGTCTGTTGCATTGAAAGTACGATGCGCAAAGCCCAGCATTTTCTTCAGGTCGGTGTCCTGATGATTCACGATAAAATCGTGCGGGGCATCATCCATCCATTGCATTATTTTATTGGTACTGTTGATGATGCTGGTGCGGTTACCCCATGCCAATACAGCAGCAAACAACCCCGCTATTTCAATATCCTGCTGCTTGCTGAAGCGGTGCGGAACGACGATGGGATCACCCTTAATAAAAGAAGGCTGATTATACAGCCTTACTTTTTCATCCAATAAATTTTTGAGTGCTTTTATATCCTGCATCAGCAGCTATTAAAATATGCCCAGGAATTTCTTTTTCTTGAAGCGCACTTTCAACATCCTGATATCTTTATTTGGCCTGTCTTGCGGGTTGCGTGGTTCAGCAGCTATTTTGTCTACTATGTCCATGCCCTCTTCTACAATACCCAACACTGTATAGTTACCATCTAAGTGTGGTGTACCACCCTGTGTTTTATAGATAGTGCGTTGCTTTGGTGTAAACTTGCGGCCTGTACGTTCAGAAATAGTATTCAGTTCTTCGTCTGTATATTTCTTACCTACCACAATATAAAACTGACAACCGCTCGATGCTTTCTCCGGATTGTTATCGCGCGCCATACCTATAGCACCGCGCTGATGGAAGTTGATTACATTGATTTCTGCTGGTACACGGTAGCCAACATCGCCCTCGCCTAATGGCTGGCCTGCATTAGCTTTCTTAGATTCAGGGTCACCACCTTGTATTACAAAGTTTGGTATAACACGATGGAACAACGTACTGTCGAAAAATTTCTCTTTCGTCAGCTTAAACATATTGTCCCTGTGTTTTGGGGTGTTATCGTACAGTGCCAGTACTATCTTGCCATACTCTGTAGTGATAACGATTTTTTCTTTGTTGATTTTCTGAGCGATTGCAGATGTAAGCGATACAAAAGCAATGGCGGTGAGTAATAGTTTCTTCATAATTACAGTATATAAATATGCGGTTTCAACTGTTTTGTGGTGCGAACATAGGCACAAAAAACTAAATTAGCATATTATTCAACACGATGTCTGCAAGAAATAGCGTACGCGGTTTGGCAAAATTATTGCCTGAATGGGCTTGGAATAGCTCCAAACGCAAACCCATGACATCCTACAACCCATCGCGCGAAACGCAGGGGCGGGATGTAAACGTAAAGTCTGTTTATACTGTTTACGATTACGATGCCAATACTTACGTAGAAAAGAAACTACCTGATCAGCAGGCATGTCATCCATATCTGGAAAGTGGTAAAATAACTTGGATAAACGTTGACGGGCTGAATAAAACAGAGATAGAAAAACTCTGTAGTCACTACGGCATCCACCCGTTGGTACTGGAAGATATATTGAGTGTAGGTCAGCGTGCCAAAATGGATGAGATAGATAATGTCATCTTTTGCCTGCTGCCTATGCTGTATTATAATGATGGTACGGGCGAGGTGGAAACAGAGCAGGTGAGTATAGTTCTCGGCAAAAATTTTGTCATCTCTTTTCAGGAAGACGCACAGCGCGATGTGTTTGACCCTGTGCGCGAACGTATTAAAAGCCAGACATCAAAAATCAGGCAGCGTCAGGCAGACTATCTGTGCTATAGCCTGATAGATACGATAGTAGACAGCTACTTCCACGTGATAGATAAGATAAACGAGCGTATTGAAAGGCTGGAAGACACGCTGATCCTACAAAAAGAAAGAGGCGCACTCGAGAAAATAAGCATCCTGCGTAGAGAAATAATATTGATACGCCGCTCTATAAGTCCTGTGCGCGATTTAGTAAATGGGTTCCTTTTCAGCGAAAACGTATTGCTGGATGAGCGCCACGATAAATATTATAAAGACGTACTGGACCACATTACACAGGCCAACGAATATGTAGAGAACCATCGGGAGATGGTGATGAACCTGCAAGACCTCTCCATGAGCCAGATAAACCTGCGTATGAATGAGGTAATGAAAGTCTTCACCTTGCTTGCCACACTCATGGCACCCGCCACGGTAATAGGTGGGATATTCGGGATGAACTTTGATGTCATTCCACTTGCACATCAGCAACAGGGTTTTTACATAACAGTAGCCATCATGCTGATTGTTCCATTGGCAATGACGATATGGTTCAAAAGAAAAGGCTGGTTCTGATGACATACCATATAGCAACAGCCACATACGATAGTGCTTATTATATTCCTATGTATGTAATGTTGTTTTCGTTTTTTGAGAACAACAAAGATGCCTCAATAAAAGCACACATACTTTACAATACACTGTCTGACAAACAAAAAGCGGATATAGAGCAACTGGCATCAAAGTATGGCAATACAATACATTGGATAAAAATGGATGATGATGCAACACGAGGTTTTTATACATCTGCATACCTCAATGTTGCAACCTATTACAGAATATTTGCACCAAAGTTAATAAATGATGCAACTGACCGTTTATTATTTATAGATGCAGATGTAATTATTAATGGTAGAGTTGCAGAATTGTTCTCAATGGATATTGCAGGTTATCCCTTATGCGCAGTGAAGGAAGTAACACCGTATAAAACAGAAAGAATAGGTATTCCTGAGGGGGATAATTATTTCAATGCAGGCATTGTACTTTATAATATAGATGATTGGAGAAGTAATAATTATCACCAAAAACTTCTGGATAATATAAAAACAATGCATTCAAACTATTGGTTGTTCGATCAGGATGCACTGAATGCTCTTTTTCATAAATTGGCATATTATTTACATCCGAAATGGAATCATCAAAACATATTTTACAGCGTTTCTGCAGCACATCTTGAAAAAATGTATGGTTATCCCGCAGCAGAAGTATTATACAACCCTGTAATAATACATTATAATACACAGTTGAAGCCTTGGCATTATCTTAGTACACATCCGCTTAAAGGAGTTTTTATAAGCTATTTACAAAAAACGCCATTCACAGATTTTGCTGAAAGAGGTTCTGTTCTGTTATTTTTTAAAAAATTCAGAAACCGTGTAAAACACAAACTCATAAAGCTCTCAATCATTAGTAAATAAATTGAAGTCGGAGAAAGACATACCGTTAGTAACTATCATTATGCCCACCTACAACAGGGCACATTATATTGCTGAAACTATTCATAGCATTCAAGAACAAACCTATACAAACTGGGAATTGTATATAATGGATGATGGTTCGGAGGATAATACAAAAGATGTTGTATTGTCATTCAATGATGAAAGAATCAGATATTACAATGACGGCAGAATTGGGATTACAGGTGTACTGAAGAACAAAGCCATCAGAGAGTCTAAAGGAGAACTTATAACTTTTATGGATTCTGATGACTTAATGGCGCCACACAAATTGGAAGCTCAGGTACAGGCTATGTTACAAAACCCGGACGTTGGATTTTCATTTACAAACTGTCACGACTTTAATGAAAAAGGCATACAACGCATCTATCTGAATAAACAGGAGGGGGTAGAAACAGGTAATTTCTTTCAGGAGATATGTTGGGGGCATAAACTTGTTTTCATACAAACAGTTATGTTTCGAAGAGCATGTATCGACTCGGCGTCATACTTCAGAGAGAACAGAATATTTACCGACTTTAGCTTTATTACAAACCTTGCATCGAAGCACAAGGCAGTAATACTGTATGAAAGTCTTTTTTTTCGAAGACTGCACTCAGGAAATAACATTAACAGTAATTGGGTGTTTGACTATGATGAATACTTAGAAACAATTGAACGGTATAAGGATGATAAACGATTACCTGCTAAAATGGCGAATGATATACTTTTTGTAGGGGTTATTAATTGTGGCATCGGCCATATGAAACATCAGAACAAACGAATGGCAATCAGTAATTTTATTAAAGCATGGAAGTATCAGCCAATAAGTATTATACCTTTAAAGAAGATAATCAGGGCTATTGTACATACATCAGCATAAATCAGCATCTGCTTTTCCCGTTTCGTCAGGTTATTAATCAGATTATAATCAGCAGTTAAAGCATACAATATCAATGCAATATAATTTTGCACTTCTGAAGATTTAATAAAGAACGGACGAAGACAAGATGAAAATACTGTTTACACACTCCTACTTTTTGCAGTTTGACCCTAAGCAATGGCGTATAATGCAGCCATATGCACCATTGGGTACCATATACGCAGCAGCTTTGTTGCGAAGCAAAGGTTACGAGGTTGCATTGCACGATGTAATGTTTGCTGACGGACCGGATACCATTTTACCAAAGCTGGATGCTTTTAAACCCGATGTACTCGTAATCTACGATGACGGATTTAATTATCTCACCAAAATGTGCCTCACCAATATGCGCGAGGCGGCATTCCGAATGAGTGAGATGGCAAAGGAAAGAGGTTGTAAGGTAATTGTATCGTCTTCAGATTCTACAGACCATTTTGATAAATACTTAGACCATCAGGCCGATTTTATCATAATAGGGGAAGCAGAGCAGACATTGCTTGAGCTTTGTGATGGCATAAAAGATAAAAATCTGGTACCAGAAAATGTTTTAGGTGTTGCCTTCAGAAAAAATGAAGGTACTATGAAAACACCTGCACGACCTGTAATGACAGACCTTGACGCATTACCAAACCCTGCATGGGACTTGGTAGATGTAAACAGATACCGAAAAGCATGGGTAGATACTTACGGATACTTCTCCATGAATATGGGCACTACACGTGGCTGTCCGTTTAAGTGCAACTGGTGTGCAAAACCAATATATGGCAACAGGTATAATGCGCGTAGTGCAGAGAAGGTAGTTGCTGAACTAAATGAACTGAAAGCAAAATACAATTTCGACCATATCTGGTTTTGCGATGACATATTCGGGCTGAAACCGGGATGGGTAAAAAGCTTTGCGGAATTGGTAAATACAACGGGGTTAAAATTCAGATTCAAAATACAATCACGTGCAGATTTGTTGTTGAAAGACGAACAGATACAGCCATTGGCTGCTGCAGGTTGCGATAATGTATGGATGGGAGCAGAGAGTGGTTCGCAACGCATTCTGGATGCAATGGATAAAGGCACAACCACGGCACAGATAGCAGAAGCGACAAAACTGTTGAAGCAATACGGCATAAAGCCCGCATTCTTTCTTCAATTCGGTTATTTGGGAGAAACAATGGAAGATATAAAGCTTACATTGGATATGGTACAGCAGTTGGTGCCTGCGGATATTGGAATATCAGTTTCTTACCCACTACCGGGTACACGCTTTTACGATATGGTAAAAGAACAGCTTGGCACAAAAACCAATTGGACAGACAGTGATGAACTTGCTTTGATGTTCAACAATACTTACAAGCCTGAATTTTACAAACAACTCCACAGATATGTCCATGCACTATTTCGCAGGGCAACGGCAGGCGTAAAAGCAAAAAAAATCCTGAAATCTCCATCGTCATTTAATGCAGGCGATGCTTATACTGCCTTAAAATGGCCGTATTATTTACTAAGAGAAAAGCAGCAACAAAGGTTGCTTCAAAAACAATTGTAAGTATAGCAATAGGAATGGAGCAACTACAGCAAGAAAAAGAAGTAAGTAAGGCATTCTCCAGGCAATCGCCTGTGTTTGATGCTATAGACGATGCTAACAGTATAATACTATGGATGCGCGACAGAGTTCGTAAAGAAGTTGCAAACTATATGCTACCTCAATCCACCGTATTAGAATTGAATTGTGGCACGGGTATAGACTCTGTATACTTTGCTAAGCAAGGCCACTCAGTATTAGCTACAGACAATGCAGAGGGGATGCTGAATACGCTGAATCAGAAAATTGCCCAAAACAATATTCAGCATATTGAAACAATGAGATGCTCGTTCAATAATCTAGAGAATATTCAGGAAAGACAGTTTGATTATGTGTTTTCAAATTTTGGTGGCTTGAATTGTACAGACAAGCTCGATAAAGTATTGACAGATATTGACAGATTGTTGAAACCGGGAGGTTATTTTTCTTTGGTAATAATGCCCACTGTGTGCCCGTGGGAAATGCTCATGTTATTTAAAGGCTATTTCAAAACAGCTTTCAGAAGATTTAAAAAGCACGGAGCAGATGCGCATTTGGAAGGTGTACATTTTCAATGTTACTATTACAATCCATCATATATTACATCCCGAATGCAAGGGCGGTTTCAGTTAAAGTCATTAAAGGCTTTGTCGCTTACAGTGCCTCCACCATACATTGAGCATTTTATGGAAAAACATCCGAAAATGTTTAAGCGCTTAGAACGACTTGAAGACAGACTTTGTCGTGTAGCACCTTTTAATAATTGGGGCGATCATTACATCATTACAATGCAAAAGAAATAAGAATGCAGATAATTGCAGACCCTAAGAAGTATACAGAGAAAGAGCAGCTTTATTTCGAGGTAAGAAATAAAGAGGGGCGTATTATTACTGATGAGGTGCTTCACCAATTGCCTTATGTGTCAAAGGACAATCCTTACAAGACAGAATGGGACTTACGCACTAAGAATTTTGAGAAGTTCATTGCATATCTTAAATCAAAAAACAAATCACTAACTATACTTGATATTGGCTGTGGTAATGGTTGGATGACAAACAGGCTCAACAAAGAAGGATATAAAATAACAGGGCTTGACCTTAATATGGCAGAGCTGCTGCAGGCAGAGAAAGTATTTGGTGAAAGTGATACACTACAATGGGTATATGCCGATGTAATGACAGATGCGCTACCGTCAGATAAGTTTGATATTATTCTCTTCAGTGCCAGTTGTCAGTATTTTGAAGATGTACAACTATTGACGGATAGGGTATCAATATACCTACAAATAGGTGGTGAGATACATTTTACAGATTCAATTTTCTATAAAAATCCAGCAGAGGCAAAAGCACGTAGTTTAGCATATTACACCAAGCTAGGCTACCCTGATATGGCAGCATATTACCACCACCACAGTATTGATGCTTTGAAAGCTGTGGGATACAAAAAAATCGCACCGGGATTTTTTGACAAATCAGTTTTACAATGGTGGGTATACGCTAAAGCGTAGCAGCAACCTGCTCGTTTTTCTTCGCATCCTGTTGCACCGTATTTATTATTTTCTTCTGATAATTTAGTGGGTGGTTTTTAGAAACATACCAGCGTGTTTTCATAGCTAGGTCATAATCCTGCATAGGATACTTTTTCATTTTCCACTTCAGCCTCCACCATGTATCTGTAATGCGCAGCAACGATAGGTTCAGCATTTTCGGAAAACAGAGATTAATTATACTCTCTGCAAGCTTCCTGAAGAAGATTGTGTTATTTTCTGCAAATACCATGTCTGTGCTCCACGGTATGTTTGGTAAAAATTTTATAGCCCATCCTTTATTTGCCATAATCAGCTCTCTGTGTACTTCTGTATTATACATTGGTATCAGTGTAGCCAGTTCTGTAGCAGTAAAAATATTTTGTTCTTCAAGGCACAACTTCGATTCATCTATGAAATAGTTCATACAATACGAATGCTCCTTACCCCTGAGGAAAGTAGTTTTTTTGTATAGGTGTAGAAGTGTGCGACATATCCAGAGCCTGTTTTTCTGTGTTATGATAAACAAGTCTATATCCGATTTTTCATTTGCATATCCCTTGGACAGAGAGCCGGAGATACTTACATTTTTTACAAATGGAAACCCGGATATGATTGCTGCAGAGCGTTGCGCATGTTGCATCAGTAATTGTGCACGTGTAGCACCTGTTTTACGTTTTTGTACCATGGCAGCATTTTTTTCCAGCAGGTAATAGCCTTCAATGTGGAATATCTGCTCTTCAGCTACCATTTCATCCACTACATTCTGCAGTTCTTTTTTACACAGATTAATACCACAGAAACGATGTATTTCGTCAAAGTATATTGGGTGCCTGAAAATATGGAAGTATTGTAATGTTTTCAGCACTGCATCTTTTATACATGTCTGTTCTCTATGGCTCGTCATCAGACAATATTATTAAGCATCAATGTGATTCATATCTTTTTTCAGAACAATCGGGAAAAAATCAGGATAAACAGGTACTGTATTGCTTTTCAGCTAATATTTCTAAAAAATACACATTATTAGTTAATTCAACTAATTACAAAAACTAAAAATAGTTAGTTTTGTGAATTCTTGTACACAATCACACAAGCTTAATAGTACTATGGCATTGCCAAATAATACCACAGATTTCGCTTCAGGAGCTAACAGTTTTTATCATACATTGATAAAAATGTTGCATGCACTTATTGTCAGCTTCAGAAAAAACATCGTGTTGTTTATACTGTGTATGGTTATAGGAATATTACCTCTTCTTATTAAGAATATGAATGATGGTAATGCTTATAGGGCTTCGTTTACAGTAATGTTTGAAGAGCTTACAAGAAAAATATACGGAGATAGACTTTCTAAACTTAATACATTAGTTCAGCGCGATCAGCTGGGAAAAGTGGCTGTATTGTTAGATGTAGATAAAAAAACAGCAGCATCTATTAAGAGTATTGAGGCTAAAAATATTCTTGGTGAGGATCTTGATAAAGACCTCAATACTGACCGCATTCCATTTATTGTAGAATTTGTAACTAGAGATAGTTCTCAAGTACTGCCTCTTCAAAAAGCTATTGTTGCATTTCTGGAAACAGGTAATGAATATATGGCAGATAGGAAGCGCATTAAAAATATGGAAACTACTGAAGAGCTTGAATTTATCAACAACCAACTTAAAGTAATAGACAGTCTAAATAAAAAAGGTAATATACAAACCGGATATATTGCTTCAGCAGGTACTTCGGCAAAGAATACGGATCAATCCGGTTCTACATATGATTTGTCTTACGAACTTTATAAACGCAAGCAGGAGTTACTTCGTAAGGAAAGAATGCCGGCTAGTTTAATGGTACTGGATGATGCTATTGTATCAGAAGAGGCCAAACATTCATTATTGTTTGTATTGGTTGTAGGTACAGCAATAGGCTTTTTTATCTATACAGTATTGGTAGCATTCCTGATACCAGCGTTCAGGTACAAAGATTAATCCGTTAACGTTTTTCCTGACAAAGTTCTATCAACACACTGTTGGTAGTTTTTGGGTGTAGAAAGCACACCAGTTTGTTATCAGCACCGTTTTTGGGTGTTGTATTCAGCAGTTCAAAGCCCAGCGCAGAAAGGCGTTTCATTTCGGCCTCTATATTTTCTACCTCAAAAGCTATGTGGTGGATGCCTTCTCCTTTCTTATCAATAAATTTTTGAATAGGACTATCCTCTTTAGTAGCCTCCAGCAGTTCTATCTTAGATTCACCGGTTTTGAAAAATGCCGTATTCACCCCTTCGGTATCTACTTTTTCCGTTTTATAGCATGGTGTGTTTAACAATTGTTCAAAAAGCGGGATAGATTTTTCAAGTTCTTTTACTGCTATGCCCAAATGCTCTATTCGCAACATTCTTAATAATTTTTACAAATATGGTTATAGAATCACTTATGTGCTTCTCTTGCCCTAAAGTAGCACAATTGGCTTAACTTTGTACCGAAACTTAACTAGAGGCAACTACTTAAAACTGATTATGGAATTGAAACTGCCAATTTATTTGGATAATAATGCTACGACCCCAATGGATCCGAGGGTACTGGAAGCGATGCTACCTTATTTTGTTGAAAAATTTGGTAACGCTGCCAGCCGCAATCACTCTTTTGGTTGGGTAGCAGAAGAAGCGGTAGACTATGCGCGCGAACAAGTGGCAAAACTCATTAACGCAGATCCTAAAGAAATCATATTTACATCGGGTGCTACAGAAAGCGACAATCTGGCACTGAAAGGTGTTTTTGAAATGTATGCTTCAAAAGGTAACCACATCATTACTGCTACTACAGAACACAAAGCAGTACTGGATACCTGCAAGCACATTGAAAAAATGGGCGGACAGGTTACATACCTGGAGGTAAACCCTGAAGGCCTGATAGACCTGAAAGAACTGGAAAATGCTATTACAGATAAGACTATCCTGATAGCTATCATGTATGGTAATAACGAAATCGGTGTTATACAACCGGTTCGCGAAATCAGTGCTATTGCACGCAAACATGGTGTACTGTTCTTTACAGATGCTACACAGGCAGTAGGTAAAGTACCTGTAGATGTGCAGGCTGATGGTATAGATCTGATGGCTTTCAGCGGTCATAAAATGTATGGTCCTAAAGGTGTAGGTGCATTGTATGTACGCCGCAAAAACCCGCGTGTTAAAGTAACGGCACAGATGGATGGTGGCGGCCACGAGCGTGGTATGCGTAGTGGTACTATGAATGTACCTGGCATAGTAGGCTTGGGCAAAGCATGCGAAATATGCATGAACGAAATGGAGGCTGAAGCTAAACGCCTGAGCATAATGCGCGACAGGTTGGAAAATGCCCTGATGGAGCTGGAAGAAGCATATGTAAACGGTAGCAAAGAACACCGCCTGCCGCATGTTAGCAATATATCTTTCAAATATGTAGAAGGTGAAGGCCTGATGATGGGCTTTAATAAAAATATCGCACTGTCAAGCGGTTCAGCTTGTACATCGGCATCATTGGAACCATCTTATGTGTTGAAGGCACTGGGTTTGGGCGATGATCTGGCACACAGCTCACTGCGTTTCGGACTTGGTCGTTTCACTACAGACGAGCAGATAGATTATACTATCAACGCCATCAAAGACACTGTTCTGAAACTGCGCGAAATGAGCCCCCTATGGGAAATGTTCAAAGAAGGTATAGACCTGAACACAATTGAATGGGCTCACCACTAATCACCATCTATTTACAAACGAATTAAAAAACTAAAACTATGGCATATTCAGATAAAGTTATTGACCACTACAGCAATCCTAAAAACGTAGGTACGCTGGATAAAGGCAAGAAAAATGTAGGTACAGGCCTTGTAGGTGCGCCTGAGTGCGGCGACGTTATGCGTTTGCAAATTGAGGTTGACGAAGCTACAGGTGTTATTGCAGATGCTAAATTCAAAACATTTGGTTGTGGTTCTGCTATCGCTTCTTCTTCTTTGGCTACAGAGTGGCTGAAAGGTAAAACAGTAGATCAGGCGTTGGCTATAGACAATATGGATATTGTTGAAGAGCTGAACCTGCCTCCGGTAAAAATTCACTGTTCTGTATTGGCTGAAGATGCTATCAAAGCTGCTATCAATGACTACAGGGTGAAGAACGGCATGCCAGAACTGGAATTGGAAGAGAAAAAACATTAATATTTAATCACGACAGTAAGCTATTATCACTGGTTGATATGATAGTGTTATAGTGTCAATGTGCAGAGGATAGAAATTATATTAAACCATATTACAACCTTAATGTATGATATATATTAGTGACAAGGCAAAGGAAAAAATCACCAAGCTGAAGCAGGATGCCGGTTTGGATGATTCATATTTTCTTCGTGTAGGCGTAGTTGGCGGTGGTTGTTCGGGTTTGTCTTACAAGCTCGATTTTGACAACGAATCGCAACCTAACGATCAGGTTTTTGAAGATCAGAATGTAAAGCTGGTAACAGACCTTAAAAGCTTTCTGTACCTCTGCGACACAACACTTGATTTCTCAGATGGCCTTAATGGTAAGGGTTTTCACTTCAGCAATCCGAATGCAAGCCGCACCTGCGGTTGTGGTGAAAGCTTCTCTGTATAAGATTCTATTGAATGCATAAATAATAAAGCCGCTGAATTTCAGCGGCTTTATTTATTCAGTTTCATTATTTCTGTCTTTTCATTTATTTCTTTTATCACCTCATCCAAATTCACAGCGGCTTCCTGTATGCCTTCCAACACTTGTTGGTTTATCGGGTCTGCAGGTTCTTCGTTATTAAAGAGTTGGATAAGCCCCATAATAGTAGCCACCGGGCTGCGTACTTTGTGCGATTGTATCCAGGCAATATCTTTCAGCTTCTGGTTTTGCAGTTGTATCTTTTGTATGTACAGGCGCTGCTCTGTTACATCTTGTAGTGTACCATTTATCATAGCTATGCTGCCATATTCATTAAGCGCTACCTCGCCACGTACCAGTATGTGTTTCACTTCATCCTTACCTGTTATGATGCGGCAATAAAAATCCGGGAAGAATTTTTTGATGAAGATGGTATCAATCATTTTCTCCAGATGCTTAACATCTTCGGGGTGGATAATTTGGGTAAAATTATTGTGCGTTAGTTTTTTGTCTGGCGCCAGTTCAAGTATATGTTTTACAGCGTCCGATAATACTACGCGCTCGTTCATTACATCCCACTGTATGTAGCATAGCTTGGCAATTTTTTCTGCTTCCTGCAGCAGCTCATTTTTTTCCTGTAGTTCTGTTTCTGCACGCTTACGGTTTTTGATTTCACTTTCCAGCTCGTCTGATGAACGCAGGGAGAAAGCCAATGGCAAAATCTTCACAACATAGAAAACAGTAACCCAACTGATAACACCCGTTACAAAACGCATCAGCGCGCTGAACCTGTATACGGGTATCCAGAACATCAGTGCATCTACAAAATAGGTAGCGCCACACATCAATATGAACGTAGCGAAGAGTATGTACAGGCCGCTGAAGCGTAGCTTCTGCCTTTTGGTGATGATGTAGAAAAGTATGAGTAGCGGAATGACGAAATATGCCGACCATATCAGCAAATCGCTGATGATGTACAACCAGCCATGAAACTCCGTCCAGCTACCGTTGCGCCAGAACGAACGGAAGTCGGAGTGTTCAAACAGGTTTTTAAAAAAATCGGTCAATTGCTTCATTTACGTTACCACAAGGCTACAGGCCCTGCTTTTTATAGAGTAATATGCGAAAGTAAATGAAAGCCTGTCAATAAACTACAATGTGAATTGCATTAACGAGCGTATGCGCTCATGCACAACATCTTATTAACAAAATAGGCTTAGTTGAATATCCAATATGATAGCAACGCAGTAACGTATGCCAACGCAAACATATAAGCAAACTGTATAGCAGGTAATACCCAGCTGCGCGTTTCCCGATATACAATAGCAAGCGTGCTCATACACTGCATGGCAAAAACATAAAATATCAGCAGCGATACACCTGTGCCCAATGTATAAACAGGAGTACCATCGGCACGGGTCGCTCCACGCATTTTATCGCGTAGGGTATCTTCATTTTCGGTATCACTGCCTACACTGTATAGGGTAGCCATCGTACCTACGAATACCTCGCGTGCAGCAAAAGATGTAATCAGTGCAATACCTATCTTCCAGTCGTAGCCTAGTGGGCGGATAGCAGGCTCAATTGCATGGCCCATGATGCCTGCAAAAGAATGTTCCAGTTTTGCTGTCTGCAGTTGGTTGTCCAGTTCTTTTGCTTGTTCAGGGTGTTGTTGTTTCAGTGCTTCGTATTTGGTTTCTACTGCCTTCATAGCACTTGGCGGACCGTAAGTAGCCAACGCCCACAGCAGTATAGATATTATCATGATGACCTTACCCGCATCTGTAATAAAGACTTTTGCTTTCTCTACCATCGTGATGCCAACATTCTTCCAACGTGGTTCACGGTATACAGGTAGCTCCATCAGGAAGTAGGTTTTCTCTTTCATCTTTATCACCATGCTCATCACTTTGGCAACAATAAGTGCCATAAAGAAACCAAGCAGGTAAAGCCCCATCAACACCAAACCGCGCAGGTTGAAGATGAAAAGGCTTTTATCGGGTATCACCAATCCTATAAGGATAGTATACACAGGCAACCTTGCAGAGCAACTCATCAACGGCGTTACCATGATGGTAATAAGGCGCTCTTTGCGGTTTTGTATAGTACGTGCCGCCATGATAGCAGGCACTGCGCAAGCCATACCGCTTATCAGTGGCATTACGCTACGTCCGTTCAGTCCCGCACTGCGCATCAGCCTGTCTGTCAAGAAGCTGATACGTGCCATGTAGCCGCTGTCTTCCAGTATGGTGATGAAGCCAAACAGTATCATTATCTGCGGTATAAAAACAGCTATACCGCTGATGCCTGCCACAACACCGTTTATTAATAAGTCTTTGATAGTACCTGCAGGCAATACCCCGTCCAGCCAAGTTGACACTACACTGAAGCCTTGCTCTACCCAACCCATGGGGTATTCTGCCAGCCAAAAGATGCTCTGGAATAGCAGGAACAAAACTGTAAGCAATATCACATTGCCCCATACAGGGTGTAGCAGTGTTTTATCTATTCGCTCGCTGATGATAGCTCGTTGCAACGGACTGGTTTCTACCACACATTGCTGCATGATGCTGCCAATGCGCTGATAGCGTTGCATGATTTCCTCTGCCTGTATACGGGCTTTGTTAAAACCTGCTTGGTCTAGCAGGGCACCTGTTTGTATACGCTGTGCTGCGTTCAGGTGTGGTAGCTCCAGATAGTTGCAGGCAATATGCAATGCAGCATAATTGCTCTCTACATTGCACAGTTCTTTTATCTCTGTAATCCATGGACCAGTAAGGGCTATCGTGTCTATAAATTCACCGGTGGGTTGCACGTTCGATTGTGCTACACCCGCAATCATTTTCTTCAGTTGTGCAATGCCCTTATTCTTTCTGGGGTTGATGGCAACCACGGGCACACCCATAGCACGCTCCAGCCCCGCTACATCTATATTGATACCCTTGTTGCGGGCAATGTCATTCATAGTGAGTGCCATTACTACGGGTATCTTCAAATCCATTATCTGTGAGCAGAAGAGCAGGTTGCGTTTCAGGTTCGATGCATCTGCAATTACAACTATCAGGTCGGGGCGGTCTGCGTTATTGCGGTTCAGTAATACCTCATAGGTTACACGTTCATCCTCGCTCTTCGGGTAAAGGCTGTATGTGCCGGGAAGGTCTATGATATTTGCTGTAAGACTATCTGAAATGCGCGATGTACCTGTTTTCTTATCTACCGTTACACCAGGGAAATTGCCCACTTTCTGGTTCAGCCCTGTCAGTGAATTGAACAAGGAACTTTTACCACTATTGGGATTTCCTACTAATGCTATGGTACAAGCGCTACGCATCGATATAAGTGCGCAAAGTTACCAATACATTATGTGAACTGGTGCATTACACCCCTATTGATTATAATATTTTCCCGATTGTGAAAGCACCTTACATAAAAAAACCGGAGCGCATACACGCTCCGGTCAATCTATCCGCAATCTATGAAAAACCTATTTTGTCAGCTGTATTTTCTGATACTGCCTTGCACCCTCAGTGCCTATCAGCTCTACCGTATAAATACCAGCCGGTTGATTATATAACGCTATTTGGTTTTTGCTTATTGCCTCGTTTTCTACCATTTGCCCTAAAGAATTGTAAATTCTGTATGACAAATCTCTGATATCACTGCTTATAGTAAACAAGCCTGTTGATGGGTTTGGGTAGATAGTAGCATTCAGTGATTGAGCAGATGTGTAATTAACACTTACAGGTGCGTCTATGGTCCATATTTCATTACCTGTTGTATCATTATCTGCAACAAAAAGAATTTTGTTGTTCACCCTTACAAATTTGTATTCTGTGCTCTGCACACCATCGCCTATACCTGCTTTAATATCATATATCATTTTTGTATTGGCAATAGTACCATCTGTTTCCCATGCTTCGTAGCCGTTTGTGCCATTGTTGGCAGCAAAGTATAGCTTATTACCTATCACATTATCTGCATACAAAGATGTAATACCATCTGCAGTGCCTGTGTTGATGTCTTTGAATAATACGGTATTAGCAGCAGTACCGTCAGAAACCCACAGTTCAGCACCATTTGGACCTGTTCTACCTACGAAGTATAGTTTGTTATTCAATACACAGATGGTACCGTCAGTATTGCCATTGCCGGCACCACCGTCAATATTAGCTACCATGTTTGTACCTGTAGGTGTGCCGTCAGTTACCCATAGCTCGCGACCATTTGTACCATCTGCAGCAAAGAAGTACAGCTTCCCATTCAATTCTCTAAAACCAAAAGGATATGAGTTGGCAGCACCAGGATTAATATCCTTTAGCAACATAGTGCCAGCAGTGGTGCCATCGCTGATATATAGCTCATACCCTGTGGCCAGTGTAGATGCGCTGAATACGAATTTGTTAGTACCCAGCTTTGTCAGATATTCCGGATTAGACGATCCCGGGCCAATAACCAGATCTAATATGAGGCTAGTGCCTGCATCGGTACCGTCACATTCCCAAAGCTCTAGTCCCGTGTTCAGAGGACTACTTTTTGCGTTAATGTATAGTTTACTATTAAACTTAAAAAGGTCAGACCCGCCCAGATTCCAAGCTTTGTTGGTAACGATAGCGGTGCCCGTAGCAGTACCATCAGATTTGTATAGTACATGGTGATACCCGCCACTGTCAGGGTTTTCGGCCATAAAATACAGGCTGCCGTTCATTTCTGTAAACTCTTTAGGATAAGAACTGGTGGTACCTGTCCATATATCTTTCAGCATTGCAGTGCCTGCCGCTGTCCCGTCAGATTTAAACAGTTCCGTACCGTTGGCAGTTGTCATGGCAGAGAAGTATACATTGCCATTGAATACATAGAAATTGCCGGGAGATGAGCTGCCGCCTGTCTGCAGGTCTTTCAGTAATGTGGTATTGGCAGTAGTGCCATCTGTTGTCCATACTTCAACATTCATAGCAGTATCCATAGCTGCAAAGTAGAGTGTACCTGATTTTTCGACAGTATTCAAAAGGGTATACAGCCCTGCAGGCTTGCCCAGGTATATGTCTTTCAGAAGTTTGGGTTGTGCAATGGCAATGCCGCACATACCTGTTAATAAGAGAGTAGAAATCGTTAATCGCATCGTTCAATAGTTTGAACGAAGGTAGATGTATGCAATAGCCTGCTATATACCGTTTATGCGGTATTTGAATGCGTACTAATACGTAAGTAATTATTAGAAAGTTTCTTCTATCAGGTAGTGGTTTCTGTCAGCAGCACTGCGGCTTATCAGTTCGCCAAGAAAGCCTGCCAGGAAAAACTGCGTACCGATAATCATCGTAGTAAGTGCCAGATAGAATGTTACCCTATTGGTAAGGCCGAAATCTGCACCTTCAATCAACCTGCTGATGATGAGATAGATGGTAGATGCAAAACCTATCATAAAGGCGATGGTACCGAGCAAACCAAAGAAGTGCATCGGTTTTTTACCAAAGCGGCTAATGAATTGTATCGAAAGCAAATCGAGGAAGCCATTGATAAAGCGCTCCCAGCCAAATTTTGAAACACCGTATTTGCGTGCACGGTGCACCACTACTTTTTCGCCAATCTTGCGGAAGCCCGCGCTTTTGGCAAGCACAGGTATAAAGCGGTGCATTTCGCCATATACTTCTATACTCTTTACTACTTTCTTATTATATGCCTTCAATCCACAGTTCATATCGTGCAGTTTAATGCCCGATACCCAGCGATTGACGCCGTTGTATAGTTTTGAAGGCAGATTTTTAGTGAACGTATTATCGTGGCGCACTTTCTTCCAGCCGCTTACCAGATCAAATCCGTCGGCTGTTATCATGCGGTACAGTTCAGGTATTTCGTCGGGACTATCTTGCAGGTCGGCATCCATGGTGATAACCACATTGCCTTTTGCAGCTTTGAAACCCTCGTTCAGTGCAGCACTCTTGCCGTAGTTACGTTGAAATTTGATGCCGTGTACCGCAGTATAGTCTTTAGACAGGCGTTTTACCACCTCCCAACTGCTATCTGTACTGCCATCGTCTACCATGATGATTTCGTGGCTGTAGCCCATTTCACCACATACACGCTCTATCCAGTCCACCAGTTCGGGCAGCGATTCCTCTTCGTTGAATAATGGTATGACGATTGATATATCGGGCATATTATGCGGTAGCTCCGGTTTTTTTACGGTTCAAAATCAATGCAAAAATAAAGCCTAATATACTATACCTCACTATATCTACCAGCAAACCGGTTGTTAAATTACCAAATGTAGGCTTCGCATTCCTGTTTTGCAGGTATTCTTTACGCAGCTCTTCTATTTTGGTAGCAGAGTTGGGATATGTTTTCAGGTAATTCATTTTACCTGAAAATATTCTGTCTGTAATAGTAACATCGCTATACATCCATGCCTGTTCAAAACCGTATGATAGCGTTATGCCTATCAATATTGTCAGGAACATAGCCTGAAATATCTCCTTCATGGTTGCACCAGCAGTCCTGTTTTTCTGCATAATGCCTGTAAGCAATATGATAGCAATACCACTTGCCAGCGATACGAAGAAGATAATATAACTGGCTTTGAAATCTTCCAGATAATATTTGAACTGTATAGTACTGCAAACAATTTTTACCGCAGCCAGTGCAAAACCCATCAGCAGGGGCAATATATACTTATTGGCTTTTCCTTGTGTCGTCTCCAATGCTCTGAATAAGTTATAAATGTATTATGCCTGCATATGCTCAGGTCTTGCACCATTTTTCTTAGGTATAGCTGCTGCTATCAATGATAACAATGCACCCATAAACATGGTTCCTATTAATGATCCGAATATCATTGTAATACCCCAGTATTTTTCTGTCATATTCATGGCCATTTCTGCCTGCTCTTCCGGTGTACCATCCTTTTCAAATTTATCAGCCATTTTAGATAGCACTTCATCTTTCAGGTCAGGGAATGCATATATAATAACTACTCCCCATATTAATGCCAACACAGACATAATCAATACTGCTTTGAAGCAACTGCCATATACATTACCAAATGTTACATAGTTATCATTTGCTTTGGCATAGGCCATAGCATCATTCATAACTAACCCTGCAAGCATGATGAGATAGGTAACATACTGCAGCCCGGAATCCATATCCATTTTCATGACCATCATCAGAGCACCGAAAATAATAGTTGCAAGCCCTGTAATCAGTCCGTAAGTAGTATGCGTCTGTTTCATATTATTATTGATTTAAGTGTACCTGCTTGTTGTTGATGATGCCTATCACCTTGCCTTGCAGTACTGTACCAATAAACGGATTGTTGGCAGATGCAGACTGCATTTTATCCAACTGGTAGTTTCCGCTTGTAGTGTACAGTGTCATATCTGCCACAGCACCTTTTTCAATATTAGTATTTCCAAGCCCGAAGATATCACGCGCAGCGGTAAACAATGTTGCTACATGTTCCGCATCCATAGCTTGCAACACAAGGTTGTAAGCTATCTCCTGTATGTTCATGCCATCGGCGGCATATTCGTATTCTTTTGTTTTGGCATCCCATTCCTGCGGGCGATGGTGCGATGCGATACAATCTATGGTACCATCGGCAATGCCTGCCAGCAACGCTTGCCTGTCGGCCTCGCTGCGGATAGGTGGCATTACTTTGTACATGCTGCTGTAGCCACCCAGTGCAGTGTCGTTCAACACAAGGTGGTATGGTGTTACAGAGCAGGTAATATTAAGCCCTTCTTTTTTTGCTTTGCGTATCATGTCCACCCCCTCGGCAGTAGAGATACCCGTTACGTGCAGGCGAGAGCCTGTGTAACGCAGCAGTTCTATATCGCGATACAGCAATATGGTTTCTGATAGCGATGGTATACCCGGCATACCCAGCCTTACAGATTCAGGTCCTTCGTGCATCAGCCCGCCTGCAGCCAGCGCCGCATCTACAGGTATCTGCACCAGTGTGCCATTGAAAGATTTTACGTATTCCAGTGCCTTCAGCATTACCTGTGCATTCTGCACGGGCTTCCAGCCGTCGGTAAAGGCAACTGCGCCATGCGCGTGCATATCCAGCATTTCTGCCAGGTTTTTACCTTCTATATTTTGTGTTACTGCACCAAGCGGATGCAGGCTTACAACATTGCCCGCTGCTTTTTGTACCAGCGATTGTACGATTGATTTAGTACTAACAGCGGGATTGGTATTTGGTGCCGTCAGCACATGTGTATAGCCACCCGCAGCAGCAGCGCGCAGACCGCTTGCTATGGTTTCTTTATGTTCATAACCCGGTTCGCGATAGTCTGCAAGTATATCCGTCCATCCGGTGCTAACGCAAAGGCCTTCTGCTTTTATAACGGTTGCGCCTTTTGCATCTATAGATGGTGCTATGTCTTTAATGATGCCGTCTTCAATTAAAATATCTACTATCTGATTGTGGAAACCCGACCGTGTGTCTGTAATCTTCGCTTGTTGAATGAGCACTTGCATAAGTGGCTATTGTGTAGCTGCTTGTTTGCGAAAACCGCCTGCCAGTAAATACGTCTCGGCAGCCAGCATTAACACGGCTAAAATAGCACAAACTTTCCAAAGCGGGAAACTACCGAGGGTAGAAGCATGCTTGGCACTGCTTATTTCGGTAGTGCTTAGCCAATATATATTATCTCCGTCCCACTGCTTTTTCAGGTCACCGATGGCCCAAGTATTTAGCACGGACTCGTCGCGGCTATTGTTGATGGCTACCAGTGCGGTATCGCTGCCAGCAGCGCTCAGCTGATAAAAACCTGCCTGCTGTACCGCCATATCAGGAAACACATCCAGCCCCTTGCCACCCGGGCGCTGCGGTGGTATGGCATCTATACCGTTTCCGTATATGTGTACCATATTACGTTCGCCGGTGCCTTCAAAAGGTATGAAAGCCGCCTGCTGCCTGCCCAGTGTCAGCGCGTACATGTCGCCGCCACGGCTTTGCATAGCCATCTGGTACAGGAAGGGTACAAAGAAATAGCTACCTGCAAAATTGCCCGATTGCATATCTGCAGCAATGGCACTGATGTATAGGCTGCCTTTTGATGGTGTGTATTTTGCAAGCATGGGGTCGCCACTGCGGAAGCTGAGTACCGCCTGCTGATTGGCAGACAGGTCCGCATCTATTTTATAGTGCCAGTTGGCTACAGGCAATTGTATGTTTTCAGGTATGCGTTCAAACATGTCGCGCACCAGATCGCTGCCTTGTTGCAGGTTGGTAGCGGGCTGAGAAGCGGTATCAATACCTGTTATCTTAATATCTGCTATCTGTTGCAGCCCTTCGTTCAGCGCAGTTGCGTCCGTACCACGTGCAGGGAAGATGCAGATACTTTGCCCCTGTTGCAGTGCATTGGCAATGGCTTTGCCCATAGCAGCATCCATACGGGTAATGCCATTTAGGATAACCAGATTGTACTGCTGCCAGTCGTTTACGTTTTGATTGATACCCGATTGGGTAAGCTGAAAACCATTGTATGCACGGAAGGCTGCCTGTATATATGGGTTAGGCTGACCTTCGTTCATTACCAGTACATTCAGGCTGGGGGCACTGCGAGCACTAATGCGGAATGTATCATCGAAACGGACTGAAGCATCGTTGATGCTGAGTACCATACGCTGCCAGTTGGCATCGTTTACAGAAAAGCTGAGGGTATCAGTGCTTTCGTTTTTGTCGTTGAAATGTAGTGCTGATGCACTTTTTACCTGCCCGTTGATGGTAAGTTGCAATACAGGATTTTCTTTAGGTGCATCGCCCGCTATGCGGCTATGCACAATCAGCCTGTTCTGCACGCCCGTTTGCAATACAGGTGCATCCAGATAAGCGGTATCTATAAATACATTGCCTGAAGCACTTGCCTGTACAGGGACGCCATAGAAATGGATGTTGCGCAGCAGGTTCTTATCTGCCTTGGCAGGGAAACCACTCTGCTGAAAATCTGAGTAATAATATACATCTGCCGCTGCAAAAGATTCGCTTTGCATGATGCTGTTGACTGTTGCCAGTGTCTTGTCTGCCGACTTGCTATTCGCGCTGATGTCTATCGTGTTCAGCAACGTCAGTACTTTATCTGCAGGCAGTGGCTGATAGCTTGCTGGCTTGTCGTTTGTCAGCAGCAGGAAGCGTGTGCCAGCAGTAGCATGGCGTATCTGTTCGCGTGCAGCATCTCGTGCAGTTTCAAACAGCGTGCGCGCACCTTTCTTCACACTCATACTACCCGAATTATCCAGATAGATAACCTGCAGCCTGTTGGTAGTATCTTTTTTATTACCTGCAAAAAACGGTTGTGCAAACGCCAGCACCATAGCTGCCAGAAACAGCAGGCGCAATGCCAGCAGCCATTTATATTTCAGTTGTGATTGTTTCTGCGATTTCAGCTGTATGCTTTTCAGAAAACGGGTATGCGGAAACATAACCGTCTTGTACCTGCGCAGATTGAACAGGTGTATCAGTACAGGTATAGCCAGCGTAAGCCCCGCCAGCAGAAATAAGGGATAGAGAAAACTCACGTATCAAATATAAGGTTAATGAGCTGATTAGCAGATGTGATTATTAGCTAATGAAATGGTAAAATGAATAATAAACTATCTGTTAGTTCGTTTCAATTAATATGTCTGAAACATCTCATACACCCGTTAGGCCCGATTCTGCATTAAAGTATATTGGTTTTATACCGCTCATGGTCTTAATACATGACATAGCAATCTTACTACTCGGTATCTTTAGCTTTGGCAGATTGCCCATATATGGCAAGGATCCTGACCCGTCTTCATTGAATATCGTTTATGATACTTTCTTTGGAATAACAGGGGTATTTGGTATGATGATATCTGCTCTTATAATTGCACTTGATCTATTTATTACGTTGCATATTATTATCTGCAGAATCAAAATCTCACGTGCAGAATTATATGGCGTATGTATTCCATATCTGGTTGTAGGGTGGCATTTGTTCTTTAGATTTTGTTTCCCACAGTCATTTGAATGGGTTATGGATTAATGCAAAACTGTAACGTTCGCCTTCACTACCTCACCCATATAATCCCCATCCCTGTTGATATACAGCTTCAGTTTGCCATTGTGGAATTGCTCCGGTACTTCTACATAAAAGCTATAATCGAGTGCTTTATTTTCTGCAGATGTAGGGATGAAAAGCCTTACCCTGTTGTGCAGAGTAGTATCTCCTGCTTCTATGCCTGTGTTCAGGTAAGCACCCCATATACCGCTATGTGTATTGATGCGGGCATCTACTCGCAGCCATGTTTCATTACCTATCAGGTGTAGTTGTGTATCGCATAATACAGCCTGCCCGTTTCTGCTGAATTGTATAGTCTGTGTAGTATTGTTTTGATAAAGCGTAGTCTTTGTAAATCCGTCTTCGCTACATAGCATATCCTCATTATCAAGCATACTATAGTCCAGCGCGGTAGGGTTAGGGTTCAGGTAGATACGTCCGTAGTATTTACGGTTCATATCATAATAGTGCAGGATGGTTTTAGAATATTGTTCGTGCTGAAAGAGATTCACTGCTATCAGGTAAATGCCCAATAGATAAAAACCCCATTTCCATTTTTTAGTATTAATGTGCTGCACCAAAGCGGTAAATGGTAGCGCAAATAGCGGATAGCTCTGCATCAACGCGCGGGTACTATAGCTACCGCCATACTGCCAATCTCTCCACGAAATAATGATGTAGATATTCAGCAAACAAAACCATAACACAGACTTGCGCCATTCGTAGCCCTTTATAAAGAACATACCCGCGATAAAGAAAATCGTAATCGGTGTGTAGATAAACCATCCCTTTTCCCAACCCACCAACACACGCAGGTGCGGTGTCAAGAAATCCCACGCACTGCCAACATCGTACACCCAATGCCCGCTTACATATTTCCAGTATGCAAGTTGTGGCAATATGCCCACCAATCCGAAGACAGCTGCAATCAATATATGATGCCTGTGTTGCTCCACCATTGTCCATTTGACTTTAGCAGCTTCTTTGGTATGGGTGTTCCACATCAGCGGTATAAACAGCATCACCGCTTCTGTTGGCCTGCAGATGGTTGCAAAGCCTATGATGTAGCCCGTCAGCGCTGCAAACAATACAGAAGGCTTATCGTGCCATTGCTTTACGATATACAGCACTAAAACATATAGCAGGAAGATATAAGCATGGCTCATACCGCCATCTACCGCCACATATTGCAAAAAATTACTGGCAAGGGATAGTAGTAGGATTGATATGGCAACGCTCTTATCATCAAAGTATTTCAGCAGAAACCTGCGGAGCAAAAACAAGCCCAGCAGTGCATAGAAGATAGCAGCAAATGCTACAGCATACTGGTATGGTGGTGAAAACCCGTCTGTAGGGTAACCGTATTGCTGCGCCACAAAATGTGCCCCTGCAAAAAACGGCAGCTGCATAATGGCAACACCGCCTAGGTATTTATCTACAGAATTGCCATCTTCCAGCTTTTCTGCCTGGTAAAAGCTGCCACCTGTCATGCTGTACTTAGCATCTATGGCGGGTATCCATTCCAGTTTCTCAATATCGTGGTAAATGAAAATACCTGGCAGGTACATATAGTAACCCAGGTTATCCCAGTCAGTCACCTTCAGCGGCTTGCCCGGCTGCGGGCCAATATGCCCCATGCGATGGTTCAGCACCACCACACATACTATCAGGAAGGCTATAAGGGATAATGGCTTTTTCACCTGATAAAAATAAGGTTAATGTGATGATTTGATAATGTGATAATTCGATAATGGGCTAAAAATAAATGTAATGATTTCTATATGTGTTAGCATTGTAAACCATAACTATCATCAAATCATCACATCAGCTAATCATCCAATCCCCACATTATCAAATCAGCTAATTATCTTTGCAGCCTTATGTTGACAGCTAACGAAATACGCCAGCAGTTTTTAGATTTCTTCCGCAGCAAGGGACACGCTATTGTGCCATCTGCACCTATTGTTGTTAAAAACGATCCCACCCTCTTGTTTACTAACGCGGGTATGAACCAGTTCAAGGATTACTTCCTCGGCAACAAGCAGGCGCCTGATGCCCGTGTGGCAGATACACAAAAATGTTTGCGTGTTAGCGGCAAGCACAACGACCTGGAAGAAGTGGGAGTTGATACCTACCACCACACCATGTTCGAGATGCTGGGCAACTGGAGCTTTGGCGACTACTTCAAAAAAGAAGCTATCGAGTGGAGCTGGGAACTGCTGACAGATGTTTACAAAATACCTAAGGACAAACTATACGTAACTGTTTTTGGTGGTGATGAAAAAGAGGGCCTTCCAATGGACCAGGAAGCGTACGACTTCTGGAAGCAATACATTGCAGAAGACCGCATACTGATGGGCAACAAGAAGGACAACTTCTGGGAGATGGGCGATACAGGCCCTTGTGGTCCGTGCAGCGAAATACACGTTGACTGCCGCACAGAAGAAGAGCGCAAAGCTGTTGATGGTAAAACACTGGTAAACAACGACCACCCGCAGGTTATAGAAATATGGAACAACGTGTTCATGCAGTTCAACCGTCTGAAAGATGGTAGCCTGCAAGAGCTGCCTGCACAGCACGTAGATACTGGTATGGGCCTTGAGCGCCTGGTACGTGTACTGCAAGGTAAGCAGAGCAACTACGATACAGATTTGTTTACTGGTACGATTGTTGAAATTGAAAAAATAACTGGTAAGAAATACGGCTATACAGATAGCAAAGAAGATATTGCTTTCCGTGTACTGAGCGACCACATACGCGCAATCGGCTTTACCATAGCAGATGGTCAGTTGCCTAGTAATACAGGTGCAGGTTATGTTATCCGCCGCATATTGCGCAGGGCAGCAAGGTATTATTATTCATACCTCGACTACAAGCAACCACTGCTGACACAACTGATGCCGGTACTGGCCAAACAGTTTGAAAACGTATTCCCCGAACTGCACAAGCAGATAGACCTTGTTTGCAAAGTAGTAAAGGAAGAAGAAGAAGCCTTCCTGCGTACGCTTGATAAAGGCCTGAAGAAAATTGACGATATCGTAAAAGAAACAAACGCGCAAAACAGCAAAACCATCAATGGTAAAGCAGCGTTTGAATTGTATGATACTTATGGCTTCCCGATAGATTTGACTCGCCTGATAGGACAGGAGAATAATCTGAATGTGGATGAAGCTGCGTTTGAAGCTGAAATGCAACAACAAAAAGACCGTAGCCGTGCAGCAACAGCATTGGATACGGAAGACTGGGTAGTGGTGAAAGATGCAGCTACAACATTTGTTGGTTATGACAGCCTCGAAACACAAGCATCTATACTTAGGTATCGTAAAGTAAAAGCAAAGGGTAAAGAAAGCTATCAACTGGTGCTTGATACCACACCTTTCTATGCAGAAAGCGGTGGTCAGGTAGGTGATACCGGTACACTAGTTTTCCCGAACGAGGTAATACATATTGTAGATACCAAGAAAGAAAACGACCTCATCATCCACTTTGCTGAAGAGCTGCCATCAAACCCTGCTGCAAGCGCAGTTGCTAAGGTAGATGCTGAACGTCGTGGTGCTACAACCATTCACCATAGTGCTACACACTTGCTGCACGCGGCATTGCGCAGTGTACTGGGTACGCATGTAGCACAAAAAGGTTCTCTCGTAAATGAAGAACATCTGCGTTTCGACTTCTCTCATTTTGCTAAAGTAACGGAAGAAGAAATTGCACAAATAGAAACCATCGTAAACCAGAAGATACGCGAAAACGTACCTGTTGTTATAAAAGAAATGGCGAAGGACGAAGCAGTCGCAATGGGTGCTATGGCATTGTTTGGCGAAAAATATGGCGACAAAGTACGTGTGGTAGTTATGGATCCTAACTACTCAATAGAGTTATGCGGTGGTACACACGTGGGCAGTACCGGTCAGCTTGGTTTCTTTAAGATAAAGCATGAAAGTGCCGTAGCAGCAGGTGTTCGCCGCATAGAAGCGGTGAGTGGCGGTGCTGCAGAAGCGTATGTAAATAACCATTTGCAAACATTGCACCACATCAACGCGGCACTGAAGAGCCCGAAAGATGTGCTGAAAGCAATTGAAAAACTGCAGGAAGAAAAAGCACAACTGGAAAAACATGTTGAGTCATTAGAAGCTCGTCAACTGGTAGCTATCCGCAACGAAGTATTGCAGAAAGATGAAATAATCAATCAGGTAACATTTGTGGGTACTATAGTAGAAGTAGGCACTGCCGATATGCTGAAAAAACTCTGCTTTGACGTGAAGCATCACCTGAACGACCATGTAGTTGTGTTGTGTGCAAACATCGACGGCAAACCATTTGTAGCGGTAGGCGTAGCAGATAGCGTTGTGGCTGCAAAGGGACTGGATGCTGGCAAAATCATCAAAGAGCATGTTGCCCCGCTCATCAAAGGCGGTGGTGGCGGACAGAAAACACTGGCAACTGCGGGTGGACAAGATGCAGGCGCATTGCAAGCAGTAATAGAAAAAGTAAAATCACTTTTATAAAACAAAAGCCCCGATAATTCGGGGCTTTTTTATTTGAACAATATTTTTGGTAGCTCTTCTTTTTTGATAGGGCTGATGCGATAACCTGATGCTGGTTTCCATTCACCTTTTTCTTTTTGCCATGTCAGTACATTCCACAGTATTTTTTTGTCTGCAGATACAATGAAGTTTCTGCCAGGCAAGCCTGTGCAAACAAGATAGTCGCCTTTATCTAGCTCTCTTACACTACCACCGCCCGATGACATAGGTTTTGCAAATGTGTCTATATCGGTTTTGAATTCCCATATTTTTTGTAACGTTTTGTCTTGTTCTGTAGGTTCTTTGAATACTACAACCGATGGCACGCAATCTTTTTCACGTTCAGCAGTTGGCAAGTGCATTTTAAAATTGTTGTTGAATAATATCATGTTGCCATCGCTATTCAGATTGCAGTTGTGTTGAGAGAAGATGTTACCCATCAGCACACTGCCGTCGTTATTAATATCATAGCCATATTGTGCCAACATGCGACCGCTTGGGTATGCTGCTTTTATTATCCTGCCTAAGTTGCGATAACTGGTGTAGAAGACTTTGTTTTTTTCATCCAGATAAAAAGCATTGAAGTGTGTTATCAGGTCGCCTGCTTTAATATAGTCGCAAGAGTTCCATGTCCATACTATTTCATTTTTTGCATCATACTCTATCAGCGTACCGCAAGGTGTTTGCGGGCCTTTGTTGGTAGGTAGTATTGTTACGGTATCTGTTTTGCCCACCCGTTCACTCGGTATAAATTTATCGCCAATCGTCATGTAGTGCCCGTTCGATAGTTTGGTAACCTCATGATGATACTGTTCGGCATTTTTTCCACTGATCTTGCCGTCATTAGGGCCAGACCATAACACATTACCGTAGTAGTCTATCTCGTGCACATTTTTATTGGTCAGGAAGGTGATGGAATTGTCTTTAGTCAGTTTCAGGTCTCGCACTACGTGTATGCCTGTATCATGCACACCCGGTATCTGTGGCAAAAACCATACAGGTTCGCCCTGCATATTGTATAGTGAGCGGGTATTGTCGAAGAATACCAGCATGTCTTTATACTTGGTAGCTGCATTTATAACATCTACCCTAGATACGTTTTTGTTCGAATATGGATTTTCCCGTACTACAAAACTGTATGCTTCGCTCTTGATAGGGTGTAGTTTTCCTATATTATAGCTCACACGCCACACATACCTTCTACCAAAAGCAGGTACAGTTGCAATTATCTTATTTGTTTTTTCTTGTTGTGTCAGGATGGGTTTAGCTGCCAGACTCTTGGTGATATTGGTGTTGAAGGCATATATCTCCAGCTTGTAGGTAATAGTGCGTGGTTGCTCCGGTACCTTAAAACCGATAAGCCTGTAGTGCAGTGAATCTCCGTTGGCAGGCAATACCTGTGCAGCGACATTTATACCCCCAAAAATTAGTGCCAGAATCAGCGGAAATAAGCCCTTCCTCATGCCTGTAAACGTAACTAAAAAATTTGAATAAGGGCTTTAACCAAAGGTTGCTGTCCGTAGTCCGTTTAGTAGATTATCTCCCCCAATTTTACAGACTGAAACCTTTGTTTATAGTTATTCCCTCGTTATCCACAGCCCTATATAAGATAGGCGTAAACGATTATCTTTGTTTTCAAACATTTATCGAAAATGCGTTTTATCGTTACATCTACGGCACTGCTCAAAAACCTGCAACAAATAGGCGGTGTTATCAGTGCCAATACAGTATTATCCGTGTTAGAAGATTTCCTTTTTGAACTGAAAGGCAATACACTTACGCTGACGGCTACCGATTTGGAAACAATGATGCGTGTGCAGATGGATGTAAACGATGCGCAAGGTGACGGACGCATCTGTATACCTTCAAAAATCCTTACGGACTATCTGAAAAACCTGCCTGAGCAACCAATTACTTTCAACGTGAACCTGCAAGACCTTTCTATCGAAATGTCGAGCGATGTAGGTAAGTACAAAATAGGTGGCGAAAAAGCGGACGACTTCCCTAAAGAACCGGCACCTGGCGAAACTACAAGCTTCAATATGTCTTCTATCGCACTGATAGAAAGCATCAACAATACACTGTTTGCCGTTAGCAATGATACATTGCGCCCTGCTATGACGGGTGTGTATTTTGAACTGAGCAAAACTGGTATCACATTCGTATCTACAGACGCGCACCGTTTGGTGCAGTATGGCAAAACAGACATCGCTTGCCCCGTGCAGGATGGTTTTGTAGTGCCTAAAAAACCACTGCAACAACTGAAAGCAACACTGTCTGCAGACGATACACAACTACAGGTGTCTTACAACAGCAGCCACTTGTTTGTAACAAGCAACAAGATGAGTATGAGCTGTCGTTTGATAGACGCAAAATTCCCTGATTACAAAGCAGTAATACCTAAAGACAATCCGTACAGGCTTACTATCAGCCGTACAGATTTTGTAAGTGCATTGCGCCGCGTTAGCATATTTGCCAACAAAACTACTAATCAGGTAGTGTTGGAAATCAAAGGCAATTCGCTGGAACTAAGTGCGCAGGATATCGACTTCTCTTACGAGGGTAAAGAAACGCTGAACTGCCAATACAGTGGCGAGGATATGAAGATAGCCTTCAACGCGAAACTGATGGTAGAGATGCTGAACAATATGACAGGTGCAGATGTACAGCTTGAACTGAGTACACCTACACGTGCAGGTATCTTCCGCCCAACAGAAAAAGCAGACACAGAAGAAGTGCTGATGCTGTTGATGCCATTGATGGTTGGCGTGTAAATAACATGACTATATAAGATAAATGGGCTGCAATTGCAGCCCATTATTATTTCAGTAAGATATAAGTATCAATATCCTTCTTGGTTATTTTCTTGTCAGAGAGGATAATGAGCCTTTCTACAACGTTGCGCAGTTCGCGGATATTGCCCGTCCAGTTATATTTTTGCAGTGCATCTATAGCAGCATCGTCTATATCTTTTTCAGGTTGCTTATACTCTTCGCTGATGTCTTGCAGAAAATGTTTTATGAGAGAAGGGATGTCATCCTTGCGGTCGTTGAGCGATGGTACGTGTATCAGTATCACACCCAAGCGGTGGTACAAGTCGAGTCTGAATTTTTTGTCCTCTACTTCCTGCATCAGGTCTTTGTTGGTAGCAGCTATCACGCGCACATCTACTTTTATCTCTTTATCGCCACCTACGCGTGTTATCTTACCTTCCTGCAATGCACGCAGTACTTTTGCTTGTGCGTCAAGGCTCATATCGCCAATCTCATCCAGAAAAAGCGTGCCGCCACTTGCCTGTTCAAACTTGCCGATGCGTTGTTTGATGGCCGAAGTAAACGATCCCTTCTCGTGTCCAAAGAGTTCACTTTCTATCAGTTCAGATGGTATGGCAGCACAGTTTACTTCTACCAGTGGTCCGTTGGCACGAGCGCTTAGCTCATGTATACGACGAGCCACCATTTCTTTACCTACACCGTTTTCGCCCGTCACCAGTACACGCGCATCTGTAGGTGCTACTTTCGCTATGGTATCTTTTATCTTCTGCATGCCTTCACTATCACCAATCATCTCTGCACCACGGCTGATGCGTTTACGCAGTTGTTTGGTTTCGGCCACAAGGCTCTTTTTATCCATCGCATTGCGGATGGTTATCAGCAGGCGGTTCAGGTCTGGTGGTTTGGATATGAAATCGTACGCACCTTTCTTTACCGCTTCAACAGCGGTTTCAATATTGCCGTGTCCGGATATCATGATGAAAGGAATATCAGGCTTTTCTTCACGCGCAGCTGTCAATACCTCCATGCCATCCATTTTTGGCATTTTGATATCGCAGAGTATGCAGTCGTAGTTGTTTTCTTTTATTTTTTTGATGCCTTCTGCACCGTCAGCAGCTTCGTCAATAGTAAAGCCTTCAAAGCCCAGAATATCCGTAAGGGTTCTGCGGATAGCTCTTTCGTCGTCTATTATCAGTATTGTTTGAGACATATTATTTTACTTCTACGCCGTTTTTATATTTAACGGTTGTTACTTTTCCTTTTTCGTCATACAATTTCCATGCCCCATCTTTCTCATTATCCACATATTTGCCTTCAGCTTTCATTTCACCAGTTTCATAAAACTCCCTCCAGCTGCCGTTTTTCTTGCCATTTTTATATTTGCCCATCTCACTTACTTTGCCATTAGAAAAGTATGCAATCGACTCCCCTTCAATCTCATCATTTTCATATTCGTATTCTACGGCTTTACCACCATCTTTATAGTACCATGTAGCCTTGCCATCACGTTTGCCATTTGCATAAAAACCTTCTTCTTCTTTTAATCCGTTTACATACCATTTTGTGTATTTCCCGTGTTTTTTGCCATCAGAATAGTAGGTCTCTTCAAATATCGGCCCGCCGATGTGGTAGCTTCTGTGTGGTCCTTCCAGCTTATTATCTTTATAATGTTCTACAAAATCCATCCTCCCATCTCCTGTCATCCCTGTGGTAATACCATCTTTTACCCCATTTTGATAACTAAACATATTTCTTGGGTATCCATTATCCCAATACAATATCCAAATACCTTCTATCTTTCCATTATGCACATGCCCTTCCTGCATAACAGTTTTACCATCCCTGATTTGCAGAAATTCCCACCCGTTTTTGTCTTTGCGGCGTAGCGTGTCAAAGCTTTGTGCAGATGCATTATCTGTTCCTGAAATAAACAGGCCTGTTAACAAAAGCCCGAAAACTGTCTTCTTATTCATAATCAATAGCCAAATTAATATATTAATTGTATTCCTTTTCGGCTATTAAGACAGTATTAACGTTATCAATAGTTGTATAAAGGGGCATATTTGTTTGTCAGGGTAAAATAGGTGTACATTTGTAAAATAAATGTACGTACATACATTTTTCGTAAACACAGTAAAAAGGAGATAATATGACAAATACAGTTTTTCATCCGGCAAACGAAAGAGGTCATGCAGACCATGGCTGGCTCAATGCACACCATTCATTCAGTTTTGCAGGCTATCACGACCCTAGTAAAATACACTTTGGCGCCCTGCGCGTACTGAACGACGACATCGTATCAGAAGGCATGGGCTTTGGCAAGCACCCGCACGATAATATGGAAATCATAACCGTGGTCCTCGATGGTGCGCTGGAGCATAAAGACAGTATGGGACATACACAGGCCATCCACCCCAACGAGGTACAGGTAATGAGTGCGGGCACAGGCGTATTCCATAGCGAATACAATCACAACCGAGATAAGAAAGTAAACCTGCTTCAACTTTGGATATTCCCCAACAAAAGGAATGTAGAGCCTCGCTACGACCAAAAGCTTTTTGCACCGGAAGAACGAGTTAATAATCTGCAATACCTGGTATCGCCGATAGATAATACAGACGAAGGTTTGAAAATACACCAGGATGCATGGATATACCGTACAACCCTGCAGGCAGGTAAAAGCCTGGAACATAAACTGCATAGCGATAAGCATGGTGTATATGTGTTTAATATAACAGGTAGTGTGAATGCAAACGGGCAACTGCTGAACCGCCGCGATGCGGTAGGGTTGAGTGGTACAGATACACTGACACTGAGTGCAGATGCCGACAGCGATGTACTGGTGATAGAAGTACCGATGTACAATTAATTCATACAGGCAAAGGGGGCTTTGTTGTATATTTAATATATGGAACGAACCTGCAGCATTACCGGTGCAATTGTTACAGATAAAGACGGAGTGATGTGGATGCAACTGCGCCCCACATTGCAAAGCTTTGTAAAGACAATACATGAGGGTATTGATGCAGGTTCGTTTATTTCTTACGATGCGCTGAATGAGATACTGCACGCTTATGTAGCCAGCCTCACGGCAGAAGAAACCAAAGCGCATGATGCTTTGATGCACGATGTGAGCAAACAATATGAGCATGATGAAACACTGCAACCTATCAAAACAAAGATGGAAGAGAAAGAGCCTTCATTTGGCGAACGCCTCTCTGATAAGATTGCAGACTTTGGTGGTAGTTGGAAGTTTATCATCATATTCCTCAGTTTTCTGGTAGTATGGATGCTTATCAATTCCTTCTACCTGATGAATAAAGGTTTCGATCCTTATCCGTATATATTACTGAACCTCATGCTATCTTGCGTAGCTGCGTTGCAGGCACCCGTTATTATGATGAGCCAGAACCGACAGGAAGATAAAGACAGGGAGCGTAGCGAATACGATTTTAAAGTAAACCTGAAAGCGGAAACTGAAATACGACTGCTGCACAAAAAGCTCGACCATCTGCTGCTACACCAGCATCGCAATATGATAGAACTTTTCCAACTGCATCTTGACCTTACCGAACAGGTGCAGCAACGTATAGATACTATTAAAAAAGAAGACAATGAGCGAAAATAAAGACATAACAAAACACTATACCAACGGAGAGATAACCATTACATGGAAGCCTAACCAGTGCATACACAGCAAACTATGCTGGACTGGTTTAGCGGAAGTCTTCAATCCGCGCGAACGCCCGTGGATAAAGATGGATGCTGCTACTACGGCAAGCATTATGGCACAGGTAGATAAATGTCCTTCTGGTGCGCTCACCTATTTTCGAAATGAAGATGAAGTTGGGAACAAAGCCCCGCAGGTAGATACAATAGTAGAGGTATCGGCCAATGGTCCGCTGCTGGTATATGGCAACATCACCATCAAGAATAAAAATGGTGAAGAAGTAAAGAAAAATAAAGTGACGGCACTGTGCCGCTGCGGAGCATCTGGCAATAAACCATATTGCGATGGCACGCATGTGAAAATAGGATTTAAAGACGAGTAAGGTTTTGAATATTACAGATACGATTGAAAGATTGAAGTTGCGCTTGCAGCAACCCCTCCCTGGTATTGCTGCGCAAAATAATATGGCATCGCGTGTGCGGGAGCTGCCAAGTGTGATACCCGATACTGCCAAACAAAGTGCCGTGCTGGCATTGCTGTTTCCTAAAAACGATGCGCTGAACCTGTTGCTGATAAAACGTGTAACGGATGGCAAACCACACAGCGGGCAAATCAGTTTCCCCGGTGGTAGAAAAGACCCGACTGATGCAGACCTGTCGTACACTGCCCTGCGGGAGACAGAGGAAGAAGTGGGCATTGCACCACATAAAATAGAACTGCTTGGAGGGCTTACATCGCTCTACATACCTGTCAGCTATTCAAACGTATTTCCGTTTCTTGGCTATACCACAGCGCCGCAACAATATATACTAAGCCCTAACGAAGTGCAGTATACACTGGAAGTACCTTTGCATGATTTCTTTGCACCCGAAAGAAAAATTGTAACACACATAACACCCGAAGCCTTCCCCGACATTACCCTCAAAGCACCAGCCTACCTCTGGAATGACAACCACATAGTATGGGGCGCCACCGCCATGATGATAGCCGAACTGGAAGCCGTGATGGGGGAGTTAATGTAACTGGCATGAATAGTAGTATCTTACAAGTACTATGAAAAGACTTATAACACTCCTACTGGCAATAGTTAGTTACTCACAAATTATTGCTGCAGAAAACTATATCGAGTATCATAAAAAAATAATTCAGGCTCAAAACCTTTTTCTAGCAGGAAACCTGAAAGCTAGTACAGATAAGTACAAGGAAATATTTGCACAGTATAACAAACCATTTGTAAAAGATTGCTTCATAGCTGCACAGATTGCATGCCTCAGGAAAGACACGGGAGATGCCGTTTATTTCTTTGAGAAAGCATTTATGCATGGTCTTAATTGGAAATGGCTCTTTGACATACAGCCGGTTAAAGAATTAATTGTAAACAACAGACAATTTGAAAAAACACTACGTGATAAATACGAGCCTGCCAGAAAAAAATACCTTTTATCAATAGATACTGCTTTACGAACTAGAGTAAGAAAGCTAATACTAAAAGATGAATATTATAAACTATCAATAGCTCAGAAATATAGAAACGAATCAAAGGATACAACACATTGGATGCAGGGTGATTCCTTATATGCAAAGGCGCTAGATGAAAACCTAGTAGAGATAAGAAACATCATAAGACAGAGAGGCTACCCGGGTGAACATATGATAGGGGTATGGGATGCTGAAACAGATAAATACTGTGGTATCGAGTACAATTTTTCAGATGACCTGTATAAGAATGTCTGTTCAGTTACTTCAATTATGTTCTACCATCATGAATATGGCTATCAGTTTTTGTATAAAGAACTATTACAAGCGGTAAAAGATGGTGAAATGGCCCCGGGAGAATATGCGCTAATACATGAATGGTCTTATAACAGCATCGATGATTCCGAAAAACTGAGGTGTAAATATGGTAGATATGCTTCTTACAGGACCTCGAAAAATGTTATGAATTATCACGAGGTTTGTGATATAGTACCTCGAGATTGCAGATATAATCTATTCATTAACTGGTTTCACTTTACAAAATACACGGCATTGGTAGATAAATGCAGGAGTGAAGTAGGTATGTACAGTTTACTACACAATACAATGCTCAAAAAATTTGAAAGAGATAATAACGTACAGCTGCACGTAGGTTTTTTTGAGCAATTCTGATTTTCATAAAGAATACTGTATTAATTACACTCATTTCGTGAGATTACTTCATTCCTCGCCCCGAAGTATCGGGATGTAGCACAATGACGAGATTAGTGAAAACAAATATGCCTCTTATCAGTAAAACCGACAATAGGCATAAATAAAGTATCGTTATGAGAAAGCCCCTTTAGGGGTTTGGGGTTTCCTCTTTCTCATCCATCAGGAAATCTGCGCTCTTGTTTTTGCGGAGTGCTTTATCCATCCACAGTAGCAATGCAGGCTGCAGTGTCAGGTTGGTAACCATTGCCAGCAACAGTGTCAGCGATGTCAGGTAGCCCAATGACTTTGTACCATCGAACTGAGACAATGCAAACACACCAAAACCTGCTACCAGTATCAGCGATGTATAGATGATGCTGAGACCTGTATCGTGTATGGTACGTTTTACCGTAGCAGCAATATCATCATCGTGGTTCACCAGTTCTTGTTTAAAGTTTACAAGGAAGCGAATGGTAACATCTATCGTAATACCCAATGCCACACTGAACACAAGCACTGTTGATGGCTTGATAGGAATACCCATCCAACCCATGATGCCCGCAGTTATCAGCAATGGTACTATGTTGATGACCATAGAAATCAAAAGTATTCTCCACGAGCGAAACAGTGCAATCATACAACCGAATATCATAATAAATGCAAGTATCAGGCTATCGCGCAGGCTGTTGATGATAAACTTGCTACCCTCTAAGAACACGATACTTGTGCCTGTGAAAGTCACATCGTATTTCGCCGTGTCAAACAGTTCCAGTGTTTTAGGGCGTATGCTATCTAGCAATATCGGCAGGCGTTTAGAACCCACATCGGCCATGTTTATGCTGATACGTGTTTTCTGTTTGGTACTGTCCATAAATGCACTCAGCAGTTTGTTGAACATACCTTTCTTATCGCCACCCGCACCACCGCGCAGGTAGGGTTGTATAAAGGCAGCATCAAACATATTGGGTACTGCATAGCTGCTGCTATCGCCATTGTAATATGCCTGGCGTGCAAATTTCACACCTTCTGTAAGTGCCAGCGAGTGGCCTATTTCAGGAAACTGTTTCAGATAGGTTGTCAGTTCATCCATCTTCTGCAATACTGGCAGGCCTACTGCACCATTTTTCTTTTTCGTGTCTATCACAATTTCCAATGGCATCACGCCGCGGAAGTTCTTTTCAAAAAACATCAGGTCCTGATACACTTTTGCTTCTTTCGGTAGGTCATCTACTATGTGGCCAACAGAATTCAGGCGCATCATACCCATCACACTCACCGCGCATATTACTATCGTAGCAGCGTATATCCACATTCTGTGTCCGAATACCCAATTCGTAATTGTATCCAACAGACGAGACATCCACCCGCTTTCCAGATAGCTTGTGTGGCGGCTTTTAGGAGGTGGCAGGAAGCTAAACAATGCAGGAATGAATATCAGTGATATCACGAATATCGCCATGATGTTGATACCCGCCACAAGGCCAAACTCTTTCAGTATAGCACTTTTGGTAAAGAAGAACACACCAAAACCAATAGCGGCTGTGATGTTGGTAAACAACGTCACAATACCCATCCTGTCTACCATGCGCAGCAGCCCTTTTGCTTTGTTCTGGTGCTTGTTGTATTCTGCGTGATATTTATTCAGCAGATACACGCAGTTAGGTATACCTATTACTACTATCAGTGGTGGTATCAGTGCTATCAGCAGTGTTATTTTATAACCCAGCAGCACTACCGTACCCAGCGACCATACCACACCTGCAGCCACTACCAGCATACTTGCCAGTACAGCCATGAAGGAGCGGAAGAACAGTGCGAGGATAATAGCCGTAAGTACAAAAGACAGAATCAGAAACAGGTTCATTTCGCTCTGTACCTGTCCTGCCATCATCGTACGTATCAGTGGCAGGCCGCTGTAGTGCATTTCAATACTATGCTTCTTACCAAATGCATCACTCAGTTTCAATATCTCGTTTACAACGCCTGCACGGTTTTTACTGTTCAGTACTTTTTTATCAATACGCAGCGCCATCAGGTATGCACCTGTTTCGGGATTGTACAGAAAACCGTTGTAGAAAGGAAGATTGTAGAATGCATCTTTGATGCCTGCTACATTATTAATAGTGCTGTCGGTTACCAGCTTCACTACTTTCAGTTGCCCTGTGGTAGTATCTTTTTCCAGATTGATGGCACCGGGAATGCTCAGTACATTTTCTACCGCTTTTACTTTCTCCAGGTCTTTTACCAGTTTGGTATAGTCTGTAAAGAAATCCTGATTGAAAAATTTATCCGTCTGTACACCAATCACCATCATATTACCGTCCTCGCCAAACTGCTTGCGGAAATTCTGATAATCCTTGTACTTCGGGTTGTCTGTAGGGATGGCGTTTGTGAATTCGTAGCTCAGCTCTACCTTGCTGGCATAATAGCCCATAACGCATGTAGCTGCCAGCAGCGTTACCAAAAGCGTGATGCGAAACTTAATAATAAATGCTGCGATGCGGTGCCACATGATTCTTTCTTATAATGTGGGCGCAAAATTACGAAATATGAGGAGGATTGAGGGTATTAATCTACAATCACAAACTTGTCTGCATCATTCAGAAACGGCAGTTGTTCACGTGTTTTTGTAACTACATCTTTTTCCAGTGTAACTGTTTGTACAATGGCTTTATTCGTTTCCTGACATATCATCTCGCCCAGCGGGCCAAATACACTGCTGTCGCCGCTATAGTTCAGTCCTTTAATATCTGTCCCAACACGGTTTACACCCACCACATAGCATTGATTTTCAATGGCTCTTGCCTGCAATAGTGTTTTCCATGCCAGGCTGCGCTTGTCGGGCCAGTTAGCAACGTACAGCAATACATCGTAGGCATCGCCCAGGTTGCGTGCCCATACCGGGAAGCGCAAATCGTAGCATACCATCGGGCATATACGGAAGCCCTTCACGCTTGTTATCAGCCTTTTGCCACCTGCGGTAAAATGATTGTGTTCATCGCCATAGGCAAAAAGATGGCGCTTGTCGTAATGTCCTACCACACCATCGGGCTGCACCCACAGCAGGCGGTTGTAATAATGTTCGCCTTCCTGTATTATCAGGCTGCCCGTCAGTATACAGCGATATTTGGCAGCTATATCTTTCATCCACTGCACGGTAGGCCCATCCATGGTTTCGCCCAATGCATAGGTGTTCATGCTAAACCCGGTGCTGAACATTTCAGGCAATATCACTACTTCTCTTTTTTCCTGTATATCCGCTATGTATTGCTCGTACTGTGAAAGGTTTGCAGCTTTATCTTCCCAAACTATGTCTGCCTGTATCAGCGAAATATTAAGTGTATTGCCCGCCATTGTATGATATTCTAATGATTACAATTTTTTGAATATTTTTGAACTATCCAAACGCTAAAACAAAGGTCATGAGAAAATTTCTATTCCTCGCAAGTCTTTTTATGCCTGCACTCTCTTTTGCAGGAGATAAAAACAAACTATCGGGCAACTGGCGCGAAGTATCGCGCAAAACCATGAAAAACGAAGCAATTGCTTACAAAGACACTATCAAAATAGAATTCCTGCCGGGTGGTAACGAATATGTATGGCAAAAAGCAGGTGGCTTTATCTACAAAGGCACTTACAAGCTGGAAGCTAACGGGCTGGATTTGGGTATGCGCTACTTCACCGTTGCTGAACGCAAGGGCAATAAGATGATACTGAAAGACGAAGGGGGCATCTACGAAATGGAAAGCTATACGCCTGTAGCCAATACACAAGAAGCAAAACGTCAGGAAGTGTTTGCACCTGTTAAGACCGTGCAGCAAATGGCAGGCCACTGGTCTGTATACAAACGCACAAGTGCCAACAAGGTAAATGCGATAGACTATAGCCGCCAGCTGAAGATGGTAGATTTTTACCCATCGCAGAAAGATGGAAAATGGGGTGCTTTCTTTGCTACAAAAGATGCAGACAATGCACCCTCTTGGATGGTAGAAACCTATGTAAACCAGATAGTGTATCTGGATGGTAAAGACAAACGCCAGTTTACCGTTATTAAATGCGCAGACAACGAACTGATAATGGAAGAAGACGGTGTTACCTACTACTTCCGACAGTTTAAATAATAGATATGCTTAGTAATAAAAGAGGCGGGTGAATAACCCGCCTCTTTTATTTGTATGGATTAGAAACATCATCGCCGTACTCTGTGATGGTTCCTAAAATTTCCATCATCACATCTTCTGGCTGTTCTGTTGTTATCAGGTTGCGGAATACTTCGTAAGACTGTGTAAGCCCCAGCATACCTATAACGCCCGATAAGTCCTGTATCACATTCAGCGATGTTTCGCCTTGCAGTAGTTTACTTACAAACGCATCTACATCACCCAGCAAGGGTTCTTGCAGCTTCTTGTAATTATGCCACTGCTTGTTGGCCAGTTCAAACAATATATAGGAAATCATCTCCTTGTCAGCAGCAGATGGAGTGCTTGCTGTTACCTGACGTAAATAATCTGCCAATGTTTCTTCACTAACCGTTTCAGGTAGTTGTGATATAATTTCTAGTAATGCTTTCATGTTGTTTTATTTTGCACGTTGCCTCACTTCATCAGGGATGAGTGTTTTATCTCTTTTGTCCAGTATATTCATATACTTTCTGGTACTGTCTTGTTGTGTATAATAACTATATGCAATTACCAATTGAGATAGTGCGTGATTATTGGTACTATCTATTGCTATTGCTTTTTTCAGATGACTAATACCTTCAGCCAGATATTTATCATTCCTTTCTACAAAAAATAATTGAAGACTTGTGGTCGCATAAGCATCCCACAATGCAGCGTTGTTCTTTTCAAGGCTTACAGATCTTTTAAAGTATTGTTCTGACTCTTTGTATTGCTTGTTGGTGCCTAAAATGTTTCCAAATCCCCAATAGGTCTGATAATTCGTGCTGTCCAGCATCCATGCTTGGTTGAATCTTTTCATGGCCGTTTCCAGATTATTTTCATAGAAATAACTCCAACCATATTCAGCATATTTCTGCGATGCTAATTTTCTGTCACTAAACTGTGAGTCTACTTCTTTCAGAAAATCATTGTCAGCGTCTATTTGTTCTTTGCATTTTTTTACCCTACCATACATAGGTTTCAGGTTGATGCCTTGTTCACATTCCTGTGCATTCGCGTATGACAATACTGTAAGTGAAAGGGCGAGAAAAATAATGTGTTGTTTCATCTTATTTCATCCTTATAAAATAATACTTCTCTGTAGCCTTGTTTCTTGTTGCAGGGTTCAGAAATTCGGGGGTCAATTCGCTTACTTTAAAGTAGCTGCCTTGCAACAGCAGGTCGTATGGTAGTTGCTGTGTTTTGATATTTTCTATACCGTTGTAAGAAGCCAGTACATACTTGCCGGGTTCTGTTCCTGCACTATCCAGCGTTATCAGCCTGTCTGCATAAAAATGCAACGCATTCAGAGGGTGGTCTATTTGGTGCAGTGTCAGGTTCACTACCTGCATCTTGTTTGCCTTCATATATCTGCCAAGGCTGCTACCCAGTTGATACTTCAACAGGTTGTAGTAAAAGTGGTGTGTGATGAAAATATTTGCCAGCATAATGGCCGCTGCACTCACCCAAAACATCTTAGCCTGTATACTTTTGTGCATGGCAATGAACAGCCACACACTGAATGCCAGCATCCATACCAGTATACCCGTAATGCCCACCGGGAAAACAATCACCAGTGTCAGTAGCGATGCTATCATTATCAGCACAGATGCCACCCACTGAAAAGGCTTCATTACTTTATACAGTCCTACATATTTACCATCTGCAAAATCTGCTATCAGTTTTGCCACCATAATAGCCGCCAACGGAAACACCACAAATATGTAGTGCGGCAATTGATACTTTGATGAACCCAATGCCAGGTACGCCAATACAAAACCGCCTGATGTTATAAACTCCTGATGGGGCAGTAGTTTGAATTTCTGTTTCACCACTTCAACTAATCGCATCACCAATGCAGGCACAAACAAAAACATCCACGGCAGGAAGGCCCAGAACATACCTACAAACAAAAACTCGAAAGGTGCATTATTATTCCATGGGCTTTCGCCTGTTATCCTGCCAAAGCTCTGCGACCAGTAGAAGAATCGTAAACCGCTTACGTTCTGCAAACCATTCACTGTTTTCTCCGGGTGCATATCAAACTGCTGATACAGCCCGATACTCATCGGTATCAGGAAGATGGCAATCAACACAGCATCTACCAGATGGTACGGACTGAATATTTGTTTCCATTTGCGCTTCAATACCCAATCACTACCAAAGCAGAACATCGGCACCATCAGCGCAATTGGCCCTTTGGTCATCATACCTGCAGCAATAGCCGCAGTGCCACCCAGCACCCAGTACCACCTGCGTTGCAGCTCCGCTTCTTTTATCATCCATAGTGCGGTTATCACACAGCTCATCAGTATGGTATCGGTACGTACGTCGTTCGTCATCAAGTACATACCCTGGCATGCACCCAGTATCAGCGCAGCCATGCGCGCGGTGTTATCGTTGTACAACAGTCGTGTCAGTCGGTAAACTGCATATATAGCCAACAACGCAAACAATACAGACGGTAGCTTGTAGCCAAAATTGTTTACACCAAATACTTTCATACTCAGCGAGCTTACCCAGAACAGCATCGGTGGTTTATCCAGATAGTCGATACCCCTGTCATATAGCTGCAGGTAGCTGCCGCTCTCTGCCATCTCGCGGCTCATCTCGGCATATTGTGTGGCATCAATATCCATCATATCTACACGAAAGGCACTCAGGTGCAATATGGCAAGCAGTACAAATACCCAGTTAGGAATCTTTGGCATAACAATGTTCTCTGTCTGCAAAAATAGTCGCAATTTTATCGAATGTTGCAATTGCGTTCATATCCGTTCGAACTGGCTTTCCAATACCCCTTTACTACCAACAAGGGCACCAAAACACACCAGCCTACTTTGGTGGTGCAGTTGGGGCTGGGGCAGCTGCGCGGACATGGTGAGGCACCCGCTATACATTATTATAATGTATCGGTAGATAGCATGACGGATACATTGGAGGCAAACCGCCGGGAAATTGAGCGCTACGCGCTGACAGACCCGCAACGCTTCTGGCATTTTCTGCACCACCTGATGCCCGGGCAAAACTTCCTGATTGCGGCACTGGATATTGCAGGCTGGGACTTGTTTGCCCAACTGCGCCGACAACCGCTATATCAGTTACTGAGATTGCCATGGAAGGCACCGCTTACAGACTATACGCTGGGCGTAGATACTGCCGAAAATATGATAGCCAAAATGCAGGCACATCCATGGCCTATCTATAAAATAAAAATGCGCTCTCCCGATGATGTAGACCTTGTAAGTGCGCTGCGAGCCACAAGCGATGCCCGCTTTCGGGTAGATGCCAATGAGGCCTTCAGCTTTGAAGATGCCAAACGCATCCTGCCAGACTTACAAGTGCTTGGTGTGGATATGGTAGAGCAGCCCCTTGCCAAAACTGAATGGGATGCCATGAAAGAGCTAAAAGCCATTAGCCCGCTGCCGCTGTTTGCAGATGAAAGCTGTGTAGAAGAGAGCGATGTTGCCAAATGCGCCGATGCTTTTGATGGTATCAATATAAAGCTCACCAAATGTGGGGGCATTACCCCAGCCCTGCGCATGATAACCGAAGGCCGTAAGCTGGGTATGAAAGTAATGCTGGGTTCTATGAACGAGAGTACTATAGGCAGTGCCGCGATAGCACACCTGCTGCCCCTGCTCGATGAGATAGATGCCGATGGCCCGCTATTGCTGAAGGAAGATGTGGCACAAGGGCTGCAATATGATAATGGCGTGATGCGCATCAGCAATGCCCCCGGCTTAGGTGTACGCTTCATGGGTCAGAAATTTGAAAAGAAGTCCGTTTAGCATTCTATTTTTGTGCCGATGCAAATACTGCAAGACATTTCGCTCAAGCCTTTCAATACATTCGGTATGGATGTACATGCCGATTATTACACAGAGATTACGGATGTAGCACAACTCCGCGAAATAGCGGATAATACTGCACTACCTGCCAAACGCTTTGTATTGGGCGGCGGCAGCAATGTATTGCTTACACATACACTGCATGGCATATTGCTGCACAACAAAATAAAAAGTATAGAGAAAGAAAAAGAAGATGACGACCATGTGTGGGTAAAGGTAGGAGCAGGCGAGGTGTGGCACGATTTTGTGATGTATGCCATTGCCAACCACTGGGCAGGTGTAGAAAATCTTGCTTTGATACCGGGCACTGTGGGTGCAGCACCTATACAAAACATAGGCGCCTATGGTGTAGAGGCAAAAGAGGTGATAGATCATGTAACAGCATGGCATTGGGAAATGCAACAAGAAGTGCCGTATCAGAATGCAGAGTGCGCATTCGGGTATCGCGATAGTATTTTCAAACACCAGTTGAAGGACAAAGTGTTTATTACTTCCGTTACATTCAGACTCCATAAAAAACCAAACTTCAATACATCTTACGGTGCTATAGAGCAGGAGTTGCAGAAGATGGATATTCAGGAAATATCTATTGCTGCGATTGCAGATGCGGTGATAGCAATCCGCAGTAGTAAACTGCCTAATCCACGAGAGATTGGTAATGCAGGTAGCTTCTTCAAAAATCCTACGATACCTATAGATCAATACGATGCACTGAAAGAATCATTCCCTGCGATACCATCCTACCCCGTTAATGAAACTACAGTAAAAGTACCTGCCGGCTGGCTGATAGAACAATGCGGCTGGAAGCGTTTTCGCGCAGGCGATGTTGGTGTGCACGAAAAGCAGGCGCTCGTATTGGTAAACTATGGTACTGCTACAGGTGGCGCCGTGTGGGATCTTTCTGATAATATCGTAAAAACCGTTCACGATAAATACGGCATAGAACTAGAGCGCGAAGTGCAGGTGTGGTAACCTACGCTTCCGCTGTTATTGGCATGCGGATGTAGAAGGTAGTACCTTTTCCCTCAGTAGTATCAAACCAGATTTTACCTTTCCAGAATTCAATAATCTTCCTCGTCATAGCAAGGCCAAGGCCTGTGCCTGATGTCTTGGTAGTAAAGTATGGCTGGAATATTTTGTCTACAATCTCGCTGTCTATACCCGTACCATTATCGGCTATAGCGATGAGCACATCTGTACCTTGTGTTTCCACACTCACTTTCACCAGTCCCTCTCTGCCCTCAGGTATAGATTGTACAGCGTTTTGCATCAGGTTGGTAAGTACACGAAGCAGTTGACTACGGTCTGCAAATACATCAATGCCTGCTACCGATTTTTGTATCTCTACCTTTACTTCGCTTTCATTCAGGTATAGTTCTGCGACACGTTCTATCAACTCATTCACCTCTATGTTTTCAGGAACAGCCTCGGGCATTTTTGCAAAGTTCGAAAACTCGCTGGCTATGTAAGAGAGGTTGTCTATCTGTTCTATCAGCGATTCTGAAACTTTTATCGTCAGTTCGCGCACATTTTCATAATTGTTTTTCAGTGCCTGCTGCAGGTACTGAATGTTCAGCTTCATGGGTGTCAGCGGGTTCTTGATTTCATGCGCCACTTGTTTCGCCATTTCTCGCCATGCGGTTTCGCGCTCATTGCGTGCCATCAGCATGGCGTTTGCTTCCACCTTTTTCACCATCTTGTTATACTCATCTACGAGCAGTCCTATCTCATCTTCATAAGGCCATTCTATCAGTTCGTTTTCGCTCAGGTTCAGTTTTTCAAATCGTTCTATCACTACGTTAAAGCTGCGGGTTATCCATCTGGTGATGAATACCGTTATCATACCCGATAGCAGGAAGATAAATGCATATAGGTTGATGAGCGCTACTAGGATATTAGATATCTGATAACTCAATTCTTTTTGCGAAGAGAAGTATGGTATGTTTATATACCCCATCGTCACACCCGCCTCATCGCGTATAGGTACATAGCAACTAAGGTGCGATAACTTGCCGATGTTTTCATCCTGCATCAGCAATGATTTCTTATTCACCCACAATTCGTGATACGCATCCTGACGTATGATGCGTGCCAGCAGTGAACGGTCATAAATATTGTCTTGCGATGTTACATTCAGTATGCCACTCGCGTTATAAATGTTGATGTCAACCTTCTGCGCATTGGCAAGCCCTGTTATAAAGTATTTGAATGTTGCCGTGTTTGTACTCTGGTTGAAGGTGCGTGGGTTCGACAACGCGCCGTCTGCATCCAGATTTTGCGTTACGGAACGCTCTACTGCCTGCATAACGCCTAGCAATTTATTGCGCGTGTTTTGTTTGTATTGCAGCGTAAAGTAAATAATCGTTACTACACCAATTATCAGAAAAGATACCAATACTATACCAAGCATCGAGAAGTGTATCCTGCGGCGCAGCGTAAAGTTGATGAGCCTCGAACCACGCTTAGGTTTTGCAAGAAAAGAGATGGTCGATTTATAGAGTACTATCAGTATAGCTACTAATACCTGTATGCCAAACAAGTAAGAAAACAGTGTGATGCTTTCCAACCATACTTTCTGATTATGTACTACAACAACTACTTTATTATCGTCTGTTTTGTACCATAGTTCACTGTTGTCATTCTTGGTAACAAACTTGTAGTCCTTCTCTATTTTTTCGTTGAAGAAGATTGGGAAAGTATAATCGTTGGTTTGTGTCAACAACCTATTGTTGGCATAGATGGCGTATGAATAGTTGGCACCGTCCAGCGTAGTTTTTAGTGTCTGTGGTTGCAGCAGTTCAGGATACACAGACTCACCTGTAGATTCTTTAATGGCAAGGTCGAGATACAAATACGATACGCTATTGCTATCATTATTGTATATCGGCACTATGCCTATGTAGTAGTGTCCGTCTTGCGCATATTCTTTATAGTAGAGATTGCTGTCTGTCGTTGGTTTTGCCCTGCGTAGCTGCTTGCGTAAAGCAGTATAGCTCAGTGTATCGCTGTTATACAGGTCGTTGCCATTTGCATCGTAGATGTAAACTTTAGTTTGGTATTTGTTTAACTGCGTACCAAAGTACAATGTTTCAAAACGCTCATTCAGTTGTCTGCGTGCATCGTTATCAGGGTTTCCTATAAATGCTTTTAGTGTGTGGTCGTTTTGCAGTGTTTGTGCTATGCTGTTGAAAACAAAATCTTCCAGCGGGTGGTCGCGTTGCTGTGCCACTACCTCTGCATAGTTGATGCGGTTGGTTTTTTCTTTTATATCGCTGAAGTATTGCAGCACGGCAGTACAAAATGCACAAACAAAGAATGCCCAGAATATCATATGTGGTGCCAGCACGTCGTTGGTATAGGCAAGCTTCTTTACATCAAGCAGTATTATGAAAAGCAATAACCATCCCAGCAGGAAATAAGATAGGTTGCCTGTACGGCTTACATCACTCATCAGTATCACTATAATACCTGTTGCTGCTATCAGTAGGTATTTGATACGTTGGTTAGATATCAGCTTGGTGAAAATCAGGTTCAGGAAGTATATCAGCAAGCAACAGCTGATGGTGATGATGCCGATTGTTATCAGTGCATAAATAGTAAACTTGTTGATGCTGTAAAAATGACTTACGTCGAATGATACTGCCGAGTCTACCACAAGGCTGTTTATCATATTGATAAACGTGAACGCGAATGTGATGATAACGAGGCTCAGCAATACCGCCAGCGGATAACGTATATTTTTATGAAGCCTCGAAAAGTCTATGTCTTCAACAGATATATTGCCGATGATATAGGCTATTATCCATAAGAAGCACAGCGCATTCAGTAATAGTGCACCCATAGACGGATGCAAGGTACTGGTAGCATATACAAGCGGAGAGAATATCGGCATGCTCGATAGATTGAACGGCATACCATATATATAAGTAAGAAGGCGAACACCTGCTATCAGTACAACTGTTATTACAATGCCCAATATATTAGACCGCCTGCGCGATATATTGATGCTGATAAGTTGCAGCCATGCAATGGTGGTAAGTAGTGCAGCTATCAGTAAGGCTAGCATGGGCAAATCGGGTACCCATTCCGGCAGCGAGTTAGGATTGAACTTCAGGTAAAACAATGTTTCACCCTCTATATTTTTCACGCTGTAGCCACCTTGTACTGCAGTGTTGTGTATGCGTGTGTTGGATGGTATATAACTGCCTGCGGCAAATTCGTTTGCCAGGTATTTGTTCTCGAACGGGTATTGAAACATGACTGGGAATAAAGCTGTCAGGTGTCTTGCTTTGTTCTTTATCCAGTAGCATCGGGTAATAAATACACCTTTCTCGTTGAACAGTAACTGTTCCTTAAAAGTCGGTTTGTTCTCAATACAGTCTGCAAGTATTTTATTGGTATTCCAGTAGCTCAGTGTACCGTTTTTGTAGGCGTAGAGATAATAGGGTTGTTTGCCAAGCTTCTCTACATCATTATCTGTAAGGGAGTCTTTAAAGATTCTTTCTACAAGGTCAGCATCTGTCAGTAGTTGATTGAAGAGCTTTTCTTTGGTTTGTATATCCTCTTCTATGGTCTTTGCCATACCCACAGGTGCTATCTGCCTGCTATGGTTATAATAGCGGACAATCGCTATGCTCCATAGCGCTATGCTTACTATCAGCCAACCCCAGTATGGATACCGCCTTAACACTTATTGCTTTTCCTGTGCTTTTACTTTGTTCCACAATGCATCCATCTCTGCCAGTGTCATATCGTGCAACAGCTTACCTTCTTCGGCAGCCATTGCTTCTATCTGCTGAAAGCGGCGGATGAATTTTTTATTTGTCTTTTCCAGTGCCATCTCCGGGTCTACCTTTGCAAAGCGTGCATAGTTTACTAGGGCAAACAATACGTCGCCAAACTCTTCTTCTATTTTGTCCTGCTCACCAATGGCTACTGCTTCATACAGTTCTCCTATTTCCTCATCTACTTTTTCTTTTACCTGGTCTATATGATCCCACTCAAAACCTACCTGCTTGGTTTTGTTTTGCAATTGCAATGCCTTCATAATGGCGGGTATAGACTGTGGCAGCCCGCTTAGGATAGATTTCTTTCCTTCCTTCAGTTTCAGCTTCTCCCAGTTTTGCTTCACCTCTTCTTCGTCATTCACTACCGTGCTGCTATATATATGCGGGTGTCGGCTCACTAATTTGTTGCATACACCTTCTATCACATCATCCAGTGTAAACTCGCCACGCTCTGCACCTATCTTGCTGTAAAATACAATGTGCAGCAGCAAATCGCCCAGCTCTTCCTTCAGTCCCTGCCAGTCTTCTTCGGCAATAGCATCTGCCAGTTCGTAGGTTTCCTCAATAGTTTGCGGGCGCAGGCTTTGTATGGTCTGCTTCTTATCCCAGGGACAATTCTCCCTGAGTTCGTCCATAATAGTTCTGAGCCTTACTAAAGATTTTGCGTATTCCATTCGCACTATAAATTCTTATTAAAACTAATCAACTATTCAACAAATCAACCAACTAGCTACCCCAACGATACCCATCCGCATCTATACCCGCCAGTTGCAGTACACGATGCACTACGGTATATGCCATTTCTTCCAGCGTTTGCGGCCTGCTGTAGAAGGATGGTGTCGCAGGGCAAATGATACCGCCTGCTTCTGTTATAGTTGTCATATTACGCAGGTGTACCAGGTTGTAAGGTGTTTCGCGCACCACACATATCAGCTTTCTGCGTTCTTTCAGCATCACATCTGCGGCACGTGTTATCAGGTCGTTGCTGATGCCACCTGCTATGCGTCCTGCTGTACCCATACTACATGGGCAAATGATAAGTACATCATATCCTGCACTGCCCGAAGCAATAGGTGCCATAAAGTCGTTCTTACCCCATACTTTGAAGGGATAGTTTTTATAGTCCTCGTTGCCCAGCTCATGTTGCCATACGGTATGTGCATTATCACTCCACACAGTGCCTATTTCTTTAACCCCGTGTTGCAATTTCAGCAGGCTATCCAGTAATACTTTTGCATATATCGAACCACTTGCACCCGTTATCGCCACAGCTATTTTCATATAATCTCTTTATATATAATTATCACAAGATGTTAACAAAGCTACCTAGAATAAGTCGTAAATTAGCTTTCTTAAAATACCATGTAATGAAACGTGTATTGTTATTATTTATCGCACTTATGACGTTGGGAAATGTGACGATTGCAGCAGATAAAAGCAAGAAGGAAACAAAGAAAGTAACCAACGATAAAGAGATTGAATGGATATCTTTTGAAGAAGCCGAAAAGCGTATGCAGAAAGAGCCGCGCAAAGTATGGATTGATGTTTATACAGACTGGTGCGGATGGTGCAAAGTCTTAGACAAAAAAACCTTTTCACACCCCGAGGTTATTAAGTATATCAACACCAAGTACTACGCTATCAAGTTTGATGCTGAAAGGCAGGACAGCTTTTCTTTTGCCGGTAAAAAATGGGGCTTTATGCCCGAATACAAAGCTAACGGATTGGCTGTGCAACTGATGAACGGCCAGATGTCTTACCCTACCAGCATCGTAATGACAGAGAACTTTCAGAACCCTTCAGCTATCCCGGGTTATTTAAATGTTCAGCAAATTGAAGGCATACTCAAATATATAGGAGAGGATATTTACAAAACCACAAAGTTTGAAGAGTATCAGCCAACAGCACAATCTACATGGAAAGAGATATTGACACCAATGGCACCGGGTGCTCACTAATCTTTTTTCTCTACGATATACTGCATATCGCTTTTATAATACTTACAAATACTCGTCAGCCCGCAGCGTTCACATTTTGGCCTGCGGGCTACGCATGTGTAGCGGCCATGTAGTATCAGCCAGTGGTGGGCTTTGTGTACCAGTTCTTTTGGTATGTTGGCTATCAATTGCTTTTCGCTCTGCAATACATTCTTTGCATTAGTAGTAAGTCCTATCCTTGCCGATACGCGAAATACGTGCGTATCCACCGCCATATTGGGCTGCTCGTATATTACGGATGTTATCACATTGGCCGTCTTTCTGCCTACGCCCGGTAGCTTTACCAGTTCATCTACCGTATCAGGTACTTCGCCGCCAAAGTCTTCTACCAGCATCTTTGCCATGCCCATCAGGTGCTTGGTCTTATTGTTGGCAAATGTAACACTGCGGATGAAAGGCTCTATATCTTCAAAACTTGCCTGTGCGAGTGTTTCGGGTGTGGGGAATGCATTGAACAGTGGCGGGGTAACAATATTCACCCGCTTATCGGTACACTGTGCCGAAAGGATAACGGCTATCAACAGCTGATACGGATTTTCGTAATGTAGCTCCGTTTCAGCCTCAGGCATATTTTTTTGAAACCAGTCTATGATAAAAGCGTACCGTTCTTTCTTTGTCATGCAATGCTATATGAGGTAAAAATAAGAAACCGCCTGTCAATATGACAAACGGTTTTTACTTATACTTTTTGCTTTATTACTTCGTATCCGGTTCAAAATCCAGCACAGCAGAGTTCATACAAAAACGCTTGTAGGTAGGTGCAGGACCATCATCGAAGATGTGACCCAGATGAGAGTCGCAGCGCCAGCAGTTTACTTCTGTACGAGACATGCCGTGAGAATTGTCTTCTTTGTAAGTCACACTTTTATCTCCCAACGATTCGTAGAAGCTTGGCCATCCGCAACTGCTTGCAAATTTATTGTCTGACCTGAACAGCGGGTTGCCGCAAACAGCACAGTAATATGTGCCTTTAGAATCTGTATTCCAGTATTTGCCGGTGAAAGCCCATTCTGTTTCCGCTTCGCGGCCAATGGCGTATACTTCTTTTGATAGTATTTTTTTCCATTCGGCATTGCTCACATTCAGCTTGTTGGTAGCCGTGCGGGAGTAGTAAGGATTGTTTTTATGTTCTTCGCTCATAGCATTGTTTTTTTGTGCGTTGGTGCAACTGCTGCCCAGCAACAGTGTGCAAAATGTCAGTATCAGATGTAAATATCGCATAGTATTTGATGTGTTAATTCCTGTATATTAACGATACATGCACACATGTGGTTTTCTGGTAAACAGTTAATGTTTTGTAAAGTTCGCACTATTGCAGAATATGGCACCAAATACGTCATAGACAAAGCTGATAATAATCAGTCTGCACAACACTGGCTTGTCCTACTTTTGTGTTCTTATGCACTTACACTACACCACTGCAGACTATGCAGTAAAACACATACAAAGCAATAGCAGGGTTTTTATACATGGCAGCGCCGCTACACCACTCACACTTGTTAATGCCATGCTGGCAAGGGCAGGAGAGCTTAAGGGAGTTGAGCTGGTAGCCATAAGCACCTTTGGCGATATAGACTGGAAGCGTCCCGGCGTCAGCGATAGTTTCTATCTCAATTCGCTCTTCGTATCTGCCAACGTGCGCGATTGGGTAAACAGTCCCTTTGGTGATTACGTGCCTGTTTTCCTCAGTGAGATACCGCGTCTTTTCAAATCGGGTGTGCTGCCTATAGATGTTGCACTGATACACGTATCGCCGCCCGATAGCCATGGCTATTGCACATTGGGCACATCTGTAGATGCTGCACTGACTGCTACCAAAACAGCTAAGAAAATAATAGCGCAGGTAAATCCCAATATGCCGCGCACACATGGAGAGGGGCATATACACATCTCAAAATTCAGCGCAGCTATCTGGGATGAATCTCCACTGCCTGAGGTAGACTATGGCAGCAAGGTAGATGATGTTTCTTTGCAGATAGGCAGAAACGTAGCAGCGCTCATAGAAGATGGTGCTACATTGCAAATGGGTATCGGTACTATTCCCGATGCGGTACTGCAATCGCTCACCAACCACAAAGAGCTGGGCGTACATACAGAAATGTTTTCAGACGGTTTGATACCATTGATAGAAAAAGGCATCATCACCAACGAGCATAAAAAAGTAAGGCGTGGCAATATCGTCACCACATTCACCGTGGGTACACGCAAGGTTTACGACTTTGTGAACGACAATCCCAATGTGGTGTTCATGGATGTTTCATTTGTAAACGATACATCTGTTATTCGTAAGAATCCTAAAGTAGCAGCCATCAACAGTGCATTGGAAATAGACCTTACCGGGCAGGTATGTGCAGACTCCATAGGTACGTACCAGTATTCAGGTATAGGTGGGCAAATGGATTTCATGCGCGGTGCTTCTTTGTCTGATGGTGGCAAGCCTATAATAGCATTGCCATCTGTTACCAGTAAGGGTATATCGCGCATCACCCCTTTCCTGAAGGAAGGCGCAGGTGTGGTAACAACACGCGGGCATGTACACTATGTAGTAACAGAATATGGTACGGTAAATCTCTATGGCAAAAACATGGAACAACGCGCCAAGCTACTCATCAGTATAGCGCATCCCAACCACAGAGAAGCATTGGAAAAAGCCTTCTACGAAAGATTCAGAAAATAAAAATCAAGTATAAACAAAAGGGCTGCAAGTGCAGCCCGTTATCTTTTTATATCACCACTATTTCGTGGTAGTCTTTTGCGTCAAAATATTTTTGTGCCAACGCCTGTAGCTCCTGTGCAGTAATGCTTTTGTAGATGCGGATGTTGCGGTTGAAGTTTTCTATCGTCATGCCGTTCAGTATCAGCGTGCGCCAGCGTTGCAGTATAGAGAACGGACCATCAAGGTCGCCCAACAGATTGCCCAGCAGGTAGTTTTTTACCAGCAGCAATTCTTCATCATCAGCAAGCTCATTGCATATCACATTCATCTCGTGATATATCTCTTTGATGGCAGGCTCTATCACATCACGCCCTACTTCTGTCTGAATCGTTATTTCACCACCGTGTGTGTAAGAAGAGAGGCCGCTGTATATACCATAGGTATAGCCTTTCTCTTCGCGTATATTGCTCATTAGCCTCGAACCGAAGTAACCACCGAATAGCGTATTCAGCACTACCATCGGTGCAAAGTCTTCGTGGTGGCGATTGGGGAAGAGGCGTGCAATGCGTATAGCACCCTGTACACCATCTGCATCATTGCTTATATGTTGTTTCTTTTCTGCGGCCTGTATAATGTCGTATGTTTTAACATCATGATTAGTAACAGTAACAGCTATTTTGCCAAATACATCATCTATATTCTTCAGCACATCATTACCAAACTTACCTGCCATAAAGATGCATACGCCACCCAAGTCGAAGTGCTTTTTGTAAAACGCCAGAAGGTCTTCACGCGTCAGCCCTTCAATGGTTTCTTTCTTTGTAAATCTTCCGTATGGATGTGTATCGCCAAACAGTGCTGCATCTATACGTTGGTTGGCTACAAAGTCGCAATGGCGCAGACTCACCATCAGGCGTTGCAGGCTGTTCTGTTTGTATATATCCAATTCCGTTTGCGGAAAGATGGCATCTGTCAGTATCTCGTACACAATAGGAAGCAGGTTGGGTACATGCTTGGTAAGTGTATGCAGTGTAACCGTGCTGTGGTCGTTGCCCGGGCCTATCTTCAGGCTGGCACCATAAAATTCCAGTGCTTCATTTATTTGTTGCGATGTGCGTTTGCTTGTGCCGTTTTTCAGCAGCCCTGCCACCGCTTGCGATGTAGCCTGTTTCTCTTCATACCATATACCTGCGGGAAACACCCAGCTTATCTCTACCACATCCTGCACACCTGCATTCAGCCAATAGAAAGGTATGCCATTGCTGAGCTTCTCTTCGTTGATGGCTGGCAATACATAATCAAATTCTACAGCATCGTGTATGGCAGGTGGTGTTGTTCTGTCTAAAGTCATCTTCAGTAATTAGTCTTTAATAAATAAAGCACGCAGCTCATCAGCATCTTGTGCTTTCATTCTGCCACCCAATACAAGGCGCAGCTGGCGGCGGCGCAGCGCACCGTCATACATTTTTTGTTCTTCTTCTGTTTGTGGCAGTATCTCCGGCACTTTGCGTGGGCGCCCGTTCGGGTCCAGTGCCACAAAGGTAAGGTAGGCCTCGTTGGTCAGGTACTTGTACTGTGCGGCAAGGTCTTCACCCCATACTTTCAGGTACACCTCCATCGATGTGTTGAAGGCGCGTGTCAGCTTGGCTTCAATCGTCAGCAGGTTGCCCAGCTTTATCGGGTTGTTGAAAGATACATTATCTACCGATGCTGTAACCACCGGACAGTTGCAATGTTTTTGTGCTGCAATGGCAGCGGCAATATCCATCCAGTGCATCAGGCGGCCACCCATCAGGTTGCCCAGTGTATTGGTATCATTTGGCAGTACCAGTTCCGACATGATAACGTGCGTATCCTGCGGATGTCTTTCCTTTAACATAAATAGGAATGATTTTAAAAACGGGGTAAAGTTAGCGTAAATGCCGCTGGCATACCCTATATACATATAAGAAAAAAGAGAGGCATTGGCCTCTCTTTACTTATTACTGTGCTTTTGCAACATATTTCTCGGGGTTCTTGTCAAACACACCCTTACAAACATCGCTGCAGAACCATGTGGTATCGCCATTGTGCACAGAGTATTCTGTCCACGTGCTGTCTTTCGTCATTTCGCACACTGGGTCCATAGGGCCAGTAGGCGCAGCCGCTTCGGCACCTGCTGCCGGTTGTTCTTTCGGCATCTCTATTGTAGTGGTACCTTCCGGTGCATTGCCGCAAGATGCCAGCATCATACCTGCTATTATAACAGAAGCAAAACGTTTCATCTTAAAGAATTTTTGCAAAGGTACTATTTGTTTTTCACAGCATCTGCCTTCACCAGTCGCTGTGTTTGGTTAAAAATAAGAATAGTGATGTATAGAATACCTAGGCTGTATGCCAGCAAAAACATATACCATACAGGTGTACTGTTTGTTACTTCCTTGCCTATAGCAGGCAGCAACAGTGTAATAAGCGACAATCCGATTCCTTGTCCTAAAAATTTATATGTATTGTCCATGTTTATTTTTTAATGAATGGTGTTGTACTTGTTTGTTGGTCGGCAATTACTTTCAGCCAATAGTTGCCTGTTGGTAATGATGTTGTGTTGATGCGGATGTTATCGCCTGTTTTGCTGATTGGCAAAAAATAGATTTTACCTGCAGCATCCAGCACCGTTATATTTTCTACATTATTACCTGCCACTTGCAGCAGGTCTGCGCATGGGTTGGGGTAGATGCGCGTGGTAGTATTTTCCATTGTTTTTACGCTTGTGTTGAATGTTAAATCCCAAACCTGCACTTCACCTTTGTCTGTACCTGCGGCTACATATTTACCGTTAGGGGAAAAGTCAACAGAGTAAACAGTACCTAAGCCCGTTTTGCCAAATTTTTTGAGCTGGGCACCTGTATTGAAATCCCAGATGCGGATACTACCATCCTTACTGCCCGATACAATTTTTGCGCCGTCGTCCGATACATCTACAAATTTTACTTCATCGGTATGCCCCGTCAGCGTGCGCACAAGGCTGCCTGTTGCGGCATCCCATATCTTAATGGTTTTGTCTTTAGACCCCGATACAATGTAGTTGCCGTTTGGCGTTGCTTTTACGCCATATATGCTGCCTGTGTGGCCTGTCATGGTTTTCAGCAAATTGCCTGCAGTGTCCCATACTTTAACCGTAGCATCATCGCCACCGGTTATTATTTTTTCCTGTGCTGTCCAGTCGCTGCACATTACCCAGTTGAGGTGTGCGGTAACAGTGCGTATCAGCGTTCCGCTTGCTATATTATATATCAGCAGTTTTTTGTCAGACCCGCCTACTGCCAGTTTACTGTTATCGGGAGAAAAGTTGACAGAGAATGAATAGGTGACACCCAACGGAAAAGTATTTAGCAATGTAGGTGGCGATGTGGTATAGTCAAACACCAGCAAGTTGCCCAGTTCTTCTATTGCCGCCGCTCTGGTACCATTGCTGTTCAGGCGTACACCCTGTATGCACATCAGTGCATCGTCTACTTTATAATCCCACAGTATATTGCCTGTTTCTGTATTGAAGATGCGCAGATAAGACGGGCTGCATTCAGACCCGCTGAACACTTTACTGCCATCAGCAGAAAATGATACCGCATAGGTAGCTTTCGTATCAGCGTATGGCGAATTGTATTGTGTCCATTTCAGGTTTTGTGCTTGTGCTGTCTGTGTCAGCAGCAATGCCCCGATTATATATATAGTTTTCATTCCGGTTTTATTTTTTTGATGTAAAAAAATATAGCCGCCATAGCGGCTATAATGATTAATGACTATGTTCTGATACTTCTTTTACGCTGAACATACCTGCGTAGTTATCTGCAATTTTTACCGCATTTGCACCCGGCATATGCACCGTGTTGATTGCAGAAAAATCAATCGGGCTCGGCATACCAAACATTTTAGCTGCATTTGCTTCCATATGTACATGGTAGCTGCTGCCGTTTATGGTTATTGGCTGCGGGAAGGTGAGTGTTACAGTACGGATGGTATTGCTGCTGCCCGAGAAGCCACCAATGTGGAATTTCAGTGCCTTGTCTGTTGCTGTAGATTTTGGCGCTTTACCTTCCATCTTCAATTGTATGTAACCCGTATTCCAGCTCCAGAACATGCCATTGGCAGGGTCTAAAGCACCTGTTTGTGCGCCACTCACATTGCGCAGGCTATCTACACCTATCATAAAGCTGATGCCTGTGTAAGTACCATTTGGTACATTACTGATGGTAAACATTTGCGATGAACCTTTCGACTCTTCTACCAGATGGTAGCTTTCAGGTTCGCTGTAATTGCTGCCACCTGTCAGTTTTATATTAGTTACATAATAGTTGAATTTGCTGATTTGAAACGAATCGCCCAGATGGTTGGTGTACCATTTTGTATCAAGCACCAGGTCTTCACTTTTTACACGGTTATCTATCATTATTTCTACACTGCCTGTAGTTGCTGTATGGTTATGGTCGTCGGTATGTGTATCATCTTTTTTGCAAGACGAAACTGTGATTGCAGATACTGCAAAAATTGAAGCGAAAATTTTATATGCGTATTTCATTTGTTTAAATTTTTAAATGCTGTAACGGATAAGCCAATCCTATCCTTACTTGATGGATAATTAAAATTGTGAGTGCAATAAAATAGCGTGCGCTAAAGCCCGCGTGTAGAAACATGCATTGCATGCGCACGCAGCTACTGCAGGTACACTCTCCTGCAGTCATATTTGTCAAAACAAGTTCTCTAAGCTATTGCCGCTAATGGCGGATGGAAGATGGAAGGGCTGTAATCTATACCTTGTATGTCTGCATAGTAGTCGTTTTCTACCGCAACATCTGTATAGTTATTAAAATGAAAGAACAGCTTTTCGGTGATGATAAAATGAACAACTTCTATTTTGTTTTCCTGCTGCTGTTGATTGTTCGATTTTGAATCGGACTTCTCGTCGGCTTTGGCAAGTTGTTTTTTCAAATAACATTTACCATTACATTTCAACTGTGGTTTTGCTTTGTTTTCGCACAGCACAGTCGCCACATATTGTTTGTTAACTTGGTACCACGCCACTATACCCAGCTTCACAAGGCTCTGGAAGCTGAGGCTCAATAGTAATATAATAATTACTGCATGACGCATGGTACTACGAAGTTATAACACCTTTGTTAAAGTACAGACAGTATTTATAATGAAATATATAGGGTTAAGTGAATGATTTTCATCAGTTTTTAATTTGTAGTAATAAATAACCCCCGCTATTGCAGGGGTTATTTATTAATAAGTAGTGTTGAATTGTACACCCACTGTGTACCATCTGCCGGGCAGTTGTATAACACTTGCCTCGCGATATTTGGTATCCAGTATATTGTTTACATCTGCATAGATGTTGAATTGTTTGATGCGGTAAGCTACGCGTGCATCTACCAATGTATAGTCGTTTGCATTGATGCGGTACAGGTAGCGGACGTTTGCATTCAGCTGCAGTTTGTTCCACAGCATGCTTCGCACAGATGCTATTGCCTGATGGCGCAAGGCTTCTACAGCATATTTAGAAATAGCATTGTTAGGTGTTTCAATTACAGGGCTTAAGTAGGTATAGTTGCCCTGCAGGTTGATGACATACTTATCGCTCAATGCAAGATGCTTGCTCAGCTGGTATGTTACCTGTCCGCTGATGCCGTTTGTGTTTACAGACTGGAAGTTTTGCGGCTGCCACGGGTCAAGCGTTGTAGCACGTACCCAGTCTATAAAGTCTGTATTGTTTTTGTAGAAGTAAGCAGCCCTTGCAAACAACATACTGCCGTTATATTGCAAACCGCCTTCTGCATATTTAGCATGTTCGGGTTGCAGGCTTGCGTTGCCTATGTTAGTTGGCCCTTTGTAATAAAGGTCTGTATAAGTAGGTAGGCGTTGCCCCATACTTGCATTGGCAAATACTTTCCATTTTGGCAGGAAGCGATAGCCTGCGTCAAGACCTGGAAATGCCTGCCAACCATAGTCGCTGTTGTAGTTGGCATATACACCCAGCCCTGCATTCAGCCTACTGTTGAAGTAATGTTTGTACTCCGCATAGATGCCAGTATTATTACGATTGCGCTTGCCGAGATTGGTACTGTTGATGTCTTCGTTACGATATTCTACACCCATACCCACAGTGCCTTTGCGCATAGTATAGCTGCTCTGCACCTCGCCCGTTACCACATTTGTTTCGTGTATGTTGTGGTATAAAGAAGGATTCTGACGAACGAAAATATAGTCGTCATTGTTGTAACGATAGCTCACGCGCGGACGTATCATCAGTTTGCTGTTTGGCTTCAGTGTATAGGCAATACTACCTATTGCTGTCTGTACAGTTTCTGTAGAATTGGCATCTACCGGTGCGGCATAATATCCGTTTGCACCAAAGTCGTTGTGGATGTAGGCACCCATAGCATCTATGCTGTTCTTGCTGTTCAGCACTATTCTGTTCTGGTAAAATAGGCGCGTTGTTTTGTATGCAGTATTGTATCTGTAACCATTGCCTTCATCGTGCGCTACAGAAAGGATATGACTTTGTTGCTTACCGGCAAAAGAAGCAGATGCCTGTGCGCCCCAACCGTAGTAGGTATCGCCGCTGGCAGTGTCTGTTTGCAGATTGCTGCCTGCATATACCTGTGCGCTTACTTCGTTTTGCTGTGGTATGCGTGTAACGATGTTGATAGCACCTGCAAGCGAGTTAACGCCATATACCATGGCAGCGGGGCCGCGCAATACTTCAATCTGTTCTATAGCCGAGATAGGAATGGGTAGGTTCATCATGTGGTGGCCTGTTTGCGGGTCACTTATCTTCACACCGTTTACCAGTACCAGTACCTGATCGAATGTACTACCGTCGATGCTGATATCTGCCTGTGTACCGTTAGGGCCACGCTGGCGAAAATCTGCACCTGCAACATAGGCAAGTAGCTCTGCGGTGGATTTTACAGGCAGTGTCGCAATTTGTTTGCGGTCCATTACCTGCATGTTTCTGTTTTGCTTACCGAAGCTTGCCTGTATTCTGTTTTCGTGAATGATGACGGTGTCGAGTGCTTGCTGTGCAAAGGAAGAAAGGCTGCTGCCCAACAGTCCTAAGCCGATAATCAAGTTTTTTTGCATATGGTTTGTTTTAGCGCCGCAAAGGTATAGGCGTTAAAACCGTTGATTATCAAACTTTAAAGCATATTTATAAGCGCAACATCTCAATGTGTGGTATTCCGTCTTCTATATATTCCGCACTATTTATATTAAAACCAAAACGCTCATAAAAAGCCTTCAAATATAATTGTGCACCTATACGTATTGGGCCCGTGCCGTAAGATTCTATTGCCTTTTCTATAGATAGTTCCATCAGTTCCATTCCCATTCCCTTTGTACGATAGTCGGGGTCTATTACCACACGCCCTATAGACATCTCTTTGTAAGACACACCCGCAGATACCAAACGGCTGTATGCAACCAGTGCACTATCTGCAAAGCCCATCAGATGCAGGCATTTGGTGTCTTTATCGTCCATATCCAGAAACACGCAGTTCTGCTCTACCACGAATACTTTACTGCGTAGTTTCAGTACCTCATATAATTCGTAATTGCTCAGCTCTACAAAAGCTTTCAATCGCCAGTTCAGTTGCATATAAAACTCGTTAAGGGGTTGTTTCTCTGTTGCGCGATAGCATGATAGCGCCACAAAGTATGGCGCTCACACTCAGTGTTACCAGATGGTAGTATTTGTATAGCAACGGAGAAAACATGTAGAAGAACAGCAGAAACACAAACAGCATCAGCAGTGTAAAGAAGCTATAATCAATACGATGTTTATTACGTTGGTAATACCACAGACCTGCTATATTCAGTAATAACATAATCCCTGCCTGTATTGTCCGCATAGCATATACTTTCTGTTCTGCATTACCCGGCAACAGGTTCTTGAAGTAAGAACCGAAATATATACCTGGTGCAAAAGTGTTGGATGCATGCTCTGGACCAAATCCCCGCCATTCACTTATAGCACAACTATTATGGTAGGCGATGCCTTTATTTAGTATTGTCGGGTCTTTTAAATAAAAAGGTATGATATAAAAAATCATTACAGATGCCGCAATTGTGCCCCACATCATCAGATTGGTTTTTCGTGGTACATTTTGCCAGTATATCATTGCAAATAATGGTAACCAAAATACAAGTGTGTACCTTGACAACACGCAGAGTATCAGCCCGAGTGTAATGAGATAGATATTCTTTTGCAGCAAGCCTACAGCCAGTATCATGTAGTAGGCAGCTATCAGTGTCTCCAATGACACGGAGATATCCATGCTACCCCAGTTGATATAGAAAACCAGTACAAACAGCGGCATGCATATAGTAAGCAGCTTAGTCGTAATGTTTACTCTATTGCGCCATACATACACCCCCCATACACCATTTGCTATCATTATGGAAAGTATGCCTATCCACCTGTTGTCGAAGTGCAGCCAATGGGAGACAGCCAAAGGAAACCAATTGAGCGGCATATATACAGGGTATGGATGCCATGCATATTCTTCTATCGGGTAGTAGGGGAATTTGCCGGATGTATAGCGCTCATACAGTGCATTCAGTTGTGTGATTACGTCAGAAAGTTGCCCGGGATTGTTGTATTCTGCAAACAGCTTGTCGAACCATGGTATGGTAGCAGCAATAGCAGCTATACCTATGGTACCACCTATAAGCAGCCTGTTGGCAGCTAATGGTTTTACAACAGGTGCTTCGCCCTTCTTTAATACTGAGAGGTAATAGAAAGGTACTAGCAGGAACAGGATGAATAATACAGCAGGATTGGCATCAAGCCCCAACCATTCGCGGCCGTATACTACTACGTAGCATTGAAGCAGCAAAAGGATGACGGGTATGATTACTTTCTTCATGAATGCATTTTAGCAATAAATAACTATATAACCGAGGCTATAGTATGTTATTTGCTAAGGTGCATGCTTCTTTCTTTATAAAGCTGGCGGAACCATGGGTCGCGCAGGTCTTTGATAAAGCGGATAGCCTCACCGGTGCTCTTCATTTCAGGGCCCAGCTCCTTATTTACATTCGGGAATTTGTTGAAGCTGAATATCGGCTCTTTCACTGCAAAACCTTCAAGTTTCTTTTCCATCTTGAAGTCTTTCAGTTTCTTTTCGCCCAGCATCACTTTGGTAGCTATATTCAGGTATGGGATACCGTATGCTTTTGCTATAAATGGTGTAGTACGGCTGGCACGCGGGTTAGCTTCTATCACATATACTTTACCGTCTTTGATGGCAAACTGTATGTTGATGAGGCCGCGAACATTCAGCTTCAGCGCTATGCGCTTAGCAATGTCAGCCATTTCGTCTACAATCAGTTGGCCCAGGTTGAAGCATGGCAGCAGGGCGTGGCTATCGCCACTGTGTATGCCTGCAGGCTCTATGTGCTCCATAATGCCCATGATGTGTACTTCTTCGCCATCGCAGATAGCATCTACCTCTGCTTCCTGACAACGATCCAGGAAGTGGTCGATTAATATTTTATTGCCCGGAAGGTGTTTCAGCAGGCTCAGTACGCTTTTTTCCAGTTCGTCATCATTGATAACGATACGCATCCTTTGACCGCCCAGTACATAAGACGGGCGCACCAGTACCGGATAACCCACTTCGTTGGCTACTTCTATAGCCTCGTCTGTAGTATATGCCGTACCGTAGCGTGGGTAAGGGATGTTCAGTTCTTTCAGCAGATCGCTGAAGCGACCGCGGTCTTCGGCAATATCCATGTCATCGAAAGATGTACCGATGATGCGAACGCCTTTTTCGTGCAGGCGCTTTGCCAGTTTCAACGCTGTTTGTCCGCCCAGTTGCACTATCACACCATATGGTTGCTCATGCTCGATGATTTCCCAAAGGTGTTCCCAGTATACGGGTTCGAAATACAGCTTATCTGCAATATCAAAGTCTGTAGATACTGTTTCGGGATTGCAGTTTACCATAATGGCTTCAAAACCACTTTCCTTAACAGCCAGCAGGCCGTGTGTGCAGCAATAATCAAATTCTATACCTTGGCCGATACGATTCGGGCCAGACCCCAATACAATGACTTTTTTCTTTTCTCCGGGGATTGATTCGTTGAAAACGATAGAAGAACTCATGAGCGGCAAAGTTAGCACATTCAGTCAAATCCAGAAAATACAAATTATATAACAGATTTTATCCATTCGATGCATTCCGCCTCATCTACAATAGACCATGAATGTGGGTGTCGCATACCATTGGCACGCATTCCTTTGCGTGTAGACTGGACAAACTGCGCTTTTTTGTTGCCCATCATCATCAGTCTTTTTATCAGCTCTGCAGAAAACTCGTAGTTGGCATTGTGAACTGATTGCATTCGGTTTATCAGGCGCCAGTTGACATCTATTTCGTGATAGGTCCTAACAGCCGTTTCTTTCAGATATACTTCATTATTGCAATACGAGGCATTCATACAAAAAGGTGTTACCTCGGCATACTTCGCAATATTGTCTTTAGGGATGCCCCTGTCTTTTTGCATCATCTGCATGGCACTCTTTGCTTCCGCTACTGCCATGTCCGAATAGTTTTCCTTCACTATCTGTTCCAGCAGCTCCCATGTGCCGAAGACATCTATCGGAGAGTCGACCGTAAAAACAGCCTTCGGGCGCACAGGGTATTTGTCAGGAAACTGGTTGCAGAGTTCTACATAACGCAAGGCAATAGTACCACCTGCCGAAAAGCCGCCCAATACAAATTTTGAAGGGTCTGCATGATAACGCTTGATAACATCTTGCAACACAGCTGTAAGATTATTGACTACGTTTTGCCTTGCATATACTTCATACCCTGCTGCGAATGATACCGTGAGTATGTTATTGTGGTAAGCAAAGCTATCCAGCTTTGTTTCGGGCAGTGTGTTTTCGGGTTGCTGGCTATAGCCGGCCAAGAGAACCAGTACTGCATCTATTTTGCCTGCCGGCTCTGTAACCATGTAATAACCACTGATGGGTTCATTCTTATTAATGTCGATGCGTTTTACCTGCGGTTCGGTTTGTGCAGTGCAGTATATGCCAATGCATAAAAAGGATGCAACGATGAGGTATGATAATTTCTTCAACATAAACTACCAGGGGTTTTTAAGATCGTTTTTTGTAAAAAGGTGTTGCCTGTTTTTGAAATTGCTGTCAGTTGGCTTTTTCAGTACCACACCCGTATTGCCCAATAGCCTCCTGATAGTGGCAATGGGTGTAAGCACCAGCCAGTATATGATGCTTAGTAGTATTGCGTTGTTGATATGGCCGATGAAACCTGTCAGCCTCCCAAACCATTTGTGCACAAAAGCGGCAAAACCGCCCGATGCCACCCCAAGTATGCCGATGGCAAATGCTGCATATAATATCTCTATACGATGAAACAGGAAATAGAGTAGCACCCCCATCAGCACAATGGCAAGTAGCGACTCTTTTATTTTTACTGCTTCCTTCATCTAGAACAATGTATATATAAATGGTGCCAAGCCTGTGTTGGCTGCAATTATCAGTACGGCTATCAGCAGCAGTGCTAAGATGATGGGTGTGAGCCACCATTTTTTGCGCTCCTTCAAAAACAACCACAGGTCTTTTAAAAATTCCATTGCTACCAAATTACGGCTTCTGTTACTAATCTTTTGCAAAGCTTTGTTTATTAACTACCACGCCTGTTTGTTCTTCTTTGTACAATATGAAATTGCCCATTACCAGTACATCCATATCTGTAGTCATGAAACAAGTGAATGCATCATCGGGTGTACAAACAATCGGCTCGCCACGAACATTGAAAGATGTATTGATAAGCACACCATAATCTGCAATGCGTTTAAAGTCTGTAAGCAATTGGTGCATCAACGGATTGTCTGTTGCGGATACCGTTTGTATGCGTGCGCTGTAGTCTATATGTGTGATGGCTGGTAATACACTCCGCTGAACATATAGTTTGTCCATCAATGGTAGGTTGTGATAACCATCGGGTAGTGCCTTACGGTATGCATCGCTGATTGGGTGTACAAACAACATGTATGGCGATTGCTGCTTTACATTGAACAACCGCGTTGCTTCTTCTTGCAACATAATGGGTGCAAACGGACGGAAACCCTCTCGCTGTTTTATCTTGATGTTGAGGCGCTTCTGCATGTCGGGATTGCGGGCATCGGCCAATATGCTGCGGTTGCCCAATGCCCGCGGACCAAACTCCATCCTGCCCTGAAACCAACCTACTACTTTGCCATCAGCTATATCCTTCGCTACGGTAGTGGTGAGCAATGTGCTGTCTTCTATATGTGTAGCTGTAGCACTGTATTTGTTGATGGTACGGATGATGTCTTTATCGCTATAAGACGGGCCGAGGTATGCACCGTGCATAGCATCTGTACCTGCATTGCTGCGTGGTTGGTCTTGATGAATATGGTAAGCAGCGAGCGCCGCACCTATGGCACCACCTGCATCGCCGGCAGCAGGCTGTATGTATATGTTGTCAAAAATATCGGCTGCCTGTAGCTTGCCATTGGCTACACAGTTGAGTGCTACACCACCTGCCATGCAGAGTGTATTGCTACCCGTTAGCTGTTTGGCAGTGTGTGCCAGCTTCAATACAATATCTTCCGTAACCTGTTGTATAGCCAGTGCAAGATTGCAATGGTGTTGCTCCATCTGTTCGTCTTCACCCCTGCGTTTGAAGCCGAATAGTTTCTCCCAACCTGCATCGCTGACCATACGCATGCCTGTTGCATAGGTAAAGTATTGCTGATGCAAAAAGATAGAGCCATCATCATACACGGTGCAGAGCTTATCGAGTATCAACTCTTTGTACGCCGTCACTTGTGCATCCTGCGGATTGCCGTAAGGTGCAAGCCCCATCAACTTGTATTCGCCTGAGTTGACTTTGAAGCCGAGGAAGTAAGTGAAGGCGGAGTAGAGCAAACCTACTGAGTGCGGAAAGTGCAGCTCCTTCAGTACTTCTATGTTGCTGCCGCTTCCTTTGCCTATAGATGTGGTACACCATTCGCCTACACCATCTATAGTTAGTATGGCAGCATCTGTATACGGAGATGGATAGAACGCGCTGGCTGCATGGCTGAGGTGATGCTCGGGGAAGAGCAGTTGTTGCTTACCATTACAGTTTTCATCTGCTTCTTTTAGTCCCTTGCGCACATTGTCTTTCAGGAATAGTTTTTCCTTTATCCATACAGGCATAGAACGCATGAAGGACAACCAACCCTTTGGCGAATAAGCATAGTAGGTTTCCAGCAGTCGTTCAAACTTCAGGAAGGGCTTATCGTAGAAGGCTACATAATCTACATTGTTGATGCTGATGCCGCCCTCTTGCAGACAATAACGAATGGCATGTACGGGAAAGGCTGCATCGTGTTTGATGCGTGTAAACCTTTCTTCCTGTGCAGCAGCAACTATGCGACCGTCAACTATAAGTGCCGCGGCTGCGTCGTGATAATAACAGGAAATACCAAGTATCGTCATTGCGTAGCCGTAAAAGTAGAAATACAAGCGCAAATGGCAGCATGAATTTGTTGCAGATTGTTGCAATTATTCCCGCAATATTTCTTTTTGCCTGCCGATGGGTTTTGATAATAGTTTGCGAAGACCGGCATGGGTAATGTGTTGGCTTGGTGTATTGCCGGCAGTACTTGTTTCCGTTTCCTGTTTTTCGGGTTTGTTGGCAGATGGCTGTACGGTGTGTACTACGGTCATTTGTTTGGGTGTGGGGTAGTCGCCCGCAAGTCGGCTATCGAGGTCGATGGCTTTCAGCATCTGGTTGATGGATGGCTTTACCATTTGTGTACAGGTTTTGCAGTCCTTGCCTTTGTATTGCTGTTCTATATACACATTGCCCTCGGCTATGCGTGCCAGTATTTCGCGCTTGCGCTGTACGGTGAGTAGCTCTGCTGTGATGCGTTGTTTCACTTCCTGTTCGGCCTCGCTGCGCAGGCGTGCTTCTGCCTCTTCAATGGCGGTGGCTATTTCGGGAATGTTCAACAGGCGGTTGGCGGCACTTTCCATAGAGCGGTAATTGTTGCTCTTGCAATTGTATGCCAGTTTGTAGGCATGGGCGGGGTCGCCCCATTTCAGATACTCGGTTACGAACCGGTATTGTTTCAGGTTCATTGGGTGATAGGTTTTATTATTGCAAAAATACAATAATAATTTCATTTAATGATTCGTGTCATTTCGAGAAAAGAAGGAAAAAATAGTATTGGATAAGTATAGCTACCGTTTTCTTTTTGTATGGCCTAAGATCGGTACTATATTGTTTTATGAACAAGGTAAATGTATCATTATACCACTACTTTGAATTGGCAATTTCAACAAAATCTAATCTACTTGCCTTTTCAAATGCACTATCTCGCTGAATCTCGTCACCCACATAATAGAGTCTGTATTTCACTGAGTTCTTACCTGCTAAATCAATATTCATGCTTCCTGAAGATCCGCCTGAAACTACGACTGTATTAGAAGGAGCCTTGTTAATACTGGATTTAATTTTTTTATCCTCTGACACCTTACCGTAATAAAAATCGGGAAGATTGGAACAGCCGTCATTTTCAGAAAATTTTGTCTTTAATATACCATCAGGTGGGATACGGTATACTCTTTTATCATTATAGTATTCTGGTATTGCCTTATTCTCCTGATTAAAAATCAGAACAACATAGCCAACATAATTTTCAGGAACAATAATTATTTCTTCTTCTGCTCTATTACAACTATTGAAAATAAGTACCAGTAGTACAAGAAAGTAATTTTTCATATATCCTTAGTTACTTGTAGATTTAACCTATTTAGCATTCTTGCTCAGGCTGCAGAAGTATTGAAGAAATTAAAACTTGCACCTTCTTCATATTGGGGCTTGTATGAAACCTTGTCTTTTGTTATTGTGTATGGAACGTAAACATTGGTGCTGCCACCATCTATCATATCAAGGCGTATTTCTATACAGTCGGTGTTCTCATTCGTATCATCGTCTGTTACTATTACATCCTGGCAAATACACACAGCAATAAAGTCGTACTCGGGATGCAGTTCTTCAAAGGTTTCTTCCAGCTCCGTCACTATATCTTCATTGGTCATATCGTCATCACCTTCATCATCGGGCATTACATCTACAAAGGTCTCATCTTCTCTGATAACGCCCAGTGCAAACGGAAAGAATTCACCATATTCTTCCATTATTTTAGCGGCAATTGTTTTGCAGTCTTTTATCAGTTTGTTTTTGATGTACTCGCTCATGCTACGATTTGATGGTTAAAGGTACGATACTGTGTTTGAAGATAAACCTATAAATCACTTGCGTCATTGCGAGCGTTAGCGAAGCAACCTCGCGAAATGCGTGTTGATTTTCTCTTCGGGCTTTAGTACTACCTTCATCTTTCTCTTTCTTTTTGCTTGTCCAAAAAGAAAGAGAGAAAGAAAAAGGACCCCCTAAAACCAATGCTCCGCATGTTTTAGGGTTAGCTATACGCTGTTGTTGTGGGGAATATGCATTAGGCGTGGTCAGTGCTACGCACATGACGGTGCTATGAGGCTACACTTTCTCTTTTCGTCATTGCGAGGAACGAAGCAATCTAGTCACATTATGTATTTCTTTTTTTCACGAGTCGTTTGCTGCGCTCTTACCTGCGCTTCCTTTCTTTCTTTTGGCAGCAAAAGAAAGAAAGGAAGAAAAGCTGCCGGGCATGGGTTCGTTGATTGCTTGTATGTTTATCCCGTCATTGCGAGGAACGAAGCAACTTTTCTCATGTAGCGGAGCAGAATAATCTCACGAAATGAGTGAATTATTTATAAGGCAAATGTGATATTAATATCTGTGGCTCGTGACCTTCTTTGGCAAGGCTATAATGGAATGCTGCCGCCCACTCATCGGCACGCTCTACTTTTGGACCGATGGTTAGTTTCTTTATTAGTGGTAGTATTTCTACCAGTTCTATATATACTCTTGGCGGTAGAGAACCAGTATTTATATGTTTTTCGAAACCAACACCTTTTACAACAAGCCTCAGTTCATGTTCATACTGATATTCTGCAGACTTAAATAGATAAGCTATGCTATTCAGCAATTCAGCAATTGTCTGTTTGTCTTCACTAGTTGTATTCTTATGCTCATTGAACTGCTCAATATTACCTGCTAATTCCGCCATTAACTTGTTTAGTTCATCTTCACTATTCTTATCACCACCAGGAATAACAAACTTGCAATTTTTACCATCAATATTTTCTTTATAAGCCACCCTATAAAAACAAAATTCTTTGTCAGCAGTATTCATGTTGCCATCTTTATTTACACTGTCAGTGATATTCTGAATCAATGTTTCTCTTTGCATAACTATTGCACAACCGCAAGCTTCCACCTTGTTTTCTTTACCATACATGCGCCAAAGAGTAAGGTCGTCATATTTATTCTCCGCTACAAAGCTGCCAATAAAAGGTTTGTGAGTAAATGGAACGGCTTCTGTCCCTTTGTGTTTTTCGGATTGTAGGTTGAACTTTACATATTCGAATAGTTCTATACCCTCCGATGTATCGTTTAGAAAGGTACCTTCTGATAATCGAAACTTACTCTTTTCTAATACCAACGCTTTAGCAACTGATAGCCCTGTATAGTGAATAACACAATCGCCTTTATACATCAATAAATCAAGTATGTAATTTACAGTTTGGTTAATCGCGGTATTAAGAGGCTTTAAATCAGCTTTAGCCAATAGTTTATTAATATCCTCAATCCTCAATTTCGCGCGTTCAGTATAGTAGTCTACTTTACCAGTTTTAAGTAATAAGTATTGTTCATAGCAATCTTTAGCTTCCTTGTATTCATTAGAATCATCCAGCAATAATGCTAGATTATAATATGGATTTCCAATGTTTGGGTCAAGTCTTATGGCTTTTTCATAATATTTCTTTGCTTGTTCAAAATTATTAAGGTCATAGTATACAGCACCTAAACCATTATAAGAATGTATATATTCAGGGTTAATTTTGATTGCCTTATTGTAGTAGTGTTTTGCTTTATTAGTATTATTCAAATTTTTATAAACTCCACCTAAACCAGTATAGGCGTAGAAGTTTTGGGAATCTATTTCTATTGCTTTTTCATAGTTACGCTTCGCCTGATCATAATCTTTTAGATCAAAATATATATTCCCTAAATTGCTATACGCATTAGAATATTCTGGATCTATTTCTATGGCTTTATTATAGTATAGTATTGCTCCCCCATTGTCTTCTAGGTCGCTACAAACATTCCCTAAGTAATTGTGCGCTTTAGCATTATTTTTGTCGTGTTTTAGTGCGTGCTCTGCACAAGATTTACAATTCTTGTTATCTTTAAGCTTATAATATGCCTGTGCCTTTTCTGCATACAAATTAGCATTGTTGTATTGGGTTAAAATTTCTTCAGGTAGTAAATCAATTACTTCTTTATACTTCTTTTCTTCATTCAAGCTTCGTACTTTTTGAAGTAATGTTTCAAGGTTTCCCATTTCGGTGTTACATATTTGTTGAGGTGATATGAATATATAAATTTTTTCATGTAGGATATAACGCTAGCTCGGGCATTAAAATAAAAAAGGGGCGATGAGCCCCTTTTTTATTTTAGTCTATCAGCACATTGCCGGTCATTTCGTTTGGTATGGGTATGCCCATATAGTGTAGTATGGTTGGGGCTATGTCGCCCAGCTTGCCGGGGCGCACTATGCCTTTGTAATCGTTGCTGATAACGAACAGTGGTACGGGGTTGAGCGTGTGTGCTGTGTTTACAGTTCCGTCTTCATTTATCATATAGTCGCTGTTGCCGTGGTCTGCCGTCAGGAATACACAATAGCCATTTGCCAGTGCAGCAGGTACTATTTTCGATACACAATTATTTACCGTCTCCACTGCTTTTATGGCAGCTTCCCACACACCTGTATGGCCCACCATATCGGCATTGGCAAAGTTGAGGCAAATAAAATCTGCCGATTGTTTTTCTATCTCTGGCAGTATAGCATCTGTCAGGTCTATGGCGCTCATCTGCGGTTTCAGATCGTAGGTTGCCACGTCCTTCGGCGATGGTTTCAGTATTCTGCCTTCACCTTCAAAAGGATGCTCTCGCCCGCCGCTGAAGAAGAATGTAACGTGCGGATATTTTTCTGTTTCGGCAATGCGTATCTGTTTTTTACCATTGTCGGCCAGCACCTCGCCCAGCGTATTATTCAGGTTGTCGTTATAGAATATTACATCTATGTTCTGGTAGGTCTTGTCGTACTCCGTCATGGTAACATAGTGCAATTGCAGCGGGTGCATATCCAGTTCGGGGAAATCCTGCTGTGTAAGCACCTGTGTTATTTCGCGGCAGCGGTCTGTACGGAAGTTGAAACATATCACCACATCGCCATCCTGTATGGTAGCCAGCGGATTGCCATCGTTGTCTGTAGCAATGATGGGTTTGATAAACTCATCGGTAGTGCCTGCATTGTAAGATGCCTCTATGCTGCCCAGTATGTCCTGCGTTTTTTCGCCAACGCCGTGTACCAATGCATCGTATGCCAGTTTTACACGCTCCCAACGGTGGTCGCGGTCCATAGCATAATACCTGCCTGTAACGGATGCGATGAAACCACCTGATATAACGAGGTGTTGCTGCAGGTCCTTCAGATAGTCGTAGCCGCCTTTCGGGTCGGTATCGCGGCCATCTGTAAATGCATGGATGGCAACGCGCTGCACATTGTGCTTGCTTGCCAGTGTGCAGATAGCCTTCAGATGGTTGATGTGCGAGTGTACACCGCCATCGCTCACCAGGCCTATCAGGTGCAGGGTCTTATTATTATACTTGGCACTATCCAGTGCTTTCTGGAAAATCAGGTTGTTGGCAAGCTCGCCATCGCGAATGGCAACATTGATACGTTGCAGTTCCTGATACACAATACGGCCCGCTCCCAAGTTCAGGTGGCCTACTTCGCTATTACCCATTTGTCCATCGGGCAGGCCAACGGCTTCGCCGCAGGTTATCAGCTCTGTATTTGGGTATTGGCTGTATAAAGACTTAACGAACGGAACATTGGCATTGGCTATGGCATCGGCAGCGGGTACCTGACCATGGCCCCAGCCGTCCATAATAATAAGCATTGCTTTCTTTGACATGGGCGCAAAATTACTGAAAATCCGCAGGCGGTTATTTCCCGTATTATGATATGTATCAGCTTTATTAGCTATGAGTTATAATACATGTAGCAATATTGTATTTGTGGAACGATATGGCAAATAAAATGTATGGATATAAAATTATTGTTGATATTTAGAAGCATTTTTCCTAACTTTAAATGCTTTTTAACCTAAAAGTTAAAATTTTAACAAGTTTGGCAGGTTTTTTGATGTGGATAACTTGTTATACAGGACTTGAAGCAGTTTGCCGATGAAGAAATTTTACAAACGAACTATACTTACCATACTGTCCTCTTTCATAATGCTTGCTGCAGCCAATGCACAAGCGCTTGAGGACGTGACTAATGGTATCCGCAGTGGAAACATCACTACGGTGGCTAAGTATTTAGATAATACGGTTTCCATTACAATCAGCAATAATCAATCTATTTACAGTAAAGCACAGGCAGAAATTGTACTGAAAGACTTCTTTACTAAAAACCAGGTGAAAGATTTTATTGTGAAACAAGGTGGCCCGTCCGGGCAGAATGCAAAATATGCCGTGGGCACTTTGCAAACCACCAACGGCACTTATCAGATATATCTGGTGCTGAAACAAAAAGATGACTCTTACGTACTACGCGAAATGCGGTTTGAAAAATAAATTGAAAGCGCCCCTTTACAGGGGCGCTTTTGTTTTGAGTACTAACTGAAAAACACCCGCCACGATAGCGGGCGTTTTCTTGCACCTATGATTACCCCTATTGCTTCATAAATCTGCTGCTGAAAACTTTATCTGTATTGATTGCTTTTATGATGTACTGCCCCGGTTGCAAGTCGGCAACATCTATACTGCGTGTATTGCTGTCCAGTTCAAAACTTTTAACGTCTCTGCCCGTCAGGTCTGTAACAAGTACTTTGTAACTGCCCGTAGCGTTAGCTATGTTCAGATATAGTATGTCTTTTACAGGATTCGGGTACAGCGTGATTGTGGCCTGTGTATTTTCTATACTGCTGACGCCGAGTGTTGTGGTGCTGAATGAGATGTCTGACCACGGAGAGTAGGTAGTGATATTATCATCTATACAATAGCTTCTGCAATGGAGATAATATTTTGTTGCAGGTTGTAGTGTAATTATTTGTACAAAACTTGCTTTTATGGGCGTGCCGAAATTGGGTACGTCTGAGCTGAGTGAATATGCGTATTCATATTTCTGTCCTGTCATTACGGTATCCCAATGAATGATGGCTGTGTTTTTGTTGATGATTTGTAGATCTAATGCAGGCGACTTGCATGCATATATAGTTCTGAAAGAATCTAATGACCATATTGAGCTATCGTTGCCCGGGCAAATAGACCTGACATGCACGTAGTACTTCGTATTTTCTCTAAGCCCTGTGATGTTTGCGAAACTATCTAAGGTGCTTGTAGCGAGTGATATTTCTGACGAAAGCGGTGTAGCGCGTGTCTGGTCTACAAGGTATTGATACCTTGTAGCATTGGCAAGTCTGTTCCAACGGATGTTGGCACTGTTAGAGTCGATACGTGTTACTTTAATGTTTTTAGGAATGATACATGCAGGCAGTGTGCGGAAAGACAGCGTATCCCAAAAAGAGAATGTAGTTGCAGAGCATCTGGTACGTACCAGCAGGAAATATCTGGTATCGGGTGTGAGGCCTGTAATTGTAGCACTGGTGTTATTTGTATTCAGCCAGCCACTTGTAGGCCAGTTGGGCGATGTGGATACTGCATAGTCGTAACCTGCAGCACCTGTTACTGCACCCCAACGTACGGTAGCGATGGTTGAATTGATAAATGACGGTGTTTGCGGAACTGTTCTTGCACATGCATGTATAGGATAGGCATCCATACCAAAGTCTGCTATGCCGGTGCCGGCAGTGCCGGATGTTCCTGTTGCAGTACCAAACAACCTGCGGTTTCCACTAGCTGTATTTTGCCTTACTGTAAAGCCACCGGTATAAGCTGTTTGCGAAACCTCAACTATAAAATTTTGGGTGCCGTTGTAAGTAAATGGATTTTGCAGGGTAATCTCTACCCATCCGCCTGAAACGATAGATGTGATAGTGTGTGATGTAGCTGAAAAAACCGTTGTAAGACCTGTTTGAAAAGCGCCGCTTGAAAAAGTATTGAGCGTAGTATGCCCCATGCGGATGGTAAGATTTGTAAAAGTAGCAGTACCCATATTTGTACCACTACGCAGGTAGATTTTTGATATCAGCTGGCTGCCGGTTGGCAGGCCTGCAAAATCTGTGCGGTAGTAAACCCATTGTACCCTGTTGGTAGTACTCATAAGCGGGATGGTATTGGAAGATGTACCGCCTGATAGCGAAAATTGTGGTGTTTGCGCGTTGGTTGTATTGGCAAACAATACTAAGAGCAATAAGAGGATGAATCTGTTCATAATAATTAGTTTTACAATTCTTTATAATAGTAATACTATCTTTTATAAACGCAATATTACTACGAGTGTTATTGAAAACGAATTAAATAAGCATTAAAAAATAGCAACAGATGTTGTATGGTGATTTTTTTACTTAGAAAATGGTGCGAATAGCTAGCAGGCTCAAAGCAAAATGCTACGAATGTTTTAGGTATAGCTATACGCTGTTATTGTGGGGAATATGCATTAGGCGTGGTCAGTGCTGCGCACATGACGGTGCTATGAGCTGTTGAGGTTTTGTCATCATTCCAGAGTAAGGATCTATTGAGTATCAGTACTTCTGACTATTCATTTTACTGCTCTGTATTCACTATGATAATGGAATGGAGTTTATAGGCAAAGAATATTAGTCTTTTCTGAACCATTTAAAGAAAGGCACTTTGAATGTGAGGGAAGCTCTTTTACTCGGAAGAATGATGTCTTTGTTTTTACATTTGAAATTATAGTAGGTTACAATATCACCCTCCTTTACAAACTCTTGTAAGTCGATGGTAATAAATCTGTTAATTTTCCCTTGTTTAATAACATTACTATCTCTAATAATGATATAATCAAATGTGTCTATCATCCCGACTATATAACTTGTGTCGGGATGTCTGGCATAAATACCCATTCCTAGATTGTTGTAAAAACCTGTGTGATTCGGCCATGAAATATCTATAGTCCATGCCTTTGTATTTTGTGAATAGCAATGAATAACGGATAAGAAAGGCATAAGTACTATCATTACTGTTACAGGTAATCGCAGAAGTCTGAAACCGTTTTTCATGAACTTATATTAGCATACCAATTTACTCAACCTTTCCCACACAACATAAAAAAAGCCCCTGCATTGCAGGGGCTTTTTGTTTTATAGATTGATTGATTTTCCTTTCGGGTATTTTACGGTGAAGGCTATTTTCTTCTTCACTGTTTCGTTTGGTTTCACACTGAGTATCCATTTCACTTCGCCTGTTGTTTCTTCAAGTGTGCCGCCATCTACGTCTGTGTCTTCTATTACAATGTCTTTATCGTTGCTGATAGGCAGTTGTTCCAGTACTGTAATATTGAGCGCCTCTTTCCGTGTATTGCGGATGCTTACGGTGTACACGAATGTTTCTTTGATGTTGGTGCCTATCGTCTTCACGCTACGCAATTCTTTATCGCGCTCGCGGCGAACGATGATTTTCTTATCACGTCCCAGTGATATATTCATCGTGTCTTTCGTATTGCGCATATCTATGAAGCCTTGTCCTACATAACTACCCTCGTAGAAGATATTGGTAGTGGCAGGTATCAGGTTCAGGTCTTCCCAATTGGTAATCTGCGCCTGCAGGAATGCGTCACGGTCCATTTTAGGAACTACAAAGTAGCGGTAAGTAGCAGGCAGCTCGTAGCTCTTAACAGATACCAGGTGTTGCTGTCCATCGCTTGGTATGGTATACGGCAGGTCTATATCGAATGTAGTACTGATACCGCTATTGTTTACCTGTACGTAGTTGTTGAGTGCGCCTGCTGCAGGTGCTTTTGCATCTTCAACTGCAGATTCCATCATGATAGCCTTGGTACGTGGTGCTGCCTGATTCTGATAGCTGTTCATATAACCTTCGCCATATGCAATAGGATTGTAAAATGCCAGATACCATGGTTGCAATGCAGGTGCTTGCGCGCCCTCGCTCGGGTTGCCTGTAGAAAGGGTGATTTTTATTTTATCCCATTTTACACCACTGTTCTGGTACACATTGGCTTTGTAGAAAAGCTTAACAGGATTTTTCAAATCTTCTACACGCAGGTCGTAAGTAGGAGACCAACCTGCATTAGGTACTACATACGATATATTAATATCTGAAGATGTAGCACGTGGTGCGTAGAACTTAACCAGCAGCTGACCGCCCGGCTGAAAGTCTTTGCTTTTTTCAGCTTCCAACTGCATACGCAGCAGCGTAAGGCGTTCGTCTGTTTTTTTCAGCGTGGCATTCAGTTTGTCTTTTTCTGCCAACAGGCCTGAGAGGCGTGTTTTTATAAGGTCGAGCATTTTGGTAAGCTCAGCAACAGACAAACCACTCTGTGAACCGGACACTTGTTTGTTCTGCGAAAGAACGGCTATCTGCTCGTTGGTAACGGCAAGCATATTGTTGGTGCCGGCGCGTCCGTTTTCTATCATATCTATACTATCCTGTATGGCGCGCGCACGTGGAGAGAGTATCTCTGCCACCAGAAAATTATTCTGGAATGTGGCAGACTGTATCACCACGCCGTTGTCGGCGCCTATGTTGAGGCTCTGTTGATTTACATTGCCCGCTATATTGGTAAAGAGTATTTCAGTTTCGCCCTGCGGCAGGTTGATTTTTGTGCTGCTGTTGAGCTCTGCGCCATTGAGGAATATGGTTGCATGGCTGATGTTGACACTCTGGCGTGTCTGTGCCCAGATGTTGTGGCTTGTTGCCAGAAGGAAACTGGCCATCAATACGTACTTTCGGTATAGCATAAGTCTTCGTTTTTATGGTACTATGGTGCAAGTAACACCGATATTCCATAAAAACGAAGCGCGAATGTCATCGTACTATCCTGATTTTAGCAAAGTTTAACATTATTTTCTTCTGCCCGTGGCCACCGCCAAACTCTATGGTAGCAATGCGGTTGTTGATGCCGCCTTCCACTGCTTTTATCTTGCCGAAGCCAAATTTCAGGTGTTCTACTTCCATATCTACCTGCATTTCCATCGGGTCGTCGGCTTTGAAATCGGTTGATGGTGTATGCGATGTAGCAACAGGTTTCTGTGCTTTCTCTGCCAGCTTTTTGAGCGATGTTGTACGGTCGAAGCCTTCATTCATTTGTCTGCCAAACGAATTTACCGAACCCTGTGCCCGATTGCTCATGCCTGTAAATGTGCGGTCGAGGTATTGTTCAGGAATTTCTTCTATAAAGCGGCTTGGTTCGTTTTGTACCAAACTGCCAAAGCGGTAGCGACTGTTGGCATAAGTAACCCAAAGGCGTTCTTTGGCACGTGTGATTGCTACATAAAACAAACGGCGCTCTTCTTCCAGGTCGTTGCGGTCGTACATGCTCATGGCACTTGGGAAGAGGTTTTCTTCGAGCCCTACGTTGAATACGCAAGGGAATTCCAAACCTTTTGCCGCGTGTATGGTCATCAGTTTTACTGCATCCTGGTTCTCATCATTACTATTATCTGCATCTGTAAGCAAGGTAATCTGTTGCAGGTAGCTACCCAAAGATTTTTCTGCCAGTTCGCCTTCTTCATCAGGCGTTTCGGTAAACTCTTTGATAGAGTTCAATAGCTCCTGTACGTTTTCGTAACGCGCAAGTCCTTCTACCGATTTATCGTTATACAATTCCTGCACAAGGCCTGTATGTTTGCCCACTGCAAAAGCTACATCGTACGCATTACTTTTTTCCAGCATTACCTGAAAGCTGCGAATCATGGTAGTAAACTGTTCTATGGCTGATGCAGCCGCACCTTTAAGCCCGCAGGCTTCGGGATGGTGCAGCATTTCCCAGAAAGTACGCTGATGGTCGTTGGCGGCTATCATCACACGCTCTACACTTGTTTTACCAATGCCGCGTGCGGGATAGTTAATAATACGTTTGATGTTTTCCTCGTCCTGCTGGTTGACGATGATGCGCAAATAAGAAAGGAAATCCTTTACCTCCTTGCGCTGATAGAAAGAGATGCCACCGTACAGTTTGTATGGTATGTTCATACGGCGTAGGCTTTCCTCGAAAGAACGGCTCTGCGCATTGGTACGATACAGGATGGCAAAATCTTTATTCGGGTGGTGATTGCGCAGCTTCATTTCTGTAATGGCATCGGCTACAAAACGGCCTTCGTCATTATCTGTAAGCGTACGCACCAGTATTATCTTTTCACCTGTGCTATTATCTGTCCACAGGTTTTTAGGTATCTGGTTTTTATTGTTTGATATTATCTGGTTGGCAACATTAAGGATAGACTGTGTACTGCGGTAGTTCTGTTCCAGCTTCACCACTTTTACATCATCATAGTCGTCCTGAAACTGCAGTATGTTTTGTACTGTAGCACCACGGAAGGAGTAGATGCTCTGTGCATCATCGCCCACCACACAAATATTTTCGTGCACAGCGCCCAGCATTTTTATAATCTGGTACTGTGCTACGTTGGTATCCTGATACTCATCTATCAATATATACTGAAAACGATGCTGGTATTTTGCCAGTACTTCGGGGAAACGAACTAACAGTTCGTACATTTTGAACAGCAGGTCATCAAAATCCATCGCACCATTGCGGAAGCACTTCATGGCATACTGTTCATATATCTGTCCCAGTAACGGACGGTTGCTGCGTGCATCTTCCTGTTGTATATGATGGTCTTGCTTATAACCGTATGGGTCTATCAGGCTGTTTTTGGCAGCAGATATGCGGTTGTAAACATACGCGGGTTTGTAGTGCTTATCATCCAGGTTCATCGCCTTGATGATATCTTTCAGGACACCCTTGGCATCGTCGGTATCGTAGATGGTAAAGTTGTTGGGGTAGCCTAGTTTATTAGCCTCGGCACGCAGTATGCGGGCAAACACAGAGTGAAACGTACCGATGAACAGATTGCGCGCCTCGGTATTGCCCAGTATTTTTTCAATACGTTCTTTCATTTCGGCGGCCGCCTTGTTGGTAAAGGTGAGCGCCAGTATATTGAATGCATCCACACCGTGGTGCATCAGGTGTGCTATACGTGTAGTAAGTACTTTGGTTTTGCCACTGCCGGCACCCGCCACAATCATCAGCGGACCGTTTATATGTTCTACCGCTTCACGTTGTTTATCATTCAGCCCTTTCAGGTAATCTTGCATGGTTGCAAAGCTAATTACTAATGGTTAAATCCTAATATCGAATTACTAAATCCTAAAAAGGATATAAAACACCAGGGTTAGGATTTAGATATTAGAATTTGGTATTTAAGAATACCTGTTAAAGAAAAATAAAAATCGTTTTGGGGTATTAGGTTAATATTACAGCAAGATTAAATTTGCGTTCGTCTACTATGATGCGTTTCCAACATATATCTCACCTTTTTGCACTGGGGCTGGTACCCGTGCTGGTGGTGTTATTTATTTGGCTGCTCTATTGGCGCAAAGAGAAAATAAAAAAGCTGGGCGATGAAAGGCTGATACAAAACCAGTTGATGGGCCGCATACCGGGTCGTACTACACTGAAGTTTGTACTGTACAGCCTTGCACTTACATGCATTATAATAGGATGGGCCAATCTGCAAAAGGCAGGCAAGACTGCCAAAGTGCAGCGCCGTGGTATAGATGTAATAGTTGCGTTGGACGTAAGTAAGAGTATGCTGGCAACAGATATACAACCCGACAGGCTGACGCGCGCTAAGCAACTGGTAGCCCGCATGATGGACAAACTGCAGAACGACCGTGTGGCACTGATTGTATTTGCAGGCCGTGCATACCTGCAGGTACCGCTGACGGTGGACTACAGCGCCATGAAGATGATGCTGCAAAACGTAACACCCGATATGGTACCAACACAAGGTACTGTGATAGGCGAAGCGGTAGAGATGGCCATGAATTCGTTTTCGCAGAAGGAACGCAAATACAAATCGCTGATAATAATAAGCGATGGTGAAGACCACGACGAAAATGCCGTAGCCAAAATAAAAGAAGCAGGCGAAACAGGTGTGGTGGTATATACGGTAGGTGTAGGTTCGCCGCAAGGTAGCAGCATATACGACCCTGCCACCAAAGGTGTGAAGATGGACGAGAATGGTAACCCCGTTATCAGTAAGCTGAATGAAGAAGCACTGCAAATGATGGCGGCGGCAGGACATGGTACCTACTCGCAACTGCGCAATACAGAAGACGTGGCAGACAGGATAGCAGGCTCTATAGATGATATGGAGCAGAAGAATCTGGGTGCTGATGTGTACACAGACTACAATAGTTATTTCCAATACTTTTTGCTGGCAGGTTTGGTATTGCTGCTGATAGAGTGGTTGATACCTAATACAAATATGAAAATGAAAACAAAGAACGCATGAGGCTCGGGATTTTCATATTGACCATATTGGCTGTTGTATGCACGCATACAACACAGGCGCAGTACAAGCAACTGGTGAAGGATGGTAATAAGCTATACCAGCAGAAAAAGTATAAAGAAGCAGCTGTGGAGTATCAGAAAGCACTGCAAAAGAACCCTAACTATACGCCGGGCGCATTCAACCTTGGTAATGCATTATACCAGCAGAAGAAATATGACGATACCCGCAAGCTGATGGAGCAGGCTGCCAAGACGGATACTAATCGTATTGGCAAATCGGCTGCCAACTACAACATAGGCAATTCTTACATGGCAGAGCAGAAATGGGAAGAAGCGATAGATGCTTATAAAAAAGCATTGAGGGCAAACCCGCAGGATGCAGATGCTAAGTATAACCTGAGCTATGCACAGCGAAAAATGGCATCTGACAATAGCCAATCATCAAAGAACAATAAGGATAAAATAGAGCCATCGGAGTTTGCAAAGAAGCTGAAGGCAAAAGCTGAGCAGCTTATAGCATCGAGAAAATATAAGGATGCTTATCAGTTGATGCAGGACGGTTTGAAAAAGGACAAAACAGTATCAGCATTCAATGATTTTATTAAAAGGACAAAGGATATTGTAGAAATAGATAACTGATGAAAGCGCTTCTGGCTATATTATTCCTATTGATGACGCATATAATTTATGCGCAGGATGCAGGTACCTATTTTCATAGTGCTGCCAATATCTATTGTAAAGGAGATTTGGCTAAAGCTACCCAAGCAATTAATGAGGGCTTGGCTAAATACCCTAATGACTCTAAGCTGAATAAACTAAAGAAGAAGCTGGAAGAAGAGAAGAAAAAAGAAGAACAGAAAAAGAAAGAGGAAGAGAAGAAGAAAGAAGACGAAAAGAAAAAGCAGGATCAGCAGAAGAAGGATGAAGAAAAAAAGAATCAGGACCAGCAGAATAAAGATAATAAGGACAACAAAGACGATAAGAATAAGGATAATAAAGATCAGCAAGACCAGAACAAAGACAATAAGGAAGATAAAAAAGACGAGCAGGATAAACGTCCGCAACCACAACAAAGCAAGCTGAGTGAGAAGCAGGCAGAGCAATTGCTGAAGGCACTACAACAGGAAGAAAAGAAACTACAGGATAAGCATAAGAAAGCAGCAGGCACGCCTGTGAAAGTGGAAAAAGATTGGTAGTGAAAAATCCGGAATGCTAATTTCTAAATCCTAATTGTGTGTTGATGATTGTATGTGATGATGAATAACATTTGAAGTTGTTGCATACAGATATTACATCCATTTCATCGTTGCTATAATATACTTTCTACTTTCTACTTTTCACTTTTTACTCGTTAAGGTTGTACACAACTTATCAACACGCGAAATATTTTTTAAAAAATAATTGCAAGAATTTTTTTTAGTAGGAAAAATTATTTTTAATATTGTGTTAAGGATTGTACTTACTAACCCATCCTTATAAAAGCCCGGAGGTCCACAACACCTGCCGGGTTTTTTCTTTTCTAGTGAAAGCCTTTGCTGCAGCAGCTTTCAGCCGACGATAAAAATGAGTAAACAACAGTACTATATTTTTTACAAGCCCTACATGGTGATGTCGCAGTTTTCTCCGGAAGGTGAAAAGCAGATATTGGCGCATTATTTATCGCATCTCGCAAAAGATATTTACCCTGTTGGCAGATTAGACTACGACAGCGAAGGTTTACTCTTACTAACAAATGATACTGTATTAACACACAGATTACTGGAACCAAAGTTTGCACACAAGCGCACTTATTGGGTGCAGGTAGATGGTGATGTGAGTGATGAAGCGATAGCACAACTAAGTAATGGTGTCATTATCAACAACAACGGAAAAGATTATAAAACGAAACCTGCTGTTGCGAAAAAAATAAACGAGCCCGAAGTGCCCGAAAGAAATCCGCCGATACGATACCGAAAAAATATTCCTACCAGTTGGATATCACTCACACTTACAGAAGGTAAAAACAGACAAGTGAGAAAAATGACAGCGAAAGTTGGCTACCCGACTTTGCGACTGATAAGATACAGCATCGGGAAAGTGACGATAGAAAATCTGCAACCCGGTATGTGTATAGAAGTTGATAAAAACATCATCCAAAAACTGCTGGCAGGTTAGTGGATTAATTGATAACTTTTTGTGGAAAAACGGAAGTGCAAAATATTAGCACCTGATTTTGCGTTGTACTAATTTACAGATACAATATAGAGGGTATGATAAAAATGTTTTTCCTTTCGTTATGGATGCTCATAGCGGGCATTAAAGTATATGATATACATGCAACTTCTGCAAAAATTGACAAGGACAAAGCCAAGGCAAACTGATATTTATGGGCTTATGTATTAAAAATGCCTTAAATCATGGCATTTTTAGCTATTATTTCTGCTATAATGGTATAGATAATATGGCTATTACAAAGCGTTGGTTATTTTTGCAGGGTTAATCTCATTTACTTTTTATGTTCAATCTTATACTGTTTGGCCCTCCAGGTAGTGGCAAGGGTACACAATCTGCCAATATTCTGGATACTTACAAACTGCAACACATTTCTACCGGCGACCTGCTGCGCGACGAAGTAAGCCGCCAGACACCACTTGGTGTGGAAGCTAAAAACTTCATGGATCAGGGTATGCTGGTGCCCGATGAAGTGGTAATAGGTATGATAAGCAGCAAAATTGACGAAAACCCGCAGGCGCGTGGTTTCATCTTCGATGGTTTTCCGCGTACAAAGGCGCAGGCAGAAGCATTGGACAAGCTGCTGGAGTTTAAAAACACGGAAATACACCTGTTGCTGGCAATGGAAGTACCTGAAGAAGATTTGGTGAAACGCCTTGTAAACCGTGGCATTACATCGGGTCGTAGTGATGATAATGAAGAGGTAATTGCCAAGCGCATCAAAGAATACTACGAAAAAACAGAAGCTGTAGCGGGACATTATCATAACTTTGGCAAACTGGAACGCCTGAAAGGTGACGGAACCATTGAGGAAACGTTCGCATTAATCTCGAAGGAGATAGATAAATATCTGCAACCCGCATAGTGGAGAAAGCCAATTTTGTTGATTATATAAGAGTATTCTGCCGTTCCGGTAAAGGAGGAGCGGGCAGCCGCCATTTCGCGCGTACCAAATTCAACCCTAAAGCAGGGCCTGATGGTGGTGACGGCGGACGTGGAGGCCACATCATCCTGCGTGGTAACGAACAGCTATGGACGTTGCTGCACCTGCGCTATCATAAAAACATATTGGCACAGGATGGTGAGAAAGGAAGCAAAAACAACTGCACCGGCAAAGACGGTGAAGACATTATTATAGAAGTGCCACTAGGTACCGTAGCCATGGACGAGGAAACCGGCGAAACAGAAATAGAAATTCTGCATCACGGTGAGGAGAAAATATGGATACGTGGCGGACGTGGTGGCTTGGGCAATAGCAATTTTGCTACGCCAACTAATCAGGCACCCGACTATGCACAACCCGGCGAGGAAGGCATTGAAGGGTGGAAGTACCTGGAACTGAAAATACTGGCAGACGTAGGTTTGGTAGGTTTCCCGAATGCGGGCAAATCTACCTTACTGTCTACCGTAAGCGCTGCAAAACCCAAGATTGCAGACTACGCATTTACCACACTGACACCGCAACTGGGCATAGTCCCATACAGGGACAATAAGTCTTTCTGTATGGCCGACTTGCCGGGTATTATAGAAGGTGCGGCAGAAGGCAAGGGTCTTGGGCATCGCTTTTTGCGCCATATAGAACGCAACTCTGTATTGTTGTTCATGATACCTGCTGACAGTAGAGACCATGCGAAAGAATTCAGCATATTGTATAACGAGCTGGAGCAGTACAATCCTGAACTGTTGCAGAAACGTATGATAATAGCCATCAGCAAAAGTGATATGCTGGATGATGAGCTAAAGGAAGCCATTGCTGCAACACTACCCAAAGACATCCCACACCTTTTTATAGCCTCGGTATCTAATCAGGGTATTGTAGAACTGAAAGACACCTTGTGGAAAGCGTTAACAGAAGAGTAGTAATGAAGAGTTTATCGCCTACAGAATTGAAAGCATGGATGGATGATAATACACCATTTGTGCTGATAGATGTACGCGAAGACTGGGAGCGTGAAGTGTATAACATTGGTGGTGAACACATACCATTGGGTGATGTGATAGCTCGCCGCGATGAAATACCTGTAGACAAACCTGTAGTAGTGTATTGCGAAAAAGGTATCCGTAGTTCCATCATCATACAAAGGTTGGAAGGTATAGGTTTTAATAACCTGTACAACCTGAGCGGTGGGATGAGTAATTGGAAGAAAGCTAATCTGAGTTAAAATTCCCTTTTATCGAATCAGTGTAAGTGTGCTGCCATCTTTGGTAACAGACAGTTTGTGCTGCATACCAAGTGTGAGTGTAAAATTGACATCCTGATGCCCGCAAGGGAAATTGAAACAAACAGGATAGTCGTACTCTTTTACTTTATCCCATATTATCTCATCTATAGTTTGTCCGAAGGGGCGCTCTGTGTCTTGCATATCAGTAAAGCTACCGACGATAAGCCCCGCCAAGTTATCAAACTTACCTGCACGTTTCAGGTTTAGCATCAGGCGGTCTATATTGTATAGATGCTCGCCGATGTCTTCTATAAATAAGATTTTACCATCGGTATCAACTTCAGAAACAGAACCTGTGAGATGAGCGAGTATTGCCAGATTGCCACCCGTTAATATTCCTTCTGTAGCACCTTTTCTGTTGAATGAAGACGGAGGTGCAGTATAATATAGTTCTCTGCCCGCAATGGCATCAAAGAAGTTTTTGATAAAGTCAGTATCGATAGTTGTAGGTTTGAATGCACCGCACATAGGGCTGTGCATGGTTGCAATGCCGAGTGTATTATGTATGTGATTGTGCAGCACCGTGATATCACTAAAGCCACAAATCCATTTTGGTTTGTTTTTGAAACGGGTAAAATCGAGCCTGTCGATGATGCGGCTGGTACCATAACCACCACGCCCCATCAGTACGGCATCTATACTATCGTCATCCATCATACACTGCAGGTCTTGCAGGCGTGCATCGTCATTGCCAGAGAAGTAATGAAACTCTGAACCGACCGTACTACCCACTACTACTTTGTAGCCAATGCTTTGCAGATGCTCTACGGCATACTTTATACGGTCTGCAGAAACATAACCCGCAGGGCATGTAATACCAATAGTAGAACCTTGTGTGAGGTAAGGAGGCTGTATCATTCTTTTTTTCTTCTTTTTTCTTCTGCCAGCAAAATATCGAAAACTTCACGTTTGTAATAGTATTCTCTAAACTCACGTTGCATGGAAGTATCTGGCATGTACCAAAGGTATTTTGAAAATGTCTTCTTCAACTCTACGTCTTTGAAATCATAACCTGCACGGGCATATGGCAGATTGATTAACAATTGTAACTGACGGTTTGTAAGATTAACACTATGAGCTCTTATGGAATCTACATCCTGCCAAGGCATTACATATTCTAACAAATCTTTGAAGTCATTTTCTTTTAAATTTTTAGTCCATGCATTTAGTTCGTAGTCGGGTTGATATACGGTTACGTTAAGGTCGTTCGATGGTTTAAAGTGATTGGTTTTGTATTGCAGTGTTCCTTTACGGATATAAACCATCCGAAGTTCGGGAGAATCGAAAGATTTATAATACTCTGCATAAGCAGGCTTTTTATGGTTGATATGCCCCGTGCCTATTACCTTCCACTCAGTTCTCTTTTTATTAAAAGAATAAGGGACAGAGAAATAAACATCTTCGCCCATGTCAATATTTAACTCAAAGTCTTCAATTTCTTTATTTGCCCACGATGTGCCTGTGGTAAGACGATAATAAAAACTATGGATAGCAATCATTCCTTCACCACCACGATATAAATAACTGTGTTTGATTTTAGTAATGCCTTTCGGAAAGCTCACATTGAAGTAGTAAATAAAATCTTCATTCCCAATAATCTTATCTGCCAGCTTAAAACCAGATTTTTTTGTCTTTGATATATTGTATTGCATCGTATCTGCATTTACCACTACAGAAAAATTCCTGACCTGCGGATGGTCTTTCACTTCGTGTGCAAAATCTCCCATTGCCGGAGGTGTAACAAAGCCAACTGTTAGCTCTTTGGTATTGCCGGGGTTATAAAACTCAAAGTAAATATCCACCTGCATCCAATTGTCTTTTTTAGTCAGGTTGAGTGTTTCTTTTTTTAACTGAATGCTTGTTTCATATAGTGGGAACAAAGTATTGCCAGAAGCCCAGAATGAGCCATCATTTGCATAAAGGCTGATACAGAAGAAGAAAAAGTAAATGATGAATGATATGCGTGCCATAGGTTATAATCCTATGTAAATATAATCCTCTCTGATTTCTGCAGGATAGGTTTTTAGTTTGTAGCCTTCGCCGCTTGTGTTACGCCCGTTTGCAGGGTCGAAACGGTATTTGTGCAATGGGCATACAACGCGTCCCTGTGCATCCAGCCAGCCATCGCAAAAGCGTGCACCTGCATGCGGACAGGTAGCCGCAAATGCAAAGACAGCATCACCTCTGCGCAATAAACATACTTGCTTGTCGCCCACCAGAAAATCCTGCATCCTACCCTCTTCAAGCGCAGAAAATAAAATGCCATCGACCAAATGCCATGTATACAACATACTATCTTCTCGCTGCAAAAAAGTCTTTCATCAACTGTGCGCACTCATCTGCAAGGATGCCATGCACAAGTTCTGTTTTAGGGTGGAAGGGAGAGTTATCGCCAGTGATGCGTGCGTAGCCATTCTTTATATCGCTTGCACCGAAAACCACACGGCCTATCTTGCTCCAGTACAATGCACCGCTGCACATAAGGCATGGCTCCAGCGTTACATACAGCGTAGCGTCCGGCAGGTATTTACTACCCAACTGATTGAAGGCTGCGGTGAGGGCTATCATCTCGGCATGTGCAGTGCTGTCGTTCAGTTGCTCTACCTGGTTGTGCCCACGCGATATAATTTTTGTACCCCATGTTACAACCGCACCCACAGGTATTTCGCCCGCATCGAACGCCAGCTTTGCCTGTCGCAGTGCTTCGCGCATAAAATATTCGTCGTCAAACATAAACACCCTCCTAACCTCCCTGAAGGGAGGAATTATTCTTTGTTTTTAGTATCCATTAATATTGTTACCGGTCCATCGTTAACCAGTGCCACTTTCATATCTGCACCAAAAGTACCTGTAGCTACCGGTTTTTCTATTGCCTGCGAAAGCGTGTTGATAAAATACTCGTACAGCGGTATGGCCTGTTCGGGGCGGGCAGCTTTTATAAAAGATGGCCGATTGCCTTTTTTGTAAGAAGCGTGCAGGGTAAACTGGCTTACCACCAATACTTCTCCATCTGCTTCTTGCAGGCTTTTGTTCATCAGCCCAGCCTCGTCGGCAAAGACACGCAGCTGCGCTATTTTCCCGCAGAGCCATTCCGCATCTTCTTCGGTATCTGCAGCCTCTATCCCCAGCAGTACCATAAAACCTATGCCTATGGCAGATTTCATATCTCCGTTGATGGTGACACTGGCTGTAGAAACACGTTGTATAACTGCGCGCATATTTAAAACCCTCCCAGCCTCCCTGAAGGGAGGAGGTATTTTTTGCGAAGCTAAGTAGTTTGTGGCAATACAAGTACTTTTGTAAATCTCTTTGAAAGGTTTATATGAATGACATTTTTCATGTTGTTAGGTTAAATGAAATTGATAGGTATTTTGAGCTAATTAATAGTTTTAATGTCAATGCTGTTAACATAGTAGGTCAGAACTTATTACAGGAATCAATTGCTTCCAACAATACATTGATAGGTTTAGACTTAATAAGTCACAGTATTGATATTAATCATCAAGATAATAACGGACAAACGGCATTACATTATGCTGCAATGGCTCGAAACTATCAGTTGGCAGAAGCGTGTATAAATGCAGGTGCAGACCCCAATATTGATGATATTTATGGCAATAATTGCTTGTGGACAGCAGTATTTAATGCAAAGGGTAAATATGAAATAGTGGAGTTATATAAAAAAAGTGGAGCTAATGTCAACTCACGTAATAATGCAGGGAGATCTCCTTTGGACTTTGCTCAACAAATAAATGACCATAAACTTATTGAGGTATTAACGACTGAATAACTCGATTCAATAAATAAGGTTTACATGTATAACATAAACGAAACGATAGTAGCACTTGCCACACCGCCGGGTGTAGGTGCCATAGGTGTGATAAGGCTGAGCGGTGATAAAGCTATTGAGATAACAGATAAAATATTTAAAGGAAAGAAACTGGTGAATCAGCCATCGCATACACTGCATTTTGGTAAAATAATGCAGGGCGAAAAAGCGCTGGACGAAGTAGTGGTGAGCCTGTACAAAGCACCGAAAAGCTATACGGGCGAAGATGTGATAGAAATAAGCGGGCACGGCAGCCAGTATATACTGGAGCAAATCATAAACCTGTGTATAGCCAATGGTGCGCATATGGCAAAAGCGGGAGAGTTTACCCAACGTGCATTTCTGAATGGTAAGCTGGACCTTGCGCAGGCAGAAGCGGTGGCAGACTTGATAGCATCACAATCAGGTGCGGCACAGCAGGCGGCTATGCATAATCTGCGTGGCGGATTTAGTGAAGAGCTGAAGCTGATGCGGGAGCAATTGATACAGTTCAGCGCGTTGATAGAACTGGAGCTGGATTTCAGCCAGGAGGACGTAGAGTTTGCAGACCGTACACAGTTTTACCAACTGATAAATAATATAGATGCAACAGCAGGCAGGCTCGCAGATTCTTTCCGACTGGGGAATGTGATACGCAATGGTGTGAGTGTGGCGATAATAGGCAAGCCCAATGCAGGTAAGAGTACACTGCTGAATGCGCTGCTGAATGAAGAGCGAGCGATAGTAAGTGATATTGCAGGTACTACGCGCGATACGATAGAAGAAACGCTGAACATAAACGGCATTCTCTTCCGATTGATAGATACGGCAGGCATACGCGAGCATACAAGTGATGTGATAGAAAGCATAGGTGTGCAGCGCAGCATGGATACCATGAAGCGTGCAGATGTTGTAGTGTACCTGTATGATGTAAACAACACAACAGCAGAAGATATAATAGAGCAGGTAGCCGCTTTCAAACAAGAGAACATCAAATACTTGTTGGTGGCTAATAAAACAGATACCTATACAGGTAGCAGAGCAGATGATACCATTTATATATCTGCCAAAAACAAAGAGAATGTAAATGCACTGAAACAGGCATTGTACAAACTGGTGATAGAAGGCGAGATAAATACAGAAGGCACCATCATTACCAATGCAAGGCACCACGCGTCGCTACAGGAAGTACTGAAGTCTGTTGCTGATATACGTGCAGGGCTCGATAATCATATAGCCAGCGACTTGATAGCTCTCGACATCCGTCGTTGCCTCTTCTACCTCGGTGAGATAACAGGTGAAGTAACAACAGAAGATAAACTGGATTATATTTTTAGTAAGTTTTGTATCGGAAAGTAGAGGTTAAATACAGTAATGGCAAAGGTTGAAAAATATCGAATAGACTTTTTAAGTATTGCACTGATGTTCAGTACCTATACTTGTTTTTCACAAAGTAATAAGGCACCAGCGTTATTCTGTCCTGATTTCTTGCATAATATTTATGGTAAATCGGGGAATTACTTGATTATAAGTACCGATTCATTCACTAAGTATGGATTGAGAGTACATCATAGAGTTGATAGCTTTATGTACATCGTAAAGAGAGACAACAAACAAATAATGGCAGGTACGATAATTGGTAGTTTTATTAGCCCGGAATTTAATGCACAACTATCTGATGGAGACAGCGTTTTTTATTATAATATTCGCTCTTCAGTTTTGCCGAACTTTAAGGATACAATTAAATTCAAAGTGCCTTTTTACAATAGTCGAAGATAAAAGTAAAAGCCCCGCAACCACGGGGCTTTATTTATGCTCTTACTTCGTTCAGGAATTCATCGAGGTGTTCTACCTCTACGTGGTCCATTACTACTATTTTGTACCAGTTGGGTTCGCCATCGTGTGTGTCGGGGACAAGGCCAAACTGGTGTGCTATGGTAGCAGGTATATGTTTGGCGCGGATGGTTACAATATTCATATTGGGGTAGCGGTAGTATGTAAAGCCCAGCTCCGTGAGTTGTTTGCACAACCAGTCTGTACGATACAGCAGTTTGTTTATTTTCTCGAACCAGCCGTGCGGACCGTAGGTCATCAGTATCATCCAGATGGCAACAGCATTGGCACCTGAGCGGCTGCCGCTTAGTGTGATGTCCATACCATTTACATACTGTGCCTCTTTAGTGTACACATAGTTTATCAAACCTTTGCGGGAAATGAAGATACCTGTACCATAAGGTGCTTGCAGCATCTTGTGCGCATCGAGCGTGATAGAGGATACATGCGGATTGGCAAAGTTGACAGTAGATTCCGGGTGTGCAGTAGGGTATATGAAACCACCAAAAGCACCATCCAGATGCAGCTTGAAAGGCAGGTTGTGTTTTTGCAGATGTTCTACATACATATCAGGGTTATCTACGCTACCAAACATAGTTGTCGCCATGTTCGATATCACGATGAAGTATTTGATGCCTTCGGCTTTTGCCAGGTCCAATGTTTTATCCAGTTCAGCAGGTATTATTTCGCGGGTGTTGTCATCTACAGGCACACTATACCATTTCAGGTGTAGCAGGTTAGATGCTTTAGCTATAGAATAGTGTGTGTCTTCAGAACCAAGCAGTGCTATTTCGTTGTAAGAAGCATTGTGTTCCTGTTCAAAATAGTTGCGGTATATCCAAGCTGCCTGTATGTTGGCTTCTGTACCACCCGCGGCTACATAGCCATCGCAGGTATGTGGTTTTGCTTTCAATACATCTACCGCCAGCAGTTCTATTACTTCACGTTCCAGCTCTTGTGTTCCTTTAAAGAAATCTTCAGAATCGCCCAGTGTATGGCAACCAATATGGTTGGGGTTTTGTACGTAAGTACGCAGCAACGGTGCATCTTTCAAGAAGGGTGCTTGTTCATAGAAAACGGTAGTATCCAGACGGGAAGCAGGAACACCCAAAGATATCTTCTGTTTATAGTCTATATTCTGGCTGAGGGCTTCTGTAATGCGTGCATCCTGTTCTGCAACAGTCAGTTTTTTCCAATACTTCATTTTCATACAAAACCGTTTTTTGTAAAGCGCCGCAAAGTTAGGGCATTTCAATAAGCTATTGGTGTGAATTAGCAATAAAATGAATGATATTCGTCATATCAAACAGGTTTGGAAAGGAATGGCGATTTCGGCGTATCTTCACCCTGTAAGTGGAATTGAATTACTATGTTTTCTAAGCTGTTTGGTAAGAAGAAGGAAGAAGGTGGATTGAAATATGGACCTGCTAATCCGAATGGATATGGCAACTGGTCTTTTCTGGGTACAGATATGCACTCGCATATGATACCGGGTATAGATGATGGCGCACAGACAATGGAAGATAGCATTATGCTGATACAGCGCCTGCAAGCTATGGGCTACAGAAGTGCCATCACTACACCACACATCAAGTACGACCACTATCCCAATAACAGCTTCAACATTCAGCAAGGGTTGCATGCGCTGCAACAGGCATTGCATGAGCGTAATATCAACTTTCCGATACGTGCTGCGGCAGAGTATTACATAGACGACCATTTTATACAACTGCTGGAAGCAGGAGAACTAATGCCGATTGTTGACAATCAGGTATTGGTAGAAATATCTTTTATGTTCGAACCTATCAGGTTTGATGATATACTCTTCCGTATACAGACAAAGGGCTACAAGCCTATTATGGCACACCCTGAGCGCTATGCATATTATCATGGCAATCTGGATGCATACAGAGACCTGCGTGATAAAGGTTGCCATCTGCAATTGAATACACTTTCATTATTCGGCTATTATGGCCGTAGTGTGAAGATGGCTGCAGAACAAATACTGGCTGCAGGCTTGTATGACTACTGCGGTACCGACATGCACCATGTAAAACATGCTGATAATCTGCAAGCTATGCTGCAAAGTGGTGTGATGACTGTATTGCAGCAATATCCTTTCCTCAACAGTCGTTTGCAACTCGCGTAGTGTAAACGAATTGTTATCGGGTTGTTTTCGATGCGTTAATACATTGAAAGTCGTTATTCTGCCAACGTCGGCAGACTATATTTGCTATTCGTATTATAGAAACACCCCAAGTAAAACGCACGTAAATCTATGGCTAAAAAAGTACTGGTAACAGGCGGCGCCGGCTATATCGGCTCTGTGCTGACAAGGCAATTACTCGACAAAGGTTATAATGTCAGGGTTTTTGATAACCTGATGTATGGTGGCGAACCCATCATAGACCTGCTGAATCTTCCCAATTTTGAATTTGTAAAAGGCGATATACGCAACGAGGCAGATGTACGCACTGCAATGGACGGAATAGATTGCGTAGCGCATCTGGCATCTATTGTAGGCGACCCTGCATGTGCAAAACAACCTGAACTGGCGCGCACTACCAATTTTGATGGCAGCAAGATGCTATACACTATTGCCAATGAAATGGGTGTATCGAAATTTGTATTTGCATCTACCTGTAGCAACTATGGCAAGATGGAAGACCCTGAAGCATTTGTAACTGAAGAGTCTGCTACTGCACCTGTATCTCTCTATGCTGAAACTAAAGTAGCTGTAGAAGAATTCCTGCTTTCTCAGCCAAAGACAAATACTACAAAGCCTACATGCCTGCGTTTCTCTACCGTATATGGCCTTTCGCTACGTCCGCGTTTCGACCTGACGGTGAATGAATTTGCGAAAGAACTGGCGCTGGGCAGAGAGCTGGTAATATTCGGTGAGCAATTCTGGCGTCCGTATTGCCATGTGTACGATCTGGCACGTTCTGTTGTGACAGTAATAGAAGCAGCACCAGAAAAAGTTGCGTTCGATGTATTTAACGTCGGTGATACATCTGAAAACTATCAGAAAAAAATGATAGTGGATGAAGTAATGAAGTTTATACCGGATGCGAAAATAAAATACGTGTCTAAAAACGAAGACCCGCGCGATTATCGTGTAAACTTTGATAAGATAAAAAACACACTCGGCTTCGAGCTGATATTCAAAGTGCCGGATGGTATAGCACAAATCAAAAAAGTGCTGGACGATGGCTTTATCTTAAATCCTGACGATAATAAATACAAAAATGTATAACGATACTATCCGATTCATCAGAGAAACATTTAGAGAGCCAGAGGCCTTTATACCTTTGCATGCGCCCTATTTTGGCGGTAATGAAAAGAAGTACCTGCTCGATACTATCGATTCTACATTCGTGTCTTCTGTAGGTGCATACGTAAACCGCTTTGAAGAAATGATGCAGGAAATTACCGGTGCTAAATACGCAATAGCTACTACCAATGGTACTACAGCATTGCATCTGGCACTGATAGTGGCAGGTGTAAAACGTGATGAAGAAGTAATAACACAACCGCTCACCTTCGTAGCTACAGCCAATGCCATCACACATGCGCAAGGCATACCTGTGTTTGTAGATGTAGATAGAGACACCATGGGCCTTTCTCCAAAAGCTCTGGAAGATTTTCTGACTGCTAATGCAGAAGTGAAAGATGGAGTATGCATTAACAAGACTACCGGAAGGCGTATTGCAGCATGTGTGCCGATGCATACATTCGGCTTTCCATGCAGGATAGACGATATAGCCGCTATTTGCGAACGCTACAATATAGCATTGGTGGAAGATGCTGCGGAGTCTTTAGGTACATACTACAAAGGCAAGCACACAGGCAATTTTGGTCTCGTTGCAGCTTTCAGCTTTAATGGCAATAAGACAGTAACATGCGGTGGTGGTGGTGCTATCATAACCAACGATGAGAAGCTGGCACAACACGCCAAGCATTTATCTACCACAGCCAAAATACCACACCCATACGAGTTTGTACACGATGAAGTAGGCTACAACTACCGCATGCCAAACCTGAACGCAGCAGTAGCATGTGCGCAACTGGAGCAATTGCAACAGATACTTGGTAACAAACGTGCACTTGCAGATACGTACAAAAATTACTTTGCAGGTACAGATATACAGTTTATAACAGAAGCTGTAGACGGTAAAGCCAATTATTGGCTGAACACAGTTGTACTGAAAGACCTTGATGCGCGCGATGTTTTCCTGAAAGCTACCAATGATAATAAAGTAATGACCCGCCCCATATGGAAGCTGATGAATAAGCTTGTCATGTATCAGCATTGCCAATGCGGGCCGTTAGAAAATTCCCAATGGCTGGAAGACAGGGTAGTCAATATCCCCAGCAGCTACAGGCCATAATTTTTTCAAAACGTTTACAAGCAACCCTTGTAAACGTTTTGTTATCAGGTTGTTTAAGACTTGTTATTCCGTTCTGAAAATTTTGTTGCGCCTTTCCCCTCATAGTATCTTTATTACAAACACACCTGCGTCTCTGCATATAGTGCAGCGTTGCAGCTATGCTTTACCTGTAGCAGTAGATGCTATGGATACTGCATTGTCATAACAAAAGATAAAACACACACCGATGACTAGCAACATTGAAAGGCACGTCATATTCGGGCATCAGTCTGTACGCGATGCCTTTATTAAACTCGAAGGCATGAAGGTCGACCCGATTCTGATTGTCGCAGATGAAAACATGAAGCTCATGGGCTCACTAACAGATGGTGATCTGCGTCGTGGATTCATCAACGGGCTAACCATTCTGAATCATACCATCAAGGATTATATACTCCCCGACCCGCTTTTCATTTATCAGGACGAATTGTATAAGGCAGACATCAGCTCTTTGAGAAATCTTAATTTCCTGGTAATACCTATTGTAAACAGGGAGATGACGATTGTTGGTGTGCTAAACCTGACACAGATACAGACATTACTACCTGTTGACGTGGTGATAATGGCAGGTGGGCGTGGACAAAGGCTGATGCCACTTACGGAGCATACACCTAAACCAATGTTGCCTGTTGGCTTCAAACCAATACTGGAACATAACGTTGACAGGCTGATAAAATTCGGTATTAAGAACATCTGTATCAGTGTCAACTATCTGGCAGATTCCATTATCAGCTATTTTGGTGATGGTAGCAGAAAAGGTATATCTATCAAATATGTGTTTGAAGATAAACCGATGGGTACGATGGGTTCTGTAAAGCTCTGCAGCCAATTAGATCATGATTATATCTTGGTTATGAATTCAGATTTATTAACTACAATAGATTACGAAGCATTCTTTCAGGCATTTATTAAGAGTGGTGCGGATATGGCGGTTGCTACAACAGGCTATCAGGTAGATATACCTTATGGAGTGCTGGAAGTATCGTCTAACAACTTTGTGAATTCGCTGAAAGAGAAACCTCGTTATACCTATTACTCCAATGCAGGTATTTACCTGATGAAAAGGCAATTGCTGACCTTGGTGCCCGACGGCCAATTTTACAATGTGACAGACTTGATGGATACTTTGCTGAAATACGGTAAATCCATCATATCCTTCCCCATACTTGGCTATTGGTTGGATATTGGCAAACCGGAGGATTATGCCAAGGCACAGGAAGATGTGAAATATATCAATCTGGGGTAAACAATATAATATTAGAATTTGATTAATAAACCATGAAAAGTGGCATGTAGACTTGCATTTTTGATGAGAATGAGTAACTTTATTACTCGTTATTGTGTTGAGCCTGTGGCTGACAGTGGCGGAGCCATGTCTTTACAGGCTAAGTTCTTTGGATAGTACCGGTAATATGCTGGAAACGTTAATATCATCCCGAACAAGGATAAAGCTTTTGCTCCGGTTGTTCCTCAACCCCGGAACTACTGCTTATTTGCGCGGTCTGGCTGATGAGTTTGAGGAAAGTACCAACTCTATACGTGTGGAGCTGAACCGCTTTGAAGATGCAAACATGATAGTATCTGAAAGCATGGGCAATAAGAAGATGTATAAAGCAAATGACAAGCATCCACTATTTGGAGATTTGCGAAACATCTTGATGAAGTACATAGGTATAGATAGAGTGATAGAAGTAGTAATAGACAGGATGGGCAAAGTGGATAAACTATATCTGACGGGTGATTATGCAAAAGGAAAAGACTCGGGCATAATAGATTTGGTACTGATAGGCGATATAGATAAGGAGTATGTAATGAAGATGGTGGCAAAGGCTGAAAAGCTGATAGACAGAAAAGTACGTTTCCTGACGTACGAAACGGAGGAGTGGATATCATACCAACACAGCATGAACGGAGCAGGCAAAGAAAAATACCTGCTATTGTGGGAGAATAAATAAAAGGAAAAGATGCCCTGGTACGTATTGCATACCAAACCCAGAAATGAAAAAAAACTAACCCGACTGCTGGAGCAGAAAGGTGTAAAAGTATATTGCCCGATGCGCGAAAGCATAAAGCAGTGGAGTGACAGAAAGAAAAAAGTAGCTGAGCCGGTTTTTAAGTCGTACATATTTGTTTTTATGGACGACTACAAAGAAGAAAATGTAAAAGTGCTGATGACCGCAGGTGCTGTACGCTTTTTGTGGTGGGTAGGCAAGCCGGGTGTGGTAAGGGAAGAAGAGATACAGGCTATTAAAGACTTCCTGGAGAATTATAAAAATGCTGAAATAACAGTTGACTTTAAACCGGGTGAGATAGTAGAAGTAATGGAAGGTCCGTTTAAAGAGAATAAGGGTGAATTGATACAGGTACGAGGCAATATTGCAGTAATACACATTAAAGCATTGGGCTTTAGTATGAAGGCGCAAATACCTGTACAGTCTATAACAAGTGCAAAGTAAAACAATATGGAACTGAAGAATTCAAAAGTATTAGTGATTGGTGGTGCCGGTTTTATCGGCGGCTTTGTGGTGAGGGAATTGCTGAAGCACGATGTGAAAGAAGTAATCATTTACGATAACTTCACACGTGGCAAGTATGTAAATATCAATGATTGCCTGCAAGACCCACGCTGCACAGTGTACCCGTTTGGAGGTGATATCCGCGAATTGGATGTACTGGATAAAGCAATGGAAGGTGTAGACTATGTGTTCCATCTGGCGGCTATGTGGTTGTTGCATTGCATGGATTTTCCGCGTACAGCTTTTGATGTAAACGTTGGTGGTACATTCAATGTACTGGAAGCATGTGTGAAGCATAAAGTGAAGAAGCTGGTGTACTCATCTTCTGCATCTGTATATGGCGATGCAGTAGAAGTGCCGATGACAGAAAGCCATCCTTTCAATAACAAAAATTTTTACGGCGCTACCAAAATATCCGGAGAGGCTATGTGTACAGCCTTCCACGATAGGTATGGTCTGAAAGTAGTAGGATTGCGTTACATGAATGTGTACGGACCGGGACAAGATCAACATGCAGTGTATAGTGGCGTAGTACCTATCATGCTGAATAAGATAGATGCTAATGAGCAACCAACTATCAACGGTGATGGGTCGCAGGCATACGACTTTATTTATGTGGAAGATGTAGCACGTTGCAATGTGCAGGCAATTATCAGCGATGTGGATTATGGTTTCTACAATGTAGGTACGGAAGTACAAACTACCATCAAGCAACTATGTGATACCATTCTGAAACTGAAAGATTCTAAACTGGAAGTTATATATAAGCCATACAGTGCAGACGATGCACGTGCATTGGTACAAAACAGGATAGGCTCTCGCCAAAAAGCTGAAAATGAACTTGGCTTTAAATACAAATACGGATTGGAAGAGGGATTGCTGAAGCTGATAGATTGGAGAGATAAAACAATGACGAAAGCATAAACGAATTATCATGTCTGCAACACAGAAAAGAAATATACCGATATCGCTGCCAAGTATGGGGCAGGAAGAGTGGGAAGCTCTGAAAGAACCTGTATTCAGTGGATGGATAACACAAGGTCCGAAAGTAGCACAGTTTGAAAAGCTGTTTGCTGAAAGGCATGGTGTGAAACATGCGTTGGCAGTATCTAACTGTACTACGGCTTTACATCTGGCATTGGTGGCACTGGGTGTTGGTGCAGGCGATGAGGTGATAGTGCCTGCTTTTACATGGGTATCTACTGCCAATGCAGTAATGTACTGTGGTGCAAAACCTGTGTTTATAGATATAGACCCGGTGACGTTTAATATAGACGTTAATCAACTGAAGTCTAAGATTACAGAAAGAACAAAAGCTATAATACCTGTACACCTTTTTGGTTTGTGTGCAGATATAGATAAGATAAAAGAAATAGCACCTGAACTGAAGATAGTAGAAGATGGTGCATGTGCTGCAGGTGCAGCACTTAATGGCACTGCAGCAGGTGCATTGGGCGATATAGGTTGTTTCTCTTTCCACCCGCGCAAATCTGTAACAACAGGTGAGGGTGGTATGCTGACAACAAACGATGATGCACTGGCAGAGAAACTGAATTGCCTGCGTAATCATGGTGCATCTATATCTGAAGAGCAAAGGCATAAAGGCCCGCGCCCTTACATACTGCCGGAATTTGATATGGTGGGCTATAACTACCGTATGACTGACCTGCAAGGTGCGTTGGGTGTAGTGCAGATACAAAAACTGGATACTTTTATCAACGAAAGACAAGACTGGGCAAACTATTACAACGAACAACTGAAAGATATTGAATGGCTGCGCACACCGGTGTATGATGCGAAATACAAACACGGCTGGCAGTCTTATGTTTTGTTTATAGACGAAAGCAAAGCGCCTATGAGCAGAAACGAAATGATGGAATACTTGCAGCAACAAGGTGTCAGCACACGACCGGGCACACATGCGGTGCATATGCTGGGTTATTATGCCAATACATTCGACATTAAACCACAAGACTATCCGGGTGCTTATGCAGCCAACGAATATTCAATGTCTATTCCTTTACACAATAAAATGACAGTAGCCGATTTCGAATACATCGTAACACTGCTGAAAGGACTATAACATGTGCGGCATAGCCGGAGTATATAATCTGAATAGACAAGCTGTAGAAAACCAGCATGTACAGCGAATGGCAGATGTGCTTGCACATCGTGGCCCTGATAGTGATGGTGTGTATGTTGATGGACAGATAGGCTTGGCACATCGCAGGCTGGCAATACTTGATACATCATCGCTTGGTGCACAACCCATGACATCTAAAAACGATGAATGGGTGATTGTGTTTAACGGGTGCATCTACAATTTCAAAGAACTGAGAGAAGAGTTGCAACAGCAGGGATATTCTTTTGTATCGAGAACAGATACCGAAGTAATAGCAGAGGGGTTGAGTGCTTACGGTCCCGATTTCTTCCAGCGACTGAATGGCATGTTTGCCATTGCAGCATGGAACAAAAAGCAACAGTGCTTGTACATGAGCCGCGACAGGTTTGGCATCAAGCCGTTGTATTACTGGTTCAATGGCAGAACTCTTGTTTTCGGTTCAGAAATAAAAGCCATCATTACGCATCCAGATTATAAAATGGGTGTAGACTATGCGGCGTTGAACCAATATTTTTCTTTTCAGAACGTATTTTCTTATAACACATTATTTCAGGGTGTAAACATGTTACCACCTGCTAATACTGTTGTTATAAATGCAGACAGCACTTATGTAAAACACTACTCTTGGTGGGACTATGATTTTACCAAGGCTGATAATAAAATGGGTTTTGAAGATGCTGTACAGCTTACAAAATCTGCATTCGAAACTTCTGTACACAGACAAATGGTGGCCGATGTACCTGTTGGTAGCTATCTGAGTGGTGGTATGGACTCGGGTTCTGTTACGGCTATCGCATCATCGCATACAGACAGGCTAACTACATTTACCGCAGGCTTTGACATGAGTGAGGTGACGGGTGTAGAAGCCAATTACGATGAACGCCGTGATGCGGAGTTGATGGCCAACTATTTCAAAACCGAGCATTATGAGCAGGTGATTAATGCAGGAGATTTAAGTTGGTCGCTGCCGCGAGTTATATACCATCTGGAAGATTTGCGTGTGGGTATGTGTTATCCCAACTACTACATTAGCCGTCTTGCATCTAAGTTTGTAAAAGTATGTTTGCAAGGTACGGGTGGCGATGAATTGTTTGGTGGCTACCCTTGGCGTTATTATAGTGTGTATCAGTCGCTGGATCAAAAAGCATTTTTTGATAATTACTACAGCTTTTGGCAAAGACTGGTGCCTGATAACAATAAGCAGAAATTATTTACGGCTGATACATTCAGCAAGATTGATATTGCAGAACCAAGAGAAGTATTTGAACGTGTATTTACTTTCAACGATAAGCTACAATACGATACACCGGAACATCATATAGAAAACAGCTTGTACTTCGAGATAAAGACTTTCTTGCCGGGCTTGCTATTAGTTGGTGATAAATTATCTATGGCTAACGGACTGGAAGAGCGTTTTCCTTTTATGGATAATGACCTTGTAGACATAGCCATGAAGATACCTGTGAAACACAAACTGGGTAATCTGGAAATGATGAAGCGTGTGAATGAGAATGACACGCTCAACGAAAAGAAACGCGCATACAAAGAATATGATGATGGTAAGAACGTATTGCGCAAAGCAATGATGAGCTTCTTGCCGGAGAAAATAATCAACAGAAAAAAACAAGGCTTCTCTGCACCTGATGAAAGTTGGTATCGTGGTGAGAATGCAGACTACATAAAAGACCTGCTACTGGGTAAGAAGACAGTGAGTGCAGATTTCATCAATCCTTCTTACATAGAACACATCATAAAAGAGCATACAGAGAAAGGCGTGAATCACCGATTGCTGCTTTGGTCTTTCCTCAGTTTTGAATGGTGGTGCCGTATATATCTCAACAATGAAAAAGTATATTAATACTATACTGAAGCGTCTGTTCGCCGCAAAGCGAAACAGGATGAAGAAGCAATACAACCGCGTATTGCCTGTAAACGAATTGTTTACAGACCGTTGGGAAAAAGCAAAGTATCTGGGCTTTGGCGAGGGCACAAGTGTATATGACAGTTGTACTGTTTTCGGAGATGTGAGAGTGGGAAACAATACATGGATAGGCCCCTATACCATATTGGATGGAACAGGTGGATTATCGATAGGGTCTAATTGTTCTATAAGTGCAGGTGTACATATCTACACACACAATACGGTGAAGTGGGCAGTAAGCGGTGGTAAAGAAAAATATGAATACAGTGCAGTATCAATAGGTGATAGTTGTTTTATAGGTCCGCAAAGCATGATACAAAATGGTGTGACGATAGGTATGCATTGCATAGTAGCAGCCAATAGTTTTGTGAACCGCGATATAAATGATTTTGCAATAGTAGCAGGCAACCCTGCTAAGCAGATAGGTGATGTCGTGATAGGTGCAGATGGCAAACCTGAATTAAAGTATTATTAAGCATGGCAGAAATGAAGATTTGTAGTAGGTGTATATATGATGAACGTGTTCCGAACATAGTGTTTGATGAACAGGGCGTATGCAACTACTGCAAAACAATGGACCAATTGCAGGAAGAGTATAAAACAGGAACACAGGAAGGCATCAATGCTTTTCTGGAAATAGTAGAGCAGATAAAGAAAGATGGTGAGGGTAAATCGTATGATTGTGTGATAGGTGTGAGTGGTGGTACAGACTCATCGTACATGGTGCACATGGCGGTGAAGGAATGGGGGCTGCGCCCGTTGGCAGTACACTATGATAATACATGGAATACTGCCATAGCGACACAGAATATTTTTAAAGTATTGGGTAAGCTGAATGTAGACCTTGATACATACGTAATAGATAATAAAGAATCGAACGACGTCTTTAAAGCATTCCTGAAAGCAGGTGTGCCTGAACTGGATGGCCCGACAGATATAGCACTGGCAGAAGTATTATACCGTGCAGCAAGCAAGTTTGGTATTAAGTATGTGCTTGAAGGACATTCATATAAAGCGGAAGGTATTTCGCCACTTGGTATTATGTATGTGGATGGTAAATACATAAACAACATACACAAACGCTTTGGCACCATGAAGATGAAGACGTTTCCTAACATGCCACTCACAGCATTTTTGAAATGGATCATCTTTAAGAAGATAAAAAAGATACGTCCGTTCTGGTATATACCATATAACAAAGCAGAAGCACGAGCTATGCTGGAAAAAGAATACAACTGGGAATACTACGGTGGCCACCATCTTGAAAACAGGATGACGGCTTTTCACCACAGTGTGTATCATCCGCAACGTTTCAAATTAGACCAACGTAACAACAGTCTTTCTGCTGCCGTACGTTCCGGTGATATGAAACGTGAAGACGCGCTAGCAGAATATGCAAAACCACCGCATATAGAAGAAGACCTGATTCCTTTCTTTAAGAAAAGACTGGAGTTGAGTGACGAGGAATATGATGCGTTGATGAATGCTCCGAAAAAATTCTTTTGGGATTATAAAACATACAAGAAAACATTTGAGCGCATGAGGCCGCTGTTTTACATGCTCTATAAATCGAGCCTTGTACCTAAGAGCTTCTATCTGAAGTATTGTTTTCCGTTGGATATAGAGAAACTGAAAAAGCAACAACAAGCATGATAACGATAGTTAATTACGGCATGGGAAACCTTGCATCTGTACAAAACATGCTGAAACGTATAGGAGCTGCCTGCGAGATAACAGGCGACCTGGAGAAAATTACCAATGCAAAAAAAATACTATTGCCTGGTGTAGGTGCATTTGATGCAGCGGTGCAACAGATAGATAAAGCAGGCATGAGGGACGTGCTGAATAAAAAAGCACTGGAAGATAAAGTGCCTGTGTTGGGAATATGTTTGGGTATGCAATTACTAACCCAATCGAGTGAGGAGGGTCTGTTGAAGGGACTGGGTTGGATACCCGCGAAAACAGTGAAGTTCAATTTTCCGCAATCAACAGACCTGAAAGTGCCACATATGGGTTGGAATGAAATACAAATTGTAAATCAACACCCACTAGTAGAAGACTTACCTGCCGACCCGCGTTTTTATTTTGTACACTCTTACCATGCAAAAGCAGAGGACGATAAATATGTAATAGCCCGTACGCATTACGGTTACGATTTCGACTCGATGCTGACGAATGGTGAAAATATAATGGGTGCACAGTTTCACCCTGAAAAGAGCCACAAGTTTGGCATGAAACTGCTGACCAACTTCGCCAAACTATAATGAGGGTAGCACTCATAGGTAATATGAATAACAACTACTTCTCGCTGATGCGCTATTTGCGCGATGCAGGTGTAGATGCGGAGCTGTTATTATTTGCCGATGAGATAAACCACTTCCTGCCAGAGAATGATACCTGGGATATTGATAAGTGGAAGCCGTATATCAAACAAACGAAAATAAACGGCGGAGCATTAGGGCAGTTTTTTAAAATGTCTGCCGCTGATATTCGTAAAGAGTTTGAAGGGTATGATTACTATATAGGCTGTGGTTTTACGCCTGCGTATTTCTACAAAGCAGGTATGAAGCTTGATTTGTTTACACCTTATTGTGTAGGTATAGAATATACCTACCGCATTACCAAGACAAAACCTGTTCACTACCTGAAAGAAAAGATTGAGGCTTACTATCAGGTAAAGGGACTAAAGCTTAATACTAAAGTTGTTGGTACGATAGACGAAGAAAGCAGATTGAAGGCAGAGAAAATTGGTGTTAAAACACGATCGCTGCCGTTGCTAATGATATACAATAAAGAGCAGGCAAATGGAGATGACGAATTTCTCTCCGCAACTATTCAAAAATTCAATCAGCATTACCCTGTTGTTTTCAGCCATGTATCTCATTTCCCGAAAGGAAGTAGGACATGGGAGATAAAACGCAACGATATACTCATAAAAGGCTTCGCAGATTTTGCAAAGCAGACAGATGCCAATCCATTGTTAGTATTATTCAGTTATGGAGAGGCGGTTGAGGATTCCAAGCAATTGATTGCAGAACTGGGTATTACGGATAAAGTAAAATGGCTGCCTGTAATGAGCCGAAAGAAAATAATGCGCCTGCTGGAGCACGTGCATTTCGGTGGTGGTGAGTTTGGCGGCGCTGTTTGGGGTGGTACTGGCTGGGAGTTTATGGCTAAAGGAGTTCCGTTCTTTCAATATGTAGATATGCCCTACAGTGTTTTTGAGGCTAATACGGGTATGAAAATGCCGCCTTTTTTCAATACCAACAATAGTGCAGAAATAAGTAGACTGTTACAGATATACACATCTGATAAGGCCAAACTGACTGCGAACGGACAAGCACTGAAAGCTTGGTTTGACAAAGAAGCAGGGCAAGAACTGGCAAATAGCTATATAAACATACTGAAATCTTAGTTAACATGTGGTTATTAGCTATTACAGCTATAGTTTAATTAACATACCATAACTATCTTTAAAGTTTAGATTATTGCATACATGCAGGATAATATAGAGCCAATATTTTCAGAAAACAGGCAGGCAAATCGTATAAATGTAGAAAAGCTGCTGTCCACAGTTATGGACTACTGGCCGTCTATTGCTGTATCTGTGTCTGTGGCACTGATTTTTGCGTTTGGCTACTTGCGTTATGCCACTCCTCAATATCTCATTAAAGCGAAAGTGCTGATAAAGAATGAGCAGGGCCAAGGAGTAAATGGTGCCTTGCTGGAAGAGTTGGGCATGGGTAACTCTGTTAGCAACATCGAAAATGAGGTAGAGATATTTAAGAGCCGTTTACTAATGCAACGAGTAGTTGCACAAATGGACCTCAATATTCAATACTTAATACCGGGAGCGATAAAAACTTCGGCCATTTATAATGATGGGCCGTTTTTATTTAAAACATTGATACCGGATACAGCAGTTACTGCTTTCTACAGCTATAAACTAAAGCCGCTTGACGGAGATAAATTTGAGTTGTCTGATGAAAAGAAAACATGGGGAGCTAAGTATGGCGATACATTACAACTGCCTGTATCAGCTGTAGTAATAGAGCGTAATCCAAATGATGCACAAGCTTACAAAGATGTAGATGAATATATTATCAACATCACCCCTGTTGAAGATATAACGGAGTCTTATCTTTCTTCTTTAAGTGTAGAGCTCATCAACAGGCAGATAAACATCATCAACCTATCTATAAGGGATGAAATACCACAACGAGGAGAAGATATTTTGCAAAAGCTGATTCAGCAATATCAGGAAACAAATATTGAAGATAAGAACGAAGTTGCAAATGGTACTATCCGCTTTATTGAAGAAAGGCTTGGGTTAATGAGTGATGAACTGACATCTGTAGAAAAATCAATAGAAAACTTTAAGAGCAGAAACAGGCTGACAGATATTGAAGCACAGTCAAGACTGTTGTTGGATAATACCGGGAATACGCAACAAGAGCTGACGCAGAAAGAAGTACAACTAAGAGTATTAGAGTCTTTGGAGAAGTATGTGCAGAATAGTAACAATAACACAAGGGTAATGCCTGCTACATTGATAGCACAGGATGCCACGCTTGTAAATATTATCAGCGACTACAACAATTTGCAAACACAACGTCAAAGATTACTGATGTCTTTCACTGAAAATAGTCCACAAGTTAGAAATATTGATACACAGCTTGAAGACCTTAGGATTGGCATCAAAAACTATATTACATCGCTCAAGAAAGGATATCAGATAACAGTAAGCGAACTGAAATCTCGTTCAAACATAATTGATAACAGCATCAGAGCAGTGCCTTCTAAAGAAAGAGAATCAAGAGAGTACGTTCGTCAACAAACTATCAAACAAGAGTTATATCTGTTTTTGTTGAAGAAAAGAGAAGAGTCTGCCATATCTAAATCTGCAACAGTATCTAACCTAAAGATTGTAGATCCTGCAAAACAATCAGGAAGAGCAGTATTTCCTGTGAAGTCTAAAATTTATCTGATAGCATTTGTGATAGGCACACTAGTGCCAGGGCTCAGGATATTGTTGAAAGAGTTGTTCAATAATAGGATTAAGTCTCGAAGTGATGTAGAAGCAAGTACGGCAACCCCTATACTTGGTGAAATTGCGACAGTATTCGAACCACATATAGTTGTAGTTAAGAAGGATGCAAGGACGGTTGTCGCTGAACAATTCAGGGCACTGCGTACTAATATACAGTTCATGCTGACGGATGATGATGAAAAGACAATCCTGATAACATCGAGCATGAGTGGTGAGGGGAAATCATTCATTTCTATCAACCTGGCAAGTACACTTGCGTTATCGGGTAAGAAAGTAATATTATTAGAATTGGATTTGAGAAAACCTAAAGTAGCGTATCATTTACAATTGAATAATCAGGCAGGTTTTTCTAATTACGTAATAGGCAAAGCAAACCTGGATGATGTTATTGTTTCATCAGGTGTGGTAGAAGGATTTGATGTGATGCCGTCAGGCCCGGTGCCTCCCAACCCTGCGGAGTTGATAATGTTACCTAAAACTGAGCAACTGATTGCAGATTTGAAAACAAAATATGACTACATAGTAATAGATACGGCACCTATAGGATTGGTAACAGATGCGCAGTTGTTGGCCAAAAGCGCAGATGCTGTGATTTATATATTACGGCAAGGATATACATACTATGAGCAATTAAAATCTGCAGATGAATTATATAGGTCAGGTAAAATTAAACATATGGGCATGTTGATTAATGATGTGGAATTGAAAAGAGGTAATGCCTACGGATATGGTAAATATGGTTCCGGTTATTATGATGAAACTAACACCGAATCTACAATGAAATTGAAAAAATTAATCAAACGTAAGTAAACAATATAACACTACAATCATGAGTGAGACTAAACAGCGAATTGCGGTAATAGGTTTGGGTTATGTAGGGATGCCATTGGCAGTAGAGTTCGCAAAAAAATTTCCTGTAATAGGATTTGATATCAATGCTCAACGCATCGCAGAACTACAAAGCTGCCAAGACCATACATTGGAGGTAGAAACAGAAGCTTTGCAGGAAGTGATAGTGCAAAACAAACCTGCAGATAAAGGTCTGTTGTGCTCTAACAAACTGGAAGATATTGCGGATTGTAATTATTATATCGTAACTGTGCCAACGCCTGTAGATAAATATAACCGTCCTGACCTGACACCACTCTACAAAGCGAGTGAGACGGTAGGTAAAGTATTGAAACAAGGTGATGTCGTAGTGTATGAATCTACTGTTTATCCCGGTGTAACGGAAGATGAATGTGTGCCTGTACTGGAAAAAGTATCAGGTCTGAAGTTTAATAAAGATTTTTATTGTGGTTATTCACCTGAACGCATCAATCCGGGCGATAAACAACACACTGTTACAAAAATAAAAAAAGTAACATCGGGCTCTACAGACGAAATAGCAGAAGCTGTTGATAAACTGTATGCATCTATTATAGTAGCAGGTACGCATAAAGCCAGCAGCATAAAAGTTGCCGAAGCAGCAAAAGTGATTGAGAACGCTCAGCGCGATATTAATATTGCTTTTGTAAATGAGTTGGCTAAGATCTTTAACCGAATGGGTATTGATACACATGATGTATTAGAAGCAGCGGGTACAAAATGGAACTTCCTGAAGTTTAAACCAGGTTTGGTAGGCGGCCACTGTATAGGTGTAGATCCTTACTATCTGGCACAGAAGGCGCAGGAAGTAGGTTACAACCCTGAAATAATATTGGCAGGCCGTAGAATGAATGACGGTATGGGTGGCTATATAGCGAATGAAGTAGTGAAGATGATGATTAAGCGTAACCTTACTATCAAGAATTCAAACATCCTGATGCTTGGTGTGACATTTAAAGAAAATTGCCCTGACGTAAGGAATACAAGAGTGGTAGATATACTTGCCGAATTGAAATCGTACGATATCAATGTGACAGTATATGACCCTTGGGCTAGCCCAACTGAAGTAAAACATGAATATGGCATTGATACTACTATTGAAAAACCAAGTGGTAAATATGATGCAGTGGTACTGGCAGTAGCGCATGACGAGTTTGTAAATGCAGATTGGAAATCATATCTGAAACCTGATGGTATCATTTATGATGTAAAAGGCTGTCTTGATAAAAAATTAGTTGACCACCGTCTATAAGATTACGAATGAGCTACTTTGCACATCCAACAGCAGTAATAGACGACGGTTGCGAAATAGGTGAGGGTACAAAAATCTGGCACTTCTCGCACATCATGCCCAATTGCAAAATTGGTAATGGTTGCAACATTGGGCAGAATGTGGTAATAAGCCCTGAAGTGGTATTGGGTAATAATGTAAAGATTCAGAACAACGTATCGTTGTACACAGGTGTTACTTGTGATGATGATGTTTTTCTGGGTCCGTCTTGTGTATTTACAAATGTTATCAATCCGCGGAGTGCTGTGAACAGACGCGACCAATATTTAAAAACACATGTTGGCAAGGGTGCAAGCATTGGTGCTAATGCTACAATAGTCTGTGGGCACGATATAGGTGCTTTTGCCTTCATTGGTGCAGGGGCTGTTATTACAAAAAATGTTCCGCCTTATGCATTGGTTGTAGGCAACCCTGCCAGGCAAACTGGCTGGATGAGCGAGTACGGTCACAAACTGAAATTTGATGCAGAAGGCAAGGCTACTTGTCCTGAAAGCAATGAGAACTACTTATTACAAAATGGTAGTGTTGTTAAACTATCCTGATACAATCAGCAAACAATTTTACAGTAACAGCTTTTGCAGCTATGCAGAAGCTGTTTGCATATCTGCCATATGGGTGTAGCTAAGCAGGCAGGTAAGGGTTTTGTGAGTTATTTGTGGCGCAATGTGCTGGAGAAAATCATGGGCCTTATTGCGATGATTTTTCTTGCACGCGAACTAACACCTTATGATTTCGGGCTGGTGAGTATAACCGAGGTGTTGCTGTACCTAATATCGGTACTTGGTACTACGGGCCTTGCAGAATTCTTGCTGGCGTATAGAAAAGATGATACAGACGAAATATTTAAAGCTGCGTTTTGGTTCAATGTAATCATTACAATAGGTATTGCTGTTGTGTTTCTCTGTGCGGTGCCGTTTTGGGCAGATGCGCAGCATGATGAGCGGATTGTGAAACTGGGGTTTATAGCAGCAGGGATATTTATTTTTTCTCAACTGCAAACAATACCAAAAACATGGCTCAGCAAGAATCTGCAATTTGATAAGCAAGTAAAAATACAAGCACCATTTATCATACTGATACCACTGGCAAAGATTGCGGCTGTGTTTGCCGGATGGGGGGTGTATAGTTTACTGATACCCACAATCGCTTTTCAGCCCATACTTACTTTCTTGCTGTACAGGCAAACTAAACTTAAAATCAGTTTTCAATTATTCACCAACAGGTGGCGAGAGATTTATCATTTTACGAAACACCTGATAGGAGCTACTATATTTACAAGGCTTACTGACTATGGTGATAAGTTTATTCTGGCTAGGTTTGTAGGGATAGATAAGTTGGGTGTTTATAATATTGCCTTTCAACTGGCTGAATTATTTACAGGACAGCTAACGCAGGTGGCAAATAATGTATTGTCTTCCGTATTGCCAAAGTATGTAGATGATAAAGATAAATTCTACAGTCACTATATCAGCTTTCTGAAAGCATTTTCATTTTTTGCATTGCCAATGTTGGCTATTATGTTTGTAGCTGCAGAGCCAATAGTGCTTACACTATATGGTAGTAAATGGATAGAGGCTGTATTGCCGCTACGCATACTGATTGTAGCAGCAGCATTTAAAACAGTTTCCAGCTCTTACGGTAGTGTAATGAACTCTTTTCATTTGAATAAAAAAAGCTTTATAGTAACAGCTATTTATGGACCATTTCATTTAGTTGGTTCTTATATAGGTGCTATGTTTGGCTTGGGTGGTTTGGCACTTGCAGTAACAATAGTAAAGGTGGTTTTCATCAACTGGAACATCAAACAAATAATGGATGCGGTAACTAAACCACTGATGCAATGGTATAAGGATATATTTCCGTATTTCATTTTGAATGGTCTGCTTGTAGGGCTTGTATTTGCATGTATTCCAATGATACCCTTAATGAAACCATTGATATCTGCAATCGTGCTAAGTGTAATTTTTGCAATAACATATATACTAGTAGCTAGGTTCACATATCGCAAAGCTACGGTACAGATATCTGCAACTATAGCTAATATTTTCCCTAAGCTATCACCTTACTTCAATAAAGTATTCGGTATATGAAGCGCATTGCCCTTGTTGGCAATATGAATAATAATTTTTTCGCCATTACCCGTTATCTGAGAGACAAGGGGCATGATGCACATTTGCTTTACAGATTGGCGATGCCTCACTTTCAACCATTGGCAGATAGTTATGGAAACGATTATGAATCATTCTGCCACCAGATAGATTGGTTAGAGAATGGTTTTCATAATGCTGATATGGAGGAAGTGAAAAAGGCGCTCAAAGGATTTGATTTTTATATCGGACAAGGTGAGGAGGCTGCAGTAGCATACAAAGCCGGGTTCAATATAGATGTATATTATCCTTACGGCTCTGATGTATATAAATATGCGCAGCTGCCACAGGAGTATGCACTAAAGAGTAAGATAAAATCATTAGTGGTAGGTAGTACAGATAGGCCAAGCTATAGCCAGATGAAAGAGGGTACAATGGCTAAATATCTGAAAGGGGCTATAGTAGATGCGCGATACATATTTGCTGATGTAACGAACGATGAGTTTGAAGCGCAGTTGAAAAACTTACAGTATAAGGGTATTTATAAGAAAGTACCCATGCCTTTTATTTATTATCCGGAATACGAGCATATAGATAAAGACCTGTTACTCCGAAATCTGGTTGATAGAATGAAGGAGATAAAGTCAAAACACAATTTCGTGTTGCTATATCATGGCAGGCAGGAATGGGCAACGTATCACAATCAGTTTACAGGAAAAAATACACATCATTTGATACAGGGTTTTGCAAGCTATGTGAAAAAGAACCAAAACGCATCAGCTTGTTTGGTGTTGCTTGAATATGGTACTGATGTAGAGCAATCAAAACAATTAATAAAAGAATTGGAAATTGAGCAGTACGTCTACTGGTTGCCTAAAATGTATCGTAAAGAACTTATGTACGTCGTGCAGCAAGCAGATGTATGTTGTGGAGAATTTGCACATAGTTTTCTGACGTTTGGTACGGTGGTAGAAGCAATGCTGATGAAGAAACCAGTCATTACGCATAGGGTGGATAGTTATTATACAGCTACATATCCTGATTTGTATCCTTGTTATAATGCAAGAGAACCCAAAGAAATAGAGCAGGCTATAAGCCAAGCGTTTACAAATGCTGAAGAGCGCAAGAGAATGGGTGATGAAGCATATGCGTGGATAAAGAAAAACTTTATTGAAAATCCTTTGCAGGAATTATTAAATATAATTGAGGCTTAGTGGCAATTAAGAAAGTCCGTATACTATTTACCATACCCAATTTCATTACAGCAGGTAGTGGCAGGGAGATGATGAATATTATAGATAGGTTGGACAAGGAAATGTTTGAACCTTATATCTGTGTGCAACAGGAAGGAGGACGAATTTTTGATGAAGCAAAAGAAAAAGGATATCGTGTATTGGTGCAGCCGTTTATGGTAAGCGGCGTTGCAGGTATGATATCTATACTAAAGCATGCAAGAATACTTGCAGGTAGCTTTAAGAAGTACAAGTTTGACATATGGCAGTCGTTTAACTGGTCTTCTGACTATTCGGAAGCACTGATAGCAAAGTTTGCAGGTGCGAAATATGCGTATGTGAAGAAAAATATGAATTGGGACAGAGCTGCATGGAAAGTAAAAAGCTTTTTATCGAACGGTATCATAGCCAGAAACACAACTATGTTCAGGCGCTTTTTTGCACCACCATATCTGAAAACTAAAACGCATTTCATACCTGGGGCAGTTGACGTAAAAATGTTTTATCCTAAAAAGGATAAAACAGCAAGAGCAGCATATCATATACCTGATGATGCTGTGCTGATAACTTGTGTTGCACAGTTGGTGAGGGTTAAAGACCAGTTAACACTTGTTAAGGCTGTAGCTAATATTGAACAAGTATACGTAGTACTGGCAGGTGCATCGAGAGATAATGAATATGTTGCAGAACTGTACAGCTTGATAGATAGCTTAGGACTAAAAAATAGGGTTGTACTGGCAGGGCCTGTAAGCGATGTGAATGCGTTGCTGAATGCGAGTGATATGTTTGTATTACCAACAACAGATGCGGGCGGACACGAAGAGGGGAGCCCTGTTTCATTGATAGAAGCTATGGCGGCTAAGCTTCCATGTATTGCCAGTAATGTATCGGGCTGCAGAGATTTGATACAGACAAATGAAACAGGCTTATTGTTTAAGCCGGGAAATGTTGAGGAGCTGACTGCTTGCATAAATAAATACCTGAATGAACCCGAATATGCGGATGCCATGATAGCGAAGGCATATGAACAAGTAATGAAAGAACATACTTTGGATATTGAAGCTGCTGAATTTGAGAAAGTGTACAAAAGGATGATGCGAATAAAATAGTGAGTGCTTTCTACGATATATGGATTGGTAATAAACCTAAGTATCCTAGGTTAGATAATACCGTGTGGGAGGTTGATAAAACCATGCCACTGTTATGGAATAGCTTACCGGGTAATAGTGAATATTACACTAGCTATGAAGATGATGGTGCTTCAATCATTGTGATTGGTCAGCTGTATGAGTCTATTGATATAGCAAGTTTGCAGAAACAATGCGCGCAGTATATTTCAGGTGATGTGAGTGTTTTTGATGAGCCCGCAGGACATTATGTACTGTTGGTTTACATAAAAGCCAGTAAACAGTATCACGTATTTACGAACCGTTTAGGCACGTACCATTTATACTATTCCTCAATAGAAGGAGTAAATACAATCAGTACCTACTATACAGCACTTGCAAAAACTTCGTCAATAAAAACACTAGACTGGGAAGGAATTACAGGTTTCATGGCTATGGGTTTTTTTCCTGGCAATACAACATGGCTGGAAGGAATAGCAATATTAGAACCTGCATCGCATTATACATTCAGCGAAGATTTAGATTTAGTATCGCATAAGAGATACTGGAACTGGTCTTATAATCCTGTTGACGAACATGAAGATAAGCTGTTGGGAAAGTTTGATAGCTTATTGCAGGAAATAATGTGTGCGGCTACAGAAAATAAAAAAGTAGCACTGCCTATATCAGGTGGGCTAGATTCTCGTACACTGGCAGGTGTAGTAGCTAAACAATTAATGCAACCAAAATCGGTTTGGGGTTATTCTTATGGATATACTACTAAGTCTGTAGAGACAAAAATTGCAAAGAAGATTGCTAAAGCGGAAGGAATAGCATTTAGCGAATATGTTGTGCCAAAATACCTTTTTGAAAAATCTGCAACGATAGCAGATGCTGTGGAACTGTTTCAATATATAGATGGCACAAGACAGGCTTGTATGTTGGATGAGTTGGAACAGCATACTGATGTTGTAATAGGTGGACACTGGGGAGATGTGTGGATGGATGATATGGGGATGGCTGCAATGAATGAGTCAGAATTTTTTAAAAAGAAGATACGTAAGCGTGGCAGCGATTGGTTGTTGGAGAATATATGTAAGCCACACTATAATAAATATGAATCATTCCTGAAAAACTATTTTGATAACTGGAATAATCAATACAGCCATATCGAGGATAAGGATTTCAAGATGAAAATCTTTAAGACAGATCAATGGTCTTTCAGGTGGACAGTGCCAAGCCTGCGGATGTATCAGGCAGCAGTAATGCCAGTTTTGCCATTTTATGATAAGCGTATCGTAGATTTTTTTAGCACTGTGCCAACAAGTATTGTGCAGCAACGTTTGTTTCAGATAGCATACATCAAAAAATATCACCAGGAACTGGCAAAGATAAAGTGGCAGGAGTATGATGCTAATCTCTACAACTACAAACGCTTCAATAATAGAAACCTACTGTACAGAATAGTAAAAAGGATACAACGAAGCCTGAAAACCAATAATAACATCAGCAGAAATTGGGAGCTATTTTATTTGAATGATGCAGGAAGAAAAAATCTTGAAAAAATATTACTGGATAATCCGGCATTTGCAAAGGTTGTAGATATAGAAAAGGTAAAGGTGCTATTTCAGGATTTTTATGACTACCCAACTGCTGCTAACGGTTACAGAATATCTATGATACACACATTTGCAGTCTTTATGAAAACCGTATTTGGCGATTGAGCACACAACCTAAGATATTGTTAGTGATGCACGAAGTTCCACTCAATTCGGGATTTCTTGCTGCTAAGTTTATAAAGCTCTCTGGACAACTTGATGTACATCTGCTTGTTTGGGATAGCAAACAAAATATCGATGCATTTATAGCTAAGTACAATTTGCCTAATAGCTATCGCAAAAAGATACACTCTGGTTATTCAAGCGCTCATGAAAAGACAGAAGCTGTAATATCTGTAATTAAGAGCTTTTTTACTGATAAAAAATTTAGGAGCTATATACTAAACGCAAAAGCAAGCATAAAAGATAAATTGAAGACTGCTTTGATTTATGCGCCGATAATAAAACTAAATCCTGATATAGTCCATTTTGAGTTTGGAACACTTGCCGTAAAAGGTGTGTCAGTCAGTAGTTTTTCTGATGCAAAACTGAGTGTAAGTTTCAGAGGATATGATTTGAACTACGCAGGCTTAGATGATAAAAGCTACTATAGTGAAGTTTGGAATAAGTGTAAAGGTTTCCATTTCTTAGGTAATGATTTGAAGAAACGTGCAGTAGAGCGTGGATATACCGGAAGTGGTATAGAAGCGTTAATACCTCCAGCAATAGATACTGATTTTTTCAAACTAACTAATATTAACAAGCAAACAAAGAAGCTGAAAATTGTAAGTGTAGGAAGACTGGTATGGAAAAAAGGCTACGAATATGCTATACGTGCTGCTAGTATATTGAAAGAAAAAAGAGTCGATTTCGAATACAGTATTGTTGGTGATGGTGCTCATTTGCAGGCGTTGCAGTTTATCATTAAAGAGTCGGGTTTAGAAAATAATGTGAAACTTCTCGGAGCACTTTCAGCAGAAGCAACAAAAGACCAATTAGAACAATCACATGTTTTTGTACACCCTTCAATCTCTGAAGGCTTTTCTAATGCCGTATTAGAAGCGCAGGCTATGGCTTTACCTGTTATCTGTACAGATGCGGACGGCTTGCCTGAAAATATTGAAGATACTGTTACTGGTTTTGTAGTGCCTAAATGGGATGCAGAGGCTATTGCTGAAAAGATGATATTCTTTTCTGAAAATAGAGAAAAGATATCCGAAATGGGTCTGAAAGGAATAGAGCGAGTGAATAAATATTTTACAATAGATAAACAGATAGAAGCATTTGTGAACTTCTATTCATCCATGCATAATGCTTCCTAAGATAGACCTGGTATTAATTAATGCTGAAAGGCAGTCAGTAAACTGGCAATACGGCCAAGTTTATAATGCTACCTATAGTGTTAATGATATTAGGCAAACTATTCAGCGCTTAGTTCAAGAGTCTAAAGCTGAATGGGTATTGTTTTGGGATACTGATTTGGGCGAAATAAATGAAACCCTTATAGCAGAGCTTGCACAAACAAATATAGATGTATGGCATGCAGGATTGAAATTGGGAACTTCGGGTTTGCCGAATGCACTTAACTATATAAATCCCGCATGGATATATAATAAAGATGCTACGCCTGATGTGAGCAGCTCATCGTTTCGATTGAGCTTGAAAGCATCGTTCATCCGGTTGTCGGTATTGAAAGAGGTATTGCCTGTCATTTATCCACAATACGCATCTGTTGATACGATGGGGTTGTGTATGGGGTATGCTATTATCCGAAAAGGTGGTATGATGCGGTATCATCATGCTTTAGTAAAACAACAGGCAGAAAATATAAGCCTAAGTGAAAGGGATGAATGGATATTTATCAAGCAATTTTTCCCTGCTAAGTGGCAATGGTGGGTTGTAGTGAACAAGATAGGCTTGCTGAAGAACATCAGGAATAAGAATAGTGTAAATGATGTTGCATACATACATTTAAAACCAGACTTACATTCATCGACAATTAAGCATGTTGCCATTCCTAAAACAGTTTCGGTACTTGCGCCAACACTTGATAGATATAGTTATCTGAAAAACGAATTGAATCAACTGTCAGAGCAGATAATAATGCCGCTTGAGATTTTAGTGACAGACCAGACAGATGATGCGAGAAGGCAGACCATAGATGCTAATGAATACACTGCAATAAATCTTAGATGGTTTCCGCAGTCTGAAAAGGGACAATGCATTGCGTGGAATAAACTGATAGAAGAAGCCAAAGGTGAATATCTTCTGTTTCTCGGAGATGATGCGGATAATATAACCCCTGATTTTATTGAAAAACTATTAGGAACAGCGCAGTATTATAACGCTGATATGGTAGCTTCGAATGTTGTAGAACTTAGACTGCCCCCCAAACCAGTAAATCCATTTTATTACATGTCTGATACTTTTCCGATTACACTGATAAAAAGAGAAGTAGTTGTAAAAGCTGGAGGTATGGATATGTTCTTCAATAGGAATATTCGTGCCGACTATGATTTGGCGCTTCGCTGTCATCAGCTTGGTGCATTTATGGTGTTCGATTCTTCTGCATTGATAGATCATCACCGCGCACCTGTTGGCGGACTGCGTACTTATAAAGCAAGAGCTATTACAAACAGAATATCAAAAAGCTCAATCACAAAATTTGCCGAACCTACAAGTTCCGAACTTTTTTTGTTGAAAAAATATTTTGGAACAACTGAGTTTACAAACTATGTGCGAATAAAATATTTTGACCAGTTGATGGTTAACGGAGGTGTATTTAAAAAGCTTGTCAGACTGTTAGTTTTTATTGGCAAACTACCCGCAATACGAAAACGCTATAAAGCTAATCTAGCTGCTGCTATAAACGAATTGCAAAACAGGAATTAATATATGAAAGCTCATTACCTGATAATATCATCTGAGTTTCCTCCAGGTCCCGGGGGCATAGGTAAGCATGCTTATAGTATGGCGAAAGGCTTATTACATAATGGTGTGAATGTTTCTGTTTTGAGCAATATGGATTATGCAAGTGAAGACGAGATAAAAGCTTTCCTGAATAATAATAGAGAACTCAATATTAATAGAATAGAGCGTAAAGGCTTTTCTACGTATATCAACCGAATAACAACGATTATTGGTTTGTATAGAAAGTACAAGTTTGATAAAGTAATACTCACAGGTCAGTTTTCACTGTGGATGGGGTTGTTACTCAAGACTCTTTTCAAAGATGTAAGCACTGTATTGATAATACACGGCTCTGAATTGAATGTAGGAGGTAGTATAAAGCAAGTACTTACAAAAAAATCTATACTAAACGGGGATAAAGTATTTGCTGTTTCAAACTATACACGTTCTTTGCTGCAAGCTAAAGTTGACAGACCGGATATTGAGGTATTGCCAAACGGGTTAAATATAGAGGATTGGAATGTTGAGGCACACCCATTTGCATGGAAAGGTAATCCAAAACTACTGACTGTAGGCAGTATAACGCAGCGTAAAGGACAACATAATATTATCAACTCATTGCAAGAAATCAGCAAGATACATCCGCAAGTACATTACCATATTGTAGGCAAAGACAGCAACGGTTTATTGAAAGAAAAAGTAGAGCAGTTGGGTTTAGCAAATTATGTAACATTTCATGGCAAGCTAAATGATACTGATTTGAGGAGCGCTTATAAAACAGCAGATATTTTTTGTATGCTAAGCGAGAGCGATAGCAGAGGAGATGTTGAAGGATTTGGAATTGCAATACTGGAAGCTAATATAAATGGCGTGCCTGCTATTGGCAGCAAAGGAACAGGTATTGAAGATGCAATATATAATGGTAATACTGGCATCTTGGTTAATGCTCACAACCCTGAAGAAATTGCAAATGCAACGGGTGCTATATTGAAAATAGATAGAGTATTACTTGCATCGCAATGCAAAGATTGGGCTAAACAGCATGATTGGAATCAATTGGCTAAACAGCTGATATGAGGATATTGGTAGTATCGCATACAGAACATTATATAGACGATAATGGTATCGTATATGGATGGGGAGCTACAGTCAAGGAACTAGATGCAATGGCTGAACGTTTTGGTGATGTGTTGCACGTTGCTTGTTTGCACAAAACTAAAGCTATACCACCAAGTGCGCTGCCATACAATAAAAATGTAAAATTTGTGCCAATATCACCGTTTGGTGGTGAGGGACTGGCGAATAAGATAAAGATTATTACTTCAGCAATTGGTAATCTCAGGATAATATACAGAGAGTTGAGGAACATAGATGTTTTTCAATTCAGAGCACCTACTTCTATCGGGTTATATCTTATCCCGTTCTTTACTTTTTTTTCAAGGAAAAATGGATGGTATAAATATGCAGGAAACTGGATGCAGGAAAATCCACCTTTATCCTACAGGTTGCAAAGATGGATGCTGATAAATCTGCAAAACAGAAAAGTAACAATAAACGGCAGGTGGGACAATCAGCCTGCAAACTGTGTGACTTTTGAAAATCCTTGTCTAACAGAGCATGACAGGCAAGAAGGACTTAGCTTATTGCACGTGAAAGGCTATTCACAAGCGCTCAGGATTTGTTTTGTAGGAAGAATGGATGCTGAAAAGGGCGTGTATGATATTATAGATGCTGTAAAGAATTGTGGGCATAAATTCTCCTCAATAGACTTTGTAGGTGATGGGCCTGAACTGAATAAGCTGAAGCAGTATGCAGCAGATAATAACGTTGTAGTAAATTTTCATGGTGCACTTAACCGAGCAGGTGTATTCGAAATATATAAGCAATCACACCTGATATTGCTGCCAAGCAAATCGGAAGGTTTCCCTAAAGTGATAGCAGAAGCTGCTAATTTCGGTTGTATTCCTATGGTTTCTGATGTGTCTTCAATAGGTCAATATATTAATGCAACAAATGGTTTTTTGTGGGATGCAAAGAAACACTCATTTACAGAATACTTCAAATCTGTAAACACAGATGATGCGACTAGTCTGAATGCAAAAGCTTGGAAGGCATATGAAATGGCAAAATCATTTACCTATAATAATTACCTTGATAAACTGGAATCTGAAATATTGAATGGTAGATAATACTGGGCGATATTATAAACATTTGTCTTTGCAACAGCTTGCTTTGCTGCTAGCAGCAGGTTTATTGTCGGTATATATACCAATGTTGGTGACAGCTATATGGATTTTCGTAATAGTATCTGCTGTATATAGTGTAATTATTAAAGATAACAGATGGATATGGTACGGCTTTGCAGCGTCACCTATAATGGAAGTGTGGGCGCGTATGTCAAGAGCGCCATTATTGCCACACGAAATCGGCAAGTATTATCTTATTTTATTATTGATATTGCTTTTTGTTCAACATATTAGGGGTGGCTCTGCAAAAGCAACATATCACACAGGTGGTTATATGCTGATTGCATTACTACCAAGTATGTTAGTAGGCTTAGATACATTTGATTTCGAAGGTTGGGTGTTAAATGTGTTTGGTATTCTACTGCTTGCGCTTATGCTGGTGTTTTCTGCAAGAGAAAGATGGAGTATAGAAAAATATTGCAGGGTTATTCAATTTGGTATAATGCCTGTGATACCTGTATTAATATATCTGACAATTAAGACGCCTGATTTTGATAAAATAGACTTTACATTATCATCCAATTTCAAAACATCCGGTGCATTTGGTAGTAATCAAGTATCAACCATTTTAGGAGTAGGTATGATATTTACCATGCTGTTGATGGTATTACGCAAGCCGTTGTTCAGTATGAGATGGCTGAATTTTTTGTTGATGGCAGCATTGTTATTCAGAGGATTTCTTACGTTTTCGCGAGGTGGTATACTTACAACATTGGTTTGTATTGTAGTAGCAATAGGCCCTGCTGCATTCTCTAGTTTGAGGTCATTTTTAAGGTTTACATTTTTATTAGTATTGTTCATTGGTTTTGGTCTCGTCATATTTATGAAAGTGAATGAGATGACTAATAATCAGCTGCTACTTCGTTACAAGGGCGAAACAGTTGGTACACTTACGGGTTCAAAGCAACGCTCGCTTAATACCATTACGTCGGGAAGGTCGCAGATTGCATCTACAGATGTTGATATGTTCAAAGACTATCCTGTACTTGGTGTAGGGCCAGGGATGTCAAAGGACTTACGTCCTTCTTATGGCTTTGCGGCAATAGCATCCCACACAGAATATACCCGACTACTTAGCGAGCATGGGTTTGGTGGTTTGATAACTATATTGCTATTATTTACATTCCCCATGCTTTGGCTACGAAGACAGAAGTATCTGGTTTGGCGTGTAGCAATAGCCAGTATTTTTTTGTTCGCATTACTTACCTCACTACATTCTGCCATGCGTACCAATACTACTATAGTATGTTATGTTCTGGCAGCCATACCGGTTTATATATTGCACAAGAGAAATAGGCTTGAGAATTAATAAGCGTATATTAATAGTCGGTTCGTTTGCACAGCATGGTAATAACCCACCTACACAGGCTTTGGTATTGGCAAATGCTATGCAAAAAAGAGGCGTAATGCTACTAACAACATCAAAGCATGCCGATAAGTGGAAGCGATTGACTGATATTGTTTTTACGATGTTTACCAAAGCATTTTCTTACGATATTGCTATCATACAGTTTTATTCAGGGAATAGTTTTATTTGGCAATATATTGCCGCACATATTGCATCCTTACTGAATAAGAAAATAGTAATGACAGTACATGGAGGTAATGTGCCTATAAAACTAAATTCTTCGATAGGAAACAGGTATAGGAGATTGCTGAACAAGGCTAATTTGATAACCGTACCCTCAATATTCATGCAACAAGAATTGAAGAAGCACGGTATCGCATCAGTTTTGATAGAAAATATTATTGAGTTATCAGATTATCAATTCACTGAGAAAACTAAGATTCGTCCCCGTTTATTATGGATGCGAGCTTTTAGTGATATCTATAATCCATTAATGGCTGTTAGGGTATTGGACATACTAAAACGACAATATACAGATGTAAAGATGGTGATGGCCGGTCCTGATTTGGGTATGTTGTTGAAAACAAGAGAACTGGCACATAACCTAGGACTTGAAAATAATATTGATTTCGCAGGCTTCATCAACAATCAACAGAAAAATCTATTAGCCGCAGACTGCGATATATATATATCTACTAACAGAATAGATAACGCACCTGTTACCTTTTTGGAAATGTGGGCTATGGGTTTACCTGTAGTAAGTACAGATGTTGGTGGTGTCCCTTATTTGTTAGACGATGGTGCTACAGGAATAATTGCAAAGAATGATGATGCGCAAAGTATGGCTGATGCAATAGCATCATTGATAGAAAATCAGGCACTGTCATCAAGTATAATAAATAAAGCGAAAATAGAAGTTGCTGCTTACGATGAGGGGAATGTGTATCGGAAATGGGAAGAGGCAATTAATAGTTTATAATCTAGATGTCACTCGCGGCAAACATATACGGTAAAGCACCTGTCTGGTTACAAAATGTTTTTGTAAGCCTTTACGGTTTGCGTTGGAAGAGCCGAAGGTTTGGTGGTGTTTTTGCAACAGAGCTGCAACAGTATAAAGAACGAGAAAAATATACAGAGGCTGAATGGGAAGGTTATACAACTCATCAGTTGAGGATGATATTATTACATGCATTCAATACAGTTCCTTATTATAGAGATAAGTGGACAGCTAAGGGAATCACAGAAGAGCAACTGAAATCATTTACACTGTCTGACATTGATCTATTGCCTTATCTGTCTAAAGACGATTTGCGTAAAAATTGCAAAACAACATTGTTGTCCGAAAAAAGAGAAAGTGGAGGCAGTTATTTTGAATCGAGCGGAACAACAGGTACACCTACATCTGTTTTGTTTTCAGATGCAATGCATCAACGATGGAGTGCAGCCTATGAAGCGCGTGTAAGGAACTGGGCAGGTATTGATAATAATATGAGTCGTGGTATGATAGGCGGCAGGCGTGTATTACCCAATGCTGACGCAAGACCACCTTACTACCGCTACAACTATTTCGAGAAGCAAATCTATTTCTCAGCCTACCATATTTCACCGGCTACTGTACGCAACTATGTGGATGCACTGAACAAGTATAAGCCAGACTATATGGTAGGCTATGCTATGAGCAATTATTTTCTGGCAAGGTTTATTCAAGAATCAGGGGTACAAGTACCGAAGATGCAAGCAGTCATCACATCGAGCGAGAAACTGACACCGGATATGAGGAAGGTAATGGAAGAGGTGTATAGCTGCAAAACTTATGATGGTTGGAGTGGTGTGGAAGCTTGCGCTTTGGTAAGTGAATGTGAGTATGGCAGTTTACACATAAGCCCTGATGTAGGATTAGTTGAGATACTTAATGAAAGCGGAGAACCTGCCAAGCCGGGAGAGTATGGAGAAGTAGTTTGTACTGGCTTTCTTAATTACGACCAACCTCTAATAAGATATTGTATAGGAGACTATATGCAGGTTAGCGATATGGAATGCGGTTGTGGACGAAAAATGCCATTGGTACAAGAGATAACAGGAAGGATAGAAGATGTAATTATTGGAAGAGATGGCAGAGAGATGGTAAGATTCCACGGAATATTTGTAGGCATACCTGCAATCATCAAAGGACAAATAGTACAGGAGACTTTAGAGAATATTGTAATAAATATAGTAACAGATAGGCCTATCGCTATTGAAGAACGCGAAACATTAATCAAAAGGATATATAGTCAACTTGGAGAGGTTAATGTTCAGATTTATGAAATGAAAGAAATACCTTGTGGCAACAACGGAAAATTCAGAGCCGTAATTTCTAAAGTAAAAAGAGTGAACCTTTAAATGATTAAGGTATTGACGGTAATTGGTACCCGCCCTCAATTTATCAAAGCTGCGGCAGTATCAAGAGCCATAAATGAACATGGCGGAATAAGGGAAGTATTAATACATACTGGCCAGCACTACGACGATACTATGTCGGAAATATTTTTTCGAGAGATGGAAATTCCAAAACCCGACTATCATTTTAGCATCAACACCAGTACGCATGCTACGATGACGGCACAGATGCTGGAAGGTATAGAGCAAGCAATCCTGAAAGAAAAGCCTGATACCATACTTGTATATGGCGATACTAACTCGACACTTGCAGGTGCATTGGCTGCTTCAAAACTACACATGCCTGTATCGCATGTAGAGGCGGGGTTGCGCAGCTTTAATATGGATATGCCTGAAGAGGTAAACCGTATTCTTACAGATAGGGTTAGTAAGCAACTTTTCTGTCCTACAGAGACAGCTATACAAAATCTGAAAAACGAAGGCCTTGCAACACCTGATAAACTGGTGGTAAATACAGGCGATGTGATGTATGATGCTGCATTGTACTATGCAAAGCAAATAGCACAACACTCAACCATACTGCAACAATTGGGTTTGGAAGATGATAAATACTTATTGGCTACATGCCATCGTGCAGAGAACACAGATGATAAAGCAAGGCTTACGGCTATTGTAGATGCAATCAATGAGTTGACAAAGCAATTTAAAATAGTATTGCCATTGCACCCGCGTACCAGAAAGATGATAGAACAATATCACTTGCAATTGGATTGCATTGTGATAAACCCTGTCGGCTACTTTGATATGTTATCGCTGCTAAAACATAGCCACCTAGTACTTACAGACAGTGGTGGACTGCAGAAAGAAGCCTACTTTTTTAATAAACATTGCGTAACCCTGCGCGATCAGACAGAATGGGTAGAGCTTACAACTGCGGGCTGCAGTACTGTAACAGGTGCAAACAAAGAAAAGATATTACAAGCAGTAGCAGCTTACAACAATAAGGAATTCCATAATGGCAGTGTGTTTTATGGAAATGGTCATGCTGCAGAGATAATAACTAACCATCTGGCTTCTATATAGTGCCAAGCGTACTGATACTTACACAATATTATCCGCCCGAAACAGGTGCTCCACAAAATCGCCTCAGCAGTCTTGCAAAGCATTTGCAACTACTTGGTATGGATGTATCTGTCCTTACAGCTATGCCCAATTATCCCGCCATGCAGATACAAAAAGGGTATAAAGGCAAATGGTACGTAAAAGATTCTTTTGAGGGCATTACGGTACACCGCTCATGGATATTTGTCAAGAAATCTAACAGTATTGCCATCAGGTTATTAAACTATTTTTCTTTTGTTTTCAGTGCGTTAGTATGCGGTTTGTTCAAAATTAAAAAGCACGATATAGTTATTTGCGAATCGCCGCCTTTGTTCTTGGGTATAACAGCAATGTTATTGAAATGGTTGAAGGGATCTAAGCTAGTATTCAATGTATCAGACCTTTGGCCTGAAAGCGCAGAGAAATTGAATCTGGTGTCAAACAAACTATTCTTGAAGCTTGCATATTGGCTTGAGGCGCGTTTGTACAAAGCATCTGTATTGGTAAGCGGACAAACACAAGGTATTATTAGCAGTGTAAAAACACGTTTTCCAAGCGTGAAAACTTTCTGGTTGCCTAATGGTATAGATGCCGATAAGTTTAGCGTTGCAAACGTTAGTTATAGCTGGAGAGAAAAGCAAGGGTATAAAAGCGATGATTTCATAGTATTGTATGCTGGTATACTTGGGCATGCACAAGCATTGGAGGTAATACTGAAAGCTGCTGCTATCTTGAAAGACGCGGAAACGCTGAAGTTTGTATTGGTGGGCGATGGACCGCAGAAAGATTTCTTGCACGAAATGAAATCATCGCTTCAATTAGAGAATATTAGCTTTTTGCCCAACCAAAGTAGGGAAGAGATGCCGAATATAGTTGCATCTATAGATGCAGCAATAGTGCCACTTAGAAATATTCCATTGTTTAAAGGTGCAATACCGTCAAAGATTTTTGAAAATCTTGCTATGGGAAAACCCATATTACTTGGTGTAGATGGTGAAGCAAAAGAACTGTTTGTAGATGAAGGTAAATGTGGACTTTTCTTTACACCAGAAGATGAAAAGCAATTAGCCGAAAATATTCGCCTGCTTAGCGATAATAAGCAACTCTACAATGAATTGAGCAATAATGGTATTCATTATGTCAATGAAAAATTTGACAGAAAACTCATTGCTGAAAGATTCTATCAACAATTACTGCAACTGTGAATACAGTTTCGAACACGCAACTTAAGAAAGATATTATTGAGTGGGATGTGCCAAATTGGTCGCATCTCATAAAACTGTGGCAGCCCGTGTTAGATGCTTTGCCACGTGATAGTAAAGTACTTGCCATTGGCGAGCGCAACGGTGGTCTGTCATTGTGGATGGCATTACAAGGTTTTCAGGTAGTATGTACCGACAGGCAAGGCCCTACACAACAAGCAAAGGAATTGCACAAAAAATATCAGGTTGATGATAAAATAACATACTACGATTTCGACCTTGTTAATACACAAGATTTCAGTACCACATACGATATCATCATCATGAAATCTGTACTCGGTGGATTGAAAGAACAATACAGGGATGCTAACAGCCGTACCGATGTAGTAAGACAAAAGGCCGTTGATAATATTTATAAACTGCTTAGCCCCCAAGGCATTTTCTTATCTGCAGACAATCTGGAAGGGAATATTTTCTTGAGGCTGATAAAACGCCTGAAGAACAAACAATCAGGCTGGCACTATTTCAGCATACAAGAGCTGAATGACTTATGCAAACAATTCTCTTCTGTTACCGTACAGGGCTTTGGCATAGTACCGTCAAAATTCTCTATACCTTTTTTAAATAAGGCTGCATATATTATAAATTTATCTCTTTGGCAGCTTCTCCCCCCCAACAGTGCCTATATAGCATTTACTATCGCACACAAATCATTTTAGCCTTAGCATAAGTGAAATAATTTTCTGATATTGCTACCTCATTTCTATGAAGAAAATAAGGTTTGCGGTAATTGGGTATGGTCACATAGGTAAGCGTCATGCTACTATGATACAGCAGCATGACGACTGTTCGTTGGTAGCTGTGTGTGATACCAATTCCTCATTAAAGGCAGATGTACCTGAAGGGGTTTCTTTTTTTGAATCGCTGGATGAATTGTTGCAAGCAAGTGTAGAGGCCGATGTTATTACTATTGCCACCCCCAATGGATTGCATGCAACACAAGCTTTGAAAGCTGTTGATGCAGGGCATCATGTGGTTGTTGAAAAACCAATGGGACTACATAAAAAAGAGTGCGAGGCCGTAATCCATAATGCGCTTAACAGTTCGAAGCAGCTTTTTTGCGTTATGCAAAACAGATATTCGCCGCCATCTGAATGGCTGAAAAAAGTTGTTTCAGATGGTACACTTGGCGATATATATATGGTGCAGGTAAACTGTTACTGGAATCGTGATGAGCGTTATTACAAAAAAGGTTCTTGGCATGGTACCAAAGAATTGGATGGCGGAACACTTTTTACACAATTCAGCCATTTTATAGATTTGCTGTACTGGGTATTTGGCGATATAACAGATATAAAAGCTTCGTTTTCCAGCTTCAATCATCAGCAAATGACAGATTTTGAAGATTCGGGCGTAGTTAATTTCAGGTTTGTAAAAGGCGGTATTGGCAGTATTAATTTTTCTACCTCAGTTTGGGATAAAAATCTGGAAAGCAGCATGACGGTGATTGGCTCAAACGGTAGCTTGAAAGTTGGTGGGCAGTATATGGATAAAGTTGAATACTGCCATATCAAGGATTACGAGATGCCAGAGCTGAGACCTACTAATCCGCCGAATGATTATGGTCCGTATAAAGGCAGTGCAGCCAACCACCATTATGTGATACAGAATGTTGTGGATGTATTGAACGGTAAGGCCACGATTACTACCAATGCATTGGAAGGCTTAAAAGTGGTAGATATTATTGAAAGAATTTACGATTGCAAAAATAAATAAAGTGAACATCCCGTTTTCTCCGCCATATATAGATCAGGACGTGCTGGATGAAGTGATGAATACACTTCAATCGGGATGGATAACTACAGGGCCGAAAGTAAAAGCGCTGGAACAATTGTCTGCAGAGATAGCAGGTGTGCAACACGCACTCTGTGTTAACTCGTGGACATCAGGTGCATTGCTGGTACTGAAATGGTTGGGATTGCAAGACGGAGATGAAGTAATAATGCCGGCTTATACCTATTCGGCAACGGCATTGGCTGTATTGCATTCCGGTGGTGTACCTGTAATGGTAGATATAAAAGAAGACTTTACCATAGATCCAGAAAAACTTGCCGCAGCCATAACGCCTAAAACTAAAGCAATCATAACCGTAGATGTTGCAGGCTGGCCATGCGATTATAATAGTATCAATAAGATATTGCAACAAGATAGCCTTAAGCAAATATATACAGCAACCAATGATGTGCAACAAAAGCTTGGCAGACCACTGTTGATAGCTGATGCTGCACACTCTTTTGGAGCTACCTATATGGACAAGCCTGCCACATTGGGAGCAGATATTACTATATTCTCGCTGCACGCAGTAAAAAATATTACAACAGCCGAAGGTGGTGTAATAGCTTTGAATTTGCCAGACGGTTTTGATAACGAAGGGGTGTATAAGTGGATGCGCCTGAATGCAATGAACGGACAAACAGCAGATGCTTTTACCAAAACACAGAAAGGCAATTGGCGTTACGATATAGTAAGTGATGGACTTAAGATAAATCTGACGGATGTTTGTGCAGCTATAGGCTTGGCACAAATGCGGAAGTATAAATCACAGTTGCTACCCGACAGAAGAAGGGTATTTGATCATTATAGTCGTTTCTTTAAAAATAAAGATTGGGCTATTATGCCTCCATCTAAAGATGCTGACAGAGAGTCGTCATACCATCTTTTCCTGCTCCGTATAAAAGACATTACCGAACCACAGCGCGATAAGATTATCCAGCTTGTGGCAGAGGCTGGTGCAGCAACCAATGTACATTTTGTACCAATGCCTATGCTTACACTATTTAAGCAAAAAGGGTATGATATAGCTAACTACCCGCAGGCATTTGATAATTATCACAATGAAATTTCACTGCCTATATATTCTCAATTAACCGATGAACAATGTACTTTTATCGAAGAACAAATTGAGAAAGCCTACAGAGCTGTAGTAAAATGACCCGATTTTTAGATATACTGATTGCAATCATCAGCCTTATAATTTTTGCACCTGTTTTCCTTATAATAGCTATCTGGATAAAATTGGATAGCACAGGTACTATATTCTATAAGCAAAAAAGGGTTGGACGTTTTGGTAAGGAGTTTTATCTCTATAAATTTCGCTCTATGTGCCTAGATGCGGATAAAACCAGTTTACTGACATACGGAGCAACAGATAATCGTATCACTCGTTCAGGTGCTTTTATACGTAAGTATAAGTTGGATGAATTGCCACAATTGATAAATGTATTGGCAGGACAAATGAGTATGGTAGGCCCTCGTCCTGAGGTGAAAAAGTATACCGATTTGTATACCGAAGAACAACGAATGGTGCTAAGCGTGCGCCCGGGAATTACAGATATTGCTTCAATTACTTATTATAACGAAAACAGCCTGCTAGAGCAGCAAACAAATCCTGAAGCATATTACATTAATGTAATAATGCCCGATAAAATACACCTGAACAGAGAATATATTTCCAACCCGAGTGTGGGTAATTACTTTAGGATAATATTCCTGACATTTAAAAAGACATTGAAATAAAATCTATTTAGTTTTGATAGACTCATAGTTAACGTTGTTGCTGGTAAATTCAGGTACCAGCTCCTTCATAATTCCTACCGTTTCCAACGTATAGTGCCTTTGTGCACTCGATATCAGCTTGTCTACTTTGTCTTTGATAGCGGCATAATCGTACTCAGGTACTTTAGCAATCATTATCTTGTCATGGTAAGTAGGTACTACGTTTTCGCTATTATTCAGCAGTTCTTCGTATAGTTTTTCGCCAGGCCTTAGCCCGGTGTATACAATCTTAATATCAGTATCAGGCTCTTTACCTGCAAGGCGTATGATTTTTCTGGCAAGGTCTGCAATCTTTACAGGCTCGCCCATGTCAAATACAAATATCTCGCTGCCTTGTCCCATAACACCTGCTTCAATTACCAATTGGCAAGCCTCGGGTATGGTCATGAAATAACGTGTTATTTCAGGATGGGTAACTGTAATCGGGCCACCGTTTTCCAGTTGTTTTTTGAATATAGGAATTACTGACCCATTAGAGCCCAATACATTACCAAAGCGTGTAGTTACAAATTTTGTAAGCTTATAGTTGTGTGGTAGAGCAATGTCATTGCTCAACATATACTTATAGTAGCTCTGTGTAAATATCTCTGCAATACGCTTTGTAGCGCCCATTATGTTGGTAGGGTTCACCGCCTTGTCAGTAGATACCATTACAAACTTCTCTACGCCATTAGCCACAGATAGTTCAGCTAGTGTTTTGGTGCCGAATACATTGTTCAGTACTGCTACAGATGGATTGTCTTCCATTATAGGCACGTGCTTGTATGCAGCTGCGTGGAATACAACCTCAGGGTTATAAATCTCAAACAGATGTTCCATACGTATGCGGTCGCATATATCGCCTATGTATGGTTTTACATTCACGCCTGAAGCTATTTCGCGTAGCTCCAGTATCATGTTGTGCATGGGCGTTTCAGCATTGTCGCACATCACTATCAGTGAAGGCTTATACTTAAGTAGTTGCCTTACCAGTTCACTACCAATAGAACCCGCTGCACCTGTTACCAATATCTTTTTGCCTTTTAGCTCAAAGTGGATTTTCTCATTATCTATACGTATTACTTCACGTTCCAGCAGGTCTTCAATGTTGATGTCTTTCAATGTGTCCACATTAAGATCCCCATCCAGCCATTGTTGCAAAGGTGGTACCTGCTGCACTTTTATACCATATTGCAGACACTTATCTACCAGATAATTAAGCTTCTCTTTCTTGATGTTTTTGTTGGCAATAATCAACAGCTTAACATCATCATTTCTCAATTTCTCGAAAGATGCATCATCACTGTTGTAGATAGGTGTATTTTCAATCAGCTTACCCGTTTTGCCTAATACATCATCAATAAACGCCACCACCTGCATGTTGCCGTTTGGTATATCATTTATTACTTTCTTGGTTTGATGTCCGTTTTCACCCGCATCATATACTGCGGCTTTTATTTTTGTTCTGTCGACATTATGTTTTTGATAGTACTTGAATATATAACGTACTAAAAGTCTGTATGTTATTAGCGCGAAATTGGTGATGAAGAAATTGATTACTACTACCGATATCGGGAAAAGGTAAATGCCTTTTGATGATTGTGTAATAATGAAGTTGATAGAGAAATAGAATACGGATGCTATGGAGTTTACAATCAATAGCCTGAAAGTATCTTCGATATTCGTGTACCTAATGATGCCTGCATAGCTTTTCAACAGGTAGAACAGTAACGTATTTAGTGCCAATGAAAATCCAAGAATCATTGACATATCATACCGTGCTACATCTTCCAGATTGAAATTGAAACGTAATACGAAAGAGAAGAATAAACACAGTTCAACGCATAGCAAATCCAGGACAAAGATTATCCAGCGTGGTAAAATGCGTATTCTATAGTGCATAGTCTATTATTCTAGTAAGCAATAACGTTTGGGGTAAACTTAGTGTGAGTTTTCAAGGATAGGTATGGCAAATGTACTAAACAGATATTGAAAAATCCACTCATATTTGTTGGATTTGTAATGTAACCTTATCGTGCAATCCACACTTCAGGGTTCAGGCGCACGTTACTACGACCAGTGCTTTTCCATATTTGTAAATTCAGAATGCTTTCGCCGTCTTCATTCATACGTACAACACCTATTTGTTGTTTTGTACTCACTTTCTGGCCTGTTTGTACATTAGCTTTAGCCAGATTGGCATATACAGAATTGTATGCACCGTGAGATATGATAACATTCCAATCTTTACCATCAATAGAGAAAACCTTCATAACAGTACCTTCAAAAATACTTCTTACAGGTGCGTTGTGTGGTGTGCTAATGTCCACACCATAGTTTTCCATTTCTACTTTTTGTGCTACAGCATGATGATACTTACCAAAACCTTGAGAAACGAAGCCTTTATCTACCGGCCATGGCAAGCGTCCACGATTGTTTTCAAAACTATTGGACAGTGCGTTTGCCTCTGGGGTCAGTGAATAGTCATAGTTTTTAGGAACTACCGGCCTAGGTTGTGGGTTGCTTGCTGCCGTGTTATTAGCAGCAGGCCTACCTTGAGTATTAGTTGCAGTACGAGGATTTTCTGTAGGCTTACCTGTGTTAGGTACATTGTTGGTAGCAGGTCTATTGGCGCTACTACCCGCGGCAGCCAACATATTTGCTTTACGTGCCTCTTCTTCTTTACGGCGTTCTTCCTCCGCTCTTTTCCTTGCTTCTTCTTCTGCTTTACGGCGTGCTATCTCCATCTCGCGTCGGATGATATCTTCAATAGCTCTGTTCAGCTGCTTAGATGCGCGCTTGTCTTTATCAATCTGCGCCATCAGTTGTTTTTCCTGCCCTTTCAGCTCTTTTACTACCTGATTGGTTTGATTGGTTTCTTTCTGAATCTCCTGTTTTTGCTTTTCTTCCGTACTTAGCAATTCATCTTTTTCATCTTTTTCAGCATTCAGCACATCAATTTTTTTAACGATAATACCCTGTGTAACCCTGATTTTGTCAGCCTGTTGTTTGCGGTACTCACGGTATTTTTTCAGGTATTTAGCCCTGCGTAGTGCTTCGTTAAAATCTTTTGAAGAAAACAGAAAAGCTAGCATGTCGTAAGAGCTGCGGCTGCGGTAGGCATATCTCACAGACTGTGCGTATCGGACCTTCAGTACTTCCAGATTTTGCTTCAGCGTATTTACCTCTTTAGTAGAGTTTTCAATGTTGTTGTTAATATGATTTATTTCTGCATTGATATTGCCTATCAAGCGTTGGCGTTCGGCTAGCTTGCTTTGCAGGGCACGCAACTGCCCCATTGTGGCATTTTTATTTTGTTTGGTTGCTGCCAATTGCGCCTCTGTTTGCTTGATGGACTCCATGATGCTTTGACGGCGCTTTACAAGATCTTCGCGCGAAGGCTGCTGCCCCCACATGCAAACGGGAAATAAAACAAGAAGAAATAAAGCAATAATGCGCATCCAATCAGGGTCTTTTACCAAAGCAACAAAAATAACCAAATATCGCAGCCAACCGAACCATATTAGCGGTTTTAAGATGATTTTAGCCTTTTTTATGATAAAACGGCGGCTTTCACTTTTTTATACTTTCTTTGTTTTCTCAAATTACAGGGTATGCTGTATTCAATGACAGGTTTTGGCCGTGCAGAAGCTACAATAAATGGCAGGCAGGTAGTAGTAGAGATGAAATCGCTCAATGGCAAACAGTTTGATATTGTTACCAAACTACCACCTATTCTCCGCTCTTACGAGCTTGATATACGTAATATGCTCAATGGCATATTGATGCGCGGTACGATAGACCTGACAATTGCCATCAAACAGGAAGGTGCATCTAAACCGATGGTAGTAAATACAGGCCTCGCCAAGTTTTACTACGAAAGCATGAAGCAGATAGCTACAGATCTGAAAATACCCGAGGATAATATATTGGCTACGCTGATGCGTATGCCGGAAGTAGTAGCAGCAGATCAGGATGTAATAGCCGAAGAAGAATGGCTACAATTGAAAACCGTAATTGAAACTGCTGCCAACCACCTGATGACACACCGTAAAAATGAGGGCAATGCTTTGCATAAAGACCTGCACAACAGAATCCAGAATATTGAAGGTTTGTTGCAAGATGTAATACCGCTGGAAACACAGCGTACGGAAAAAATCAGGGGTAGAATCATGCAATCTTTGCAGGATATGGTGGGTACTGAGAATGTAGACGCCAATAGGTTTGAGCAGGAAATGATTTACTATCTGGAACGTATTGATATATCTGAAGAAAAAACACGTTTGAAACAGCACTGTGTTTATTTTCATGAAACCGTAGAAAAACAAGGTACCTCAAAAGGTAAAGTACTTGGTTTCATTTTACAGGAAGTGGGCAGGGAGATAAATACGCTGGGCTCAAAAGCTAATAATGCAGAAATTCAGCAGATAGTTATCAATATGAAAGACGAGCTTGAAAAAGCTAAGGAACAGGTTTTGAATATCTTATAATTTTGAACTCAGGTTCAAATACAAATAGTGCATGTTACGTACATATATCTTAGTATTTTCTATTATAGCTATAGCATTTGGTAGTTGTGTTTCTTCTCCGCACTATCAAAAAGAATATGCTATACCACAGAATGAATGGAAGTACGACTATCGTCCTTCTTTCAAATTTGATATTACAGATACAAATGCGCGTTATAATCTGTATTTCCTGATAAGGCATACAGAAACATACCCGAATTCAAACATATGGATATGGGTATATACCAAGAAGCCTGGCGATAGTACATTTGAAAAAACAAGGCTCGAAATACCATTGGCAGAGCCAAGTGGTAAGTGGATGGGTAGAGGTATGGGCACTATCTGGGAGCAACGTCTGCCAATATCAAACGACGGAGATACCATTATGCTGCGTAAAAAGGGTACTTGGGAAATACGTTTTGAGCAAAATATGCGTGTAAACCCATTGCCTGAAGTATTGCAAGCTGGGTTGCGCGTAGAAAAGCACCCGCTTCGTACCTTTAACGGGCAATAGACTTTCTATACCCAATGCGTTTTTTTACTACTGTTCACTTATTGTTGCTGACCTACATAGTAGCGGCGCTTGTTTTTTGGGGTTTCAGCCTCAATAGGAAGAGTATTGATATTTATAATCAGGGTGTCGCTATTCTGAAAACAGAAGTAGATAGTGCACAGTACCCCGAAATGTATAATTCACGTATTCAGCAACTGAAGGCAAAACTGAATACAGATGAAAAGCAATATCTGGGTGAGGGCTCTACATTCCTTTTAGTAATACTAATAGGTGCAGCAGTTGTTTATAGCTCATTCCGCAGAAGCATAAGGCTATCAAGACAACAAAACAACTTCATGTTGTCTGTAACACACGAGCTGAAATCGCCAATCGCAGCCATGAAGCTGAATCTGCAAACAATGGAACGGCACAAACTGGACGAAGAAAAAAAAGCAATGCTGATAGATCGTTGTGTGAAGGAAGCTAATCGCTTAAATGATTTGTGTAACAACATGCTTATAGCTTCACAGATGGAGGGCAGGCAATACGTGCCTGCAAGGGAAGTATTGCAACTGGACGAATTGGTACAGAGCAGCACAAAAGACTATGCAGCAAGATACCCCGGTAGGTTTATTGAAAACACAATAGAAACTTGTCAGTTGAATGGTGATAAACTGCTGCTGCAAATGGCGTTGAACAACCTGTTGGAAAATGCTGTAAAATATACACCCGCTGATAAGCCTGTAACAATAAGCCTGCAACTGAAAAACAATAGTGCGGTAATACATATTGCAGATAACGGACCCGGCATACCTGATGCAGAGAAGGGCAAAGTGTTCAATAAGTTTTACCGTATAGGCAATGAGGAAACCCGTAAATCTAAAGGAACAGGTTTGGGCTTATACCTCACATCAAAAATCATAAGGCAGCACAATGGTAAGATAGCTGTGTTGGATAATATGCCTTCTGGCTGCATCTTCGAGATAATGCTACCGGTGTCTGCTTAATCTACAGCTGTTTTATCCCACTTAAAAGTTTTGCGGTGATGCCTGCACATACCGTGCTCGTGCAGTTTGGCCACATGTTTTGCTGTGCCATATCCTTTGTTGTCTTTCCAGCCATAGTGCGGATACTCTGCATCTATTTGCAACATGTATTCATCCCTATGTGTTTTGGCAAGTATACTGGCGGCGGCGATAGATGCATATTTAGCATCGCCACCAACTATGCATTGGTGTGGTATGCCCAGATAAGGTGTGAATCTGTTGCCGTCAATCAATAGCAGTTCGGGTTTAGTTTTCAGGTTATTGACGGCTGTATGCATAGCTTTGAAAGATGCTTTAAGAATATTTATTTCATCTATTTCCACCTCACTAATTTGGGCTACAGCCCATGCAATAGCTTGCTCCTCAATAATTGGCCGCAGTTTTTCGCGGTCGGCCTCTGTCAGTTTTTTGCTGTCGTTCAGCAACGGATGATGAAACCCTTCAGGCAATATTACGGCTGCGGCAAATACAGGACCTGCAAGGCACCCTCTGCCTGCTTCGTCACAGCCTGCTTCTATTATACCTTGCTGATAATATTGTTTTAACTGTCCTTCTTTTGCCATTGAGTAAAAATAGGAAGTATATATAAAAAAATAAGAGCCCTATAAAGGGCCCTTCTGTATAAGGGATAAGAGAGAGACTAATTAAAGCTGCGTAGCAGTGTAAACTACATCTACAGTATAAGTACCTGCAGGGTAAGCGAAACCCGGAGTAGCATTGTATTGGATGCTGAAAGTTTGGTTACCACCGTTGTTACAGTTGCTCAACAGGTTTTGTGCAGTTGCACTCAGGTCAGCATATGCAGTAGCGCTGAACGGAGAAGCGATAGTACCACCTGTACCGTTTGCAGGAACACGCAGGTCAAGAA